>CEPZ01088426.1_pt1 | contig 397190 bp, 356 predicted proteins | sample 530461 | NCBI WGS metagenome assembly CEPZ01 (sample SAMEA2620106, study PRJEB7988) | marine metagenome | isolation source: saline water (ENVO:00002010), including
TTTTTTTTGTTTTAAATTCACTTATAGTGATGGCATCTGTAAGCGCTTGCAAGGGATGTTCGGTTGAGCTTTCCATATTAATAATGGGCACAGAGGCATATTTGATAAACGCTTTTAAAATATGTTCGCTTTCGTCTTTTACCCGATCTACTAGCTGTGGAAATGCTCTAAGACCAATGACATCGCAATATTGAGATAGTACAGCTGCTGCTTCTTTGATATGTTCAGCAGTGGAACCATTCATGATGGTGCCATCTTCAAACTCAATGGCCCAAGCTTCTTTGGAGACATTCAATACGATGGAATGCATTCCGAGATTGGTTGCCGCCTTTTGGGTACTTAATCGTGTTCTCAAACTCGAGTTAAAGAATAGCAATCCAATGGTTTTGTTGCGACCCAAATCGGCATCTTGAAGTGGATTCTTTTTGATCTCCAGTGCTTGATTGATCCAAAGATTTAAATCATCGATTTGTGAAATAGAACTAAAATGCTTCATGATAATGCGTCATTTAAAGCGTTGAAAAATTGATCTAGATGTTCTTTTTTGATGGTCAATGGCGGCAAGATTCGAATTAAATTAGGATTCTTGGAACTGCCCGTAAATATCTGATGTTCATAAATCAACTTTTTACGCAATTCTGCAATAGGAAATTCGAATTCCAGGCCCAACATCAAACCACGTCCTTTGATGGTCACAGGCACAGAAATGGAATTTATCTTTTGTTTGAAGTAGTTTGATAACTCTTTAGCATTGTTCATTAAATCTTCTCGTTCCAATGCATTTAAAACTGACAAGCTAGCCACACAGGCCAAATGATTACCACCAAATGTGGTACCCAGTAAACCATAACTAGCCTCGATGTTCGAGTGAATTAAAATACCTCCAACAGGGAAGCCATTCCCCATTCCTTTGGCCATGGAAATGATATCTGGCTGTACTTTGTATTTTTGAAAAGCGAAAAAATCTCCGGTTCTACCAAATCCCGATTGCACTTCATCTGCAATCAGACAAGTCTTGTATTTTTTGCAAAGTTTGTCAAGTTCTTCATAAAAGGTAGCATTACTTTCTCCGAGTCCGCCTACTCCTTGAATAAATTCTACAATGACTGCGCAAACATCATTATTAGCCAGAGATGCTTCAACGGCTTTTAAATCTCCCAATTCAAAGAAGTCTACCTCTTGTTGTGCGTTAATGGGTGCCACTATTTTTTTATTATCGGTCGCAACTACCGCCGCCGAAGTTCGTCCATGAAAGCTATTGGTAAAAGCAATGACTTTGTGTTTTTTGGTGTGAAAAGACGCCAGTTTTAACGCATTTTCGTTGGCTTCCGCACCAGAATTACATAGAAACAACTGATAATCCTTACAACCTGATAATTCAGATAATTTGGTCGCTAAGGATTGTTGCAGCGGATTCTGAATGGAATTGCTATAAAATCCGATTTTGGACAGTTGCTCAGAAATGTTCTTAACATATTCAGGGTGTGAATGACCTATAGAAATCACTGCATGTCCACCGTATAAATCCAAATATTCAGTTTCGTTGGCATCGTAAACAAAAACATCCTTTGCTTTCGTTGGGGTCACATCAAACAGTGGGTATACATCAAACAAACTCATATTTGTTCCTTTTTTATATTGTTGATTTTTTGGAAAGAGGCTACCATACCTTGTATTAAGGATGAACTCATTCCTTTGTGTTCCATTTCATTCAATCCTTCAATGGTACAACCTTTTGGAGTGGTTACTTTATCAATTTCTTGCTCTGGATGATTCCCATTGGTAATCAAAAGACTAGCAGCGCCTTCTGAGGTGTACATTGCGAGCTCTTGGGCTTCTTTTGCATCGAAACCTAATTGAATGGCTGCTTGAGTAGTGGCCCGAATTAAACGCATCCAAAAAGCGATTCCGCTTGCGCAAACTACGGTAGCAGCTTGCATTTGAGATTCCGGAATCTCTATGGTTGTTCCGACGCTATTAAAAATACTTTTGGCAGTTTCAATCTTTGATTTTCCTTTTTCATTCGAGCAAATACAAGTCATGGATTTCCCAACAGCGATGGCGGTATTAGGCATCGCACGGACTATCATTTTATCACTACCCAATACAGATTCCATTTTCGGTATACTATAACCTGTAATTGTTGAAATAATGAGATGGTTTTCTTTTAAATCTGATTGAATTTCTTTTAAAATTCCTTCTAAGTGCCTGGGTTGAACCGCAAGAAATATAATGTCTACATTTTGGACGGCATCTGAATTCTTTGTGGTGAGCACTACATTTTTTGCTGATTCCAAATCCGAGAGGGAACTTAAATTTCTCTTGGTGAGGTACAAACTATCGATTGCATGTTTTTCAATCAATCCTTTGGCGATTGATTTTCCTAGATTTCCTGCTCCAATAATTGCTATTTTCATGATGGTCGACTAAAAGTAGTTGGCTTTTAAATTCAAGGCTAGATCTTCTTCAAAGCCAAACTGCAAGTTCATATTGTGGATGGCCTGGCCAGAGGCTCCTTTTAATAAATTATCGATGGCACTCGTAACCAAAAGTTTGTTCTTGTGTTTCATCAGATGAATCAAACACTTGTTGGTATTGACTACTTGTTTTAAATGAATTTCATTGGGAGACAAATGGGTGAATTTTGCCTCTTTATAAAACGACTCATACAACTCATAGGCTTCCTCAATAGTTCCGTCAAAATCAGTGTAAACTGTTGCGAAGATTCCACGAGAGAAGTTTCCTCGGTTGGGAATGAAATAAACTTCCTGTTCAAAGCTTTTCTGAAGCGATTTGATCGTTTGATTTATTTCTCCTAAATGTTGATGAACAAACGTTTTATAGTGGGAAAAGTTATTATCCCTCCAAGTAAAATGAGTGGTTGCAGAAAGCGATGTTCCTGCTCCTGTAGCTCCTGTGACTGCGTTGATATGAATGTCTCCCTGAATCAATTCTTCGGCTGCTAAGGGCAATAGTGCTAATTGAATCGCTGTTGCAAAACAACCAGGATTCGCAATTGCCTGAGCATTTTTTATGGTTGACTTATTCATTTCTGGTAATCCATATACGAAATGCAAATCCCCAAATTCTTGGTTCTCATTAAGTCTAAAGTCGTTGCTCAAATCAATAATCTTGGTCGATTTGTTGAACTCATTCTTCTGTAAAAAAGAGGTCGAATTACCGTGACCCAAGCACAAGAACAAAACATCAATATTGGGATTTACCTGATTGGTAAAAGTCAGTTCGGTGGACCCATATAAATCTTGATGTACTTGAGAAACTTTGTTTCCTGCATTGGAAGTACTGAAGATAAAATCGATTTTCACCTTTGGATGGTGAATCAACAATCGAATCAATTCTCCAGCGGTATATCCCGCACCACCAACAATTCCGGCTTTGATCATGATTATGAGTTTATTTGGTTATAAATCTTGTTTTGATTGGAAAGAATTTTGATGAACCCTTTAGCTTCATCGGCTGTCCACCCCTTATTTTCTTCTCCATAAGAACCAAATTTTGAGGCCATGAGATCATGTTTGGATTCGATTCCGTCTAAAGCAAAATGATAAGGCTTTAGGGTAACAAAAACATTACCAGTTACATTTTCTTGGGAACTTTCCAGAAATGCTTCTATATCCCTCATCACTGGATCTAAATACAATCCTTCATGCAGATGCATTCCGTAGAAACTAGCCAAGTAATCTTTGTGTTGCAATTGCCATTTTGTCAATGTGTGTTTTTCCAATAAATGATGTGCTTTTACAATGATGAGTGCGGCGGCAGCCTCAAATCCAACTCTTCCTTTGATGCCCACAATGGTATCACCAACATGAATATCTCTTCCAATGGCATATTTTGAAGCAATGTCGTTGAGCAATTCAATATTCTTTTCGGGCTTGTTTTCAACTCCGTTTACAGCAGTAATTTCACCTTTTTGAAAGGAAAGTTTTACTTGCAGAGGGTTCTTTTCAACCAGTTGTGATGGGTAGGCCTCTTCTGGAAGCGATTGATGCGAAGTTAAGGTTTCAGCCCCACCAACGCTGGTGCCCCAGAGGCCTTTATTCACCGAATATTTGGCCTTTTCCCAGCTAAGATCTACTCCGTTTGCTTTTAAGTATTCAATTTCTTCCTTTCTACTTAATTGCTGATCTCTAATTGGCGTAATAATATTGATCCCTGGAGCCAGGGTTTGAAAAATCATGTCAAATCTCACCTGATCATTTCCTGCTCCAGTACTACCATGAGCAATGAATTCAGCATCAATGCTTTTCGCATATTCGATGATTTCAATGGCCTGCACAATTCGTTCAGAACTTACAGATAGCGGGTAGGTGTTATTCTTTAGTACATTCCCGTAAATTAAATACTTCACGACTTTGTTATAGAAGCCCGAAATAGCATCAATATTTACATAATTGGAAACCCCCATTTGATAGGCCTTGGTCTCAATATCTTTAATTTCATCGGTTGTGAAACCTCCTGTATTTACACTCACGGCATGAACTTCGTATTCTTTTGATAAGGAAACAGCACAGTAAGAAGTGTCGAGTCCGCCACTGTAGGCCAATACTAATTTTTTCATTTTTTATCCTTTTTTAGAAATAGGTTTTGTTTTATGTTTTTAAGTCTTTTGAATACCGTCTCCTTAATTTTCTTTGGTGGATTTTTCTTAGCGTTCGGGTCATACAACATGCCAGTACAGAGACACATTTTTCGTTCTGTTCTGGTCAACACATCATAATTTTTACATGTTTGACAACCATTCCAGAACGATTCATCTGTGGTTAACTCCGAGAAGGTGACAGGTTTGTAGCCCAAATCGCTATTCAATTTCATCACGGCAAGCCCTGTAGTAATTCCAAAGATCTTGGCATCTGGGAATTTCTTTCTTGAATGATCGAAAATGGCTTTCTTGATTTTCTTTGCTAGTCCACGATTTCTAAAATCAGGGTGGACAATTAACCCAGAATTAGCCACAAACTTCCCGTGACTCCAGGATTCGATGTAACAGAACCCTGCGAATTTTTCACCTTCCAGCGCAATAACCGCATTTCCTTGTTCTATTTTGGAAATGATGTATTCAGGCTTTCTTTTGGCAATACCAGTACCACGCACTTGAGCGGCGGCTTCTATGGTTTGGCAGATGACATCTGCGTAGATAACATGTGAATTATTTGCAATGACAATTTGCATTGTGATCGATTAATTAAGTTAAAAAGATATTTATGGTTGTACGGAATTGGACTCACCTAATTCCAAAAATAGAATTACACCCGAACCGGGCGTGGGAAAATACGGCGTAAAGTGCTTTGACCCTTAAGAGTAAGGATGGATAGAAGCGTTAAAGTTGTTAATAAAACCAACATTGTAAACATTTTACTGGTCAAATATATTTATTTTTTTCAATCAGCAGCAAAAAGAAAAGCTTTTACGGTGTTTTTTATGAATTTGGAAATAAATGATGATTCTGAATGTAGAATTGGCAATAAACTCCATGAATAAAGGCTTAAAATTGACAGTGCGAATAAAGTTCAAATAGGTTTTTTACAGTTCGGCCTGAAAAAATTACAGTTGGGTATTCTTTAGTTTCAAGAACTATGGTTGTGCTGCATCTTTGTACCATCATTAATCCAAAAAAAAGAAAAATGAAGTTTTTAGTTACAATTTTTACAACAGTATTATTCTTTGTTTTAACAACTGTTAAAGCTCAAGAAAAGACCACAATTACCGCTACAGTGGTAAATGTTTTAAGCGATGAAGGGAAGGTAGGATTTGCCTTGTATAACAAAGAGACCTTTATGAAGCAACCCATCCAAGCCAAGGATGCTAAAATCGTTGACGGAAAAAGCACCGTTGTTTTTGAGAATGTTCCAGCTGGCGAATATGCCATCTTATGTTACCATGATAAAAACGGGAACAATAGAATGGATTTTGAGCCCAACGGAATGCCTTTAGAAAGTTTTGGGGCATCAAACAATGTGATGAGTTTCGGGCCACCTAATTATGACGATGCGAAGTTTACGGTTTCCGATAAAAAAGTATCTTTAGAAATAAAATTTTAAGATATCCAGGTTAATCCAGAATTATGGTAGCAGCATTTTCAAGAGCGAATTTAAGAAGTGGTTTTATTGTTAGTTTCAAAATAACCTTAATATTTACCGCTTTTTTCGTCCTATTCAATCAGAATTTCACATTGAAAGGAATGGGATATACGTTCATCATCTCTGCCTTGTATTCATTCGGATTAGGATTCGGACAAGGATTAATCAACGATCTACTAAGTGAAAAATGGAGTTGGACTGAAGAAACAAACATTCGTGTTTGGGCAGGGATTATTTCAACGGTATTGTATACCATACCTGTAGTACTCGGAATCAATTATTTTACGTTCATCATTGTAAATGGCAATGATCCAGATCAATTTTTTAAAGGTAATTTCCTATTCATCCATCTCTTTTACATCTTTTTATCCTTTGGAGTTTCAGCATTTTTACATGCGAGGGGATTCATGATCGGATGGAAGAAAGCCGTAAAACAAGAATCAACGCAACAACAAATAGTTGCCAAAACCGAAACAGCGAAATTTCAATCCTTAAAAAGTCAAATTGATCCGCATTTTTTGTTCAATAGCCTGAATGTATTAACCAGTTTGATAGGAGAGAATCCAAATGCCGCAGAGCGATTTACCACAAAATTATCGAAAGTGTATCGCTATGTTTTGGAACAGCGAAATAAGGACTTGATACCGTTAACCGAGGAATTGAATTTTGCGAAAACTTATATGGAGTTGTTGCAAATGCGATTTGAAGACGCCATTCAATTTTCAGTTCCGGCTAGTGTGAGCAATGGAGATTTAAAAGTTGTGCCCTTATCGCTACAACTACTTCTTGAAAATGCGGTGAAACACAATGTAGTATCGAGCTCAAGACCTTTAATCATCAATATTTATGAAGAAGATGGCTATTTGGTAGTTGAGAACAATATCAATCCGAAGGAAGCCATAGGAAAAAGTACCAAAGTAGGATTGCAGAACATCGCAGATCGCTACGGATTAATTACCGAAAGAAGGGTAAGTATAGAAAACAATAAAAAAACATTCGCAGTGCGATTGCCACTGCTCTATAAAATGCAAAATATCATGTATCAAGACGATTTAGAAAACAGCAAATATGTTAGAGCTGCTGAAAGAGTAGAAAAACTCAAAGAATTTTATCAGAATTTAACCACCTATTGCATCATGATGCCCATATTAATCTTTATCAATGTCAATTATTTCTCTGGATTTTATTGGTTCTGGTTTCCCTTAGTGGGATGGGGTATTGGAGTTCTTTTCCATGGATTGGAAGCCTACAATTACAGTCCGTTTTTAGGAAGTAATTGGGAAGAACGAAAGATCAAAGAGATTATGGACAGAGAATCAAGAAATAGATTTTAAAATGAAAGATCAATCAATCAATTATAGAATAGTAAAAGCCCAAAAAAGGGTTGAGGAAATCAAAGGGTTTTATTCCCACTTAGTTTCAACCTTTTTAATCTTGCCATTCATTGTCTTTGTGAACTTATACACCTTTCCAGATTATCATTGGTTTTGGTTTGCAGTTGGAGGATGGGCAGTAGGCCTGGTGATTCATGCCATCAATGTATTTTTCATTTCCCAAATTTCAATGGGAGAGGACTGGAAGAACAAAAAGATGCAGTCTTACATGAACGAGGAAGAAATCTTGCCAGAAAAGTATCTGAATGAGATTTACTATATGGAAGCCAAAAAGAAGGTAAAGGAAATCAAAGGGTTTTACGCGCATTTGTTTGTAAGCCTTGTGGCCATTCCGATAATTATATATGTGAACCTGACCTATGTACCTGAATTTAAATTCTTCTGGTTAGCGGTAGGAGGTATCACCATTAGCATTCTAATGCACTGGCTTGGAATTTACGGTTTTGAGGCATTTGGGTTAGGAAGAAGCTGGGAAAGAGAAAAAATCAAACAATTCATTCAATAAATGGAAATCATGGACAATCAATTATACGAGCAACAACGCTATGAAAAAGCGCAAAAGAAAGTACAAGAAATCAAAGGATTCTACATTCACTTTATTGTATTCGCGGTATTGGTACCCATGTTTGTATTTGTGAATCTTACATTCTCACCAGGATACCACTGGTTTTGGTTTCCCATTTTGGGATGGGGCTTAGGTCTGTTCTTTCACTGGTTCGGAGTTCTAGGAGTTGATAAACTCGGCTTCGGAAAAGACTGGGAAGACAGGAAGATCAAAGAATTTATGGATAAAAAATAACATCATGGAAAAAGAATATTTTGAAAGTCAAAAGTACTTACGCGCAAAAAAAAGAATTAAAGAAATAAAAGGATTCTACTCACACTTAGTGTCCTATGTGGTGATCAACCTATTCCTAAGTGGTATTATCATCTTTGGATTAACCAATGATGATGGATACGGATTTTTTGAAGCCTTATCAAACTTCGGAGTATATTCGGTTTGGGTCTTCTGGGGGATCGGAATTTTTTTCCACTGGTTGGGGGTATTCGGATTTAGATCCATTGCCTTCGGAAAAGACTGGGAAGAGAAAAAGATCAAGGAGTATATGGATCGCGAAGCTGACCAAGCCCGCAGAATAACCGGAAGAAAATAAGATGATGTTCTCACCCATCGGTTGGTTTCACCTTTTTGTATCAGTTTCTGCGATGATTACTGGACTCATAGTCGTGTTCAATACAAAAGGAACGAAATTTCATAAAAAGATAGGATATGTATACGTGGCTTGCATGCTATTGTTGAATGTCAGTTCATTTTTTATATCAAATTTCAATGGGTTTAGTATCTTCCACTTTTTTGCAATTGTGAGCTTATTGACCATTTTAGGCGGAATGATTCCTACCTTGAAAAGATCAAAGAATTGGTTGTACAAGCACTACTACTTTATGAGTTGGTCAGTAGTCGGATTGTACTGTGCCTTTTGGTCTGAAGTTGGAACACGATTTGTCAAAAATATGGCTGAGTTTTGGTGGGCTGTGGCCATAGCAACTTTTTTAACCGCCATGGTAGGAGCAATCATTATCAATAAAAATGCTAAAAAACTTATCCATTACAAATGAAAGTAGTAATCATAGAAGATGAAAAACCTGCAGCGAGAAGGCTAACGCGAATGCTTGCAGACCTTGATATCAATGTAGAAACCGCGTTACACTCTGTGGAAGAATCCTTAGAGTGGCTGCAAAACAATCCGCATCCGGATTTGATATTTCTAGATATTCAATTGTCAGACGGACTCTCATTTGAGATTTTTGAGGCGATTGAGGTGCGCAGTGCGATCATCTTTACGACTGCTTATGACGAATATGCCCTAAAAGCTTTCAAACTCAATAGTATTGACTATTTGTTGAAACCAATTGATCACGATGAATTGGAAGCGGCTGTCAATCAATATAAAATCAACCAAGGAGCGCAAAGCAAGGTGAATGTCAATCTAGATGACATTCGCAGTTTGTTGATCAATCCCGTGGATCGAAAGTTTAAAAAACGCATTACCATTAAAATTGGGCAGCATTTAAAAATCATTCAGATTCAGGATATTGAATGCTTTTTTAGTGAGAACAAATCAACTTATATACACACCATTGACAAACGAAATTACCTTTTAGACCACTCGCTAGAACAGTGGCAAGAACAGCTAGATCCAGAGTTGTTCTTTCGTGTGAATCGGACTTATATTGTGAACATCAATGCCATACAAGACATTATTTCCTATACCAATTCACGGTTAAAGCTAATCCTTACTTCCTACAATGAACACGAGATCATAGTTAGTAGAGAGCGTGTGAAGGACTTTAAGAACTGGATTGACAGGTAATCAATCCCATAAATTAAGGGCGGTTAGAGATTCATAACATTTGGCTTTTTTTGTTTTCTGCATTTAAAACTTTGGTTATTTTTATGAAAATTTAACGCATGTCAAATAAGGAAACCTTTTTCAATTACATCAACGAAGGATACAAAACAAAGGGAGACTACATCGCATTAGGTGCTGCCATGTTGGGCGAAGAAACCATTACAAATGCCTTGGTAAAAGCGCCTTTGAAAACCTTAAACCGACATGGGTTAATTGCTGGGGCTACGGGTACCGGAAAAACCAAAACCCTTCAAGTAATTGCAGAGAACCTTTCTGAAAAAGGAATTCCTGTGTTATTGATGGATATCAAAGGAGATCTTTCAGGCTTGGCTCAACCGAGTCCAGGTCATCCTAAGATTGATGAAAGACACGAGAAAATCGGTTTCCCTTTTGAAGCCAAACGTTTTCCCATTGAAATACTAACCTTATCGGAGCAAAAAGGAACTCGATTGAGAGCCACCGTTTCCGAATTCGGACCAGTACTATTGTCGCGAATCTTGGATCTGACCGAAACACAAACAGGAATTGTTGCCATTATCTTTAAGTACTGTGACGACAACAAACTTCCACTTTTAGACCTTCAAGATTTTAAGAAGGTACTGCACTTTATTACCAATGAAGGAAAGGAAGAGATTCAGTCGGAATACGGACGTATTTCTACGGCAAGTACGGGTGCGATTTTGAGGAAGGTAATTGAAATTGAACAGCAAGGAGGAGACTTGTTTTTCGGGGAGAAATCATTTGATGTGGCCGATTTAACACGGATTGACGAAGAGGGAAGGGGTATCATCTCCGTACTGCGTTTGACCGATATTCAAGATCGACCAAAGTTATTTTCAACGTTTATGTTGCAATTGCTAGCTGAGGTATATGAATTTTTTCCAGAGCAAGGAGATAGCGGAAGACCAGAGTTGATTATTTTTATTGATGAGGCCCATTTGGTATTTGACGAAGCTTCGAAGGCCTTGGTCAATCAAATTGAAACCATTGTAAAATTGATTCGATCCAAAGGAGTTGGATTGTATTTTGTAACCCAAAATCCGAAGGATGTACCCGAAGATATTTTGGCGCAACTCGGACTCAAAGTACAGCATGCCTTGAGAGCCTTTACGGCCAAAGACCGAAAGGCCATCAAACTAGCGGCAGAGAATTACCCAATTTCTGAGTATTACGATACCAAAGAAGTGCTTACGCAATTAGGTATCGGAGAAGCCTTTATTTCTGTATTGAATGAAAAAGGAATTCCCACACCATTGGCGCGTACCATGCTTAGAGCACCGATGAGCCGAATGGATATTTTGACCAAAAAGGAACTCAAACAAGTAATTGGCAACAGTCGATTGTTTCATAAGTATAATGAAACTGTAGATCGAGAAAGTGCCTATGAGATGCTCAATGAAAAAATTGATGCCATCAATAAAAAAGAGGCTGCCGCCTTAGAGCGTGAACGTAAAGAAAAAGAACGCAAAAAAAGAACATCTTCGAGAAGTCGTTCTACCAGAAGAAGTAATCGACAGGATCCGTTGGTAAAAGTTCTTACAAGTGCTACTTTTATTCGATCCGTTTTCGGAATATTAAAAAAAGTGATCAAATAAGAAAATTGAAAATAAATCGTTTTACCTACAAAACAATTATGAATACAAAATATACCCATCTCATTACCATCATTCTATTCTTAGTTTTTGCCGCGAGCTGTTCGAATGCTAAGAAGTTTAAAATTGCCAAAGGACAGGTCGGTGAAATATCCAAAAAGACCATGGTTCAGGATTTAGGAAAAATCTTCGCTAAAGATTCTTTAGTGAAAAATTTGAGCGAAGGATCTATGGGTGACGATTATTTCCAAGATGATGACGAATATATGGTGTATGATACTGAAGGGAAATTGTTACTGACCATTATGCCCAAAGATCAGCACGATTCGACTTCCACCATCAAGAGTATTGAAATCCATGATTCCAGATTTACTACTGAATCTGGATTAAATTTAGACTCACGTTTTGTAGATATCAATGCCAACAACCGAATCAATAGGGTAGAATCTACTTTAAAGTCGGCCACTCTTTTTATTGATGAATTGAATGCAACCATCGTAATTGATAAAGAAGAGTTAGGACTTCAAGAATATAGTACTCAGAAGGTTAGCTTGGATCAGATTCCGGATTTAGCGCGAATAAAGTCCTTCATTATTTGGTTCCAGTAGGGTATGAGTGGATATAAAATTCAAACGAATCCCTTTGTAGTTCCTACGACAGATGGCAAACTCATAGAAGAGTTTTTTGGGTTGGCAACGGATGGAAATCCGAATATTTCAGTAGCTCATATGATTGCACCTCCGGGTTGGAGTGAGCCTTTTCAAACTCCAGAATTCACCGAATACACCTACATTTTTAGAGGCAAAAAGCAATTCTTAGTTGATGGTGAGAAAATAATTCTCGAAGCAGGTCAGTCCATCAAAATTGAAAAGAACACACGAGTTCAGTACTCTAATCCTTTTGAAGAAGAATGTGAGTACATTGCTATCTGCACACCTGCATTTAGTATTGAATTAGCGAATCGAGAAGAGGAGTAGCGTATTATCCTAATCTTCTGGTAAAGGCCAATAAGGTATTCTTCAGAAGCATCGCGATGGTCATGGGACCTACACCTCCAGGTACTGGAGTGATGAATTCTGATTTAGCAGCTACTTCATCAAATTTCACATCACCTAACAAACGGAATCCTCGTTTCTTGGTAGCATCTTCAACTCTTGTAATACCAACGTCGATGACTGTGACACCATCTTTTACCATATCCGCAGTTAAGAACTCAGGAATACCCAATGCAGCTACCACAATATCCGCTTGAAGGGTAATCTCTTTTAGATTTTTGGTTCTACTGTGTGTAATGGTTACCGTAGCATTACCGACCGTTCTTTTTTGGGAAAGTAAAATACTCATCGGACTGCCCACAATATGACTTCTTCCAATCACCACCACGTGTTTCCCAGAAGTTTCGATTTGATAGCGATCTAACAATTCTAAAATTCCGAATGGAGTTGCAGAAATGAAAGTAGGAAGGTTCAAGGCCATTTTCCCCACATTTGTAGGATGGAATCCATCTACATCTTTATCAGGATGAACGGCCATGATGATCTTTTGTTCATCGATGTGTTTGGGTAAAGGCAACTGAACAATGAACCCGTCAATAGCGTCATTGGTATTCAAGCCTTCAATTTCGTTCAGAAGGTCATTCTCTGAAATATCTTCTGGTAGACGGATTAAGGTAGATTCAAAACCTACGCGCTCACACGCCTTTACTTTGGCGTTCACATAAGTTAAGCTAGCTCCATTGTTACCAACAATGATGGCCGCTAAATGCGGAGCTCTATTCCCTTGTTTTTTTAATTCAGCAACCTCAATTGCAATTTCTTCTTTGATATCTGCTGAGGTTTTTTTTCCGTCTAAAAGTGTCATATCTTCTTCTGTTTAGCGCATTCCACGCATCATTTGCATCATTTGTTTTCCGCCACCACCTTGCATCATCTTCATCATTTTACTCATCTGAGAAAACTGTTTCATCAGTTGATTAACTTCCTGAATCGAAGTTCCAGATCCTTTGGCAATGCGTTTCTTACGACTCGAATTGATAATTTTCGGGTCACTTCTTTCTGAAGGAGTCATGGAGTGTATAATGGCCTCAATTCCTTTGAAGGCATCATCATCAATATCTACATCTTTTAAAGCTTTTCCAGCCCCAGGGATCATACCCATAAGGTCTTTCATGCTTCCCATCTTTTTAATTTGCTGTATTTGCTTTAAGAAATCGTCAAAACCAAATTGGTTTTTGGCAATCTTCTTTTGAAGTTTTCTTGCTTCCTCTTCATCATATTGATCTTGGGCTCTTTCTACAAGTGAGATTACGTCACCCATTCCCAAGATACGATCGGCCATACGATCTGGGTAGAAGATATCAATGGCTTCCATCTTTTCACCAGTACCGATAAACTTAATAGGTTTATCAACCACTGTTTTGATGGTTAAAGCGGCACCACCACGTGTATCACCATCCAATTTGGTAAGAACAACTCCATCGAAGTTTAAGATGTCATTGAAAGCTTTGGCCGTATTCACAGCATCTTGACCGGTCATGGAATCCACTACGAACAAGGTCTCTTGAGGTTGAATAGCCCTGTGAATGTTAGCGATTTCGGTCATCATCTGCTCATCAATAGCCAAACGACCAGCGGTATCGACAATTACTACATTCTTTCCATTTTGTTTGGCAAAAGCAATGGCATTTTGTGCAATTTCAACAGGATTTTCATTTCCCTCTTCTGCATATACTTCAACACCAATCTGTTCACCTACAACCTTTAACTGATTGATTGCAGCAGGTCTGTACACGTCACAACCTACCAAAAGAACTTGTTTCGTCTTTTTGTTTTTTAAGAAGTTGGCTAGTTTACCAGAGAAGGTGGTTTTACCCGAACCTTGTAAACCAGACATTAAAATCACAGTTGGGTTACCACTGAGGTTTACACCTGCGGATTCTCCACCCATTAACTCGGTCAATTCATCCTTGACAATTTTAACCATTAACTGTCCGGGATTCAAGGTAGTTAGTACATTCTGACCGATTGCTTTGGCCTGAACTCTCTTGGTGAAGTCTTTAGCGATTTTAAAGTTTACATCGGCATCTAAAAGTGCTCTACGAACTTCCTTCAGGGTCTCTGCAACATTAACTTCTGTAATTCTTCCATGCCCTTTCAGCGTATGTAGGGCTTTATCGAGTTTATCGCTTAAGTTTGTAAACATTGGGTATTCTTATTTTGCATGGCAAATATAAGAATTCAATAAAAAATTGTTCGTGGATTTCCCTAGTTATTATTCAGCAGTTTTCACAATCAAACACTGAACAAAATTGATCATATGAATCACTACTGAAATGGAAAATAATAAGAAAGAATTTGATAGTATTTGATGGTAATCAATTTCAAATGGAATCAACTGTTGGAAACTGCTTAATTGGGGATTGATTCCTAGTAAAAAGACTAAGAAAAGCAAAATAGCACCTGTTTGGAGCACAATGTGTAATAAGGTCAAATCCCTCCGAGGCCTTCTTCTGATCCATTTTAAAGTAGCGTAATTCAGTCCGATTAGACCGACAAAGATGGCGGAAAAGATACACCAGTGGTTTACTTTGATGGCAAAAAACTCATTACTGACGCTGAAATCTATGATGGAATCATAGTTCAAAATGCCTATAGAAATAAAAAAAGGAATGAGTGCAAAAAAGAAAAAATGGGGCCTTTTTATAATTGTCTCCATTTAGTGATAGTTTAGGGGATTTCAAAATGTGATACAATTATACGAAAATATGAGGCTTCTCAAAGAAGATCGATGAGAAAATTAATTAACAATTTTGTTAAGAACCTTTTTTCGGGATAAAATTTAAGGCCACGCCGTTGATGCAATGTCTTATTCCCGTGGTTTCTCTTGGACCATCTTTAAAAGAATGTCCGAGATGACCACCACAAGTATTGCACTTTAATTCGGTTCTCGCATATCCGATTTTATAATCTACATCGTATTCCACCGAATTTTTAATGGCCCTGTCAAAAGACGGCCAACCCGATCCTGAATCGAATTTGTGTTTGGATTCGTATAAAGGAGTGTTGCACGCAGCACAAGCGTAAACACCTTCTTTGTAATTCTTGTTTAATGGACTTGTAAAAGCACGTTCAGTTCCCGCTTGACGTAATACATAGAACTGCATCGGAGATAGGAGTTGTTTCCATTGCTCTTCTGTTTTCTGAACCTTGTAAACCTTCGGCGTTTCCTTTTTTTGTGCTTGTCCGCAACTTATAAAAATAAACGAAAATGCTATCGCTGTCATTAATCTTTTCATGTATTCTCTTTTATAAAATTTCCTATTTGTTTGATAACTTTTTTATCTCTAAGGATCTTGGTATGCCCCAAATTACTGGTTAGGAGTAATGATCCATTTTTTAGATTTTGTCGGATGTTTTGCGCACAACTTACAGAAACATCTCCATCGCAGGTATCGTGTACTACAAGTGTTGGGAATTCAATTTTCTGCGCTGCAACACTTGATGAAAAATCATCAACCTTTACATTCCACTTTCGCTCAAAATATTTTTTCAAACGATACCCCATGTGTTTTTTGAGTCCTAAATCCGTCATGAAATTCTTCATGATGTCGGAAACATAATCACCGGAACCAACGGTTACCAGGCATTTAAAGATTTCTTCTTCAGCATTAGTATTCAACAAGGCCATGGATCCAAAGGAGTGGCCAACGCCAGCAACGAAAGGTCCGTATTCTTGATTCACCTCTTTTACCGTAGCAATAAACTCCGTTAAATTGGTTGTTTTACCTTCTGATTTATCGTGAGATGGGCCATCAAATGAAATCACCATATAACCCATTTCTAGTAGCTTGTTGGCAATTCCGAAAAGTTGGGTTCCACGTCCAGACCATCCATGAACTAGCATTACCTTTTTATCTGAATATCCGTATTTGAATATTCGAATTCTTTTCTGAACCGATTTTACTTTGAAGTATTCAATCTGAGAAGATTCTAACATGGGCACCTCTCGCTTGGGTCTTTTAAAGTTTATTGGAGATACAAAAAGCCTTGCAGCCAAACGAATGGTTAAAAATGGAGAAATGACTTCCATAACCTTCATAAAGGATTGCAAGGGTTTCGGAATGCCCAAACTAGGCGGTAAGATATTCTGCTGATTTTCTAAGATCATCAAGTCAGGTTCAAGAATTAATATTAATTTTACAGAAATCGACAACGAAATTAGGCATTTTCCAAGGTCGACATCATTATAGAAAAGTTAAAATGAGAAAATATACCGTACTTCTTTTTCTGAGTTTGTTTTTGGTTGATTGCAGTACTGTTCCTATCACGGGACGAAAAAGACTCAATCTAGTGAGCGACTCACAGATATTACCGACCAGTTTTGCGCAGTATCGAGGCTTTCTTGAAAAGAATAAAGTTTCGTCAGATCGCGAAATGACCAATCAAGTAAAAGAAGTAGGAAAAAGAGTTTCCGCTGCCGTAGACCGTTTTATGAGAGCCAACAATATGGTAGAAGAAGCAAACGCCTACAAATGGGAATTCAACCTAGTAGAAGATAATACCGTCAATGCCTGGTGTTTGCCGGGAGGAAAGGTTGTTTTTTATACAGGAATCATGCCTATATGTGCCAACGAAGACGGAGTAGCAGCTGTGATGGGCCATGAGGTAGCACATGCCTTTGCGAAACACGGTCAAGAACGAATGACTTCTGCTTATGGGCAACAGATTGGCGGAATTTTAGTTGCCTTGGGGACTATGGATAAAAATCCTCGGACTCAGCAAATTTGGAACATGGCTTATGGTATAGGATCTACTGTTGGAATGTTGGCCTTTAGTCGGACACATGAAACAGAGGCCGATAAACTAGGATTGGTTTTTATGATTATGGCGGGTTACAACGGCAACGAAGCTGCAGAAGTTTGGGTTCGGATGAGCCAGAGAGCCGGAAAAAGGGGAGGACCTGAGTTTTTAAGTACGCACCCTTCCAACGAACGTCGTATTCAAAATTTGAGAGCATATCTTCCTGAAGCACAGCAACTAGCAGCTAAGTTTAATAGCCAGACCTTAAATTAAAAATTGATTTTCACTATATTCGAAGCTGTTCACCTAACTGAGCAGCTTTTTTTATGTTAAAAACTGGAGACAAAAAACTTATCAATGCTTGGGCCTTTTACGACTGGGCAAATTCTGTGTATTCCTTAGTAATCAGTACGGCCGTTTTCCCATTGTATTATACGGCGGTAACTAAGGATAAGGTGGTGAGTTTTCTGTGGATGGATTGGGAACATCCTGACAGTTTGTACAGCTATGCCTTGTCTTTCTCCTTTTTAATAGTTGCTTTTTTATCACCAATTCTTTCGGGTATTGCTGATTATACGGGAAGTAAAAAGAAGTTTATGAAATTCTTTTGTTGGTTAGGCGGACTTTCCGTGATGAGCTTGTATTTCTTTGAAGGAGTGGATACCGTTTGGATTGGAATTGTTTTTACCATTCTGGCAAGTGTCGGATTTTGGGCGAGTATTGTTTTTTACAACGCTTATTTGCCTGAAGTTGCCCATCCAGAGCAGCAAGATAGAGCCAGTGCAAAAGGGTTTATTTATGGGTATTCTGGATCAGTACTTTTATTAGTCATCAACTTGGTAATGATTCAAATGCCTGACCTATTTGGAATCACTGCTGGCATGGCCTCTCGAATATCTTTTGTGATGGTAGGTCTTTGGTGGGTAGGTTTTGCCCAAGTTACCTTTAGAAGATTGCCCGATGATTTGTATGATAAAAAACCCGAAAAGGATTATATCTGGAAGGGTTTTAAAGAATTAAAACTTGTTGCTAAGCAAGTGGCAAACTATCCGACTTTAAAACGATTTTTAATATCCTTTTTCTTATTGAGTGTGGGTGTTCAAACGATTATTCTTTTGGCTACTATTTTTGGATCTACGGAGCTAGGATTGGAAACCATCGATTTGATCGTTACAGTGCTCTTAATTCAGTTGGTGGCGATTGCTGGAGCCTACCTCTTCTCAAGAATGTCTGATCGAAAAGGGAACATCTTTACCTTGAAAACCACGATTGTTATCTGGATGGTGGTTTGTTTTTGTGCCTTTCTTTTGCACAAAGATTTACCGAATGTGGCGATTTACTTTTATTCTTTAGGTGCAATTTTAGGTTTGGTGTTGGGTGCGATTCAATCGCTTACGAGATCAACTTATTCAAAGCTTTTGCCAGAAACTGAAAACCACGCTACTTTTTTCAGCTTTTACGACGTAATTGAAAAGATAGCCATTGTATTAGGTACGGCTGTATACGGATTGTTATATGCCATTACTGATTCCATGCAATGGAGTGTGTTGGCATTGGCGCTGTTCTTCTTGGCGTCTTTTATCATCATAAGTACCTTAAAGAAGACAAAATACGTCCAATAAAAAAATCGGTCCGAAGACCGATTTTCCCTTTTAAAATCAAACATTTTACAATGTTCACTCTATTGAACAGTTACGTTGAAAGTAACCTCAATATCAGTTTCACCTCCTGCGCCAGCGGCTGTACCGTTGTTTGGCTTGGTAGGCTCATGCTTTAATACGATGGTAATAGTACCCGTTCCTGCACCAGTTGTTGTTAACGAAGTCGCTAAACCAAATGGATCTCCGTTGGAATCTTGATCCGTTTTTGTAATCGTTAATCCTGAAACAGTTGTGGTATAAAAGAATTCGTGCTCAGCTGACTCTGCCTGTACCTCGGTAGTGATATCCTCTGCAGGACTCTCTGTTTCGTTTAATAAAGACATAGATCCAGTATAGGTAGTGTTTGCCATTAATGGTCCAGAAACGGTTGTAGTTCCAGGATTACCACCTTCACCATCTAAATCTTGGAAAGTTAAAGTAATGGTATTTGTTCCGTCAGTAAGTGTGTAAGTCGCTGTTGTAATCAACTCTTCTTCATGATCATGGTCATCGTGATCGTCGTGGTCTTCTTCATCGTTACATGCTGTGAAAGTTAATGTTGAGATAAATAAAATTGCTAATAGTTTAATTGTTTTCATTTTTCTTGAATTTCTCATTTTATAATTATTAATAATTAATTTTTATTTTAAAGTTTATGTTTCGACCCAATTCGTCTGCGAAGAATCGAAGTCGGTTTAAATGTTCTCTGTAAGCAACGTTGAATAAATTGTCAACATTGAATTCAAATTTGATGTTTCCTTTATCGAATGCCTTAAAAATCATTGATGATTGCAATCCGAAAAGAGTGTATGTAGGTGGGGTAGAGCTTAAGTCAACAAAGACATTTTGCTGTGTAACGGGATTAAACGAGAAGAAGGTATAGTCTGGAAACCTTGTCTGCTCAAACACTGTTCTTTGCACAATGCTAACCGTTAACTGGTTGAATCCTTCGTTAAAATAGGACAACCTATTGGTAAAGTTTGTAGCCGGCATATTGATCAAGGGTAGGTTATCCGTAAGATTATCCCCTCGCAAAAGACTCAAGCTTCCTTGGTATGAAAAGGCATCAGTAATTCTTTTGTTTAGGTCAAAGTCCAAACCGAAAATTCGCGCATTTACTTGGTTGTACTCCCAAACCGGATAAGCACCACGAATGGTTGTGGTTGTTCCAATTGGAATTAACTGGATGAAACCATCGATATTCTTGTAATACGGATTGATAGAAAAACCGAAATCCGCACCCTTCTTTTCGATAGAAAGACTAAAGTTATTCGCTATTTCTTTAGTTAAGGTCAGCCTTCCAATCTCAATTCTAGCCGTACTATGGTGCAAGCCATCACTAAACATTTCCGAAGGATTGGGCATCCTAGAAGCCAGGCCATAATTAAACACTAAGGATAGGTCGTTATCAAAGTTTTTGATATACCCCAAACTAGAAGAAAAATTATGGAAGGTGAACTCAGGACGCGTAAGTATGCTCGTAAAACTTGAAGTACCTGTTTCAAATTCTGGGAACAATTCGTCGTAATTGTAGGTCTCGTTCCAATCAGTCAAGTTATAACGTTTGGTAGCACTGATGTGCGCATAATCATAACGAAAGCCTGCACTGATTTCAGAGTTATCGTTTAGATTGTAATTCATGGTGCCATAGAGTCCGAATTCATACTTGTTAAAATCCGGAATCAAAGGTCTTACTCCCGTTCCTGCCACCGCATTGTTGTTTTGATAGCGCAATAGGATTCCTGAATTCACTTCTAGATTATCAAACTGATCAATGGTAACATCTGCTAATAAACTGTTGGTAATTAGCTCCAAATCAACAACAGGGATATTGCTTCTACCGCCTCTTCTTACATCGAATTCCTTTCGCCTGTTTAGCTGAAAATCATACTGTAAGGAAATCTTTCCGAAATCTTTAATCCTTTTGTATCCATCAACCTTGGCTAAATGATGTGTAATGGATTGCCTTGGAAAATTGATATCGTAAGAAAATGGGTCAATGGTAGCGGGTCTCGAATTATTAATAGCGATAACCAAATCATTTACATTACCAACGTGGGCACTTCGCAGAATACCAAATTTGTTATTTACAAAGCTGTAAAAAACGTTGTATCCTTTTTCAAAACTATTCTTCCCGAGAGAGATGGAGGTATTTATACTGCGAAGTCCAGTGTTGGTTAAATTATAATCAGGTGTGTTAAAGTCACCGAATCTTTTATAATTCGCCTGAACTCTAGTGTAAAATCCATTTTTGTTCGTTTTAACGATTTCAGAGTTTACCAAGCCTCCGTTTCCATTGGAATTAAAGGAAGTTAAGGTGCTACCAAAAATGCTGTCGATTCTTGAAAATCGAGGTGGACTTATTAAAATTAGTCCACCAATAGCGTCACTTCCATATTTCAAAGTATTGGCACCTTTAATGATGTTTATCCTACCCGAAGCATTAATATCAATATTCGGTGCGTGTTCATCGCCCCACTCTTGATCGAATAGACGCACGTTGTTATTGATAATTAATAAACGACTGCTGTGCAAACCTTGAATGATGGGTTTGACAATACTGTTTCCCGTATTTAAAGTAGATACGCCACTTATGGTGCTTAAGGCATCACCTAAAGAACGATCAGAAAAATTCTCTAAGGTTCTTTTACTAATGGTTTTTTCTATACTTGTGGCTTCTGATTTTGAGCTAGAGGTAACCACTACTTCGGACAATTCTTCTAAATGGTGCTCCAGGAAAATATCCTTGTAGGTTGGACCTGTGATGTTTAGTCTTAATTTCTTGGTTTCACAAGATATATGTCTAATCTCAAGTACAACTTTACCGCAAAGGTTTTTTAATTCAAAATAGCCCTGCTCGTTCGTCTCGGCAAACTGATTTGAATTAAGTACAAGAACCGTTGCCCCAACAAGAGAAGCGTTGTTGTGGAAATCCTTTACAGTACCTTTAAGAGTATATTTGCATTCTTGTGCTGATGCCTGTTGGTTTAAACCAAAGACAATAGCAAAGAACAGTATGGCTTTTTGCATTGTTTTGTTTCATGTCCATGAATAGATTTACTTCTAACTCAAGACATGTGCCGGTGGCCCTCTTAACGAAAAAGATAATTTGTGATGTTCTTTTAAAAAGTTTTGTTGAAGAAGATCAGCTGAGGTAATTGCTTTGGAGGCAAAGAACTGATATTCGAACGAAATAAAATCCTGAGATGGATTCTTATACAAGTGTAATTCGCAATCAACATCCTTGTCATGAATGTGTTTTACAGATTTGGAATGACATATTTGATGATTGTGGTCTTCAAATGCATGATGAAGCTGTAAGAATAGCTGAGCCAGGAAACTGGTCAGTAAAAAAATGGATAATATTCTAAACTTTAACTTCATGTATCCAGACTAGGATTTTTTTCTTGCCCGCAAATTTAACAATTCCACAGACAACGAAAAAGCGATGGCAAAATATAAATAACCCTTTGGTATCACTCCCACAGTTTTGTTAAAAATGTACGTATGAGACAAATGAGCACTTTCTGCTACTAGCATGAATCCGATTAGAATTAGGAAGGCTAATGCCAACATCTGAATAGTTGGATTCTTGGAGACAAACTTGTTGATCGGATTGGCAAAGACCATCATGATGATGATGGATATAATGACCGCAATAACCATAATCGTTAAGGCGCCTTGAATTCCGTTGGTCATTCCGATTGCGGTTAAAATACTATCAAACGAGAAGACGATATCGATCAAAATGATTTGAAAGATCACACTTGAGAAAGAAATCACCTTTGGCGTTTGTATAATCTTTTTTTCCTCCTCTGGTTGTACCTTATGCCGAATCTCCTTGGTGCTCTTGTAAAGTAAAAAAAGACCTCCTAAGAATAGAATTAATCCTTGCCCGGTAATGTCTGATCGAAACCAACCCCAATCGATTTTTAAGAATGGGTCTTTTAAGGCAATGAGGTAAGAAACGCTAAATAACATGGCAATACGGGTAACCATTGCCAATAATAAACCAATAAAGGTGGCTTTTTTTACTTGGTGTTCGGGCAATTTGTTTGCCGAAATTGAAATAAAAATAATATTGTCAATACCCAATACGACTTCTAAAAAAGTTAAGGTCAACAAAGCAACCCAGGTATCTGCATTTAAAAATATTTCCATTTATTTGATTTTGTACGCTATTCCTTCCTGCTTGAAATTGCTGTATCCAACTTTTGCTGAAAACTCGTAAGAACTATCTTTTACCTTGGTAATCTGAACGAAGATGGGTTGTTTGTCTACCTCTTTTTTCGGACTCTTCATGCGAAGGGTGTAAAAGAAATTGTTTTTCCAAGTGATGTATAGCGTATCTATTTGTTCGATTGATTTTGTCGTTGTGATGGAATCATTGGTGATGCTCACCTCTCGATTGTATGATTCGATTTGTAGGCTGTCCTTTCTGATGATAGTAGTTTTCCCAAAACTTTCTGTAGCAGGAATTTCAAAAACCCCTTTCTTAAATCGGTCTGGATCTCCTTCAAACTTTGTTTGGCAAAAAGAAAAGGTCATCATTACTATGAGACAAACTATCCATCGTTTTGTAACAATCATTCTGTAATTTTTTAAATCCCTGTATAATTGGCAGGTGTAATAGACTTCAATTCTTCCTTAATCTCATCGGATACATCAAGAGTATTGATGAATTCAGCAATGGAATTCTTGTTTATTTTTTCATTGGTTCTTGTCAAGCTTTTCAGAGCTTCATACGGATTTGGATACGCTTCTCTTCGTAAGATTGTTTGAATGGCTTCTGCAACCACTGCCCAGTTGTTTTCCAAATCAGTTTCAAATTTGTCTTTGTTTAAGAGCAATTTGTTCAAGCCTTTTAAAGTGGCACTGTAAGCAATTAAGGTATGACCAAATGGTACACCTACATTACGCAAAACTGTACTATCTGTTAAATCGCGCTGCATCCTTGAAACTGGTAATTTTGCTGAAAGGTGCTCGAAAATAGCATTGGCGATTCCCAAATTTCCTTCTGAATTTTCAAAGTCAATCGGATTTACCTTGTGAGGCATTGCCGAACTTCCTACTTCCCCTTTTTTGATTTTCTGCTTGAAATAATCCATGGAAATGTAGGTCCATATGTCTCTATTCAAATCGAGTAGGATGGTATTGATTCGTTTGATGGCATCAAACAAAGCCGCCATGTGGTCGTAATGTTCAATCTGGGTAGTAGGGAAGGAATGGTGCAATCCAAGTTGTTCTTCTACAAAAGAAGTTCCAAAAGCCTTCCAATCAATCGAAGGATAAGCTACTTTGTGTGCATTAAAGTTCCCGGTTGCTCCACCAAATTTGGCCGCAAACGGTATGCTCTTTAATTGGTTGAATTGCTGACCGAATCGGGTAACGAATACCTCCAATTCTTTTCCCAATCTCGTTGGGGATGCCGGTTGTCCATGTGTTCTAGCCAACATCGGAATGGAACTCCATTCTTCAACTAGTCTGGCTATTTTACTGATGAGTTCCTTGTATCTCGGTACAAAAACTTCATTGATAGCTTCTTTTATCGATAATGGAATAGCCGTATTGTTAATGTCTTGAGACGTGAGTCCGAAGTGAATGAATTCTTTAAAGGCTGAAATATTGAGTGCATCGAACTTTTCTTTGATGAAATATTCAACCGCTTTTACATCGTGATTGGTTACTTTTTCGATGTCCTTGATTTTGATCGCATCTTCCGTTGAGAAGTTCTGATAGATATCTCTTAAGGAAGGATATAAGCTGGTGTCAAAATCCTTTAGCTGCGGAAGTGGAACCTCACAAAGCGCAATAAAGTATTCGATTTCAATACGAACTCGGTACTTTATTAAAGCTTCCTCAGAAAAGTAATTGGTTAATTCCTCGATTTTTCCTCGATAGCGTCCATCGATAGGAGATATGGCGTTCAGCTGCGTTAAATTCATAGAACAAAATTCAAAAGGCAAAAATAGTCAAACAATTAGATTTTTTATAGCCTTTGAGAGTGTTTTTCAATCGCGTTAATAACATGTTTTCCACGAGCTTTACAACCTTTGCTTTCGTGAATAATCTTGGTTCTGATGATGTGTGACAACTCATTGTGGATCCAATCAATGTTCTTTCCGAAGAGAAACAAGGTATTCATGGTATATGCTCTTACGGCAATCTTCTGAGGTGTGATGAGCCAATCGAAACCCGTTTCAACGATTCGTTCTATTTGTTGGGAAGTCAATCTACTTTTTATTGGGTTATCGGTACTCATGTCTGAACAAATTGCAATTTGTTCACAAAGCTTAGCACAAGGTCGAATGGCACTGTCGAGCTTTAGTTTGGACAACTGACTGGTAAATTCCTCCAAATAATCGCTCAAGTAATCAATTCCGTAATGCGTACAAATCCATTCCAAAATCCAAGCTGCCTTGACAGAGACCTTATCGTTGGCCTGAAAGGTTAATTGCAAGAGCATCGGAAAGCATTCTATATTTTCTAGCACAATATTTGCAACCCGATCTCTGTTTTCTTTGGTAGCCGGACCAAGATTTAAAAGTTCATTGGAAAGGAATTCAATAGTCATTATTTCGAGGATTCCTGTATATTTAAAAAATAAATTGGCATGATAAAAATAGAAAAACTTCAATCGCTTGTTCTACTACTGATCATTTTTTTACTCAGTTCAACTGTCTATGCACAGAAGATCAATCAATACGATGGCAATAAAAAAAGGACGGGTAAGTGGATGAAGTTTTATCCGAATAAAAAAATCCGGTACGAGGGTCAGTTCCAAAACGGAAAAGAAATCGGAGTATTCAAGTTTTATGATCGAAATAGTCTAGGTACTCCATCCATCATAAAAAACTTCAAAGCGGACACCGATTCGGTCTTTACTCAATTTTTCACGATCAAAGGAATTTTACAAAGCGAAGGCAACTTCATTGGCCGCCAACGGGTTGGAAAATGGACCTATTATTTTCCGAATAAAAAGAAAATGTCGGTTGAGAATTACAAGGCTGGTGTTCTGCATGGTGAGTTGATAAATTTCTATCCAAATGGTCAAATCACCGAGAAAACCATTTATAAAGACGGATTAAAAAACGGGCCTTCCCTAAAATTTTCAAGTGACGGAGATATTTTGGAAGAGGTAAACTATGTCAATAATGTTCTTGAAGGTCCTGCGAAGTATTATGATGTAAAGGGCAATTTAAAGGAAACCGGTTCTTACAAAAACGGTAAGCGCGTAGGGAAGTGGGAGTACTATCTGGATGGAGAAGTTGTCACCAAAAAGAAAAAATCGACCTATAAAAAGAAGAATAAGAAAAAATGAAACAACTCTTCACCATCTTATTATCACTGGCTTTATTGTCATCCTGTAAGCCTAAAAAGAACCATGAAAGCATTGTAGGTCTTTGGGAAGTAACCAAAGTAGCCATGGGTGACCAAGAAATGACTCCAGTTGCTCGATGGGTACGTCTGAATGATGACTTTACACAAGAATCGGGTAATGGTTGGGTGCAACATTCCGTAGGAAATTGGACACTTGATCCAACTACCAATGAATTACGGATTAACAATACGAATGGGATGGAAGATAAAATTCCGTTTGAAGTCAGCTTAACCGGTAATGTCATGACATGGAAACGTATTGAATTTGGCGAAGAAGTGGTTGTAAGCCTCAAGCGAATTGATAAAATCCCGACTGCTGAGGCCAATAGGCTTTTAGGTGCTTGGAAATTTCAATCTGTCATAAAGGATAGTAAAGATGTTTCCGATTCCTTAAACCCCAAAAACAAGGCAATGCTTTATTTGTCATGGGACCATTCCTACCAATTACGGAATTTTCCGGAAGGAGAGAAATATGGAATTTACCGAACTCATGGGCACATGCAACGCATTGAAATGATGTTGAATTACAATTCGAAAGACATCAAAATGCAAGCTTATTTTTATGAGTTTGATGGAGATACCTTAACCTTTAAAGCGACCAACAAGGAGGAGGAACTTCAATTCACCAGAATCCACACTTTCATTGATTAAATCTTACATATCAATTTAGGATTTTTTTTAAAAAAAAATCTGTTCAAACCAACTTTTTTCAAAAGCAGGGGTCTATGTATATAAACCCACTGTGTATGCCTGAATATTACGTTTCATTATAATCATTGTAATGATGTTTCCGGAGTTATGCTTCGGATTTCAATCAATTAGTAACCTTTAAACCCAACAACCATGAAACGTAGTAAATTAAACGCCGCAGGATTCCTATTGACTTTTTTTATCCTTTTTTCTTCTTGTCAGTCCGAAAATGAAAGTGAACTTCTAAGCATATCAAATCCAGATCCAGTGGAAGTTTCAACTTTCACAGATACAACCACCGATCTGATTTTTCAATGGAATCAGGTGTGGCTTCAATTGGATCAAAACGCACTCGGTATGCGTCCCAATGTAACAGCGAGAGCTCTAGCATACATTCATTTGGCAGGTTTTGAAACCGTTGTACATACTTTAGAAAACTATTCGAGTAACGAAAATCGATTTAGGGATTTACAAATCAATCAAAGTCGAAGAGCTGAAAATATTGATATCAATATTGCTCTAAATGCATGTTATGCTGAGGTCTACGATCACTTTATGATCAACTTGCAAAACGGTGTAGGAAGTCAAATCAATGCTCTAAAAGCCAGTTTAGATGCCCAATTACGGAGTGGTGTAAACTCGAGGATTATCGAAGATTCCCAAGATTGGGGAAAGTATATCGCTGAAAAAGTGATTCAATTTAGCAAATCGGATCGCGAGGCCGAACGTCAGATTTTAGAGCCACAGCCTTTGTCTTATGAGCCAGAGGTGAGCGATGGTTATTGGACTTATAGCGCGGACGAAGAACGTGCTCTTTTTCCTTATTGGGGAAAAGTGAGAACTTTTATCATTTCTTCCGATCAAACCACTAGCATTCCGCCCCCTCATGAGTATAGCGAAGAAATAGGCAGTGCTTATTACAATGAAATGAAGGAAGTTTATGAGATGAATAACCTAGCCAAGGAAACCAATAATGAGCAACTATGGATTGCAGAGTTTTGGTCTGATGATGTGGAAGAGCTTATGATCAGTCCGCCAGGACGTCAATTATCCATTGCCAATCAATTATTGAAGCAATACAACGTTGCTGCAGATGAAGCCATTATCCTGTTAATGAAACTTGGGTTTTCATTGAATGATGCCGCGGTATCTACTTGGGAAGATAAATATACCTATATGGTAATGCGGCCCAATGTGTACATTCATGAGTTCATAGATCCGAGTTATCAAACCAATTTGTACCGATTGGTGTATTGGCCCAACCCATCATTTCCAGGGTATCCATCTGGACATAGCGCATTTGCCTCTGCGGCAGCAGGCCTGTTTATTCATCAGTTTGGAGATGTTACAGACTTTACCGATCGAACACACGAAGGAAGAACGGAGTTTAGGGGAACTCCGAGAAATTTTACCAGTTTTTCTCAAATGGCAGAGGAGAATGCCTATTCAAGAATACCACTAGGGGTTCATATTCGAATGGATTGTACGGAGGGGTTAAGATTGGGGTATGAAATCTCTGATGCGGTAAATAGTTTCAACTTTTCACAAAATCGATAGGTATAAGTATCTCTCCACAGGAGGGGTTAAGTTTGCATAGAATGGAAGTTGTAACTTCTTTTTTTAGTAAATTTGCCCCTCTCTTATGAAAACAGTAGTTGTAGGTCTTTCTGGAGGTGTTGACAGTAGCGTTACCGCCTATCTTTTAAAGGAACAAGGATATCATGTCATTGGACTATTTATGAAAAATTGGCATGACGATTCGGTGACTATTTCTGATGAATGTCCATGGTTAGAGGATAGCAATGACGCCATGTTGGTGGCCGATAAATTGGGTATTCCTTTTCAAGTGGTGGACTTAAGTGTTCAATACAAAGAGCGTATTGTTGATTACATGTTCAATGAATATGAAAAGGGCCGAACTCCCAATCCAGATGTGCTTTGCAATCGAGAGATCAAGTTCGATGTTTTCATGGATATTGCCTTAGGTCTTGGAGCTGATTATGTAGCAACTGGACATTATTGCCGAAAGGGAGAAACTGAAGTTGATGGTCAAAAAGTCTATCAATTGCTTGCTGGGGTAGATGGAAATAAAGATCAATCCTATTTTTTATGTCAGCTTTCTCAAGAACAATTGGCAAAAGCTTTGTTTCCCATCGGAGAATTGACCAAACCAGAAGTACGTGAAATCGCAAAAGAGGCCGATTTAATCACTGCCGAAAAGAAAGATTCGCAAGGCTTGTGCTTCATTGGTAAAGTGAGACTCCCTGAGTTTTTACAACAGCAATTACAGCCCAAAGAAGGTGAAATTGTTCAGATTCCGTTTGAGTTTGATCAGTATCACCAATCCTGTCAACTGTTTGATAATAAAGAAGATGAATTGGCTTATCTCGCTAAAAAATACACTTATCATAAGGAAGACGGAAAAGTTGTAGGTAAGCACCAAGGAGCACACTATTTCACCAAAGGTCAACGTAAAGGATTGGCTGTTGGAGGCACCAAGGAGCCATTGTTTGTGATTGAGACCGATGTCAAAGAGAATATCATTTATACGGGTGAAGGAAAGAACCACAAAGGATTGTACCGCAATACCTTATTTGTTGCTGAGGAAGAAATTCATTGGGTTCGTGAAGATTTGACCTTGGAAGTGGGGCAAAGTATGGAGGTTTTGGCTCGTATTCGTTATCGCCAACCCTTAGAAAAAGCGATTTTATACAAGGTGGAAGGCGGCCTGTATGTCAATTTTGATAACCAACAATCTGCCATTCAAGAAGGTCAGTTTGTAGCTTGGTATCAAGAAGATGAATTGCTTGGTTCGGGAGTTATTTCTTAATATCTTCGGCCTGCTATGCGAATATTTATTTACTACATTCTTTTCTTTTTTTCCGTTTCAGTCTTCAGTCAAAAAGACACTGTAATTCAATACATTACTTATAAGGGATTACCAACCAAGAAGCTTTCCAATGCTCACTTCTACCAAGTACAAACGAAGGAGTCAGATTCCTTGTATAAGATGATGCAATTCAAAAAATCTGGAAAATTAATGTGGGTGGGTTATTCCACAACTCCAGATCACAAGAATTCGAAAATAGGTCAGATGATTGATTTTGACCGAAATGATAGTATCCGATCCATTCGGTTTTTCAATAAACAAGGGAAAATCCATGGAAAGGCGCAAGCTTGGTTCGACAATCGGAAAAAGAATTACGAAGGACGATTTATCAATGGGAAGAGAGAAGGTCTTTGGCGTTATTATCATTACAACGGTAGGATAGCTCAGCAAGGATTTTTTAAGAACGATTCGCTTGTAAAAGCGGCATACTTCGATGAGGAAGGCAATAAAATGCCATCTTGCATGGAATGTCGAGATAATGCTGAGTTTAAAGGAGGTATGAATAAATTCCGACGAGAATTTAGAAAGTTAATGAAAAGGGTATCGGACGATATTTCCAAAAGAATCAAATCACGTTATCAATTCAAAATTCTAATAACTTTCATTATTGAAGTTGATGGTAAGGTACGGTATGTAGAAGTTGATGAAAGTTTACCACTTCAAAATCGATTGACCATTATTAACGGGATTAAAAATATTGAGGGATGGCAACCTAAGATTGTACACAATAGAAAAGTACCTTCTTATTTTAGAATTCCAGTAACACTTACCAAAGATGAACAAGATTTCGAAACTTTTTAATATTCAATATCCCATAGTTCAAGGGGGTATGATTTGGGTTTCTGGTTGGAAATTGGCTTCCGCTGTTTCGAATGCAGGCGGATTAGGACTTATTGGTTCGGGATCGATGTACCCTCAAGTATTGCGTGAACACATTCAAAAATGTAAAAAAGCAACGGATAAACCTTTTGGTGTGAATGTACCCATGCTGTATCCTCAAATTGAGGAAATCATGGATATCATTGTTGAGGAAGGTGTGAAAATAGTTTTTACTTCGGCTGGTAATCCGAAGACCTGGACCACTTTTTTAAAAGAAAAAGGCATTACGGTTGTTCACGTGGTAAGTTCGGTAAAATTCGCGCAAAAGGCAGAGGCAGCTGGTGTGGATGCTGTAGTCTGTGAAGGATTTGAAGCAGGTGGTCATAATGGGCGAGAGGAGACGACTACCTTTACCTTAATCCCAATGGTGAAGGAAAGTGTTTCGATTCCCGTGATTGGCGCAGGGGGAATTGGCAATGGAAGAGGTATGTTGGCGGCTATGGTATTAGGTGCTGATGGAGTTCAAATCGGTAGTCGATTTGCGGCGACCTTTGAATCATCCGCTCACGATAATTTCAAACAAACCATCTTGGATGTAAAAGATGGCGACACCCATTTGACCTTAAAAGAATTGGCACCGGTACGTTTGGTGAAAAATAAATTCTTTCAGCAGGTTCAGGAATTGTACCAACAAAATCCCACTATTGAAGACTTAAAGACTTTATTGGGTAGAGCGAGGGCAAAAAAAGGAATGTTTGAAGGCGATTTGGAGAACGGCGAATTAGAGATCGGCCAAATAGCCGGATTGATCAATGAGTTAAAGCCAGCTTCAGAAGTTTTAAAAGAGATCGTCGAAGAGTTTCAACAAGTTGCATCCATACTCGACCATGCGAACTTTAGGTTTTCTGAATCGTAAAGCTAAACTCAGACCATTTTCCTACTTCTGATTGAACTTTGATGTCACCACCGTATTTCTGAATGATACGTTTCACAATGGATAGCCCTAAACCAGAGGAATCCTGATAATTATGAAGTTTGTGGAATGAATGAAAGATTTTATCGTAGTATTTTTCTTCGATCCCAATACCGTTATCTAAGACGGAAAAATGATGGTGTGTAGAAGCATCTTTATAACTAATTTCAACACGTCCTTCTTCTTTGTCATTGTACTTAATGGCGTTATTCACTAAGTTTTGGAATATCTGTTCAATTTGCAAGGCCTCTCCACGGATAACCGGTAATTGATCCTTTATAATGACTTTTATATGATTGGGTACGTAGAGATAACTCAACATACTTTTTAAAGATTTGTTCAGGTCGATATCAATTCTGTTATTGATGTCCTCTCCGATGGAAGAATAAACAAGTACGTCACTAATCAATCGTTCCATTTTCACGATATTTTCTCGAATATGGTTTAAAAAGCCTTGAGAATCCTGGGGAAGCTTATCTTGCAGGTCATGTTCGATCCAACTCACCATGGTTTCAATATTACGCAATGGCGATTTCAAATCATGAGACACCACATGAGCATAATCGTTAAGATCCCGGTTTCGTAATTCCAGTTCCCGTAAAATTTTTGCCTGGGAAGAATAAGCTCGACACGCTTTTAAAGTATTTGAAAACTTATCGATTACAGGAGCCAGTTTTAGGATTTCCTTTAAATCTATGGGTTGGTACCTGGAATATAGGAAAAGGTGTCCCTCATGTTTTAAAGGATAGATAAACAGATAACCTGTTTCAATTTTTATGGGCGAAAGCTTTCTATGGATTTCATCCACCTCGATGGTTACCGGCGAGGTAATGGAATGCAAATAATTCAATAACTCCTCCTCGTTCGTTTGAATGTTGTAGTCAATACTCGGAATAGCGTAAGAACACTGAACTTGTGACTCATTTTCCTGTAAAATCCAACTTGCATTCAAGTTTTTTCTTTTCAGAATTAGCCTTAAAAATTGACTGCAATTTTCTTCGTAATCCAGTGATTTTCCCATACTCATAGAGTATTCAAACAACTGAAGAACGTCAAGAATCGTCTTGTCATTATTAAAAACCATAGATGCTAGTTAAATAGTCCTACGACACAAGTTTTATTGTAAAATTCAAGATACCCTTCTCCATAGGAAGAAATCTCTCCTAAGGTTAATGCTCCACTAATTGAGATGTTCTCATGTTTTTCTCTCAAAACCTTGATGATTTCATTCAATTCAATTTGAAATTCATCCTCTAGAAAAAGGATTCTGGAAATACAGTCAATAATGATGGCTTTTTCCGGTTTGTCGGTTTTGCTAATACTTTCAAGGGCGGCAGATTTTGCCGCATCGATTAGAGAAGCATTATATCCCTTCATAAGATTGAGCATGGTGTTTTCTTCAACTTCACCTACACAAACTAGATTTCCTTCCTCATCCACCATCAACGGATCTCTAATAATACATTCGCAATCGGTCTTTACGATTCCGAACGGATACCCCTTTGCAATGTCAAAGAAGTTGTCATCAGTAAAGCTTTGATTTGAGTCGGGCTCAACAATTTCTTTGTAGACATCAAAAGCGTTTTTCCAATTAATTTCCTTGATTACATTCGCATCGGCTTTGGTAACGATCATAGGACCACTTAGTTTCTCCCAACCGTGTTTCACACCAATGCTCGATTTCATCTCCATAATGCAGATGACAGCGGCATCTTGGAAGAACCCTTCATTTGAGAACACACAAGGCTTCTGTTGTAAGGTTAAACTTCCTGCCCCTCCACCAAAATAATCGGTGTGCATTCCGTATTTTTCGTAAAGCTTGTTTAAGAAATTTGAGATGTTTGAAGTTAGACCGTCTACATAGGTCACCAAACTGTAAGGTGTATTTTCTTTGAATGTTATTCTCGGTACTTCAAAATTACCCGAACTGATATTTTGAATGACTTCGAGTCGCTCAACATTTTTTAGGGTGTTGACAACGATTCCTTCGTCATTTATTTTTTCGTTGTGAATGATCTTCGGAAAGATTCCTCCAATGAATTTGGTTTGATCTTTATTAAGAGCATCAATTAATTCAGGTATTTCTACAGCTGTATTTTCAGCAACGGATATCAGAGCAGCATGGTCTCCAATGTGGTCTTTGATTTCCTGAGCGATTTCCTTAGGAACAGTGCTTTTAATAAACATGTGTTGAATTTTACAACAAAAATATCCCAGATTACGCTCAATAAAATTATCCTACGGTAAATTGCGTTTGTCTTTCGATGAATGGTAAAAAAGAGAAGGTGAAATTCAATTCTTTAAAGATTGCTAAAGCTTAAGAATTTTATGAAATCATTGATTTTAATAGAAAGCAATTGTCGAAAAAAAAACTTGAATCCTTTTATTCAAGAGAAATTTCTTGGTTTAATTTCTTTGTATTCTACTGATTCCTGCCCAAATAACTAAAGCACCAAAAATCACTCTGAAAATCAAATAGTAGTATTTGTTTTCAGTCTCAAATCCAAAGATGACACGATAGGTCTCAAGATCCTTTAAAAAGTACTGAATGCCAATACCAATTAGGGCAATTCCGCCAAAGATGTACAAATAGGAAACAAACTTTTTCAAAGTATTTTACTTTTTAATCGGAATTTTGATCTCGTACAACTTTCTGCTTTTATTATTGAGTTTGTTTTCTCGCAACCAAGCATTGTGGATTTTTAGTTCTTTGTAAGTAATGCCAAATCGTTGCGCGAAGCTTGCAATATTTGAAATGGCGGTATCCACTTTTACGGTATAGGTTTGTGGCAATTCGTACAAATCTTCTTTGTCTACTACAAACCCGAATCGTTTGGGATTGTTAATAATTTCTTTCAATGCAATGATTCGAAATACATAACGCTCAGTTTCGTCAGGAAGTAAAGCATCATAATAAGATGTCACTTGTTGTGCATCCAATCGCTTGGCAATTCCGTAGTTGCCGGCATTATAAGCCGCCGCAGCCAGAGTCCAACTACCAAAACGTTCGTACGACTTTCGTAAATATTCGGCAGCAACTTTGGTCGACTTTTCAATGTGGTAACGTTCATCAACATTTTTATTGACTTCTAAGCCATATTCCCTTCCTGTAGATTTCATAAAATGCCACATCCCAGCTGCTCCTGCAGTGGATGTTTCATCAATAAAAGCACTTTCTGCCAAGGCCAAGAATTTAAAATCATCCGGTAGGTTGTATTTTTTCAATAAGGGCTCTAGAATAGGGAAATATTTGTTAGCTCTTTTGATTAACAGAATTCCATTGGATTGCCAATAAGTATTGACCAATAATTCCCTTTCCATGCGTTCACGAACATCTGGAATCTCCAAAGGGACACGTTCACCAGCAAGGTTTAAGTTACCAGGCAAATCAAAAGCTTTTATTTTATAAGTCTTATGTGTATAGGGCTTTGGATCGGCTTCGTCTTTATCGATCGCATTGACCATGAGGAATAAAGAAAAAATCAAAAACGATACTACGGCAATTAATTGAATTACTTTTTTCATGCTAGGAGTCCTTATTTGCTTGTTTGTTTTGAATGCTGTAAAGTTGATAATTTCTCCTGAATTATCGTAGAAATTTCTTTAGCTCTTGTCAAAATCATTATATGCGTGCCTCCTTCAATGGAAATTGCATCATTGATTCGTTCATATGGGAACACCGCATCTTTTGTGCCATGAATGTGAATCACGCCTTCCATAGCCTCTTCTTGGTTCCATTTCACCACACTTTTTACAGACCATTTGAGGTACTTCTCACCGCGTTCTGAAAGGTATTTTTTGTAAATTTTAGCTCGCTTTTGAAGGGTTTTACCAACAAAAAACTGAGAATAGTTTTCAAAATTACTCACCAACTTGGTGGGAAAAATTTTATAGGCCTTACTGATATTGGCGATTTTAAATCGCAATGGCAATTCCTTTTTCGATTTTACACTAGATATTACAATAACTTTCTTGGCCTTCAGAAACTTACTCATCTCTTGCACCATAATTCCACCAAAGGAAACACCAACCAGTACCGGATTTTCATGTTTGATGAGGTCGGTCATGCGCATCGCATAATTACTCAAGGATTCCTCTAAAGCAAGGGGTTCGAACCATTTGAGGTAATGCAATTCGTACTTTTCAGGATCGAATTGTAGGTTCTCAAAGATTTCTGGTCCAGCAGCAAGTCCTGGAACAAAATAAATAGGAGTTTTTGGCATCATTAAACTTATTTCATTAAAACTTGATCATGCACAAATTCAAAGCGTACAAGACCGTCTTCATCGATTTCAGTTAGTTTAATTTTATGTAGTGTGTTGATTAAATCTGGATTCCAAGGTGCTTTCACCTTCACATAATTTTCGGTAAACCCATGGATATAACCCATTTTATTTTCGCTTTCAAAAAGAACTGTCAATTCATTACCCAATTGCGACTCGTAAAAAGCTCTGCGTTTTTTGGCCGATAGGCCACGTAACATTTTACTGCGTTTTGCTCTTACATTTTTTGGAACAACTCCCTTCATTTCAGCGGCTTTGGTATTGGCTCTTTCGGAATAAGTGAAGACGTGTAAGTAAGAAATGTCAAGTTCGTTAAGGTAATTGTAGGTTTCCAAAAAGTGCTCATCGGTTTCGCCTGGAAAACCAACAATAACATCGACACCAATACAAGCGTTGGGCATTGTTTTTTTGATACGCGTGATTCTGTTGGTGTACAGTTTGGTCAGGTATCGACGACTCATCAATTTGAGTAATTCATCACTACCTGATTGCAGTGGAATGTGAAAGTGGGGTACAAAAGCATCGGAACTAGCCACAAAGTCAATGGTCTCGTCTTTTAAAAGATTCGGTTCTATAGATGAAATACGCAAACGATGAATTCCCTTCACCTTATCAAGGGCTTGTACCAAATCTAAAAAGGTATGCTCATGTTTTTTGTTTCCGAATTCTCCTTTACCATAATCTCCAATGTTAACTCCGGTAAGCACAATTTCTTTAATTCCTTGAGAAGCTATTTCTGAAGCATTTTTCAAAACATTTGAAAGTGTGTCACTTCTAGAAATCCCTCTGGCCAGTGGAATGGTACAGTAGGTACATTTGTAATCGCAACCATCCTGAACTTTTAAAAAGGCTCTTGTACGGTCACCAATGGAGTAGGAGCCTACGTAAAAATTGGCATCTTCAATTTCACAAGAATGTACTTCACCAATGTCATTTTTTGTAAGATCATTGATATAGCTGGTCACATTGAATTTCTCAGTAGCTCCTAAAACCAGGTCTACACCATCTACTGAGGCCAACTCTTCAGGCTTCAATTGGGCATAACATCCAACGGCAATGAGAAAGGCTTCTGGATTGGTTTTTAAGGCCGACTTTACGATGGTTTTAAAGCGCTTGTCGGCATTGTCGGTCACAGAACAAGTGTTGATTACATAGATGTCTGCCTCCTGTGCAAAATCGACTCTCGAATACCCTTCATTTTCAAAATTCCTTGCAATGGTAGAGGTTTCCGAGAAGTTTAATTTGCATCCTAAAGTGTAAAAAGCGACTTTTTTATCTGCAACCATTCCTGTACTTTTATCCAAAGGCAAAAGTACAACATTCCCATGGTTTTTGAAACTCAACGCTTGCTTGTTCGCAAACTAAATGAGTCCGATTTGCAAGGTTTTCACGAAATGCAATCGGACCCTGAGGTGATGAAGTACGTGGATGGTGAACCTAAAACCCTGAAAGAGCATCAAGAGGAACTTCAACAATTGATTGGGTTTTATGATAACCCCAACAATGAATTTATAATTTTTGCTGTTGAACTGAAATCAATGCGTCAATTCATTGGAACCATCGCCTTGGTCAAAGATGAACATCAGAATGATGAGATTGGATATCGATTTTTGCAAAAATATTGGGGTCAAGGTTACGGATTTGAAATCGTAACAGGTTTGATAGCCTATTGCAAGGCCATTGGAAAAGAAAAGTTGGTTGCCTATGTGACTCCAGACAACCAAAACTCTGTTCGGATTTTAGAGAAATCAGGATTCAATATAGTGGGAGTAGAAGAGAAATCGAGGGACCTCATCTTTGAAATGGAGCTACAATGATAAAGTTAGTAGGTAGATTCAATTACCAGCTAATTTCAGCCACAATTGGATAATGATCGGATAGTTTTTGATCAATTACTTCAAAATGTTTTACTTCAGACTTAGCATCGGAGAAAATAAAATCGATTCGTAAAGGAAAAAAGTAGTCATAACTTTTTCCGAAACCATTACCAGCTTCCAAGAATGCATCTTTTTTATCGCCTCTCATTTTGTCATAAACCCATGAATAGGCCGTATTGTTCAAATCACCACAAACCAAGATTTTTCCCTTCCAATCATTTTCGTGAACCAAGAACTTTTCTGCCTGATAAGCTTGTTCTTTGAATTTTGTATTGAGGTTTTCGACCAACTTTTTGGAATCTTTTTCACCAAAATTTTCCTCTTCCGGATTGATACGCAAGGATTGTAGGTGGTAATTATACAATCTCACAGTATCATTCTTGATCAATAAATCTGCAAAAATGATATTATTTGAAGTGTTTTCAAGCTGTAACGAACCTGTTTTGAGAATGGGGAACTTGGAAAAAATGGCCATCCCAAATTTGTCATTACTACCCTTTGTTTTGATGAATTTATGCTCGTAGTCAAAGTTCACAGCTTCTTTTTTACTGTATTCTTGAATAGCCAAAACATCCGGATTCGACTCTTTTATCAGACTTGATATTTTCTCTGGTATGTCTTTTTCCTTGATCCATTGGTAATGGTTGAACAATTTCACGTTGTAACTCATCACCTTAATGGAGTCTTCATTCATTTCTTCCTTTGAGGAAAGCATGAATAGGGTAGTGAGGAAAATCCATGAAACCGATAGTATTGAAAACGAAAGAAGTAGTTGTTTTTTTAAGACCACCAACCAATAAAGAAAGAAGGCGATATTGACCAGGATTAAAAAAGGAACAAACAGTGCAAAAATGGAAAAGAAAGGAAAGATTTTCGGCGACAACTCCGGAATAAAAAAACTAAAAAGCAACAATAACGCGACAATGGTATTTATAAAATACAAAAGCTTGTTAATGAGGGAAAGTTTTTTCATTTAGTAAATCCAGGTTAGTTTTTTCCTTGTTTGAATAAGAATTCCTTTTCTGACTCTGAAAGCGAATCGTATCCAGATTTACTTATCTTGTCTAAGATCGAATCAATTTTCTTTTGATTGTCATCTTTATTCGATTGTTTTGGCGCCTTATAAACCGTTCTCATTGGTTTCTTTTTGCGCTTAAATAAATCAAAGAACGAATCGAAAATATTTAATTCCTTATTACTCGCGCTGTTCACATAAAGGAATCCGAATAACGATCCCCCTAAATGCGCGAAATGTCCACCTGCGTTCGAACCTACTAGGCCCAAAAGGTCAAATCCGATCCAAATCGCTGCAAATACCCAAAGTTTGACAAAGCCTATTAAAGGTACTCGAAATTCGAAGTTTGGAATGTACGTCGCGATCCCCATAAATATTGCTGACACTCCAGCGGAAGACCCGACTAAAATGGAATTTGAATCTTGGAACAACGGAAAGTAATTGTAGCTTACAATAAAAAGCAATCCTCCGAAGAAAGTTCCTAGTAAATAAAAGGTCAATAGCTGTTTTTGAGTGAAATAATCAATAAAAAGATTGCCAATGAAATAAAGGGCAATCATGTTAAACAGCAAATGAATAAATCCGCCATGTAAAAAACCATAGGTTAAGATAGACCATGGCTTGGTAAACCATTCATCCACAGAGCTATCCAAGGCAAACCAACTGGCTAGGAATCCTCCATCAGCGCGATACAACCCAGAAAAAATAGTGATGAAAACACCAATGGCAAAAATACCAACGTTGATGTAAATCAACTTTTCAACGATAGTTCCTTGCTGAAATTTCAGCTTAATCTTGTCAACTACATTCATCTTATCGTACTCTAAATTGGTTGCTCTTCCAATACCAGGCAATTAAAAAACCGATCAATGCCCCTCCAATATGTGCGAAATGGGCAATATTTCCAACAGAATACCTAGTCATTCCAAAAAATAAATCGAAGGCGATTAACACGGGAATAAAATATTTGGCCGCAATCGGAATAGGTAAAAATATCAAGGCCAATTTGGCATCTTTAAAATACAATCCGAAGGCCACTAAAACTCCATAAATGGCTCCTGAGGCTCCTACGGCTGGTGTATTGTACAATCTAACAATTTTGTTGAATTCTTCCTGCGTAATGGCATTTACCACCCTTGGATCTGAAGTACTCCCACTTTCAAGAATGGATGTAATTTCAGAGGCGTTCAATCCTAATTGGATAAAGGTTTCATAAAGACCACTAAATTGATAGTAGTCGACCAAGGTGTAAATCAATCCGGCCCCAATACCTGCAGAGAAATAAAAGAACAAAAACTTCTTTTTACCCCACATTTGTTCTAAGGGTGTTCCAAAGGCCCACAAACCGTACATATTAAACAAAATATGGGCAAAAGAGCCGTGCATGAACATGTGTGTCACGTATTGCCATACTCCAAAATTGTCGTTTTGAGGAAAATGCAGGGCAAGAATATTTGTAAGATCAACTTGTGTGAATTGCAATCCGAAGAAGACAATCACATTGATGATAATTAAGTGTTTTATTGTATCGGTTAAACGTACCATTTACTTATTGAATAAATTATCGATTTCCTCCAAACCAATGGTTTTAAAGGTAAGTTTCCCAAAAGGTGAGCTCGACGGTTCTTTGCAACTGAACAAATTATTGACAATGTTTTCTTGTTCTCTACCTGATAATTGCATACCTGTTTTTACGGCTAAACTCTTTGCAAACGACTTGGCTATGAAATCAACATTGCTAAAACTCGAATTTGGGATCTCTAAATTGATGTTTTGCAATAGTTCTTCAAAAACTATTCCTATTTTACTTTCCTGTAATATTGACGGTATTCCGCTGATAATGATGCTTTCGTCCGTCATTTTATCAAATGAAAACCCAACATTTTCCAATTCTGATTGGTATTGTTGCAATGTGATAATCTCATGAGGCGCAAATGACAAATTCAAGGGAAATAACAATTGCTGTGAGTTGATTTCACTCATCGTCATCTTCTCCAAATACTCTTCATACAAAATTCTTTGATGAGCGGTATTCTGATGAATTAGAACGATTCCTGATTTTATCGAACTTACAATATACTTTCGTTGGATTTGAAAGGTTGTTGACAGCTGTTCTTGGAAACTATCATCGTCAAAAAGTTCATCACTTTGCATGGATGAAGCCAAATTGTTCTCCGAGTTGGATGCAATGACCAAATGGTCACTCTTTTCTCTTTTGTACGGAAAGCTTATTTCCTTTTGATTTCTTTGTTTGGGTTGATCGGCAAATGGATTGAAAGATGGATCGATTTCAATTTTAGGTAAACTATCAAAGGCCGATTTTGTCTTAAAATGATATGGAGTATCTAAATTGGCATCCCTATTAAAATCCAAAATTGGCGCCACATTGTATTGTCCGAGACTGTGTTTCACAGCAGCCCGAAGCATGGCGTATAGTGCCTTTTCGTTATCGAACTTAATTTCCGTTTTGGTTGGATGAATGTTGATGTCGATGCTTTGGGTTGGTACTTCTAGATATAGGAAATAGGAGGGATAGGCTCCATGTTCCAATAAGCCTTCAAAGGCAGTGGTCACCGCATGATGCAAATAGGAGTTCTTGATAAAGCGGTCATTGACAAAAAAGAACTGCTCGCCACGCTTTCTTTTTGAAAATTCAGGCTTCGCAACAAATCCTTTGATGTTTAAAATATCGGTTTGTTCTTCAACTGGAACTAACTTTTCATTCATCTTGGCCCCGAAAATCGAAACAATTCGCTTTCGAAGGTTGGATTTTTTAAGATGATAAATTTCATTATCGTTATGAAACAGACTAAAACTGATGTCAGGATGAGCCAATGCCACTCTTTGAAATTCATCAATAATATGTCTGGTTTCTACGGTATTTGATTTAAGAAAATTTCGTCGAGCAGGAATGTTATAGAATAAATTCTTTACTGCAATGGAAGAACCTTTGCTAGAAGCCGTAAAATTTTGAGAAACTACTTTGCTTCCTTCAATTTTTATATGGGTCCCGAGCTCCTGATTTTCTTGTCGGGTTTTCAACTCAACATGGGCAATGGCGGCTATAGAGGCCAAGGCTTCTCCACGAAACCCTTTGGTGTGTAGGTTGAATAAATCCTCTGCCTTGTTGATCTTAGATGTGGCATGCCTTTCGAAACACATTCGGGCATCAGTCACGCTCATTCCTACACCATCGTCAATCACTTGAATTAAAGTCTTACCAGCGTCAATTAAAATAAGCTTGATAGTTGAGGCTTTGGCATCGATGCTGTTTTCCAATAATTCTTTTACTACAGAGGCAGGTCTTTGAACGACCTCTCCCGCAGCAATTTGGTTGGCTACGTGGTCTGGAAGTAGCTGAATTATATCTGACATCAATTAGGAAATAAAAATGGTTAAGTCAAAATCAATGATGTATAAGAATACAAATACTAAGATTAATGTGATGACGACAATTGTTTTGTTCAAACCATTCTCTCTAACACTTTGCAAATCGTCTAAGGCATCATTAAATTTTCCTTTTAGATTTTTCTTTTGAACCGTTTTTCGGTATTTATCAAGCTTGTGTTCGATTTTAAAAGGATTTCCTTCACCCTTGTAATAGCGTGGCTGATAATTGAATTTTTTATTAGTTCTTTTAAGAAAACCCATGTTTTAGACTGATTTCAATACAATGTTTGGAATGATCCAGAGGGAATCAAAATTAACCAAATACCAAGAATATTCAAATAAAATGAACCAAAAGAAATCTTAAAGTGAGAAGTTTACAGAGAGGTAAAACCGATGCTTTCGGCATTGGTTTTTCTGTTTTTGATTTCGGCCATTTTTAAAGCGGCAACAGCAGCTTCAACTCCTTTGTTTCCAAGTTTTCCTCCTGAGCGATCAATAGATTGCTGTTTGGTGTTGTCGGTAAGTACGCAGAAGATGACAGGAACATCATAGCGAAGGTTCAAATCCACAATCCCTTTGGTCACGCCTTCACACACAAAGTCAAAGTGTTTGGTTTCTCCTTGAATAACCGATCCTATGGCAATAACAGCATCCAAGTTGTGTGTTTGTACCATTTTTTTGCAACCATATACCAATTCGAAACTACCCGGAACATCCCATCGCATGATGTTGTGTTCAATAACCCCACAATCGATTAAGGTTTCTTTCGCGCCAAGAAACATGTTTTCGGTAATATCGCTGTTCCATTCCGATACAACGATACCGATATTGAGTTGCTCACCATTCGGTAAGCTTGTTTTGTCGTAGTGAGATAGGTTGGTAGTTGCCATGAACTGCTAATTATTTAGCAGCAAATTTCGCAGCGTTGATCAATTTTTCGATATCTCTACCTTGATCCGATTTTCCGTGGTTCTCTTTGATTTCAGTAAAGAAAGACTCTGCCTTGCCGTATTCTTTCAACATCATTGCTGTTTGTCCAGCTTTGAATAAAAATAAAGGTGTGGTGAAGTCGTTAGAAGCTTTTTTAGCTGCTTGTGCATAGTAATCCATTGCATCTTCCAACTGATCGATGTCTGAAAAGGCATCACCAATTGCTCCTAATGCTACAGGACCTAATATTTGATCATCAGAATCGAATTTACTTAAATAGTCAATTCCGTTTTCGTAATCTTTCAATCGTAAATAAGAAAGACCTGCATAATAATTTGCTAAGTTTCCTGCTTTGGTACCACTGTATTTATCAGCGATATCCAAGAATCCATAGTTACCATCAGCACCCTCAAGTCCTAGGTTTAATAAAGAATCAATACCTGATCCAGCGGTCGAGGCTTCATCGAAGTACTTTCTTGGAAAAGCCAATTCGTTAGAAGCTTCTAATTCATTTGGCTCAACAATGAACTTGTTGTATGACAAATAAGCTAAGAAGATGGCTACTACGGCGATTAAACCATAAAACAAAGGCTTGGAATTCTGCTCAATCCACTTTTCTGATTTACTTGCTGTCTCATCAAGTGTGTTTAATACCTCAGCCGTTTTGTATTTTGACTCGTCAATAAGATTTTCGTCTTTCTTATTCTTCGGTTTGTATCCTCTTTTCTTGTAAGTTGCCATCGTTTACTATGTAAATTTAGTGCGCAAAAATAGTTTTTTTAATTGGATTTTAAAAGCCTATGTTTTGCAAAATTTTCGATAATTTGCATGCTAAATTAAATTCCTTTCTTGACGTGTATTTAAAAAAAATATCATTAGTCAATTTTAAAAACATTTCATCGCAAACATTTGATTTTCAAGAGAAAATAAATTGTTTCGTTGGTTTTAATGGTGTTGGGAAGACCAATGTGCTAGACGCCATTTATTATTTGTCTTATGCCAAGAGTTACTTTAATCCGGTGGCGGTGCAAAACATCAAACACGGAGAAAACTTTTTTGTGATTGAAGGTGACTATGTATTGAACGACAGAAATGAGAAAATTGTTTGCAGTCTAAAAAAGGGACAGAAGAAAGTATTGAAACGCAACGGAAAGGCCTATGAAAAGTTTTCAGACCATTTTGGACAGTTTCCATTGGTAATTATTTCACCAGCGGATCGCAATTTGGTTTTGGAAGGAAGTGAGGTTCGTAGGAAATTTATTGACGGGGTTATTTCCCAGCAAAACAAGGGCTATCTTCAAGATTTAATCTCCTATAACAAGGTGTTAAGTCAGCGTAATGCATTATTAAAATACTTTGCAGCCAACCGAACTTTTGATCAAGATAATTTAGACATCTACAATCACCAGTTGATCAATCTAGGGAATCGAATTTTTGATGTAAGAAAGGAGTTCTTAAAAGAATTTATTCCCATATTCGATGACAAATACCGGTTGGTGTCTGGCGAAAAAGAACATGTGGATTTGGTCTATAAGAGTCAGCTATTTGATCATTCTTTTGAAGAATTGCTCAATAAAAGTTTGGACAAGGATAAGGTGCTTCAATACACTACCTCAGGAATACACAAAGACGATTTGGTTTTTAATATTGGTAAGTATCCCATCAAAAAGTTTGGATCCCAAGGGCAACAGAAGTCCTTTTTAATTGCTTTGAAACTTGCTCAGTTCGACTTTATCAAGGAACACACCCAAATCGTTCCAGTATTGTTGTTAGATGATATTTTTGATAAGCTTGATGAAGAACGAGTGATGCACATCATTAATTTGGTAGATCAAGATGAATTTGGACAGATTTTCATTACAGATACCCATGGTGATCGAACCGAGAACTTAATAAAACAAAGTGATAGACCCTATCAACTCTTCAAGCTTGAAGTAGGAGGTATGGTAAGCCAGTAAGAAGAATATGACGAAAAGAGAAAACGAATCACACTCCATCAAACATATTTTAGATTCCCTCATTTCTGAGGGAAAACTGAATAAAGGAATGCAAAAAATTCGTGTGGAAGAAGTATGGCATTCGATTTTAGGATCGGGCGTTAGCTCTTACACCGACTCCGTAGTGCTTCAAAACAAAACCTTAATCGTGAAGCTGTCTTCTTCTGTATTGCGCGAAGAATTGAGTTATGGTAAAGAAAAGATTATCAGTATGATTAATGAAAAGATGGGCGACGATGTCGTCACCAAATTGATATTATCATAAAAAAAGCCTCGCATTTGCGAGGCTTTTTTTATGCTAGTTCTTCATTGACTTTTTAAACTTGTCGAATTGATCAACTTGTTCTTTACCCCATGAGTTATTTGAGGTGTCAACGTCTGCCGTTTCTAAATCTGGGTCTACTACAATGCTCTTAATTTCTTGAGTTGAGGAGAACACTCTCTTAACGCTTTTGTCATTGTATCTCCAGATTTGAGCTGGGAAGGTTTGTCTTTCTTTGGTTCCATCAGCATAGGTTAACTCCACGATGATTGGCATTACCAATCCACCTGGTTTGTTAAACTCTACTGAATAAAAGTATTGTGGTACTTCTTTACCATTTGCATATGCATCCATTGCTTTTGGATTGGCATCTTCTTTCTTATCCGTAATATACACCAAGTCTCCAAGGCTATCGAAATACGATTTGTATTGCTCCTTTAATTTAGCAACTCTTTCACTTGGCTTGTCCGTTAAGTACAATGGCTTCACTTCTTTAATCCCGATGTCAGTTACATCAGTAGTGTAGAACCATCCTCTCCAGAACCAGTCTAAGTCCATTCCAGATGCATCTTCCATTGTTCTGAAGAAATCGGCTGGAGTTGGGTGCTTGAACATCCATCTTTGCGAATAGGTTCTGAAAGCGTAATCAAATAACTCAGGACCCATAATCGTTTGTCTTAACATGTATAATCCGGCTGCTGGCTTGGTATAAGCATTCGGACCGAATTGCTTCACATAGTCTCCCTGTGACATGATTGGTGAAATATTGCTTTGGTCACCGCCCATATAACGAACGATGTCTTTTGGCAAGTTTCCAGTATTGAAATTTGGATCGTAATCCAACTCAGCTAGGATTTCTACGAATGAATTCAATCCTTCATCCATCCAAGTCCACTGTCTCTCATCAGAGTTTACAATCATGGGGAAGAAGTTATGGCCAACCTCGTGTGTGATTACTCCGATCATTCCGTTTTTAACTCTTTCAGAATAAGTACCATCTGGATTTGGTCTTCCGTAGTTGAAACAAATCATTGGGTACTCCATCCCTTGATTTTTAGCGTGTACTGAAACCGCTTTTGGGTAAGGATAATCAAAAGTCAATTTTGAGTACTCCTCTAAAGTATTCGCAACAACTCTTGTTGAATGCTCTTCCCATAATGGGTTTCCTTCTTTAGGATACAAAGAAGTTGCCATCACAGTTTTACCATTGATGTTTACAGCCATAGCATCCCAGATGTATTTTCTAGAAGTAGCAAATGCGAAATCTCTTACGTTGTAAGCTTTGTAGTGCCAAGTTTTAGTACCTGAAGCTTTACCTTTTTCATTCTTTTCAGCTTCTTCTTGAGTCACAATCATTACCGGATCTTTGAAAGATTTGGTTGCTCTTTCATAACGCTTCATTTGCTCTCTTGTAAGAACTTTTTTAGCATTTTGAAGTTCTCCGGTAGCTTCCATGATATGATCTGAAGGAACTGTGATCTTCACATCATAATCTCCAAATTCTAAGGCAAATTCAGAACGACCCCAGAACTGCATGTTTTGCCAACCTTCTACGTTGTTGTAAACTGCCAATCTTGGGAAGAACTGTGCGATCGTATAGTTGTTGTTTCCATCAGGGAAATCTTCGAATCCAGAACGGCCACCGTCTCTTACAGAGTTATTGATTTTGTAGTTCCATTTGATTCGAAACTTAAAAACACCACCTGGAGCCAACGGCTCATCTAGGTTTACTCTCATCATAGTTCTGTTGATGATATAAGACTGTGGTTTTCCGTTGCTCTCCACTTTTTCAATATTGAATCCAAATCCTTTGCCTTCTTTCATGTAGCTACTTTTGAAGTTGCTTGGAGATAACCAAGCTGCAGCGCCACCTGAACGTGCCAAAGGTGTTTTAGAATCATCAGCTCTCATGTTCTGATCAAGCTGAACCCATAAGTATTCTAAGTGATCTTTTGAATTATTATGGTAAGTGATCTTTTCATCACCATAAATTTTATTGTTTGCTTCGTCCAAACGAATCAACATTTCATAATCCACCTTTTGTTGGGTGTATTGGTTACCAGGTGCACCAGAAGCCGTTCTTTGATCGTTAGGCGTTGGCAACAAATCTTTCATTTGACGAAATTTGTTTTGGTCAGTATGACCTTGCTGTGTTTCCTTTTTCTTCGGTTTTTGTTGTGCATAGGAGGTTCCTACGACTAAAAAAAGCGATAAAACCGCAATTGTGAGTTTTTTCATTTGAGTGTGATTTGATTAAAACTGGCCTAAAATACTAATTTGAGTGATAGAGGGAAGGACTGTTAAAAAAAATTAACAAAGGTTTATAAAAAAAGAGCAACTCTCGTTGCTCTTCTTATATCTAGCTTTTCATTTTCTTTTTGAATTTCGAAAATTGATCTTCGTCTTTAGGTGGATATTTATTATTGCTAGTATCCACATCAGCCGTTTCCAAATCAGGATCTATTTCAATCTTCTTGATTTGTTTTGAAGAACTAAACACTTTGGTTACTTCTTTGTCATTGTATCTCCAAATTTCGGCCGGATACATTTTTCGTTCTTTAGTTCCATCGTTATAAGTGAATTCAACGATAATTGGCATTACCAAACCACCTGGTTTGTTATAGGTGATTTCATAATGGTATTTGTCTTGTGTGTTTTCAAATCCTAGACCAACAGTCTCATCTTGAACGAATTCAACCGAATTGTTTGATTTTTTGGTATAGAACTTTTTCACACCCTTGATACCAATATCAGTTACATCAGTCGTGTAGAACCATCCTCTCCAAAACCAATCCAAGTCCATCGCTGAAGCATCCTCCATGGTTCTAAAGAAATCAGCAGGTGTCGGGTGTTTGAATTTCCAACGCTGTGCGTAGGTTTTGAAAGCATGATCAAATAGTTCTGGTCCCATAATGGTTTGTCTCAACATCCATAAACCAGTAGCTGGTTTTCCATAGGCATTGTTTCCGAAGCTGTATACATTATCACCTTTCGACATAATAGGTGCCAATCTCGATTGATCACCACTCATATATCGTACAATATTCTTTGGATATCCTCTGCGGATTGGAAAATTAGGATCGTAAGCAAGTTCAGCCAACATTTCCATGTAGGAGTTCAATCCTTCGTCCATCCACGTCCATTGTCTTTCATCAGAATTGACAATCATCGGAAAGAAATTGTGCCCTACTTCATGAACAGTCACTTTTACCATTCGGTATTTCATTCGGTCTGAATAGCCACCATCTGGTAGATCAGGTCTTCCTGGATTGAAACAGATTTGTGGGTATTCCATTCCCATTTGCCCATCAACTGAAATGGCTTTGTGATAAGGATAATCAAAAGTGTATTCCGAATAAGTCTTTAAGGTTTGGGCAGTAGCTCTGGTTGAATGGTCTCCATATAAAGGATTGGCTTCCTTAGAATATAATGAATGAGCCATAACAGTTCTTCCATTGATATCTACGGCCATAGCATCCCAAATGAACTTGCGTGAAGTGGCAAAAGCATAATCTCTTACATTCTCAGCATAGAACTTCCAAGTTTTGGTTCCAGTTGCTTTTGTCTTTTCAATTTCTTCCGCTTCTTTTTGCGTTCTGATCACCACGGGATTATCAAAAGTTCTTTGCGCTTTTTTCCATCGTTTTAACTCCTTTTTTGAAAGCACTTCATTCGGGTTCTGTAAAACGCCAGTTGCCCCAAGCATATGATCTTCTGGTACCGTGATGTTCACCGTAAAGTCTCCAAACTCTAAAGCAAACTCAGAACGACCCCAGAATTGATCGTTTTGCCATCCTTCTACATTATCATATACACACATTCTTGGGTAGAATTGAGCAATTACATAATTGTTGTTTCCATTTTCAGGGAAATGTTCATAACCAGAACGACCACCTTGAGTTCGGTGATTGTTAATGTTGTACCACCAAGAAATATTGAATTCGAAAGTTTCACCAGAAGCCAAAGGTTTTGGTAAATTGATCCGCATCATGGTCTGGTTGATGGTGTAAGAAAGGTTACTGCCATCAGCATTAGTCACACTCATGATGTTGAATCCGCCTTCAAAAGACTCTTCAGGGAAAGCTCTGTCATACCTTCTTTTGCTCAGTTTTTTCGGAATTCTATTTGGTTGAATGTCTGGAGTTTTAGAATCGGCTGCTCTCATATTTTGATCGAGCTGAACCCATAAATACGCCAATTCATCAGTTGAATTATTGTGATAGGTAATGGTTTCTGATCCAGAGATGCTGCGCTTATCATCATTTAGGGTAATGTCCATTTTATAGTCCACCTTTTGTTGGGTGTATTTTGGACCTGGTGCTCCTGAAGCCAAACGCTGTTCGTTTGGAGTAGGTAATTCCTGCTTCAATTGTCGGAATTTATTGATGTTGGTATGACCCTGCTTGGCTTTCTGTGCCAAAAGTCCACCTGCGGTAAACATCAATACTAGAAATAGATTGAAAAACTTTTGTTTCATAGTTAGTGTAGTGTTTAATTGTAGTTTAAAATGCTTGAATCTTCTTCTTTCGTTAATAACACGCTTTTATTCTTATCGCCAACCTTTGATTTTACCAGGTTTTGTTGTGTTGGAAAATGAAAGGTTAGGATCTTATTTTTAATTTCAATGGTTTCTACAGATTCAATGTTTTCAATTTCAAGATAGAAGAAAACAAGATCGCCATCATATTCTTTACCGAGGTAATTATAGGCTTTAAATTCACCGTTAATTTTGAACTCCAGCTTCTTTTTAAGGTACTTTTCAAAATAGACATCATTGTCTTTTAGCTCAAGTTTTGTAGTGAGTCTTAAATCAATATCATAATCTTTATTCAACGCCAATTCAATATCATCCATAAATACATTTATGATGATTTGCACCGATTTCTGTTCTTCTTTGAATTTGATTTGTGTTAAGCTAAGGTAGTATTTATGTACACCAAAAGAGCTGAAAAACAGTGAGATAAATAGAATAGTAATGAATTTGCTTTTCATTGAAGCTGCAGAAAATAAAAAGCGAATTTACTCTTTTTTTAGCAGTTTTAAATAGGATTTACTTTCGGTACGTAAAATTTGAATCACCTTGAGGTAGTTTTTTTTCAGGTATAAATTTTCAATTCCAAGAGGATTGCAGTACTCGAGAAAATGAAAGTAGCGCTCTACAGGAATTTCGAGTTCTTCAAAAAAGAAGGTTTCCCCTAAATCAACCAAAATTTTATACGGAAAGGATTTTCGGTAGTCTAAATCGCGTCGAAGTCGCCACAACTTTTCAGAATATTTAAAAGGTATGTAGACTGCAGCCCCAGCGGTAAAGAATTGATTGATTGGATCGGTATCTACAACTTCTGGACGTACCTTTTGATCTATCCAGTCATCGGCCACTTTGGCATTCATATCCACATCAGAAAAATCCATCAGGCTGCGAAGAATGGAATCTCTCCGGTCTTTGGCAACTTTTGAAATATCAATCCCCAAACGCCCAACCAATTCGGTTCTTTTCAATTCGAACTCGTCCAATTTATAAGTCCTCGTTAATAAGAAAATGGTGAGGTTTCCTTCTTTGAATAGAAAATCTGAGATTTTAATTCGTTGGGTAAGGTGCTGCACCGATGAAAATTGAATGGTATCTCCAGGACGTACTAAAATTCGAAAGTAACCATCCCTATTGGATACAGTTCCAACCTTATTGCTAATGTTTAAAATATTCACATCTTTTACTGCTCCGACGGAATCTCTTACATTACCATAAATGAGTTTTTTGCTTTGGCCAAAACCACTTTGAATACTGAAAAGGATTATAAATATTACTAGGGATGGAAGTGTGGGTATTTTTCTATTCATTAGGGTTCTTTAAATCTAAAAACTTTGATGACATTAATTTAAGAAAATTAATCATTTTAAGCTCATTTTTTAGACTATATCTCGAATATGTAGGGTCTGTTACACAGAAATACAAAAATCGATACAAATCATCTTTTTTGATTCCATAGTAATCTTGAATAAAAAAGCGGTAATTCTCATACATAAAATCTACATCGCTGTTTTCACCAATTACGCGTTGTTCTTCCTTTAACTTCTTTAACCTTCCGGACATGACGTTCAAGAAAAGGTCTAATGGAATTCCTCCAGAAGCCGATGTTGCCGTGCGAATTTTTCGTTCGATTTGGGTTAATTTTCGTTGTCCTGCAAAGGGAAGTCCAAGACTAATGGCATCTATTTTTGGATATGGGCTCACAGGGACATCTTTGACATCGATTCCAAGACTCCCTATCAAATCTGTTTTTTTCAATTGAAATTCTTCCAATTGATAAGTCTTAATCTTCAACGTGATTTTCATTTCCTTGGTTCTTAGGGTCACGTTGGCTACGGTAGCAATTTCTGTATGATGTTGAACAGAAGTGATTTCGATTTCATCCCCAAAGGATGCCACTAATTCAAATTCACCATTACTGTTGGTTACTGTACCTTTTTTGGTCTTTAAGTTTACAATATGCGCATCGGATACAAAGCCCAAGCTATCTACAACTGTTCCTTTTATTTTTATTTGGGAAAATAGAGTAGTGGTGAAGAGTATAAAAAAGAGGAAGGTAATTTTTTGCTGCATTGGTTGAGTTCAGTGGAAACAAAGAAAGCCAATACCCTTCCTAAAAAATTGCCAACGACCTTTTAAACTTTTGTTAATCTTAAGGGTAAAATCACGTCAGAATAGAGTATTTTTGAAGTATGAAAAAAATGATTGTTGCTAGTACCTCAACGGTGTATGGTAGCGGACCTTTGGAATACCTGTTACCAACTTTAAAAGAGCATTTCAAAGACATCAAACAATTGCTTTTTATTCCCTATGCAAGGCCCAGTGGCATTAGTTATGATGAATACACGACCAAGGTTTCCAAGCCATTTGCGACCCTCGGAATACAAGTAAAAGGAATTCATGAATTTAAAAATCCGAGAACGGCTGTCAATCAAGCTGAGGGAATTTTTACCGGTGGTGGTAATACCTTTGAATTGGTAAATCAATTGTACAGAAACGGATTGATTTATGTTTTGAAGAATGCCGTCGAAAATGGCACTCCGTATTTGGGCACAAGTGCCGGTAGTAATATTTGTGGGGTGACCATGATGAATACCAATGATATGCCAATCGTTTATCCTCCAAGCTATGACACGCTTTCATTGATTCCATTTAACATCAACGCCCACTATCTTGATCCAATTGAAGGTTCAACACATATGGGTGAAACTAGAGAAACTCGAATTAAAGAATTTCACATTTACAACGAAACACCCGTTTTAGGCCTTCGTGAAGGAAGCTGGTTGGAAGTATTTGGAGATGAAATTGTGCTTCGAGGACCACATACAGCGCGATTGTTCAAACAAGGAGAAACTCCGGTTGAACTTGCCACTCAAACAAAAATAAGTATCTAGTAGGTTACGTAATCAACGATTTCCAATCCGTATCCAATCATACCTACTCTTCTGGTTTGCTTGGTGTTGGTCATCAACTTTATTTTACTGATGTTGATGTCATGTAAAATCTGAGCTCCAATTCCAAAATCTTTGTTATCCATGGTCACGGCAGGTGCCTTGATGATTCCGTTGGCCTGATTCTCTTTTAAGGTTTTCAAACGACCCAATAGATTTTTGGACTGATGATGTTGGTTGATGAACAAGATGGCCCCACGACCTTCCTCATTCACTTTTTGAAACATCATATCAAGTTTTTTATCGGCATTATTGGTAAGCGTTCCTAAAATGTCATTGTTGACGGAGGTCGAATTTACTCGGGTCAATACCTCTTCATTCGGTGACCATGTTCCTTTGGTTAAAGCCAAGTGTACTTGCTGATTTGTAGTCTGTTCGTAAGCACGAAGCCTGAACTTTCCAAATCGCGTTTCAATTTCAAAATCTTCCTTCTTTTCAATCAAGGAATCATGCTCCATTCGATAGGCTACCAAGTCTTCGATGGACACAATTTTAATATCAAACTTTTCGGCTACTTCAAATAATTGAGGCAATCGCGCCATGGTTCCGTCTTCGTTCATGATCTCTACGATCACTCCAGCTGGTTGCAAGCCTGCTAGTCGTGCAAAATCAATGGCAGCCTCGGTATGACCAGTTCTTCTCAAAACACCTCCCTCTTTCGCCTTTAGAGGAAATATATGTCCGGGTCTAGCAAGGTCAAAAGGCTTGGTGTCTTGATCTACCAATGCTTTGATTGTTAAGGCCCTGTCGGATGCCGAAATACCCGTTGTTACTCCTTTTCCGCGCAAATCCACAGAGACGGTAAAGGCCGTTTCCATAGGATCAGTGTTGTTGTTTACCATCATGTCTAGCTCCAACTCCTTGCAACGATTTTCTGTCAATGGTGTGCAAATGAGTCCACGACCATGAGTGGCCATGAAATTGATCATCTCTGGGGTAACCATTTCTGCTGCAGCCAAAAAGTCGCCCTCATTTTCTCTATTTTCATCATCCACCACAATGATGACTTTTCCATTTCGAATATCATTTATGGCGTCGGCGATTGTATTGAGTTTGGTTTTATTCATGATGCTTTCCATGATTTAATTGCTTTTCTTGATGAATATTTTGTTGAATAAAAGAGTAACGGGTTGCACAAAGGCATCAAAGTTAAAGATTCCCTTGTCTTTTGTGGCTCTTCGAGTTAAAAGTATGGCGATTGGAATCATGATGATGGCTGATATCCATGAGGCCAACAAAGAGCTGATGGTACTTTCTTCTGCTAGGTTTCTTCCAAAGGAATTGGAGAAGAAATAAACCACGTAAATCCCGATTGCCAATACCATCGGTAAACCAAATCCACCTTTACGAATAATAGATCCCAAAGATGCACCGATAAAAAACAGGATGATGCACGATAGAGAGAAGGCGACTCGATTGTAATATTCGATGTCATAGAAATTGAGAATCTTTCGTTTCCATTTCAGTGAGCTGCTGTAATTCTTCAAATTACTAATGGCTCTTTTAGATTTTGTGGTGGCCGAGTTGAGTATGTTGATTTTCGATTGTAAATCGAAGTTATTTAATGTGCTAACGGAATCAATATTCTTGTTAATTAGAGAGTCCGGGACATAATGCAAATCCTTTGCATAGGTATTGGCAAAGATGTTTTTAGCGCGCATGGCGATGCGCTCATCGTAAGTTTTCTTAAGTTTCGGAATGGTATCCCCAATTTCTTTCAAACTAAACATCATGGGACTTCCTTTTCCGTTAATGGAATCTAATTTTCCATCATTCATAGAATCCCCAATGTCTATATTGAATTCGTATTCCTTAAAGGTAGCACTTGAGGCGGGCATCTTTTTCCGTTTTTGCGGGGTTCGTGCCGACTTTACATGCTCTTCGTAGTAGTATCCATTGTACAGGGTCATGGTCATGTATCTGCTTCCAGGTTCTGATACAATCTTACCTTTTTCTGCTGTTATGACTTTCTGATTTCCCGTATTCTTGCTTAAATCATAGATAAGAACATTCTTAAGCATGTTCTCTTTTTCACCATATTTTTCATCAAACTTTATTTGAAAGCCGGGTAAGTCTTTGTTGAAACTTCCTGGAATCAAAGCCATTTCGGGCTGTTTTCTTTTGATGTTTTGTTGCAGGTTAATTTGCTTGAAGACGGCATATGGAAAGACGTTGTTCAATACAAAAAAGTTCACCACACTTAGAATAATTGCCAAGATTCCCAAAGGTCTTACCAGACGTTGCAATGAAATTCCGGCCGATTTTGCCGCTGAAAACTCGTAATTCTCTCCAAGGTTCCCTAAGGTCATGATGGAGGAGAGGAGCACGGCAATAGGTAAGGCATGAGGTATCAAACTCAGGGCTGTATAGTATAAAAACTTCAGGATGAAAATGACACTAATCCCTTTCCCAGCGATTGATTCGAACACCTTCCAAAGGTTTTGCATTACCAAAACAAAGATGATGATCAAAAAGGTAGCTATGAATGGCTTGAAAAAGGATTTAAGGATGTATCTATCAATGATTTTCATCAGCCACAAAAATAGCATCTTCGTAAAAAAGATGCTACTAATTTCCTGTTAATTGCCAAGACAATTAATCGATTATGTATTTTTTCTTCAAATACTTTTCTCTGTTAAAGGCAAAGAAGTTATCATTTAAAGAAAGATTGCTCTTAAATGAGGTGATGGTAAATTTTGTTTTCGATCCATTTCCTCCGGTTTGAATCAATTGTGAAATATGTTTGGTTTTCGCATCAATAGCAAGTTCAACCTTTACAATATCAGAGTCGCTATCAATAGGGTAGAGCGATACAAATTGCAGTTTCCTACCTCTTACGGATTGTAGTTTCCCCATTTCGAAATTGTACCCTTGTTTGTAAAAGGTTAGTAATTTAGAAGGATAAATAAATCCGTCTTCATCTTCCAAATCTCCGTCAGAAACCGAGATTTCTTTTTCATCGTTGTTGATTACATACAATTTCTTTCCATCGAATATGAACTGGTTTCCAAGATAGTCCAATCGGTATTTTTCACCAGCTAAGTGCACAACACCTCGAATAGGAGGTTCGTCTCCTTCTTTAATCCCAGCATCCACATTACTTAAGGTTTGGCTAAACCCAATGTACATGTTGTCATAGGAACTCATTTTTGTCGAAACTTCATCCAAAAGTTTTTTTGCTTCATCAGAACTCTGAGAAAAAATAGGTTGAAAGGTAATTAAACCTAAAAATAGACATACAAGTGTAATGTTAACTTTCATAATAAACTTCATTAGTTATTTGATTCATTCGCAAGCAGTTGTTCTAACGAAACCAAGTCAGGAACGAGAACTTGTCTTGCTTTACTTCCTTCAAAAGGACCTACAATTCCGGCTGCCTCTAGCTGATCTATCAAACGACCGGCTCTGTTGTATCCTAGTTTCAATTTTCTCTGCAATAACGATGCCGAACCTTGTTGGGCTGTTACAATTATTTCCGCAGCTTCTTTGAATAATTTGTCACGATCTTCAATATTGTTATCTAAGGCCGATGTTGCTTCTTCACCCACATATTCAGGTAGCATGTGCGCGCTCGCATAAGCTCGTTGCGATCCAATAAAATCGGTGATTTTTTCCACTTCTGGTGTGTCTACAAAAGCACATTGGAGACGTGTTAACGAATTTCCACCTGAATAAAGCATATCACCACGACCAATCAATTGATCGGCTCCTGGGGCATCCAATATGGTCCTTGAATCAATTTTTGAGGTAACTCTGAATGCTGCTCTTGAAGGGAAGTTGGCCTTGATGATACCGGTAATTACATTGACAGATGGACGCTGAGTGGCAACGATTAAATGAATTCCAATGGCCCTAGCTAATTGGGCTAACCTCGCAATAGGAGTTTCCACTTCTTTTCCGGCTGTCATTATCAGATCTGCAAACTCATCAATCACCAAGACAATGTACGGTAGGTATTGGTGTCCGTCATTCGGATTCAGTTTTCGTTTTTTAAACTTCTGATTGTATTCCTTGATATTTCGAACCATCGCCGATTTCAATAAATCGTAACGATTGTCCATTTCAATACAAAGGGAGTTCAAAGTATTGATTACCTTGGTGGTATCTGTAATGATAGCTTCTTCCGAATCTGGTAGTTTAGCCAAATAATGTCTTTCAATCTTATTAAAAAGTGTCAATTCGACCTTCTTAGGGTCTACCAACACAAACTTCACTTCTGCAGGATGTTTTTTGTAGAGTAGGGAAGTTAAAATGGCATTTAATCCCACCGACTTTCCTTGACCGGTAGCACCTGCCATTAACAAATGCGGCATTTTGGTAAGGTCTACCACAAAGGTTTCGTTAGAAATCGTTTTTCCAAGAGCTATTGGCAATTCCATAGGTGACTCTTGAAATTTCTTCGAAGCAATTACCGAATGCATGGAAACCACCGTTGCCTTTTTGTTAGGTACTTCAATACCGATGGTACCTTTCCCTGGGATGGGTGCGATAATTCGGATTCCTAAAGCAGATAAAGACAAAGCAATATCGTCCTCTAGGTTTTTGATTTTCGAAATTCGAACTCCAGCTTCCGGAATAATTTCATAAAGCGTGATGGTTGGTCCGACCGTTGCTTTGATCTTTTCGATTCCGATTTTATAATTCTTTAAGGTCTCAACAATTCGGTTTTTATTCTGCTCTAATTCCTCAGGATCGATGGAAATGCTTTCGTTGTATTGTTTCAACAGGTTGAAAGTAGGAAAGCGGAAACTACCCAATTCTAGTTTTGGATCAAACTCACCGAAATCTTTTACTAGTTTATCGGACAAATTTTCAGTAACACTTTTTTCGGTGACTCCTTTCTCAATATTTACCTCAACTTCTTTTTCTTTGACGGTAGGTTCTTCCTTCAAAGTAGGTGTTAAATCAACTTCAGCAGGCTTTTCTTTTTCAACAACAATAGGCTCTATTGTTTCTTCCTTTTTTCCGAGATCAGAAGGTTTTCCAATGGTTGGCTGTAAATTTTCAAGCGATAATTCGAACTGAGACTTTGGAGCTTCATCCAAAATTTCTTCATCTATTGGAGTTTCGATATTATCGGATATGGCCTCTGTTTCATTATCCTCACTTTTTGCCTCACTTGATTTTTTAATGTATTCAATCAACTTATCAAAAGAAACCTTGTAACGAATGGCCAAATAGCTAACTCCTAGAAAAATAATAATGATAATGAGTCCGGCTTTACCCAAATAGGTCTGCAAATAGTTATTGATTTCATAACCAATAACACCAGAAAGCAAAGCGTATTTATCATTTAGGAATCCAAGTGTTACCGAAAGCCAAAGCATGCTTAAGATGCCCCAGTTCCAAGAAATGATGATTCGAGAGAATTTCTTTTCGAGTAAAATGTAGATCCCGGTAAGCAGGATTTTGTAAGAAACGATGAAAGCGGCCAAACCGATACCGTCATAAATGAAAAAATGGCTCAGATTTGCTCCAAATTTACCTAGAAGGTTTTTGGCTGAAACGCTTTTGTCCAATAAATGATTCAAGCTGCTTTGATCCTCTTGCCAACTGAAAAAGAAGGAAATAAAAGCAATCCCTAAAAAGACAGCTAATAGAATAAAGAATGTACCCAAAACCGTTCTGAATTGTTTTGAAATAGTAAGGGTAGAGATTCGTTTAATTGGAGATTTGGTCGATCGTTTTTTCTTGGCCATTAATAATGCTCAACTTTATTGAGTAAATATACATATTTGCTTATAAAATCATAGCTATTTTCGGAAGGTATAAAATCAATCCAATGGCGAGACCAATGCAGGAAGCGATTAAGCAAGCCCCTGCTGAAATATCCTTGACGACTCCGATTTTTGGATGATTTTCTTTGTGTACAAAATCGGCCAACTTTTCGATGCTTGTATTTAATCCTTCTGCAACCAACACCAAACCAATTGCACCCAACTGGATCATCCATTCCGTAGAAGAAATGTCAAATACAAATCCAAGAACGATAGCAATGATGGCAACCAAAAATTGGACTTGAAAATTCCCTTCCTTCAATAATAAAAGCTTAAATCCTTTGAATGCATATTTGAAGGATTTAAGCCTTTGTTGAATAAAATTTCCCTTTGCTTTCACTTAAGAAAGATGTTCAAGAGCAGCGCTGTAATTCGGTTCATCTGCAATTTCACCCACTTGCTCTGTATGTACTACTGTTCCGTTTTCATCAATCACCACAATTGCTCTAGAGTGTAGATTGGCCAAAGGTCCGTCTGTAATTTCTAAGTTGTAATCTTTTCCAAAACTTCCGTTAGCAAAGTCCGAAAGAGAGATTACATTTTCCAACCCTTCTGCGCCACAAAATCTACTTTGTGCAAAAGGAAGATCTCTAGAAATACATAAAACAACTGCATTGTCTAAAGAGGATGCTTCTTTGTTAAAAGTTCTCACAGAGGTCGCACAAGTTGGCGTGTCAATACTTGGGAAAACGTTTAAAACGACCTTCTTTCCTTCAAAATCTTGAAGAGTTTTTACAGATAAATCGCTTGCTGATAAGTTAAAGTTTGGTGCTTTACTGCCTACTGCCGGTAAGTCACCTAAAGTATTAAAAGGATTGCCTTGTAATGTTATTTTTGCCATGTTATTCGGTTTTTTACAAAAATAAGACAAATCCCATTGAGTCTGTAAACTGTTGTTGAAAAGTTATGGTATCTTCGCAACCCGAAATTTATTCATGATATTGGCCAACTACATAAAGGAATTTAGATACAATTGGAAGCTTGCTGCGCCAGTGATGCTTGGCATGCTTGGCCATACCTTTGTGAGCTTTGTAGACAACATTATGGTTGGACAGTTGGGTACTGCAGAATTGGCTGCGGTATCCTTGGGGAACAGTTTTATGTTCATCGGAATGTCTATCGGAATCGGATTTTCAACGGCCATCACACCATTGATTGCCGAGGCTGATTCGTCCGACAATCTCAAAGATGCAAGGTCTATTTACAAAAACGGACTCTTTCTTTGTACCGCTTTAGGAATCATGCTTTTTGTGTTGATTTTCCTCTCCAAGCCTTTATTACGATTCATGAATCAACCACAGGAAGTAGTAGACTTGGCCATTCCGTATCTTGATTTGGTATCTTTCTCCTTGGTTCCTTTGGTAATTTTTCAAGGGATCAAGCAGTTTAGCGATGGCATGTCCATTACCAAATACCCCATGTATGCAACGCTTTTGGCAAATATTCTCAACATTGCTTTGAACTACGTTTTGATTTTCGGAAAGTTTGGTTTCCCAGAGATGGGGATTGTGGGTGCGGCCTATGGCACTTTACTATCAAGGTTTGTCATGGTCATTTATTTATACTACTTGTTGAATAAGAACAAACGGTCCCATCGAATTATTGAGAATCCGAAGATTTTCAGCTTAGATTCGTTGATGATGAAAAAGATCATCAATTTGGGCTCGTTGAGTGCTATGCAGATGCTTTTTGAGGTAGGGATCTTTACAGTTGCCATTTGGATTAGTGGCTTTTTAGGTAAGAATCCGCAAGCGGCCAATCAGATTGCTTTAAACCTTTCCTCCATGACGTTTATGGTGGCAACTGGATTTAGTGTGGCGGCAATGATTCGTGTTGGAAATCAAAAGGGATTGAAAGCCTTTGAGGAACTACGTAGGATAGCCTTTTCCATTTTTCTCATCGGATTAATTTTTGCAGCGTTTTTTGCCTTGTTGTTTCTGATTTTCCACGAGCAGTTTCCGAAGATATATGTAGATCTGGATGATCCGGTGAATTATGCCGATAATATGGAAGTAATTTCCATAGCTGGAAAACTTTTATTGGCAGCTGCCATTTTCCAATTGACCGATAGTCTTCAGGTGATGGTTCTGGGTGCCTTACGTGGATTACAAGATGTAAAAATACCAACCATCATTACGTTCTTTTCTTATTGGGTAGTCGGATTCCCAATTTGTTATTTCCTTGGAAAAGAGGAGATGTATGGTAGTTTCGGAATTTGGTTGGGCTTGTTAGCCGGATTAACCACAGCAGCGATTCTCTTATTTATTCGATTCAATTCGTTAACTTTAAAACTCATTCGAAATTAAATGGACTTACCTAAATTTTTACTGGCAGACAATAGTAGCTATCCAGAGGATATCTTCATCTTACATACCGAATATCCAAGATTTGTGATCAATTTAAAAGATGATGAGGTGGCCTTTTTAGAGGATTTATCCGGAGAAAAACAAGAGGATATAGAAAGCGAAATGCAGCAGCTAATTGAACAAGCTACTGCATTTTATGATGCGGAAATGGAGAATTACGAATAGTTATTCTTTCTTTTCTGGCTCTTTGATTCCCAGCTTATCCATTACCAATTTTGTGATGTCATATTTCATGTCTACAAAGGCAAATTCATTTCCGTTTGTAGTTAAAATCTGCGTGTAACCATTGGCCTTGGCAACAGCATCGATGGCATCGTTTAATTTCTTGTACAACGGACGCATTAATTCGTTTTGCTTTAATTGCATCAACTTGGTACCATTGTCTTGATATCTGCGAATGTCTTCTTGAAGCGCAGCAATTTCTTTTCCGATGGTTTTCTTTTCTAGTTCGCCCATCTCTTTTTCACGTTTGTTGTAGTCGTCAACTTTGGCGCGATATTCATTCATTTTGATGGCGAATGAAGAGTCTAGTTTCTTGCCGTATTTTTGAGAAGCTGTCACAACAACTTTGGCCTCTGGCATTAAGTTCACTACGTAATCGCTATTGATGGTTCCTACTTTGGTCTGAGCTAGTGAAGTACTAGTAAAAGCAATAAGGAAAAGGTAAATTAGTTTAGATTTCATGATTATAATTTTGCTGGGCAAATATATAAAAGGGATTAAGAATCAAAAATTTAAAGCCGTTAAAAAGCGTTAATTTCACTGTTAATACGGTTGATAATCTCTTGTACTGGCGTTTGAAAATCGAACCAAAGAATGGAGGAATCCTTTCGAAACCAAGTCAATTGTCTCTTGGCAAATCTTCTCGTATTCTTCTTTATTTCTGAAATCGCAAAATCTCTGGTAAAGGTTCCATCGAAGAACTCGAACAATTCTCTATAGCCTACCGTTTGCAGCGCGTTTAACTTTCGTTGTGGATATAATGCTTTTGCTTCTTCGAGTAATCCGTTTTCAATCATCAAACCGACGCGGCGGTTGATTCTATCGTAGATGATTTCCCGATCTGCAGTCAATCCAATTTTTACAACGGAAAAATCCCTGGATTTCTTCTTCTTGGTTTTGAAGCTCGAGTAAGGCTTGTTGGTTCCAATACAAATCTCAAGTGCTCGAATGACACGTTGCGGATTGTCAATGGCGATTTCTTGGTAGGATTTTATGTCGAGTTCTTTCAATTTTTTTTGAAGAAATGCCAAGCCTTTTTCTTCAAGAGTTTTGGTCAACTCTTTTCGAATATTCGGATCTACTTTCGGGAAAGCATCCAATCCGTCTGTCACTGCGTTTACATACAAACCGCTTCCGCCCACCATCACCTGAACCGAATTTTCTAGGAAGAGCTCTTCCAATTTTTCGATGGCTTCTCGTTCAAAGTCACCTACATTGTAATCTTCCGTAACACTTCGATTCTGAATAAAATAATGCGTAGCGGCCTCTAATTCCTCTTTTTCGGGTACAGCGGTACCAATGGTCATTTCTTTGAAAAACTGTCGCGAGTCTGCAGAAATAATACTGGAGTTGAAATGATTGGCTAATTTGATACTGAGTGCAGTTTTACCAATTGCAGTAGGTCCGACAACCACCAAAAGAACATTCTTCTGCATCATTCGTTCAGCATTGCACCGCAGTTGTAACAATAAATTGCCTTTTCTTTATGGTCATCCTTTAGGCAAGATGGACAAGCCTGTGTGTTGGTATCCTCATGGTTGGCAATCTTATTGATTTCAGCACTTACAATTCCAGTCGGAATGGCAATGATGCTATAACCCAAAATCATGATCACACTCGCAATTAATTGGCCCAATGCTGTGTTGGGTGCAATATCACCAAAACCTACCGTGGTAAGGGTTACAATGGCCCAATACACAGATCTCGGAATGGAAGTGAATCCATTTTCTTCTCCTTCTACCATATACATGATGGTACCTAGAATGATACAAACGATAACTACAAAGAATAAAAATACCGCAATTTTAGCTTTGCTCGCCTTAAGAGCAACAATGAGTCTATTGGAAGCACCAACATACCTTGCAAGTTTTAGAATACGGAAAACTCTCAGTAATCTCAATGCTCTTAGAGCAGCAAGATTGTGAGAGCCTACCATAACAAATGATAAATATTTCGGCAGGGTGGAGAGCAAATCAATAATTCCATAGAAACTAAAAATATATTTCAGTGGCTTTCGGATAGAAATAATTCGCAATATGTATTCAATGGAAAAGAGGATGGTTATTACCCATTCGGCAATATTTAGAAAGTCGTGATACTTTTCATCGAAACTTTTAATGCTTTCCAACATCACAAAAATGATACTGGCTATAATGGCGATAAGAAGGATAATATCAAATAATTTCCCCTCTTTCGTATCAGCCTCATAAATGATTTCATGAAGCCTATGCCGTAGTGAAGGTTTCTTCTTATTTGTTTCCATGTTTTTCATGACTTTTCCTATACAATACTACAAATAAAAAGTGGAATTTGTTTCTCTTGAGGGATGATATATGTCATAATTCCTGGCTTCAATTGTTGGTAAATTAGATGGATGAATTGGTCTAAGGACCATAAAATGAAAACCATTTATATAGTGTATTATGAAAACAAAACTCATTACCCTTTTTCTTTTGCTCTTTTCAGCTTTTATCTGTTTAGGACAAAAATTATCACCTTACATTGAAGTTGGGACTGTTGAACAACCCATTGAAGTTGTTGCCAAAAATGTGAAGGAAGTTCTTGAAAGCAATAACTTCCAGGTACTAGGGAGCTACAATGTTTCGGATAAAGAGTCCCTTAAGGTTATTGCCTTTACAAAAGAGTATTTAAAAAAGGCATTGGTAAAAGTAAAAGATAGGGGAGCTTTGGGTGCTGTGATGAAAGTGGGATTGGAATTTAAAGAAGGAAAAACCATCATTTCTTACACCAATCCAGAGTATATTTTACGTGCTTATTTGCCTAAAGAGTTTGCTGTTCATAAGGCTTTGGTGAAGGAGTTTAGTGGCAATATAAAACAGGCCTTTAGTGCTTTTGGAAACGAATTCAAATCCTTCGGAGGAAGCATAAAAGCTGAAAAACTTGGCAAGTATCATTACAAAATTATGATGCCTTACTTCACAGATCCTATTTCATTAAACGAGTTCAACTCTTTTGAGGATGGGTACACCATTATTTCCAATAATTTGACCTCAAAAAAAGGAAAAACCGAAGAAGTCTATCGTTTGGTTGATAAAGATCAAAAAGTTGCAGTATTCGGAATCGGATTAAAAAATTCCGAGGAAGGAGAGCCTCATTTTCTACCTAAAATCGGTGAATCTCATTTGGCAGCCTTACCTTATGAAATCATTTTGCAAGGTAATGAGGTAACCATGTTGCACGGGAAATACCGAATAGCATTGCATTGGCCCGATTTGACCATGGGTACTTTTATGAAGATTATGAGTACTCCTGGTGATATTGAGGATATGCTTAAGGCTGTATGTCAGAAATAGCGATAATTAAAGCTGAATGCGTCGCGCCGGTCTCACATAATTGAGACTCACATCATTTTGGCGATCTTTCTCAATGGGTCCCACGTTTCCATTGGGAAAGAAGACGCCATAGGCATCATCCGGACTCCCATCAACCGTTTCTGAACTCCAATAAAAGTCGTCTTCAAATTGACCCTTTTGAAGTTTTTGGTACAAAATAACACGCATTTCCTGAAGTTCTTCTATTTCGGGTAAGTACCAATCGGAGTAGCTTTGGGTAGATAGATTGTTGCTGTAGTCAATGGCATTTGGCCAACGTAAGTCTTCCTCTAAGTCTTTATTTACGGTAACTTTTACCACTTGATCAACAATGTTCAAATGGAATATGATTCCTCCTTGATAGTTTTTTCCGTAAATACTATCCAAAGGAATGTTTTTGTTTAAAAGCTCAAAAGGTGTAAGTCCGTCGTCTAAGAACGTCTGTACAAAAGCTGGATTCAAGAATTCGCAATTCACTCCCGAATAACCATCTGGACATTCGCAGGCACAATCTGTTAATACCCCATTGTTGTCGCAAAAAGTAATGTCGCAGGTTTCTACTACCGGAGTACTATTAGGGGTACAGGCCAATAGAAAGAAAAAGAAAATAAGAACAAATGAAGCAAAACCTTTTTTAAGCATTATCCCATCAATTTGACTTGTTTCAAAAATACGAAAAATACAGAAAACACAATTTGAAGCTGAAGCCGATTACTTGGGTTCATTGGCAAAGTAAATCTCTTTTTCTTTCCATCTTTTTTGAAGGAGTGGCATGCCTAGTAAAAAACGATAGTAGTTCTTTTGAGAAGCTTTAGTCCACCCGGTTTCAGCATAAGCGGCAATTCTTGGAAAAACTTGGTAATGCATTTGTCCGTTTGTCGGAATCCACTCGCCCCACATCTGTGTGCCTAAACCAATAATCTTGCTGTGATACTTTTTATCTAGGCCTTTGGGAATAGGGTTGAACTCGTAAGCTTTTTTAACGGAAATGGCTTTATAGGTATAATCAAGATAGGTACTTGAATGCAACGAATTCACAATATCATAACCATTCTTAACCGCATTGGTTGCCAATTCCAAATCGCCTTTCCAGAAGTGAACAACCGCATTAGTGGCCAGTTGTTGGGTGGTTTTGGTGTCTTTCTTGTCTTGAAAATAATGAAGATTATGGCCCAAGATTTCGTTCCAGCCCATCATTCTACGTCCTTTTTCCTGAAGGAAATTGGAGATCTTATTAGTGAAATACACTTGTAGATCAGCTGGACTTTTCAAATCATTGACCTTCATAAACCGTTGAACGGATTTAGAGTTTTTCCAATGATTGTATTTTACTTCATCTCCACCAATATGTATCACTTCGGAAGGAAAAACATCCATAACTTCATCCAATACATCCGTCAGGAATTGATAGACAGCAGGATCGGTTACATCGTATACATCTTTACCCACTCCGAATTTAATTGGTACTTCAATCTTTCTTTTTGAGGTTCCCAACCAAGGATAGGCAGCAATAGCAGCGGTAGAGTGACCAGGCATTTCAATTTCTGGAACCACGGTAATGAATCGTTCTTGGGCGTAATTGATAATTTCTTTTAATTGCTCTTGCGTGTAAAACCCGCTATGTGGTTCGCCAGATTGAATGGGACTTTCCCATTGCTTCGGACCAATTTGCGTGCTTTTTCGGGTAGATCCAATCTTGGTGAGCAATGGATACTTTTTTATTTCAATACGCCAACCTTGATCATCCACCAGGTGCCAATGAAAGACATTCATTTTTAAATAGGCCATTTCATCAAGTAATAGTTTTACTTGGTCCATTCCTTTAAAATGACGGGCTTCATCTAGCATAAAGGCGCGCCATTGAAATGCTGGCTTGTCTTTTACGGATAGTAAAGGCAGACTCGTTGTTTGTCCACGATTGGTTTCGTATTGATGAAAAATTTGCAACAGACTTTGAACCCCATAAAACCATCCAGAAGGGTAGGAGGCGACAATTTGAATCCCTTTTTCATCGATGAAAAGATGGTATTCTTCGTTGGCTAAATTTTCTTCTTTCTTGAAAATGATCTGATTTCCTTCAACATTTTGGTCGCTTGCTATTGAAAACCTTTTGTTAGATATGGATTTGATTTCCTTTAAAAAATAATTGGCTACGAATGTAGCCTCGGCTTCATACGAAATTGTCAATCGGTTAAAGGTGAAGAATCCCTTATTGATTTTCATTTCGTTTGGTTGCGGGATGATATTTACCTTTTGACTATGTGTGTTCGCAGCCATGACAATGGTGATAAGAATGGAGCTCCAAATATTTTTCATACTTCCACGAATTTACCAATTTTTCATTTAGTATTTCTGCACAAAAAAACTCCAACGAAGTGTTGGAGTTTTCAAGTTGGTTAGCGAATTATTGTTTTATAAAGATGAAATCGCCACCTTCATCTCCAGTACCGTGGATGACTCCTCGTTGTGGAATGTTATCACTGTTGTTCAGAACAGGTTCTTCAATTCTGCTGAATAACTTGCTTGTTGACAAGTATTTATCTGGATTTTGTTTCAATCTTGATAGTAAGTATTTGATGAATACACTCTTGTTAGGTACTGTTTTTAAAGTACCACTCGTGATTGCTTTTCTACTAGTTAACGAATACTTACGCTTTGCAGATTTTTCTTCTTTCGTGTAGCTTCTTGATTTAAAGATACTTCCACTGAAACAAGCGTCGGCAATTAACAAGGTGTGTTTTGATTTGATCGCTTTTATGTAAGAAACAATCTCCGTATTTAAAATGATGTTCTCTTCATAAGCCATATTTACATTGGCTGGCATCCAATAGCCGCGCTCACTCGCTTCATCGTAGTTTCCATGACCTGCATAGAAAATCAACAGATTGTCATTGCTAGTTACCTTTTTACGCAATTCAAAGAAACTTCTTGTTATCTCGCTACGAGTCGGGTTTTTAAGTATAGTTACATTCTCCTTTGCAAATCCGTATTGACTAGAAAGTACATCTGCAAGTGCTTGGGCATCCTTTGTAGGTTCTCCACTCAAATCAACCACGGTATCGTCATCATACTGACTAACACCAATAATTAAGGCATGGTATTTACCGAATCCAATATCAATCTTCTCCTGTTTTTTTATGTTGTTGGTATTGTTTACAACAACCTCCTCTACTTCAGGTGATTTTCTTCGAATCACGAAGGTTTTAGTCGAGGAAGCTTCTTTTATATCAGTGGCCTTAACCACCAATTCGTTTTTACCATACTTTAATGGCACATTGGCCGTGAAGTTTCCGTTTTCTGTAACATTGGCTTCCACACCGTTTACGGTAATTTCAAAGATTCCGTCACTATCTGTGGCCTTTCCTCTTACCATGATGCGTTTGGCTTCTACAATTTTGAATCCTCTTTTCAATTCTACGGTAGGTTCTGTAATTACTACTACCGGTGGATCGTTGTAGCTCGTGTTCGATTCGTATTTAATACTCAATCGATCTACTACAATTTTCTGTTCATAATACACCGTATACCCGAATTTTTTACCAAAGAAAGGCTCAAAATTGGCTTCATTCATGTACTGACCATTGATGTAGAATCGCAATAAGTTTCCGTGCTTAGAGATCTTAATCTTATTGGTAGAGCCAGTTGAGGTTCTAATGGCACTATTGCTAGTAAACGGAATGATCTTGGTGTACTTGTCATTGTCAAATTTTCGATACAAGTAGCTACCATTGGTACTCAATAAGAAACTGTATTCGTTACTGGAATTCTTTCTTCCGAAAGTAATACCATACAATCCGCTTGCGCCTGCCTTAGGAGTCGTAATAGATGTCTCAATAACGAAATCTTTGGAAGTATCGATATCAACATCTCTACTTACGAAAATTCCACCTTTTTTCTTTCGATCTATGGTCATTCTACCGTTGCTAACGGTAGTGCTGTAATTTTCGAAATTTCCGGTATACCATCCGTTTTTGTTGCTATAGAAATCATCCACCAAAGGCAAACTGAGTGTTCTATTGGTGTAGGTATTGTTGTTATTGTTTGTTGAGTTGTATTTCACTCTTAAATAATCAACACCAACTTTCTGTTTGTTAGACACATAATATCCGATACGATCTCCATAGAAATTCTCAAACTCTGTTTCAAACAAGAACTTATTATTGATATAGAATTTGTAGTACCCTTTGTCCTTTTTAACCTTTAAGGTATTGGATTTTCCGTTTCCTTGCTTAATGTTGGTAGATTTCGCCCATTTTTGGATGATTTGTTCTTTTCCATTGATGTGTCTCAATACCTTATACCATCCTCCAGAAGAAATGTAGAATCGGAACTCTCCAGAAGAACCTTTTCCGAATACGAGTCCGTATGCATAATTGGTAACTCCCGATATCTTATCCAACTTGGTCTCAATTTCGAAATCCTTACTGGTATCAATGTATTTTGGAAGGTCGGTTGATCTTCCTTTTGTGATCTTGTTGTGGATGTAATATTTACCATTGGATACCGATAGTTTTGAATCGGAGTTATCAATGGTGGCCCAAGAATTGTAATTGCTGGTGTATTGGTCACTAAAATGATATCCTGAATTACTGTAGGTGTAATTGCTAATGTTGTCAACATCGTAATCTTTCGATTTATCATCGATGTATGCAATGGAAAACGAGTCGATCGCAATTTTTTGAGGGTCGAAAATGGAGAATCCATAGCGGTTACCATATAAATTCAAATTATATGCGGTATATACTTTAGTACCATTGATATAGAAACCATAAGAGGTCCCTTTCTTTTCAATCTTTAGTGTATTGTAACTATAATTTCCTTGCTTGATGGCAGAGGAATAAGTCCAGTCGATGATACTACTAAAATTGTTGTTATCGTACTTGTCAATAGCAAACTTACCTCCGGATGTAATGATAAATTGAAGTTGATTTTCTTTATCCTTTCTTCCAAATATGATTCCGTATCCATTTTTCTGAGTACCGTTGATTTTTTGAATTTTCGATTCAATTTTAAAATCACGTTTCTTATTGATGTAATAAGATTTGGTGGTGGTATATCCCTTATTTCCAGTATATTCAAAATAATACTTTCCGTTCCGAACGTCTAGACTTCTTTCATCGTTACTACCTGTGGCCCAACCATTTTTATTAGAAGTAAAGTCTTCATTAATAATAGTTTGACTAACGTTGCTGTTGTTATTATTGTAGTTATTGTTGTTTGTCGTATTCTTTTTGTCGAGATATCCAACACTGATGTAGGCAACCGAAATTTCCTGACGGTTGTATACGATATATCCAACACGATTTCCAGGGAAACTTGGACTGTAATCTGTATACACTTTGGTGTTATTGATGTAGTATTCCAATTTGGAGCCTACTTTTACCACTTTTAGAACATTATGTGCGCCATTTCCTTTGCGAATGGCATTGGATTTTGTCCAATTTCTAAGAAATTTTTCATTACCATTTCGATAGTTTTTGATCGAGTAGGATCCTTTACCACTTACATAGAACATGTTCTGGTTGTTGGAATCTTTTCTTCCGAAGATGATTCCGTAACCATTGTTAAGAATTCCACTTTCTTTTTTAATATCCGCTTGGATCTTAAAATTTCTAGAGGTATTGATATACTTCGTAATGGTAGACGACCATCCGCCTCGTTCTCTTAAGTGATTGAAATAGTAGTTTCCATTTCGAATGTCAAACTCCACATTTTCATTTTGAACAGTAGACCAATTGTTTTTATTATCGGTGTAGCCGTCAAACATGATGGTTTCCTTGGAAACATGGGATATTTTATTGGTGTTGTTATTGTAGGTACTTGAAGATTTTTGAGAAGCTCTGATATAACTTATGGCTACTTTTTGGTTGCGATACAAACGAATTGCCATTTTTTCACCCATAAAGCGTTCGTAATTCATGCTGTAAAGGAAGGTGCCATTCATGTAGAAATAGACCTTACTACCCGTTTTACGAACCTTTAAATTGTTCACAGCATAATTCCCCTTTTTTACACTTGAACTCTTTGTCCAAGCCTTAATATTCTTGTAAGTACCACTCTTTGATTGTGCTACTCGATAGTATCCTGTAGAGGTAAAAGCAAATTCTCTATAGTTGGTATCATCCTTGAAATCATATAAAAAACAAGTACCATAATCTTGTTCACCAGATATTTTTTGAATGGAAGTGGTCAATTCAAAGTCTTTAGAAAGATCAAGATTAATCGTTCTAGTGGATACTCTCCAGTTCCCCTCTTTCTTTTTATGATGGAAATAATACTTGCCACTTTTCACCTCTAGGGTACGTGTGCTATTACTTCCGGTTGGCCAGGAGCCTTTGGAATTGAATTCTTCTTGGTATACATATTTGTAGCCCGACGGCGGACTCTGAGTATACGCAGCAAAGGAATAGAGGAGGGAGAGGAAAAGAATAATTTTAGTTTTCATAGTAAATCTTATTGGTGATTCATCTCAATAAAAATAGGTACGACTTTAGCGCTAGAATTTTTGGTAGATGCATTAAAAGCGATCTTATCTTTCTGGAATTTAACTTCAGATCCTTTGAACATGTTATAAGAAAGGACACGTTTCATTTTTGAAACAAAATCGCCAGAACCGTTTCTTACTTTGTTCACAATGTCATTAATGTTTAACTTTTGTTTGCTGTACAATACACAGAGGATGTCTCGTCCTGGATTGTTGTCAAACTCTATGAAATAATCTTCATTCGGAATCGCGATTTCACTGTTGACATAATTGAAGTAATCACTAAAATTTGAAAAAGGATAGAGCTTGTTTACTGATTTATCCGCTGATCCATAGCCAATTAAGTATACATAGCCTCGTTGATTGCTCTTCAAGTAGATTCGGAATTGCGTTCCTGAGGTATAGGTTTTATCAACCTTATAAGTAGTTTTTGTAGCCCTTACAATATTGAAATTCCGAGTAGCGCCGTCTGCCAATTTGATAGGCATGTTGTCACCAGAACTTAAACGAAGTTGCAATTCACCACCCAACTTGTTGTAAGCAACTACATTGTTGTTAATGTTGTTGTTATTGTTCGTGTTGTCTTTGTTATCTCTTTGATCAATGAGCACGTAGGCTGTTTTTACCTGCCTTGCGAAATCAGAATATTTGATCCAGAAGAATCCGTTTCTTCCAAAACGTGTTCCCCAAGAATTCATGATTTCAAATGCTCCGCCTGCTTTGTTATCATCATATCCAACAACTACCATAGCATGACCGTAAGATCCGTTACTAGGAATCCATACATTGTTGTAATCTGTTTTTAAGCTTGAAAATTTGAACAGTCCAATCACTACTGGATTTTTCTCAGAAATAGCTTTCTTCACTTTCCCTACCAAGTTTACTGGATTGTTCCAACGTGCAAGTTTTTCAAAAGAAACGATCTTGTGGTTGCTAGCTTTTGAATTCACATAGGATGATGCGGTTCTTGTACAATTCTTCACATCGTATGGAAAGTCCATCATTTTTGCTGAACCAGAACTATTTAAAACCTTCATGGCATTTTCAATATAAGCTCCTTGGCATTTGTCATTCACTCGAATCTTGTTGTACACATAGGCCGGAGAAAAAACATTCTGGTTGATTTTATAAAGATTGTTTTTCCAACCGTTTTTAATAGCGTTTGATATGGTTCTTGCACCAAAAGCGGTAGCCCAACCGACACATGATCCCTGTGAACCTTGACTTCTTGGGGTTGGTGCATAAGCTTTTAAGCTATATGATCTCGGAAGACGCGTAAAACTTCTTGTAACCAAAGGAACCGACTGTGGAACTTCTTCATACAAGTTCTCATCGAACTCTAGGCCAAAACCAAATTCTTCCTGAGAATAGGTCATTAATGAACATAGAAATAGTGCTGCTAGTAGTAGGATTTTTTTCATTGTTGACTGTTTTTTGATGATGACGTAAAAGTCCTTATAAATATATAGAAAAAAAATAAGGCATTTGCCTTATTTCATATACCTACACATTCTATGCCAGTCTTTTAGTAAGCCTTTTCAATCACTATATAAGAACTTTCAGCCTTTATAATTTGATTGTAAAACTCCTTTAGAGCAAAGTATTCCTTACTTGAAAAAGTTCTTTTACGGATGTTAAAACGCGTATACAGGTTTATGATATTTTCCTTTTGAACGACTTTCATGGAGAAAATTCCACCGCCATTTGGCAAAGCTATGGCAGTGTTTTTTGGAAGGCTCATAACCTTAAAACCCTTAGGGATTTCCAAAGAAGTGACATAGTTAAAGGTTTTAGGATAACCAAAATCTACGGGGTAGTTCCTCTTTTCTAGTTTGAAGGGATTTGTACTTGTTCTACCAACAAAAAATGGATTGATTCTTGCTTTATTGAAAATGGCTTCCTCTGAATCAAGAACAATAGAATAACTTTCCTTTAATGGCAGATCAACATCATTAAGATTCTCGTTTTTATAGGATTCAACTTCTAGATCAGCATCTTGATTTTCAAAGGCGGCCAGATATTCTTCTTCAGTCGAACCTAAAATTTCTTTTCTTGAATTAAGTGCTACATAACCCTGCTTTATCACATCGATTTTTCCAGTAAAAACACCATCGGAATTTAGGACAAGTTTGGTTCTCACACTTAACAAACTTCTGTGTTGTGATGTTATGGGTTGCCAATTACTTTCTTTCTTAAAGCTGATTACCCTTACATCGCCATTTAAACATCGGAAAGGCACCATTCCAAAGGGAAGTAAATTATCTGTAGCGTCAAGATAATAATATTTTTCTCCGATAGTAACTTTCACAATAACGTAATTGAAATCTCGGATTACCGGAAATAACTTGGTGGGAAGGCCAAAATTACGTGTTGCCAAGATAACTAGGTCGGCCTTTAAATTTGCTGCCTTAAGACTATTATATAATGATAAATTTATTTCACCTGCACTTCCTGATTTACTTTCAAAAGCCTTTTTTACTTTTTCATTGATATTCCAATATTTACCATTCCATGTATATCGATTCTGAATATACTTATAAATACCCATGGCTTTCTCCATTTCATTTTCTTCGGTTAGGAGTGCTTGGGGCAGGTTCTTTTTGAAAAAAGAGGTTTTGCTTGTTTGATTGTTAAAATATAGACTCTTTAATTTTTTATCCACATTTTTCCATGTATCTGTATACTTCGTAACCGGGCCTCTCGGACTTGTATAGGATATCAAATCAAAGGTCAAACGAGACATATAGTTTTTCTTGCTAAGCATATAGTCTTCTTCCTTAAAGGAAGGTATATTCTTCATTGCGAATGAATAAATCGCACAATCGCCATCTCCTAATCCTTCGATATAAATACATTTTCTTTTAACGTAACCTTCATTTTTTGATAATGGATGGTAACCAACAGTTCTTATGTTGTATTTATAATTACCAAGGATGGCGGCGTCGTACTCACTTTCTATTTTGGGAATTTTATCCTGAAAAACCCAGTCATCTAGGCCTAAATAAGGACTAATAACGCTGTATTTGAATTCGATTACACATCCTTCCTTTAAATTTGGAAGTGTGAATTTTACCTGAACTCGATTATTAGGGAGATCCGTTGAAAAAACATTCTTTTTTGATAAACTTGTTTTTTGCATTCCCCCATTTACGATGTTGTAGGTGATCCCTTCTATGTCGGTTACTTTTTCTTTTTTAGCAATGGTAATCACTTGATTTGCATATTCGTAAGCTTCTTTTTTGAAAATTTTTATCCTGAAATAATAATCGGTTCTCGTTTTGTATTTGTTGTCACTATCCAAATAGACATTGGCATGTTCGTACAAATAGACTGCATTGGCCGTAGAATCTTTTTCGTAAAATCTCATCTGTAACTCTTCTAGAGTCGTTTTACCCATTGTGGTAGATTTATTTCTTTGAGCGAATGATGGAGTTAAAATGAATAAAATGAGAAATAGGGTCACATAATTCCTGATCATAGTCGTACTAATTTTAAAGGTGTTTTTTGTTGTAAATAGTTTTTTAAAATAGAATTGGCAAGGTTTGTATTGGTAACCTCCGCTAGAACATTTTCCAGTATTGGTAAGGAGTTTTCTTGATAGGCAAGATTGGTATATCCAAACTTGGTCAATTTTTGATTTTGAACGAGAATGATTGCATGTTCTTCTACCTCTCTTCCTTGTTCAATTAGTAAAAAGCTGTCGTTATTAAAGTGAGTGCCGTTGGGTTTGAAAACTTTCTTAAAGTTGTATTTGGGTGCTAAATTTTCCAATTCAAGAAAGTATTTCAATCGGGTAAATAACTCATTACCGGTTTTTTCAAACCTAATGCTACTGGCGTTTTTTTGAATTTTACTTGCTCTTTTGGTGGTTTTTAAAAACAGACGGTTCAATTCTGATTTCATGTTTTTACCGCGACCCATATAAATAACATCCTTCTTGGTATCCATTAAATAAAAAACACCTTGCTCTGCTGGAGTTTTGTCTATGAATGCCTTCAGTTTTTCTTTGGTATCTCGGTTGTCATGATGTTGTACCGATTTTTTAATAATCTTCTTATCTTGATCCTTGGTCAATAGCAATTTAAAGAGTTGTACCGTGGCAAGAGCATCTCCGCTGGCTCTATGTCGGTTACTTAAAGGAATTCCTAAATTCTTCGCCAGTTTTCCTAATTTATAAGTAGGTTCTTCTGGCAATAACAATTGACTTACATCTACCGTACAAATACTATCTTTTTTGTAATCAAATCCAAGTCTTTTAAATTCGATTTGTAGCATTCGGTAATCAAAAGAAGCATTGTGAGCTACCAAAACGCAACCATCTGTGATTTCAATAATGCGCTTGGCCACTTCATGAAACTTTGGAGCGTTGCGCAACATTTTGTTATTGATTCCGGTAAGCTTAGCGACGTATTCTTGAATGGGTCTTTCAGGATTTACCAATGAAATAAACTCGTCGGTAATATTTTGACCATCAAATCTGTAAATAGCTATTTCGGTAATTCCTTCTTCATTGAATTTACCGCCTGTAGTTTCAATATCTAGTACTGCGTACAATGTTGTTGCTTTGGATTATAAATAGTTTCTACTTCCAAAAATGGAGCTTCCAATTCGTACCATATTACTACCATGATTGATAGCAATCTGATAATCACCACTCATTCCCATGGAGAGAATTTGTAATTGGTCATGACTGGATTGTAATGATGTAAAGACTTCTTGTAAGGATTGAAATTCACTAGCAATTTGGTCCTCATCCTCAGTAAATGTAGCCATTCCCATCAAACCGACAATAGAAACATGTTTAAAGTTTTTCACTTCTTCACTATTTAGTAGCGTGGTGATTTCTTCAAAAGGAAGTCCGAATTTGGAATCTTCCTTGGCAATTTTGGCCTGTAACAAACATCGAATGGTTCGATTGTGTTTTGCTCCTTGTTTATTCAGTTCAGCAAGCGTTTTAAAACTGTCAACGCCATGCACCAAATCCACGAAATGAGCCATATACTTCACCTTATTTCGTTGCAAATGACCAATCATGTGCCACTCAATATCTTTGGGTAGTTGATCGTATTTTTCAACCATTTCCTGCACCTTGTTTTCTCCAAAAACACGCTGCCCAGCATCATAAGCTTCTTGTAAATCTGATACAGGTTTCGTCTTGGATACGGCAACGAGGGTTACATGGTCGGGTAGGGTAGATAAAATTTCTTTTAAATTATCTTGAATCATTTTCTTCAACTTAAAATTCATACATCGTTAGTCCACTTCTCAATTTTGGTCGAATGTAAGTTGTTTTTGGTGGCATTTGTAGATTGGCGTCAGCAATGGCTTTTAGTTGTTTCACGGTTGCCGGAACTAATGAAAATCCAATTTTATATCTGCCTTTATCAACTAGTGTTTTGATGGAAAGATTGTCTAAGGTATTGTGTGTATAACCAATTCGGTCATTATGTGTCAAATCCTCAATTCCTAGAATCGGATTCAAAACCGTACGGTATAATATTTCAGAATCCAATTTGCTCAATTGGTCGGAAAACTTGTATTGTTTTTTTCGTAAGTAAAGTGAGTAAAATTCGCCATCTAGGTACATGCCAAAGTGATGTTTTTTAGAAGGCTTGTAAAACAGTTGGCCTCTTTTCTCAATTCGGAAACAAGTATCCAATCGCATCAAAAACTCTTCAGTAGTCAACCCGTTTAAATCGGTCACAAATCGATTAAAAGCATCAATGTTTAAATGGCTTTCCGGAATGAAATAACTCATGAAAAACTTGTGTGCCGCTTCTGGCGAATTATCTGATTTATTCCTGCTTAGATTCTTAGCAAGTAGGGCAGAGGAAGCAGTTCGATGATGACCGTCGGCAATATAAAGTGCTTCTTTTGAAGCAAATATTTCTTGAATTTTTGATATTGTTGCTTCATCATCCACAATCCACAATCGGTGCAAAAGCTTGTCAGTGGTAGAAAACTCATATTCTGCCCGCTCAGTCTTCTTGTTTTCAATAATTCCCTGCAATTCCTCATCATCCTTATAGGTGATTAAAACCGGCTCTGCATTGAATCCTGCAATATTCAGGTAGTTTTCAAAAAGAGCCACTCGCTTTGCAATGGTTCCTTCATGCTTCTTGATGATATTGGCTTCGTAATCCGCAGCACTAGCTCCCGCAATGATTCCGCAATAGGTATTTTTATCGGTACTACATTCATAGACATAAAAGGATGGCTTTTCGTCCTCTACAAAGATTTTATTCTCTTTGAATTCCAAATACCGATTGTGAACCAATTTAAAACGCTGTTCTCCCGAAACTTCCTGTTGAAACTTATATCCAGGATTGATTACATGCAGAAATGTAAAAGGGTTAAAGTCGAGCTTCGCCTCTAATTCTTCTTTCGCATATGCTTCGAAAGATTTAGAAGAAACCAAGGCTACTTTGTCTCTGCTTGGTCGAACGGCTTTAAATGGTCTAATCGTTGCCAATGCTGTTATGCTTCTTTTAAGAGTCTAATAATTTGAGTTGCCAATTCTTCTCCGATTCTCTCTTGAGCTTCGTTAGTAGCTGCACCAATGTGTGGTGATAAGGATAAATTTGGATTCATTAGCAATTGAATCTCCGGACTAGGTTCGTTTTCAAAAACATCCAATCCAGCAAAAGCTATTTTTCCTGAAGACATGGCGTTGACAAGGGCTACTTCATCAATCACACCCCCACGAGCGGCATTGATCAAACAAGCACCATCTTTCATCTTTTCAAATTCCTCTTTACCTAACACGTATTTATCTTGCGCAGGAACATGAAGTGTTACAAAATCAGCCTCTTTCAATAAATCGTCTAGTGATGTAGTTTCAATGGCAAAGGATAGTTTTTGGCCTGTGAAAAAAGAAAGTTCCACGGTTGCTTCTTCAACAAAAGCATCAAAAGCAACTACTTTCATTCCCAATCCGATGGCAATTTGAGCAACAGCCTGTCCGATACGACCGAAACCGATAATTCCCATGGTCTTTCCTTTCAATTCAACCCCTTTTGCAAAAGTTTTTTTCAAGTCTTTGAAACGTGTATCGCCTTCTAGTGGCATTTCTCTGTTGGATTGATGTAAAAAACGAACCATTCCATATAGATGGGCAAATACTAATTCAGCAACTGATTGTGAAGAGGCTGCTGGGGTATTTACTACATGCAAGCCTTGATCAATGGCGTATTGAACATCGATATTGTCCATTCCAACTCCGCCTCGTCCAATTAATTTCAAACTCGGACAAGCATCAATCAGTTCTTGACGAACTTGGGTTGCACTTCGAACCAAAATGGCATCAATATGGTTATTATTGATATAGTTTTCCAACTGACTCTGAGCAACTTTTGTGGTAATTACTTCGAATCCGTTTTGCTCAAGCATATCAATTCCAGCCTGAGAAATCCCGTCGTTTGCTAATACTTTCATAATGCTAAAAACTTATGCTGTTCTTTCTAATTCTTGCATGACATCTACCAGCGCTTGTACACTGTACAGTGGAAGTGCATTGTACATACTGGCTCGATACCCACCAACAGATCGATGTCCGTTTAATCCATTAATGTTAGCTTCTTTCCACATGCTGTCAAATCGTTCTTTATGGGCGTCATCAACAAGGTTAAAGGTCGCATTCATGGTACTTCGGTCTTCAACAGCTGCAAATCCAGTAAACAGAGGATTTCGATCGATTTCCTCGTACATCAATTTGGCTTTCTTGTTGTTTACTTCTTCAATAAATTGAATTCCGCCTAACTCTTTCAGCCATTCTAAGGTTAACATAGAGGTGTACACTGGAAATACGGGTGGAGTATTGAACATGCTATCTTTTCCGATGTGAACTTGATAGTCTAACATTGAAGGGATGGCACGTTCTACTTTTCCAAGAATATCTTCTCGTACAACGACCAAAGTGGTTCCTGCAGGTCCCATGTTTTTTTGAGCACCAGCGTAAATCAATCCGAATTTGGTGAAATCGAGTTGACGTGAAAATATATCGGAACTCATGTCACAAACAACAACCCCATCAAAAGCTGGAAATTCCTTCATTTGAGTACCAAAAATGGTATTGTTACTAGTACAGTGGAAGTAATCAACATCCACCGGAATGTTATAACCTTTTGGGATGTAGTTAAAATTTCTGTCTTTAGAGGAAGCTACTTCAATAATTTCTCCAAACAATTTGGCCTCTTTGATGGCTTTGGTTGACCATGTTCCGGTATTCAAATAGGCTGCTTTATTTTGCAACAAATTGTAAGCCGACATTAAGAATTGTGTGCTTGCCCCACCTTGAAGAAATAAAGCTTTGTATCCTTTGTTTTCTAGCCCAAGTAACTCCAAGGCCAATGCTTGTGCTTTGTCCATCACATCAACAAAGGGTTTGCTACGGTGAGAAATTTCGATTAAGGAAAGGTTGTTATTATTAAAATCAATGACAGCTTGAGACGCTTTTTCTAAAACAGATTCAGGTAAGATACACGGACCTGCACTAAAATTGTGTTTTTTCATTTTTCTAATTTCTTTTAAAGTGTCGACAAAAACTCCAAAGTGTTAATTCCGTCTGCATAATCCCAAAGCTTGGGAAATTGCGTCTGACCGAATTTTACTTCATCCTCTATAAAACCATTCGATACGATGCATTGGATCTTATCTCTTTCTTCATAGAGTTTTATTTTTAAATCTACTGGGTTATCGTAATATTCATAGAAAACAGTGGCAATAGGCGAACTATGACTTTCATCTTCTTTGATCATTAAGAATCCGTTTTCTAAGATATCAAATTCGCTCATCAAATACACTGCCTTGTTGTAATCGTAGTTATTCGCGTATTTTTTGTTGTAGATAATTTCTCTTTTCTCGTACATGCCCCCAAAGAAATTATCGAATTGATAATCTCTAGGAACAAAAAGTTTGGAAACACTTCTACAGCCCAATCCGAAGTAGGTGAACACATCATCACCAAGACTGATAAGTTCTTCTTCTGATTCTTTTCCGGTCAATACGGCAACCGAGTTTCGATTCTTACGTATAATATTGGGCTTGTCTTTAAAATAGTACTCGAAATATCTTGAGGTATTGTTACTACCCGTAGCAATTACCGCATCATAATTTTCAAGTTTGTCTTCGGTAAAAGTAATTCGACCTTTAAAGTCTGCGTCCACATATTCCAAATACTTGGCCAAGAAGGGTAGTAGGTGTCGGTCTTTGGAAGATTGTTTGACCAAGACCTTATGCCCTGAAATCAGTACACTGATGAAATCGTGAAAACCAACCAACGGTATGTTTCCAGCCATGATGATGGCAACAACTTTACCGCCGTTATCAGAAATATTTTCATCGGCAATCCATTTCTCAAGATTGTCTTTTGAAAGTGATTGTGCCCAGCCCTCCAAAGCAAAAGAAAGGTTATCTTTGGTAAACCAACTATTGTCTTCTCCTGCCAATTTCAATTGATGTTTGAAACCATCAAAGAACAAGTCGTTATGTGGAATTCCATCTTTTTTTGTGGTTCCTGAAGTGGTAAATTGACTTAAAAAGTCTCCTAATTTCGTAAATGCAAGGATTCTGTTCTGAATACTACTCATTAGGTTTGGTGGATACTTTTTTAGGTTTTATTTTTGTAGCTACAAAGGTACGTAAACTAAAAGAAAAAGATGGCAATTATAATAACAGATGAATGCATTAATTGCGGTGCATGTGAGCCAGAATGTCCGAATACAGCGATTTATGAAGGAGCGGAAGATTGGAAGTATTCTGATGGTACAGATTTGAGCGGTGATATTGTATTACCAAACGGAAATAAAGCGAATGCCGATGAAGAGCAAGAACCTGTTTCTGATGAGATTTATTTTATCGTTACCGATAAATGTACAGAGTGCGTAGGTTTCCATGAAGAGCCTCAATGCGCAGCTGTTTGTCCAGTTGACTGTTGTGTTCCAGATGAGGATCATGTGGAGACTGAAGAAGAGCTGATGGAAAAGCAGCGATTCATGCACAATGAATAGTGTCATACACAAATTCAAATGATAAAATAGAAAGTCCCGATTTTAATCGGGATTTTTTGTGGAATAGAACTATATTTGCAGCCTTAATTTTATACTATGAAAGCCGGTATCGTAGGACTTCCAAATGTTGGTAAATCAACTTTATTCAATTGTTTATCCAATGCAAAAGCACAAAGTGCAAACTTTCCCTTTTGTACCATTGAACCTAATTTAGGGGTGGTAAACGTACCCGATTCTCGTTTGGAGAAACTCGAAGAATTGGTAAATCCGCAAAAAGTAATTCCTGCAACGGTTGAAATCGTTGATATTGCCGGATTGGTGAAGGGAGCGAGTAAGGGAGAAGGATTGGGAAACCAGTTTCTCGCCAACATTCGTGAAACCGATGCCATTTTGCATGTATTGCGTTGTTTTGAAAATGATAACATTGTGCATGTAGATGGTTCAGTAGATCCAATTCGTGATAAAGAAACCATAGATATCGAACTTCAGTTAAAAGACTTAGAAACGGTTCAAAAAAGACTTGAAAGAGTTAAAAGAACTGCTAAAACGGGTCAGAAAGAAGCCCAGGTTGAGTTGGATGTTTTATTGAAGGTGGAAGAGACTTTGTTAGAGGGAAAATCGGTGCGCGGATTGGAATTTTCCGAAAAGGATGAAGAGTTTGTAAAACCCTTGCAGTTGATTACCCAAAAACCTGTCTTATACGTTTGTAATGTAGATGAATCTTCAGCAGTTTCAGGAAACGCTTTTGTGGATCAAGTGAAAGAGGCTGTGAAAGATGAAAACGCTCAAGTATTGGTGTTGGCCGTAGCGACAGAAGCAGATATTGCTGAATTGGAGGATTACGAAGAGCGTCAACTTTTCTTAGATGATTTAGGTCTAGAAGAAGCAGGTGTTTCTCGATTGATTCGTTCGGCTTACAAATTATTGAACTTGCAAACCTATTTCACCGCAGGAGAAAAAGAAGTTCGTGCGTGGACAATTCCTGTTGGATCAACGGCACCTCAAGCAGCCGGAGTAATTCACACCGATTTTGAGAAAGGCTTTATTCGTGCTGAAACCATTTCATATGCAGATTATGTTGCATTTGGAAGCGAAGCCAAAGTAAAAGAAGCCGGTAAAATGCGCGTAGAAGGGAAGGAATATGTGGTTGCCGATGGCGACGTGATGCACTTCCGATTCAACGTTTAATTCAATTTCAAGTTTAGTTTATCAACTGGATAGCTTAGGAAATCTTCTCCGTTTGTGAAAACAAATTGCTTTCCGTTATTGATGATTTGTAGACTCCAACCATATGGAATACCTTCAATCTTTGAAGCTTTTTGCCATATTGGTTCGGTTGCGTCACCTTCATTATAGCTAATGAAAAACCCTTGATTGGCTTTATTTCCTTCTTGGTATCTGGTAAAGATGAGAAAGCGTTTTTCAGGATCTACATAGGGACTGAATTCGGTTGCCTCGGACGTATTGATATTATCCAAGGATTTTTGAATAATAAGTTGATTTCCTTCAATATTTCCATAGAATAGATCTCCATCATTAACCTCTTGATAGAAGTACAATTCGGTTTCTGTTGTCCAATAGAAGTAGCCTATTTCATATTGATTTGGGAGCTCTATCTTAATCTTATCAGACCATTTACCATTTTCATTTTTTGTCAACCATAATTGCATTCCTTTGTCACCTTTTGAACAAAAAAGAATTTGCTTTCCACTCGGAGAAACGGCACCATTGTACAAGGTTCCTAACTCCTTGAGTTCAATGGGGAGCTGGTATACTCCGTTTTTCTTGGCAGATAAAAAACCCTTTTGGTTGTCCCAATCTTCAGTTCTTGTGAAGAATACAAGTGAGTCATTCGATGAGAAACTTATGACATTTTCACTTAATTCTCCAGTGGATAGAATTCCTTGGTAAAAGACATTCGTTTTACTCGTAAAGGAAGTGTTGTAAAATACTTCACGTCGCTGGATTTCAACAATAGTATCGTTCATTATTTTCTTTCGTTCTACCCAATCCCCATTTTGATTTATAGAGTCGTATACGAAGGATCGATCATTGAAAACCTTTCCCTTCACATTGGTAAAGAAAATACGTCTCACAAAACCATCGTCATTATAAAAGGTCGAATCATAGCCATGCAGTTTGTCGCCTATAAAGGCCGCACGATAAGTTTTTTTATCCTTGTTTAAATCATCGATCATGGTATAATAAACTTTCCCAATAGAATCTGTCCATTCCGTAATCTTGGTACTATCATTTTTATATCGTACCAATTCGCTAGAAAATTCTGGATCTCCTTCTTCACGATATTTCGCACCTATTTGAATCCAGTTTTCATCATATTCCACGAAATAATCCGTCTCTACTTTACCCAAAGAATCGAGCTCTATCCAACGATAAGGTTTTCCATTGTCATAATAGTACTCGACACGATACTTGATTGGTTGTGATTGTTCAGTAAAAGGAGCGCGGTAATACGTAATTCTTTCAAAGGTGATTTGTTGTTTTTCTCGTGGAGCATCAATTTCCACACAACTAAAGGTTAGAAGGAATACGACAAATGGAATGAAATTAAGAGTTCGAAGTTGGTTGAAGCTTTTCATTTTGATTGTATTTCCATATTGGCTTTTCCACCTAATCCAACAGCAATAAATCATAACCTACATGGATGTTAACCATTGTAAGTTATGAATTATTTAAGGTAAATACCTAAAAACGTGTTGCTTATTTGGTTTATGGTCAGTTTTGCACCTACACTAGTTCTAAAACTTTTCCAATTGTAATTAGGAACTACAATGAATAACCCAATATGATTGATAAAGAATTAGAGTCTGAATTCCATGCAGCAAAATTGTTGAAGAGATCTTTACTTGGTACATATCTCATTTCAACACTAAATTTATTTTTGAACGAATAACCGAGTCCTACACCAATGGTTGTTGTTTCAGAAGGTTCGATTGTATTTGCCACAGTATTGTTAGTCCGTACAGATGAAATTTCAGAATTTACACTCAAGTCGATTAAGAATGAAAAGTTGGTAAAGATTTTAGAGTCATTATTCAAGAAGAAGTAATGCCTTGCTCCAATTCCCAATCCCAAGGTGTTATTGGTATACTCACTTGTCAAGGTATTACCGGCGGAATTTTGAATATCTCGCGTGGTATTAGTTGATGAGGTGTTATAAGTTGGCTCAAAAATAACCGCCCATTTGTTATTGTTAAATGGAAGAATGTATTCAATTTCAAGTCCGATTCCATAGCCAATGAAACTGCCAAAGTCGGTACCCAAAGTGGGGACTACCGAGTTAGAAATAGATAAATTATTCATATTTAAACGGGTTCTTATCGAATAGTTTAAAGCCTTTCTATCATTTTTCCTAACATAAGAAATGGACGTTGTACCTGCACATTCGTTGTAGGAATTGAAAAGATTCACTAATTCTTTTTGCACATACCGCACGAATTTAAAATCTGCTGAATTCATTGAAGAACAACTTAAATCTTTTTGAAGTTGGATTCTGAATTGATTGTTTTCACCAACCGTGTTGTTTGGTTTCTTGAAATTTTTGAAAACCAATTGTTGATAGTTTTGATTCTTAATCCGGTAAAAGAATTTTAGGAGCTTGTTGGATTCATAACGAAGAAGATCAGCTTCCCCGTCGATAATCAATTTTAAAAAGACCGTTTTATTTTCAAATTCAGGAAGCCTTGATTCGCTCATGTTGTGCAGATAGTTGCTTGAATTATCGATATCAACCGTAGCTCTGATAAATACCAATTCTTCTTTTATTGAAAATTTTGAAACTTCTGAAACGTTTAAGGTGGTGGGGGAGGCATCCAAACTCTTCTTGAATTCAATTTCGGATGGATTGCTTTTCCAATCATAATTTTTAATGAATCCGGATACTTTTTGATTGTTGTTATCCAAGTAGTATCCTTCTTCGAAATTTGTTTGACCATTCAAAATGATGACATACATTAATAAAATGATGGTAACTAGAGGCTTTCTCATAAAATTAAAGGGATTTAATAAACTATAGGATTTCTAATTAAACCTGATTTTTATTCAGATTTGGCTCTGTTTTTTCTGGCTTCGATAAAACTTCTTACAAAGAAAACCATGGCAAATAAGGTACTCACTAACATTACTGCTACACGAATTGTAGCCGCATTGTCACCTCTTTCCATTGCACCCATTAAAGGTTTGATAAGCCCGAAAACCATTAACAAAGTAACCAATACAGCGATATGAGCGATGGCTTTGTTTTCGTTTTTCACGCCTTTGTTCATCGCTAACAAAGCGATCCCAAAAAACGTTGGGATTAAAGCGGTAACAGATGGAGTGTCTGAAGAGAAATAGCCCCAAGCGGATAAGGTGATTAATAAAATGGCGTTGATTAGACTTGCAGTATGTGCTTTCATGATATTATTTTTTAGTCAGTTTTTACTGAATGCAAAGATACGGCTTGCTTGTCATATCCGCGAAGTTCAATCAATCAATAAGCTTATTTTTTTCTAAAAATTTTACAATTTCTATTCTCACCTGTGATGAGATCCGATAGAAGTGCCAATAACTTTGACGATCGTTTACCGCTATCATTTTGGCCTCCTTTTCCATACCGTGCTCGGCACCGTAAGCAACAACGGTAGTTAATAGCTTTTCTCGTCCTTTAAATAGCTCCTTTAATCGATCCACATTTTCTTTTTGAGGTACAATCCAATCTCTGGAACCATAAATGACTAAAAAGGGATTTTCAAAACTTGCTAAGGCCTTTCTCGGGTCGAAGTTGTGTCTACGTACCCATAATTTCTCCATCGAATTTGCATCTTTTGGTACATCGGTATCTTCGAGTAGGACATTCCATTTTTCTTTTTTGGCTAATGCTAGTAAATCAGCCATGGATTGATACCCTTTTACATTTGGTTTTGCATCAAACATTAAATTTGTGTATTGCTCAATATTCTCTTTCGCCTTGGATGAAAGTTGGTAGAAATCCGCCCCATAATGCATCGATTGCATTTGTTGCTCCCGAACCGAAGTAGAGGGTCCAACAATGCTAATCATGAAGTCAAAATTTGTTTTTTCGGAAGCTTTTGTCATTGTCCAACCACCAGCACTGATACCCAGTACTCCAATCTTTTCGTAGCCATTGGAATGATTTTCAAGATATCGTTTTAATGCTATAACATCATTTGAAAGATCACCAATGGTTGCTTGATTACAATTGCCAGATGATTTTCCAGTACCCCTTTTTTGATAGGCCAATACACTTATTCCATATTTTCTAAAGAACTTAGCATACAGATTATATTTGGTCTGATCTGGATAACATCCCCTGCCACCGACTAAAATGACTGCGGTTTTACTTCGAATCTTTGGAACGTGTAAATGTCCATAGATGCTACCAGCCTCGGTGGAAACATTCAACTCTTCCAAAATAAAACTTGGCCTAGGAGGATTGGCTACTTTTTTGAGATGTAGATAAATAGCGGGATTGTAACCATTTAAATTACCAATCAATTCAAGATTATTGCCGTCTAAAGTTAACAAGGCCTTTCCAAGACCCGTATTGAATTTTATGGTTCCAATACTATCAATTGAAACAAGTACTTCAAATTCTCCAAAGGAGGGATGCCACTCATCCATAATCTGGAAACTGAAAATTTTTTGATCTCTTTTAGAAAATTCAATTTCTATTTTTTGATAGCTATTGTTCTTGATGAACGCCCCTTCCCAATGACCGATTAATTTTTCGGAAGTATTTGTCTTTTGGGCATTTGAAATCGTGCTTGCAAAAAGAAATGCAATACCAATCCAAATGGACAGTGGATTTTGAAACATAAGGTTTGTTGAATTGATTGATTCCTATAAAGTTAGTACTTTTTCACAAACCTTAATTTCAACTATTTAGTTCTTCACTTTCAAAACCTTTCTCAAAATATCTTCCATCAAACACCATTTGGTAATGGACGATTGTAACAAATTAGCACCTACAAATAAGGTAAACCAAAGCCATCTTTGGTCTACATACATAGCTAGAAATACACTGATTATGGTGAATAAGCCTGCAATGGCTCGGATATATCTATTAATCATAATTTCCTGTTTTAATTGTCATTAGTCAACTTAATCCTGAATCAAGGATTCTTGTTTCGTGATTCAATTTTACTCGTAGTTCTTTTTTTCAATCATGTAATACACCAAGGGCACTACTAATAAGGTTAATACTGTGGAGGCAATGGTTCCGCCCATGAGGGAGATTGCCAATCCTTGAAAAATTGGATCGAACAATATCACAAAGGCACCAATTACCACCGTTCCTGCTGTTAAAAGGATGGGTGTGGTTCTTACGGCTCCTGCTTCAATTACGGCTTGTTTAAAGGGTACGCCATCAGCCAATCTTAAGTTTACGAAGTCGATTAACAGTACCGAATTTCGAACCATAATTCCGGCTAAAGCAATCATGCCGATAAAGGAAGTCGCCGTAAAGAAAGCTCCCATTAGCCAATGTCCAAGGACAATTCCTACTAAAGAAAGCGGAATGGCAACCATCATTACCACAGGGGCTTTAAAGTTTTGAAACCATCCAACAATAAGCATGTAAATAATCACAATTACACCGAGGAATGCAATTCCCAAATCACGAAAAACTTCTAGAGTGATTTGCCATTCACCATCCCATTTAACCGTAAAATCCTCTTCAAAATCGGGCTGACTGGCATACAATTCATTCATTGCATATCCTTTTGGGAGTTCAATTGAATTTAGTTTGTCGGTCATTCCTAAAATGGCGTAAACAGGACTTTCTAGTTCACCAGCCATATCGGCCATGATGTAAACCACGCGTTTTTGATTTTTTCGATAAATACTCTTGTCCTTTGCTCTTTCTTCCACAGAAACCATATCCGAAACAGGAATCATGATGCCCCGTGAAGATTTCAACTTGAAGTTCATTAATTGTTCGATGGATGACTTTTGAGCATTTGAGACATCAAAGATGATGGGAATATTTTGATAAGCTTCTTCGTTATACAAATAGGCAATGGCATCCTCAGATAAAACAGTTCTGATGGTATGGGTTATTTGCTGAGGAGCGATTCCGTAGCGCATGGCTTTGTCTTTATTGATGATGAGCTCAAATTCCTTTTGGGGAGCTTCAACCATCCAATCTGTATCTACTACATCTTGGGTGTTTTCCAATATGCCTTTTACTTCTTTGGCCACTTGTATTTGTTGATCATAATCTGGACCGTAAACTTCGGCAACTATGGTCGACAAGACTGGCGGACCTGGTGGAACCTCTACAATTTTAACATTGGCGCCGAATTTTTTAGCAATTCGCTGTATTTCGGGACGGAAAAGCTTGGCAATATCATGACTCTGTTCAGATCGATCGTGTTTGTCGATTAGATTGACTTGAATATCTGCCATGTTGGATCCTCCGCGCAAGTCGTAATGACGTACCAACCCGTTAAAAGTAATTGGAGCACTGGTGCCCACATAGCTTTGATAATGGGTTACTTCAGGTCTGTTGGTGAGAAACTGCGCAATTTCTTGGGTCACCACGGCAGTTCGTTCTAGGGTAGTGCCCTCTGGCATATCGATCACTACTTGAAACTCATTCTTGTTGTCAAAAGGAAGCATTTTTACGGCTACATCTTTTGTAAAGAACATCACCATAGAACCTAACAAAAGAAGTACTGTAACTCCTAAAAAGGCCCATCGTTTCTTTTTGTTTTCGATGAGGGGTTTTTCTAATTTCTCATACAATCTAAATATGAAGTTTCTTTCGATTTCATGTTCGTTTGCAGAGCCCTTTTCTTCGTTAGACCCTTTTTCACGAAGGAATAAATAACCCAAATAAGGGGTAATGGTCAAAGCAACAAACAGGGAAAGAATCATTGCAATGGAAGCACCAATTGGCATCGGACTCATATAAGGCCCCATCAATCCGGAAACAAACGCCATGGGCAATACCGATGCAATTACGGTAAACGTTGCCAAAATAGTTGGATTTCCTACCTCATTGATGGCGTAAATCGCAGCCTGTTTAAAAGGCAAACGTTTCATTTTGAAATGACGGTGCATATTTTCTGCAATGATGATGGAATCGTCTACCACAATACCCGTTACAAATACCAGGGCAAATAAGGTGATTCTATTGAGCGTATAATCCAATAAATAGTAACTCAATAGTGTAAGGGCGAAGGTGATTGGAACCGATAAGAAAACGACCAAACCACCACGCCATCCCATGGCAAGCATTACAACCAAAGTCACGGCTACAATGGCTCCGATTAGGTGGAGTAGGAGTTCGGATACTTTCTGAGAGGCTGTTTCTCCGTAATTTCGAGTGACTTCCACATGCACTTCATTCGGAATCAAAGTGGACTTTAATCGTTCTACTTTGTTTAAGACTACGTCCGAAATCTTCATGGCATCAGCTCCTTTTCTTTTTGCGATTGATAAGGTAACCGCTGGATATGCTGCCTGAAAGTTTTCTTTTTTGACACTTGCCCCGCCGAAGCCATGGTTTACATAGTTTTTGGGTATTTCAGGTCCATCGGTAACAATAGCCACTTGTTTTAGATAAACAGGTTGATTGTTTTGAGTACCAACAATCAAATTTTCCACATCTGTTTTACTTTGAAGGAACTTGCCGGTAGATACTAAAAACTCTTGATCGGCCTTTTTAAAGCTTCCCGAACTCATTTGACTATGGTTGGCTTTGATGTTTTGAGCAATATCGAGGACTTGCAAACCTCTAGCGGATAGTTTGTCTTTGTCCAATTCGATCTTGATCTGACGTTCGCGACCCCCTATTTTTTTGGTGATGGCTACGTCGTTGATTTTCTCAATTTCATTGGTCAGTTCTTGAGCAATGTTACTCAATTGAAAGTCCGAATAGGTCTCACTCCACAGTGTCAATCCCAACATAGGTACATCGTCAATGGCTCTAGTTTTTACCAAAGGAAGGGTAACGCCCTTGGGCATTAGATCCATGTGTTTGCTGATCTCATTATAGAGTTTAACAAAGGAGCGTTCAATGTCTTCTCCAACATAGAATTGGACAATTACCATGGCCTGATCTTTCATGGCGGTTGCATAGACATATTCCACTCCCTTGATGTTAGAAATAATCTTTTCTAGAGGTTTTACCACTCTCGATTCCACTTCCTTCGGACTGGCTCCAGGATAGCCAACGAAAATGTCGGCCATCGGAACGTCGATCTGAGGTTCTTCTTCTCTCGGAATTAAAAATGAACTGTAGACACCAATGATCATAAATACAATCATTAGCAATACGGTGAGCTTTGAGGTTAGAAAACCTCGGGCTATTTTTCCTGCTAATCCGTCTTTCATAGTTTATTGATTTACAGATATTTTAGATCCATTAAACAACTTTTCATCGCTCTTTACTACGTAGGTTTCACCCACACTTAATCCGGCAACAACTTCCACTTCAGCGCCCAAATCTTGGCCTAGTTGAATCCATCTTAAAATCGCTGTGTTCATTTCACTAATGGTATACAAGCCCGTTAACTGACCCTTGCGAACTAAAACTTCTTTAGGAATTCGGATGGAAGAGTCTTTGGTTTGCTGATTCGGGATTTGCACTTTTGCATACATCCCAGAATAAAGGTTCTCAGCTTTGGGAACGGAAACCACCATTTGGTATTGACCACCAAGGTTGGTAGAAGAGCTTCCCAATTCGGTAATTTTTCCTTCCATGATTTTATCCATAGAGGGAATGGCTACTTTGACGGTTTGACCTGCCTTTACGTTTGCTATATCAAATTCAGAAATAGTTGCTCTTACTTCAAAATTTTGATTTTCTTCAATTCCGAGTAGGGGCATTCCAGGGTTGGCAAGATTTCCTTTTTTTATGTTGATGGTTGTAATGACCCCATCAAAAGGTGCTCGGACATCGGTGTAAGACAATTGAGCTTTCACTTGATTGACGGCTTCATCGGCCATTTCAAGTTGAGATTTTGCTGCTTTTAATTGTGTAGTGATGTCATCCAACTCTTTTTGAGTAGCGCTATTCTTTTGAAAAAGGTTTTCAAATCGATCGTAGTTCTTTTTTACGTTTTCGTAATGTGCTTCGGCCCTAAGTTTATTCGCTTTTGCCTGAGCTAATTGGGCCTGAACATCCTTACTATCGATGGATAGTAACAAGCTTCCTTTCTTGACAAAATCGCCCACCTTAACTTGTACATTCGTAACAATACCCATTAGCCTTGTGCTGAGGTTGGCATGGTTGACTCCTTGAACCGTACCACTTATTTCAATGGATTGATTCTGATTGGTAGCTTGTACAGTTTTTGTTTCTACTAAAATTGGTTTGTCATTTTGAGAAAGCTCCTTTTTCGGATTGGAACATGAGACGATCATCACCAGAAGGGCAAGTACTGAAATACTATATTGTTTTTTCATTTTAATTTTCTTTTGTTAAAAATTCTAAATAGTTGTGTAAAGTATTGTGCTGATAAATGGCGTGGTAATAGGCGAGACGCCTTTCAGAAACTTTGGTTTCTGCCTCCAATACATTCGTTATTTTTTCCAAACCTTCATTAAATCGATTGGTTTTGATTCGAAGTACTTCTTCTGATTGTTCAACCCCTAGTTTCGAAAATTGTAGGCTTCGTTTGGCGTCTGACAGAAGTCGTTGGGTTTTACGCAATTCTAATTCACTTTGCATCTTGTATTCATCCAAAGCCAATTTCGATGCTTCAAAAGCTGCTTTCGACTTTTGAATCTTCCCAATTCGTTTGCTTCCCTTAAAGATGTCCCACTTTAATTGAGCTCCAATAATGTATCCGTTGGCACCTCCTTGAAAAATTTGATTGTCGTACAATTCATAACTTCCAAAGGCATTTAATCGCGGTAAATAGCTCAGTTTATCGGATTGCAACATGTTTTTTCTGCTATTGGTTGCGTGTTCCATGGCGCGTATGTCAGCGCGACTCATTGGAAGGGTGTTGGCCAAATTCATTTCAGGATTGCTGACTTGTATGTCATTGTTAGGCTGATAGATGACCTCAGTTTTCGAATTCATCAGAAACGATAGATAGTTGGAGATGTTTACGATATGACTTTTGGTAGTCTTGATCGAATTCTCAATTTCCAATACTCGAATTTCAATGGCCAATACATCTGATTTTTGGACGAGGCCTTCCGAATAAAAATCTTGAGTTTGCTTTTTCAATCGGTTTAAGAGTTCACTAGCCTTCTGCATAACTTCCAAGCCTTGATAGGTCAATTGCAACTGCATATAAGCTTTTTTGGACTCAATAATGAGGTAATCATTTTTTCGAGTCACTTGAAGTTTTGTGGCTTCCAATGCTTCCTTTGCTGCTTTTCGTTGATACAAACCATCCGCATTGAGTAGGGGTTGTTCAATTTGTAGAATGGTAGCGAAGTTTCTCGTTGCTACCGGATTATTTAATAGACTGGGGTTAAAATCGTTTTGGGTTAAAATTCCTTGATTTAGCTTGGAACCAAATGCCATTAAAGGATTGGTAGTAAGCATTGCGGAATGTGATGCGGTAATATTTGGAAGAAATAACGCATTGGATTGCAAATACTCAGCCTTTGCTTGGTTTATTTCTTGGATTGATCTTTTTACCTGAATGTTTTCACTTTTCACCTTGTTGATAAAATCTATTTCATTCAGTGTTTGTCGTTCTTGTCCCCAAGTCAATAAGGAAATAAAAAAACTTAAAATGAACAGTTTGTAATTCATAGAATCCGTTTTTAATTTCAAACAAAATTATTGCGGATGTATGGAGGAGGCAGTAACAATGGTTACAGTGATTTGTAACAAATGTTACGGTTTGGTTCAAAAAAAAGCCCCGATAACATCGGGGCCTTCGTATTTAACCAATTAAACTAAAAATTAATTATGAATAAAATTTTGAATGACCTTGAGCAGGTCATTTTTATAGAATACTCCCGATTCTCTCCAGAGCAATTGTCCTTTCTTAAATATGGCTAGGGTAGGTACCCCACGAACGTTGTGTTGGGCTGCCAAACGTTGGTTTTTGTCTACATCGATTTTTAAAATAGTCACGTCGTCTTGTAATTCTTTTTTGACTTCCTTTAAAATAGGTGACATCATTTTACAAGGACCACACCATTCGGCAAAGAAGTCAATTAAAACGGGTTTTTCTGATTGTATGATTTGTTGAAATGTACTCATGTTTTCCAATTAAAATGTTATTTGCCAGAGTCCTCTTACTTGATTCACATCGTAGCCCATCGCCAAATCTTTTGGATACAATTCTTTGATTGTAGAAAAGGTCTGTGAATCGATGTGGGTATCGGGTTTCCCATGACATTGCAAACACAATTGATTTGTAACAATTGGTGCATAAAACCTAGTTTTTCCTTGAGACAATTTTTTTATAATGGGCTCATAGTTTTCACCATCATTGATCTTATTTTGAAATAAGGTAATGTATCCTGATTCCTCTTGACTTGCTTTATTCTTTGCATTTCTAGGACGGTCCGAAACCCTCTTGATTTCCGCATTTAATTCAACCCCCATACTATCAGTTATCGGATACGCTTCCACATTGCAAAACTTAAGAGCAGCAACCGTACCTTCCTTTTGGATAGTACCAATTAAGTTTTTGGCCAATGCCTGTTTTGTTTTTGTGGCGATGTTATAGCCAATTGCTTTGCCATTCTTTCCTTTGCGTTTTCTCTTTTGCTTTTGATGTTTACCCTTTTGGTAATGTCCTTTTCCCTTTTGACCCTCATGATGTTCTTTAAACCAACCGGGTTCTTCAATTTCGTAATCATATAGGTATTCAGCGATTTGTTTCAGGTCTTCTTCTTTGAAGTATTGTTTTGGCATCAATCCGAAACGTTTTACAGCTCCCCGTAACTTTACTTTTTCTTCTGAAGGATTCAGTGTAAACTCAACAACTTCTTTGATGAAATCCTCCTTGCTTGTTTCCTCATTGATATAATGCTTTTTGATAGCAATCATTGGAGGAGCAATGCGACCCGCATGGGGTGTTGCTGGATTATGACAAGCGTAGCATTGTGCCTTCATTAGTTTTTCTCCAGGATGACTTTTGGCAAGCATAGTTTTTGAATTTTTTTTGGAATAATCAGGAGCTTTAGAATCCTTGCAGGAAACCAAAAAAGCTAGAACAATAAGTAGCAGAAATCTCATATCTGAATTTTTATATAAAGATACTTTGAATGTGCTGAACAGAAAGTAACAATTGTTACAATCTCCTAAAGGTCAATGACTTTGATTTGATTTCGGTTGAGACTGATTTTGTTATCCTTTTCAAGTCCTTTTAATAACCGTGAAATCACAACTCGAGAAGTATGAAGGTCTTCAGCGATCTCTTTGTGAGTGGTTGTCAATTCATCGTTTCCAATAACCATTGCCTTATCACGAAGGTATTTGAGCAATCGCATGTCCATATTGAGAAAGGCCAAGGTGTCTAACGCTTCAAGGAATTCTTGCATACGTCCATGGTAACTTTGTAAGATGAATTCTTGCCAAGTATTGTATTTGGTCAACCATTCCTTCATCTTTTGCTTCGGAATCATAAAAAGGGAAGTATCCGTTTCTGCTACCGCTCTAATTTTACTCTTTGTTTGCCCCATACAACAAGATAAGGTCATGGCACAGGTATCGCCGCGTTCTATGAAGTACAAGATGATTTCATTTCCCTGATTGTCTTGTCTTAGAATTTTTATAGCTCCTTCAAGCACCAACGGGATCGATACGATGTAATTATCGATATCGATGATGATATCATTTTCCTTAAACTCTTTATAAACAGCTAAGGATTCAATCTCCTGAAGCAATTCTTCTTCAAAAATATAAGAGTAATTCTTTCTAAAACTTTCTTTCGACATATGCTAAATCTGTAGGACGAATTTACTAAAATCAAATCACTTTTTATTCTCAAAAACTAATAACTCGGTTAAGGAAATACGATAAATGTCTGAGGTTCCACGTCTAAAACTATTGAAGTAAAGGAAATTATTTTTTTCATCGACAAATGCTCCATATTCATAGGCATGAGAATTTACTTTACTTCCCAAATTGATAGGGCTCGTCCACTCATTACTGCTTTTGAAACTAATATAAATATCATCAGTTCCGTAACTATCCTCACGCCTAGTGGATGCAAATAATAAATGGGTATTCTCTTTATTTATAAAAACATCGGCCTCGCTTTTGGCACTGTTAATTATGTTTCCAATATTCAAAGCTTCTTTTGCCCTTGAATCTTTTAGATTGAAGCTATAAATATCAGATCTACCAAAACCATTTTTACGATTATAAGAAATGAAATAAAGTGTTTGATCCATGGCTATCGTTGGATGATAATCATTGATAGAATCGATGTTGATAGTTGATGGTAAGGAGCGGGGAGATAACCACTTGTTATCCTTCTTATCAACTCTCCAAATATTCTTCTTTTTGAAAGAGCTTCCAGGCAGCGGCCTATTGGAGGAAAATAACAGCGAATTACCATTATTGAATACAAAAGGAGCTAGGTTGTTAAAGGATGCATTAAAGCTAAGAATTTGAGGCTTTTGCCATGTGCTATTCACGATCTTGCTACTAAATATCTTTTGATTTCTCGTGAAGTAAAGTATTTCGTTTTTGGAATCGAAACTAGGAAAAGACTCTTCCTCATTGGTTGAGATGATTCCTTTGCCCAACGGTTTTAGAGAAACCAATGCCTGCATTTCCTCCGATGGAGGCGATACGTATGTGCCTGAAAGCTTGGCTTTGATTCCGAAATACTTGAAACTGCCTGTTAGTTTCTTTTCGTTTCTTTTGAGGCGCAGAAATCCACCATTTCCAGGTAAGAAGAAATGAAGTGAATCCTTAGTCATCTTTTTTAGACCAAGCGAATAGACTCTTTTTCGCTGACCAGTAAATACAATTTTACCGAAAACGTCATCTGCTTCTCCTACAATTTCTAAAATTCCTTTAGAAATATTTTTCATGCCTTTCACTTGCAATTCATAGGTGCCGAAAATCTCTTGCTCCGTTTTGGAACATGAAAAAACAAGAAATACAAGCACAATGATTTTAACACGAAAGACCTTCATGATGTTGGTTTTAAATGAGTTAATACATCTTTCATTGCCGTTATTTTTGGTACTCCCACAGATTGAATTAATTTCTTGTTAAAATCATTTTCGTAAGCAATTACTGAAAACCCTCCATTTTTAGCACCGGTAATACCCGCTATGCTATCTTCAATAACCAGACAATCTTTGGGTTCAAAGCCCATCGTTTTTGCAGCCAAAAGAAAAACATCTGGTGCTGGTTTCCACTTTTGAACTTGATAACAGCTAAAAAGCTTGCCTTTAAAGTAATCAAAGAGTCCGGTTAACTGCAGGTTCAATTCAATCTTGTTCAAAGGACCACTTGAGGCCACACAAAAAGGAATTTCCAACGAAGAAACCAATCCAACGATTCCCGGAATGGGTTGTAATTCCCGCTCAAACCGATCAAAAGATCGGCGTCGAAATTCTTTTTCGAAAGTGGTGGGTAATTTAAAACTGCCAAGATCTTCAATGACTTTCATACAGGTGTATAAAGACTTTCCAACGAAATGATCGATGGCGAAATCCATGCTAATCGCTACACCCAATTCATCTGCCATGTCAATCAACATTTTATTGGCAATCGGTTCGCTATCCACCAAAACACCATCACAATCAAAAATGATACACTTGTAATTCAATCTAAAAATTTTAATTCATAGAAAACCAAATAGCTCTCCCATTATAACTTTCTCCCTTGGTTAATCTCTTCTGATTGGTGCCATCCGAATTCATAATATAAACATCACCATCATTCTTATTGCGCTGACTCTCGAACACAATGTGTTGCCCATCCGGACTCACATCAGGGTGTAAATTAATGTCGGATGTGATTTGAGTTAGTTCACCTGTCTTGATATCCACCCGATACAATTCATACATTGTTTTATTTCGGATCTTGAGGTTTGCGACAAGGGTTTGATTATCAATCCATTTTAATCCGGAATTCATATAGCCTCTATGGGTAATATTGGTAATTGTCTTTGACTCTAAATCATACATTCGGATGACTTGGTTGTACCAATCTTTTCCACTCATAAAAATCAATTTATTGCCATCTGGTGACCAACTATGATTGATAGAATAGGTCATAAAACTGCTATCTAAATGACTGGTAATTTGACGTTCTTCGTTACGTTTTTCATCATAAATGAATAACTCACGATCTCGGTAATCCGTGGATCTCACAAAAGCCCAAACAGATTTTATATCGTTTTTCTCTGTCCACTTAGAATCTTCCCGAATCTCAGGTTCAATCCAAGGAGTTACTTCTTTGGTGTGAATATTCACCTTCATTTTTTTTGACTTTCGAAGCGAGTCTGTACTAGTAAAACCAATAGTTTGTTTATCTAGTTGAACTGGAAAACTATTGTTGTTTGGAGAATTAGTTATTTGAATGACATCAGAACCATCAAGGTTCATCATGAAAATTTCTGCTGATCCCGTTCGGTAGGAAACAAAGGCAATTCTATCCTCTTTAGATATTTTATTTTGACAACCTATGAACAGAAAAAGAAATACCGATAGTATAAAAAACCGAACAAATCTCATGACACTTATTTGATGATATACGGATTTTCGTTCTTGTAGTTTCTAACGATGAAATCCAAAGCCGACTCTAACAATTCACCCATGGTTTCAGATTTTTTAAAATTTACATCACCCGTTAGTTCAAATAGTCCTTTTTTTAACTGATCGGTCTTTTCAGGAGTAGAAATATCATCCTGCTTCATGCATTCTATCAACTGCTCCAAACGGACCTTATTACTATTGGCTCTTTTAGCTAAAAGGGATCGTTCCTCTTTTTCATATTGTTCGATAGACTCATCGGCCAATACATCTAAGGTCATATTCACAAAAGGATTGTTTTCTTTTAAAAATTGCGGTTTGTAAACCCTCGGATTCCCTTCATAACTCTGCTGATCAAAATCCACTGCACGGATTCGATATTGCTTTCTATCAAAGTCGAAGGTAATGACAATGACGTAGTTGTAAGATCGCATATCAGCCAAGAGACGAATGAAACAGCGTTCATTGAACTTGACAAACTCCTTTGCCAAGGCCCTTTTGTCCTGTTCTGTAATGGTATCTAAATGTTCCTTGATATAGGTATCGCCAGGAATTCCAGAGATGTGTTCTTCAATCAATGTGTCTTTGTGCACTAAGAAGTTGATGATATTTGGAGATATCAAGTGCTCTAGTTCCAATCCGTATATTCGAGAAGCATCGGCTTTTTTGACGTATAAATAAATGTAGTTGTCATTCAATATATTTCGAACCTTAATGCGAAAGGGCTTCGTATTACCAAAGGTGCAAAAGTCAATGGTGTCAATGGTGAGATACGGCAATATCGAATCGCTACCATCGGCATGAAGAATGGAATACATCAATTTTAAACTATCGTGAATTTCCTCTCGGTCAAACTCCGAATAATAACAGCTTACCCAAAGGGTATCATTGCCTTTTTCATCAAAAATTTCAATGGCTCCTTGAAAACGTAACAAATCATCATAAAAAATCGGAATCTTGATGTTCCTTCCGTGATCGGTGAGGTATGCGGATAGTTTTTCCGAAATTGGGTAACTAGGCTTTTTTTTGGAAATAAGTCTTTCTTCCATAGGTTCTAATCCTTGCTTATCGATTATCACCAATTTACGAAAAAAAATACTAGGCCTCTCTTTATTTACCCGAATTGTAGAGGGGCGAACTCAAGTAGCGATCTCCGCGATCACAAATGATGCAAACCAGACAAGCCTGTTGATTTTCGGGAAGGTTTTTGGCGATTTGATAAGCCGTATAAACCGATCCGCCACTGCTCATTCCAGCAAATATTCCGAAATCCTTGGCTAGAGTTCTTGACGTTTGAAGAGCGTTTTCTTGTCCGACTAATTGAATTTCATCAATGTTCTTAGGATTGTAGATGGAGGGTAGGTAAGCATCTGACCATTTTCTTATTCCGGGTATTTTTGCACCTTCTTCAGGTTGTACGCCTATAATTTGGACGTCCTTGTTTTGCTCTTTTAAAAATCGGGAGGTACCCATAATCGTACCCGTTGTTCCCATGGTGGCTACAAAATGAGTGATTTTTCCTTTGGTGTCTTTCCAAATTTCGGGTCCTGTTGTTTCATAGTGCGCCAAAGGATTGTTCGGATTCCCAAATTGATTGAGCATCACATATCCTTCGTTATTTACTTTCTCTTCAGCCAGTGCTCTTGAGTATTCGATACTCTTATCGGCATCCGTTAAAATAACCTTTGCTCCGTATGCTTTCATAGTATCCACACGTTCTGGTGTTGCATTAGCGGGCATGACTAGGGTAATATTGATTCCAAGCGTAGAAGCAACCATTGCCAAAGCAATTCCGGTATTTCCACTAGTCGCTTCAATGAGTTTTGAGTTCTTATTGATCTGTCCGGATTCTAAGGCTTTCGAGATCATATAATAAGCTGGTCGGTCTTTTACGCTTCCAGCCGGATTGTTTCCTTCCAACTTTCCGTAAATAGAAACATGTCTCGGAAGGTCTGGTAAATCGATTTTTACCAAAGGTGTATTACCGATGAGTTGTCCGATATGAGTTGCGATCATAGTCTCTAAATTACAGGGTTGTTGATATTGGTGTTGTATATCTTAGAATAAGGTGCTACGCTTTCTGTAATCCATACACCACCACCAACAATACTTCCTTCTCCGATCACCGTTTGACCACCCAATATGGTTGCGTTGGCGTAAATAACCACCTTGTTTTCGATGGTTGGATGCCGCTTTTTCTTTGCTAGTTCCTTTTTTACACTCAAGGCACCGAGGGTTACTCCCTGATAGATTTTCACATCATCCCCAATTTCAGAAGTTTCGCCAATGACAATTCCGGTTCCGTGATCAATACAGAATCGATGGCCAATGCTTGCTCCAGGATGAATCTCAATACCAGTGCGTGAGTGAGCAATTTCCGAGAAAATTCGAGGTATGTATGGAATTCCCACACGATAAATGGCATTCGCAATTCTGTAGATAACAATGGCCAAGAATCCTGGATAGGAGCGAATCACTTCTTTTCGATCTGTAGCAGCGGGATCACCATTAAAAATGGCTTCACAATCTTCCAAACACATTTCGTATACCTTCGGTAAGGCTTTAAAGAACTCATTGCAGCAATTTTGATGATTCAATTCGCTGCAAGAACTTGTTTGTTGGAGCAGCAAAGTAAACTGCCTTTTTAGAATCTTGAATTCAACTTCTACATCAAAGCGGTTCTTTAATCGTTGGTCGTTCCATTCGGGGAATAAGAACTGCAACAAATGATTGATGAACGCTTCAATTTCATCTACACCAGGCAGGTCTTTTGGTTGACTATGTGCAGCATATATTTTATCCAAAAATTGGTGTTCCATGGTTTAATTTGTCGTTGAGGAGTTTAAGAGCTTACAAAGGTAAGATATATGGATTTCTAATCAGGTATTAGAAGTCTTAAAGTAAGCATAATATCGACCAACATTTCTTCTTAAAGTATGACTTATGTCATAGGTTACGGCCTTTATTCACAATACTTTAGATTCGTTTTATAAATTAACTTAAATTACAAATAATGAGTACGCTAGTAGAGAAAAACATGAGCGTTTACACCTTCGGAGATACTGATTCCGAAGGCAAGAAGGAAATGAAGAATTTATTGGGTGGTAAAGGAGCTAATTTGGCTGAAATGAGCCGAATTGGAATTCCGGTTCCTCCTGGGTTTACAATTACTACTGAAATGTGTACCCTTTACACACAAAAGGGAGCCGAAGCAGTTTTAAACAAGATTGAGGAAGATGTTAGAGCAGCCATTGAAAAAATTGAATTAACAATGGATAGCATCTTTGGTGATGTTGAAAGACCATTGTTATTATCTGTAAGATCTGGAGCGCGTGTTTCGATGCCAGGGATGATGGATACCGTTTTAAATCTAGGATTGAATGATGAATCTTTGGACGGATTGATTGAATTAACTGGAAACGAACGATTCGTTTGGGATTCCTACCGTCGATTCATTCAAATGTATAGTACTGTTGTTTTAGGTATTTCTCCTGAAACTAAGGCCGATTTAGATCCTTTTGAGGAAGTAATCGATCACTTGAAACAAAAAAGACGAATTGCTCTTGATACCGAATTTACCGTTCAAGATTTACAAGATTTGGTGTTCGATTTTAAAGACATCGTTTTAAAAAGAACTGGAAAGAGCTTCCCAACCAATCCATGGGATCAACTTTGGGGCGCAATTTTGGCTGTTTTTGATTCGTGGAACAAAGATAGAGCTGTGTATTACAGAAAGTTGAATGGATATCCAGAAGACTGGGGTACTGCAGTAAACGTACAGGCCATGGTATTCGGAAACATGGGTGACGATTCGGCCACTGGTGTTTGTTTTACCAGAGACGCGGGAACTGGAGAAAATATCTTTAATGGAGAATATTTGATCAATGCACAAGGTGAAGACGTTGTAGCAGGTGTTCGAACTCCACAACAAATTACAAAAGAAGGGTCGCAACGTTGGGCAAAACTAGCTCAAATCACTGAAGAAGAACGTGTTGAAAAATATCCTTCTTTAGAAGAGTTGATGCCTGAGTTATACAACGAATTGTATGAATATCAAGATCGACTTGAAAACCATTACCACGACATGCAGGACATGGAGTTTACCATTCAACAAGGAAAACTTTGGATTCTACAAACTAGAAACGGAAAACGTACAGGTGCTGCGATGGTAAAAATAGCAATGGATTCATTGGAAGAAGGATTGATTGATGAGCAAACTGCATTGATGCGCATTGAACCAAATAAATTGGATGAATTATTGCATCCAATCTTTGATCCAGCTGCATTGAAAAATGCCGATGTTATTGCCCAAGGACTTCCTGCTTCTCCAGGTGCGGCCACAGGTAAAATCGTCTTTTTTGCTGACGAAGCCGACAAATACAAACACTCCATTTTGGTGCGTATTGAAACTTCTCCAGAGGATGTTGAAGGTATGAATATTGCCAAGGGTATTGTGACTGCCAGAGGTGGTATGACGTCTCACGCAGCGGTTGTTGCAAGAGGAATGGGTAAATGTTGTGTTTCTGGTGCAGGAGCCTTAAAAATCAATTACAAAACCAGAACTCTAATGGTGGGCGACCAAGAATTCCATGAAGGCGATTGGATTTCCATCAACGGATCTACCGGTAATATCATTGATGGTAAAGTAAAAACCAAAGAACCTGAATTAAGTGGTGACTTTGCGAAATTGATGCATTTGGCTGATATTTATGCCAGATTAGATGTACGTGCGAATGCTGATACTCCTAGAGATGCCAAGGTGGCTAGAAATTTTGGTGCCAAAGGTGTTGGATTGGCAAGAACAGAACATATGTTCTTTGAAGTAGACCGTATCAAAGTTATGCGTGAAATGATTTTGGCCGATACTGTTAAGGGTAGAAGACAAGCTTTGGAAGAATTATTACCAATGCAACGTGAAGACTTTGAAGGATTATTCAGAGAAATGGCAGGATTGCCTGTAACCATTCGATTATTGGATCCACCATTACACGAGTTTGTTCCTCACCAATTAGCAACTCAGAAAGAATTGGCAGAAGACTTGCACATTTCTTTGAGTGCTGTGAAGAACAAAGTTGCCGAATTGGAAGAATTCAACCCGATGTTAGGACACAGAGGTTGTCGTTTGGGAAATACCTATCCAGAGATTACAGAAATGCAGGTACGTGCCATTATTGAAGCGGCCATCAATCTAAAATCAGAGGGTATTACCACAAAACCTGAAATTATGATTCCTTTGGTAAGTACTGTGGAAGAGTTCGTGATGCAACGTGGTATTGTTGATAAAACCGCGAAACAAATATTCGACAAAACTGGAAATACTGTAGAATATTCTGTAGGAACCATGATCGAAACGCCAAGAGCAATTCTTAGAGCAGAAGAGATGGCAGAGCATGCTGATTTCTTCTCCTTCGGGACAAATGACTTAACCCAAATGACCTTTGGATTCTCTAGAGATGATTCTAGTAAATTCCTTCAAACATACATCGACAAAGGTGTATTGAGAGCTGATCCATTTGAAGTATTGGATCGAGAAGGAGTGGGTCAATTGGTAGAAATGGGTACCGAAAGAGGACGTACTACAAAATCGAATTTGAAAGTCGGAATTTGTGGAGAACACGGAGGTAATCCAGAATCAATAGAATTTTGTGAAAATGTAAATATGAACTACGTGAGTTGTTCTCCTTATAGAGTGCCTATCGCTAGAGTTTCTGCGGCTCAGGCAGCTATAATGAGAAACTAATCTTGTGTACTCAATTTGTTTAAAGCCCTAGGTTGTCGCCTAGGGCTTTTTGCGTGACATCACTTTGTAATATCTTTGTTGAAAAATAAATACTGATGGCAACTTTTCAATTGATTCGAAGTGCAACCCTAAAGGTTCGAATGAACGGACTTACATTTTTAATTGATCCGATGCTCGGCGAAAAAGGCTCTTTTGAATCCTACGGAAATCTTGCCAACAATCCGATTTCCGATTTACCGCTCAATGTTGACGATATTTTAACCGCTGTGGATGCAGTCCTTGTTTCTCATTTACACAAAGATCACTTTGATGATGCGGCTCGTGAATTACTTCAAAAGGATATTCCTATTTTTTGTCAACCTGGAGACCAAGCACGAATTGCGGAATCGGGATTTACCAATGTCACTGAAATTGAAACCAATATCGAGTTCAAAGGTGTTACCATCACACGGACGGGCGGAAATCACGGTAGAGGTGAGATCGAAAAACACATGGGGAAAGTGTCTGGTTTTGTCTTGAAAGTAGAGGGAGAGCCCAGTATTTATATTGTAGGTGACAGTATTTTCAATCAAAAAGTCAAACAAGCCATTGATACTCACAAGCCGGATTACATCGTTACCAATTCAGGGGGAGCCTTTATTCCAGGTTTTGAATCGGATTTAATTTTGATGGATGAATCTGAAACCATTGATGTAGCGAACTATGCAAAAAACTCAAAGATTATCGCAATTCACCTAGAAGCCTTAGATCATTGTACCGTAAATAGAGCCTCGATTCAAAGAGCTGCCTTAGCTTCAGGATTGGCAGACAGAGTTCATATTCCTTTAGACGGAGAGGAATTAGCGTTGGTCAAATAAATATTCCATTATGGGCAAATACCGACCTTCGATGGAGCTCTCCAGCTTCCCAATGGTTGTAAATCCGAATTTCTTGTAGAACTCTTCGGCATTCGGATCAGCGTCCAATAATACTCTTTTTGTGTTCAGCGGTTTTACTCGGTCGAAGAAATCATTCATGAGTAGCTTTCCAATGCCCTTGCCAATTTCATCAGGTTCAATAAACAAGAATTCCAGTTTTACAGTACCTTCTTCTTGTATCGAATAAGCATAAAAGCCTAGCGTAGTTTCATTATGAACAAGCTTTATTACTTCTTTGTATTCAATAAAGCTTGGTGTTATTGTCAATTCCTCTCTCCAAGATTCAATGAGATCGATACCATACCCCCAAAAGTCTTTGGATCGTATGGTAAGTTCCGTCAAGGATTTGGCATCCGAAGGAGTGGCTTTGACAATTATCATGAGTTAGTAGGATTTATTCATTTTAGAAATCAACGATTCCTTTACTTGAGACCATTCAGATTGAAGGATGGAGTACACATAGGTGTTCCTCAAGTTTCCGTTTTTATCGTACTTATGATGCCGCAGAATTCCGTCTAAGGAAGCACCTAATCGCTCTATGGCTTTTTGAGATCGAATGTTCTCATGATGCGTGCGAAACTCCACTGCATTGCATTGTAATACTTCAAAAGCATGTTGTATTAGTAAAAACTTACACTCGGTATTGATGCCCGTGCGTTGTGCGGATTTCGAATACCAGGTTGTCCCAATTTCCAATCGTTTATTGGCTGGCTCAATGTTCATATACCTCGTGGTACCAACGATACTATGGGTTGCCTTTTCAACTACCACAAAAGGATAGGAGAGACCGTCATGATACTCCTGAAGCGCTTTTTCAATGTATTGTTTGGTTTCTGAAGGATGTGGAGCAGAGGTGAAGTACAGTTCCCATAGTTTTCCATCTTTGACGGCGCTACTCAGACCCTCAAGGTGATGGGGCTGTAAAAACTCCAACCGAATCAATCTTCCTTCTAAAGAAATGGATTGTAGCCAAGAATTCATTATTTCCTCTGGTAAACTCTTACCCAATCTACATACATTTTCTGAGGAAATTGAGTCGTTTCGTTTGGTGGATCAGCCAAACCTCCTCCTACAGCAATGTTCAACAATAGGAAGAAGTCTTTTCGAAATGCATCAAACGCCTTATCACGGATATCGAAAGTCGCGAATTTTGTTTCGTCAACCGTCCAAGTTAGTGAGTCTTTGGTCCATTCCAATCCAAACTCATGAAAACGATCGGCAAAAATTCCTTCTTTCAAGGTATATGATTTCGAACCCATCATGGCATGCTGCCCTTGATCATCAGCATAGTGAACATTTGCTTCCACAACGGCATCACTATGACTTCCCCATAATTCGAGAATATCAATTTCTCCAGTAAATGGCCAAGGGGTATCTCCGCCGTTTTCATCAATATTAGCGCCCAACATCCAGAAGGCTGGCCAAATACCTTTGCCTTGTGGTAGTTTTATTCGCGCCACGACTTTTCCATAAGTGAAATTGAATTTCTGAGCCGTATTGAGTCGTGCTGAGGTGTATTGATTCATAGCATGCGTTTTGCCTTCATGAATGGCTTCAATAATCAAGTTTCCATCTTTGACGTAGGCATTTTTTTCATCGTCAGTGTACCGTTGCCATTCTTGATTAAAGCGCCCAGCAGGTTCTACTTGGCGATTCCAGAAGGTTGCGTTTAATGCATCGCCATCAAAATTATCTTCCCAAACTAGTTGGTACCTTTTTTCATTTTTTTTCATGTCTTTTTTTTCTGAAGATTGTGAATTTTTACAGGCTTGAAGGGCAACAACAAATATGAGAAGGGTGTAGATGGAGTTGCGCAAGGAAAATTTGTTCATTTCGTTTGTCTTTGGACCCTAAAGTTACAATTATTTTGAAGCTACAAATCCTGATTACTTGGAGAAATGATGACGAATTTGCAACCATACCAAATCACTATCTCGATAAAGACCGTTGCCAATGGTCGTGAATTGTTTGGTGAAGGTGAGTCCGAAAGAGAGATTGTCTAATACCAAAGTCGGACTTAACATCAAGCGATTCTGTTGAAAGCTGGTGTTTATATTTTGGTTCCAAGCTTGAAGGAAGATTTCATTCCCAAAATTCAAGTCCAAATGATGTGTTTGTTCTGACCACCCGAAAAGTTTTAACCCAAACATGAGATTGTAACGAAATCTGACATTGAAAGAATTGGAGGTGTTTTTATTGAGTAAAAAACGCTCTTCAATTCGCAGTCGGTTACTAATCCCTAATTTTTTCCATCGAGTTTTGAAATTTACTTCTTGATGTGGCCTGAATTCATTTCTATTCAATACATCGTTTTGATATCCACCTAAATACCCCAATCCGGCCGCAAAGGACCACTGTTTATTTTTTCCGTAAGAAATGGCCGATCTAACGATGTATCCAACTTTGTTCTCAAAAGAATTTTGCAATCGATACCCAGCATCCATTTGAAAAGCCCAGTGCTCATTCAGATCTGTAGTCGTGTAATACTGAATCCATTGCATGTTATTTTCAACCGTGGTTGTCCCCTGGGCAAATGATTTGGATCCAATTAGTGCGAGTGAGATAAGAGTAAGGAGTTTTACAATTTTCATCGAATGACGAATATCAAAAAATTCATTGAGATAAAAAAAACAGCTCGAAAGCTGTTTTTGATATTATCCTTTGTAAAATGGTAGTTTGACTACTGTGGCGGCCAATTGCTTTTTTCGGATTTGAATGAATATTTTACTTCCAAAATCGGCATAGGCTGGATTCACATATCCAAGTCCTATTCCTTTTTTCAAAGAAGGAGACATGGTTCCAGAGGTTACTTTTCCGATTAATTCGCCTTTGTCGTTCACAATATCATAAGTAGTTCTAGGAATCCCACGATCTTGCATTTCAAAAGCCACCAATTTACGGCTCAAGATTTTCTTTTTTTGCGCTGATAGGTTTTCTGAATTGGTAAAAGTTTTGGTGAATTTCACAATCCACCCTAAGCCAGCTTCAAATGGGGAAGTGGTATCATCAATATCATTACCATACAACGAATATCCCATTTCCAAGCGAAGGGTATCTCTTGCGGCTAACCCGATTGGTTTAATACCAAAATCTTTTCCAGCCTTAAAAACTTCATTCCAGATGTGTTCAACATCCTCATTTTTACAATAGATTTCGAATCCGCCAGAACCCGTATATCCTGTGGCAGAGATAATGACGTCCTTCACTCCAGCAAATTCACCAATTACAAAATTGTAAAATTTAATTTCGAAGAGATATTCTTTGGTTAAGCTCTGCATGGCTTCCACAGCCTTTGGCCCTTGTATGGCTAAGAGCGAATACTCATCAGATCTGTTTTCCAAAGTAACTTTAGAAAAGGTGTTTTTTGAGTTAATCCAATTCCAATCTTTTTCAATATTGGCGGCATTAACTACAAGCATGTACTCATTTTCATCGATACGATATACGATTAAGTCGTCCACAATACCTCCGGTATCATTGGTAATACAGCTATATTGTGCCTTTCCGACAATTAATCGAGAGGCATCGTTTGAAGTTACACTTTGAACCAAATCCAATGCTTCTTCGCCAGAAACGAAAAATTCACCCATATGGCTCACATCAAAAACACCAACGCTTTCACGGACGGTTTGGTGTTCAATATTAACACCCTCATACTGCACGGGCATTGAATAACCAGCAAATGGCACCATCTTTGCTCCTAAAGCTTCGTGAACATGAGTTAAGGCCGTTCTCTTCATAAATGATTAAGTTAAAATTTAAGCGGGACAAATTTAATGAAATTCATGTTAAGAAATCGATTGAAATCAAGGGAAAAGAAAATGAATTTTGGAATCATAAGTTTTCAATCCTTACATTTGTTTCCCACAAAACTTGAATTATGAAAGTGAAGTTTAGCCTTTTGGTATTTTTAATGTTCTCAATATTTCTAAAGGCACAGTCAGGAACGCCCACCGACTTTTTATCGAAGGAATTCCATAAAGAAAGAAGAGAGTTATTCAGAGCAAAGATGCCCAAAAACTCAGTGGCTGCCTTTTTTGCGAATCCAGTAAGGAATAGAGCCAATGATGTGGACTATGTTTATCATCAAGACCCGAACTTTTACTATTTAACAGGTTATCGTGAGCCCAATGCAGTATTGTTGATCTATTCAGACATGCAAACCGATGAAAAAGGAAATACCTACAACGAAATTCTTTATGTTCAAGAAAAAGATAAGAGAAGAGAACAGTGGGATGGTGTGCGATTGGGAATAGAGGGTGCTAAGACCAAACTCGGATTTAAAACTGCCATGAACGGGGAAGATTTTCTAAATGCTGAAATTGATTTAAAAGCTTTTGATAAAGTGTTTATTGATGGGAAATTCAAAGATGATTATCGAGATACCAGAGAGCGCATAGACATGCTTGATTTGGTGAAAAGTTTTAAGAAGAAGGCAGAGTATAATCCGGAATTATTACTACCACCGGTTGTGAATACTTTTTACAATTACATTCGAGAAACTCCTGTGGAACAAAGATCGCGAATTGTAGCCATTATCAAGCAATACCAATACAGAATTCCGGCGTTGAGGAAAGATCCTAACATTCAAAAATACCTAAAAGCTTCTTCAGATGAACTTGCCAAAGACGCCCAAAAAAGTGTGATTTTAGCATTACAGGCAGGATCGAATATTGACATTTCATTTATTCCAGATCAAATGGCAACCCTTCGGGAAGTAAAAACCGAAGAAGAACTAAACTTGCTCATTAAGGCAGTTCGAATTTCTGCGATAGGTCAAATTGAAGTGATGAAGGCAATGAAACCCAATATGTCCGAAACTGAGGTGCAGGGTATTCATGAGTTTGTGTACAAAAAGTATGGTGCCGAATACGAAGGCTATCCATCAATTGTGGGAGCTGGAAACAATGGTTGTATCTTACATTACATTGAAAACAATAAAACCAAACTTGGAAACGAGTTGGTATTGATGGATTTAGGTGCTGAATATAGAGGTTACACAGCCGATGTAACACGAACGATTCCGGCGAATGGAAAATTCACTCCAGAACAAAAAGCCATATATGACTTGGTGTATGAAGCCCAAGAGGCGGGTATTGCAAAATATGTGATCGGAGAAAGCATGCAAGCTCCGGTTCAGATTGCCAGAAAAATCATCAATGAAGGTCTTGCCAAATTGGGAATTATCGATTCACCTGATGCTAAGCACGATTACTTTCCGCATGGAACCTCCCATCATATCGGATTGGATGTACACGATCCAGGAAATTATCAAAAGTTTCAGAAAAACATGGTGGTGACCATGGAACCAGGTATCTACATTCCAGAAGGAAGTCCATGTGACAAAAAATGGTGGGGGATTGGTGTTCGGATTGAAGATGATATTCTTGTTACGGATGGCAAACCCATAAACCTGTCAGGCGAAGCCCCAAGAACTACTGAGGCGATTGAAAAAATGATGGCTAAAAGGTCGATTTTAGAAGAGTTTGTGTTACCTGATTTAGATAAGAAATAAGTCTCCTTTAGCATTTTTTTAGGTAATCCATTGCTATTTTTGGTTAAAATAGTACAGCATTTCATTCATCATTGACTTACTTTTGCGGCGTTAAAATGAATTTTATATGAGATTTGTTGTATTGCTTTTTCTTTTGTTTTCACTGAACATTTCAGCTCAGTTAAAAGACAAAGATTCCGTGCGTTTCAAGACCGATTTGTCGCTCACCGGTTTTTGGCAAGGTGGAAATGTTGAGACTTTGATCTTTAGAGCTGCTGGTAACGTCGATTACAGTCCGTCGAAAGACCTTCGTTTCCGTTCTCAAAATTCGTACGTTTTGCAAGAGTTTGGTCGAGTGAAAGCCGATGAAGATATCTTGAGTTTAAATTTCTTGAATATCAATCCGCAAAAGCGACTTCATCCGTTGGCTTTGGCTTTTTTCAGCACCAACTTTAGACGTCAAATCGATTATCGGTATATTGTCGGTGGTGGACTTTCCTTTAAATTTTTAGACAAAAAGAAAAGTAAGTTGAACATGTCTTTGACGGGTGAGTATGAACATACCGAGTTCCAAACAACGGACTTTAAAATTGATGATTATGACGGTTTTACGGCCATCAATACTTGGCGTTCTACACTTTGGCTGCAAGGAGAGTATCAATTGTTTGAAAACAAAATGGTGTTGAAACACGAGTTCTACTTTCAACCTTCCTTACAAGACAGTGATAACTTTCGATGGAGGGGAGATCTATCGCTCGAATTTCCCATTTGGGACTTCTTGAACTTTAAAATCAATTACTACAGAACTTATGAAAGTCTAGTAGTCGTCAATCAATTGCAAGAAGACGAATTCTTAACCTTTGGATTTACTATAAAGAATTATAAATAAGATATTCCACATTCTCGATCACATAATCAGTCACTATGGCGATGCTATGTGATTCTTCAACCGAGTAATTAAGTATACAGCTAGAATTGGCCTGCAATTCCAAACAACCACTGTTATTTGGAGCCGATGCTGTAAAACTTTGATTGTTCACTCTAGTTGTGATATATGGGATTCCCTTTACATTTTCATTACTCAAATTATTCAACTGTACCGAATATTCGATGCGACTCGTATTGTTTCCGGTATCTGGAACAACGTTCAAACTTAGAATTTGATAAGAGAAATTCTGCAGCCTAGGCAATTCCTGAATGGTTTGCGCCACAGTTGGTTCTGGGAAATCACAAGGGACTTCTTGAGTTAATTGTGGGATGGAAGTCGTACCGGATGGGGTTCTAATGGTAAAACCATACTGAACAATAATTTCCTTAGTACACTCATTTTCTTCAGAATTTGAGCTACAAGCAAATAGTAATACAACGCAAAAAAGTAGGACAAGGTTTTTCAATTTCAATGTTTTTATTAGTGACTCTATTTAGATAAGACTTTTTCAAAAGCCAAACGCTTGGCTCCGTAATTGGTGTAAATGATACCGCAGTATTTATATCCTTGACTTTTAATCAAAGACTGCATGGCCAGGTTTTCTTCGTGGGTGTCAATTTTAAGGGATTGAATACCCTTTGATTGTAACAGCCCATGGCATTTGTCAAAAAGAAATTTGGCAACACCATGCCCTCTAAATTTGTTGCTCACGGCCATTCGATGAATAACTCCATAAGGTTGACTTTCATCAATAATCCATTCCCCTTCAATTACCTTGTAGGTAGGTTCGGAACGTAAAGTAAACATGGTGGTTCCCATTATTATTCCTTCCGCATTTAAAACCACATAACTTTCTTTATTGGCAATATCATTCTCTATTTGTTCTTGGTTTGGATATCCATTTTGCCATTGATCGATATTCTTGGAAGCCAAATAACCAACGGCATCATCAATGATTTGCATGATTTCAGGAATGTGATGCGGTTCAGTGGGTAGCATTTGCATGGCCTAAAAATAAAAAATCCACCAAAAGAATTTGATGGATTTTCGTTAAATGTTCTGCTAATTTAAACAGGTATTTTTTCGGTCCCTAAAGATACCACCTCTTGATTCCTCAATAGGTCTTTGAAGGTCTCTCTTTTGCGAATTAAATAATCATTACCATTCACTACCAATACTTCGGCTGGCAAATATCTCGAATTATAGTTCGAAGCCATAGAAAAGCAGTAGGCACCCGCGTTGTGGAAGCAAAGGATATCTCCGTCAGAAATTTCTGAAATTCTTCGATTGGACCCAAAAGTGTCGGTCTCACAAATATATCCCACAACAGAGTAGTATCTCATTCTACCATCTGGATTCGAAATGTTTGAAATCTTATGATAAGAGTCGTACATCATGGGTCTTACCAAATGATTGAACCCTGAGTCTACATGTGCAAAAACAGTAGAAGTGGTTTGCTTTACCACGTTTACCTTGGCTAAGAATACTCCAGCTTCACTCACTAAAAACTTTCCAGGTTCGAACATTAGTGTCAATTCCTTTCCGTATTCTTCACAAAACTGATTGAAACGTTCGCCCAATTGAAGTCCTAATTGTTCCACATCTGTAGAAATATCACCCTCTTTGTAAGGTACTTTAAATCCGCTTCCAAAATCGATGAAATCAATATTGTCAAATTGTCTTGCAACATCAAATAGAATTTCGGTAGCTCTCAAGAACGTATCAATATCAAGAATATCGGATCCTGTGTGCATGTGGATTCCGTTGATGCGCATTCCTGTATTTTCTACCACACGTTTGATGTGCGGAACTTGGTGAATGGAAATTCCGAATTTTGAATCGATATGACCCACAGAAATTTTTGAGTTTCCACCAGCCATGATATGCGGATTGATACGAATACATACTGGAATCTCTGGATGTTTTTGACCGAACAATTCCAAGATGGAAAGGTTGTCGATATTTATTTGAACGCCCATTTCAGCAACTTCCTCAATTTCTTGTAAGGAAACACCGTTAGGCGTATAAATAATGTCCTTTGGGTTAATACCAGTGGCCAAACTCAATTGAACTTCTTGAATCGATACCGTATCCAATCCAGCACCAAGCTTCTTAAAGTAATGTAGTACATTGATATTGGACAAAGCTTTTACTGCATAATTCAATTTGAGATTTTTAACCTCCTTAAAAGCGTTGGTCAATCGGTTGTATTGACTTTCCATTTTGGACGCATCATACACGTACAAAGGGCTGTCATATTTCTCTGTTAGTTCAATTAATTTTGCGTTCTCGATCATAATTCTTTGCTTAAGGCCGTAAAAGTAAAAATTATACCTGCCTAACTATCATTTGTTTAAAAATCTAACAAATTGATTGTATTTGTGATTTATCTCTCGAAACCCTTGCAAATACTAGTTAAAATCCTGTTAATAACTAATCCCAAGGCCTATTTTATAATCCTCAATGAAGTAGTATTTTAGCACGAATACTCCATTATTCTCAAGTTTTTTATGAGTCAACAAACAAAATACACAGAAGATAATATACGCTCACTCGATTGGAAGGAACACATCCGAATGCGACCTGGAATGTATATTGGAAAACTGGGTGATGGCTCGGCTGCTGACGATGGAATTTACATCCTTGTCAAAGAGGTTTTAGACAATTCCATCGATGAGTTTGTCATGGGAGCCGGTAAAACCATAGAGATATCCATACAAGGAAACAAAGTAACCGTTCGAGATTACGGAAGGGGAATCCCACTCGGAAAGGTGGTTGATGTTGTTTCCAAAATGAATACGGGTGGTAAGTATGATACCAAGGCCTTTAAGAAATCCGTTGGATTAAACGGGGTTGGTACCAAGGCCGTAAATGCTTTGTCCAATTACTTTCGAGTAGAATCCAATAGGGATGGGAAATCGGCCTCTGCTGAATTTGAAAGAGGGGAATTAACCAACAAGGAAAATTTAGAGGAATCATCGAGAAGAAAAGGAACCAAGGTTACTTTCATTCCGGACGAAACAATTTTTAAGAATTACAAGTTTAGAAACGAATACGTTTCGAAAATGCTTAAAAATTACGTGTATCTAAATCCAGGATTAACCATCATTTTCAATGGTGAGAAGTATTTTTCAGAGAATGGTTTGAAGGATTTGTTGGAAGACAACAACAATTTGGAAGACATGCTGTATCCCATCATCCATTTGAAGGGAAATGACATTGAAGTAGCCATTACACATAGTAAAACTCAATATTCAGAAGAATACCATTCCTTTGTGAATGGGCAGCACACAACCCAAGGAGGTACCCATCAATCTGCTTTTAGAGAAGCGATTGTAAAAACCATCCGCGAATTTTTCGGAAAGAATTTTGATGCTTCGGATATTCGAAAGTCCATTGTTTCGGCCATCGCCATAAAAGTGATGGAACCTGTTTTTGAGAGTCAGACCAAAACGAAATTGGGATCTACTGAAATGGGAGGTGATTTACCAACGGTAAGAACCTACATCAACGATTTTGTAAAGCGTAAGTTGGATAATTACTTGCACCGAAACACAGAAGTGGCTGACAAGCTTCAAAAGAAGATTCTACAAGCTGAGAAAGAACGAAAGGAATTATCAGGCATCCGAAAACTCGCAAGAGAACGTGCTAAAAAGGCGAGTCTCCACAATAAGAAATTACGTGATTGTAGAATCCATTTGGGAGATACCAAAAAAGAAGCACACCTTCAAACGACTTTATTCATCACGGAGGGTGATTCGGCTTCTGGATCAATCACCAAATCTAGAAATGTGAATACTCAGGCGGTATTTAGCTTGAAGGGAAAACCTTTAAACTCCTATGGGTTGTCAAAGAAGATTGTCTATGAGAATGAAGAGTTTAATCTATTACAAGCGGCTTTAAATATTGAAGACGGATTGGAAGATTTACGTTACAACAATATTGTCATTGCTACGGATGCGGATGTTGATGGAATGCACATTCGATTGTTGTTAATCACTTTCTTTTTACAATTTTTCCCGGAGCTGATCAAAGAAGGACACTTATACATCCTGGAAACTCCGTTGTTTAGAGTCCGTGACAAGAAAGAAACCATCTATTGCTATTCGGAAGAAGAAAAACAAAATGCTATCGATAAACTTCGTGGAAAACCAGAGATTACCCGTTTTAAGGGATTGGGTGAGATTTCTCCGAATGAATTTGTACACTTTATTGGGGAGGACATTCGCTTGGATCCAGTAATGTTGGATAAGGAAAAATCGATCGAGGAGATGCTTCAGTTCTACATGGGGAAAAACACTCCAGATCGTCAGAAGTTTATCATTGAAAATCTTAAAGTGGAATTAGACCTCGTTGAAGAGTAAAGCTATGGGGAAAGTATTTAACGGCATTACAGTCATTGCAATCATTGTCATTGTGTTTTGGATTATCAATTTGGATTATTCCGATCTCTCTTGGGATACGAATTCAAAGGTATACTCAAGCATCATTGCCCTTGTTCTAATTGGGATTGGCATGCAATACAATCGAGTGAAGCTTCAAAGGAAAAAACAAAACGAGGAAAATTAGGAATCAAATATCGAAATAGAACGCAAAGCGATTTATGAGCGAGGAGAATAAGGACATACCAGAGGAATCTAACTTAGAGAATAATCAAGAAGTACATCAAGAAGAGACCATTACCAGGGTCACTGGTATGTACAAAGAATGGTTTTTAGATTACGCTTCCTATGTAATTCTAGAAAGAGCCGTTCCTTCTGTGGTAGACGGATTCAAACCCGTACAAAGAAGGATCATGCACGCCATGAAAGATTTGGATGATGGTCGGTACAACAAGGTGGCTAACATTGTGGGGCATACCATGCAATACCACCCTCATGGTGATGCTTCCATTGCAGATGCCATGGTACAAATGGGTCAAAAAGACTTGCTGATTGACATGCAAGGAAACTGGGGAAATATTCTGACAGGTGACCGTGCTGCAGCCTCGAGATATATCGAAGCCCGATTGTCAAAATTTGCATTAGAAGTTATTTTCAATCCGAAAACAACAGAATGGCAGGCTTCCTATGATGGTCGAAAGAAAGAACCGATTAACCTTCCCGTAAAATTCCCCTTAGTCTTGGCACAGGGAGCAGAGGGTATTGCCGTTGGACTTTCAACAAAAATTCTTCCGCACAATTTCAATGAATTGATTGATGCTTCTATCAAATACCTAAAAGGAAGAAGTTTTAAATTATTACCAGACTTTTTGACTGGAGGAATTGCCGATTTTACCAACTATAATGATGGTAAGCGAGGAGGTAAAGTTAGAGTTCGTGCGAAAATATCGCAGCTGGACAAGCGCACCCTTGTGATTAATGAAATTCCCTTTGGTACAACCACCAGTTCTTTGATTGACAGTATATTAAAGGCTAATGACAAGGGGAAAATCAAAATCAAACGTATTGAAGACAATACGGCTGCCAATGTGGAGATTTTGGTTCATCTACCGCCCAATGTATCGCCAGACAAAACCATTGATGCCTTGTATGCCTTTACCAATTGCGAGAATTCTGTTTCTCCTCTTGGATGCATTATTGATGACAACAAACCCATTTTTATGGGTGTTTCCGATATGCTTAAAATTTCAACGGATCAAACAGTTCAATTACTGAAGCGTGAACTTGAGATTCAGTTGCACGAATTGGAAGAGCAATGGCATTTTGCTTCTTTGGAGCGAATTTTCATCGAGAATCGTATCTATCGGGATATTGAAGAAGAAGAAACTTGGGAGGGTGTAATTAAGGCGATTGATGAAGGATTGAAGCCTCATATCAAACATTTGAAACGTGCTGTTACACAAGATGACATTGTAAGGCTTACAGAAATTCGAATTAAGAAGATTTCCAAGTTTGATATCGATAAAGCCAAGCAGTTTATCGAAAGTCTGGAAGAAAAGATAGCTCAAGTAAAGTTTCACCTTGAGAACCTAATTGACTATGCCATAGATTATTATAAGAATTTAAAAGACAAATACGGCAAGGGTCGAGAGCGTAAAACAGAAATTAGAATATTCGATGACATTGTAGCTTCCAAAGTAGCTATGAACAATGTCAAATTGTATGTAAATCGTGAAGAAGGATTCATTGGAACATCCTTAAAACGTGATGAGTTTGTCTGCGATTGTTCAGATATTGATAACATCATTGTTTTCCGAAAGGATGGAAAGATGATTGTCACCAAAATCGATTCCAAAACGTTTGTTGGAAAAGACATCATTCATGTGGCCGTATTCAAGAAGAAAGACAAGCGAACCGTTTACAATATGATGTATCGAGACGGGAAAGGTGGTCCGAGTTATATGAAACGTTTTCACGTAACCAGTATTACGCGCGACAAGGAGTACGATCTTACCAATGGAAAGAAAGGTTCTGTGGTGCATTATTTTAGCGCCAATCCGAATGGTGAAGCAGAAGTGGTTACTATTAATTTAAGAGCCGTTGGAAGCATTAAAAAACTAAAATGGGATATTGATTTTGCCGATTTAGCCATCAAAGGAAGGGGAGTACGTGGAAATACCATTACCAAATTTGCCATTCGAAAAGTTGAATTCAAAACCGCTGGAGTTTCTACCTTAAAGCCTAGAAAAATTTGGTTTGACGACGCTGTTCAGCGATTAAATGTGGACGAACGCGGCGAATTACTCGGAGAATTCAAAGCCGAAGACAAATTGTTAATCGTCACTCAAAAAGGGAAAGCCAAGGCGGTTACTCCTGATTTGTTGATGCGTTTTGAAAATGACATGATTGTACTCGAAAAATGGGATCCCAAGAAACCCATTTCGGCCATCTATTACGAGGGAGAAAAAGAACGTTACTATGTAAAGCGATTCTTGATTGAAAGTACTGACAAAGAGGAAAGTTTTATTTCCGATCATCCAAAGTCACAATTAGAAATTGTGGCAACTGATTACCGACCCGTGGCAGAAGTGAAATTCTCGAAGCGTAGTTTGGATAATATGACGGTCGATTTAGAGGATTTTATTGCCATAAAGGGAATCAAAGCGCTTGGTAATCAATTGACTACAGAGAAAATAAAGACTGTTGATTTATTAGATCCATTACCTTACGAGCCACCTGTGGAAGAATCTGTAGAGGAAGTAGAAGTAGTGGATGAGGAAGTTGTCGAAGAAACTTTGCCAATAGACGTCCCTAAAGTGGAACCTCCAAAAGAGACGGAACAAACACCGCCGAAGCCAGTAAAAAAGACTGTGAAGAAAACTCCTCCTAAATTGGATGACGATTCTCAAACGTCACTGTTTTAATGTTCTCGCAAAATTAGAATGAAACGAAAGCATATATATATCATCTTGACCATCCTTGGGTTCTGCTATCCTTGGTACTACAACTACCTGTATTTTACCACTGTGGAAAATGCCACCTTGGTCAGCTTCTTTCAAGATGCTCAAAACAATTATGCTGGACTTTCCTTTGGGGCCGATTTAACCGTTGTGATGCTAGCTTTCTATGCTTTTGCAATTCCAGAATCCTTGCGATTAAAAATCAAGCATTGGTGGGTCATCATACCGGCTACATTCTTGGTAGCATTAGCTTTTGCCTTTCCTCTTTTTCTTTTAATGCGAGAGAATGCACTTCAAAGAGAAAAGACCAATGCGTAAAATTGGTATCATTGGCGGAATGACCTCAGAATCTACGATTTTGTATTATCGTATTCTAAATGAATTGGCAACAAAAAAGTATGGTCCAAAGCATTCGGCCAAACTTTTGATTAATTCTATGGACTTCGGGGTTATTTCAAAACTGCAAACCCAAGGAAATTGGGATCAATTGAACGACATCATCTCCGAGGCTGCCCAGGACCTTGAGAAAGCAGGAGCGTCTTGCATCTTGATAGGAGCCAATACCATGCATTTGTGTCAGCCTTACGCCCAGCAAAAGGTATCCATTCCCATCATTCATATTGCTTCGGCTACAGCAAAAGCTATTATAAACAAAGGGATTAGTAAAGTAGGACTTTTGGGTACCAAGTACACCATGGAAAAGGATTTTTATGAGTCGGTCTTAAAAGAAAATGATATTGAAACCATCATCCCCAATGAAAAAGATCGCGAAATAATTCATCGAGTGATCTATGAAGAATTGGCTTTTGGCGAATTAAAGGAATCTTCGAAGCAGCAATACTTAGAGATAATTCAAAGCTTAAAAGCAAATGGAGCCGAAGGGGTTATCTTGGGTTGTACGGAAATACCATTGTTAATTCAACCGTCCGATGTAAATATCCCCTTATTCAATACGACAGAAATTCATGCCCGAACAGGCTTCGAATTTTCGACGAAATAATTACTTCATCTTCTCAAAAAAAGTAAGCTCATAATCGGGAAGCAGTCCTGGATGGGTAATCTTTATGATGTCTTTAAGTACAAGATCTGGTCTCACCGTTGCGAGTTCGTAATACAATACACCACCAGAACTTCCCTGTTTGCTGGTAGGTGTGTATATTCTATCATTTTTATAGGCGTCAAATTCAGCATACAATTTATTGGCTTGAACCATTTGTTCCTTCGCAGAAAAATAACCTGGTGCAATCCAAAAGTCAGCACTTTTGGCTTTTTCAAAAACACTTTCAAAACTGAGATTCAGACTTCCTTTACCATCTGTTTCCTCCCATAGATAATGGGTATTGGAATCTTTTAAGAATTGTGCAACGTAACTTTCCCCAGCAGGCAGGTTCCATATATCGTTGCTCATGATAGCTCCTGAAAGTACCGCTGGTTTTATGGTTGCTGTATTGGCCAATTGAACGGCTTTTAGGTATTCTTCTTCAATGGCATTAAAAATACTGTCCGCTTCTTTTTCCTTGTCGAACAACAAACCGAATACCTTGATCCATTCGGCCTTACCTAAGGGAGAATTCTCTAACCAATCGCCATTATAGATCACGGGAATATTCGATCGTTCAATAAGTTGCAATGATTTTTCAGGGCCGTTAACTGCATAAGAAACAACGGCATCTGGCTTCAACGCTAATAGAATTTCTGTATTTAGATTACCTTGGATACCGACTTCTTTAATCTTTCCGGCCTCAATCAATCGTCTGGTTTTTTCTGACGAAACAAAATTGGTGTTCGGAAAACCTACGATGCTTTGCTCTTCTCCCAATAGTTCAATCATCGGGATGTGAGTGGTGGAAGTGGGAACGATTCTCTTAATTGGTATTTGAATAGTAATAGGACCCGGATTTCGATCAAACTGATAGGAGGATATATCTTTTGAACCTTGGTAAGCTGCTAAAATTTTCAATATTCGACGGTCACCCTCTTTTTCTATGTTAAAGCCCTTGGCATATTTTAAAGAATTGCTGTTCACCAATTTGTTTTTTTCTCCGATGTTACAACCCATCAAAAAGCATAAAGACAATGGAATGAGAATGCTGTTGAACAGATTTAATTTAGCTGTCTTGCTCTTGAAATAGATAGTAGAGATCGAAATCATAAGGATTATAAAACGAATTGATTTTCGGATTTAAAGATATTAAAACAAAAAGCAAAAAGGTTTAGATGTACTGGCGGATAAATTGTACTTTTGACTAAGATTTTGGTTTCTTTTTAAAGTGTATTTAAAAGGAATTAAAAGGGAATCTAGTTAGAATCTAGAACTGTTCCCGCAACTGTAATTTTCATTTCGAAGGGTATTCGAAATCTCTTAACCGAGTTTGTTGTTCGTCTTAGACCACTGTTTTTGCTGAAGATTTTTTGGTGAGATGGGAAGGTAGACAACAAAGAAATAAGTCAGGAGACCTGCCTCAATCTACGAGTAACAAAGCTTTCGGGATAAAAGTTTACGTACGATTTCTAACATTTTGTACTTGACATTTACCGGATTTTAATGAATCAGTAAATTTTTTAACATGATCAACAAAAAAGTTGTGACCTGTGCCTTAGGTGTATTGTTGGCACTTAGCACATCTGCTCAGCAAAAAAAAGACAGTATCGAGCAGTTGGATGAAATTATTATTACCGCGTCAAAATTTGCCCAGTCCAAGAAAAAAACGGCAAATGTGGTGAACACCATTTCCCAAAAAGACATTCAATTGAATCAGGGAAAAAATGTCCTTGAACTATTGAATAATCTAACCGGAGTGGAAATTCGAGGAGCAAATACTAATGCCTCCGAGCCAAGAAGCTTGTTGGTTCGCGGTGGTAGAAGCAGACAAGTATTGGTTTTAATTGATGGGGTTCCCGTGACAGATCCGTCCTTGATCAATCAGGAGTTTGATTTACGGTTTTTATCGCTTAATCAAATTGAAAAAATTGAGGTTTTAAAAGGTGCTTCTTCCACCTTATATGGTACTGGGGCTGCAACCGGGGTGATTAACATCATTTTGAAAAAGAATTCCAAAGACTCAGTCTCCGGTTCTTATGAGGTGACTTTAGGAACGAACAATGAAGCCAATACGAGTTCAGCGCTGACGGCCTTTCGAAATCAAAATGTAAATGTTCGGGCAAAGCTTTCCGATTTTCAGATTACAACCTCCTTTAATATGTTGGGTACTGAAGGTTTGTCATCTGCCAAAAGTAATACGAATACGCCCTTTGAAGATGATCCCTACGAAGCCTATAACTTTTACACATCAGTGTCTTACAAAGCCAGTTCAAAGTTTTCAGTGGAGACTTTCTTACATTATGACACCTTCCGATTTGATTATGATGCAGGTATTTTTGCCGATACCGAATTGAATTCTGGCGATCAATATCAGTTTCGATACGGAGTAAAACCAAGAATTACCTACAAAAATGGAGAACTTTATGCCTTAGCAAGCGTACAACGAGTAAAGCGAACGGATAATAATTTTTCAACCTTTTCCAATACTTTGAATACATCCATTTTTGAAGGCGAAAGTATTTTTATTGATATTGTCAACAAATACAAATTAAGTGATGAGTTGCAATTGATTACGGGCTTTAATTTCCAAGAGCATGATAACAATTCCATTACGCCCTTTGGAAATATAGACCGATCTATTGCGAATTTTACAACTTCTGATCCATATTTGTCGGTAAACTACGATTCCCCAATAGGTGTGATTTTCAATGCTGGCGCACGATTAAACATCCACAGTAATTACGGTAATCATTTGGTATATGACTTTTCTGCAACAAGAAATATCCTAAACGACCAAAATGTATCCCTTCGAGGAATTGCCACCTACAGTACCGCTTTTATTGCGCCTAGTACTTACCAGTTGTTTTCAGATTTTGGCAACACGGCTTTAAATCCTGAAACGAGTAGGACTTTCGAAGTCGGAGTAGAAAGTAAAATAGACGCGTTTAATTTCAACTTTGTGTATTTTGATCGCATAGAAAACGATGCCATTATATTTATGAGCTTGAATACGGCACCTTTCGGACAATATGTAAATGCAAACAATAAGATTGATGTCAATGGATTTGAATCTGTTATTGATTGGCAAATTTCTGAATCACTGTCTTTTAATGGGAATTATACCTATACCAATAAGACCCAAGAAGCCGACTATATTCCAAGAAATAAGTTTTTTACACAAATCAACTATAAGTATTCGGATGATGGACAGGTAAACCTAACCTACAGAGGAGTAGGAGATAGAACTGCTAGTTACTTCGACAGCAATACCTTTTCAACGGTCACTACTACCTTACCATCCTATCAATTGTTTGATTTGAATACAAGTTATTCCTTACTGGATGATACGTTGACCTTTATGGCTTCAATGACCAATGTATTCAACGAAGATTTCCAAGACGTATTTGGATACGCAACCCGAGGAAGAAATTACAACCTCGGATTGCGATTAAATTTTTAATCTTATCCAAGTTTAGGATGTAGATAGTTTTAGTTCTGATTGTTTCCCTTCGTCTTCTTTGAGACTTTTAACGATTAATCGTTTCATCAAGATGGAAACAATCAGAGCTATTACAAATAGGAGTCCGAATATGGCCAATGTGATATCTAGCGAACCAGTAGAACTCTTTACCATATCATAAACGGTTGGTCCAAATACACCGGCTAATGCCCAAGCGGCCAAAACCAATCCATGGATGGCACCTAATTGTTTGGTCCCGAATAAATCACCTAAAAATGCTGGTAACATAGCAAAACCGCCTCCATACATAGTGATGATTGTAAATATCACTACCAAGAATACAATTTCAATTCCGATTTTGGGCAAGAAGAAAAAGGCTAGCATCTGAAACCCGAAAAAGAAGATATAGGTATTGGCTCTTCCAAAGTAATCGGATAAACTCGACCAGAATATCCTTCCCAAACCATTAAAGACACCAATCATACCTACAAGCGCTGCAGCTTGCATGGGTGTGTAGCTTAGTTTTTCTTGCATCAAAGGACTGGCTGCCGCAATGAGTGCAATACCACAAGAGATATTGATGAACATCATAATCCAGATGTAGTAAAATCGTGTAGTTTTAAGGGCTGAATTGGCATCGATATTGGCCAAATCTTTGACCACGGTTTTCGAAGTTTCAGGAGAGAAGCCTTCGGGTACAAAGTTCAATGGAGGTTTTTCCATGTACTGAGAAGAGGACAATATGAGCACTAAATAAACAATTCCCAATATGTAAAATGCGGTGTAAACTCCGAACGACTCAAAAAGCCATTGCATCACGGGTCCAAAAATTAAGGCAGAAAAACCAAAGCCCATAATAGCCATCCCTGTGGCCAATCCTCTTCGGTCAGGGAACCATTTTACCAAGGTGCTTACCGGTGTAATATATCCGATTCCAAGTCCGATTCCGCCTAAAACTCCGTAGCACAAATAGAATAGCCAAAGGAGTTCTAATTGAATTGCCAATCCTGTACCGGCAATACCGATTCCGTAAAACAAACCTGCGATAGTACCACTTTTTCTAGGACCAATTTTTTCAACCCATTTGCCCAATATGGCTGCTGAGAATCCTAAAAATAGGATAGCAATTTTAAAAGCCCACTTGATCACACTTCCTTCAACCAAGAAAATGTCTTTTACGGGATTTGTCATTACCGAATAGGCATAAACAGAACCAATGGAAATGTGAATTCCAATGGCTGATGCCGCAATTAACCATCTATTTTTCAGTTTTTTTGGGTCCATAATCATATGATTTTATTCGCTAGTTGACACTTACTTTCTTGAAGTAGTTTTTCAAAATTTCCACCGCCTCTTGAATCTCTTCCACGGTATTTTCTCTAGCGTCTTTCAGTTTGTAATCCCATCCCAAAGCTTCCCATTTATGAATGCCTAATTTGTGATAGGGTTGAATTTCTATTCGTTCTATTGTTGTATAATCCTTGAAGTATTCTCCCATTTGTTTGAGAAGCTTCGGATTGTTGGTAATTCCAGGGATCAATACGTATCTGAGCCACATGGGTTTGCCGCTTTCTTCGCGATATTTGGCAAAGTCGAACGTCGTTTCCTTGCGTTTCATGCCCGTAATAAACTCGTATCCTTTCTCCGTCATGTGTTTGATATCGAGCATTACTAAGTCGGTATATTCATCCAATAACTCTTTGGTAAAATGATTTAAAATCCGACCGTTGGTATCGATGTTGGTATGAATTCCGTTCTCCTTTAGTTTCTTAAGAAAAGGAATTAAAGCTTTCGATTGTAACAAGGGCTCTCCTCCAGAAACCGTAACCCCGCCTTTTTGTCCGAAATAGGATTTTTGACGGATAGCCATTTTCACCAGCTCGTCTACATGGTATTCTTGTCCACCCGATGTATCAATAGTATCGGGATTGTGGCAATACAAACACTTTAGTTTGCATCCTTGAAGAAACACCACCATTCGAATGCCTGGCCCGTCTTGTGTGCCAAATGATTCAACAGAATGAACCCGTAATATGTTTTCTTTATGTTCGATTAGAATTGAAATTAAAACATCCCAGAAATTCAATTCCTGGGATGTAAATTAGAATTATAAAGATTCATGGAAAGATCTAGTAATCACTTCCATTTGTTGTTCCCTGGTGAGCCTCACAAATTTAACGGCATATCCAGATACGCGTATGGTCAACTGTGGATATTCTTCAGGGTGTTCCATGGCATCTAGGAGCGTTTCTTTATTTAATACGTTCACATTCAAGTGATGCGCATTGTGATCAAAGTATCCATCTAGAATGGCTGCCATATTATCAATTCGATCTTCTTCATTAGCACCTAATGATTTCGGCACAATAGAGAAGGTGTTTGAAATTCCGTCAAAAGCATCCTTGTAATTGATTTTTGCTACCGAATTCAAGGAAGCAATCGCACCATTGGCATCACGGCCATGCATTGGATTCGCACCTGGTGCAAAGGCAACACCTGCTTTTCTGCCATCTGGAGTAGCACCTGTTTTTTTACCATAAACCACGTTTGATGTAATGGTCAATACAGATAGGGTAGGGTTTGCGTTTTTGTACACTGGTAATTTTTGCAATTCTGCGTTGAAATCGGCAACTGCCATGGCTGCAAGACTATCTGCGCGATCATCATCATTTCCGTAGAATGGGAATTCCCCTTCAATTTCAAAATCAATTGTTAATCCTTCTTCATTTCGAATAGGTTTCACTTTGGCATATTTAATGGCAGAAAGTGAGTCGGCAACAATAGACAAGCCTGCAATACCATAGGCAATGTCGATATGTGGATTCGTATCAATCAAAGCCATCTGAGCTTTTTCATAATAATACTTATCATGCATGTAATGAATGACATTCATGGTATCGTTATAGACACGTGCAATTTCTTTCATGGCCACTTGGAAGTTATCCATAACTTCTTCGAAATCCAAATACTCACCTTTCAACTCTTTCACACCATCAACGATCAGTTTACCAGTAGCTTCACAACGGCCTTGGTTTAAGGCAAGGAGTAATGTTTTGGCCAAATTGGTTCGAGCACCAAAAAATTGAATGGCTTTACCCAGTTCTTGGTAAGAGACACAACAAGCAATACCATAATCGTCAGAACCTCTTGTTTTACGCATCAATTCATCATTTTCAAACTGAATAGAAGAGGAGTCGATGGCTACTTTTGCGCAGAAGTCTTTAAAGTTTTGTGGCAAATCTTTAGACCAAAGAACGGTCATGTTTGGTTCAGGTGATGGCCCTAAGTTGTATAAAGTGTTTAAGAAACGGAAGGAAGTTTTGGTCACTTTTGGTCTTCCATCTTCAAACATACCACCAATCGCTTCGGTTACCCATGTTGGGTCACCAGCAAACAATTCGTCATAGGCACTCATTCGTAAATGGCGTACCATTCTGAGTTTCATCACAAATTGATCGATGTATTCTTGGGCTTCTTCTTCCGTAATTTTTCCCGCTAACAAATCCTTCTCAATAAAAATGTCTAAGAAGGTTGATACATTCCCCAATGACATGGCGGCACCATCTTGCTCTTTAACAGCTGCTAAATAGGCCATATAGGTCCATTGAACCGCCTCTTGGGCATTCATGGCTGGTCTACTTAAATCAAGATTGTACTTTTCGCCTAATAAAAGCATGTCTTTCAATGCTTTAATTTGCTCAGATACTTCTTCACGAAGGCGAATGACATTGTCTGTCATTGGTCCAGAAATCGCTTGTAAATCTTTTTTCTTTTGATCAATTAAGAAATCAATTCCATACAAAGCAAGTCGTCTATAATCACCAATGATTCTACCACGAGCATAATTGTCTGGCAACCCAGTTAAAATACCAAGACTTCTAAATTTCCGAATTTCATCATTGTAGGCATCAAATACACCATCATTGTGTGTTTTGGTGTATTTAGAAAATAGGGTAGTAATGTGTTCATTGGGTTGTAGTCCTTGTTCTGCTAAGGCTTTTTGAACTACTTTAAATCCACCGAAAGGTTTCATGGTTCGTTTCAATAAATCGTCAGTTTGTAAACCAACGATTACCTCATTGTCTTTGTCGATATAACCAGCTTCAAAAGCACTAATAGTAGAAATGGTATCGGTATCCACAGAACGAACACCGTTATTTTTTCGTTCTTCCGCGAGTGCATTTTTACAAATTTCCCACAAATATTGAGTTCTATTTGTTGGACCAACTAAGAAGGATGCATCACCATAGTAAGGTGTGATATTTTGAACAACAAACTCTCTTACATTAATGGTTTTTTCCCAATTGCTTTTTTTTATTTCTTTTACTTCCATTTTGTGAATATTATGGTTGAAAATCTCTATAATTCTTTGTCCTTAACAAATTTAAATTAAGGAGGAATTATAAAACCTGACAATTGTCATGATTCATGGAAAATCACAAGAAAAAATCTACGCAAACGATTGAGATTAAAGGAATTAATCGAATTTTGGAATCTGGACTTATAAAATCTTTTTTACTTCTAATTTTAAAAGATCAATGGCTGTTTTTGAAGGCGAATTAGGGCCTGATAATGAAGTCATTATTGCGGACTTATATTTTTCCATCGAATTTTGAGATTCGGCCAATTCGAATAGTTTTTTTGCAGTCACTTCCTTGGAAACCAACACCGCTTTCCAAGCATCATCACTGACATATAATTGTTGTACCAGATTGTGCTCAAATTCTTGCTTAATAGTTTCGGTTAGTAATTGGGCATAATTGACGGTGTTGTCACCAATGGGAGCAACTCTTGACAATAAATTTATAGGCTCTGTTCTTTCGCAGAACAACAGCAAACGTTCATAGGCTTGAAGTTGTATGGGTAAGGAATCTTTCTTCTTTTCGCGCAATGCCTCGATTTTTCGTTGTTCGTTTTGTTGAAATAGCAATTCCTTGATGAGATAATAGGCCACGAAACCAACCACTAGGGCAGGTAAAACGTAATTAAAACTCTCTAAAACAGCGTCTAACATTCTTTATTCGTTTAAATAATCAAATACCAAATTCGTCATGGTTTTTACACCTAAAAGGAGTCCGCTTTCATCTATTTGAAAATCGGGCGTATGATGCGGATACGGATTGGTATTTCCTGGAGTCATTCCCCCCAAGAAGAAAAAGAAACCCGGAATTTCTTTCGCATAAAACGAAAAATCTTCGGCTCCAGTTACAGCGTTGACATTCTTTACATTTTCCTTTCCAGCCACTCTTTGAAGGGTTGGGAGCATTTGACTTACCAAGTCATGATTGTTAAAAGTAATGGGAACACCCTTGGCAATTTCAATGGTAGCTTCTGCTTTGTATGCCTTGGCTATGGCGGGAACCATTTCTTTCATGCGATCATTAATGAGTTTTTGCATGTCATAATCCAACGTACGAATGGTTCCAATCATCGTAGCACTTTCTGGAATGATATTGCTTCGAACTCCTGCATCAATTTTACCGACAGTGATAACAGCACCTTCTTTGGTTAATTCGGCCTCTCTACTGATGATCGTTTGCAGTCCGTCAATGATTTTGGCAGAAACTAAAATGGGATCAATCCCTTTCCAAGGCCTTGAACCGTGACTTTGTTTTCCCTTCACTTTGATGGTAAACGTTTGTGCAGCAGCCATAATGCCACCTTTTCGATATTTAATTTGACCAACAGGAGTGCCCGAATTGATATGTAATCCAAAGATCGCATCCACATCGGGATTCTTCAATACCCCTTCTTTCACCATTAACTCAGCACCTCCTTCTTCACCTTCAGGAGCTCCTTCTTCTGCAGGCTGAAAAATAAGTTTTACTGTTCCGTTGATTTTATCTCTGTTTTTGGAGAGAATCTCCGCTACGCCCAATAAAATGGCAATATGAGTATCGTGTCCACAGGCATGCATCACACCAACATCCTTGCCTAAGAATTTGGTCTTTTCTACAGATTTAAAAGGAAGATCATTCCTTTCAACCACTGGAAGTCCATCGATATCGGCTCGCAATCCTACTACCTTACCTTTTTTTGTTCCTTTAATCAAACCTACTACACCCGTTTTCGCAACATTCTCCTCAATTTCAATTCCGAAGGATGTTAAAATTTCAGCGATCTTTTTTCCAGTCTTGAATTCACGGTTGGATAACTCCGGATTTTGATGAAAATGCCGACGCCATTCAATGACCTTCTTTTCAATGTTTTTGAATTCTGTTGATAAGTCTTGTGCCTTACTGGAAAAACCGAGAAATAAAGCGAATATGACTGTAATTTTCTTCATGAAGATTTGATTTAAAGGAAGCTAAAGATAGAAAATTTAACTTGTGGATAAAAACTGAGAAAAGGGCTAAAAAAATCGTGAGTTAATATGTAATTTCCCACTTTCTTAGAAATTATTTTCCTTGGATAAATATCTAAATCAGTTAAACGAAGCGCAGAAACGAGCCGTTCTTCACAAAGACGGTCCAATGATTATTATTGCAGGTGCAGGTTCTGGTAAAACTAGAGTGTTGACCTACAGAATTGCCCATTTAATGAAAGAGGGAGTTGATGCATTTAACATTCTTGCATTGACCTTTACCAACAAGGCAGCCCGGGAAATGAAGGCGAGAATTGCGAGTGTTGTTGGTGATACCGAAGCAAAGAACTTATGGATGGGAACTTTCCACTCGGTATTTGCTCGTATTTTAAGATCTGAAGCTGATAAATTAGGTTACCCAAGAAACTTTACCATTTACGATACAGAAGATTCCGTGCGGTTGGTTTCTACGATCATTAAAGAAATGTCGCTCGATAAAGACCAATACAAAGCCAAACAAATTTTTGGTCGTATTTCTTCTTTCAAGAACAGTCTAATTACCGTTCGGGCTTATTTTAACAATCCAGAATTACTGGAGTCTGATAAAATTGCCAATCGTCCGGCTACTGGTGAGATTTACAAACAATACGTAGAACGATGTTTCAAGGCTGGTGCTATGGATTTTGATGATTTGTTGTTACGTACCAATGAATTGCTAGCGCGATTCCCAGAAGTACTAGCCAAATACCAAGATCGTTTTCGTTACATATTGGTGGATGAGTATCAAGATACCAATCACTCTCAGTACATCATTGTGAGAGCCTTAGCAGACCGTTTCCAAAATATTTGTGTGGTGGGTGACGATTCCCAAAGTATCTATAGTTTCCGAGGCGCCAACATTCAGAACATTCTCAATTTCAAGAATGATTATCCGAATGTGCAGACCTTCAAATTGGAACAAAACTATCGATCTACCAAAACCATTGTGAATGCCGCGAATTCGGTGATTGCCAAGAACAAATTAAAACTTGATAAACAAGTTTGGACGAGCAATGGAGCGGGAGAGAGTATTAAGGTGATGCGCACCATTTCTGATGGTGAAGAAGGTCGATTTGTGGCCCAATCTATTTGGGAAAATCAGATGAACAAACAAATGCAAAGCAGTGACTTTGCCGTTTTATACCGAACAAATTCGCAATCCAGAGCCATTGAGGATGCCTTGCGAAAGAAGAATATCGGGTATAAGATTTATGGAGGTATCTCTTTCTATCAGCGAAAGGAAATCAAGGATGTTCTTTCTTACTTGCGAATTTTAGAAAACACCAAGGATGAAGAAGCCTTAAAACGCATCATCAATTATCCAGCAAGAGGGATTGGCGCGACCACCATCAATAGGGTTACCATTGCTGCCAATGAAATGAATAAAACCATTTACGAAGTCATTGAAGGAATCAATTCGCTTCCTGTTCCGGTAAACAACCCTACAAAGGTCAAGCTGAAGAACTTTTCAGATATGATCAAGCGTTTCCAAATTGAGGCCAAGACTAAAAATGCCTTTGAGGTTGCTGAGTTGGTCGTAAAAGAAACACGAATCATCAGCAATATCGAAAAAGATGGCACTCCAGAATCGGTAAGTAAGGTTGAAAATATCCAAGAATTGTTGAATGGAATCAAGGATTTTATTACTGATAAAATTGAACAAGGTGAAGATGCTTCACTTACTTCCTTCCTCGAAGACGTTGCTTTGGCAACTACTTTTGAAGAGGACAAGAATGATGAAAAACCAAAAGTTTCATTGATGAGTATCCACCAGTCAAAAGGATTGGAATACCCATATGTATACATTGTTGGTTTGGAAGAAAACCTTTTCCCTTCAGCCATGAGTATGAATACACGAAGTGAACTGGAGGAGGAGCGAAGATTGTTTTATGTAGCTTTGACACGCGCCGAAAAAGTGGCCTATTTAAGTTTTGCACAAACCAGATACCGATGGGGGAAGCTAGTAGATGCCGAGCCAAGTCGTTTTTTGGAAGAAATAGATGATCAGTTTTTAGAATACATGAAGCCGAAGACTCCAGAGCCTTCCAAACATCGATTTATTGATCAGTCCATTTTTGGTGATGCGCCGAAGGGAATTCGGTATAAAAAACCGGAACCCAAAAAATCTTTCAAAACGATTGTTGGTAAGCCAGCAGCTGTGCCGAAGAACTTGAAAAAGATCACTCCGCAAACAACTTCAAAAACCAATTTGTTTGACAGCAATATTACCGTGGGAAATGTGGTAGAACACAATCGTTTCGGTAGAGGTAAAGTAATTGGTTTGGAGGGAAACGGAGCGAATAAAAAAGCAGAAATCGAATTTGGTACGGCGGGTAAAAAGAAGTTGTTGCTTCAGTTTGCCAAACTGAAGATTATCGGCTAAAATATGGGCAAAAGCCGTTACCTAATTCTAAAATTATGCTTAATTTGTGCCATAATTTCTTCAACAATAGAAAGACAATCCAAATAACAGCTTTATATGACATTTGATCTTGAATATAATTCAGAACGCTCTACTTTAATCATACCTGAATATGGCCGACACATTCAGAAATTAGTCAATCATTGCAAAACGCTTCCGACAAAAGAAGAACGCAATACCATGGCACTGGCCATCGTAGACGTAATGGGAAATTTACAACCGCATTTGAGAGATGTTCCGGACTTCAAACACAAACTTTGGGATCAATTGTTTATCATGGCCAACTTTGATTTGGATGTGGATGCTCCCTACCCAAAACCTTCTCAAGAAGAGTTTTTAGAAAAACCAGAACCTTTGGCTTATCCAAAGTCGGCCTCCAAATACCGTTATTACGGACATAATATCCAAAACATGATTGATGTAGCCTTGGGTTGGGACGAAGGCGAAATGAAAGAAGCCTTGGTATATACCATTGCCAATCATATGAAAAAGTGTTATTTGAATTGGAACAAAGACACTGTGGACGACTCGACGATATTCAATCACCTTTATGACTTATCGGATGGAAAGTTAGATCTAAGGGGATCAGAAGAGGAGTTGACGGAAAGCAAGACCTTCTTGAAGAAACGAGGCGGACAAGGATCAAGTGGTTCGCGAAGCAAAAAGAATTCAAAAAATAGAAAACGCTAGTCAATGGCTTTATTTAAAATTGAAGGAGGACACGAATTAAAAGGAAGTGTTACTCCGCAAGGGGCGAAGAATGAAGTTTTACAAATATTATGTGCTGTATTGTTGACTCCTGAAAAGGTGAAAGTGAACAATGTACCGGACATCATTGATGTGAACAAACTCATTTTCATCCTTGGAGAATTGGGTGTTAAAATCAACCGAATTGATAAAAATACCTATGAATTTCAAGCAGATGAACTTGATTTAGATTATTTAAAATCAGACGGTTATAAAAAACACGGTCGTTCCATTCGAGGATCAATCATGTTGGTAGGGCCGATGCTAGCACGTTTCGGGAAAGGATACATTCCAAGACCAGGTGGTGATAAGATTGGAAGACGACGATTGGATACTCACTTCCAAGGATTCATCAACTTAGGAGGGGTATTTAGATATAACAAAGAAGAACGTTTTTACGGTGTAGAAGCTAAAAAACTCAAGGGAACAGACATGTTGCTTGATGAGGCTTCCGTTACTGGAACCGCCAATATTTTAATGGCAGCAGTTCTGGCCGAAGGTATTACTACAATTTACAACGCAGCCTGTGAACCTTACATTCAACAGCTATGTAAAATGTTGAATGCCATGGGTGCGAAAATCACTGGAATTGGATCGAACCTTTTGACTATTGAGGGTGTAGATTATTTAGGTGGATGTGAGCATACCGTATTACCAGATATGATTGAAATCGGTTCTTGGATAGGTGTTGCGGCAATGACCCGGTCAGAGATAACGATTAAGAATGTAAGTTGGGAAAACCTGGGTCAAATACCCAATGTATTTCGAAAACTCGGGATTGTCTTCGAAAGAAGAGGAGATGATATTTACATTCCGAAAAATAAGGGCTATGAGATTCAGAGTTATATCGATGGATCTTTCCTTACCGTTTCTGATGCTCCATGGCCAGGCTTTACGCCAGATTTATTAAGTATTGTTTTGGTGATTGCAACCCAAGCCAAAGGATCCGTCCTCATTCATCAAAAAATGTTTGAAAGTCGCTTGTTTTTTGTGGATAAACTTCTGGATATGGGAGCACGAATTATTTTGTGTGACCCGCATAGAGCTACGGTAATTGGTCATAATTTCGAGTACCAAATGAAGGCTACACGAATGTCTTCACCAGATATTAGAGCCGGTATCTCCCTATTGATTGCAGCTTTGGCGGCCAAGGGAACCAGCTACATCGATCATATCGAGCAAATCGATAGGGGTTATGAAGATATTGAAGGAAAACTTCGATCACTCGGTGCAAAAATTGAACGGATTACAGAATAGTATAAACAAACAAAAAATGAATAGTGTCAAGTTGGCACTATTTTTTTATTGGCAACATTTTTGAAAAATAGAAATAGAAATATAACCATTAGTGAATAATGAGTACACAAGAAGAAATTCAAGACGAAGATAAAACAATAGAGAGCCAAGAATCTCAAGTTGAACAAAATCAAGAGGTTAAGGATGAAAAGAAGGTTGAAGAACCTACTGCTGAGGAGTTAATTCAGGCCGAAAAAGACAAGTTCGTCAGACTTTTTGCGGAGTTCGAAAACTATAAAAAACGAACTACCAAAGAGCGCATCGATCTTTTCAAGACGGCGAGTCAGGAATTAATGACATCTTTACTGCCAATTGTTGACGATTTTGAAAGAGCCTTATCACATATTGAAAGCTCTAAGGAAACCAAAGAATTGAAAGAGGGGGTTGAGCTTATTTATCAAAAGTTTTATAAAACATTGGAACAAAAAGGATTGGCTCTTGTTGAAGTAAAAAATGGCGATGCATTTGATGCAGAGATTCACGAGGCAATCACACAAATTCCAGCACCATCAGAAGATTTAAAAGGAAAAATCATCGATTGTGTTGAAAAGGGATACAAACTAGGAAACAAGATCATCCGTTTTCCTAAAGTTGTTATCGGTCAATAATAGAGATTATGGCAAAACAAGATTACTACGAAGTTTTAGGAGTATCGAAATCGGCAAGTAAGTCTGAAATTAAAAAGGCTTACCGTAAAATGGCGATCAAATACCATCCAGATAAGAATCCAGATGATAAAACGGCTGAAGAAAAATTCAAGCTCGCAGCAGAGGCTTATGAGGTATTGAGTGATGACAATAAAAAAGCTCGGTACGATCAATACGGTCATGCAGCATTCGAAGGCGCTCAAGGTGGCGGTGGATTTGGCGGCATGAATATGGAAGATATCTTCAGTCAATTTGGTGATATTTTTGGTGGCGGATTTGGTGGTGGATTCGGCGGCTTCGGTGGAGGCGGTGGAAGAACCGCTCGCGTGAAGGGAAGTAACATGCGAATTCGTGTAAAACTAACCCTTGAAGAAATCGCAAACGGAGTGGAGAAGAAAGTGAAAGTCCGTCGAAAAGTAAAGGCAGACGGTGTGGAGTATAAAACCTGTCCCACTTGTAATGGATCAGGACAAGAGATTCGAATCTCCAATACCATTTTAGGTCGAATGCAAACTGCCACAACTTGTTCAACCTGTGGTGGAGCAGGAGAGGTTATCAGCAATCGTCCTAGCGGTGCAGATTCACAGGGTCTTGTGGTAAAAGAAGAAACGGTATCCATTTCTATTCCAGCTGGAGTGTCGGAAGGAGTTCAGTTAAAAGTAGGAGGAAAAGGAAATGAAGCTCCTGGTAGAAATTCTGTTTCGGGGGATTTGTTGGTACTTATTGAGGAAATTGAACACGAGACCTTAAAAAGAGAAGGGAACAATATTCATTACGACTTGTATATTAGTTATTCCGATGCTGTACTGGGTGTTTCTAAAGAGATTCAAACAGTTACTGGTAAGGTTAAGATCAAAATTGATGCAGGGACTCAATCTGGAAAAATCTTACGATTAAAAGGCAAAGGGTTACCTAGTCTAGAAAGGTATGGTAATGGAGACTTCTTGATTCATATCAATGTTTGGACACCCCAAGAATTGACCAAAGAACAACGTCAATTTTTTGAGAATATGGTAGATGATGAAAACTTTAATCCTAGTCCAAATAAGTCGGACAAATCATTTTTTGACAAGGTGAAAGACATGTTTTCTTAAAAAAGTCTTAATGTTACGAAAACGTTATCTTTTTTTTAAAAAATTTGTTGGTGGCATCACAGAAATAATTTACATTTGAAACATCATTGAGAAATCGATGATACTTTTTCTTTTTCATAGCAATTTTTCCCACTCAATTTTGAGTGGGTTTTTTTATTATCACTAATTTTGTTCTGCAGGCCAATCTTATCGCCTTGAATTTTCTTCAAGGAGGAAAGTCCGGACACCATAGAGTAACATAGCGGATAACATCCGTCCGACGAAAGTTGAGGACCAGTGCAACAGAAAGAATGTACAGTTCGGCTGTAGTGAAATCAGGTAAACTCTATGTGGTGAAATGCCAAGTATATTAGAGCTCCATTATGGATAAGAGTTACTCGCTCGATTCTAACGGGTAGGCAGATGGATCTTAAGAGTAATTTTAAGACTAGATAAATGATAAGACATCTTTCAAAAGATGACAGAATTCGGCTTACTGGCCTGCTATTTTTTTTGTGATATCTTCATTGTTTTTTAAAATTCCTTAATTTTCTTTCAATCAAACCCTTGTTTTTACTGAATAATATTTGATTATTTTTAAATTTAAGCTATCTATCATTTATCTTTAAATTTTGTGATAAATAGTTTAATTTTGTGAAAATTTAAAAATTCAGTTGACTATGGCTTTTGATATTGAAATGATCAAAAACGTGTACGCAAACGTTGTAGAACGTGTCGATGCGGCAAGAGAAATTACAGGTAAACCTTTAACGCTAGCAGAGAAAATTTTATACTCACATTTATGGGATGGCAATCCGACTACCGCTTACACTAGAGGTAAAGATTATGTGGAGTTTGCTCCAGATAGAATTGCATGTCAGGATGCTACCGCTCAAATGGCCTTATTGCAATTTATGCAGGCCGGAAAGCAAAAGGTGGCCGTGCCAACAACCGTGCATTGTGATCACTTAATTCAAGCCAAAAGTGGAGCTGAAGTTGATTTAAAACATGCCAACAACGTAAGTAGTGAAGTATTTAATTTCTTAGAGTCTGTATCTAATAAATATGGTATTGGATTTTGGAAACCAGGAGCGGGAATTATTCACCAAGTAGTATTGGAAAACTATGCTTTCCCTGGGGGAATGATGATTGGTACTGATTCACATACAGTGAACGCTGGTGGATTGGGAATGGTGGCCATCGGAGTAGGTGGTGCTGACGCTGTGGATGTAATGGCCGGAATGGCTTGGGAATTGAAGTTTCCAAAATTAATTGGTGTGAAGTTGACTGGTAAATTATCAGGATGGACGGCACCTAAAGATGTGATTTTAAAAGTTGCTGAAATTCTAACGGTAAAAGGTGGAACAGGAGCAATTGTAGAATATTTTGGTCCAGGTGCCACTGCGATGTCTTGTACGGGTAAAGGTACCATCTGTAACATGGGAGCTGAAATTGGAGCTACAACGTCAACTTTTGGTTACGATGAGTCTATGGAGCGTTATTTGAGAGCAACTGACAGAGAGGATGTGGCTGAGGCTGCCAATGCAGTGAAAGATTATTTGACTGCAGATCCAGAGGTATATGCAAATCCAGAAGCTTATTTCGACCAAGTTATTGAAATCAATTTATCGGAATTAGGTCCTTTATTGAATGGTCCATTTACTCCGGACTTATCGACAAATGTTGGGGAGGAAATGACAAAAAAAGCTACTGATAACGATTGGCCGTTGGAAGTAGAGTGGGGATTGATTGGTTCTTGTACCAATTCATCTTACGAGGATTTATCAAGAGCTTCTTCAATAGCACAGCAAGCATTAGACAAAGGATTAAAAACCAAAGCTGAATTTGGGATCAATCCAGGTTCTGAACAAGTACGATATACAGCAGAAAGAGATGGAATTCTTCAAGTATTTGAAGATCTAAATGCGAAAATATTTACCAATGCTTGTGGACCTTGTATTGGTCAGTGGGCAAGGTATTCGGATCCCAAAAATGCACCGAAAAACAGTATCGTTCATTCGTTCAATAGAAACTTTGCAAAAAGAGCAGATGGGAATCCAAATACACATGCTTTCGTAGCTTCTCCTGAATTGACTGCCGCAATTGCGATTGCAGGTCGATTGGACTTTAATCCGCTTACAGATTCACTCATCAATGAAAATGGTGAAGAAGTAATGCTAGATGAGCCGACAGGATGGGAATTGCCCCCAAAAGGATTTGATGTTAAAGAAAATGGTTATTTGGCACCTATGGAAGATGGAAGTGGTGTACAAGTAACTGTGAATGATGATTCTGAAAGACTTCAATTGTTGACACCTTTTGTGCCTTTAGGAACTGATATCAAAGGAGCTAAGTTGTTAATCAAGGCATTTGGAAAGTGTACCACGGATCACATTTCTATGGCGGGACCATGGTTGCGATTCAGAGGTCATTTGGACAACATTGCCAACAATACATTGATTGGAGCTGTAAATGCTTTCAATAAAAAGACCAATTTTGTGAAAAACCAGTTGACTGGTGAATACGATGCAGTGCCTGCCACTCAAAGAGCTTATAAAGCAGCGGGAATTAAAACTGTAGTAGTTGGAGACCACAATTATGGTGAAGGTTCATCAAGAGAGCACGCAGCGATGCAGCCTAGACACTTAGGTGTAGCGGCAGTATTGGTGAAATCATTCGCAAGAATCCATGAAACAAACCTTAAAAAACAAGGAATGTTAGGATTGACATTTGCCAATGAAAATGATTACGATTTAATTCAAGAAGATGATACCTTCAACTTCTTAGATCTTGATCAGTTTGCACCAGGAAAACCATTAACCATTGAAGTGGTTCATGCTGATGGCAGCAAAGACACAATTGTAGCAAACCATACGTACAATCAAAATCAAATTGAATGGTTCAATGAAGGATCAGCCTTGAATTTGATTAAAAAGCAGAATGCATAATAGCCTATTAATAATAAGCAACTCCTGAAGAAATTCAGGAGTTTTTCTTTTTTATGAATAACCTTTCATTTGACGGAGCTCTTCCCATTGATAATAGCATTTCTTTTGGTAGTTATTGTCCAATCGACTTATCAGGGAGTAATAAAGATTTGGATTCCTTCGATACTACATCCTCATCAGAGTGGGAGGCATATGTGGAGAGTCACTTGCAAAAAAATAAAGCCAAAGTTGCTTATGGTGGCTATTTAGAAGTTCGCAACCTTTATGATCGCAGTGATTATTTTCAGGCTGTGGATGCAGAATCCAAAAGAAACATTCACCTGGGAATCGATTATTGGTGTGAGGCGAGTACCCATGTTTGTGCCATTTTCGATGGAACGGTCCATAGTTTTAAAAACAACACGAATTATGGGGATTACGGTCCGACCATTATTTTAGAACATCAAGAAAACGGAATGAAGTTCTATTCGCTTTATGGTCATTTGTCCTTGGCATCCATAGAATCAATTACCGTTGGCGACAAAATTGGAAAAGGCGAGAATTTCGCTCAATTGGGGGATGCCGCTGTCAATGGCGACTACGCACCCCATCTACATTTTCAAATAATTAAGGATTTACAAGGCAATTATGGAGATTATCCAGGTGTATCTTCTAAAAAGAACTTGGAATTTTATAGCAAGAATTGCCCAAATCCATTGAATTATATCAAAAAAAATGCCTGAAGCTACTAGAAAAGTAGGCATTCAGGCACCAACTAACCAACAGTTATCTTAAAGTGATTTCAGTCTTACAGGTAATGTATACTGACCTCTTACCTTTAATCCTTTCGTATCAACTTTTTTGTAGTTTAATCTACTTTTTACATAGCTGTTAAAATCAGCGCTCTCAGAGTTAACAGATAATACTACGATCTCATTTTGAGAAGTTACAGTGAAGACGATTTCTGCTTTAGAGCTTTCATCAAGGGCAAAAGGAGTTTGACTTCCTAGCATTGAAATGATTTCTGATCTTAAGTTTTGGGTTTTCTCGATTGGTGGTGTTTCTTCAGCATAAGAGGAAAAAACTGTAGCAAAACTAATTGCGAAAATGGCGATGATTGATTTTAAATTTTTCATGATAAAATAATTATTAATGTTAAACGTGTTCATTTAAAGAGACGTCCGTTTTCCAAAAATGTTTCACTTAAAATTTAGTTTAATAAAAACTTAACGTTATTTAACTTTAATTAAGAGTAGTTAAGAAAGATAGGTGGGTAGCCCTGATTTCTAGGCTTTTTCGACCAATTCTAGTTTGTTGGTGGTAGTCTTGGTAGTGAATACGCCGAAGTTTATTAGGACTTTATTTTTTTGAATTTCTTCAATGGTACCTACTGCTTTGGAGTCGATCAAACGAACGCGATCATTTACTTTAAAGACATAATTTGCTTTCTTTTCGGCTATGATGGTTTCCTTTTCTTTTTTCTCCTTTCGCAGTTTTACAACGTCTTTAAGAACGGCTTTTTCGGTAGCTTTGATTTTTTCTTGTTCTAACTTCTTTTTTTCAACCGCCTTTTTCTTAGCAACTTTTGATTTGGTTGGTTTCGGATTCTTTTTTGCGAACTTAACCTTTTCCGCGGCCACCCAGGCGTTGAAATCTCCAATAAGTTTCTTCTTATTGTTGGTTTGAAAATAGGTATTGAACATTTCATTCAACTTTCGGCCTAAGCTCAACATTTTTTGATTCTTGTCATAGAGCTGTACAAAATCGTCCAACTTTTCTTGTACCTTTTGCTCTTTTTCAATCAAAGCTTCTTTGATCTTTTCACCTTCTGACTTTTGCTTTTCTAAAGAATCTGTGCTCTTTTGTAGTCGATTTCTTTCTTTTTGAAGCTTGGAAATGGTTTTATCCAATCGAACTTTTCCACCTTCAACTCTTTTCTTCGCTTGATTAATCAATCGAAAAGGAATGCCATTTTTCTGAGCTACTTCAAATGTAAAAGAGCTACCCGCCTGTCCGATATGGAGTTTATACATCGGTTCTAAGGTACGCTCATTGAATTGCATATTGGCATTGGTCACGTTTGGCAACTCATTGGCCAGTACTTTCAAATTCGAATAATGAGTAGTAATGATGCCGTAGGATTCTTTGGAATAGAATTCCTCTAAGAAAATCTCTGCTAAGGCACCACCGAGCTCTGGATCGGATCCTGTTCCAAATTCATCAATTAAAAACAAGGTTCTATCGTTACACTTTTGAAGAAAATTACGCATGTTTTTCAATCGGTAGCTGTAGGTACTAAGTTGGTTTTCAATTGACTGGTTGTCTCCGATGTCTGTTAAAATGGAATTGAATAGGGTAGTACTACTGTTTTCATCAACGGGAATTAGAAATCCAGATTGAAGCATTAACTGTAATAAACCAACGGTTTTTAAGGTGATACTCTTTCCGCCAGCATTCGGGCCAGAAATAACAATGATTTGCTGGTTTTTATCGAGATATATGTCTTGATCTACTGTTTTTAACTTTAGATCTTTATTTTTTCGATACAGCAGCGGATGAAGTGCTTTCTTGAAATTGATGGTTTTTTCAGCTGTAATCTCAGGCAATACCGCATTCAATTCTTTTGCATAATTCGCTTTGGCCCCTATACTGTCTAAATGGGTTAGATATTCCACATAAGCTTCCAGTAACTCCGAAAAGGGACGCAAGGTGTCTGCTAGTCCACGAAGAATAGCAATGATCTCTTGCTTCTCATCATACAATAAGTTGTTGTATTCATTGCTATATCGCAAAGTTTCCTTTGGTGCAATGTATACGATATTACCTGATTTGGAAGAACCTAATACATTCCCATTTACCTTTCTCCGATACATAGCAGTAACCGCAAGAACTCGCTGGTTGTTGATTACGGTTTCTCTGATGTCATCCAAATATCCAGCGGTGTTTGCTTTGGATAAGGCGCTATTAAAACTCTGGTTGATTTTACCACGAACAAAGGTCAAATCTTTACGAATTTGTTTCAATAACTTCGATGCATCGTTTCGAATCTCTCCATTGGGTTCAATAATGGCCTGAATTTCCTTGGGAATTACAGTGGTGTATTCAATCTTATCGGATAAGGTAAATAACTTCGGAAAAAGCTCATGAAACTTCTTAAAAAACTTTTTCAAAAAATTAACCGTAGTTGCTATCTGAGCAATTTTCAAAAACTGATCGCTCTCTATGAAGCTATTTTCAATTTTTAATTTTTTAACCGAACTAGTGATATCATCAAAAGCATGATTGGGAATCCGGTTTTCGTTTTCAAAAGAAGCCAAATACTCATCAACACATTTCAATTCGAAAAGTAATTGAGACTTGGAGGCAAAGGGTTTGGCGGCATCAATCCTAGCTTTTCCTAAGGATGTATAACAAAACTCTTTTACCTGTTGTAAAACAACAGGATACTCAAGATCTTGAAGCGCTTTATCGGAAATTCTTACTGCCAAAATGGTATCTTTGAAAGATGCAAAAATACGCACTATGAAGGTTTCGATTGAACAATCTTGGCAAAAAGTTTTACAGGAGGAATTTGAAAAACCTTATTTCAAGGGCTTGACGGAATTTGTTCGAAATGAATATCGCTCAAGAATTTGTTACCCTCCAGGACCAAAAATATTCGCGGCCTTTGATCATTGTCCCTTTGATCAGGTTAAGATTGTTATCTTGGGACAAGATCCGTATCATGGTCCGAATCAAGCAAACGGACTTTGTTTTTCAGTGGCAGATGGAATCTCACATCCACCTTCCTTAATCAATATTTTTAAAGAAATTGAAAAAGATTTGGGTACACCTTATCCGCAAAGCGGCAATTTAGAACGATGGGCTAAACAGGGAGTACTATTACTAAACTCGACTTTAACGGTGCAATCAGGGAATGCTGGAAGTCATCAAAAGAGAGGTTGGGAAGTATTTACCGATACTGTAATTGCAAAAATTAGTGAACTTCAAAAAGATGTGGTTTTCTTACTATGGGGTGGATTTGCCAAGAAAAAAGTTAAATTGATTGATGCTAACAAACATCATGTGTTGACATCTGGACATCCATCTCCTTTAAGTGCCAATCGTGGTTATTGGTTTGGGAATAAACACTTCTCGAAAACAAATGAAATTCTTAAGGAACTTGGGAAAACTGAAATTAAGTGGTAAAAAAAAATCCGCTAAAAAGCGGATTTTAAGAATTTGAAATTAAGATACAAATTCAATGTGTTGGTGTTGAATTTGCTTTTCTGTCTCTTGGTTGTTGAAATTTTCTTCTGCTAAGCCACAAGACTTTGAAGTGCTTCGGCATGAGGACATACACACAAGGGCAAAAACAAAAACTATAAATACGATCGTTTTCTTCATATCTTCTGAAGCTAAATTACAGCTTTTTTATAAATCTAGCAGAATTTTCTTTCTTTTTAATAACGTTATACTTTACCATTTTATTTTGTATGCGTGCTATTAAATTTTTAGTTATATATCTATCTGAATTCCAATTGGTTATATTAAGCCAAGCACGAATGTCTTCTATCTTTTGTCCATATCGTTTGGCAAGTAAATGACTTAATTTCGGAGTTGATTTAAAATGTCTCGTATAATCATTAATGATGTCTAAAATGACTTTAATTTCCCCCTCATGGGATTCCAAAACTTCATCCCTAACCGCAATCACAAAACATGGCCAGGGAGTAGGGCAGGAATCAATTCTTCGAAAGGTTTGATTATCGACTAATGGTTTGGTGGTAAATTGTTCCCACATGAAATAATCGGCCTCTCCATTGGTAAGCGCTTCAATTCCGCCCGACAAATTCTGAACAACTTTAAAATCTAGTTCGTCAACATTCCATCCTTGGTTATGGGCATTCACGATGGCCATTAATTGTGATCCTGATCCATAACGACTTATGGCAACGGATTTATTTTCAAGATCTTTAATGGTTTGAAAATGAGAATTATGGTCTACGTGGATTCCCCATAAAAGTGGACTCTCCACAAAGACTTGGACAATTTTAGATGGATTTCCGTTGATGATGTCTTTGATAATTCCTTCCGTAAGGACGACAGCAATATCAATGTCGCCGCTTCGCAAACCAGCACACATTTCACCAGTTCCTCCGTAACAGTCTTTCCAACGTAGGTTAATATTTCTTTTCCGAAATTCTTTCGCCTTAAAGGCAAGGTACCATGGATAATTAAAATGCTCAGGAACTCCTCCGATTTTTAAATCAAGCATGAAGTTATGCGGTTAATTTGTCTAAAGTATACGTGATTAAATCTTCAATAACTTGCCCTGGATTTTCACTAAAAGTGCCCATCGCTCGATTGGCAATGATGGCATTAACCGAACAAGCTTCGTGACCGAATAGCTTTGATAATCCGTATATTCCGCCTGTTTCCATCTCAAAATTAGAGATGCGTAAATCATCATATTTAAAGTTTGTCAGCTTCTCATTGATAAATTCTTCTTGAATAGGCAATCTCAATATTCTTCCTTGTGGACCATAGAAACCATTGGCCGTGGCCGTGATTCCTTGATACATGGAATCAGAAAAGATTTTATCGTGTAGCAATTGCGAGCCTGGAATGAACAAGGGATAAGGCTTTTCTTTCAACCAATCCATGTGTTTTACAAAGGCTTCCTCCAACTCAAAATTTCGAAGGGCTTCCACGTTGTAAGACCAAAGTGTTCCTGTAAGTTCGAGTCCATGAGAACTTAATACAAAGGAATCCACAGGGATGTCATCTTGAAGAGAGCCTGAAGTTCCAATTCTTACAATATGTAGTTTGGTAATTTTGTCTTTAACTGTTTTGGTCTCAAAGTCGATGTTGACCAAGGCATCCAATTCATTTAAAACAATATCAATATTGTCATTTCCGATTCCAGTTGAAATAACCGAAAAACGTTTGTTTCTATAGGTTCCCGTGGTGGTTTTGAATTCTCTTTTTTGAGTGGTAAACTCAATGGAGTCAAAGTATTTGGTAATTTTGTCAACACGATATTGGTCACCCACACAAATAATATTGGTGGCCACATGTTCAGGCCTCAAATTTAAATGATAAACACTGCCATCGGGATTTAAAATCAGTTCAGACGGTTTGATGGCCATTAAGTAGTAATTTGAAGTAACTTTTCTGTGTCAGAATTGTATAGGAAGCTGTATTTCTTCGCACCACCCAAATAGCTTTCATCGCTTCGCATTTCACTGTAGAAGTTCAAGTTGTTTTCTAAAACTTGTTTTCCTTTGCGGGATAATTTCACGGGGTTAAACGAAGTAAATAAAGGTTTTAGCTGATCTAATTTTTGGAAATATTGCAAATCTCCAAATCCGAAATTGGGTTGTGCTTGCAAAATCTTGCCTACCAATTGTTCTTTAGACTTCAATTTCGTTTGGTTTGCAATTTGAACAATATTATTCTCTACAGCATTCAATCCGTTACCAATAGATGGAAAACGTTTCAAATGGTTTTCAATAGCAGTAGTAAGGTTTTGGAAAGGAGACATGGGATTGAACTTATGCACAGTTTCCAATCGAAGTGGACTTTCAGAACAGTACAATTGCCAGATATAATCTGCGTATTCGATATCATCTTGGCTCAACAATACTCTTTTTTTATACTGCTGCTGAATTTGATTCTCGGTTAATTCAGAAAAGCCTTTGAACAAGGTCTTTTGTTTTTGAGGCGGATGAACCAAACTAATGGTATATCCGTCCCTGTATCGTTTAATCCAACTCAATACCGCAATCATATTGATTTGACAGTACAAGTCGTTTTCAAACCACAATACAATTTCATCCAAGTTTTTCTTGTTACAAAGGTTTCTATATTCTTTAAGTGTATAGTTGATAAACTTTTGCTTGGTGATCTTGTAGGAAGATTTTAAGTATGAAAAACGATTCTTCCAAAACGACTCACTACCCACGTCTATAGTGGTTTTCCCTTCGCAAAGCATCTCACGCCATGTGATGTAATCGCCTTGAAGGTCAATTTTTTTCAAATAATCTGTGGTACTATCTCCGTTGGTAATATGTAATGTTTTTGAAGTCATAGTTTGATTGTGATTGAGAATTGTGGTTATCCACCAACTCGTTTTACATTAAATCCTTTGTCTTTTAATAATTGCATAATTTGATCACGATAGTCGCCTTGTATAATGATGGTTTCGTTTTTAAAGCTACCACCTACAGAGAATTTTTGTTTGATCTCCTTAGCCAATAGTTTAAAATCTTTCTGAGCGCCATTATACCCTTCTAATATCGTGATGGGTTTACCTTTTCGTTTTTCATATTTACAGATGATTGGCTCATCTTGTAGCCAAACATTTGATGGTTCTTCTTTGGGTGTTTCCGTCTCAACATGGTCAGGAAAAAGGTTTTTTAATTGATCTTTTAAATCCATTATTTTTTCAAACCTAATTCTCTCAATCGTTCTTCTAAAAATTCTCCAGCGGTAATGTCTTCAAATTGCTTCGGATTTTCTTCATCAATGCAATTATCCAAAACATTTAAGCTCATTTCTGAGATGGGATGCATAAAAAACGGAATGGAATACCTTGAGGAACCCCATAGTTCTTTAGGCGGATTTACTACCCTGTGAATGGTCGATTTCAACTTGTTGTTGCTGTGTCTCGATAACATATCTCCAACATTGATCATCAATTCATCAGGTTCTGCAATGGCATCAATCCATTCTCCTTCGTGATTTTGAACTTGCAATCCTTTTCCTTGAGCCCCCATCAATAGGGTAATTAGGTTGATATCACCGTGAGCAGCAGCCCTAACGGCACCCTTTGGCTCACTGGTAATAGGCGGATAGTGGATCGGTCTTAGAATACTATTCCCATTTTTGATGTAATTGTCAAAATAGGTTTCTTCAAGCCCTAAGTGCAATGCAAGCGACCGAAGCACATATTTTGCGGTTTTTTCCAACATGCGATACGCAGTTTTTCCTACTTCATTAAACTTAGGTAATTCTTCTACCATCACATTGTCTGGATACTCAGCCTTTCGCTTTGGATCATCTTCAACGTACTGACCAAAATGCCAAAACTCTTTTAAATCTCCTTCCTTCTTTCCTTTGGCAGATTCTTTCCCAAAAGAAACATAGCCACGTTGACCACCTATTCCTGGAATTTCATATTTCTGCTTGGTTTCAACAGGTAGACTAAAAAAGTTTTTGATTTCTTCATACAACTCAGAAACGAGTGTGTCATCTAAGAAATGACCTTTTAATGCAACAAAACCTATGTTTTCATAGGCCATTCCAATTTCACTAATAAACTTTTGCTTTTTGGCTGGATCTTCAGAGAGAAAATCCCTTAAATCAACGCTAGGAATTCTATTCATACTTATTGATTGAATGGTAAATTTAAAAAATTAATGGAAATAAATTATTTTTTCTTGAAAGGAATCAAATAGGACAAGGTGTAATTAAAGCCGAATCCTGTTCCACTTTCAAAAATTCTATTAAAACCGGGAGAGTATAGGGTTTTAAAATTATTAGGCTCGTCAGTACTAACGAGTATTTTATAAGACAGGCTCAATCCAATGAAGGTATTCTTAAAAGTTTCCACTTTAATACCCACCATAAGTTCCGACCAATGCGAACTTAAACTTTCTGTAATTGGAGTGTTGATGGTGGATGATGGAAAGTAGATTCCGTTATCTGGATCAATAACATTTGGCGTGTAGCTATTGAGGGTTTGATCAAAAAAACTTAATCCATATCGGAAACCTAAAAAGATTTCATTATTCATGTCCAACCAATTGTTATACGAATTGAAATTAAATCCCAATCGTAAATAACTACCACTAGCCGTCGAATTGGTGAAATCTTCTGCTGTATTTTCTTCTTCGTATCCGAATTCTGCAGCTAGGAAGAAGCGTTTGCTTAACCGATAATCGGCCACCACTTCAAATCCGGAATAACTTTGGTCCAAGCTTGCTTTAACGGGTTTGCTCAAATCTATACCCAAACGAATGCCATATGGAGTAGGATAAATAGAATCCTTTTTTTTGTCGCTATCCTCAGTGGAAACCTGACCATACATGCTCAATGTCATAAAGAACAAACAGAAAAGACTAGTGGAAAATTTGAACATGGGCTTGTGATTGATCTTCAATGGTTGCAGTGGTAATCGGAGTAATGTTCTTAATCCAACCCCCGCTCGAATTGATACTTAGGTTCTCAAAATCCACCTTAAATCCGCAGGATCTCGAAACATAAGTATCCACAGGTGTGTAAGAGATGGTTAGTGTTGCTATTTCATTATCGGCCGTTGCACCAGCTACATTATTCACTTTTAAGATGTAAGTCGTTGTGGTAGCATTCGAATTTAACGGAAGCGCAATACTATCAATGCTTTGGTTCACAAATAAACTATCTGTTTTACTCTGTGCGATGACAGAAAAACGTTGCAATGATTTTATGGATTGCGGATTGGCATCGTCATAAAACCGTAAGATTAACTTGGGGGTTACAGGATTAAAGGTGCAGAAATCGTCTTTCTCACAACTTAGAAACAAACCAAGTAATAACCCATATAAGAGAAGCTTTCTTGTCATTCTTTATTCTTCGACTTCAATTAAGTTGTCAATAATTTCAGCCAATTTAAGATCCAACTCTGTTACGCCTCCCACATCGTGAGTGGTAAGTTTAATGTCTAAAACATTGTACACATTGGTCCATTCTGGATGATGATTCATTGCTTCGCATTCAAAGGCGATGCGCTGCATGGCATTGATGCAATCTTTAAAGTTATCAAATTCAAAACTTGTATGAATAGCGTCGTCATAGTATTCCCAATCGGTAAGACTTCCTATTCGTTGTTCAATTTCTTGCTCTTTAAGTTTTTCCATTTTGACTGATTTTCTTCGCTAAAATAAGGCATTTTTATGAGTCGGTCGGCTCAAAAATTACGACTCTCTTTTTTCAAACAAGGCAATGGTCTCTATATGAGCTGTATGCGGAAATTGATCTACCAAACTAAACTTCTTCAAATGGTATCCTGAGTTTTGTAGAGTTTCGGTATCTCGAGCTTGCGTGGCCGGATTACAAGAAACATAGACCAATCGTTTTGCATCTAGGTTGATGATCTTTTTCAAAGTTTTTGGAGCAATTCCTGCTCGAGCCGGATCTAAAATAAGGGTCCGAATTTGATTCTGGAATTGGGGTTGATGGTATAAAAACTTCCCAACATCATCTGCATAAAACTCAACATTGCCTATTTGATTTCTCTCAGCATTCTTTTTGGCGTCCTTGATAGCTGAGGCCACAATATCGACTCCAATTACCTTGGTGTCTGGCAAATTTGAAGCAACCAATTGACCAATGGTTCCTGTACCACAGAATAAATCAAGTACTACAGCATCTTCGGCAATACGTTCGTCTTCGAACACATAATCGATTACTTTGCTGTATAATTTTTCGGCCGATTTTGGATTGGTTTGAAAAAAGCTCTGCATGCTAATTTCAAATTGAAGTCCTAGTAGTTCTTCTACAATCTTTTCTTTACCCAATACCAACTGAACACTCCCTGTGGTGGCAATGGTTCGATCTCCTGTTTCGTCATTTATGGTATGTAATAAACCAGCAAAACGTTCACCAAACAAATCTTTTAAGAATTCACCAAAGGCTGTAAAATCAAACTCTTTTGCATGTATAGAAGTAGTAACAATGTTGAAAAGTAATTCATTGTTAATAAAGGATTTACGTACTACAAAATACCTGAAAAATCCTTCTCGCTTCGGTCCATGCCAAGGAGCGAATCCGGAATCTTTACAATAGTTACGGATATCCATCAACACATCTTCGAGTTCCTTATCGAATAGACCAGAGTCCTTATTCAGATTATCACCCAGCCACCATACACCTCTTTTTTTGAATCCTAAGGTGAATTCATCTACATCAGTTTTTTGATCATGGTCGTAACCAATGGCTGAAAATCCATATTCCATTTTATTTCTATAATGGAAAATGTTGGGAGAGGAGATGAATTCATCGAACTTAGATTCAATATTTTCAACCTTCCCAATTTTAGAGAGTAACGAAAAGGTACTTTCTTTTTTATAAGCGTGTTGAAGTTCAATCGGTAATTTGATGTAAGGTGCCCCAGGAATTTCTTGAAAGGGAATTTCCGTTTCGTTTTCGGAAGGCTGCACAACCTCCACGAGTTTGGCTTCCGCAAACTTCTTACGACTCTTTACAATTCGGGCTTTGACTAGCTGTCCAGGGATGGTATTCGGAACAAAGACCACAAATTCGCCATGTTCATTGCGAATACGACCAATGCCTTTACCTCCAAAAGCATAGTCTTCAATTTGGATGTCAATGGTTTCGTTTCTTTTTACAAAAGGATTGCGTTCTCTTCTAGGCATGAGCAATAATAAGAGTGCAAAAATAGAAAAATAGCCCCTCATTCCAGTGGTCTGGATGATATAGATTCTTTAATTATTTTTTTATCTTTGAAGCTCTTCAGGGATGATTTCTTTCCCACGCTGAATTTTCGAGTCTTTCGGAAGGATAAAGGTAGAACAGGAATGGTTATTTGTTAATTTATTAAATTAAATAAAAATGTCTGTTTTAGATCGACTTACGTCACAACAAGCTATTGAATTAGAAGAAAAACACGGTGCCCACAACTATCATCCACTACCTGTAGTTTTAAGAAAAGGAGAAGGTGTACATGTTTGGGATTTGGAAGGAAATCATTACTACGATTTTCTATCGGCATATTCTGCCGTAAATCAGGGGCATTGTCACCCTCGCATTGTGTATGCGCTAACGGAGCAAGCGCACAAGCTTACCTTAACATCTAGAGCCTTTCACAATGACGTGTTAGGAGAATACGAGAAGTTCATTACCAATTTGTTTGGTTATGATAAAGTATTGCCGATGAATACAGGTGTAGAAGGCGGTGAAACGGCTATTAAATTATGCCGTAAATGGGCTTACAAGGTGAAAGGTATCGAACAAAACAAGGCGAAGATTTTATTCGCTGAAAACAACTTCTGGGGTAGAACCTTGGCAGCCGTGTCATCATCAACAGATCCTAGTGCTTATAGTGATTACGGTCCGTATTTACCAGGGTTCGAAATTGTGAAGTACAATGATTTACAAGCTTTGGAAAAAGCTCTTGAAGATCCGAATGTAGCGGGATTTATGGTAGAACCTATTCAAGGTGAAGCGGGAGTAGTGGTGCCAGATGATGGATACCTTAAAAAAGCGTATGATCTATGTAAAAGTAAAAACGTATTGTTTATTGCTGATGAAGTTCAAACGGGTATTTCTAGAACTGGGAAATTATACTGTTGTCAGCACGAAGGGGTGAAGCCAGATATTTTAATTCTTGGTAAAGCACTTTCTGGAGGTGTATTCCCTGTTTCAGCTGTATTAGCGGATGACGAAATCATGCTAACCATAAAACCAGGAGAGCATGGATCAACCTTTGGAGGAAATCCATTGGCTTGTAAAGTAGCCGTTGCGGCGTTAGAAGTTGCCGTTGAAGAAAATTTGGCGGATAACGCACAGAAACTTGGAGAAATTTTCAGAAGAGAATTGCAAGATTTCGCCAAACAATACGATATCATAAGAACAGTTCGAGGAAAAGGCTTGTTAAATGCCGTTGTCATCAATGATCCTGAACATAGTAATATTGCTTGGGAGATTTGTTTGAGATTGCGTGACAACGGATTGTTAGCCAAACCTACGCATGGAAACATCATTCGATTTGCGCCGCCTTTGGTGATGACCGAGGAAGAGTTGATGGAATGTGTGAATATCATAAAAAATACAATTCAAGAATTTCAGCCAAAATCGCTAGCCTATGAAAAGTGATGTTTCTGAAATGAAACAACTTCAAGTAACTTCTAAGTTTAGAAGTTTATCTAAAGAAATAGCCCAATGGACAAAGTTTTTGTCCATTGTAGGCTTCATTTTTGTGGCCTTACTGCTCGTTATCGGGATTTTTGCCAGTTCTTTGTACGGCCAAATGTTTAATGAGGTTGCGCCCGATTTTCCAGTGGATATGGGATTGTTGATGTCGGCCGTGTATTTACTTTTTGCCGTCATTTATTTTTTTCCAATTCTTTTCCTCTATAAATTCTCAAGAAATTTAAAGTTGGCTTTGAAATCAAGAGATGATGCCGATTTAGAGCGGGCAATGGAAATGCTAAAATCGCATTACAAGTACATTGGTGTACTCACCATTATTACTTTATCTCTATATGCTTTGGCAATTATAGCTGGAATGCTAGGCGTATTTATTTGATTTATTTAGCGATGTAGTAATCGCATCTCATCAATGCGCTCTCTCATCAATTCAGGATCTTGCATGGCCTCCCATCCAATCTGATAGATGACCCAGATTACAAGAATTAAATAAATAAGATTGACTACAATCCCTATAGCTCCAAGTATTTTACCAGCAGCGGCGTTTCCTTCTTTTTGAAACTGTTCTGGAGCTTCATGGTAAATTTTCAAAGCTTTTCTACCCAAGGTATAAGCAACTATTCCTAAAGGCAATCCGATAATACCGTAACAGATACAGGTAACAATTGAAATAATGCCTAAAATTAACGAGGTGGTTGCGTAGGGTAGTCGTTGTTTTTCCATAATCAAATATGCAATAAATAACTCATTTTGAAACAATAGTTCACAGTAATAATCATGGCATTGATTCCGATGAGGGTATAGGTAATCTTTTTGTTGTTTTTTAATTTCAGTTTTTTACGAAATAGAAGGAAGAGACCAAGAATGATCAGTGTGTAAATGGCAGGATACAATTCAAAGGCCTGCTGAAAATTGCCAGCAGCCAATTCCAAAATAGATCTTTGAAATCCGCAACCAGGGCAATTAATCCCAAAAAGAGATTTGTTCAAACAGGGCAATAGATAGTCTTCTCCGCTCACGATTTTTTATTTAAACATATCCATTCCAGGGATATTAGGCATGCCACTTTTTGCCGCTGCAGCCATTTCTGCTTCATTGATTTGATTGGCTCTTTCAATGGCCTTGTTTAAGGTCAACACTAGATAGTCCTCCAATTCTTCAGGGTCTTGCATGAGAGACTCATCGATGGAAATAGCTTTGATTTCTCTGTTAGCAGTAACTGTCACTTTTATTTTGTTGTCGGAAGAACTTTCATCAACCAATACCGTATTCAAACGAGTCTTCGTTTCTTCAACTTTCTGTTGTGCTTCCTTTAATTTATTCATCATACCAGATAAATCACCAAACATAATTTAGGTTTTAAATTCCTAACAAAATTAGTAAATTCAGCAGAGTTAAATCCGTCGTAAAATGCAAAAAAGAATAATTTTTGGGGTTATAATATGTACTTTTGCAACCGCTTGTAAGAATCACCCAATGGACCATAATAGAATCAAGGCACCAGTAGCGAAAAAGCAGCCTACAAAATTAGAAAAGCATGGAGATGTGAGAATTGATTATTATCACTGGATGCGGCTTTCTGATGACCAAAAGAATGCCCCGGTCAAAGACCAGCAAACGCAAGAAGTTATTGCTCACCTTGAGGCTGAAAACAACTATTATGATACCATCATGAGTTATGCGAAGGATTTTCAAGAGCAGTTGTTTTTGGAAATGAAGGGAAGGATCAAGGAAGATGATTCTTCCGTACCATACAAGGATAATGGGTATTATTACAGTACGCGTTTTGAAACTGGAAAGCAGTATCCCATTTACACGCGAAAAAAAGGTACACTTGATGCCAAAGAGGAAGTTATTTTTGATGTCAATAAGGAAGCAAAAGGATTCGAATATTTTCAATTAGGAGGATTGAATGTTTCACCTAATAACCGATATGTAGTGTTTGCCACAGATACCGTAAGTAGAAGGCAATACTTCCTAAGGATCAAAGATTTGCAAACAGGTGAAATACTTGAAGATATCATTGAAAATACTACAGGCGGATCGGTTTGGGCCAATGATAACAAGACAATCTTTTACACCAAAAAGAATCCTACAACCCTTAGAAGCGAAAAAATCTACCGACATGTACTAGGCACTCCAGTTTCTCAGGATGTAGAAGTCTTCCATGAGAAGGATGACACCTTTGGCACCTATGTAACCAAATCCAAGTCGAAGAAATACATCATCATCGGTTCGTATAGCACCGTTTCTACGGAAGCACAATTTCTAGATGCCGATACCCCAACGGGATCTTTCAAAGTGATTCAACCCAGAGAAAGAGACTTAGAATATTCGGTATCTCATTATGGTGACCATTTCTATATGCTTACCAATAAAGACAAAGCCATCAATTTTAAATTGATGAAAGCTCCAGTTACAAATCCGTCAAAGGAAAACTGGGTAGACGTGATTCCGCATCGCGACGATACCTTGTTAGAAAGTTTTAGCATTTTCAAAGACTTTTTAGTTTTAGAGGAGCGTAATAACGGATTGGACAAAGTACGTTTTAAAAAGTGGGATGGATCGGCCGACTATTATTTGCCTTTTGAAGAAGAAACCTATTCGGTAGGAGTTTATGCAAATCCTGAATTCGACACTGATGTGATCCGATACTCCTACACATCCTTTACGACGCCAAATTCCATTATTGATTTCAACATGAACACGCAAGACAAAACGGTTCAAAAAGAACAGGAAGTTATGGGTGGTAAATTTGTGAAGTCAAACTACAAAAGTGAGCGTGTTTGGGCGACCGCAAGAGACGGTAAAAAAGTTGCTATTTCTTTGGTATACCATAAGGATACCCAACTTGGTAAAGACACTCCATTGCTTCAATATGCCTACGGATCTTACGGCGCAACCATAGGAGATCGTTTTTCTACCACACGACTGAGTCTACTTGATAGAGGCTTTGTGTATGCTTTGGCACATATTAGAGGTGGACAGTATTTAGGTCGTGAGTGGTATGAAGATGGAAAAATGCTTCACAAAAAGAATACTTTTACCGATTTCATCGACTGTTCGAAATTCCTCATTGAAAACAACTACACCTCATCAGATCATTTGTATGCCATGGGTGGATCGGCAGGTGGATTGCTTATGGGTGCGATATTGAATATGAATCCCGAGTTGTACAATGGAGTGATTGCCGCAGTCCCTTTTGTTGATGTGGTGTCTACCATGCTCGATGATTCCATTCCTTTAACAACTGGAGAATACGATGAGTGGGGAAACCCGAATAACAAGGAATACTATGAGTACATCAAGTCATATTCGCCTTATGATCAAGTTTCCTCTCAGGATTATCCAAATATTTTGGTCACAACGGGCTTTCACGATTCACAGGTACAATATTGGGAACCCGCCAAATGGGTCGCGAAATTACGCGAACTAAAAACTGATAACAATGCTTTGTTCTTAAAGACGAATATGGAAGCAGGACATGGAGGTGCTTCAGGTAGGTTTGATGCCTTGAAGGAGACAGCTGTTGATTACACTTTTTTATTAGCACTTGAAAATAAATTGGTTCAACCGGGGGTACTAAAGCCATAGTGCAGTTGAGATTTGAAGCTATTAAAGAAAAGTAATTTCTTCATGGTTGGTAAAATCAACATTTGTACTTTTGTGAGCCAAAATGGAATCCAAAGATATCATCCATAACAATATTCTGAACTTGATTGGGAATACTCCAATGGTTCAATTGAATTCAATTACAAAGAATTTGGTGGGCAACTTTTACGCGAAGTTGGAGTTTTTTAATCCGGGTCATTCTGCCAAAGACCGTATTGCACTTCACATCATTGAAAATGCGGAGCGAAAAGGCATCCTTAAAAAAGGTGCAACGATTGTTGAAACGACATCTGGAAACACTGGATTTAGTTTGGCGATGATTAGTTTGGTAAAGGGATATAAATGTATTCTAGCCGTAAGTGATAAATCGTCTGTAGATAAAATTGAAATGCTTCAATGCATGGGGGCAGAAGTACATGTATGTCCAGCAAATGTACCACCAGATGATCCTAGATCTTATTACGAAGTAGCGAAGGCCATCCAGAAGAAAACACCAAATTCCATTTACATCAACCAGTATTTCAACGAACTGAATATTGAAGCGCATTATAGCACCACTGGTCCAGAAATTTGGAAACAAACCGAGGGTAAAATTACCCATTTGGTTGTAGCAAGTGGAACAGGAGGGACCATCTCAGGAACTGGAAAGTACTTAAAGGAAATGAATCCTGATATTCAAATATTGGGTGTTGACGCTGTAGGATCAGTACTCAAGAAATACCACGAGACTGGAAAATTAGATCCCAATGAAATCGCTCCATATAAAATTGAGGGATTGGGTAAAAACTTAATTCCTACTGCTACGGATTTCTCGACCATCGATGTATACGAAAAGGTAACCGATAAAGAAGCGGCCTTGTGTGCGAGAGAGGTGTTGAAACACGAAGGAATTTTTGGTGGATATACCACAGGAGCCGTTTGGTGCGCTACCAAACAGTACGCTAAAAAGAACTATTTTACAGAAGATAGCTTTGTTGTACTTCTCTTTGCCGATCACGGCACCAGATACATGAATAAAATCTACAGCAATTCATGGATGTCTGACCAAGATTTCATCTAAAACGTTTGCGTCATATCATTTGAATAACTGCGAAAATTTAGGTTACTTTGCAAACTGGATAATTAAGTGATAAATGGTATGGTAAACGATTTATTTGATCGTATTAAAGCGGACAAAGGACCGCTTGGAAATTGGGCAGACAAAGCGGAAGGCTACTATGTATTCCCTAAGTTGGAAGGTCCTATTTCCAATAGAATGATGTTTAATGGGAGAAGAGTAATCACTTGGAGTATCAACGATTATCTTGGATTAGCGAATCATCCTGAAGTTATAAAGGTTGATACTGAAGCAGCCTCAGAACACGGAATGGCTTATCCAATGGGTGCACGAATGATGTCTGGTCATTCAAAATATCACGAGCAATTGGAGCGTGAGTGTGCCGAATTTGTTGGTAAAGAAAAAGCTTATTTATTAAATTTTGGATACCAAGGAATCATGTCTGCTATTGATGCCTTGGCTGGTAAGAACGACATTATCGTTTATGATGTTGACACACATGCCTGTATTATTGATGGCGTTCGTTTGCATCCAGGAAAACGTTTTGTTTACAAGCACAACGATATTGAAAGCTTCGAAAAGAATATGAAACGTGCTGTTCGAATGGCAGAGAAAACAGGAGGTGGTATTTTGGCGATCTCAGAAGGTGTTTTCGGAATGCGAGGAGAGCAAGGTCGTTTGAAAGAAATTTGTGCGTTGAAAGAGAAGTACAACTTCCGATTGCTTGTTGATGATGCCCATGGTTTTGGAACTCTTGGTGAAGGCGGTCGTGGTACTGGTTTCGAGCAAGGTGTTCAGGATAAAATTGATGTATACTTCGCAACTTTCGCGAAATCAATGGCTGGAATTGGAGCTTTCTTAGCTGGTGATAAAGATGTAATGCAGTATTTGCAATACAACATGCGATCTCAAATGTTCGCAAAGTCTTTACCAATGGCTATGGTTAAAGGTGCCTTGAAGCGTTTGGACATGATTCGCAAGATGCCAGAGTTGAAAGACAAACTTTGGGAAAACACCAATGCCTTGCAAAATGGATTGCGTGCTGCCGGATTTGATTTAGGAACTACTCAGACCTGTATTACACCTGTATATTTGAAAGGGGACATTCCTGAAGCTATGGCGATGGTGAATGACCTAAGAGAAAATCACGGAGTGTTCTGTTCGATTGTGGTATATCCAGTAATACCAAAAGGATTGATCATTTTACGATTGATTCCGACGGCTTCACATACGCAAGAAGATATTGATGAGACCATCACTGCTTTTTCAGCGATTCGTTCCAAATTGGAGAATGGTACTTACAAAAAAGTAGCGGCCGCATTGGTGCAGTAAGAATCACTTGACCTTACAGTTCTTTTTTATTTCCTGCCTGATCAATGGAGAAATTTGTTGGGCTAGGGGAGTTTTGGACCATCAATAAAATTTCAGTAGCGGGTCGATGAAGATCCGTAGCGATGAGCTTCGCATTGTATTTGGTGGCAATAGCAGAGAGTGCTGTATGTCCTACAACATGCAAGTCTGACTTGAACCTTTTTAGAGTTTTGTCCAAATCTTTCTCGAATTCATTAGATCTGACATATCCTCGAAACCAATACGGATTATTCTGATTAAAAAAGAAATTCCGCATTTCAATCCATTTTTTCGGATCATATTTGGTCGAATTTGGCTGATCGGCAATCAAATCTAGAAAGATGTTCGTGTCATTCATATAGGAAAGTGCTTGGGTATTGAATTTAGACAAATCCTTAGTTTCCATATTCATGATACCCCCATGAGCAAATAACACCGAATTGATCTTCATGACCGAAGTTTTGTGTTTGAGCCAATTTCCTAAAATGGAATTCGTTGGATGAAAGAGTTGATCGTAAGTCGTTTTATGGGCTACGGCGATTCCTCGTTCTTTTACACTCACATATCGAAGATCTTTGGTCATCACCATAATTTCATGATTACCAAGTACAACATGCACTTTTCCACCGTCCATTTCTGCTTCTTGTTCCAGTTTGTAAATGAACCACAATAATTTTGTCACTTTCTTCCCGCGATCAAACAAATCGCCTAGAAAAACCAAATGGGCTTTACCTGCCGTCCAATGCAGGTCATCATTAACGATATTTGAGGCTTTCAAAATTTTGACGAGATCATCGTATTCACCATGAATGTCTCCAAGAACATAAATAGAATCTACATTCTTATAAATAGCTTTTTCTTGCTTTTTGATGGATCTAATAGGAATGGTATGCATTCCGGTTCTCTTTCCTCCAAAGGAAAGGACATAACTACTCTCAGGGTTTTCCACTTCAACGCTGTGAACTTTACCATAGGTAGTTGTTCCTTCTGTAATGATTTTATTTCCTTGGGAAATTTTGTAAACACCTGTATCTGAAACGCTTGTGATCCAGTTAATGGTTTTTTGATTGTTCTGTTGGGCTATATAAAGACCATTAAATCCACTAAAATCAAGCCTTAATAAATTACTTGACCCTGTAAGGATTACAAGGATGCATATGATAGGGATGCTATATAAAACTCTTTTGATCATGCGCTCAACAATTACTTCTGATAAACGTGTTTGTGTTTGGCTCTGCAGGCCTTACCGATTCTTTCCATGCGTTTGTTTTTGTTTTCTAAGGTGGCGTAGAAATCATTGATATACTCCTTTATCTTACTTCTTTCTTTATCGGATAAATAATTGGCTTTCTGTATTTTGTTGTAAAACATTGATTTGTTCTTCAGATAATAATCAATGGTCTTGGCATAATAATCAATTCTACAAAACCCTCTGAAAACTCTTATTTTAACATCGGTTACATCCATTGTTTTTGGTGGTACAGCATAACTAGCATCTACAAAACCAGCATAGTCAAAATCATAAGGAACTGCTACAGGAAGACCATTATTGGCGCCACGAAGAAGTTTGATGTTGTGTTGTTTTCCAATTTCCCAATCAAGGTTTCCAATCATGTATTGAAAAAGAACCAACTTGTCCAAACTACCTTTTTTGGTGACATCTTGACTTCGTAAATCTCTCTTATAACTTTTTAAATTATTTCGTTCTGCTACCATGTCAATATCTTCTAAAATGATGCCAAAGCTAGAATAGCTTTTTCTTTTCTTGTCCGCATCTTTATAGGTGATCTTACACATGCGAGCCCGAACACTCACATCAGATATCAAATTGTAAAGTTTGTATATCAGGTATTCTTTTTTTACATAGTTTTCAAAACTATAGGCATCCTTGCAATGTGTAACAAGTTTCAATTTGTTCTGATTTACAAATACTCCTGTAGTAGCTTTGTTCTTAAAATGAAGACGAATAGGAGGATACCTGCATATTTTTGCGCGGCTTTTCCCACGCATACTTATTTTAATTTCGTTACGAATGCTATCTCCTTGAGATGAAACTTCAAAAATGGTTGCGGGAATCTTTTCTCTTTGTTTCCGGCTTTTAAAAAAATCTTTGAAGGAATAGGTAATTTCTAATGCTAAAACATCATCGGTGTCAAATAACGGTTGGCTTTGTGAATAGCCTTGAAAACTTGCTTGTAAAAGAAGGAAAGCTATTAAAAACCGAGTTAGGTTGCGTCTACACATCTATTTCATAGAATTAAAAAGAAATGGTAATTTAGAAAATATAATTTAGATGAGCGCTTAACGCACTCCCGCTAAATTGTACTTAACTAACCAAAAGCTTCCTAATGAAAAGAAAATTAAAACTCATTGTAGAAGATAATACCACGAAAAAAGGAAAAATTTTTGATTACTCCATTCAATTTTTAATCATCTTATCCCTTATTGCATTTTCCCTAGAAACCCTCCCAAACAACAGCGAATTTGTAAAGGGTGTGTTATACTTTATAGAAGTATTTTGTGTGGTTGTTTTTTCCATTGAATACCTACTGCGAATCTATGTGGCTGACAAACCTTTGCGATATATTTTTAGTTTTTTTGGAATGGTTGATTTACTAGCGATATTGCCATTCTACTTGAATTTTGCAATCGATCTAAGGTCGTTACGAGCCTTTAGAATTTTCAGAATCTTTAGGGCTTTAAAATTAGTTCGGTACAATAGAGCTCTGCGAAGATTTCGAATAGCAGCTGATATCGTTAGGGAAGAGATCATCTTGTTTTTTATGGTCGCTTCAATATTGATATTCTTATCTGCAGCTGGGATTTATTTTTTCGAAAATCAAGCACAACCAGAGCGATTTAGTTCCATATTCGATAGTTTGTGGTGGGCAGTGGTAACCTTAACTACCGTAGGCTATGGAGATGTTTTTCCAGTAACCATTGGAGGAAAAATCTTTACATTCTTCGTATTGATTATCGGAGTGGGAATAGTGACCCTTCCAGCGGGTATCATGGCAACGGCATTGACCAAAGCCAGAACTATTGAAGAAAAAGAAGAAGCTGAAGCCTAAGTAATGGATTACCTTTTTCTGCGTTTTCTGCCGAATCCACTTGGTTTTCGATCACTTTTTCGATCTGATTTTCGATGACCTCTAGTACTTTTTCGATCACCTCGACCTTTACGCTTCCGACCACCTGAACTCGGGTCTTTTTTAGTGACTTCAATCACAGCCTTTCGTCCATTAAAACTCGGTTTGTTTTTCGCAAAAGCAGCGATAATGATATCAGTAAATTTCACATCGATTTCAAAGAAGGAAAAAGAATCAAAAATATCTATCTCTCCAATTTCAACCCCATTACCAATCCCTTGTTCATTGATCAATCCCATTAATTTGGCTGGTCTCAATCGGTCTTTACGACCAAGATTGATAAAGAATCGGGTCATATTGATGTTCGATTTCTTTCGAGATCCTTTGTCGTTGGAAATAATGTCGTTGATATCTTGAGCATTCTCATAGTAGTGGAGAAGTGTATTAAATTCCAACGCTACAAATCGTTTGATTAATTCTTCACGATCAAAACCTTCCAATTGTTCGTAAATACGAGGTAAAAACGAATTTACCCTTGTGGTATCGACAGAATTTGCCTTTACTTTTTTAAGGAGATGCATTAACTGCTTTTCGCAAATCTCTTCGCCACTCGGAATCTGAGCCTCCTCAATTGGTTGTTTGAGAATGCGTTCGATGGACTTCAACTTTACCACCTCATTTCTGTTGGCAAGAATAATCGAGATTCCGTTTTTTCCGGCTCTTCCTGTTCTACCGCTTCTATGCGTATAGTTTTCTATCTGATCGGGAAGTTTATGGTTGATGACATGTGTTAAATCATCCACATCCAATCCTCTGGCAGCCACATCGGTAGCTATTAAAAGTTGAATGTTTCGCCCTCTAAACTTTGACATTACCGCATCACGTTGGGATTGACTCAAATCGCCATGCAGTGCATCTGCATTGTATCCATCTTGAATCAATTGATCGGCAATCTTTTGGGTGTCTTTACGGGTTCTACAAAAGACAATACCATAGACCTCAGGATACAGGTCAACAATTCGTTTCAGTACCAAATACCTGGTTTTTTCAGTAACTCGGTAAAATTGATGAGTTACATTTGCAGTTCCGGTATTCTTTTGACCTGCCGATATTTCAATAGGATTCTTTAAATAATTGGAAGCGATTTCTTCCACTTCTTTCGGGAAGGTTGCTGAAAAAAGTAAGCTCTGCTTGGTTTTAGGAGTATATTTCACAATGGCATCCAAGTCTTCCTTGAATCCCATATTGAGCATTTCATCTGCTTCATCCAATACCACGAACTTGGTGGTAGAAAGTTTCAAAGCTTTTCTTTTTAATAAGTCGAGCGTACGACCAGGTGTACCCACCACAATTTGAACTCCTCTTTTTAAGGTTCGGATTTGTTCTTCAATGTTAGAACCTCCATAAACGGTAAGCACTTTTACTTTGGCCAAATTTTGAGAGAATTCTTCAATGTTCTTACCGATTTGAATGGCTAGTTCTCTTGTTGGAGATAAGATTACCGCCTGAACGGTATTGTCAGAATAATCAATTTTCTCAAGGATTGGCAAACTAAATGCGGCCGTTTTACCAGTACCTGTTTGAGCAAATGCTTTTACATCAACATCTTTCGATAAGATTTCCGGAATTGTTTTTTCTTGAATGGGAGTAGGTGATTCGTAGCCAATACTACTCAAGGCTGTACATATGGATTCGTTCAATCCAAGTTGCTTAAATGTTTTCATATCTGTGATTTAAATTGATTCACAGATACCCATCTGTAAACCGCCAATTGTCGACGTCACTCTAAAATTGTGAGCGGCAAAGATAGTACAAGTTATTGGATTAGAAGCTATTATTGCAAATTAGCTAGGTAGGGCTTCAAATTGTTGGATGAAATGGAAGCATAACAGTTTTGAACCTTACCTTTCTTATCAACCAAAATGGCTCTTGGTAATTTACTAGTTAAGAAGCTATGGGCAGCACTTTCTTTGTTAAGATAAAACTGATGTTTGATGTCAATAGCACGAATGTGTTTTCGAGATTGTCCATTCATTTTAATTTCTATAAACTGAATTTCTGGGTAGGTTTTCGTCAAATAATTGATTCTGGATGTAATGTATGATTCAGAAACATACTCAGGATTCCAGAAGAATAGAAAACTGTTTTTTCCTTTGATTACTTTATTGATGCTATGAGATGCTCCATTGTAATCGGTTACCTGGAAATCAGTTAGCTTTTTGTTTTCATGAACACTCTTAGTATCGCTTAAAAGATTGTTAATAAGCTCTTTATCCTTGTCGTTTGAAGTTAAACTTAAGAACGTATCGAAAGTGTCTTGGTTTAGCTCACATGATGATTTGTTGAAGAAATGACTTATCACCGTTTGTTTCAAAAAAGCATTTCTTGTTGTTTCACATTCAATGCTTTTATGAATGGTGGCTAATAGATCATTGGTGAACTTTGAAGAATAGTGATCATGCATGGGTTTGTGACCCAAAGCATACGTTTGATTGTAAAGATAATTACGAACGTAGTTCGAGTACGGTGGATAATACATCAAATCCGAATGGTTGTGTGCCACCTCGCCACGGAATTCATAAAAGCTCTGTTCTATCTCCGGAAATTCATTCTTCTTATGTGCCTTCACATGAGCAATCGGATAGCGTTCAATTCTTCCATAGGTAGGATAGGTGAGTGCAATCTTCAAAATTTGCTTGTAACCTTCTGTTTCCTCAGGATAGTTCAAAACAAAATTCTCATAGGTTTCCATTTTGGTGTCAAGCAAAGAATCAACCTTTTCCTTGAAATCCTTTGGATTCTTCGTGTACGTATCGTAGAAGAATGATCTTTCTTTTTCGTAAGCTAAGAAACAATCAATAAGCATGTTGTTTCGATCCGCTCCTTTTCCAGCAAATACCAATGATTCATCAAAATCCCATGAATTTAGGCGAATCATTAAACTATCTTTCGGCTCTAAATACATGTATTGATTTTCGATCCCATGAATAAAGTAATACAATCCTTCCTTCATATCAGTAAAGGATCCCATGAATTTGTTGTTCGAATCTAAGTAAAGGGTATCGATGGGTTTTTCTTGGTAGTAAAGAATTACATTATCTGTTTTGGGATTGATGATTTTACCTCCAAAGTAGGTAAACTCCTCCTTTTTTCCCTCACAGGCAAGCATCAAAAACAGACTAAAAGTTAAGAGTATTGTTTTTAATATTATGTTCTTCATTGTCAATTTCATCCAATCTTCAAATGTAGGTATTGCTACCAAGGGGTCTTGTTAAGGCGCTGTTAAATTACATTTAAGATGTTCCAAAAATATTTCTTTCAAAAAAATTAAAAATTCTATGGAAAATCAAATCTTTTAAGAAATTTCTATTCCTTACTTTTGCAAAAATTTTAACCTATGTTATCGGTATCAAACCTTTCAGTACAGTTCGGAAAGCGCGTATTATTTGATGAAGTAAACACAAAGTTCCAACAGGGCAATTGTTACGGAATTATTGGAGCCAATGGAGCAGGTAAGTCCACCTTCCTGAAAATCATCTCAGGGAAAATGGAACCTACTTCTGGAAATGTGCACATTGAACCTGGAAAAAGAATGTCAGTTCTTGAACAGAATCACAATGCCTATGATGAATATCCTGTTTTGGAAGCGGTGGTAATGGGGAACAAAGAATTGTACACCATAAAAAAAGAGATTGACGCCTTATATGCTGATTACTCGGATGAAAATGCCGAGAAAATTGGTGAACTACAGGTGAAATTTGAGGAAATGGATGGCTGGAATGCCGATTCTGAAGCTGCGGCCTTATTATCAAACCTTGGTATTAAAGAAGACCAGCACTATCTTCAAATGACGGATCTTGATGGAAAACAAAAGGTTCGTGTCTTGTTGGCACAGGCGCTTTTTGGTAATCCTGATATCTTAATTATGGATGAGCCTACCAACGACCTTGATTTTGAAACTATTGGTTGGTTGGAAAACTTTTTAGCGAATTACGATAACTGTGTGATTGTCGTTTCTCACGACAGACACTTTTTAGACGCCGTTTGTACACACATATCAGATATTGATTTTGGAAAAATCACGCATTACTCTGGGAACTATACCTTTTGGTACGAATCGTCCCAATTAGCAGCCAAGCAACGTGCTCAGCAGAACAAGAAAGCTGAAGAGAAGAAGAAAGAATTGGAAGAATTTATCCGAAGATTCTCGGCCAATGTAGCGAAATCTAAACAGGCGACTTCAAGAAAGAAAATGATTGAAAAGCTGAATGTGGATGAAATTAAACCGTCTAGTAGAAGGTATCCTGCGATTATTTTTAAAAGTGATCGAGAAGCAGGAGATCAAATTTTAAACATTGAAGGGTTGAGTAAGTCCTTAGATAACGAGGTTTTATTCCAGAATGTGGATTTAAACCTTCAGAGAAATGATAAAGTGGCGGTTATTTCTAAAAACTCAAAAGCCGTTTCTGCCTTTTTTCAAATCATTGCTGGCAAAGAACAAGCAGATAAAGGTACTTTTTCATGGGGAGTAACTACTACACAATCGTACTTACCACTTGATAATTCAGAATACTTTCAAGATGCCGAATTGAACCTTGTGGATTGGTTGCGTCAATATGCGCAAACTGAAGAAGAGCGAGAAGAAGTCTTTTTACGAGGTTTCTTGGGGAAAATGATTTTCTCTGGTGAAGAGGCATTAAAAAAGAGCAATGTATTATCCGGAGGAGAAAAAGTACGATGCATGTTGTCTAAAATGATGATGAAAAGAGCAAATATTTTGATGCTCGACGAACCTACGAACCACTTGGACTTAGAATCAATTCAAGCACTAAACAACTCATTGATAAACTTTAAAGGAACCATTCTCTTTTCAACACACGATCACGAATTTGCCCAAACAGTGGCCAATCGTATTGTAGAACTAACTCCCAATGGTATCATTGATAGACATGCTACTTTTGACGCATATTTGGATGATCAAAAGATCAAAGAGTTAAGAGAAAAGATGTACGCATAAAAAAAGAAGCTGAAAAGCTTCTTTTTTTATTTCTTTTGAAGTGGACTAATAATTTTCACATCTGAAAAGGAGATAGCTCCTCGTACCACACCATCAATAGCTTTTTTCAATGCCTCTATCATTTGCATTTTTAACTGCGACTTGTGGTAGATTAAACTCACCTCTCTCGCTGGTGGCGGACTTTCAAATTCCTTCAATAGCTTTTTATCCTGATCTGCAAGATCTAATGAATGCAAGTAGGGAAGAAGAGTCATTCCTAATCCCTCTTTAGAAAGCTTAATTAACGTATCGAAACTTCCACTTTCTAATTGGAAGCCTTTTTTGTTATCTGTCTTTCTATTTCTGCATAAATTGATAACACTGTCTTTGAAACAGTGACCGTCTTCTAGCAGTAAAATGTCTTCAATTTCTAACTCATCAACATTGATGCTCGCGGAGTTGAACAATCTGTGATTGTGCGGCACCAAACCAACAAAGGGTTCATAATACAAAGGTCTTTCTTTGATGGCCTCATTTTCCAAAGGTGTCGCTGCTATGGCGGCGTCAATATGACCGTCTGAAAGTTTTCTAATAATTTCTTCAGTGGTAAGTTCCTCAATGATCAACTTCACTTTTGGGTATTTCTTGGTGAAATTATTCAAGAACATGGGTAGAAGGGTCGGCATGATGGTTGGGATGATTCCTAGTTTGAATTCACCACCAATAAATCCTTTTTGTTGGTGTACAATATCTACGATACGATTGCTCTCATCAACAATAACCTTTGCCTGTTCTACAATTTTTTTCCCAACTTCTGTTAATTCAATTGGTTTTTTAGATCTATTGAATATTTGTACATCTAACTCGTCTTCAAGTTTTTGAATTTGCATACTTAGAGTAGGCTGGGTTACAAAACTATGCTCAGCTGCCACAGTGAAATTTTTGTACTCGGCAACTGACAAAACATACTTTAACTGAGTAATGGTCATTGATAGTTATTTTTTATAAAATTACAAAAAAACAATTGATTTCAGTTATTATTGAGAATGTTAATGTTCTCATAAATTCTCTATATATGAAGTGATAAAAGTTGTTCTAAATGCGCTAACGCTGAAGTTGATAGCGAATCCCAAATTCCGCTCCTAGATTGTTATAGCCGCTATTGGGGTGCTTAAAATCAAAGTTGGAAACATGGCCAATTTGAATCCCTGAATACAATTGATATTTTGAAGAGATTTCATATAACAATCCAAGAGAGCCATTTTCTATGAAGGTAAAACCGCTTGCAAGCCGTTCAGTTCTCCGATCGATATGGGCAATCCCTAAACCTGCAGTTAGTACTCCTTGCAACTTCGAAAAGATTTTTTGCTTTAATGAAATTCCGAATTCCACCCCCAGCAGGGTAAGGGTTTTCAATTGAGTGAATTCGTTCCGTTTGTTCAGATAATCGGGTTCTGCCGGAGTTACGAATTGTTCATTTACTAATTGGTGTTGAATATTATGGATTTGTGGGGAAATAATAAGTTGTAGGCCTGTGTTTCCCCAGGTTTTTAGGTCATAAAACCCTTGAAACTTTAGCACATAGGCCTTATAAGTATAATCTGGATCATTGAAAAGAAAATTCTCTTCTGTTGTATAATTGAAAAGCACACCTATTTCATCAGGAGTAAAAATGGAGTTCTTGTCGTCCTGACTAAAAACAGGTATGCTTAGTAGGAATATAAATACGATTTTAAATCGCGACATCATTTAGGAAAACATAGGAGCAACCACTTCGGCCTTTCTTGAAGTAGAATAGTCGTAAAAACCTTCACCAGATTTTACACCAAGCTTTCCGGCTGTAACCATATTCACTAAGAGTGGGCAAGGAGCGTACTTGGGGTTTTTAAACCCGTCATACATTACTTGTAAAATAGAGAGGCATACATCCAACCCAATAAAATCAGCCAATTGTAATGGACCCATTGGGTGTGCCATACCGAGTTTCATTACCGTATCAATTTCTTTAACACCGGCAACTCCATTGTATAAGGTTTCAATGGATTCATTAATCATAGGCATTAAAATTCTGTTTGCTACAAATCCTGGGTAATCATTTACCTCAACAGGAATTTTATTTACTTCTTTTGAAAGTGCTACAATTTGATCATTCACCACATCTGAAGTACTGTATCCCCTAATAATCTCAACCAATTTCATAATCGGAACCGGATTCATAAAGTGCATTCCGATTACCTTATCTGGACGATTGGTCACCGCAGCGATTTGAGTGATGGAAATGGAAGACGTGTTGGTTGCGAGGATGGTATCTGGAGCACAAACTTCATCCAATTGTTTAAAGATGGATAGCTTTAAATCGATGTTTTCAGTGGCAGCTTCAACCACCAATTCCACACCTTTGGTTCCCTCAGGAATGCTGGTGAAAGTAACGATGTTGTTTAAGGTAGCCGTTTTGTCTGCTTCCGTTATTTTTTCCTTAGCAATCATACGGTCAAGATTTTTACCGATGGTTGCCAATCCTCTTTCCAAAGCGGCTTCAGAAATGTCTATCAACTTTACATTAAATCCAAATTGAGCAAAAGTATGGGCAATACCATTCCCCATAGTTCCAGCTCCAATCACTGCTATATTCTTCATAAAATTCTAAAAATTATCTATTATTTGATGTGCTATTCTTAAGTTTTCCGTTCCGTGTCCTAAGCTAACAATAGGTTCAGAATTCTTTGCAATTGCTTGGGCAAAGGTTTCTAGTTCGTCAAGAATTGCGTTGTTTGGTTGAACATCTGGATTGTCGAAGTAGATCTGTTTTTTAACTCCTTCGGCATTTTCCAAGATCATATCAAAATCACCAGGTTTCTCTGGAGCGTCTTTCATTTTTACGACTTCAGATTTTTTCTCCAGCATGTCTACGGAGATGTAGGCGTCCTTTTGAAAAAAGCGAATTTTACGCATGTTCTTCAACGAAATTCTACTTGCGGTAAGATTGGCAACACAACCATTTTCAAAGGCAATTCGTGCATTGGCAATATCTGGAGTTTCAGAAATCACAGATATACCGCTAGATTGAATATCAACCACCTTACTTTTTACGGTGGCTAAAATGATATCAATATCATGAATCATTAAATCTAATACCACAGATACATCAGTACCTCTTGGATTGAACTCTGCCAATCGGTGAGCTTCAATAAACATTGGAGTATTGATGGTGTCTTTCACGGCGGTGAATGCTGGATTGAATCGTTCTACATGACCAACCTGTCCTTTCACATGGTATTGGCTTGCTAATGTGACCATAGCTTCCGCTTCAATAACGGTATTTGCGATGGGCTTTTCAATGAAAATATGTCTTCCTTTTTCGATGGCCATTTTGGCACAATCAAAATGTGATAAGGTAGGTGTCACAATATCAACTACTTCGACGGCATCAATCAAACTTTCGATGCTATCAAAGGGTTTATAACCAAATTCTTCAGAAACTTTCTTTGAGTTCTCTTGATCAGGATCGTAAAATCCTACCAAATTATAAAGTGTAGATTGTTGTAAAAGTCGCAAGTGAATTTTACCAAGATGACCTGCACCTAAAACCCCAACATTGAGCATAATGTACTGTGTTTTTTTGTGTTAAAATCTCTATTGACAAAGATACAATTTTATGGCCATGCGATTTAATTTATTAGTATTTTTAGGTCGTTCAAAAAAGAGGGGAATTGAGAGATACTTCTAAACACCAAGGGTTACGACGAAAATTAGCAGACGTTTTAGAGAGAAAAGGAATTACCGATCGAAATGTGTTGAATGCTGTTCGAAAAATTCCAAGACATTTATTTATTGACAGTAGTTTTGAAGCACATGCCTATCAAGATAAGGCCTTTCCAATTGCAGCCAATCAGACCATTTCTCAACCGTATACGGTAGCTTTCCAATCACAGACCTTAGAGATAAAAAAAGGCGATCGAGTACTTGAAATAGGTACCGGATCTGGCTATCAAACCGCCGTACTTTTGGAGTTGGATGCCGAAGTGTATACCATTGAAAGACAACAAGAACTGTTTAAAAAGACCTCGTTATTTCTACCTAAAATTGGTTATAAACCAAAGCGATTCATTTTTGGTGACGGTTACAAAGGTTTGGAAGAAAAAGCACCTTTTGATAAAATTATAGTCACTGCAGGTGCACCTTATGTTCCAAAACCACTTTTGGCTCAATTAAAAGTAGGAGGTATGCTATTAATCCCAGTAGGAGATGAAACACAAATAATGACGCAATTCATTCGAAAATCAGCCACGGAATTTGATAAAAAAGAATTGGGTGATTTTGCCTTTGTTCCAATGTTGGAAGACAAGCAATAATTTATTTTGCCCTTTTCCAGTAGGCGGTTCTGCCTAATAAAGAGAATCCAATATACCCTCGTAACTTCAACTTATCCGGCTCTACAAGTTTGATGTAACACTTGTATTCTTTACCATTCTTGGGATCTAAAATTTTACCACCAGACCATTCGTCACCTTTTTGCTTCAATCCTGATAAAATTTCCATACCCAAAATCGGTTGATCTTTTTTTGTTCCTTTACACTTCTCACAAGTTGCAGTTTGTCTTTCAGGATCTATAATTTTAATAATTTTAGCAAAAGCTTTTCCATCTTTCTCGTATACCTCAATTACAGATTCTAGTTTATTGGTTTCTTCATCGAAAGAATTCCATTTTCCAAAAATACTTTGGGCATTTGTTACGCTTGCACTTACAATTAATAGAATTACAAATAGTTTCTTCATGATAGGAATATTAATCAAATTTTGCTTCTGTTTCATTGGTCCATTTTCCTTGAACACGTAGTACCTGTTCAATGATATCTCTGACACAGCCTTCACCACCTTTTTTATAGGAAATGTAATGGCTAGCTTTTTGAATTTCAGGTGCAGCATCATTTGGGCAAGTTGCTACACCAACTTTTTTTAAGACTGGTAAATCAGGAATATCATCACCCATATAGAGAACTTCACTTGGGTCTAAATCATATTTATTTTGAATGATTTCCCACTGATCAACCTTTTGATGAGCGCCTAAGAAGATGTCTTCAATACCTAGATTGGTCAATCGGGTTCGTACCCCTTCATTGGTTCCTCCTGAGATGATGCATACGCGATATCCTTTATCTACGGCCGTTTTTAAGGCATATCCGTCTTTGATGTTCATGGTTCTTACCAATTCACCGTCGGGCATAATGGTTACAAAACCATTGGTTAACACCCCATCCACATCAAAAATAAAGGTTGATATTTTGGGTAATAATTGCTTGTAGCTAATCTCCATTTTGTATCGATTCAGTTATGGATTTGTAAATCTCCTGATATTTTTCCGGCAACAAAAATAAGTGTTTTTTAATCGTTTCTTGATCCTTACGGATAGCTGGTCCGGTTTGTGCCTTTTTTGGATCCATTTCTTTGATTTTTTCAACCGTTTCTTGAATCAAAGGATGCAGGATGTCAAAAGGAATGTCATCTCCATCACAGATTTCTTTGGCAATACCAAACATATGGTTGGAGAAGTTGTTGGCAAAGACCGCGGCAACATGTATCGTTTTACGCTGTTTGGAAGTGATTCTATTGACTTTACTTGAAACGAGCTTTCCTACTTTTTCAAGCAAATTATAATCTTCTTCATTGCTGGCCTCAATACAAATAGGAATGTTTTTAAAATCGACCTTTCTATTTTTTGAAAAGCTTTGTAGTGGATAGAATACCCCTTTATTTGTGTTGTTTTGTAAGACTTCCAAATGTTGACCACCTGAAGTGTGAACTACCAATGGTGTCGTAATCTTCGAAGAAACCTCGGAAATTGCATCATCACTCACCGCAATAATGGCCAATTTGGCTTCAGGAAGCTTCTCTAATTTTCTAGAAGAAATTTGGATGCATTTGATTTCATCAATTTCATCAAATTGTTTTTTCAAATGATGGGCTAGGTTTCCTTTTCCAATAAGAAGAATCGAAATCATGAAACGAAGATATAGATTTTCTAATTTTCATATTTGCACATTTTGTTAAGTTGATGCCAAAAAACCGAAAACCTAAGATTTTTGTTTTTAATTTAGTCCTGTTTAAAAACGATATATATTCCGTAAATAAGACTTATGAAGACAAAGAAACTAGGCATCAATTCAATTTGTGTACATACCGGAGAAATAGAGGATCAACAATACAAAGGAGCCGTGTCTCCGATATATGTTTCCACTTCATTTGCTTTTGATGATATCGACGAAAAGCGTTACCCGAGGTATTACAATACGCCTAACCAACAAGAGCTTTCGAAAAAGATTGCTGCCTTAGAACATACCGATAGTGCAATGATTTTTAGTTCAGGTATGGCGGCTATTAGTCATAGTATGATGGCTTTTTTAAAAACAGGTGACCATGTTATTCTTCAGCAAGTCATCTATGGCGGAACATTTAATTTTGTAGTTAAGGAGTTCGAGAAATTCGGAATTGAATACACTTTTACCGATAGTAGTAAAGTGGATGATTTTAAAAACCTGATTCAGAAGAATACAAAAATCATCTACATTGAAACTCCTTCAAATCCCTTATTAGGAATAACCGATTTAAAAGGGATTGCAGATTTGGCAAAGGAAAATGGTATTATGACCATGATAGACAACACCTTTGCTTCACCGATTAACCAGAATCCTTATGACTTCGGAATTGATATCGTGGCACATTCTGCTACAAAGTATATGGGAGGGCATTCTGATATTAGTGCAGGTGCAGTTGCTGCCTCCAATGATCACATCGAACAAATTTGGAGCACAGCCATCAATTACGGAGGAAATCTTAGCGATTATACAGTTTGGTTATTGGAAAGAAGTTTGAAAACCTTGAATTTACGGGTAAAGGAGCAAACCCGAGTGGCCCAACTTATCGCGGAGCATTTGGAAAATCATAATGATATTGATCGAGTTTATTATCCTGGTTTAAAATCCCATGAAGATTATGAGCTTGCAAAAAAACAGATGAAGGGATTTGGCGCCATGCTTTCCTTCGAATTAAAATCTCATATTGATCCAATGGAATTTCAACGAAATTTGGAGTTTATCAAACCTAGTATGAGTCTAGCAGGATTGGAGAGTACCACTGTGAGTCCGGCACAAACAACGCATGCCTTACTTTCTGAAGAAGAACGGTTGGATAGAGGAATCAAAAATGGATTGATTCGATTTTCAACAGGGATAGAAGAACCCGAAGACTTGATTGAAGATATAGAAAGAGCCATTCACAAAACCAAATAAAGAAAGCCTGTCCAATTTGGACAGGCCTTTTTTGTTTCAATAGATACGTTTTTTAAACGTGATCTTGTAATGTATGATGCTCGTCAATTAAGGGTCCGCCTTCAATAATATGTTGAGAAGCTTCACTCGCAAATTTTTCAAAGTTTACATGGAAGAAGTGCGCTAATTGTATCGCTTTACTGATATAGGCTCCTTTTTGCAACCATGTATTCATCGGATTCAACATTTCAGAAGGAACTCCAGGACAATACTTCGGCATGAACAATCCAAAGATTGGGTGTTGTTCGTATTCAATATTATCTAATTCGCCCTCTAAAGCTGCTGTAATCATGGCTCTTGTTAATTTCAACTTGATTCTAGATCCAACTCCGTAAGGTCCGCCAGACCATCCTGTATTCACTAACCAAACGTTGACACCGGCATCTGTCATTTTTTTACTTAGCATTTCAGCGTATCTCGCTGGGTGCAATGGCATAAATGGTTCACCGAAACAAGCAGAGAATGAAGGAACAGGTTCCGTAATTCCAGCCTCAGTTCCTGCAACCTTCGCAGTATAACCAGAAATAAAGTGGTAAGCTGCTTGACCAGGAGTTAACTTAGAAATAGGAGGCAATACACCAAAGGCATCACAAGTTAAGAAGAAGATATTCTTAGGATTGTCTGCATAAGACGGAATCTGAATATCATCAATGTGATATATAGGATAACTTACCCGAGTGTTCTGTGTAATAGAGCTGTCGGCATAATCAACATTATTGTTTTCGTCGAAAATGACATTTTCAAGAATTGCCCCAGGTTTAATAGCTCTAAAGATTTCAGGTTCTTTCTCTTCTGTTAAATCAATGGCTTTTGCATAACAACCACCCTCGAAGTTGAAGATGCGATCTTCGGCTGTCCAACCGTGCTCATCGTCACCAATTAATTTTCTATTTGGATCTGCAGATAGGGTGGTTTTACCAGTACCTGATAATCCGAAGAATATAGCGGTATCTCCGTCTTCACCAACATTCGCAGAACAGTGCATAGGGAGCACATTTCTATCCGTAGGAAGAATTAAATTAAGGGCAGAGAATATACCCTTCTTCATTTCTCCAGTATAGGCAGAACCACCCACTAATGCAATTTTTTTGGTAAAATTCAATATCGAAAAGTTTCCTTGTCGCAATCCATATTTTTTAGGTTCTGGACACTCGTATCCAGGTGCACAAAGGATCAACCAGTCTTCTTCAAATACTTCAAGTTCTTGTTCAGTTGGTCTTAGGAACATATTGTAAATAAACATGTTAGACCATGGATATTCTGTTACAGTTCTAATGCCCATTCTGTATTTTGGATCAGAACATACGAATCCGTCGCGAACAAATATTTCTTTCCCGCTTAAGTACTTTTCAATCTCAGATTGTAAGAAATCAAAATTCTCAGGAGAGATCCCTTTGTTGGTTTTTCCCCACCAAACGATATCCTTAGTATAGTCATCATAAACTAAGAATCTATCTTGTGGTGATCTACCAGTAAATTTTCCTGTATTAATAGCTAATGTGCCATTTGCCGTTTCTTTACCTAATCCTTTTTCTACTGTGATACGTTGCAACTCTTCTGGAGATAAGTTCCAATGAGCTGTAACGTCTTTCAGTCCGTAAGCTGTCAAATCGTGATGTTTGTCTATCATAACTGTACTCATAATAATAATTTTTGGATATTCATTGTTTAAAATTGGTTGTATAACAACACTATAAACTTAGTCCACTTACTAGGATATTTCTATGACATTTATCATACTCCCACACCAATATTGAGAATTATTGAAGTTCTAATAAATTGATTCAGAGAGCACTAAAAATTAAAAACGAAATCCTATTCGTTTGAAAAGAATATGACTAAATGGGTTATTCCTTAAAGAATCACCATTTTATTAGAAGAGATTTTCCCTTAAAAAAGGTGGTTTTTAAAAAGGCCAGATGATTGGAACCAATAATAAGGTAGTAGTTAAGAACAATAATAATAATGGCAAGCCTACTTTCATATAATCCATAAACTTATACCCTCCAGCAGCAAGAACCATGGCATTGGTGGTTGTTCCAACTGGAGTTAAAAAAGCCGTGGATGCACTGATTGCAATGGCTATCAATAAAGGCTCGGCAGAAATACCCAATCCGTTTGCCGTTAAAATCGCAATAGGTGCCATCAAAACCGCAGTTGCTGAATTATTGATAAATTGACTAAAAGTAGTGGTGATGATAAATATTCCTGCCAATAGAAAAATAGGATTGTTTTTTCCAACGACTTCAATGATGGCTTCCGTAATTAATTTTGCAGCTCCGGTTTTCTGAATGGCAAGTCCCATTGGAATCATGGCTGCAATCATAACAACGCTAGTCCAGCTAATGGTTTTGTAAGCTTTATTAAATGGAATACATCCTGTGAATAAGACTATTCCCGCCGAAAGTAGGGCCGCAATAGCACCAGGAACAGTGTTGAATATCAAAAGGGCAATCATCAAAAGTAGAGCGCCGAGGGCAATAAATGATTTGTAGGTTAAGGAATCGACATTCTTCAACATTTCTTCAGGCCTACCTGCAACGACCATATTTTCGTGCTGATCGTTAATAATTTCTATAGACTCCCATTTTCCGCGAATAATGAAGCTATCACCGGGCTCCACTCGGATTTCATCCTCCAAATAAGGCTTGGAGTGTCGTGATGCAGCCATCAATTGTGTGCGATATCGAGCAAAGTATTCTTTCAATTTAATTCTTCGACCTACCAATCTTGAATTCGGGGTGATGATAATTTGAGACATTCCTACCTCTTGATTGATCAAGTTGTTTCTTAGTTCTTCCTTCGCTGTCTCTTTCGGCAAAAGTCCCAATCGAAAGTTGATCATCAAACGGTTAATATCATAGGTATCTCCTTTAACTGTTATGATATCATGATATTTTAATTCGGTGTCGGCATCTGGAATTTCCGTAAACTCCCGAATTCCCTTGAATGGCTTGGGATGCCTTCGTTTCAAACGGATGATAGAGACCTTGAACTTATTTTCCAAATCCCAATCTTTAATTTTGGTATTGATCAACGGTGAAATGGAACGAATGCGCAACTGATAGTAATCATCATTAATCTTGTAATCCTCAATCCATTCGTATAAGGTATCATCAATATTAATGGGCTTGTTATTTGTTGGGTTATTTGGTAGTAGTTTGAAACCAATATATCGGAAGTACAATACACCAATGATTAATAGGGGCAATCCAATCAACCCAAATTCAAAAAATGAAAATCCTTGAACCCCAGTTTCTATCAAGGCATTGTTCACAATAATATTAGGTGGCGTCCCTGTTAAGGTTAGCAATCCTCCAGTATTGGATCCAAAAGCAACCGGAATTAAAATTTTGGAAGGCATGGTTCCAATACTCCAAGAAGATGCAATGGTAGCGGGGAGAAGGGTAGCAACAGTTCCGGTATTACTAACAAATCCCGATAAGGCGCCAGCTCCAAACATCATATACATCAAGAGTTTGACCTTAGAATTTTTCGTGTACTTTAAGAGTTTGGTGGTCGCCAGAGCGGTCCATCCTGTATGGGACAATCCTTCACCTATAATAAATAGTGCGGCAATCATGATAATGGTCGGATTGCTGAATCCACTTAAGGTTTCGGATAAATCGAGAATTCCGAATAAAAATAAGCTCAGCATGGATACCAATGCAATTGCATCAGCAGAATATTTTCCCCAAACGAATAATAGAATGGTAATTGAGAGAATGATAAGGGTAATGGTCATTGCATTATTTTATTAAGATGTAAACATAAATACGAAGAAAACGTAGAAGTATGACTAATATCATCCTTTTGTGTATTTGGTCATTTTTATGAATATCATGGGAATTTAATAAGATTGTTTCCATCCTCAAAATACGAAAACGAAATAGGTGCTAAACTTTGAAGTAAACTTTAAGTATCTTTGAATTATTCATTGAATGAATCAATGGAGAAATCTTAAAATATTCGAAATTCTTTTATGAAACTAGACATTTTAGCCTTCGGCGCCCATCCAGATGATGTGGAATTGGGATGCAGTGGAACTATTGCCAAAGAAGTTTCTTTGGGTAAAAAAGTGGGAATTGTAGATTTGACGAGGGGAGAGTTGGGAACAAGAGGTACTCCAGAAATTAGAGATCAAGAAGCAAGTGATGCTGCTAAAATCTTGGGAGTGAGTGTTCGAGAAAACTTGGGGTTTAGAGATGGTTTTTTTCGGAATGATGAAGCACATCAAATGGAAATTATTCGAATGATCCGAAAATTCAAACCTGAAGTGGTGTTATGTAATGCGATTCAAGACCGACATATTGATCATGGTAAAGGGGCAAAATTGGTTGCTGATGCTTGTTTTTTAAGTGGATTGCGGAAGATTGAAACTTCAAATGAAGGAGAGGCACAGGACGCTTGGCGTCCGAAAAGAGTCTTCCATTACATTCAATGGCAACCACTTGAGCCAGATTTTTACGTAGATGTAACTGGATTTATGGATCAAAAGGTCGCTTCGATACACGCCTATAAATCTCAGTTTTTTGATCCGAATAGCAAAGAACCTGAAACACCAATTTCTTCAAAGAATTTTTTAGATAGTGTGGTATACCGATCTAGAGATTATGGAAGAGTTGCAGGTGTTGATTATGCAGAAGGATTTACCTCTACTCAGGCATTGGTTGTAGATCATTTGAATCAATTAAAATAGAAGTATTTATTTTTTGGAAATAGAAAATAAATTATATTTGCATCCGCTAAGAAATGGTGATTGTAGCTCAGCTGGTTAGAGCGCTGGATTGTGGTTCCAGAGGTCGCCGGTTCGAACCCGGTCTTTCACCCAAAAAAAAAAGCAACTCGAAAGAGTTGCTTTTTTTATAACACTTATTCAAACTAAGATTATTGGGGGATATAATCTTCTATTTTAATAAGAGCGCCAATCAAATATTGAAAATTCAGTATTCTACTTTCCAAGTAGCAGAGAGGGTGGGGGAATTTGTTAAGCTTACTTCTTAGGGGCTTTGTCATTCAACTCTCCAACCATTTCTTCAATACTTGATATTTTTTCCAAGATTAACTCCGACAATCTTTTTCGCAAAATCTTATCGGCCAATCTATCGATGCGCTCTTTAACAACGTCATTCAAATAAAACTCAATAGGGGATTGTTCATTTGAATTTAAGGGGACGTTATTTTGTTCTTTTACTAGGGATTCAATTCTCTTCCCAGTAATTAGCCATAGGGGATCTACAGTATCTATATTGTCTATGATTCCAAATAAGATGGATTCATTAGGTCGTTTCGTGTAATTAATGATAGCACTGATCAACTGTTGCGATACACCGATTAATTCAGAAAACTTTTTCTGATTTAGGTTAGAGTCCTTGTAAACTTGAATGACTCTATCGGCTCTTGCTTTATCGTGTTGATTCATTACTTAATTATGAGTACACAAACGTAGTAAAAAAATACCACAAAACAAGAATTTAAATTAAAAAAATAAAAAAAAGCGTGAATTGAATATTGAAGACTTAGGTTAATACTAGATTACGAAAGAGTTTAGGGGGATTTTAGAGAATTAAGTTTTAGCTTACTATTAGGGGTTTTTTAAATTAACTCCTTCTCCAAATCTTCAATATTCAAGCAGCTTTAGGGGAGCTGCATTCACGCTTTTATCAATACTCTTCAACTTATAAGTTAGGGCTCACAAATTGAATTAGGGGGTGAGCATTGATTGGTTAGGGGATTCCTTTTATTTATAACTAAATATGTTAGGGGTACATATGAAATTATCCAATTATGTCATAAAGCAGGGGCTTTATCGTCTACCTTTCTTTCAAAAGGATACACAAATGTAGTATTTATTTACTACAAAACAAGAATTATTCCAAAAAAAATACATTTTTATTGTTCAGATTATACTGTTTTGGATGAGTTTAAGAGCAACTAATTTTATTTAAAATACTGAAATACAGCGATATAATAGTTGATTTAAGAAATTATAATTTGTGGTTAAAATCTTATGTATAAATACCACATAAGACGATTATTATTTGTGGTAAACCTAAATTAAGGCATCTCACCACATTGATTAAAAAGAATAAATTGATTGTTTTCCTAGAGAATTTCGTCCTAATGAATAAAGGATGCAACTATAGTTTTTCAGCTAAGTATTGTGCCGTATAAGATTCTTTATGATTGCGAATGTCCTCGGGTTTGCCCTGAAATAGAAGTTGTCCACCATGTTTACCGCCAGTAAGTCCTAAGTCAATTAAATAATCTGCACACTTAATTAGATCCAAGTTATGTTCGATTACTATAATGGAATGCCCTTTTTCAATTAATGCGTTAAAACTTTTTACCAGTTTTTTGATATCATGAAAATGAAGTCCGGTTGTTGGCTCGTCAAAAATGAACATCCCTTTTTCTTTCGTATTACCTTTTACTAGAAAGGAAGCTAATTTAATTCTTTGGGCTTCACCACCTGATAAAGTAGAGGAGGATTGCCCCAATTGTACATATCCCAAACCAACATCAAATAAAGGTTGGAGTTTCTGTACAATTTTATGTTCTAGGTTTTCCTGGAAGAAGATAATGGCCTCATCAACTGTTAGATTCAATATGTCATCAATGGTTTTTCCTGCAAAGGTTACTTCAAGCACTTCTTTCTTGAACCGTTTTCCTTTGCATGTTTCACACTCTAAGTGCACATCGGCCATGAATTGCATTTCAATGGTGACTTCACCTTCACCTTTACATACTTCGCATCTACCGCCGTCTACATTAAAGGAAAAATGCTTTGGCTTGTAGTTTCTTACTTTCGCAAGCTTTTGTCCGGCAAATAAGGCTCTAATCTCATCGTAAGCCTTAATATAGGTCACTGGATTGGAGCGTGAAGATCTTCCAATAGGATTTTGATCTACAAATTCTACTGTACCTATGTTGTTGATTGCTCCAGTTACTTTGGTATGTTGTCCAATCTTTTCTCCATATCCATTTAATTCCTTTTGAAGAGCAGGGTATAATATCTTTTTAACCAGGGTACTTTTCCCTGAACCAGAAACTCCTGTTACCACAGTTAAGGATTCAAGAGGGAAGGAGACATCTATATTTTTAAGGTTGTGTTCCCTTGCTCCAAGAATTTCGATTTTATTTTTCTTATCCCTTCTTTGCTTGGGGACTTCAATCTGTAGTTCTTCATTTAGGTACTTTGCAGTAAGAGAACTACTATTGAGCATGTCCTGGAAGGTTCCCTTAGCTACGATTTCTCCTCCTAAAGATCCTGCTTCGGGCCCAATATCTACTACGTAGTCTGCCGCTTTCATTATTTCCTCGTCATGTTCTACCACAATTACGGTATTTCCTAAATCGCGTAACCTTTCGAGTACTTTTATCAGTCGTTCTGTGTCCTTTGGATGGAGGCCGATACTCGGCTCATCCAAAATGTACATAGATCCTACAAGAGAGCTTCCCAAAGAGGTTGCTAAATTGATTCGCTGGCTTTCTCCTCCTGATAAGGTATTTGAAGTTCTATTAAGAGTTAAATAACTCAATCCTACATCAATTAGAAACTGCAACCTGCTTGAAATCTCTTTTAATAGACGCTCAGCGATTGTCGTGTCAAAAGAATCGAGTTGCAAATTCTTAAAAAAATCTTGCAATTCGTCCAAAGGAAGGGTAATCAAATCTGAAATGGACTTACCAGCAATTTTGACATAATCAGCTTCTTTTCGCAGTCGCTTTCCGTTACAAAGATCACATTTGGTTTTTCCGCGGTATCGCGATAACATGACCCTATTCTGAATCTTATAGCTTTTTTCTTCCAAAGCCTTGAAGAAATGATTGATTCCTTTAAAACCTTTGGTGCCATTCCAAACCAATTCCTTTTGCTCGGCCGTTAATTCAAACCAAGGTTTGTGAATCGGGATGTCGTATTCATAGGCTTTATTGATCAAATCATCTCGATAGTGCTTATAGGATGCTGTTCGGTATGGGAAAATAGCATCGTCATAAATAGAGAGGCCAGTATTTGGAATGACCAAATCTTCATCGATTCCGATCACATTACCATAACCTTCGCATTTTGGACAAGCCCCATAAGGATTATTAAAGCTAAACAAATGCGTATTGGGTTCAAGAAAGGTCATTCCGTCCAATTCAAATTTGTTATTGAACTCTTTTACATCTTTTGAGGCTAAGTTTTCTATGAAACAAACACCTTTTCCTTCAAAAAAAGCAGTTTGTACGGCATCAGCCAATCGATTTAAAGAATCTTCATCCCACCGATTGACAATTCTGTCGACTACAAGAAATACAGGTTTGCCGTCATAATCGTCAATAGGAAAGGCTTCAAGACGATACACTTTATCATTCCATTTCAAACGAGCATAACCTTGTTGTTGTAAAACCTTGATTCGTGTTTCAATTGATTTGTCGGCTGAAAAGGAAATAGGAGCTAGCAGCAATAGTTTGGTTTCTTCCTCTATGGTATTGATGAAATTAATGACGTCACTAACTCGATCTTTCTTAACAAGGTTTCCAGAAATAGGAGAGTAGGTCTTTCCAATTCTGGCAAACAATAATTTTAAGTAATCGTAAATCTCGGTAGAGGTACCAACAGTAGATCTAGGATTTGTAGAATTTACTTTTTGTTCAATGGCGATAGCAGGAGCGATGCCTTTGATATAATCAACCTTGGGTTTATTCAACTTTCCCAAAAATTGACGGGCGTAGGAGGACAAGCTTTCAACGTACCGTCTTTGTCCTTCGGCGTATAAAGTATCAAAGGCTAAAGAGGACTTACCAGATCCCGAAAGTCCCGTAATTACTATGAACTTATTCCTTGGAAAGGCAACACTAACATCCTTTAAATTATGCAGTTTAGCGCCTTTTATGATAATATATTCCTTTGGGTCTAAAGTCGAAATATCCTCTACAATCATCCTCAAAAAATTAAGCTTTAAAAATACGACTATTTTCAACGACAGTAAAGGTTAATTCATCATTCTACAGAAAAAGATTTGCTTTCTAAGAAAAAATCTTTCATATTTGTAACTGATAACCACACAATTAGAGCGTATTTAAAAAATTACTTTAATAACAAATAGTTAGAAAAAACGGGAGATGCTAATCTCTCTTAAAGTAATTTTAATATGCAGAGCAAGAAAATTTCAGACGGTTCCCTAGTCAAAAGTTACATCAATGGTGATGAAGCTTGTCTAGAAATTCTTATTAAAAGACACCAACATAAATTGTACAGTTTTATTTTTAGTAAAGTCCAAAACAGAGACATTACTGAAGATATTTTTCAAGATACTTTCATAAAAGTAATTCGCACGCTCAAAAGAGGTAGTTATAATGAAGAAGGTAAGTTCCTACCGTGGGTAATGCGTATTACACACAACTTAATTATTGATCATTTTAGAAAGTCAAATCGAATGCCCACCTTTAACAATACAGGTGACTTTGATATTTTCTCCGTGCTAGGAGATGATAGTCTAAATGCTGAAAATCAATTGATTAAAGATCAAATTCTGAATGACGTGAAGGAATTGGTGAAAGAATTACCAGAAGAACAAAAAGAAGTTCTCGTAATGCGGATTTATAAAAATATGAGTTTTAAAGAGATTAGTGAAAATACGGGTGTGAGCATCAATACAGCTTTAGGTCGTATGCGTTACGCATTGATCAATTTGAGAAAATTAATAGAAAAACACAATATTGTATTAGTGAATTAACAATAAAAGAAAAGTTTCATCGTTACTAGTTTAAATACAACGATTTAAATAGTTCTATATGATGCAACTTTACTCAAAAAAGTCATCCGATTTAAGGATGCAACCTAAAAAAGAAACAGTTCAATTTTTGATCAATTTTTCCAAGTCGCTAACCATTGTAAAAACCAAGTCAAAAAGTTTCATTGAATTGAATTTGAATTAAGAGTGGAAAAAGTCTCAACAGGGTTGAGGCTTTTTTTTTTAGGACTTTATTTTACGGTAATATTTATTAATTACCGATTTTCTTCCTACGGTTTGTGTAATGATATCTTTTTCTAAATCCCAACCTCTTGCAGGGGAATACTCTCTACCATACCATATGATTTGTAAATGCAAATCGTTCCATAATTCTCTCGGAAATAGGCGTTTGGCATCTTTTTCTGTTTGGGCTACGCTTTTGCCATTGGATAAGTTCCATCGATACATCAATCGATGAATATGGGTGTCAACCGGAAATGCTGGAACTCCAAAAGCCTGACTCATTACCACACTTGCCGTTTTATGACCAACAGCAGGTAGTTTTTCCAGGGCTTCAAAACTTTGAGGTACTTCGCCATTATGTTCTTCGATAATAATTTTAGACAAACCGTAAATTCCCTTACTTTTCATTGGGGAAAGTCCACAAGGCCTTATAATTTCTTTAATTTCTTCAACGGTCATCTTTACCATATCAAACGGATTGTCGGCTTTGGCAAAAAGAATGGGCGTAATCTGGTTCACTCGGACATCCGTGCATTGTGCCGATAAGAGAACAGCGACCAATAGGGTATACGGATCTTTATGATCTAAAGGGACTGGGATTTCAGGATATAATTCTTGGAGTTTGTCTATAACAAACTGTACTTTCTGTTGTTTGGTCATGGCTTGAATTTCGTATCAAAAATAATGAATACTTTTCTGAATAGTCGTATTTTTGTTTAACACTACTAAACTCTAAATAAACAAAAATGACATCATTAAAAAAGGGAGATCAGGCTCCAAACTTCGAAGCAAAAGATCAACATGGAAATACCATTCGTTTGCAGGATTATTTAGGTAAAAAATTGGTTTTATTTTTCTATCCCAAGGCAAGCACACCAGGCTGCACAGCAGAAGCTTGTGACCTTAGGGACAATTACCAAACATTTTTAGCCAAAGGTTATGATGTGTTAGGGGTAAGTGCTGACTCAGCAAAACGCCAGCAGAATTTTAAAAATAAATATGAGTTACCATTTCCTTTATTAGCGGATGAGGACAAAGTAGTCATCAACGCATTTGGTGTATGGGGACCTAAGAAATTTATGGGCAAAGAATACGATGGAATCCACAGAACTACTTTTATCATCGGCGAAAATGGAGTGATTGAAGAAGTGATTGCCAAAGTTAAAACCAAAGCACATGCCGCTCAGATCTTAAACTAGTCAGCTTTGTAAAATAGAATTCGAAGGGAATATCAAAATTGATGTTCCCTTTTTTGTTAGAAGCGCATGTTCATTTTGAAATTCAAAACCCTGCTGGTCATGAAGTTAGGAATACCATATTGCCTCTTTGAGTATACATCGCGCACCCAAGTATTTGTGATGGCATTTTGAATATCAAACATGTTGAAAAGTTCAATTCCTGCGGTTAATTCTTTGAATTGAGAAAGCCACCCTGATTGGAATTGTTTGTTGGCATCTACAAATACATAAGAAACACCCAAATCTGCTCTACGGTAATCTCTCAATCGATCTTGAAATTGATACACATCAGAATAAGCTGGTGCACCACCTGGAACTCCTGTGTTATAAACCAAATTCAAATAAGCTTTTAAATCCGGTAGATTCGGCACATAGTCTTGAAAAAGTATGGCGAATTTTAGACGTTGATCGGTAGGTCGTGCAATATAGCCACGATTGTTTTGGTTCTCTTCTGTTTTCAAATAGCCCAAACTCACCCAGCTTTCGCTTCCAGGAACAAACTCCCCATTCAAACGCAAATCCAATCCATAGGCATAACCCTCGGTATTGTTATTGGCTTGATACCGAATTCTTATATTATCTACTGAATAAGCATTGATATTGGAAAGTGCCTTATAATACACCTCTGAAGTCAATTTAAAAGGTCGATCCCACATTTGGAAGCTGTAGTCCATACCACCAACAATATGAATCGATTCCTGGGCATCTACATTCACATTTACATTTCCATTAAAATCTCTGAGCTCTCTGTAGGAGGGGGGTTGCGCATAGAGTCCGCCCGACAAGCGAAATAACATGTCTTTTTCCCAATCCGGTTTAATGGCAAATTGAAGTCTTGGACTTACAATGACCTTACCTGTTGAACTCGTTGAGTTTCCAGTAATATTCCAAAAATGAGCTCGAACACCAAGATTGTACCATACTTCATGGTTACCCCAAAAGGTCCTTTGATTGTATTGTGTAAAGGCCGTAAATCGATTGATTTCGACATTGTTTTCGGTTCTAATATTTTGAAATGGAACAATTTCGCCTTCAAAAGGTTGGTAAGGCTGATTGTTCATTGAGTGACCTGGAGGACGGATAGCGAATCCAAGCGAGTCGATAACCTCCCATTCCCGAATGCGGTCTTTGATACTTTCTTTTTGAAATTTGGCTCCAAAATTCCATTGAACCTGATCCTTCTTAAGGGTTGCTCTTACTTCTGCATTGGTAATCAATGCATCCAAATCGTTTCTCGCATGATTGATTTGTGAGCCGATGCCTTGTGCAAATTCGACCTCTCCAAAATTCTGAGAACCTACATTTGTGTCAACTTCTCCTAAGGCATAGGAAGCCGCAATGTCAAAATGTTCTTCTTCCTGGGTATTGTATCTGGAAACTGTGGCAGTTATATCTAGATTCTCATTGACTTCAATTTGGGTAGACAAAGCACCAAATAACGTGAGGTAACTATCTTTTTCCTGTCCTTGGTAAAAAACCACCAATTCTAATGGATCGGCAACTGTTCCGAATCTGGTTCGTCTAGTAAGTGGTTGGTAGTTATAGTTGTTTACCGAAAAATTTCCCAGAAAATTCAGCGTTACCTTGTCGGACAAATCGTACGATACAAAGGACTGGATATCCGAAAAAATAGGTCTGAAATTGGTTTCAATCTGCTTGCGATTCACAAAAAGGCTGTTGTCTCGATAGCGTGCTCCGGTAATAACGTTCAGTTTCTTATCTAAAAATTGATTTTCATACGTAAAGCTTCCGCCGAGAAAACTGGCTTCTACAGCAATGCTTTCTTCGGTTGGTCTTCTGTAGGTAATATCTAATACAGAGGACAGTCGATCTCCATACTTTGCTTGAAATCCACCAGCAGAAAAATTAATGTTCTGCACCATGTTCGTATTGATAAAGCTCAATCCTTCTTGCTGCCCAGAGCGAATTAAAAATGGCCGGTATACCTGAATTCCGTTGACATAGACCAAGTTCTCGTCAAAATTTCCACCACGTACGTTGTACTGCGTACTTAGCTCATTATTATTGCTGACGCCAGGCAAGGTCATCAATACATTTTCAATTCCAGAATTGGGTCCGACAATGTTTTTTGCTTTGCCCACATCAATTTTAGTAATCCCGGTAGCGCTATCAGTTTGATCTTTGATCACAATTTCGTCTAATTCTTCAGTTTTCAGGGTCATTTTAGGTGAGTAACGCACCACTGTTCTGCGTTGGATAAAAAACTCTTTCGTAAGTGTTTTATGAGCAATATGGGTAAAAACTAAAGTGATTTTTTGATCAAGAGGAACACGAATTTGATAAAACCCATTCTTTGCTGAAGAAGTACCCTTGTCGCCATATTTAACAGAGACATTTTCTATAGGTTTGTTTTTGGAGTCTTTTACATATCCTTTGATATAGGTGAAATCCTGACTGTAAATAGCGATTGGAAATACAAAAAGGAATAGAAGAATGTGTTTGCCCAAAATTGGAAGTTTTACTTTTTAAAAAACGTAGCTGAAAGTTCTTTCGTATTTCCAACATTGTCTGATACTACAATTTTAAAGATATGTTTCGTCCCTTCCAACTTTTTATCATTAAAATTATAAGTCAAAATTCCTCTTTTATGATTGAATTCCATCAAAATCCATTTCCCGTCAATGGTTGCGCGGTAGTTTTTAATTCCGGAATGACGATCTGAAATTCGAACTTTTAAGGTTTTGAATTTCGTAATCCATTGTTGGTCTTTGAAATATAATAAACGAACTTTAGGAGGCTCTTTATCAATACGCAAACCATATTTACCTAAAGTTTTAGTTGTGGTATATAGAACCGAGTCTCGACGCTTGGTTGATTGGTATCTTGGATATCTAGAATTCTCTAAATTGGCAATGTAGAGATACTCTTTATCCTCCTCAGGGTGATTTGTAATATTAAATCGAATCGTATAGTTCTTGTCTAAGGGTACCGTAGGTGTATGGATTTTAGCTACTTTGTTTTCCACCGAAAAATCCAAATATTGATTTTTATAAAAGGTGTTTTTCGGAAAAGCTACGGTCACATTTTGTTCTTTTAAGCTATGGAATTTCGACTTGTCGATGAAGAAAGCGGTAGAATCAATAGGTTTGACAAAAAGTGGAACCGAATTGACCCCTTGCACCGGAATCGATACTTCACTTGAATTCCCTTGAAAGTCCTTCACAATGATTTTAACGGTATAACTCATCCCGTTTTTAACTTCGATGACTCCTTTATTCATGAGTTTTTCGTAAAGGCTTAGTCGATTGGCATTTTCCTTAAACGTTTTTTGGTATCGACGTCTGTACCTTTGGAAATGTTTGTAGTCTATATGCAAATTGATGAACTTACTTTCAGAAAACGCAAAGGTTTCCACGTCGAAATAATACACCGATTTACCATTGACTAACATTTCGATACTGTATACCCCGTTTTTATTAGGTGCAAAATTTAACCGATCGAAAGTACTGATTCCGAATCCAATAGATCCATTCGCCGTGATTCTGGAAGTTACGTATTTCCCTTTTGCGATTGGCTTTACGGTAATTTGAAAATCCCTTTTCTGGCCATTAATTTGGGCGTAATTGGATAAGGGGTAGGCCTTTATAGCTTGAATGGTCGGATTTCGATTGTCGAGCACTTTGTACCCAAAATGCAACGGATTGATAACTTTCTCTGTTTTGGTATCTCTTATTTCAAAGTGCAGGTGAGGACCACCAGAACCTCCTGTATCTCCAGAGTAAGCGACGATTTCACCATTTTTAACCGGAAATTTATCTTCCTTAAAAAATAAGTTCCCAGTGTAATAGCTTTCCTTTTTGTATTGAATATGCTTGACATACTTCTGAATGGTATCTGCATACTTTTGAAGATGAGCGTATACCGAAGTATAACCGTTTGGGTGAGTGATGTAGAGCGCTTTCCCAAACCCATATTGAGAAACTTTGATACGAGAAACATAACCATCGGCAATGGCGTAAATGGGTAATCCTTGCCGACCTTGGGTTTTGATATCCAATCCAGAATGAAAATGATTGCTGCGTAGCTCACCAAATGTTCCAGATAGGATTAGCGGAATGTCTAAGGGACTTCGAAAATAATCTTTGGGATAGTCTTTTCGCTGGCCTAGGGTAGATACAAAGGAAAATAGCAGAAATAGATAGATTGTTAATTTCAATTGCAATTATTTATTTTAAATGTAATAACGAAGCGAAAATAGGGCTTTCTATTCAAAATTATTCAATTAAAGTGAGACCCAAAATTGCTTTTGTTAAAAGAGAATATTATATTTGTATAGATAGTTTTTCTAGACATTGCAAGTATGGATAACCTTCTTGAAGCCATTGAAAAGTTAGAAAATAAAATCGACGTTTTACTTTCAAACTATGAATTTTTAAAAAAGGAAAATGAGATATTGCTTCAAAATGTGTCTGTTTTGCAGAAAGAAGTTTTAGAACATAAGCAAGCCATGGTAGATCAGAAAAAAGAGTATGATTTGCTGAAGATTGCCAAAACTATCGAAGGCAGTAGTACAGAAACAAAAAATACCAAATTGAAATTGAATGCCTTAATTAGAGAAATCGATAAGTGCATCGTTCAATTACAAGAATAAAGTTCTTTACTTGTGGAAAAACTTAAAATTAATGTTGTCATCGCGGGTCGAAATTACCCTTTGAGTGTTTCCTCGACCAAAGAGGAGGAAGGGATGCGAAAGGCTGCGAAGTCAATCAACAAGCTAATTGCATTGTTTGAACAAAACTATGCAGTAAGTGACAAGCAAGATGTGTTGGCCATGTGTGCCTTGCAATTTGCTTCGAAACTCGAGATAGGAACATTACAAAAGCAATCCACGAAAAAAGACGTTCTTGATAAAATTAACTTATTGACCGAAATGGTTGATAAACAGTTACAATAAGTTCTTTAAAATAAAAACATAATACTGCCTACATTAGTAAATTGTTTGATAAACTCAACACTAATCTATTATAAAGGATGAGTCGTAGTTGCTATGGCGTGCCGCATTCTACTTGTTAGTTTCCGCGGATACTTGATCAACTAGTTAGTCCTAAACCTGATATAATGGAGTTTATAAAAACCAGACTGATGTAGGCTTTTTTTATACCACTAATTATCATATGGAAGGATTACTAATGCCTATCTTACTCGGAGTAGCAATAGGCGCAATTATAGGATTTGTTATCTTAAAAAGTATCGAAAAGTCGAAAGGCAAGAAGATTCTTAGCGAAACCAAAAAAGAAGCAGAGGCCTTATTAAAAGAAGCAAAGATTGATGCCGAATCAATCAAAAAAGATAAAATTTTACAGGCGAAAGAGAAGTTCATTGAGCTAAAGGCTGAGCATGAAAAGTTCATCTTAGGACGAGAAAAGAAAATCTCTGAAGTCGAAAAAAGAATCAGAGAGCGAGAATCAAAGATCGCTTCTGAATTGGACAAAAGCAAAAAGCTTAATCGTTCGTTAGAGCAGAAATCAAACGAATACAATAATAAAATTGAACGCCTCGAGAAAAAAGAGAGCGAAGTTGAGAAACTACATCAGAGACATGTAGATCTACTAGAACAAATCTCTGGCTTCTCGGCAGACGAAGCCAAGAAAGAATTGGTAGCGTCTTTGAAAGATGAAGCCAGAACTGAGGCTATGGCCTTTGTGCAAACTTCTATTGAAGAGGCCAAATTGACTGCAGATCAAGAAGCTCGAAAAGTAATTCTTGGAGCCATTCAAAGAGTGGGTGTAGAACAGGCTATTGAAAACTGTGTATCTGTTTTCAATCTTGATTCTGATGATGTAAAAGGTCGAATTATCGGTCGTGAAGGACGAAATATTAGAGCCTTGGAATCGGCAACGGGTGTCGAAATTATTGTGGATGATACACCAGAAGCCATCATTCTTTCCTGTTTTGACCCTGTACGTCGCGAAATTGCTCGATTATCGATGCATAAATTAGTTACTGACGGAAGAATTCACCCAGCACGTATTGAGGAAGTAGTTCAAAAAACCACCAAACAAATCAATCAGGAGATTGTGGAATTGGGTAAAAGAACTGTGATCGATTTGGGTATTCACGGATTACATCCAGAACTTATTAAGATTGTTGGACGAATGAAATATCGTTCTTCTTACGGTCAGAACTTATTACAGCACTCGAGAGAAGTTGCCAATTTGTGTGGAATTATGGCTGCAGAAATGGGATTGAATCCAAAGCTTGCTAAACGAGCTGGGTTGCTTCATGATATCGGAAAAGTACCTGAAACAGAAAGTGAATTACCACACGCTCTTTTAGGAATGCAGTGGGCAGAAAAGTATGGCGAAAAGGCAGAAGTATGCAACGCCATTGGTGCACACCACGATGAAATTGAAATGAAGAGTTTGATTTCTCCCATTGTGCAAGTTTGTGATGCTATTTCGGGAGCGCGTCCAGGTGCCAGAAGACAGGTACTTGATTCATACATTCAACGTTTGAAAGATTTGGAAGAAATTGCCTTCGGATTCAAAGGAGTTCAAAAAGCCTACGCTATTCAAGCGGGTAGAGAACTTCGTGTGATGGTAGAGAGTTCTAAAGTAAACGATGCTAAGGCGGCCGAATTATCTTTCAATATTTCACAAAAGATTCAGAACGACATGACCTATCCTGGTCAAGTAAAAGTGACTGTTATCCGAGAAACAAGAGTTGTAAACGTAGCGAAATAGATTTACCGTCTAGGGTGATACGTTTCCAAGACGTCTTTGAGATAGGTTCTATCTAAATGTACATAAACCTCTGTTGTGGTAATACTCTCGTGACCTAACATTTGTTGAATCGCTCTGAGATCAGCGCCATTTTTTAATAGGTGAGTAGCGAAAGAGTGACGAAAGGTATGCGGACTTATTTTTTTATGCAACCCAATACTTTCTGCAACATTTTTGAGAATGATGAAAATCATCTGTCGGGTTAATCCCTTTCCTCTTCTGTTTAAAAACAAAGTATCTTCAAATCCTTTTTGTGCTTCAATATACCTCCGATTGGTTTCGATGTAAAGCTTGATTAGTTTCTGAGCCCTTTTATGAATGGGAATAAACCGTTCCTTGTTTCCTTTTCCAATTACTCGGATAAATCCTTCCTCGAAGAATAAATCGGACATGCGAAGTGTGATGACTTCACTCACCCGCAATCCACAAGAATACAGGGTCTCTAAAATGGTTCGGTTTCGTTCCCCTTGAGGATGTGATAAATCAATGGAATCAATCAAACTATTGATTTCTTTCTCGGACAAAGTATCTGGTAATTTTAATCCGATTTTGGGCGATTCTAACAAATCGGTGGGATTCGTATCCCTAAGATTATCAAAAACCAAATACGAAAAAAAACTCCGCAATCCAGAGATAATTCTTGCTTGGCTTCTAGCACTAACCATCTTTGAAATGGTATAAACGAATTCCTTTATTTGTTCATTAGAAATAGTTAAAGGGGTGACCTGAATTTCATTTTGGGTGAGATAATCAATGAGCTTTTCTAGGTCTCTTGTGTAACTGTCAATTGTATTTTTTGATAAACCTCTTTCGAGTTTTAAATAAGAAGCATAATCGTCAATAGCAGTTTGCCATTTCATAAGCTAAAAATAAACTATATATTTACATTTTACGAAAATGAAACTAATAATTATCAACGGTCCGAATCTGAATCTCTTAGGGAAAAGAGAGCCTGAAATTTATGGGTCAAAAACATTTGAATCATACTTTGAAGATCTTCAATCCAAATTCCCCTCCTTAGAACTTTCTTATTATCAATCCAATATTGAAGGAGAAATCATTGACAAGCTGCACGAAGTAGGATTTGATTATGATGGTATCATTTTAAATGCCGGTGCTTATACCCATACTTCGGTCGGAATTGGAGATGCTGTAAAAGGCATCGAAACACCTGTTGTAGAGCTACACATTTCAAATGTACATTCTAGAGAAGAATTTCGTCATACCAGTTATATTGCTGCTAATGCGAAAGGAGTTCTGTTTGGTTTTGGTCTGAAAGGTTACGATTTGGCCATTCAGAGTTTCTTGAACTGACCATAAAAGAATTTCACTTTAAGTTAAGTATCCCATCGATTGATCTATTCTAGACCTCAAAAAACTATTTCCATTTTAATATCCGCGCGCTCGTAGTTCACGTCTTTTTCTAGAGCCACCTCTTTAAAGCCCAGTTTTTTATAAAGGGTAATGGCCGGAACCAATTTGCGATTGGAATATAAAATAAGGTTGTTCCAGCCTGATTCTAGGGCAAATTCAATGGCGAACTCCACTAGTTTTTGACCGATTTTTTTACCATGATGCTTCGGAACCACAGCCATTTTGCTGAGTTCAAAAAAACGGTCTTGATTGATCAATGAAACTACTCCAACAATTTCATCCTTTAATTTGGCAAAAAACACAAAGCCTCCTTTATCGATAATAAAAGATTGGGGATCACTTAGGACTTTCTCGTCATAAGGTTCAACATAAAAATACTTTTTCAACCATGCTACATTGAGGTCATAAAAGTATGGGGAAAGTGAACTGTCAAAGGGAATGATTTCAACTTCTTCTTGCTTCAATTGGGTTAAATTTTTGAATCAATAATTTGTATCATTTTCTCTTCCAACGCTAAGGTCTGATCATAAATATCTTTGGCCTCATTCAATATTTTACTGACAAAGGCCTTGTCTTTTATATCCTTTGCATTGATACGAACATTAAAATAGGCGCCAATAACAGCAGTTCTGGCACAGAGTGCTCCTACACCGGCATCAGACAACGAATTCTGCAGTCCTTTTTCGGCCATTTCCAACATGACTTCCATCGATTGAAAGGCTACTTCCATAATTTTAAACGGAACTTTGGTTGCCACTTTGGTAGCGTGTTCAATAGCAAATTTACGTTCTATGATTTCTTGATCATTTCCTTTAGGCATTCGAAAGGCATCGATGATGGCATTAAAAGCTCTAGTATCTTCATCAACCAATTGAATCAATTCGTTTTTATAAGACTGACCTTTTTCGGCCCACTCAGAATAATATTCCCATTGGTCGTCCCATCCAGGTTTGTGCGCGGAAAGATTGGCAACCATGGTACCCAATGAGATTCCCAAAGCACCTACGTAAGCGGAGATACTTCCACCTCCAGGTGCCATAGATTCCGAAGCTGTTTCATCAGCAAAATCAGATATAGAAAGATCTACCAAGCGTTTTTCGGTTCTGTCTTTCATAACATATTCGATAATACGTTCTTTTGGGTTAAATGGTTTCAAATCATCCAATCCAAGTGATTTCACTGCTATTTTGATCTTCTCCGATTCGCTGATTCCTAAAGATCGTTGTTGCTTGGTTAAAAAGTAATCTGCAGCCTCTATCATGGCTTTGAGAGGCACCAATCCAATCAATTCAGATCCCGTAACTCTTAGTCCCCGTTTTTCTGCAGCTTCGACAGTTGCATCAAAAGCTTGATGCATGGAAGTAATAGATATATTGGTCAAATTGTATGAAATTTGAGCAATTCCATACTCTTCGATATACCACCCAATGCCTTTAACAGCTTTTAGCTTTCCAGGTATACGGACAGGATTGCCTTCCTCGTCCAAAACTTTTTTTCCAGTAATTGGATTCCCAGTTCGCTTGATACGTCCTGCTTCTCGGATATCAAAGGCAATTGCATTGGCTCTTCTTGTGGAAGTGGTGTTCAAGTTGATATTGTAAGCGATTAAAAAATCTCTCGCTGAAATGGCCGTTACTCCAGATTGAACCACTTTCTGATTGAAAGTAACCGGACCAAAATCAGGTTTCCAATCTTGCTTTTTCATTTTATCCTTTAGGCCCTCATATTCCCCAGCACGCACAGTAGCTAGGTTTCTTCTATTTTCACTGGTGGCGGCATTTTCATAATAGTAACCACTAATACCGAGTTCCTCTCCAACTCGGGCTCCAAGTTGATGCGCATAGGTGGCAGTTTCTTCCATGCTAATATTGGCAATGGGAATTAAGGGACAAACATCTGTAGCACCAAATCTAGGGTGTTCACCACTGTGTTTGCTCATATCAATAAGCTCTGAAGCTTTCTTAATCAATTGAAATGCAGCTTCAACAACAGCCTTGGGTGTTCCAACAAATGTAATTACCGTCCGGTTAGTTGCTTTTCCGGGATCAATATCTAGCAGTTTAACACCCTCTACAGCACTTGCTGCTTGAGCAATGGCATTGATTTTTTGTTCGTCTCTACCTTCACTAATGTTAGGTACACACTCGATTAGTTGGGTTTTCATTGATTGAAATTTTGTGTCCTAAATTTACGTAATTTCAGTTCAATTTGGATAGAAAATTGTCTTTTGGAGGTAACTGTATCGAAGGGAAAGCGTTAAAAGTATTGGAATAAGCGCCCATGAAAAAACTTGCCAACCCATTACCCAAAAGAAAATTTGGATGACCATGGCATTCTTTAAGGCTCTGAAGTAACTGGGTAGCCATTTTTGGTGTTTTTCTTTTGTGAATAAAAAGGCTACGATCAAGTTTAATGGAAAAGCCCAAAGGATATTGAAATTCTTTGGAGTTGTAGAATGATCAGTAAACATCCAGAGGTACAGGATGACCAAACCGACGATACCTGTGATCAGTAATAATGAAAAGTCAATAATTTTTAATACGGATGTGTATTTTTTGGCTTTGATTGTTAGGAAAAGAACGACGATAAAAATCAATCCGAACACTAGTAGAGGACTAATCAGGTCGCCAGATTTTTCAAGAGGAGGGAAGCTGGCCAGCACAGTCTCTTTCTTTACCAATGGTTCTTGAGTTCCATTTCGAGTGATTGTTGCCGATTGGAACAAATCATGTGTATAATCAGGAAGATAACGATATTCAAGTGGTTGTCGTTTTTGATCCAACTTCTTGCCCAACGCCAAATTAATTCCGAAGCTACCCCAAGTATTCCAATGAATTTCTCGGTTCATCAACGTACGAAGTGACAAGTCTTTCTCCATATCCTCAACATGGAAGGTAATTTGATCCTTCAAAATTTCTTGAGTAATATCAATCAATTTGGAAGCACAATTGTCAAAAAAAGGATCATATAAATAAGCCGCATTTTGTGGCTGTGCATTTCTTTCCAAAAACATAAAAAAGGCCTGACGTTCCTGTTGCGTTAGATTGAGGGTTTGTTGCTTGATCCAGCGCTTTTGCTTGGTATAGCTATTGAGGAAATAAGAAAAATTATATCGGGTAAGCTTGTATAATAGTCGCCCCTGAACAAAATTCCCATAAAAATTAGGAGCATTAAAATCAAAAACTCCATAATTATACACCAAATCCAAGTTCAATACAGGATCTTTCAATCGCAGTGCAGAATGACCAAAAGTTTCATAAAGGTTATCCCCAGAATCTGTGGTGATGATACTAATTTCTGAGTATACCGATAATTGTACTTGTCCCGTAGTTTTATGCCCAGAAAAGAAGAAAAAAACAATAAGAAATGGTACTATAAACTTTTTCATCGATAAAAGCTGTAATCAAGGGTTATGGAGAATATATTTGAAAACAAGGCGTTGCCAACACTTCCAATATTGGTTAATGCATAGTCGACTTGAATCCCTCTGTATTTGAAGCCGACTCCGAAATTGGGTTGTACCGATAATTCGGAAGAAAAATCGAATTGGGTTTGGTATTGAAAGTTTCCAACGCCAAATCGTAAGTAGGCGATATCGTCATAATCGAGTTGCAATCCCACTGCGGGATCTACACTAAAGGCTGATGTTGAAAAAACATCATTGGTTTTGGCAAAACGCACGTTTAAATCTACCTCTGATAGTAAATTAAAGAATCTACCTACACGCCATTTTTTAGCCACACCTAGTTGCATCTTTGGTTTTGTAACCTCGGTAGTTTCTGGTAATTCTTGGTTTTGACCGGGAATTGCATTTTTAATCTTATCAAACTCCGTTTCGTTGATACTCCAAGAATTAAAGGTGGTGGTGATATCACGAACCATTAATCCGAAATGCCAATTATTTCGTTCAAATTGAATTCCCATATCAAATCCAAATCCCCAAGAGGATGCAAAATCTCCAATAATTCTGCGAATAACTTTGGCATTGACTCCAAATTTCACATCCTTAAAGATGAGATTTCGTGCATAAGCTACATTCAAAGCATAATCGGCCGCAGAAAACAAACTAATTCTATTAAAATCGATATTTCCCTGATTGTCGATAAGTTCTGTGGTATTTAGAATATCATCGACACCAAATCGAATAACGGAAACACCCAAAGCACTTTCTCTATCAATGGGCATGGCAAATCCAGCATAATTGTAATTGGCAATTCCAGCAAAGTAGGAGGCATGCATTAAAGATCCTTGATAATCTTCAATACCTACCAATCCGGCTGGATTCCAGTAAATGGCATTCACATTATTGGTAGTTGCTACCACCGCTTTGCTCATGCCTAGTGCAGCTGCATCTACGCCAATACTTAAAAATTCGTTGGAATAGTTTCGAAAAACCTGAGCATTCAAACAAGCTGAAGTAAGAAGAAGTAAGAAAAGTACTCTGATTTTCAGAAAATGGAACATGAAACAAATATCTTAAATACTACTAAAATAACTATCATTTTTAACTGATATTGTTTAGTCGAATTTCAGGTTCACTTTCTCTCGGAAAAAGCGAGCACATCGATTTTCAAGCCAAAGGTTTTCTTGGGGCTTAAAGGAGGACATGAATCCAACATGACCCCCGTAATTTGGAGATTCGAAAAAGAAGTAATCTGAGTCATGGGCTTCATCAAATGGATAACATTCTTTGGAAAGGAAAGAATCATCCTTTGAATTAATCAATAGAATTGGCCTTTTTATGGCTGACAAAAAAGGTTTGGAACTCGCACGAACCCAATAATCTTCTGGACTTTTAAAGCCAAATACTGGGGCTGTATACAAGTATTCGATGTGTTTGAATTTTGTAGCCTTAAATAGTTTGTCTTTATCCAATGGAAAATCAGGAAACTTATGAGATTTTTCCAAAACCTTGTTTTTGATCGATTTTAGAAAAACCTCCATGTAAATTTTATTTTTAATCTTGTTCATTTCAGCCTGTGCAGTTACTAAATCAATCGGTACCGAAACCGCGATGCCTCCTTTAACTTCACTAGGTAAATTATCGCCTTGTTCACCAAAGTATTTCAACGTCATATTTCCACCTAGGCTGAAGCCAATGATCAGGATGTTATCATAGTCATAATTTTCAATCAAGTGTTTTACGACAAATTCTACATCTTCGGTTTTACCACTGTGGTAAGTAGTCAACAATCGATTGTCTTCACCACTGCAACCTCTTAGGTTAAAGCAGACGGTATCTACTTTTAATTCATTGAAAAACTTTGAACAAGAAACCATGTAATTAGATTCCGCACTTCCTTCAAGGCCATGAATCAATAATACCAGTGTTTTTGAACCAACAATTGAAAAATCAAGATCAAAAAAATCGCCATCCCAAGTCTCGATTCGTTTTCTTTCATAGCTGATAGTGTCTTTCATAAACAACGGACGATACATGGTATTGAAATGTCCATTTCGAAACGGTATGGTAGGTAAGAAGTCTGCAGTTAAAACAGGCATTTTGGCTATTTGAAAATTGAAGGTAAATATAGAGTTTTTTAGAAATCAAATATCGATTTGCTATCTTCGTACCAAACCCGTTAGATGAACTTACTGAGAATCATTCCGAATTTATTTACGCTGGCCAATTTATTTTGTGGAATTCTAGCTGTAAATTATGTGGTTCTTAACAATTTTGAAAAAGCTGCCCTTTTTGTGGTAATTGCAATTGGGTTTGACTTTTTTGATGGTTTTTTAGCACGAATTTTTGGTGTACAAGGTGATTTTGGAAAACAATTAGACTCGCTAGCAGATATGGTAACGAGTGGGGTTGTTCCGGGATTGGTCATGTATTACTTATTGTATTTAAACATACTTCCGACGCTTTCTGATGAGGATGTTACTGTGTCTTTGGGCCGAATAGAATATGACGCTGGATTTTTACCTTATGTGGGATTGTTATTGAGTTTGGGAGCCTGTTATCGATTGGCGACTTTTAATTTAGATACTCATCAATCAAAAAGCTTCTCAGGATTACCTACGCCAGCAATGTGTCTGTTTGTAATATCCTTGCCCTTGATTCAGATCTACTCTCACAATGAAACCGTTTTGAGTCTTTTAAAAAACAATTATTTCTTAATTGGGGTTACTTTGGTATTCAGTTTGTTGATGAACATCCCCTTAAAATTAATGGCGTTGAAATTCTCTAATTTTTCTATCAGAGATAATTTTATGAAGTATTTATTGATTTTGAGTTCGGTGGTACTTTTAATCTGGTTAAGATATACCGCCATTCCCATTATTATAGTGCTATATATTGGGTTGTCACTTTTCGCTAAGAACGATTAATAAAAGCGTGTAATTATTTTTGGAAGATCTTTTTCTTCTTCAACTCAAAGTCTTTTCCGAGATATACCTTACGTACTAGTGGGTCGGCAGCTAGTTCTTCTGGAGTACCTTCTTTCAAAATACCGCCGTTGTACATAAGGAATGTTTTATCAGTAATGGCAAGAGTTGCCTGAACATCGTGATCGGTGATTAAAATACCAATATTCTTGTCTTTCAAATGGGCCACAATATACTGAATGTCTTCTACGGCAATAGGATCTACCCCGGCAAAAGGTTCATCAAGAAGTATGAATTTAGGGTCAGAAGCCAAACACCTAGCAATTTCTGTTCTTCTTCGTTCACCACCCGATAACAAATCACCTCGGTTTTTACGAACGTGCCCAATATTAAACTCCTCGATTAAGGACTCCAATTTCATGTGCTGTTCTTTCTTTGATAGATTGGTGAATTGCAACACAGATAAAATATTGTCTTCTACTGAGAGCTTTCTAAAAACGGAGGCCTCTTGAGCCAGGTACCCAATTCCTTTCTGTGCTCTTCGGTACATGGGATCTGTCGTAATCTCTTCATTATCTAGGAAGATTCTACCATTATTTGGTTTGATCATTCCGACAATCATGTAAAATGAAGTTGTTTTACCAGCACCATTGGGTCCTAAAAGACCTACAATTTCTCCTTGTTCAACTTGAAGAGAAATTCCTTTTACCACCTTTCGGCTTCCGTAAATTTTCTCAATATTTTCTGCTCGTAAAATCATTTGCGTGGTTCAAATTCGATCTAAAATTAGGGAAAAGAATTATTAATAAAATGATAAATCTTTATTCATTTTCTAGGGCTTCCCAGAATTCCAGAGCTCTCCTTAGATGTGGAATCACTATAGTTCCGCCTACCAGGGTAGCGATAGACATGGTTTCCATCATTTCTTCTTTGGTAACCCCTCTCTTGTAACAGGTATCTAAATGATAAGCAATGCAATCATCACAGCGCAATACGGCAGAAGCTACCAATCCCAATAATTCCTTGGTTTTTGTAGATAGATGACCCTCTGCGTAAGCATTGGTATCCAAGTTGAAAATACGCTTGATTACTTTGTTATTGTCGGCCAATATTTTCTCGTTCATCTTTGAACGGTACTCATTGAATTCTTGTACTTTATTGCTCATTCTTTAATTGTCTTTTAATTACCATTCGAGATACTTTGATACTTGCTTCGTATAGGATAAGAATCGGAATGGCTACTATAATTTGACTAGCGATGTCTGGCGGAGTAATGATGGCTGCTACAATCAAAACCAATACCAGTGCATGCTTTCGGTATCGCTTTAAAAATTCGGGTGTTATCAAACCTATCGTGGTTAAAAAATACACCAATACAGGCAATTCAAACAAAATAGAAACACCCAATAACATATTGGTAACGAGTCCAATATGAGAATCCATAGTGAAGTTATTTTGAATTAAATCTGTAATTTGATAGTTGTATAAGAAGTGAATGGAAATCGGTGCAATTACATAGAAACTGAATAATATTCCGCAGAAGAATAGGAAAGAGGCAATAAAGATGAATCCTCTTGATTTTTTGATTTCCTTTTCAGTCAGTCCAGGAGCAATAAAGCGCCATAATTCCCAAAGCAAATAGGGAAAACTAACCACCACACCCAAAATCATGGACGTCCAAATGGAATTCATTAATTGCTGAGTTGGCTTTAGACTTAACAAATTGTCTTTGAATTCTACATTGCAAAATCCACTTTCAACCCCAAATAATTGGAAGAAATCACAGAACAACTGATAGGTGATAAAATCTGGTTTCCGGTGCGCCAATAGAAAGTCCTCATAAACTTGTTTTTGGAACATGAATAGGACAATCGCTAAAATAAAAATTGCTGATGCACTGCGAATTAGATGCCACCGAAGTTCTTCCAAATGTCCAAGGAAGGACATTTCTTTGTCATTGCTGCTCATTAAAAAATACCTTCTTTTAAAATATCGTGTAAATGAACCACACCAACATAGGTGTTTTGTTCATCCACAACCAAAACTTGGGTGATGTTATTATTCTCCATGACATCCAATGCATCGATTGCCATGGCTGAAGTCGTAATTGTTTTTGGATCCTTACTCATGATATCCACCGCAGTAAGGGAATCAATTGCCAATGATTTGCGCAACATTCTACGGATATCACCATCGGTAACAATTCCAACAATCTTATCGCTATCATTTAGGACTGCCGTAGCTCCCAATCGCTTTTCAGAAATTTCAACAATGGTATCTGCCACAGATGCACGGAGCTGTACTTTTGGAACTTCATTTTTACTAATCAAATCTGAAACTCGGAGATACAAGCGTTTTCCTAAGGCACCACCTGGATGGTATTTGGCAAAATCGTTGGATGAGAATCCCTTTATTTCCAATAAACAGATGGCCAAGGCATCTCCCATGACCAATTGAGCTGTAGTACTAGTGGTGGGAGCGAGGTTGTTAGGACAAGCTTCTTTTTCCACGTAACTATTCAATGTGAAATCTGCATTTTTTCCAAGATACGATTCTGTATTCCCAGTGATGGCAATGATGTGATTCCCACTATTTTTGATAAGCGGAACCAGGACCTTAATCTCTGGTGTATTTCCACTTTTAGAAATACAGATCACAACATCATTATCCTGAATAATTCCTAAATCTCCATGAATGGCATCTGCCGCATGCATAAAAATGGAAGGAGTTCCCGTCGAATTTAAGGTAGCCACAATTTTTGTAGCAATGTTGGCACTCTTCCCAATACCTGTTACGACTACACGTCCGTCTGCATTTAAAATACATTCAACGGCATTGACAAATTCGTCGTCGACAAGGTTTGATAAATTAGCGATGGCTTTGCTTTCTGCTAAAATGGTTTCTTTGGCTTTTGTAAGGATTAGATTGCGATTTTTCAACAGTCGTTATTTTAACAGAATAAAAAAAAGTTTTATCTTAGAAAATGAAAAAACAAAATTAGTACAAAAATAGCATCTAGCCAATTTGATTACAATCGGTTTAAAGATTTCGACTACTAATTAAGGATCACTTCAATCAATGGATTTATACCAACCATTAAAGAAATATTTTGGCTTTACTTCTTTCAAAGGACTGCAAAAGGACGTAATTCACAGCATCGTCACTGGTCAAAACACTTTTGTAATCATGCCAACGGGTGGTGGTAAATCGCTTTGTTATCAGTTACCTGCTTTAATGAAAGAAGGAACTGCCATTGTAGTTTCTCCTTTAATTGCTTTAATGAAGAATCAAGTTGATGCCATTCGAGGGATTTCTGAGAATAATGGTATTGCCCATGTTTTAAATTCTTCCTTAAATAAAACAGAGGTAGCCAAGGTGAAAAGTGATATCAGCAATGGAATCACAAAACTCCTTTACGTAGCCCCTGAATCACTAATTAAGGAAGAATATGTAAGCTTCTTAAAAGAACAGAAAATTTCATTCGTAGCTATTGATGAAGCCCATTGTATTTCTGAATGGGGACATGATTTTCGTCCGGAGTATCGAAACCTCAAACACATTATAAAAGCCATTGATAATGTTCCTGTCATTTGTTTGACAGCAACGGCGACTCAGAAAGTTCAAGATGACATTTTAAAAACATTGGGGATTACGGACGCTAACAAATTCAAAGCCTCGTTTAATCGCCCTAATTTGTTTTATGAGGTGCGTCCAAAAACCAAAGAAGTTGAGAAAGACATCATTCGCTTTATCAAGCAAAGACCAGGTAAATCTGGAATTGTGTATTGCTTGAGTCGAAAAAAGGTAGAAGAGATCGCGCAAATCCTGCAAGTAAATGGAATCAAAGCAGTTCCTTATCACGCCGGATTGGATGCCAAAACCAGAGTGAAACATCAAGACATGTTTTTGATGGAAGACTGTGACGTGGTAGTTGCAACCATTGCATTCGGAATGGGTATTGATAAACCTGATGTACGTTTTGTTATTCATCATGATATTCCGAAGAGTCTGGAGAGCTATTACCAAGAAACCGGTAGAGCAGGTCGCGATGATGGAGAAGGGCATTGTCTCGCTTTCTATTCTTATAAAGACATTGAAAAGCTCGAAAAATTCATGGCGAGCAAACCTGTTGCCGAACAGGAAATTGGTCACGCACTTTTACAGGATGTTGTCGGATACGCAGAAACCTCCATGAATCGTCGTAAATATTTGCTTCATTATTTTGGTGAAGAGTTCGATGAAGTGAATGGTGTTGGGGCTGATATGGATGACAATACTAGAAATCCAAAGAATAAACACGAGGCGAAAGACGATGTAGCAAAACTACTGATGGTCATTGAAAAAACCCTTCAGAAATACAAGGCCAAAGAGATTGTGAATACCTTGATTGGTAGAGAAAATGCCTTGTTGACCTCTCATAAGACACATTTACAACCATTTTTCGGAATTGGTAAGGAAAAGGATGCCAATTATTGGATGGCCCTTGTGCGTCAAATATTGGTTGTGCATTTGATCAAGAAGGAAATAGAGCAATATGGAGTTTTGAAACTCACCCCAAAGGGCAAGGAGTTCATTGCAAACCCAGTGAGTTTTATGATGACCGAAGATCATGTGTATGATAGCCATGATGACAATAATATCATAACAAACGCCAAATCCAATGCGGCGGTTGCAGATGAAAACCTCGTAAAATTACTCAAAGACTTAAGAAAAAAAGTTGCCGATAAGCAGGGAGTTCCGCCTTTTGCTGTTTTTCAAGATCCATCTATTGATGACATGGCATTGAAATATCCAATTACCATTGAGGAATTGGCCAAGGTTCATGGAGTTGGTGAAGGTAAGGCTCGAAAATTCGGAAAGGAATTTGTTAGCATGATTGAAAAGTATGTTGAGGAAAACGACATTGTGAGACCCGACGACTTGATTGTAAAATCAACAGGAACCAACTCCGGATTAAAGCTCTTCATCATTCAAAATACCGATAAGAAGATTCCCCTTGAAGATATCGCGAAATCCAAAGGACTTGAAATGGGTGAATTGATCAAAGCCATGGAACAGATTATTTTTTCGGGAACCAAATTGGATATCAACTATGCCATTGAAGATATTCTGGATGAGGATCAAGTGGAGGAAATCTATGATTATTTCATGGAAGCTGAGACCGACAAGATTCAGGATGCTCTGGACGAATTCGACGGGGATTATGACGACGAAGAATTGCGTTTGATGCGAATCAAGTTCATTAATGAGGTAGCAAACTAGTACTACATACTCAAAAAGGACATTACAAAGCCTAATACAATTACTAAAAACTTTCGGATGTTGAATTTGTGATTTTCACTAGATTCAAATAGAATAATGGTTGAAATGTGAAGGAAAATACCAATCGCAATGGCCGAAAAATCATACATGTAGTCCTTCATGAATTCTGTTTGACTTCCTAGTAACGTTCCCAAAGGACTCATGGCAGCAAACAAAAATACCGCACTAATGATGACTGGTTTTGACAATTCCTTCTGAATGAAAAACGTTGTCAACACAATGGCAATAGGAAGTTTGTGAACTGCAATTGCCCAAAGCAAACTACTATCAGTGTTTTCAACGGGAATACCTTCTAAGAAAGCGTGAAGACATAAACTACCAAAAAACAATAGATGAAAAGTTCCTTTTTGCCCTTTTAAATGACTGTGCCCATGTTCTATACCCTTTGAAAAGGACTCCAATACAAATTGCAAAATAATTCCGAAAAGGATAAACACTCCAGTTCGTTCAAAAGAATTGGTATTCTCATAAACCTCTGGCAATAAATGAAGAATCGTAATGGCCAATAGATAAGCGCCACTAAACGCCAACAAGAGTCTCAGAGCCTTATCATTTGGTTTGTAAAAGAAAACCAAGGCAGCACCAATAAAAACTGATAAAAAGAGAACTATATAACTCATTGGGCAATTATTACAACTCTTTCTGAGGAATCCTCATGAAAAGTATTTAATTCATAATCACCAAAAATAGAGGAAATTTCAAAACCTACCTCTTCAAGCATATTCTTTAGCGTTGTAAAGTCTAGGTATTTTACTACTTCTGAAAATGAAAAGTTTTGATCATCCGCTCTAAAAGAGATATTCTTAACAATTTCTCCATTAGCAATACTCCTTTCAATATAAAATGGAATCGAATCGACGACCTTCATTTCATTCGAAATCAAGTTTTCTTTGATGTACTTGGCATTTAAGAAGTCAAAAATGAAGTATCCCTTCGGATTCAAAGCATTCTTGATATTCTTTAAAACCGCTTTGTTTTGATTGTTGTCAAAATATCCGAAACTAGTAAAGAGGTTTGCTATAACATCATAATTATTCACAAATGGTACTCGCATGTCATGCACCTTAAACGAGAGTTTTTCGTTTTCAAATTGTTTGGCAAATGCAATGCTGTTTTCCGACAAATCAGCTCCAGTTACCTTATATCCCAAAGAATTGAGAAACTTTGAATGCCTGCCTTTTCCGCAGGGAAGATCTAAAATATGAGTGGATGTAGGAAGATTTAAGAAACCCGTTATTTTGCGAATGAATAATTCGGCTTCCTCATCATTTCTATCCTTGTACAGAATATGATAATAAGGCGTATTGAACCAATTTTTGTACCAGTCTTTTTCTTTCATTTTCAGCAGGTAAAAGTAAACATTTAAATGATTGCCTGTAGCATTTTATAATGTACTTTTGTACAAAATTAATTCGATGGCCAAAGACTTTTCCATGGTAGCAACCACTCTTTTCGGATTGGAAGGAGTGCTTTCCCAAGAACTTCAACAATTAGGAGCCAAGAATGTCAAAGAGGGAATTAGAAATGTTTCTTTTGAAGGCGATCTTGGGTTTCTTTACAAAGCCAATTTAAGTCTGCGTACTGCGATTCGAATTTTAAAGCCTTTAAAGAAAACAAGGGTTTATGATGAAAAGGAATTGTACCAACAAATTCAAAGAATCAAATGGGAGCGTTATTTGGATGTGGATAGTACTTTTGCCATTAATGCCGTAGTAAATTCGAAACATTTTACAACCAATTCGCATTACATTTCCTTAAAATCAAAAGATGCGATTGCCGATTATTTCCGGCATAAATACTCGAAAAGACCCAATGTAGACATTAAAAATCCAGATGTACGCATCCATATTCATATTCAAAAGGAATATTTGACCATTTCTATTGATTCCAGTGGTGATTCGCTGCATAAAAGAGGATATCGTACGGCAACCAATATTGCGCCTATTAATGAGGTGTTGGCAGCAGGAATGGTTTTACTCTCTGGATTTACAGGCGATGAAAACTTCATAGATCCCATGTGTGGTTCTGGAACAATTTTGATTGAAGCGGCCATGATTGCCTGTAATATTCCGGCCAATATCAACCGAAAGAAGTTCGCTTTTGAAAATTGGAAAGATTACGATGAGGAATTGTTCTTTACGATTCATGATGCCTTATTAAAACGAATTAAGTCGCTTCATTGCAAGATCATGGGATTTGACAAAGCACCTTCTGCTGTGAGAAAGGCGAAACAGAATTTAATCAATGCGAATTTGGAAGAGTTTGTGGGTGTTCATCACGTTAACTTTTTCAACTCAAAGAAAGAGGTTTTTGGAAACACCATTATCATGTTTAATCCGCCTTATGGGGAGCGCCTTTCTATCAATACCGAGGAATTTTACAAAAACATCGGGGATACCTTGAAAAATCACTATTCGGGATCTGTAGCCTGGATAATTACTTCGGACATTCAGGCCTTAAAGCATGTCGGATTGAGAACTTCCAAACGAATTCCTTTGAGAAATGCCAGCTTGGATTGTCGTTTCGTAAAATATGAGCTTTACGAAGGAACTCGAAAAGCAAAGTATTTGAACAACGAGTTGAATTAGCAGTTAACCGCCAATCCACACATCACATTCTTTAAGAGAATAGTAAGTAATTTCTTTATTCTCTGAATTGAGACTCTTGGTTATTCTGGCGTCAGGATGTTGCATGATTCGCTGTACCCATCGGGTATGTTCTCGGTAATCCTCCATTGAAGCGAACATTTCGGGTTCTTCAAGATCATATTCGCTCACATGAATTTCTTGGTGATGCAATTCCCATTTTAAATTCCGCGGATTTTCAGGGAATGTCTGCATTTTATTCGGATTGAAGAAGGTGTTGTCATAAAATTGTAGGGCTTCTCCGATAGCACATACCACTTGATTTTTCGAAACATCATGTGGATAGTACCAGACTTTTAAGTAGTACGGTTCGTTCAGTGTATCTAACTGAGATTTCCAACGTTCATAGATGGTAAAAATCCCGTTAACAATTTTCGTTCTGGTTTCACCTTTAGGAGGTTCAAAAGTACTGTTAAGAATACTGATATTTTGATAGGGCGGAACCCAAACTTTGATATAATCTCTTTGATTTTGTTTGAGATACTCCAGATCTAAATCCTTACAGCGGTCAAACCAGTGGTCAATTTCACGCCAAATTCTTTTATGACCTCTAATTTTTTTGAATCGTTTCATGAAGATTTCAGAACTAGTTTCGACCATTCTTTTGGGTTTTCAAGCATCAAAAAATGACCAGTATTCTCCATCCAATAGATTTCATTATTCGGAATTTCAGAAGCAAGAAGTTCTCCAATTTTCGGAATGGCAATCGGATCATTCTTTGCCCAAATGATTTTCGTTGGTATTTTGGTGGTTTTGAGTGCACCAACCCATCGATCCCAATACAAATAACGCTCGGTAATGTATTGCGTTAACTCATGAACAATTCGTTTCCCATGGTTGTAATTTAAAACACTCCACATTTCTTCAAGTTCTTCATCACTTACTTTTGATTTATCAAAGTAAATGTTTCTCATATTTTTCTTGAAGATAGGGTAATTGGTTAGTTTGGCTACTAAAGGACCGGTCCATTTATTACGCAATAGTTTTTGTATGGTTCTTAGTTGTGAATATTCGATATGAATGCTTCCATTACAGAGAATGAGTTGTTCAATTTCCAGATCAACTTTCCCTTCATTATGAAGCGCAATGATCTCTGTAGCCACCGATGTACCATAATCATGAGCCAAAATGGTTGCTTTTTTGATGCCCATTTGCTTCCACAATTGCAAAGCTCTCTGAGCCTGATTGACCAAAGAATAACTCGCTTTTTTAGGTTTGTCGGAAAAACCAAATCCGAGGTGATCATGCACAATAACTCGGTATTTTTCAGTTAGCAAAGGTAGAACCTTGCAATAATCAAAAGAAGAAGTAGGATACCCATGAAGAATTAATAATACTTCGTCTCTATCCTTCGTATCAACTACAAATAATTGATTTCCTTCCGTTTCAATAAACTCACCTAAGTTGAACCAATTATTGGCATTCATATGTTGATACATTGTTTGTAAAGCATGTAACAAGGTACTAAAAAAACAGTAATTTTGAGTTCCACAGGAAAGCATTTGAGATTGAATTTCATTGACGTTATACTACCCATTCCGGTTAAGAAAACTTTTACCTATCGCATCACAGCGGATGAATATGATTTTGTGAAAGTGGGTGCTAGGGTTGCTGTTCCTTTTGGGAAAAGTAAAATCTATACCGCACTTGTTTATAAAATTCATCAAACGCCACCTAATTTGTATGAGGCCAAAGAGATTTATCAAATTCTTGACGAACAGCCTATAGTCACAGAAAAACAATTGTCCCATTGGAAATGGATTTCCGATTATTACCTGTGTTCTATGGGAGAAGTCTTTCGAGCGGCCATTCCAACAGCTTTGTTACTGGAGAGCGAAACAACTATTTATAAGAACAAAAGTTTCACTGAGGAAACACAACTCACCGATGAAGAGTTCTTAATTTTTGAAGCTTTGGATCATCATAGTCAGCTATCCATACATCAAATTTCAGATATTTTAGATTCCAAATCCGTCATGCCAGTTGTGAATGGCCTTTTGGCAAAGAATGCCATTTATGTGAAGGAGGAAATTTACGAGCAATACAAACCGAAGCTCGTCAAATACATCCGATTGGAAAAGGAATATCGTCATGAGGAACAATTAAGAGGTCTTTTGGAAACCCTCGGAAGGGCTGTCAAACAAAAGGAGGCTTTAATGACTTATTTCCAGTTAGAGGGTAATAAAAAACCAATCAAAGCCAAGGATTTGGCGGAAAAATCAAATGTATCCTCGGCAGTGGTCAAAGCATTAGTCGACAAAGGTGTTTTTGAGTTTTACAACCAACAAGTAGATCGCGTTTCTTTTTCAAAGGCTACCAATCGATTGAAACAGCTCTCTGATGTACAACAGCATGCTTTTCAGGCTATTAAAACTTCCTTTGAAGAAGAGGATGTCACCTTACTCCACGGTGTAACGGGATCTGGAAAAACAGAGATTTATGTAAAGTTGATTCAGGAAGTGATTCCAACGGGCAAGCAAGCATTGTTTTTACTGCCTGAAATTGCCTTAACCACCCAAATAATAGCACGATTACAGAACTATTTTGGAGATAAGATTTCCGTTTTTCATTCCAAATATTCTATGAATGAAAGGGTAGAAGTATGGAATAACATTTTAGACTCTAAACCCAAAGCACAAATCGTTATTGGTGCTCGATCTGCTGTTTTTCTACCTTTTTCTAACCTTGGATTGATCATTGTCGACGAAGAGCATGAAACGTCTTACAAGCAATTTGATCCTGCCCCACGTTACAATGCCAGGGATGCCGCCATCGTGCTTTCCAAACTTCATCAGTCTAAAATTCTTTTGGGATCCGCGACACCTGCCATAGAATCTTATAACAATGCGGCGTCTAACAAATACGGATTTGTGCAACTTGATCAACGATTCGGAGATGTGGCTTTGCCCAAAATTGAGCTTATCAATATCAAAGAAAAGACCCGGAAGAAGCGAATGAAGGGTTGGTTTTCGGATGATTTAATTCATGCCATTGACGAGGCACTGATCAATAAGGAGCAGGTCATACTATTTCAAAATCGACGTGGATTTTCGCCTATTGTAGAGTGTAAAACCTGTGGTACTGCGCCTCAATGCCCAAATTGTGATGTAAGCTTGACTTACCATAAATACAGAAATGAATTGCGTTGTCATTATTGCAGTTATCATCGTGCTTTGCCTAATTCTTGTGACGCCTGCGGAAGCAATACCTTGGATACCAAAGGTTTTGGTACGGAACAAATTGAACTCGAATTAAAATCGCTTTTTCCCGATTACAAGATTGGTCGTATGGATTTGGATACTACCAGAGGAAAATACGGCTATCAAAAAATCATCAACGCCTTTGAAAGTCGTGATATAGACATTTTGGTTGGGACCCAAATGTTATCAAAAGGGTTGGATTTTGACAATGTGTCCCTGGTTGGAATTTTAAATGCAGACACCTTACTGAATTTTCCCGATTTTAGGGCCTATGAAAGAGCTTTCCAATTGATGCTTCAGGTATCTGGTAGGGCAGGACGATCTAAAAAGCAAGGTCGCGTATTGATTCAATCCTACAATCCAGATCATCAAACCTTACAACAAGTGATTGATGCCGACTATAAAGGGATGTATCAAAGTCAGAAACAAGAACGACAGGCTTTTCATTATCCTCCATATTACCGATTGATTAAAATAACCCTTAAACACAAGGATTATGCAAAGGTGGACGCCGGAATACAATGGTTGGTAAAAGCCTTGCAAAATTCTTTTGGAGTAAACGTATTGGGACCTTCAACCCCTGCTGTTTCAAGGGTTCGCAACCAATACATCAAAAACCTGGTGATCAAAATTCCGCCCAAACAAAGCTTGATCAAAACCAAAGATCAAATTTTACGAGTACAGAACACCTTTGAGGCGGTCAAAGAGTTTCGTGCAATTCGATTTATCATTGATGTGGATCCTTACTAGGACTTTATCAATTCCTTCCATTTCTTTAAAATTTCACCTTCTCTGTAATAAACGGTTTGTTCGTTATTCAAATAACGATTTCGTCTTTCGTCAGTTAAGGCATCGGAACGCCACCAGTCGTATGTGTCTTTGATGGATTCTTGTAACGATCGGAAATTCATGCCATTGGTTTTGGCTTTAAGGTTGTCTATTCTAGCTGAGCCAAAACTGTACTCGTCCACCAAAATCCAAGGAATGATGTAATAAACACCATTCTTCTGTAGAAACTCGTAATCTTCTACATGAATGATTTGATATTCTTTGTCAAATGTCTTGATGGCTTCATTGATAAAGCCTTCTATATTCATTTTGTCCTTGGGACCGACGGCATTGTAGGTGCCATAACTTTTATTTTCTGCCAATCGAATGCACCATTCGGCTACATCTCGGACATCTGCAAATTGAACAGGATCATTCTTTTTTCCGGGAACCATTATCTCTGTAGAATTTGCCAACCGCAATGGCCAATGAATAAATCGGTCTGTCTTATCACCAGGACCAATCATGTAGGTTGGTCTAACAACAATGGTTCTGTCTTCCCCAAAAGCTTTTGATGCTGCCAACTCAGAATTCGCTTTCATGATGCCATAATCATAGCTCATTTTAAAGGTGTTATTGGCATTGCTAGGATATTTTAATAAAACGGAGTCAGTCTCATCGAGGTTTTCTTTCTTGTAAGGAAAATAAACGCCTGTTGATGAAATATAGAGATACATCCCACAACGATTTTTCAATAATTCAGCTGTTTTTTGGGTCCATTCCACCTTTCGACCCGAATTATCAATAACCACATCCCAATTTCTATTTTCTAAGGCTGATAGATTGTCTTCACGATCGCCAATCAAATGTTCTACTTGATCAAAGACCTCTTTATGAATGGTTGATTTGGTTTTTCCTCTTGTGAAAATGGAAACCTTGTGGCCTCTAGAAAGTGCGAATTTAATTTGATGAGGACCTAAAAAACTTGTTCCGCCAAGTATTAAAATGTCTAAAGGTTTTACATCCGAATTTGTAGAACAAGCGAATAAACTACTGCCCAAAATGGGCAATCCGAAAGAAGCAACAATACTGTTTTTTATAAATTTCCTTCTAGAATTACTCATGGAATTGACTGATTTTATTGAATTTAGCTAAAAATAATCATATTTTTTTTAACACGAGGCAACCATTTTTAGATTCTAGTTGTCTATATATTTGTAGGCAAGAAAAATTAAGCACTCGGAATTGAAAATTATTTCATTACATAAGTCTCAACAATCAATAATTCAAAAGGCGATTCGAAAAGATCGTCAGGCACAAAAAAGAATTTTTGATCAACATGCTCCCAAGATGAAGGGAGTTTGCAGACAATATGTTAAAGATAATCACCACGCCGAGGAATTAATGATGTCAGGATTTCTAAAAGTGTTTGGAAATTTAGAAAAGTTTAAGGGCGAAGGAAGTTTTGAGGGATGGATTCGAAAAATAATGGTCAACACCTGTTTGAACTATTTAAAAAAGAAAAACCCAGAATTCGCTACCGACGAAGATTTTTATTTCGAAGATCAGTCCATCGCAAACCTTGAGCAAACATCGGTAGAGGACATTCAGAAACTCATAGATCGATTGCCTGATGGTTATAAAATGGTTTTTAACCTCTATGCCATAGAGGGATACAAGCATCATGAGATTTCTAAGAAACTTGGAATTTCTGAAAATACGTCCAAAAGTCAATTATTTAAAGCTCGAAAATTTTTGCAAGAGGCTTACATTAATGAGCATAAATTAGAAAGTCATGGAAGAATTTGATCAACTATTTAAATCCAAATTAGAGAATCGCACCATTGATCCTTCGACTTCGGCTTGGGAGCGTTTGAGCGAGCAATTGGATCAAAAGGAAAAGAAAAGATCTACCAAGATATTTTGGTATATAGGATATGCTGCTTCTATTATTTTGTTGTTGTCCATTTACTTTATGGCGAACAAGGAGGATGTGAATTCAGTGGTTATCCCTGACGAAATCATCGTGAATACACCAGTAGAAAAGAAGATGGAAGAGATTGTGGTTGAACCCAATCCACCGAAAGAATTAGAAAATGAAACTATGGTTGCAGACAAGGTTGAGAAAAAGGAAGTACCGGTGAAAAAAAATGCTAGGAGAAAAAAAACATACAAATCGACACGTAGTATTCAAAAGGTTGAAAATATCAAAAAGGATGTTCGAGTTGCCTTTGTAGAAACTGTGAGTCCGTCAAAAAAACAAAAGGAGTCGACCATAGATAATCCGAAACCATCAAAAATCCTACAGCAGGATCCAACAAGTAGGATTAAGATTAACTCAGATGCTTTGTTATATGCAGTAACACATAATGCTGATGAAGTAAAAAGTTACTATGCAAAATACGATGTGAATCGGGAAGATGTATTGAAGTCCGTAAAAAAACAGCTTGAAAACGCATCGATTTCCATCAAACCTGAAACCATTTTGGCTGAAGTAGAACGAACGATTGAGGAGGATGATTTTCAAAACAACTTCTTAAAATTTATCAAACGAAGAGTCTCAGATATTACCGTAGCGCTAGCGAGTAGAAATAAGTAAAAACACCCAACTAAAATTTAAAAAAATGAAAAGAATAATACTATTTACAGTGTTGTTTAGCACAACCCTTGTCTTCTCTCAAAAGAAAACTTTTGAAAGCGAAGTGAAAAAGATTTCCAAAAGGATAGAACAAATCACCAAAGAGCAAAAAGATTCTTTGAAAACCAAAGTCATTGCCATTGACAAACAGTTTGAAAAAGGGGAAATCACCAAAGAACGATCAGAAACCTTAAAAAAAGAAGTTGCTTCCTATCATGCAAGAAGAATTGAAAAGCTTGTGGGAGAACAAGAAAGATTGTTACAACAATTGGTTCAGGATAAGACCAATGGAAAAATTGCGAGTTCAGAAGACTCCTTGACCAATGAGGATGAGGACAATGTTTTTAGCATTGGAAATAGAACCTTCAGATTCAAAGTAACTGAGGGTGATTTAGAAGAACGCAACAGAAAACGCAGAGAGCGTTGGAAAAAGAAAAACAAAAAACAACGCACCACAACCACACAATTTGTATTTGCCTTAGGTGTAAATAATGTACTCAACAATGGAAGTTTGAGTTCTTTAAACAATAGCGAATACAATTTCTGGAGGTCTCGATTTTATGAGCTAGGTTGGACTTGGAAAACAAGATTCACGCAAGAACCTTCTAAATTGTACATCAAATACGGAGCATCATTTGTGTGGAATAACTTAAGACCTGAAGGAAATAGAGTACATGCTGTTAATGGATCAAACACAACACTTCAGAATTACCAATTTCCATTGAATGAAAGTAGGTTACGTCATGTCCAATTGAACTTTCCAGTTCACTTAGAATTAGATCTTTCCAAAAACAAAGTTTACAACGACGGTAGGGTTAGAGACCGAACCAACAAATCATTTCGTCTTGGACTTGGAGGCTACTTTGGAGTACGATTGGGCACCAGACAGTTCTTAGAGTATGAAGATGCCAACAACATCAGAATTGAAGAAGAACAACGAGACAACTTCAATATGGAACGATTCAATTACGGACTAAGTTCTTACATCGGTTATAGATCCACAAGTTTGTATGTCAAATACGATATGAATTCATTATTTCAAAATACAGATACCAATAACATTTCCTTTGGTTTGCGATTTGATTTGAATTAATCAACCACAACTTCAACTACTATTAAAAACCCATCAAATTTGATGGGTTTTTGTTGTTTATAACTCGTTAATAATTATCATTTTAAACCATCATTTAACACTTTTAAAAACGGTTTTAAATTGTACTTTTCAAAAAAATAAATTAACAAGCCATGATTATTGGAGTTCCAAAAGAAATTAAAAACAACGAAAGTAGAGTAGCCATTACGCCATCAGGTGTCTTTGAGTTGACAAAACGAGATCATAAGGTATACATCCAATCCACAGCGGGAATTGGAAGTGGATTTGTAGATTCGGATTATGAAGAAGTAGGTGCTATCATTCTTCCAACTATTGAAGAAGTGTATGCCATCGCTGAGATGATTGTAAAGGTGAAAGAACCTATTGAAAGTGAATACAAATTGATCAAACCAAATCAGATTGTATTCACCTATTTTCACTTTGCTTCTAGTGAAAAATTAACCAAGGCAATGATTGAAAGCAATGCCATTTGTATTGCCTATGAAACCGTTGAAGACGCGGATGGTTCATTACCATTATTGACTCCAATGTCCGAAGTGGCCGGTAGAATGGCGATTCAACAAGGAGCTAAATATTTAGAAAAACCTGTTAAGGGTAAGGGTGTTTTATTAGGAGGCGTACCGGGTGTAACACCAGGAAAAGTATTAGTTCTAGGTGCCGGAGTAGTTGGAGTTCAAGCAGCAAAAATGGCCTCTGGTTTAGGTGCGCATGTTACCATTATGGACATCAACATGAAAAGGTTACGTTACGTAAATGATGTATTGCCTAGTCATGTGGTTACGGACTTTTCTAATGAATACCGAATTCGAAAACATATTAAAACGCACGATCTCATCATTGGAGGTGTGCTTGTTAAAGGAGCAAAAGCACCAAAGTTAATTACTCGTGACATGTTAAAAGACATGCATCCAGGAACAGTAATCGTAGATGTTGCCGTAGATCAAGGAGGTTGCATCGAAACAACCAAACCAACAACTCACGAAGATCCTACCTATATTATTGATGATGTAGTGCACTATTGCGTAGCGAATATGCCTGGAGCGGTGCCTTACACATCTACCATTGCATTAACGAATGTTACCCTACCATATGTGATAAACATCGCTCAAAAAGGTTGGGAAGCAGCTTGTGATTCTGATGCATCCTTGAAGAAAGGATTGAATATTGTAAATGGAAAAATCGTTTATAAAGAAATTAGCGAAACCTTCGATTTAGCCGCTTTTGAGGCTTAAGCCTTTCGCTCTTCCCATTTTTTTCGAAGATCCGAAGAAATAGTACCTGTACCATCATGTCTCCATCCAGGCGGTTTGTACAGGTATTTTATTTTGTTGGAAAAACTTGTTTTTGAGGTAAAGAAATCCCGAAACATATAATACCATTCCAAAAAAGCAACTTTCACCGGATTGTTGGTATCAATATTTTTTACCAATCCATAAACAGGTTTTTCTACTTCAGGTTCGAAGGTTCCGAACATACGATCCCAAATGATAAAGATTCCCGCGTGATTTCGATCCAGGTACTGCGGATTGGTAGCATGATGCACGCGATGGTGACTTGGCGTATTAAAAATAAACTCGAACCATTTAGGTAATTTGGTAATCAACTCGGTGTGAATCCAATACTGGTATAACAAACTAATTGACATTTGAACCAAGATCATGATAGGGTGGAAGCCAATGATTGCCAATGGGATCCAAAAAATAAAAGAATAGAAACTACCCGACCATGTTTGACGCAGTGCCGTACTTAGATTGTATTTCTGCGACGAATGGTGAACTACGTGACTGGCCCAAAAAAAACGATTTTCATGACTGATCCGGTGAAACCAATAATAGCAAAAGTCTTCCGCAAAAAGAATGAGAATCCAAGACCACCACACAAAGGGAATGGTCACTAAATGAAATTGATAAAAGAAATAAAATACTGCTAAAGTAATTCCTTTGGTAAACAACCCAATAGCCACATTTCCAAGTCCCATGGCTATGGAGGTGGCTGCATCTTTAAACTCATAATGTTCCAAACGAACCTTAACGGTTAAAATCACTTCAATGATTACCGTTAGAATAAAGAAGGGAATGGCATAGTGTATTAAATTGGGTATTTCAGGAATCTCCATAAATCAAAAATTTCATCGTCTCAACAAATATCTTGAAAACTAATGAATTATTTAGAAATAATGAATAGAAAGTCATATATTTGCACGCTTAAAATTTTAAATAAATACTAATTATGAATCGTTACGAAACTGTTTTCATTTTGAATCCCGTTTTATCTGATACTCAGATAAAGGAAACAGTTCAAAAGTTCGAGGACTATTTGACTTCCAAAGGTGCCAAAATGATTCACAAGGAAGATTGGGGCTTAAAAAAATTAGCGTATCCAATCCAGAACAAAAAGAGTGGTTTTTATCACTTGTTTGAATTCGAAGTTGCCGGTGCAGAAATTGCTCCGTTCGAATTAGAGTTTAGAAGAGATGATAGCATCATGCGTTATTTAACTGTAAAGTTAGACAAGCATGCTATCGATTGGTCAGAAAAAAGAAAATCAAACCTTAAATCTGCAAACAACTAATTATGGCATCATCTATTGAACAACAAGCTAAAGGAGGAAAGTCTACAGATGTAAGATATTTGACTCCGTTAAAGATTGACACAAAGAAAGAAGAGAAATACTGTAGATTCAAGAAAAAAGGAATCAAGTATATTGATTACAAGGATCCTGATTTCTTAATGTACTTAGTGAACGAGCAAGGTAAAATTTTACCAAGAAGATTGACTGGTACTTCTTTGAAATACCAAAGAAAAGTAGCTCAGGCTATCAAAAGAGCTCGTCATTTAGGGTTAATGCCATATGTTGGTGACATGTTAAAATAATTAAGAAGTTGTATTATGGAATTAATTTTAAAACAAGACGTAGAAAATTTAGGATTTAAGGACGACGTAGTAACTGTAAAGAACGGTTATGGAAGAAACTTCTTAATTCCTACTGGTAAAGCAATTTTAGCAACTTCTTCTGCGAAGAAAGTATTGGCAGAGAACTTAAAGCAAAGAGCATTTAAGGAAGCTAAAGTAATCGAAGATGCAAAGCAACAAGCTGAGACTATTAAAGGATATGAAATCAAGATTCCTTCGAAAGTTGGTTCTGGAGATAAATTATTCGGATCGGTTAATAACATCGACTTGGCTGCAGCTATCGAAAAAGCAGGAACTGAAATTGATAAGAAATTTATCAAAGTTATTGGTGGTTCTGTAAAGCGTTTAGGAAAATATGAAGCGAACATTCGTCTTCATAGAGAAGTAGTGGTAGACATTACTTTTGACGTAGTAGCAGAAGCTTAATCAAGAACTACAATCATACAAAGCTCGTTGAAAAACGAGCTTTTTTTATTTCACATGAAATATAGACAATTAACAAAAGAACAATTAGAATCGCTTCACGAAGAGTTTGCTCAGTTTTTGGCTTCCCAAGAAATTGATGCAAAAGAATGGTCGAAAATTAAGGAAACGAATTCCCAATTGGTTGAGGAGGAATTGAATCTTTTTAGCGATATGGTGTGGGACCGTGTATTGACCAATACGAAATTCGTCAATCACGTGTCAAAAAAAGTACTCAACCTTTTTAAGTGTGATGAATTCCAGATGACGCGCATTGTACTACAATTAAAGGATTCCAAGGACTTTAATGATCAAGAGGATTTGAAATGGGTAATGGAAAACTTAAAACATGATTCCATTGAAATTCTAGCAGGTTCTAAGAAATATTCCATAGAAAGGAACCTTGAAATCTTTCGAATTCTTGAATCAGGAGCGGAAATATCACATGGAGAGCTATACAACCATGTTGCCTCCCTTATGAATAAATCATAAAGCCTAAAGAGAAACTTCGTTTATCGATACGAATATTCCATTCGTCGACTTTTCTCGACAGAAGCATGACTTTCGAAATATCTTTATGTGTAGTTCTAAATGAACGAAAAAATATAATAGAGTATTCATAATAAAACCCCTCATCATGTCTCTTCAAATATTTCAAGAAAGTAATGTGTATCATTTACAAGGTAACCTAACAGATACAACTTCTGAAAATGCATTCATGTATTTTACTGAACAACTTAAAAATAAATCCGAATTAGCTTTAAACCTAGATAAGGTCGAAAAAATTGATGTCAAAGGAATGGCAACCATTAACGATTTGGTTGAATTGGCTATTAAAGAAAACAAGTCTTTTACCGTTTCTGGTTGGGGACAAAAAGATGTTATCGAATTTTTCTTTTTGACCGACGTTGCTTAGCAAAGTTTTGTAAGGAGAATCTCAGTGCCAACTGTGGCTTTTTCTGAAATGATTTCAATTCTATTGGAATAACCCGATACATTTGGGTTAGGATCAATGAAATAAATTTCACTAGCATTGGTGTATTGCATCAAACTCGCTGCGGGATATACTTGCATCGATGTTCCGATTACTATAAAAATATCGGCTATCTCGGCCAGACGAACGGCATCGGTAAACTTTGGCACATCTTCTCCAAACCAAACAACCTGTGGCCTTAGCTGTGATTTTCTAGGACATAGATCACCGAGGTGGAGATCTTTTTTCCACTCATAAACGATGGAGTCGTCAATGGAACTCTTCACCTTGAATAATTCGCCATGTAAATGCAATACTGAGCTACTGCCAGCTCTTTCATGGAGGTCATCTACATTTTGTGTAACAATATGCACCTCATAATTTTTTTCAAGTTCTACGAGGTTGTAATGGGCTGCATTAGGCTCAGCTTCCAATAACTGGCGCCTCCTTTGGTTGTAAAACTCTAAAACCAAGGCTGGATTCTTCGCAAAACCTTGTGGTGAGGCTACTTCCATCACATCATGCCCTTCCCACAACCCAGCAGCTTCTCTAAAGGTCTTCAATCCGCTTTCTCGTGACATTCCTGCTCCAGTAAGACTTACAACTTTCTTCATATTACCTGTTCAATATTAGTAAAAATAGTATTTTTAAAAGCGAATGGAAAATGACTTACTTGCATATTTAGAAGGATATCTCACCGAAAACCGTATCAATACCTTTCAAAGAGTTTTGGCAGAGCGAACCAAACATTTTACCGTGGTTTTGGAAGATGTGTATCAACCACATAACGCCAGCGCTGTAATTCGTTCTTGTGATGTTTTCGGAATTCAAGATGTGTATACCATTGAAAATGAATTCTCAAACAAAATTTCAAAACACGTTGCTCGAGGTTCACATAAATGGGTGGATTTGCATCGATTTAAAAAAGATATGGACAATACGATACCCTGTTTTGAAAGTCTTAAGAACTCTGGATATCAATTAATTGCGACCTCTCCACATATAGATTCGTGTTTGTTGCACGAATTTGATGTGACCAAAAAAACTGCTTTTGTATTTGGTAGGGAAAAGGAAGGCATATCAGAAACTACAAAAGAATATGCAGACGGATTTCTTAAAATACCCATGTACGGATTTACCGAGAGTTTGAACATTTCGGTTGCCGTGGCCATCATTTTACAACAAGTAACTACAAAACTGAAACAAACTGATATTTCATGGCAGTTGACAGATAAAGAAAAACTCGAAATCTACAATCGTTGGGTTCGAAAAAGCGTAAAAAATGTCAATAAAATCATCGAATATTACCACGAAAATATTGCCACATAAAACAAATTATGGATCAAAAAGTGAATGCCTATTTTGAAAAGAAATCTATCTGGACGGATGAACTAATTCATCTCCGAAACATTCTTACCAGGTTGCCTTTAGAAGAAACCATTAAATGGGGAGCTCCCACATATACTTACAAAGGAAAGAATGTTGTGGGCTTAGCGGGATTCAAAAATTATTTCGGATTATGGTTTTTTCAAGGTGCATTGATTGATGACAAATTCAAGGTCTTTATAAACGCTCAAGAAGGAAAGACCAAAGCCATGCTTCAATGGCGATTCACTTCAAAAGAAGAAATCGACTCAGAAAAAATTTCCGATTATGTGCATCAAGCAATTGAAAATGTTGAAAAAGGCATCGAAATAAAGCCTCAAAAAAGCACCTCAAAAATAGTAATCCCAGAGTTATTATCGAAGACCATTGAAGGGCAAATAGAATTAGGGGAGAATTTCCACTCTTTATCAAAAAGCAAGCAACGGGAATATTGTGAATATATTCAACAAGCAAAACGAGAATCCACAAAGCAAAAGCGACTCGAAAAAATTATTCCGATGATTTTAAGAGGAGTAGGGCTAAACGATCAATATAAAAAATAACGAAGTTATTTCACATTAATGTGTTCAATAGTAGCTATTGAATCACATCTAGAGACGTACAAATCAATATTTTCTAAATTCCCTTTTCCGGTTAAGAAATATTCAGCACAGGGTTTCTGGCGAGGTTTGCTTTTGTTGAAGTCGACATCCGAAAATTTGAGTAAGGTATTAATCTTTGCCGTATCAATTTGATTGGTGGAAATCATTAATTGAACCGCTTCAGAATACTTGATCTCCTTCGTTCGAATAGATTTTAAAGTACGGGCATCCGGACCGTAATCAAAGGAAACATCTTTCTCTTTCCACATGAATTGCACAAAATACACACCAATGGTTACCCCAATGAGGTAAAACCCTATTCGCTTTAATAATTTCATTTGCTTATAAAATTAATAGGTTGATGTCCCTAAAGGGCAAATCAAACCACTCTCCAACCGTTTTATTCGTTAGAATTCCGTGGTAAAAATACATACCATTTCGCAAAGTTTTCTCATATCGGAGTGCATTTTCAAATCCTCCTTCTTCTGCGATATTCAATAAATAAGGAGTGAAAATATTACTTATTGATACTGAGGCTGTTCGTGCATAACGAGCAGGGATATTTGGAACACAGTAATGAATCACTCCGTGTTTTTCAAAAGTCGGACTACTATGTGTTGTTAATTTTGAAGTTTCAAAACAGCCACCCATATCAATACTTACATCCACTATAATAGCTCCTTCCTTCATGTTTTCAATCATTGGTTCGGTAGCGATGATGGGAGATCGATCTTTCCCACGAACGGCGCCAATGGCCACATCACAGCGCATTAGAGCTTTAGCAACCGACTTAGGTTGTACGGTAGAAGTATAGATTGGCGAATTTAAATTGTGTTGTAATCTTCTTAGTTTGGTGATCGAATTATCAAATACTTTCACTCTAGAGCCCAAACCTATGGCGGTTCTAGCAGCATATTCTCCAACCGTTCCAGCCCCAAAAATCACCACACTGGTGGGTGGAACACCACCGATATTTCCAAGAAGCAAACCATTTCCTTTGTTGAGAACACTCATTAATTCGGCCGCAATCAATACAGAGGCAGTTCCTGCAATTTCACTCAAGGATTTAACAATTGGATAGGTATTGTGTTCATCTCGAATATAATCGAAAGCAATGGCTGTAATTCGTTTTTTAGCCAATTGCTCAAAATAGGATTTGCTTTGTGTCTTTAATTGCAATGAGGAAATGAGAATCGCTTGGGGATTGATCAATTCAATTTCTTTCTCGGTAGGCGGGGCCACTTTCAATACAATATTACATTGAAAGGCTTCTTTCACATCGAAGGAAATTTTAGCACCAGCCTCGGAGTATTCGTTGTCCGTATAGCTTGCACCCTCTCCAGCACCAGTTTCAATAACGACCCTATGACCATGTGCCGTTAAGGCAGCCACAGCGTCTGGAGTTAAACAAACCCTTTTTTCTTCGAGATAAGATTCTTTGGGAAGTCCGATAAATAGTTCACCCTTTCTTTTCTTTACTTCTAATCGCTCTGTTTGGGGTAATAACTCTTCTTTACTGAAGGGAGAAAATTGACTCATTATGGTTGAATTAATTGTATTGACCGTTTTCCATCATCTGCATATGCCAGATTTATTTTGACGGATTCTAAAGGTAATAAATTTTCAATATTCTCAGGCCATTCTACCAAACACCATGTATCACTGCCAAAATAGTCCTCTATTCCTATATCCAGTGCTTCTTCCTCATCATCAATTCGGTAGAAATCAAAATGATAAATCAGTTCATCAGAAGTTGTTCGGTATTCGTTCACCAAAGAAAAAGTAGGAGAGGAGATGACATCTTCGGACTGCAAGTGCTTGCAAATGGACTTTATCAATGTGGTTTTGCCTGCACCCATAGCCCCGTAGAATAATACTATTTTATAACGAGATTCTTGAATGACTTTTTGTGCGATCGCATCTATTTCTTCCAGAGAATATTTTTTTTTCATAAAACGAAAGCTGAATTACTTTGGCGAATATACGGCGCAAGGAATAATCATTTCTTCTAAGGAAACACCACCATGCTGATAGGTATTCTTGTAATACTTCACAAAATGGTTGAAGTTATTCGGATAAGCAAAGAACAAATCTTCTTTGGCGAAAATAAAGGGACTATTCATGGCCATGGTAGGCAAGTAAATATCCTTAGGATTCTTAACAGCATAGACATCTTTATCTTGATAGGTCAAGCTCCTACCTGTTTTGTATCTCAAATTTGAGCTGATGTTCTTGTTACCAATAACCTTAGTTGGCTGCTTGCAGTTAATGGTTCCGTGATCAGTAGTCAAAATAAGTTTCAGGTTCAATGCATTGGCTTTTTGAATCATTTCCAATAGCGGTGAATTTTTAAACCAACTCAAAGTGAGCGATCGATAGGCCTTATCATCGGCAGCCAATTCTTTAATCACTTCCATTTCTGTTTTTGCATGGGAAAGCATGTCAACAAAATTGTAAACTACTGCCGTTAAATCATTCTGCTTCAAGCTATTAAAACCATCCACCAAATCTTTCCCGGCCTTTAAACTCGATATTTTAAAGTAATCAAACTTTATATCCAATCCTAATCGCTGAATTTGACTTTCTAGAAATTCCTTCTCATACAAATTCATTCCGCCTTCATCCGTATCATTTTTCCAGTACTGCGGATATCGTTTTTCCATTTCAGATGGCATCAAACCAGAAAAAATGGAATTTCTCGCATATTGTGTTGCCGTAGGAAGAATGGAGTAATAAGAATGTTCTTCATCTTTTTTGTAAAACTCATTGATGATGGGTTCTAAGATGCGAAACTGATCATACCTCAAATTATCAATGACCAACCAGAGCACCCCTTGATTTTTTGACAAATTGGGCGCGACGTAATCTTTGAATAACGTATGTGAAAAAGTAGGTTTGTCTTCGGCAGTTAATAAATCTTCATAATTCCGTTTCACAAATTTGAAAAACAGATTGTTGGCTTCGGCTTTTTGACTTTCAAGAATTTCCAACATGCCAGAATCGTTAATGTTCTCCAAGGCTAATTCCCAGTGAATGAGTTTTTTGTAGAGTGTAATCCAATCCTCATACGAATTGACCATGGCCAAATCCATCGAAATATTTCTAAATTCTTGCTGATAGCTGGAAGTGGTTTTCTCGGTAACCAATCTGGAGTTATCCAATATCTTTTTAAGAGACAACAAAATCTGATTCGGATTAACGGGTTTGATCAAATAATCCGCAATTTTAGATCCAATAGCCTCTTCCATTATGTACTCTTCCTCACTTTTGGTAATCATCACTACTGGAAGATTCGGATGGTCTTGTTTTATTTGTGTAAGGGTTTCTAATCCTGTAATGCCCGGCATATTTTCATCCAGGAAAACTACATCAAAAGACTGTTCGTTTACCAATTCGATGGCATCAGTACCATTTGTGCTTGTGGTAACTTCGTAACCTTTGTTGGACAAAAAAATGATGTGGGCTTGAAGTAATTCAATTTCATCATCAACCCATAATATATTTATCTTACTCATACTTTCACAATAACGTGTAAACTGCTTTAAAAGTATACAAATACATTTAGTTCTAAATTTCTAAAATGATAAAATATTGTCAAAAAAAATAATGTTTGTATTTTGGCTATTCAAGAGAGAAACGCATTGAAAAAAGGCAAAGCGAATAAGCTAAAAATTATCAATGATCCCATTTATGGGTTCATCCAAATTTCCAATCCCATTGTATTTGACATTATCGAACATCCTTATTTTCAGAGGTTGCGAAGAATCACCCAGATGGGATTTTCCAACTTAGTATATCCAGGAGCGAATCACACACGATTTCATCACGCCATAGGCTGTATGTATTTGATGCAAAAAGTGGTTCGTGTACTAAGGTTTAAAGAAATTGAAATTTCCAAAGAGGAAGAGAATGCCCTTTACCTTGCCATTTTATTGCACGATATTGGTCACGGAGCTTTCTCACATGCTTTGGAGCATAGCATCGTGCAAGACATTACGCACGAGGAAATCTCCTTGCTTTTCATGAAAAAGTTGAACGAGGAGTTTGATGGAAAATTGAGTTTGGCCATTGCAATTTTCGAAGGAAAGTACGAACGGAACTTTATGAATCAACTGATATCGAGCCAGTTGGATATCGATCGTCTGGATTATCTCAACCGAGATAGCTTTTACACAGGTGTTACTGAAGGGAATATTGCCTCAGATCGATTGATTACCATGATGAATGTAAAAAACGATCAATTGGTGATTGAACAAAAGGGAATCTATTCGGTTGAAAAATTCCTTATTTCTAGAAGATTGATGTATTGGCAGGTGTATTTGCATAAAACCGGATTGGTCGCTGAACATTTGCTGGTTAAGGTGTTGCAAAGAGCCAAAGAGTTGGTCCAAAATGGGAAAGTATTGTTCGGAAGCAGTACGTTACTTTTCTTCTTAAAGCACTCTATTGGAAAAGATAATTTCGATTCAGAGGTGCTTGATAAATTTTCGAAGCTTGACGATTTTGATATTTTGTCTGCCATAAAAGAGTGGTGTCATCATGATGATTTCATTCTTTCATCATTATCAAAAAGATTGATTGACAGGCGGTTGTTTAAGATTGACATTCATAAAAACCCAATTTCAGAGGAAAAAATAGGAAAGTTGAAATCCAAAGTATTGGAAAAACATCCAGGGATTAACCAAGATAACCTTCATTACTTCGTTCTTTCTGGACAAATTGAAAATAGGGCCTATGCCGATCATAATCCCATTATGATCCTTAACAAACAAGGAAAATTACTGGAATTAACCAAAGCTTCAGATCACTTCAATCTTAAAGCATTAGAAAAGCCTGTGATTAAGTATTTTCTTTGTTATCCTAAATTACCATAGACAGTATCTATATATTTTTATATTTTTGCGGATAATGAAATTTACAGCGCAACAAATAGCGGAAATACTTGAAGGTGATGTTGTTGGAAATCCTGAAGAAGAAGTATTTAAACTTTCGAAAATTGAAGAGGGAGAAAAGGGCTCGTTAACCTTTTTATCAAACCCAAAATACACACCTTATATATATACCACAAATGCATCTGTTGCCATTGTAAATAGGGATCTTGAATTAGACTCCGAAACCAATGCCACTTTGATTCGAGTGGATAATGCCTACAAGTCCTTTTCGAGATTATTGGAGTTTTACAATGAGGTAAAAAATAACAAAAGCGGAATCGAACAACCAAGTTATCGATCTGATTCGGCGAAGATTGGAGAAAACCCCTATTTCGGGGCTTTTTCTTATGTAGGCGAAAATGTTGTTATTGGTGATAATGTGAAGATTTATCCTCAGGTTTATATCGGAGATAATGTTTGTATTGGAGATAACACCACGGTATTTTCGGGAGTGAAAATTTACTCTGAAAGCGTCATTGGTAAGAATTGTAAAATACATTCTGGTTCTATTATTGGTTCAGACGGATTTGGTTTTGCACCCAATGACAATGGAGAATTCAAAGCGGTACCCCAAATCGGAAATGTCATAATCGAAGACAATGTGGATATTGGCTCCAATAGCACGATTGATAGAGCTACTCTAGGTTCAACCATTATTAGAAAAGGGGTGAAGCTCGACAATCAAATTCAGATTGCACATAATGTTGAAGTTGGAAAAAACACTGTGATTGCAGCCCAAACGGGAATTGCAGGTTCTACAAAAGTTGGAGCGAACTGTATGATTGGTGGTCAAGTTGGTATTGTTGGTCATGTGACCATAGGAAATAGTGTAAAAATTCAAGCGCAATCGGGAATAACTAAGAACATCAAAGATGGTGAGGCCGTACAAGGAACACCAGCTTTTGGATACAACGATTTTAATAAAAGCTATGTTTACTTCAGAAATCTACCAAAGATTGTAGCTTCGGTAAACGAAATGAAGAAAAAAAATACTCTATCAGAATGAGTACAAAACAAAAAACAATAAAAAACCCAATCACCTTAACAGGGGTTGGTTTGCATACAGGAAATAATGTTACGATGACCTTAAAACCTGCTCCAGTGAATCATGGTTTTGCCTTCGTACGTGTGGATTTAGAAGGATCACCTGTCATTGAAGCAAAAGCAGAATATGTGATTAACACGCAAAGAGGAACCAACCTTGAAAAAAATGGAGTTCAAATTCAGACTTCAGAGCACATTTTAGCAGCTGCAGTCGGATTGGACATTGACAATATGCTTATTGAAATTGACGCGTCAGAACCACCGATTATGGACGGTTCTTCGAAATACTTCGTAGAAGCCATTGAAAAGGCTGGAATTGAAGTGCAAGATGCTGATATTGAAGAATATATTGTAAAAGAAATCATCTCTTACAAAGATGAAACTACAGGTAGTGAAATCATTTTGATGCCATCGGAAGAATATGAAGTGACCACGATGGTGGATTTCGGAACGAAGATTTTAGGCACTCAAAATGCCACTTTAGAGCACATATCAGATTTTAAGAAGGAAATTGCAGCGGCCAGAACCTTTAGTTTTTTGCATGAGATTGAAATGCTGTTAGAAAATGATTTGATTAAGGGTGGTGATTTAAACAACGCGATTGTTTACGTGGATAAGGAATTGTCTGAACCTACCATGCAACGCTTGAAAAAAGCATTCAATAAAGATAACATTACCATAAAGCCAAACGGAATTCTTGATAATCTAACCTTACATTGGGCCAATGAGGCCGCAAGACACAAGTTGTTGGATGTAATTGGTGATCTTGCCTTAGTTGGAACAAGAATCCGCGGAAAGGTAATCGCCAACAAACCTGGGCATTTGGTAAACACCCAATTTGCGAAGAAACTTTCCAAATTGATCAAAGCGGAAAAAAGAAATAAAGTTCCTCAGTTCGATTTGACGGAACAACCTTTAATGGATATTCATCAAATCATGGATATTCTTCCTCACAGACCTCCATTTTTATTAGTAGATCGGATTATTGAGTTGTCTGACAAGCACGTAGTCGGAATGAAAAATGTGACCATGAACGAAGATTTCTTCGTAGGTCATTTCCCTGGAGCTCCGGTAATGCCTGGTGTGTTACAAGTAGAAGCCATGGCGCAATGTGGTGGAATTTTGGTATTAAGTACTGTTCCAGACCCTGAGAATTACTTGACCTATTTTATGAAAATAGACAATGTAAAATTCAAACAAAAGGTACTTCCTGGTGACACTTTGATCTTTAAATGCGAATTATTAACTCCGATTAGAAGGGGAATTGCCCATATGCAAGCCTACGGTTACGCAAACAACAAATTGGTTGTTGAAGCCGAGTTAATGGCCCAAATATCAAAACGTAAATAATTATGAACCAACCACTAGCATACGTACATCCCCAAGCTAAAATTGCACGTAATGTTGTTGTAGAACCATTTACAACTATTAGCAACAATGTAAAAATTGGCTCGGGAAGTTGGATTGGTTCCAACGTGACCATCATGGAAGGGGCAGTCATTGGAAAGAACTGTAGAATTTTCCCAGGCTCTGTTATCTCGGCCATTCCACAAGATTTAAAGTTTGATGACGAAGAAACCACTGTCGAAATAGGTGATAACGTAACCATCAGGGAATGTGTGACCATCAACAGGGGTACAAGAGACCGCATGAAAACTGTAATTGGGGATAATTGTTTGATCATGGCCTACAGCCACATTGCACACGATTGCTTGGTAGGTGATAATTGTATTTTTTCAAACAATTCCACCTTAGCAGGTCATGTGACGATTGGAGATAACGTGATTTTAGCTGGTATGGTAGCCGTTCATCAATTTGCGTCTGTAGGAAGTCACGCCTTCGTTACAGGGGGATCTTTGGTGCGTAAAGACGTTCCGCCTTATGTAAAAGCAGCACGTGAGCCACTTTCTTATGTGGGTATTAATTCCATCGGTTTAAGAAGAAGGGGCTTTAGCAGCGAAAAAATTAGAGAGATTCAGAACATTTACAGAATCTTATTTCAAAAGAACTACAACAATTCCCAAGCGATTAATATCATTGAAGCGGAAATGGAAGCAACTCCAGAACGCGATGAGATTATTCAATTCATTAAGCATTCGCATCGAGGAATTATGAAAGGATATAACAATTCAAATTAATAAATTACATGGCATCTACTTCAGATATTAGAAATGGATTATGCATTCGTTACAACAACGATATTTACAAAATTGTGGAATTTTTACACGTAAAACCTGGTAAAGGTCCTGCTTTTGTAAGAACCAAATTAAAAAGTGTGACTACGGGAAAAGTCATCGACAACACCTTTCCATCTGGAAGAAAAATTGACGATGTTCGTGTAGAAACACACAAATTCCAATATCTGTATAATGATGGTGAAGCTTATCATTTCATGAATCAGAATGATTACACCCAAATTCAACTTCAGAAAAGTTCCTTAGATACACCTGAATTAATGAAAGAGGGAGAGGTAGTGACCATCATTATCAATTCTGAAGACAACATGCCGTTGTCCGTTGAAATGCCTGCTAGTGTTATTTTAGAAGTAACGCATACAGAACCAGGAGTAAAAGGAAATACGGCAACAAATGCTACGAAGCCCGCCACTGTGGAAACTGGAGCAACAGTGAACGTACCTTTGTTCATCAATGAAGGTGATAAGATCAAGATTGAAACGACCAAAGGGACGTATCAAGAACGCATCAAGGAATAATTCATTCTGACTATTATTCATGAAGTTTTCTGCACCTCAAACACTTAAAAGCATCGCTGAAATCTTAGGTGTAAGTTTCGTTGGTAATCCAGAGTTTGAAGTTTTGGGCATGAATGAAATTCATGTTGTTGAACCTGGAGACATTGTCTTTGTAGATCATCCAAAATATTATGACAAAGCCTTAAAGTCCAAAGCAACGACCGTTTTGATCAATAAGGAAGTGGAATGTCCTAAAGGCAAATCCTTGTTAATTTCTGATGATCCGTTTCGCGATTTCAACAAACTCACCGTTCATTTCAATCCGTTTATTGCTTCCAAAGCATCCATTTCGGATTCTGCACAAATTGGAGAAGGCACTATCATTCAACCTAATGTTTTTATTGGAAACAATGTTAAGATTGGAAAGAACTGTTTGATTCATGCCAATGTTTCCATTTATGATAATACTGTTATTGGAGATAATGTAACCATTCATGCGAATTGTGTATTAGGTTCAGACGGATTTTATTACAAGAATAGACCCGAAGGATTTGACCAACTCATTTCTGGAGGAAGAGTGGTATTGGAAGACAATGTTGATCTGGGTGCTAGTTGTACCATCGATAAAGGCGTGACGGGAGATACGACCATCGGAGTCGGATCTAAGCTAGACAACCAAGTGCATGTTGGACATGACACGGTAATCGGTAAAAAATGTTTGATAGCGGCCCAAACGGGTATTGCTGGATGTACGGTAATTGAAGATGAAGTGACCCTTTGGGGTCAGGTTGGTGTTATCAGTGATATTCATATTGAAAAAGGAACTGTAGTCATGGCTCAAACGGGAGTAACAAAGTCTTTGAAAAAAGGAATTTATTACGGAACTCCAGTGAAAGAATACCGACAAACATTACGTGAAGCCGTGTATTTAAGCAAGGTCACAAGACCATCAAAAAAGTAAAGAAAAATTGTTGTAATAGGTAGCTGAATGACCTATTTTTGCAACACCAAAATTATATAATAATCATGAGTGTTTTAGTTAACAAGAATTCAAAAATTATAGTACAAGGATTTACAGGTAGTGAAGGAACTTTTCACGCTGGTCAAATGATCGATTATGGTACCAACGTAGTTGGTGGTGTAACTCCAGGAAAAGGAGGAATGGAACATTTGGGGAAACCAGTTTTTAATACTGTAAAAGAAGCTGTAGACAAAGTAGGTGCCGATACATCAATTATTTTCGTTCCACCAGCATTTGCAGCCGATGCTATAATGGAATCTGCTGATGCGGGTATCAAAGTAATTATTTGTATTACTGAAGGAATTCCTACGGCTGATATGGCCAAAGTAAAGGCTTACATCGAAAACAAAGACACGAGATTGGTTGGACCTAACTGTCCAGGGGTGATTACTCCGGATGAGGCGAAAGTGGGAATCATGCCAGGATTCATCTTTAAGAAAGGAAATATTGGTATTGTTTCAAAATCTGGAACCTTAACCTATGAAGCTGCAGACCAAGTTGTAAAACAAGGATACGGAATCACAACAGCTATTGGTATTGGTGGTGATCCAATTATCGGAACAACAACCAAAGAGGCTGTTGAAATGCTTATGAACGACGAAGAAACTGATGCAATTGTAATGATTGGTGAGATTGGTGGTAATTTAGAAGCCGAAGCTGCACAGTGGATCAAAGCTGATGGTAATAGAAAACCTGTTGTTGGATTTATTGCAGGACAAACGGCACCAGCAGGTAGAACCATGGGACACGCCGGAGCAATTGTAGGTGGTGCTGATGATACCGCCCAAGCAAAAATGAAAATCTTAGCCGAAAACGGAATCCACGTAGTAAGTTCTCCTGCAAAAATCGGAGAAATGGTGGCTAGCGTTTTGAACTAAAAACACTATAACAGATAGAAAACTCGTGCATAATTGTACGAGTTTTTATTTTTTGTACATTTGAGAAAATCAACTAAAAATGAAGTTATTAGAAACTAAAAATGCAATTATTACCGGTGCCACAAGAGGTATTGGTAGAGGAATAGCAGTTGAATTTGCTAAGCAAGGAGCCAATGTAGCTTTTACTTATAATTCTTCCGTTCAAGCGGCTGAAGATTTGGTAAAAGAATTGGAAGAATATGGAGTAAAGGCAAAAGGATACCAATCCAATGCGGCTGATTTTGATGCGGCTCAAGAACTTGCGAAAGAAGTATTGAAAGAATTTGGTTCGATTGACGTATTGATCAACAATGCTGGAATCACCAAGGACAATCTTTTGATGCGTATTTCTGAGGAAGATTTTGACAAAGTGATTGAAGTCAACCTTAAATCGGTTTTTAACCTAACAAAAGCCGTGATTCGTCCGATGATGAAACAAAGAAACGGATCTATTATTAATATGAGTTCTGTAGTAGGATTAAAAGGTAATGCTGGCCAGTCAAACTATGCGGCTTCAAAAGCAGGAATTGTTGGGTTTTCGAAATCCGTGGCCTTAGAGCTTGGTTCTAGAAATATTCGAAGCAACGTGATTGCTCCTGGATTTATTGAAACGGAAATGACGGGACAATTGGATGAAGCGGTAGTTCAATCTTGGAGAGATGCCATTCCATTAAAACGTGGTGGACAACCAGAAGATATTGCGAATGCATGTGTGTTTTTAGCTTCAGACATGAGTTCTTACATTACGGGTCAAACACTTTCCGTTGATGGCGGAATGTTGACATAGACACATTCATATTAAAATAACTAACCCATAACTTTTATCGTTATGGGTTTTCTATTTTTAGGGGTTTCCTTATCTTTCATTAAAATCTAAATCTTGTCAGATACTTCGATTCTTTTATTGATTTTAGTCTTTTTCCTAAGTTTGGGGATTGCTTTTTTTCAGTACCTATTTCCTCTTAAAAAGCAAGCAAAACACATGTATCTGTTATTTGTGCTTCGAAGTTTAAGCTTCTTTCTACTTTTTGTATTGTTGATCAACCCTAAAATCAATTCTTTTAGCACTATTGTTGAAAAACCGATATTGAACATCGTTGTCGACAATTCAAAATCCATTGACTTCTTTAAAGAGTCAAAGAACGTGAAACAAAGTGTTGAAAGGCTTCAAGGAAATGCAGATTTACAGAATAAATTCGATATCAGAACCTATCTTTTTGGTAATGGAGTGATTCTGTCCGATAGTCTCGACTTTACAAATCAAAGCACTAATATTTATAAATCCTTAGAATCCGTCAAGTCGAATTCCAAAGGAAAGAATGGTGCCACCATTTTATTGACCGATGGAAATCAAACCAACGGAAATGCCTATGAATTTATCAATTTTAAACAACCATTATATCCTTTGGTTTTTGGTGATACTACAAAATATAGTGATGTAAAAATTGATCAGGTCAACACCAATAAATACAGTTTTTTAAACAATAGTTTTCCGGTTGAAATACTTGCATCTTATGAAGGTTTCAAAGAAACTAAAACCCAATTGGTCTTACGAAAAGGAGGGAAGACGCTATTTAAAAGAACTTTAAACTTTTCTGCTTCTGAGAAAGCGCAATTGATTACCACCAATATCAAATCTTCCCAAGTAGGGACGCATTTCTATGAAGCATTTCTAACACCCATTGCCAACGAAAAGAACACTACCAATAACAAAAAGCGCTTTTCCATAGAGGTCATCAACGAAGAAACGGAAATAGCCATTGTGGCCTCCGGACTGCATCCCGATATGGGTGCCTTAAAACGGTCTATTGAATCGAACAAACAACGAAAGGTTTCCATTGTAAAACCCAAAGATTTCGATGTTGAAAATAAGAACATCAAACTGGTGATTTTATACCAACCTGATCCGAGTTTTAGGGATTTAATGCGAGAGTTAAATGAATTAAACGCGAATTACCTATTGATTACAGGTACCAATACGAATTGGAACTTTATCAATCGATTGGAGTTGGGATTTACAAAGCAAGCCATCAACTCCAATGAAAGTTATGGGGCGACCTTTAACCCTAAATTTTTAGAGTTTTATCAAGAAGATATTGGCTTTGATGAATATCCTCCTTTGGAAGATAAGTACGGGAAACTCAGTTTTCAAAATCCATATCAAACCTTCTTGTTTCAAAATATCAACGGAATTCAGACCAATCAACCGCTAGTGGCATCCCTCCAAAAAACCAATCAGAAATCTGTAGTAATTTTTGGTGAAGGGCTTTGGAAGTGGAGAGCAGGGGAATTTTTAAAGAGCAATTCCTTTCAAGAGTTTGACACATTCATCAATACGCTCTTGCAGTACACCATTAAAAAGGAGTTTAAGAATCGACTTGAAATTAATTATGAGACGATTTATCCAGCCAATTCCAAAATTGTAATATCTGCCCTGTATTACGACAATACGTTCAAATTTGATCCTCGTGTGGCCTTAGAACTAAAATTGAAAAACAAGGCTGATAATAAGGTAACAGTGCTGCCTTTTTCCTTAAAAAAGAATCGTTATGAAATTGAATTGGAAAACCTTTTTGAAGGTGAATACGACTTTGAGGTCACTGTGGTTAATGAAAAGGTATCAAAAAAGGGAACATTCCGTATTCTTAAATACAGCATCGAAGAACAATTTACGTCCTCCAATTACACTTCACTTCAACAATTAGCGACCAATACCAACGCAGCTATTTATTTGAAAAGTGATCTCGATTCTTTAATAACTGCTATCGCCAATAATCAATCCTTTTTTAAAGTCGAAAAGTCAAAAAAGGAAACCAAAGAATTGATCCATTGGAAATGGTTGCTTTTTCTCATCGTTCTGCTGCTAGCATTCGAATGGTTCACGCGTAAGTACTTCGGAAAGATTTAAGGAAATATTTGTAGTGGTAAATTGGGATTGCTGCTTGTATATCGTAACTTTGAGTACTAAATCCAAAAAATTATAAAATGGCAAGAAATCAAGTAGATATTCGTTTTCCAAAAGGTGGTATGATGTTCATCATCATAGGTGCCGTACTCTTAATATTATTTTCAAAATCAACAGTAACCATTGGGCCAGGTGAAGGTGGAGTGGTTTTTGAGCGATTCGGTGGTGGTATTAACACGGAAACAACCTATGGAGAAGGTTTCCAAATCGTAGCTCCTTGGAACCGTATGATTGTACGAAAAGTAAGACAGCAGTCATTATCAGATGAAATGAATGTACTATCCGTAAATGGTTTGGAAGTAAAGGTAAGTGGAACGGTATGGTATGAACCAGAATTTTCAAATCTTGGAAAGCTTATTAAAACAAAAGGAGAGGACTACGAAAGAGAATTGTTAGATCCGGCTATCAATGCTGCAGCGAGAAGTGTGGTTGGTAGATATACTCCAGAACAATTGTATTCAAGCAAGCGTGACGTTATTGAGCAAGAGATTTTAGATGAAATTCAAAATGTTTTGAAAGACCAATACTTAATCGTAAAAAGAATATTGGTAGAAGATGTAAAATTACCACCAACTATTCGAACAGCAATTGAAACAAAGTTAAAGCAAGAGCAGGAGTCTTTAGAATATGAATTCCGTTTGGCAAAAGCCAAAAAAGAAGCAGAGCGTCAAAAAATTGATGCAGAAGGTAAGGCCACAGCTAACCGAATCTTAAGTGCTTCTTTGACGGATAAGATTCTTCAGGAAAAAGGTATTGAAGCTACCATGAAATTATCAGAATCTAATAATAGTAAGGTTGTAATCATTGGATCTGGAAAAGACGGATTACCACTAATTCTTGGTAATAATTAATACCAATATTGAACAATATCGAAAGCCTGGTTTATCCAGGCTTTTTTTATGGAATATCTTGAAAAATGTATCTAAATGTCAAATTCTTAATTTTCTGTTAAACGATAATTAGAGTCGTAACATTTTAAAATTGACGTCGTCATATATGCGTACAACATCAAAAAAACAACAACAAAATATTAGTTACCATGAACGACATTATTTACAATACCAGAAAGAAAAGCAATAACGCCGAAGTGTTACTATCAAAAAGACTTCAGTGGAATTTAAGAAGAAAACATGAAGCAAGATATGTGACGACGTTCTTCTAAATCTAAATCTTAATTTAGTTAGTTTTAATAGTTGATTAGGAGTTGAGTTAGTAATAATTCAGCTCCTAATTTTTTGCAGGTAATTTATTGCGTTCAATCTTACCTTTTCTGATGGCCTTGTAGTTTTCGTAGCAATCTAAAATAGCTTCGATCATTTGTAAATCGGACGCTTTTTTAATGAAGTAATCGGAGTACTTACAATCTTCTAGTAATTCGGTAAGTTCCTGGCGATCCATTTCTAAGTATTCCATCATGACCTCTCGGTCAAATTTCCCAGCCATGATCTTCCGTAGATCATCTTCCTTCTTCAACTTTTGAAGTTTCTTTAGCTGTTTGGGTTTCTTTCCGAAGAGATTGTAAAGAAAATCAACGGGTTGAAGTAGAGCCGCTATAGGCGATGAAAAGTTCTTAGCCCTAGTATTTCCAATTTCATAGGTCTGTTGAATTCCATTGATTCGAATTCGCGTAAATCGGTCTTTTGGTACTTGTTTCACGTCTATTTCCAAAACGCCGATTAATTTTGTGGTACGAATCACAACCTCTTTCACTTCCACAGGTTTTTCGAAGAGGGCAATTTCAAGTTCGTTTCCTTTCAATAAATCATTGGTTATTTTCAATTTGATTGAAGAATATCCAAGATAAGAAACCATAATGGTGTCATTTACCTTTGCCGGTATTGAGAAATACCCTTTATCATCGGTAATGGTACCAGCAACCGTGTTTAAATTGATAATATGCGAAGCACTTAACGCTTTTTTGTTAATGGCATCAATTACTTGGCCATTCAGCGATTTCACTTGCAAAGTGTCTGATTGAGAATAAATACCCAGTGAAAACAAAAGGAAGATGACAATGGAAGCTTGTCTCAAAATATTGTGGGTATTACTCATAAATGATTTCTTTAAAAAACACTTTGTGCGCACGAGAAGATTCGAACTTCCACATTCATACGAATACTACCCCCTCAAGGTAGCGCGTCTACCAATTCCGCCACGTGCGCAAATTGTTTTTACAATCGCAAAGATAGTACCAATGTTAAAATAAATTCCAAATAAAATTCATAAAAAAATAGGATATTTGGCTTCAATTCCATCTTATGAAAGTAATATTGATCGGTTACATGGCTTCTGGCAAAAGCACCATTGGGAAATTATTGTCCAAACATTTTCAAATTCGATTTATTGATTTAGACCAGTACATCGTTGAAGCAGAAGGCATGAGCATTCCGGAAATATTTGATCAAAAGGGAGAAATCTATTTTAGAAGACAAGAAACTTTCTATTTGAAAGAGGTTTTAGACCTAAATGAGTCTTTTGTATTATCCTTGGGGGGAGGCACTCCGTGTTATGGAAATAACATGGAGTTAATCAATGCTTCCAATAGTGTTTCCATCTATTTAAAGGCATCCATTCCGACGATCACTGGCAGAATTATAGCCGGAAAACACAAACGTCCTTTGGTGGCGCATTTATCAGATGAGGATATTCCAGAATTCATTGGCAAACACCTATTTGAGCGACAATATTTTTACAACCAATCACAAGAGGTCGTTACCACAGACAATAAAACCACCATTGAAGTTGTCAACGAAATATTAAACGTACTCGCTTAAACCAAAAAGGCTTTTGAGCCTGATTCGGAAAATTCCACATCAACATGTTCCAAGATGGAAGTAGAGAGGGAAATCCCCTTAAAATCGGCTTTCACCGGGTATTTTTTAAAGTTTCGATCTACCAAAACCGCTGTTTTAAACTGTTTTAATGGAACTTGTAAAAAGTGCTTAACTCCGTAAATTAAGGTGGTTCCTGTGTAGAGAACATCATCTACCAAAACAACGGATTTGTCTTGGTATGCCGACGTTTCGATAGAAGTGGTGACCTCTGAAAGTGGGTTCTTCTTATCAATTTGAACTTCACAAATGGTCACTTTTATAGGGGAAATCTTTTGAAGTTCCTTCACCAATTTTTCAGCGAATAGATATCCATTCCCCTTGATTCCTGCAATGACAACTTCTGCTTCGTTGCTATTGGTTTCATAAATCTGAAATGCAATTCTTCTGATTTTTCGAACTATTTGTTCGTTGTTTAAAATGATGTTTTTATCTAAGGTCATAATTCTTCGGTAAAGTCTTCGATATCTCTTCTATCTTTTTTGGTTGGTCTTCCGGTTCCTCGTTTTCGATAATAGTCTTTAGAGTACTTCAATAGTTCATTTTTACTAAACTCTTCCTCGGGCGTAATATCTTGCCTGTACAAATTTACCAATTTCGCACCCATTCGGTTCGCTGGTACTTCCAAAACTTTGTACTTGTAATTAATTTGGTTTTTTCGAACGGATATTACTTCATTTCCAAAGATTTCTTTAGCTGGTTTGACAATCACATTGTCTATTTTAACTTGCCCTTTCTTACAGGCTTCTGTTGCCATATTCCTGGTCTTAAAAACCCGTATACACCACAAATATTTATCAATCCTCATGAAAAGTTAAATTATCCTGATTTACTTTTTTACAAAAATATAAAAAGGTAAATTGCGCCTCAAATTAAGTTTAATAAATGAAGAAGGCATTAAAATTTTCACTAAAGTTATTTTTTGCAACACTATTGATATCCTGTGGAGCTAACAATCCCTTTGGTACTGTAGATAATTTTGATCACGAAGGTCAGGCGCTCATCGACAATGATTCGATCATGTCGTTCCTAGATAAGCATTATTTTGACACAACTATCGATTCGATTAAACCTATTACCTCCAATCAAACTCCTTTAAGTCAAGATCCAAATTTAATTACCATGGATGTTACCGAAAGTGAAGTTGATTACAAGTTGTATGTATACAAATTAAGAGAAGGAAATCCGAATATTGATAAGGGATTCCCGACGGTGATGGATTCCGTTTTGGTACAATACCAAGGATTTAGCCTTGAAAGAACCGATTCGTTGGCTGAATTTGAATTCCGAGGCTCTCCAATTTGGTTCCAACTAAATGCCGTAATTCGTGGATGGTCTCATGGTTTTACAAACTTTAAAGGAGGAAACAACACTTCTGGAAATAATGGTCCTATTACTTTTGCCGATGGCGGTAAAGGAGTATTGATTATGCCTTCAGGATTAGCATACCGAAATGTAGGGTCGGGTAGTGGTTCGTTAATCAACCGTTCCTTGATTTTCTACATTGAATTGTTCGACTTTATTGAAGGCACCGATCACGATAATGATGGTGTTCCTTCTTATTTGGAAGATCCTGATGGTGATGGAGACCCTAGAAACGATGATACCGACGGAGATGGAATTCCGAATTACATTGATTTTGATGACGACGGAGATTTGGTTCCGACTAGGGATGAAGATGCGAATGGTGATGGAAATCCTGCGAACGACTTTAGTGATCCGAACAACCCAACGCTACCTGATTATTTGAATCCAGCTATAAGACAATAAAAAAAAAGCTCCTCGGTTGAGGAGCTTTTTTTATACGATATAATGATTGTTTATAATTTATAAGACAATCCGACAATCACTTGATTGATTCTAGTATCAAAATTTTGAGTTCCTACCAATCCAGAAACTAAGCTAGATTCTACCCCGCTAAAGGCTCTTTCCCAACGAACATCGATTCCGAGTTTCCCTAGTTCAATTCCGCCTCCAAATTGCAAACCAAGCGTAAATCCGTCGCTCTCTGCACTTGTGATTTCAGGAATATTGAAACCTGAGTTTAACACATATTGAAAAGAGGGACCAATATAAATGTTACCAATAGACAAAATCTTTTTACCTAACAAAACAGGAATATCAATCTTCTGAAAATTATAATTTGTGTTTTTTGAGGCTGATTTAAAAAGCACCTCATTTTCAAGGCTCGTATACACCAATTCTGGACGAATATACAACCCTACCACAGGCAACTTGAATCGCAACCAAATACCCGCATGATAACCTGTACGACTTTGAGCACCATCAAAAATATCAGTACCTACTTCTTTAATGGAATTGGAATTATAGTTCACACCCGCCTTTACACCAAAGTCGATTTGAGCATTGGTCGCAGTACTTAGTCCCACTAAAAATAGTAGGGTAATGAATACTTTTTTCATAATTGTTTCTAATTATTTTCTTGAAATTACTTTTTTGGAAGCTTTAATGATGGCCTCAGCATTGATGTTGTATTTGTCCATCAATTGTGCTGGTGTACCTGATTCACCAAAGGTATCATTCGTTGCTACAAACTCTTGTGGTGCAGGGTGATTGGTTGTCAAACATCTTGCAACACTTTCTCCGAGTCCGCCGTATTTATTATGCTCTTCAGCAGTAACCACACAACCTGTTTTGGATAGTGATTTTAAAATAATCTCTTCGTCCAATGGTTTGATCGTATGAATGTTAATCACATCGGCTGAGATTCCTTCTGCTTCTAATGATTCAGCCGCCTGTAAGGCTTCCCAAACTAAGTGCCCCGTAGCCACGATGGTTACATCGGTTCCTTCGGATAATAAAATTCCTTTTCCAATTTCAAAAGGCATGTCCTCCGGAATGAATACAGGCATTTTAGGTCTTCCAAAGCGAAGATATACAGGACCTTCGTGCTCTGCAATGGCGATGGTAGCTGCTTTGGTTTGGTTGTAATCACAAGTGTTGATCACTGTCATTCCAGGTAACATTTTCATCAATCCGATATCCTCCAAAATCTGGTGAGTTGCTCCATCTTCTCCCAGGGTCAATCCCGCGTGAGATGCACAGATTTTCACATTCTTATCAGAATAGGCAATGGACTGACGAATTTGATCGTAAACCCTTCCTGTTGAAAAGTTAGCAAAGGTTCCTGTAAAAGGAATTTTACCTCCAATGGTCATACCAGCAGCGATGCCCATCATGTTGGCCTCTGCAATTCCTACTTGAAAAAATCGATCTGGATTTTCTTTTTCAAATTGATTCATTTTAAGGGAGCCTGTCAAGTCAGCACACAAGGCTACTACATTAGGATTTGTTCTTCCCAATTCAGTCAATCCGTCTCCGAAACCAGAGCGGGTATCTTTCATTTCAGTGTAGGTATATTTTTTCATTTAAAATGCCATTAATAAGGGTCAAAAATACTATTTATTCTATGATTATAACTTGAGATTTTTCAATTCTTTGTAGAGTTTATGAACAGGCAATCCAACAACATTAAAATAACTTCCTTCGATTTTATGAATGCCAATAAAACCAATCCATTCTTGAATTCCGTAGGCCCCGGCTTTGTCAAATGGTTTATAGTTTTTAATGTAAAATTCCATCTCTTCTGAGGAAAGCTCATTGAAATGAACTAGGGTAGTATCATTAATCGTTGCTCTATATGCTGTGGTACGAATACAAAAAGAGGTAATTACCTCATGGGTTCTTCCTTGAAGGGAATTGAGCATGTAATAAGCTTCTTTCTCGTTGGCTGGTTTTTCAAGCGCTTTGTTGTTTTGCCAAACAATGGTATCGGCGGTAATAAGGATTTGGTGATCTTGCAAACCACCGAAGGCATTTGATTTTAATTCGCTCAGATAGGAAGTAATTTCTTGTTTTGAAAGACTATCAGGGTACACCTCAGGAACGTCTTTGGTCATTACCTTAAAATCGAGTCCTAAAGTTTTAAACAGCTCCTGTCTTCTGGGTGATTTAGAAGCCAAAATAATTTCAAATCCTTCAAACTTCTCCGCTAACATATCAGGTATTAAAATTCTTTTTTATTCGAGATAAGCTACGTTTATTATCTCTATCCTTGATAGCTTCGCGTTTGTCATGAGTCTTTTTACCTTTGGCCAAAGCTATTTCAAGTTTTGCGAAACCATGGTCATTGATAAAAAGTCGAAGCGGAACGATGGTGGTTCCTTTCACATCCACATCGCGTTTCAACTTTTTAAGTTCTCGCTTGTTGAGCAGTAATTTACGCTCGCTTTTTGGTTTGTGATTGAAATGATGACCATGAAAATACTCTTCCACATACATATTCACCACAAATAATTCACCTCGATCATTAAACTCACAAAAACTTTCGGTGATGCGAGCCTTACTCAATCGAATGGATTTAATTTCAGTTCCCGTTAATTGAATTCCCGCGACATATTTGTCGAGGATTTCATACTCAAATCGGGCTTTTTTATTCTGAATATTAATGTTTTTCTGCATCCAACTGAAACTTTAGACAAATATACATTTTTGAGAAGTGTTAAAGAACCGTAATTTTGCACATATGAATAAGCACCACGTAATTTTATTGATTGCCCTTTTTCAATTGGTTTTTATCAGTTGCACGGAAGAAAAAAACAGTTTAACCGCTCAAGAAATTATTGACAAAGCCATTGCAAGCTCTGGAGGTGAAATTATCGCAAATTCCACTATTTCCTTTCAATTTAGAGACAAGCACTATACCGCTAAAAGAGAAGGTGGGAACTTTAGGTTGACAAGATCATTTGATAGCATCCAAGACATCTTGACCAATGATAGCTTTAAAAGATTGATTAACGGAAAGGGTATTGACCTAACCGATTCGATTGCCAATAATTACCGAAATTCCGTGAACTCGGTGCATTACTTTTCTGTTTTACCCTTCGGATTGAATGATCCGGCAGTTAAAAAGAAGCTGTTGAGAACAAAAAAGATTAAGAACTCTGAATACTACAAATTAGAAATCCGCTTTGCCGAGGAAGGCGGAGGCGAAGACTTTAACGATGTGTTCATCTATTGGATTGATAAAGAAACTTTTTACGTGGATTATTTGGCCTATCAATATTTTACCGATGGAGGTGGCTATCGATTCAGAGAATTAAAGGAACAATGCATTATCAATGGCATTCGATTTGTAGATTATACCAACTTCAAGCCGAGTAAAACTATTGATAATATTCATGAGATTGATGATTACTATATCAATGGTAACTTAGAAAAAGTTTCAGAAATAATATTAAGAAATATTGAAGTAAACCCGAATTAGTCTTGTACTTTAACGACTTTTGCGGATACTTTTTTCTTACCGAACCCGCCTTTTTGAAAGGATAAAATGTAAAGGCTGGCATTATCACGGTCATCCATATTTTTATAAATCGGCTTTTCAGCAACACTCATATTAGCGGCAAATATTCTATTCGCAAGGGCAGGAGTGGTATTGCTATGTCCAACAACCAATACGGTTTTCCCTTTGGTTTCTGCTTGAAAAATAGAATCAAAGAGATTTCTCGGGTTGTAGCTTTTAATCTCTAAATTTTTACTTTTTGCCGTTGGTTGTGCGGTTTGAATGGTACGATTGTAATTCGTTGAATAAACGTCATCCAATTCGATGTTAGAAAAATATTTCGCCCAATTTTCAGCTCTTTTCAATCCAGCTTCGGTCAAATTCGGATTTCGATTCAGACTGTCTGATCGATCTTTTTCTGCATGACGAATTAGATAATACGTGGTAGTTTCAGTTTCTGGAGCGCAAGATGCTAGCACTATAAAAAAGACTAGAAGCGCTTTGATAGATAATCGCATTGGAAATATTTTTTGGGAAAGGTACAAAAAATAAAAAGTGACATTCAAGATGCCACTTTTTAAATTTTAAACTAACTAATTACAATGAATTAACAATCTCACTTTGGTTTCTAAAAACCAATTGATCGTCAAAGGCATCAAGCAATATGATGCTGTCTGTTGTGACTTTTCCTGCTAATATTTCTTTGGACAATTGATTCAAAACCTCTTTCTGAATCACCCGTTTTACCGGTCTCGCTCCAAATTCTGGCTGGTAACCTTTTTTGGCTAAATACTTAATAGCTTCATCGGTAGCATCAAGTGTAATATCTTGTTTAGCAACCATTTGTTTGATGATATCTAATTGTAAACTTACAATCTTAAAAATATCACCTTTGGTCAACGGAGTAAACATAATCACGTCATCAATTCGGTTTAAAAACTCCGGTCTTACAGATTTTTTAAGCAATCCGAGTACTTCAATCTTTGCCAATTCGGTAGCCGAATCAATATCCGAAAGTTCTGAATTGAACTTTTCTTGGATAATATGGCTACCCATATTGGAAGTCATGATAATGATGGTATTCTTAAAATCAGCTACACGTCCTTTGTTATCCGTTAATCGACCCTCATCCAATACTTGTAAAAGGATATTAAAGGTATCTGGATGTGCTTTTTCAATTTCATCCAACAAGACTACCGAATAAGGTCTTCTTCTCACAGCTTCCGTTAATTGTCCGCCTTCATCATATCCAACATATCCCGGAGGCGCTCCTACCAATCTACTTACCGAATGTCTTTCTTGGTATTCACTCATATCAATGCGCGTCATGGCATTTTCATCATCAAAGAGATAATCTGCCAAAGACTTGGCCAGTTCGGTTTTACCAACACCAGTAGTACCTAAAAACAGAAAACTTCCAATGGGTTTGTTGGGATTTTGGAGTCCAGCTCTAGAACGTCTCACAGCATCAGCAACGGCCACAATGGCCTCTTCCTGACCAACAACACGTTTGTGCAACTGTTTTTCCAATTGCAGGAGTTTCTCACGTTCTGATTGGATCATTTTCGTAACTGGAATTCCTGTCCACTTCGCAACTACTTCCGCAATGTCTTCATAATTCACTTCTTCTTTTATCAAAGAATTGGCTGCTTGGTTGTCTTGCAATTCCTTTTGATATCCCTCTAGAGCGACTTGGGCTTCCTTAATTTTTCCGTAACGCAACTCGGCAACCTTTCCGTAATCTCCTTCTCGTTCTGCTTTTTCGGCCTCGAGTTTGAAATTCTCAATATCCAATTTGGTGTTCTGAATATTGTCCACAATTTCTTTTTCTGCCTTCCATTTGGCATTCAACGCGTTGCGTTCTTCTTTAAGATCAGCTAACTCAGACTTTAAAGATTTTAATTTGACTTCGTCATTTTCACGCTTAATGGCTTCAATTTCGATTTCTAACTGCATGATTTTACGATCCAACACATCCAATTCTTCTGGTTTTGAGTTGATCTCCATTCGAAGTTTCGATGCCGCTTCGTCCATCAAATCAATAGCCTTATCAGGGAGAAAACGATTGGTAATATAACGCTGTGATAATTCAACCGCACCAATAATTGCTTCGTCCTTGATTCTAACCTTGTGATGTGTTTCGTATTTCTCTTTGATTCCTCTTAAAATAGAAATCGCACTTTCGGTATCGGGTTCGTCTACCAACACCTTTTGGAAACGTCTTTCTAAAGCCTTATCCTTTTCAAAGTATTTTTGGTATTCATCTAGGGTAGTGGCCCCGATGGCTCTGAGCTCACCACGCGCTAAAGCTGGTTTCAAAATATTGGCTGCATCCATGGCGCCTTGTCCGCCACCTGCGCCAACTAAAGTGTGAATCTCATCAATAAATAAGACAATATCTCCATTAGAAGTGGTGACTTCCTTAATCACTGCTTTCAAGCGCTCCTCGAACTCTCCTTTGTATTTGGCACCAGCAATAAGTGCCCCCATATCCAAAGAATAAATCAATTTATCCTTTAAGTTATCAGGTACATCACCATCAACAATTCGATGGGCCAAGCCTTCAGCAATAGCCGTTTTCCCAGTTCCAGGTTCTCCTACAAGGATTGGATTGTTCTTGGTTCTTCTTGATAAAATTTGAAGCAAACGTCTAATTTCTTCGTCTCTACCAATTACAGGATCTAATTTACCGTCCATCGCCATTTGGTTCAGGTTGTTGGCGTATTTCTGAAGCGAATTGTAAGTCTCTTCAGCGCTTTGGGAGGTAACTCGTTCCCCTTTTCGCAAATCGGTGATTGCAGCTTTCAGTAACTGTTCGGTTACACCTTGATCCTTCAATACCTTTGCAATGGTGCTTTTGGATTTAAAAATAGCTAGCAATAAATGCTCAATCGAAACAAAGTCGTCCTTCATTTCTCGGGCTTCTAAGTTAGCTTGGTTTATGGTTTTACCAGCTTCTCTCGATAGCATTAAGTCGGCACCACTAACCTTAGCAAAACGTTCCAATTCTTTATCTAGAATGGAGGTGATGGCGTTTTCATTAATTCCTAACTTATTGAATATATAGGGCAAAACATTGTTGTCTACTTCTGTAAGTGCCTTGTATATATGCTCGTTCTCAATTTGATTATGACCATATCCTTGAGCTAACATTTGTGCTCTTTGGATGGTCTCTTGAGATTTTGTTGTATAATTATTTATGTTCATTTCCTACAATTTTGGTTCACTTAGGAAGTATCAAATGCAGTACCATGCAATTAATTGGCTTAAAACAAGTCAAATTGTCGGTGTTTTTCAATCGAAACTGTCGATTTGACTTGTAATTATCCCTTAATTTTGCGACCTAATCTTCAGAATTAAGAATTAATGAGTACACTTTTTACCCCTTTCACACAGGCGGAGCAGTTGGAAAATATGCTTGAAGAATCCATTACCAAACCTGTTTTGATCTTTAAACATTCTACACGATGTGGAATCAGTAGAATGGTTCTCAAGAGATTTGAAAATTCAGTAGAGAAGTATGCGCAACAATATCGACTCTATTATTTGGATTTATTGAATTACCGAGAACTATCGAATAGTATCGCAGATAAATTTGAAGTCGTACACGAATCTCCACAAATTCTAGTCATAAAGAATGGCCAAGTGGTGCACTCTGCTTCACATTATGATATTTTAGAAATAAATTTTGAAAAATTTATCTAGGGAAAGGTTGCACTCAACCTTCTTTATGTCGTATTTTTGATGCTTAATATTTTCAAGGTTGAGCGATTCAAATTTACTAGAAAAAGTTTCAGATAAGGAATTATACAACTACCAAAAGGTTGCTATTCAAGAAATTTTCACCTGCTTTAAAGACGCACCTAACAACTACCATTTACTGTTTCAATTACCTACAGGAGGAGGGAAAACGGTTATTTTTTCGGAAATAACTAGGCGTTATTTAAACGAATACAAAAAGAAGGTCTTGGTATTGACCCATCGAATCGAATTGAGCAAGCAGACCCATAGAATGCTGAAAGAATTCGGAGTTCGAAATAAAATCATCAATAGCACTGCGAAGCTAGACGATCAGAATGAATTCAATTGTTTCGTAGCCATGGTTGAAACCTTGAACAACCGTTTGATTGATGAGAAATTTGACATCACTGATATTGGGCTTGTTATTGTTGATGAGGCTCATTACAATTCCTTCACCAAAATATTCAAATTCTTCAATGATTCGTTCTTCCTGGGCGTAACAGCTACACCTTTGAGTTCGAATATCAAACTTCCGATGTATAAGAATTACAACGAATTGATTGTTGGAGAATCCATTAAAGAACTAATCAAAAAAGGTTACCTGGCCAAAGCCAACCTATATTCTTACAACGTAGGATTAACTTCCTTAGAGGTAGGAGCCAATGGTGATTATACCGTTAAATCTTCTGAAGATTTATATACCAATACCGACATGCTTTCCAAATTGGTTTCGGCTTATGAGGAACGAATTAAAGGCAAAAAAACCTTAATCTTTAATAATGGTATCAATACCTCTATACAGGTGTATTATGCCTTTAAAAAAGCGGGGTATCCCATTGCGCATCTAGACAACACCAATACCAAGAAGGAGCGTGAATTGATCTTAAAATGGTTTAACAAAACTCCGAATGCTATCATTACTTCGGTAAGTATTTTAACTACTGGATTTGATGAACCGAGCATCGAGGCCATCATGCTAAATAGAGCAACCAAATCATTGACCTTGTATTATCAGATGATCGGAAGGGGATCGCGAATTTTCGGACCGAAAAACAGTTTTGATGTCATTGATTTGGGTAATAACTTTTATCGATTTGGGCCTTGGAGTGCCGAACTCGACTGGCAAAAAATGTTCAAGTCGCCCGATTTCTATTTGGATAGCATTTTATCTGATGAAGAAATTGAAAGTAATTTCCGTTATGAATTTCCAGAAGAGATTTTAAAGGAATTTGCCAACTCGACCGACTTGACTTTCGACATGAAGCAAGTGTACATCAGCACCATACGGGCGGGGGAGTCTTCCAAACGCGTATTGGAGAAATCCATCGCACATCATGCGAAACTTTGCGTTGAAAACAGTGAAGATGTCTTTGATGCCATTATCCTTTCGAAGCTGCTGAATGATGAAATTGATGATCGCATCAATCGCTATTCAAAGTGTATTTCAAAAAGTACCCACAACTTTATTGCTTGGCTCAAAGATGACTATAAAAAGAAGCTGAGGACCTATCTGCGAAAGAATTTTGACGACATTCAACAGGAACTAAAAGCTTCAAAATAATTTCCTCTTTGTTTAATTCGTATTGCTACTTTTTTTAATTTTAGATTAAAAAAGTGAGAAGAGTAATCGTTGAATATTCGAAATTAACTAAGGACATTCTTGACCTGCTTGTTGAGAAATACCCTTACGGATATGATTCGGAAGACATTATATCCTTTAAAAACGCGAAAGGCGAGACCGTAAAAGCGGTAGAAGTAACTACCGAAGACACCGACTATCTGGTGAAGATTAGCTCGAAGTTAGAGCAAACCATGGAGGATTATTTAGATGATGAAGAATCCTTTGAGAACAATGATGATTTTGATATCAACCTTCCAGATGAGGAAGATGAATAAAAAAAGGAGCTAACTAGCTCCTTTTTTATTTCATAATTTGGCCGGAAGAACTTTTCCTGAACACTCTCCGAATCCGATTCGAACTTTATCATTTTGACAATAGGCTCTCATCGTAACCGTATCATTATCATTAATGAACTTTCGTTGTGTCCCGTCTTTTAAAGTAATTGGCTTTTGACCTTTCCAAGTTAATTCTAACATGGATCCGAAGCTATCTTCAGTCGGACCAGAAATGGTACCTGATCCCATCATGTCTCCAGATTCAACCGGACAACCATTCACGGTATGATGCGCTAATTGCTGTGCAATCGTCCAGTACATATATTTAAAGTTTGATTGACAAACCACCGTTTCTGCTCCTCCTTCAGGTTGGATGGCTGCTTCTAAGTGGATGTCAAAACTTCCTTTTCCTTTTTGTTGTAAGTAGGGTAAGGGTTTTGGATCTTGTTTTGGGTTCGCTACTCTAAATGGTTCTAAGGCATCTAATGTTACAATCCATGGTGAGATGGTCGAAGCAAAACTTTTTCCTAAGAAAGGCCCTAATGGAACATATTCCCAAGCTTGAATATCACGTGCCGACCAATCATTAAATTGTACCATTCCGAAGATGTAATTCTCAGCCTCTTCAATTGGAATGCGTTCACCCAACACATTCGCATCCGTAGTAATAAAAGCCATTTCTAATTCGAAATCCAACAACTTTGTTGGTCCGAATCCTGGTGTATTACTTCCTTCTGCAGGTCTTGTTTGTCCTACAGGTCTTCTTACTGGGGTTCCAGATGGAATAATTGAAGAACTTCTACCGTGGTAACCAATTGGAATGTGTACCCAATTTGGCAATAAAGCATTTTTAGGATCTCTGAACAATGATCCTACATTGGTCGCATGTTCTTTACTTGCATAGAAATCCGTATAATCACCAACCGCAACTGGTAACAACATTTCAACTTCATCAATCCGGAAGATAATCTTGTCTTTGTGAGCAGGATTGTCTCTCAGTTTTCCATTTTTCACATCAAAGACATCTGCAATTCGATTTCGAACCAATCGCCATGTTTTCCTTCCATCAGCAATAAAATCATTCAAATTGTCTTGCAAGAACATATCGTCCGTAAGGGGAATGCCGTCGAAATAACCCAATTGATGGAAAGCTCCTAAATCAATCGCGTAGTCGCCGATTCTACTTCCTATAGTAATGATATCATCTCTTGTAATAAAAACTCCAAAAGGAATATTTTGAATTGGAAAATCTGAATTTTCGTTTACGTTTAGCCAGGATTTTCTCTTGGGATTATTTGCGGTAATTTCCATATCTCAATTTAAATTATCTGTTCAAATCTAATAGATTTTTTAGAGTATTTGAATATAAAAAAGAAGAATAATTGAAATTTAACACACAATTATTATTGATTTTTCAAAAAGCTCAAATTGTTTATAATTTTGGATAAACTCTTTTTTTATCCCATATGGGAAATACTTATTTTTGATAGCTTAAAACTAACATCAAATGCAGAGAGATACGCAGATTTTTGATTTAATCGAAAAGGAAAAGAACAGACAGATTTATGGTTTGGAACTCATTGCTTCAGAAAACTTTGCCAGCGAGCAAGTAATGGAAGCGCAAGGATCCGTACTTACCAATAAATATGCAGAAGGATATCCGAACAAACGTTATTACGGAGGATGTGAAGTGGTGGATCAAGTCGAGATTTTGGCCATTGAAAGAGCGAAAGAACTTTTCGGAGCTGAGTATGCGAACGTACAACCACATTCTGGTTCTCAGGCCAACACTGCTGTATTTGCTGCTTGTTTGAATCCAGGCGATAAAATTTTAGGTTTTGACCTGTCTCATGGAGGTCATTTAACGCATGGATCTCCTGTGAATTTCTCAGGAAAACTGTACAATCCAGTTTTTTATGGTGTTGAGGAGGAAACCGGTGTATTGAACTATGACAATATCCAAGAAATTGCTATACGTGAGAAACCACAAATGATCATTGCTGGAGCCTCTGCCTATTCAAGAGATATCGATTTTAAACGATTTAGAGAAATTGCTGATTCTGTAGATGCGCTATTGTTGGCAGACATCTCTCATCCCTCTGGATTGATTGCCAAGGGTATTTTAAACGATCCGTTACCTCATTGTCATATTGTGACCACAACCACTCATAAAACCTTAAGAGGTCCGAGAGGAGGAATGATAATGGTCGGTAAAGATTTTGAAAATCCATTCGGATTGAAGTTAAAGAGTGGAAAGCTCAAGAAAATGTCGACCTTGTTAAATGGAGCAGTTTTCCCAGGGAATCAGGGTGGACCATTAGAGCACGTGATTGCGGCAAAAGCAATTGCATTTGGTGAAGCATTAACTGATGATTTCTTACATTATCAAATCCAAGTGAAGAAAAACGCAGCGGCCATGGCCAAAGAGTTCGTTTCTAAAGGATATCATCTAATCTCAGGCGGTACCGACAACCACTGTATGCTTATTGATTTAAGAAATAAAAATATTTCTGGTAAGGATGCTGAGATTGCTTTGGGAGTTGCAGACATCACTGTGAATAAGAATATGGTTCCATTTGATGACAAATCACCATTTGTTACGTCGGGAATTAGAATAGGAACCCCAGCTGTCACCACAAGAGGATTAAAAGAAGAGGAGATGGTCACTATTGTGAATTATATTGATGAAGCCATTGTAAATGCCGCCAATGAAACCAAATTGAAAGCCATTGCTGGGAAAATTCACGATTTAATGGGCGGATATCCTTTATTCGCGTCCTAAGCCACAAGACCACTTGCTGGCATTTATGATAAATATCATATAAAATTCCTTCGAAAATGATTTCCTTAGCTAGGAATTAAGAAGGAATTTTTTATGGGTTCTTTATCGGTAAAAGCTATTAAAACTGCTCAAGAACGAATTGATTTCGAGAGAAATCTCATCAATGACATTCATGCTTTTGAGTACATGCTCAACCACAATCTTTTCGAGGATAATATCAAAAGAGTAGGTGCCGAGCAAGAGATTTGTATCGTGGACGACAAGTATCGTCCGTCCTTAAATGCCCTCAATATCCTTGAGAAAATAAACGATCCACACTACACCAGTGAATTGGCATTGTTTAATTTGGAAATCAATCTAGATCCCTTCGAGTTAAAAGAGAATTGTTTCTCATTAATAGAACAACAATTACAAACCTTGCTTAAAAAAGGACGAGACGTTGCTGGAGAGAATTACAACGACAGGTTCATTCTTACGGGAATCTTGCCCACACTTCAAAAGAAGGATTTGGTATTTGATAACATCACACCGTACCAACGATACCGAACTTTGAATGATGTCATTAAAAATATTCGGGGAGACGAATTTAAACTACACATTCGTGGTTTGGATGAACTGATTGTGAGTCATGAATCCATTCTTTTTGAAGCTTGTAACACCAGTTTTCAAGTCCATCTTCAAGTGTCGCCCCAAGAAGCTATTGATAAGTTTAATTGGGCGCAGGCCATATCCGGACCAGTGTTGTCTGTGATGACCAATTCGCCCATGCTTTTTGGAAAAGAATTATGGAGTGAAACTCGAATTGCTCTTTTTAGACAAAGCATTGATCAACGAAACAATACGCATATTTTGAGGGAACAAAAACCTCGTGTATCCTTCGGTCAAAATTGGATTAAAAACTCCATCCTTGAAATATTTACAGACGATATTGCTCGTTACGCACCCATTCTGTCTACCGATTTCGAAGAGAATTCCTTTGAAAATGTGAAAAACGGAATTATGCCGAAGCTAAGAGCACTGAATTTACATAACGGAACGCTTTACAAGTGGAATCGATTGTGTTATGGAGTTCATCAAAATGTGGCTCACCTCCGAATTGAGAATCGTTACATACCATCAGGACCAAGTGTGAAGGATGAAATTGCAAACTCCCTGTTCTGGGTGGGACTCATGGAAGGAATGCCAGACAAATACAAAAATATTTGGAAGGTCGCCTCCTTTAACGATGCACGCGTAAACTTCTTAAACGCTGCGAGAACAGGAATTGACACCTATTTCAATTGGTTCGGGAAAGGCATATCAGCAAGAAAATTGGTAAAAACCAAATTGTTACCGATGGCCAAAGAAGGGTTGTTAAAGAATAATATCGACAAAGCTGAAATCGATTATTATTTGGACATCATCTATAAGCGAATTGAAAACAACGCAACGGGTAGTAAATGGCTCAAAATAAGCAAAGATTTGCTTCGCAAGGAGTGTTCGGTTCATGAAACCAATCTCATCTTAACCAAACAAATAATTGACAATCAAGAAGAAGGAAAGCCTGTCGCCGAGTGGAAACCGGTGGCTGATTGCAAGAACGAACTGGTAGAAAAATACAACAAACTGTACAAGGTAATGTCTACAGAACTGTTTGTGGTAAATGAGAATGATTTGGTTTCCTTGGCCGCTAAAATCATGGAATGGAAAAGCATCAATCACCTACCTGTAGTTGATGATCAGAATAGTTTGGTGGGTATCATTCTGAAAGACCAACTCACCGATTCTCATTTGAATAGTGATACGATTGCGAAAGAAATCATGAATATGGATTTCATCGCGGCATCTCCAGAAACACTTTTGGAAGAAGCCATAGAAAAATTGAAGAAAAACAAAACATCATGTCTACCCGTTATAGACAATAATATTTTGGTAGGCATATTTACCAATAATGATTTATTAAAAATAGAGCGTTTGAAGGCCCAGACTTCATGAGCAAAGAGGTATTAGAAATATTGGAAGAACGAACCCAGAAATTGAATCGGGTACTTGGTAGTATCAACGGATCAGAAAAAACTCCCACCATCATCGCCTTTGGCGGAATTCACGGAAATGAATATGCAGGCATTGCGGCTATTAAAAGAGTCTTTGAGAGAATTGAAAATGAATCGATTCCTTTTCAGGGAAATTTTTACGGAGTAACGGGTAATGTTCAAGCCCTTACGGAAAAGGTGCGCTTTGTCAACAAGGACTTGAATCGCGTTTGGAATAATGAAACCCTCTTAGAAAACAAGTCCAATCCCCAAGACATTGAAGATTTCGAGCAAATTGAAGTGTACAATACCATTAAGGATATTCTTCAATCCAATGAAGGTCCTTTTTATTTCTTAGACATTCATACCACATCCTGTCATACAGATCCCTTTATTACCATCAGTGATTCCATTAATAATCGAGAATTCTCATCAAATTTCAAGGTTCCGATCGTATTAGGGATAGAGGAGTTCCTAGAAGGACCCTTATTGACCTACATCAACGAATTCGGACATGTTGCCTTAGGATTTGAAGCGGGCCAGCATGATGACCCCGTTTCCATAGATAACGCTGAAGCCTTCTTATGGTCGGCCTTGTTGGCTGCTAATTGTGTCGATAAAAATGCTTTTGATGGGACTGAAAACTTGCAAGGTAGTTTTACCTGCAAACGGAAGATGAAATGCTTTTATGAAATCAAATACAAGTATACAATCAAAGAGGATGAGGAGTTTTCCATCATTGGTTATTATGAAAATTTTCAGCGAATTCGAAAAAATGAAAAAATAGCTTTTAGTAATAAAAAAGTAGTAAGAGCCAATCAATCAGGAAAAATATTCATGCCTTTGTACCAGAAAAAAGGCGATGATGGATTCTTCATTGTGAGTAGAATTTCGAGCTTTTGGCTGTTGTTATCCAAGTTTGTTCGAAGTTTCAAAATGCACGCCTTGCTTCAAATATTTCCAGGAGTCCGAGCTTCCAAAGATGTCGACTATGCCTTGGTTGTAAATCCAAGAACCGCTAGATTCTTAGCCACTAAGATTTTCCACTTGTTTGGCTATCGCAAAAAGATTTTCCGAGAGGATAAATGGTACTTTATTCGAAGGGACCGAAAAATAAGTCGGTTTATTTAGCCTTCTTCATTGGCGCGATCCAAAATGTTTTCAGGAATGGCTTTTTTCGCTTTCGCACCCATTTTTTTCAACTTTTCAACACTGGTAATCAAGTTTCCGCGACCTTCAAAGAGTTTGTTCATGGCGTTTGAATATTCCTTCTTAGAATCATCAATGCGTTTTCCAACTCCGATCAAATCATTCAATAAACCATTGAATTTATCATAAAGTGCTCCGGCTTGTCGAGCGATTTCAATAGCATTTCGCTGTTGCTTTTCATTGTTCCACATGGTATCAATGGTACGCAGGGTAGCCAGTAGAGTAGAAGGTGTGACTATAACGATGTTTCGTTCAAATGCTTTGTTGTACAAATTGGTATCTTCATTCGTTGCCACCGCGAAGGCGGTTTCAATCGGAACAAAAAGCAACACAAAATCGGGAGATTCAATTTCGTACAAATCCTCATATTTCTTCTCACTCAATTGTTCAATATGACGCTTTAAAGAATTCACATGTTCCTTGAGAAAGGTGGCTTTTGCACCCTCTTCATCTTCATTGATAAATTGTTCATAGGCCGTAAGAGAAACCTTGGAATCAATGATCATTTTCTTACTATCTGGCAAATGAATTACCACATCGGGCAACACTCTTTTCCCATTGGCGACAGTAAAGCTTTGTTGTACAAAGTATTCCCGATCTTTTTCCAAGCCCGATTTCTCCAAGACACGTTCCAATACCAATTCTCCCCAGTTTCCTTGAGATTTCGAATCTCCTTTCAAAGCTTTGGTAAGATTGATCGTTTCCTTGCTCATCTGCTGGTTCATCTGCTTTAGATTTTCCAATTGCGTTTTTAAGGCCGATTGAAAACCAGCTCGTTTTTCATCGCTATCCGTTACCTTTTTTTCAAAGCTTTGAATCTTTTTTTCCAGGGGCTCAAGAATGTTTTTGATGTTCTCCTTATTTTGATTGGTGAATTTGGTGGATTTCTCCTCCAAAATTTTATTAGCAAGGTTCTCAAATTCCTTGGTGAACTTCTCTTGAAGGTTTTCGATTTCCTCTTTGTTCTCTTTTAATTTTCCTTGAAGATTTTTCAATTGCTCTTCTAAAGAACTGTTTTTAGTGATGAGAGTCTCCTTTTCTTTTTGAATGAATTTTAGTTCTTCTTGAAGTTCTAATTTTTGCTGAGAAGCTTGTTCGATATTTTGATTCAATTGTGTTAAGCGTTCCTCATATCTTGAGTTACTTTTTTGCAACTCAGCGAGGTCGTTACTGCCTGACAATCTGGTCAATAAGCGTCCGAAAAAATAACCTATCACTCCGCCTACAAGCAGGATTAACAAGTAAATCACGAATTCATTCATCATCTAAAATTAAGTCCTTAAATTTACAATTTTAAATAGAGAATGAAAGCATTTGCACGTTTTATACTATATACAATTCTTGGCTGGAAAGCCGATAATTTTCCCCTTGAACCAAAAAAATATGTAGTCATTGCAGCACCTCATACGAGCTGGGTTGATTTTCCAATAGCCATCCTTTATCGAATTTCACAGGGAATTATGGTACACTTTATTGGTAAGGATTCTTTGTTTAAAGGACCCTTCGGATTTATGTTTCGGATGTTGGGTGGTTTTCCGGTAGATCGAAGCAAAAACAATAACACTGTAGACGCCATTGTTGCCGAGTTCAACAAATCAGAGGATTTTAAAGTAGGATTGTCTCCGGAAGGAACGCGTAAGAAAGTAAAAGAATGGAGAACCGGTTTTTACTATATCGCAAAAGGAGCAGGAGTACCCATTGTCATGGCTACTTTAGATTTTCAAAATAAATACATCAAGCTTTCCGAACCTTTCTATCCCACTGACAACAAAGAAGAAGACTTTAAAGTGATGAAAGCCTTTTACAAGGACGTACAAGGGAAGAAGGATAAAATGTAAAAAAATCCCAAAAAAATTAAAAAAGAGCTTTCTGATTTAAAAAATATTATTAAATTTGAAGCTGTATTTAAGATTGTTTAATAAAGATTAGGGGTTTTATTATGCACGTCTTTTTACAATTTATAGCAATTGCTACGCGATATGTCTCCAGGTTCTCAGCCTGGAGATTTTTTTTGTACCTGCCTTAATTTTCCTGAGCTACTTTCTGCGCAATCCCAACAATAACTTCGGTTGCCTTTACAATCGACTCAACTGGAACATACTCATAACGCCCATGAAAGTTATGACCTCCAGCAAAGATATTAGGACAAGGCAATCCCATGTAAGACAATTGAGAACCATCAGTTCCGCCTCGGATAGGCTTAATTAAAGGGGTAATGTCCAAATCTTCCATCACTTCTTTGGCAATATCTACAATGTGCATTACGGGTTCTACCTTTTCTCTCATATTGAAGTATTGATCCTTGATTTCCACACGAATCAATTCCTTTCCAAGTTTGGCGTTCATATCCTCGGCAATTTGTTGTACTGCTTTCTTACGTTGTTCGAACAATTCGAAATCATGATCACGAATGATGTATTCCAAACTAGATGCGTCAACATTACCGTTCATGGTATGCAAATGGAAAAACCCTTCGTAACCCTCCGTCTTTTCGGGCACTTCGTTTACAGGAAGACTACTCATGAATTCATTCGCTAATAAAATCGCATTGATCATTTTATCCTTGGCATAACCAGGATGTACAATCTTTCCTTGAATGGTTATTTTGGCAGAGGCTGCATTAAAATTTTCATATTCTAATTCCCCAATTTGGCTACCATCCATGGTATAGGCCCACTGGGCTCCAAACTTCTCTACATCAAATTTATGAGCACCTTTTCCAACTTCTTCATCCGGTGTAAAACAAATTCTGATTTTTCCATGTTTGATTTCAGGATGATTTATCAAATATTCCATGGCCGAAACAATTTCTGTCACTCCGGCCTTATCATCGGCTCCTAACAAAGTCGTACCATCTGTAGTAACTAAGGTCTGACCTTTGTAAAGTAATAAATCATCAAATTCACTAGGAGAGAGGACAATGTTTTGTTCATGATTTAAAACGATATCCCCACCGTCGTAATTTTCAATGATTTGTGGATTGACATTGGCCCCGGTGAAATCCGGACTCGTATCAATGTGGGAAACAAAACCGATGGTAGGTACCTCATGAGCAACATTACTCGGCAAGGTGGCCATTAGATAGCAATTATCATCCAATTCAACATCCTCCATTCCAATATCCTTCAATTCCTTTTCGAGTTGTCTAGCCAAATCCCATTGTTTTTCTGTACTGGGAAAAGCAGGATTGTTTGGATCTGATTCTGTATCTACGGTAACGTAACTAATAAATCTTTTGATGATGTGTTGTTTGTCAATCATGGTGTATTAAAATTTTAGTTGGTCTAATATTCCGATTGCCTCACACAATCGTTCTTGAACGCGCTCGGTTCCATAAACATCGGCTTTCATATGAATAAATCCTCGAGTATCTTTTTTAAGATAGGTATGCAGGGTAGTGAAAGCCATGTTATTCTTCATGCCTTTGTAAACGGTATAATGAGTTTCAAGTTCATCCTGTAGGAAATCTTTTGTTTTTGATTTTATCAATTGATTATTAAGCTGCATTTGTTCGTTTTGAAGCTTGAAACTGCCATCAAAAACAACCTCCTTTTCGATATAACTGATATCAATAAGAGTTGATTTGGATAATGCAACGGTGGTGTCTGCAGCATATATGGATGATTGTATTTCGTTTTGAAAAAGGTTGACTTTCCAATGGCTAGGAAGTGAAACAATGAACCGCTTCTTTAAATCGGTTTCTTCTTCAAAACTTGCCGTATGATCGGTACCACAGTCAAATTCAGCATTCAATCCCGAAGGCCCACCACAAGAAATCAGGAGACTACAGATACAAATCCATATCAATACTTTATTCATTCGGCAATACTATTTTTCCTAGTTTCTGATGTCCGTACAACCAGGCGACATTTTTATTGGCGAACTGAATGCCATAATAACCTTCTTTACTTACTTCTGTCCAAGTCAATCCGCCATCCATAGAGTAGGAGATGCCCGTTTTCCCAACGGCAAAAACTTCTTTTCCCTCGGTATTAGGAACGTATTGCACACAACTTTTATAATTCGGATTAAGTCCATCGGCAACCAATTGCCATGTTTTTCCTCCATCCGTTGTAATGGCTTTATTTGCTTTATTTTCGTTTGGTTTCGAATAGTTTCCGCCTACAACAATTCCGTTTAGCTCATAGGCAAAATCCACCGAGTAAATGCCTTGTGGACCATCACCTTGAATGATGGGCGTGTCAAAAACTTCCCAAGTATCGCCAAAGTCGACCGATTTAAATACTCTTGCTTTTGCTCCGCCCGTGACAATCCATATAATATTATCGATAATTTTAATATTGGTGTTGCTAGCCGCAAAAGCAGCTTCACCTTCAACAACGACAGGAATTCGATCACAAGGTACTTTGGTCCAGGAATCGCCTCCATCTTTGGTGATTAAAATGGAAATACAATTGTCAGTAGGATCGCCCATGGCAACGCCTAATTGCTCATTTGCAAATTTCATGGAATCGTAAAAGACTTTTTCATGTTCTTCCTGATACACAATGGTTTTATCAGTGTAACGGTATAATAGCGCCGGATTCGCAATGGATAAGGCATAAATTTCTTTGCCATTGGAAGCAATGCTTCGAAAATGTGGCACAATCGAATCTTGATATTGAAATTGTTTCACTTCCCATTGAAGACCGTTAGATTGGGTAAAACCAACATCACCATTTGAACCCGCATAGTAAAGGGTCGAATCATTCACTACGTGAACAGCTCTTATGCTGGTAGAATCCATTATAATCTCCTTTATTTCAAGGGATTTTAAATCTCTCGGTTGGTATTCCCCATCGCAAGAGAACAATAGGAATAAAGCGAAGATTAGCGTAACATTCTTGATCATTTTTTTATCTTTAATGAGCTTTATAAAAATACTAATTCTAGACAAAGGAGCATGAAAAAAGCCTTGGTAATATCTGGCGGTGGAAGCAAAGGTGCTTTTGCTGGTGGAGTAGCACAATACTTGATGCAGCAGGAACAGAAAGATTACGATCTTTTCCTTGGAACCTCTACGGGCAGTTTGATGATTTCCCATCTGGCCTTGCACCGTTTGGAAGCGTTAAAAGAGCTGTACACCAACGTCAATCAGCGCTCTATTTTTAGCAACGACCCCTTTTCTGTACGTCATGTAAACGGACAAAAAGTGGTTACCATTAACCACTTGAATACCCTATGGAACTTTTTGAATGGCAGAAAAACCTTTGGTGAAAGCAAAAACTTGCGAAAACTCATCAAAAAGAACATCACCATAGAAATGTATGAGCAAATTCTCGATAGTGATAAAGAATTGGTTGTTACCGTATCGAACCTAACCACCAATCACATCGAATACAAATCCAACAAGGAATGCAGCCATGATGATTTTTGTGATTGGATTTGGGGATCTTGCAATTATGTTCCTTTTATGAGTTTGTTGGAAAAGAATCATTGTCAATATGCAGACGGAGGTTTTGGTTCCTTAGTTCCTATCAGAGAGGCCATCATTAGAGGGGCCAATGAGATTGATGCCATCATTTTAGAAACTGAAATTCCGTTAATGAATCGGCTTCCTGCCAAGAATCCTTTTTCCTTATTATTTGATGTATTCGGATTTATGCTCACTCATGTAGAACGTCACAACATTACCATCGGAAAACTTGCAGCCAATAACAAAGATGTTCAATTAAACCTATATTACACACCTACAGTATTGACAACCAATTCATTAGTATTTGATAAAAAACTGATGCGCAAATGGTGGAACTCAGGTTTTGAGTATGCCAAGACCAAAAATGAAGAACTCATGAGTGAATTTCGTCCAGATATTCTTACCGACAAAGAAATGGACGAATCTGAGTTTATTTTTTGATTTCCGTATACATATTGTTTGAAGTAGGAGTCGCTAAGTTTGAATCGAAAACTTCCTTGTGCTCTACAAATTGTTTTACAGGACCTCCAAATCGAGCGCCGGTATCAATATATACCAATGTTCTCAATAACAACGGATCTGTAGTTTCCCCAATCTGTCCCAAATCTCCATAATCTTCCGCCAGCAAAATTCCGGGTAAGGAAGATCCAGGAATAAAACCATTGGGTTCGTTGGCGTTGTCTTTATTGGTAATTTCTAAAACCAAAGGCTGCAAAGCATAGGTATGATTTCTATTGAAATTCGGACCACCTTTCAATAAGTTATCTGAATCGTATAAAGTAATAGAACCTTGTTGCTTTCCAATGGTTTGGGTACCTACCAAGCGCACATCGATGTATGAACGCAAGCTGTTGATCAACAATTCGGATGCAGAAGCGGTGGCCCCTGAAGTAATGCAATATACGCGAGACAAGTTCAAACTATTGATGGCTTCCGAAGTCCCAGCATTATCAATAGTGGTATTGAAGTTATTCTGAAAAGTGGCTGGATCGAAGCTATTCATCACTTTGTCGTTCCACACCTCCTGAGAAAATAACTGACCTGAAAATTGCCCTGTAATCATGCTACCCAAATTGGAAGCGGTGGATACACGTCCGCCTGGATTGTAACGCAGATCTATGATCAATTCCTCTATGTTTTGCAATTTAAAGTCTTGAAATACAGCATTTAGTTGTGGCTCATAACCTGCAATGAATTGATTGTAAAATAAATAGCCAATTTTCTTACCGTTGTAATCAATCACTTTTGACAAACCAATTGGGTTTTCTTGCAATTGTAGTTTCACAAGTGTTACCGAATTACCATTCGATGTTGGGTCGCCATTGTTATAATTTGCAAAACCAACAGTGTAAGTGGTACTGCTTCCAAATAACAATCCACCAAAGTTGGTATCCGTCAATTGCTGACCATCAATGGTATTGAACAGCATACCTCGTTGCACACCTTGTGTTTCGGCATCAGACCCAGGAACTACATAACGTACATAACCAAACAAATTCGTTGCATTATTGCTGTAGCGCACCAATCCGAACTCCATTCCATTGCTCAGTGATAAGCCCTGCAGTGAGTTCTCTAGTGCCACATAATCATCAACAATGACTGAAAAACGATCCGCGGGTCTGTTCAATAAGGACTCGAACAAGATTTCGGGCGAACTAAAGGATTGCAAATAGCTATTTAATTCGGTTTGATTGTTAAATCGATTATCTTGCAGGTCTGGAATATCCTTTTGCCATAAGTAATAGGCATTCAATCCTTTCCAAACGAAATCATGTACCTGAATATCTTCAGGAATACTTTCTGACTTTGAACAGTAAAAAAAGGAGGTTGATATGAATAATAGGAATAGGTATTTAAGGATCTTGTTATTTTTCATCGATGGGTATTTCTAGCATTAATAACGTTTCGTAAAGATAAATCGTATTTTTTTAAAATTTGTTGTAACAAATCAAATTCTATGTCGTCGTAACAATAACAAACTGACAAAAAAGGTTTAAAAATCAAGAATCAACCAACTAAAGAAATGACAGAATCAGAGTTTTTAAAATCTGTAATACCATTTAAAGACAAGGTATTTCGTTTGGCAAAACGTCTGTTAGTATCCACTGAAGAAGCAGAGGATGCAACACAGGAATTGTACTTTAAGTTGTGGAGAAACAAAAGTAAAATCGCTGATTACAAGAATGTGGAAGCATTCGCTATGACAATGACAAAGAATTATTGTTACGATCGATTAAAGTCGAAGCAAGCCAGTAACTTAACATTAGTTCATAGCAATTATAAAGAAAAGGATACCTCTTTAGAAAAGAAGGTAGAACAAAGAGATAGTGTATCAAAAGTTCATGAACTTATCGAACAATTGCCCGAGCAGCAAAAGCTAATCATTCAAATGAGAGACATCGAACAATACGAATTTGATGAAATCTGTGAAATGACCGGTATGAAACCAACGGCAGTTCGAGTGGCACTATCAAGAGCAAGAAAAACAATTAGAGAACAACTCTTAAAAACCCATCAATATGGAGTTATCTAGAATAGAAAAATTAGTAGAAAAATACCTGAAAGCAGAAACTACGTTGCAAGAAGAAAACACCTTGAAAAACTATTTTATTGGAGGCAATGTTGCACCTCATTTGCAAGAGTACGAGTACATGTTTAGCTATTTTACTATTGCCAAGGAAGAAGTATTGGAGAAACCTATAGTGATCAAAAAGAAAACCACTTTTCAGAGAAACATCTTTAGATTATCAATCGCTGCTTCTTTCGCATTATTGTTCAGTGTCTTTTTAGGATACAATCAGTATCAAAGATACCAGGCAGAAAAGAAGTTTGCTGAAGTAAGCAAAGGATTGGAATTATTGTCAACCACACTTAAAAAGGGTGAAAACGCAGTAGCTGGTCTTTACACTTACGAAAAAGCAGTAAACAAAATATTAGATTAAATTATAAACCAAGTAAAGTAAATTAAAATCAAGTAAAACCTATTATCATGAAAAAAATAGTTTTATTAATCGCATTTTTCGTATCAACACTCACCATTAGCGCTCAAGGAACTTTTGATGCATTGGAAGATGAAGACGGAGTAGATGTAGTAGTTGTAACCAAAGATGCCTTTGAATTGATCTCAAAATTCAAAAACGTAAACATAGAGGACAACGATGCTATGAAGACCTTTCAAATGATTCAAGAATTGAATGAATTTAAAATGTTCTCTTCAGACAATATCGATGTCGCTAACAAGATGGAAGTAATGGTAAATACAGCCATTAAAAAGAACAAGTTGACAGAATTAATGCGCGTTAAAGAAGATGATTCACGTATCAAGATTTATGTGAAAGCTACGAGCAATAAAGATTATGTGAGCGAAGTTTTGATGTTTATTAAAGGAATCGACAAGAAAACCAAAGGAATGTCTGAGGCGGTTGTTATTTCTTTAACAGGGAATATTGACATCAACAAGATGTCTGATTTAGCAGATTCTTTTACAAGAAAATCTGGAGTGAAGGTTACTAAAACCAATTAATCGAAGCTCGTTAAAAATTAAAAACAATCCATTATGAAAAAATTAACCACCATACTTTCTTTTACCCTTGTACTATTCATGGCCATGTCATGTTCTAAATCAAAATCGCTGCAAAGCTATTTGGTTGAAAGTCAAGAAAAAGATGGTTTCTTCTACGGCGATGTTCCTGTAAGTAGTTTAATGACTACCAAGTCGGGCGCTTCAGAGGAAGTTTTAGAAACCATGAAAACCATCAAAAAAATCAATGTGGCTTTCTTGAGAAAGACAGCTGACAATGATGCTGCTTATGAAAACGAAAAAAATGAGTTGAATAAAATCTTAGGTCAAGACGATTATAAGAATCTAATGACCATGAAGATGAAGGGAATGAACGTCAAAGTGTATTACACTGGAGATACAGATTCCATTGATGAAATCATCACCTTTGGTTACAACAAAGAAGCAGGAGTAGGAGTAGCTCGTTTATTGGGCGAAAACATCAATCCGGCTAAAATCATCCAAATGATGCAAAGCATACAAATGGATGGAGACAGAATTCAAAAACAATTCGGAGGTCTTTTTTAACCAAAATCACATCATAAATTCAGAGAACTACAATCCACATGGGTTGTAGTTTTTTGTTTGGGGATTTTTATTTAACGAGCCATTAACAAGGGTAAGTATTCAATTTGCTATTTTTGACTGCAATATGAATGTAAGAATATTAGGATTTTTTCTCACCATAACCCTCTTTTTTACAGGTCTTACAGCTACCAGCGCACAAGATCAAGTATATAGAGCAGAGCGTACTCGCGACTTCAATTTAGTGCACACCAAACTAAAGGTAGATTTTAACTTTCAGAATTCTACCATGAACGGTGAGGCTTGGATCACCCTTAAACCTCATTTTTTTGCTTCCAGAGAGTTGACCCTTGATGCGAAAGCCATGATCATCAATAAGGTGGAACTCAACAATAAACCACTTTCGTTTACCTACAAGAACAAGACGGAGTTGCAAATAAAACTACCTAGAGAATACAAAAGAGACGAAGAATTTACCGTATATATTGATTATGTAGCACAGCCCGAAAAGGTCTATCAAAAAGGAAGCACGGCCATTACTAGTGCCAAGGGCTTGTATTTTATCAATCCGACAGGAAAGGTAAAAAACAAACCGACTCAAATATGGACCCAGGGTGAAACGGAAGCAAGTAGTTGCTGGTTTCCAACCATTGATGCTCCCAATCAAAAGACCACTCAAGAAATTTACATCACCGTTCCCAAAAAATACGTGACCTTATCCAACGGAAAATTGGTTTCTCAAACTAACAAAGGCAAGAATCGCACCGATTACTGGAAAATGGATCAGAAACATGCGCCATACCTCTTCTTTATGGGAGTAGGTGAGTATGAAATCATCAAAGATTCCTACAAGAACATTCCGGTTCACTACTATGTTGAGAAAGAGTTCGCGCCATACGCCAAAGATATTTTTGGGAATACGCCTGAAATGATCGGATTCTTTGCCCAAAAACTCGGAGTAGCATATCCTTGGAACAAATACCATCAAATTGTTGGTAGAGACTATGTGAGTGGTGCTATGGAGAATACCACCGCCGTGATTCATGGAGAGAGCATCTATCAAACACCCGGACAGCTTATCGATCAAAACATCAAGGAAAACACCATAGCCCATGAGATTTTTCATCATTGGTTCGGGAATTTAGTGACTACCGAGAGCTGGAGTAACCTGACTTTAAACGAATCTTTTGCCAATTACGGCGAATACCTCTGGCGTGAGTACAAATATGGTGCTACGGATGCGCAAATGCATTTATTTGACGAAGCTCAGGCCTACATGAATGGTCAGAATGAAAGTAAAAATCTCGTTCGATTCGATTATGCCGACAAAGAAGATATGTTTGATTTGGTGAGCTATAACAAAGGCGGACGAATCTTACACATGCTGCGAAACTATTTGGGCGATGAGGCCTTTTTTGAAGGGCTAAAGACGTATTTAGAGACCTATAAGTATCAATCTGCTGAAGTGCATCAATTGCGATTGATCTTTGAAGATTTGGTCGGAAAAGACCTCAATTGGTTCTTCAATCAGTGGTATTATGGTAGTGGTCATCCAGAAATTGATATTTCCTACGATTACAATACCATCAGAAAGACAGTGAGTGTGAATTTGTATCAATTGCAAAACAAACCTTTCCAGTTTCCTTTTACCATTGATATCTATGAGGGAACCAAAAGAACTCGTCACACCGTTTTTGTAGAAGGAAGAGATGCATCTTTTACCTTTCCATACACTGAACAACCTAGTTATATTCAAGTCAATGCAGATGGGGTATTGCTCTGCAAACTGAATGAAAACAAAATTCAGAGCGATTATATTTTCCAATTGCAAAATGCCGAGCAATTTGAACACCGCAGAGAGGCTTTGTTGGAGCTGGTAAAAAAACAGAATGATCGTAAAGCTTTTAATGCCGTTGTGAGCGCTTTGGACGACGAAGCCTACAAAATCAGAATCTTAGCCTTAGAGAACATCGATTTGATCAATAAATTCGCAAAGAAAGATGCGATTGATAAAATCAAACAATTAGCAGCAAATGACAAACGAACCTTGGTAAAAGCCGCAGCTATCGGGACACTTGGTAAACTTGTGGATCCCGAATTAAAAGGAATCTTTACCAAAGCACTCGAGAGCAAATCTTATTCGGTATTGGGCAAGGCATTAGTTTCCTTGTATTACATAGACAAACCCACTGCTTTAAAGAAATCCAAGGAATTACCCGATGAAGTACGCAAAATATTAGCTACGCCACTGACTCGAATCTTCATCGAAGAAAATGATCAGTCCGAATTGCCCTTTGTGGCCAAGAGTGTGTTATCCGGAATGTTTTTGACAGGTGACGACCAAACCAAAGCCTTGTATAAAAAAGCCTTTGATCAGATTGCTACGAGCGATAACATAGAAGCCATCACCAACCTCACCGATGATATGGTAGTAAAAGGGAAGGAGTTCAAATCCTTTAATTTTGATAAGGTAGCGATTAACTTGATGCGTAAAATGATTCAAGATCAAGAGAAGACTCAAAACTCTAACAAGCGTAGAATCGTAGAAATCATCAAGGAAAATATGGCGAAATTACTGTAGTAGCACCTTCCAGTGAGGTTCGGTCAGCCATAGGATTATGACCAGCACTAGCAAACCCAAAAGAATTTCCAAAATTCTTTGTCGACGGTATTTCAAACGAATTTGACCTTTAATGACTTTCAATTCACTTTTGGATACTTTCTTTTCAATGAATTTGCCCTTTGTCTTGGACTTAATAAGTTTTTCTTTGCGCTTGCGCAACTCATCGCGCATCTCTGCCTTTCGCTTTTTAGCGAATTCCTGGCGATTAATCAATACTTTGTATGAACCCCAAACACCACTCATACCTTATTGCTTGTGGTATTCATCAAAAGTCCCGTCATTGTAAAAAACCACAATTCGGTTGATGCGCTTGCCATTCGAAGTATTGTTTGCATCAAACAACGAGGGCGCTGATAGGGTATCCACTGCTTGCTGATTTGATGTGTTCGAAGTAGGGTAAGATCCTTTTCCTTTCAATAACCATTCAATAGCAACATCCGGAATTGCATTGCTTACCTTTAGAATGAAGTCCAAACTAGGTTTGTTTCTGCCCGATAAAATGTGTGAAATACTAGAGCGTTGTACTCCAATTTTATCAGCAAAACTAGAGGCTGTAAATTGATGGTGCTCCATGATTTTCTTGATTCTTTTTGTAAACTGCTCGTTGTTTATCATTGTAAACCCATTGATTGATACAGTTGTAAAATTAATCCAAAGAAAATAGTCTTCCAAGTATAAAATAAGAATTTTACTATTTAAACTTTTAAATTAGATAAAATTTACAATACATTGATTTATAATATTTTAAAATACAATTAGAATTCATCGATAAGGAATTCCTATAAAATCAAAAACCAAGGGTTCCCTTGTAAAGTTCTTGATGCCATTTGTAACTATTATGGGTTCAAATCATGTTTACTCTTGTAACAGTTACAATTGTCACTCTAGTTTTTACGCATGATTTTATTGCCTATTTTTACATCTCGTTAATACGACTAATTTGGAAAGAACTGTACTTCAATATTTGCACACCAAATACAAGGAAAACTCCCTGTATGGAAAATGGATTCGCCACGAACAAATCACTCCATTACTTGAAGAAAAGAAAGCGTCTTTCCAAATCGAGAACATCGGAAGTTCGGAGGAAGGCCGATCTATCCATTCGCTGCGTTTTGGTAACGGCCCCATGAAGGTTCTAATTTGGACTCAAATGCATGGAAATGAAAGTACCGGTACCAAAGCAGTTTTTGATCTTATCAATACATTGGCGTCAGATCATGAATTAAGCCAGGTAGTCAAGCAGGCTTGTACGCTTCAAATCATACCGATGCTGAATCCAGATGGAGCAGAGCGCTACACCCGAGTAAATGCCAATGAGGTGGATTTAAATCGTGATGCCGTGGCTGTTTCGGCCAAAGAGAGCAAGGTATTGCGAAAAGTATTGGATGACTTTCAGCCAAAGTTCTGTTTCAACATGCACGACCAGCGAACTATATTTGGAGTAGAAGGAACAACGAACCCAGCAACTCTGTCCTTTTTAGCACCTTCAGAAGAGGTGACCAAACAACTTACCAAAGGCAGAAAGGAAACCATGAATGTCATTGTAGCCATGAATGCCGTTGTACAGCATTTCATTCCGAATCACGTTGGTCGGTATACCGATGAATTCTATCCAACGGCTACAGGAGATAATTTCCAAAAGATGGGCTACAACACCATATTGATTGAATCTGGACATTACCCAAAAGACTATGTCCGTGAAAAGTCGAGGGAATTCACTTTCTACGCCCTGTTATCCGGATTACATCATATTGCTACTTCCAAGGAATTCAGTGATTATGAACCCTATTTCGACATTCCAAACAACAACAAAGATTTCTTAGATGTCATCCATCGATTTTCAAACAAAGCCGATGAGGGATACCAATATGTAGATGAAATTCTAGAAAACCAACTTGTTTCACGATTGGTAAAAGAGGAAATTTTCGATGTTTCTGACAAAATCGGACATTTTGAAATCGTTTTCGATAACGAATAATTCAATTTTTCTTACATTTTTTACATAATAAATAAATTTAATTCATATTTTTGGGATGCAAATTGAAAAAACCATAAATAATGAAGAAATTTGTTCTTGACGAGATAGACCATCAAATTCTCGATATTTTGATTGAGAATGCAAGAACTCCTTTTACGGACATTGCGAAACAATTACTCGTTTCTGCAGGTACTATTCATGTTAGAGTTAAGAAAATGGAGGATGAGGGTATCATTCAAGGATCTACATTGACCTTGAACTATGAGAAATTAGGATACTCGTTTATTGCTCATGTTGGAATATTTTTAGAGAAGACGGCCATGACACAGGCTGTCATCAGAGATTTACGGAATATCCCAAATGTTACCGTAGCTTATGTTACGGCAGGCAAGTACAATATATTCTGTAAAGTACGCTCCAAGGGAACCAATGATGCCAAGGACATCATTTATCAAATTGATGAGATCCCAGGGGTTAACAGAACAGAGACCATGATCGCTTTGGAAGAAAGCATCAACGATAAGAAAAGGATGATGCATGCCATTTTTAAAGACATGTAAACTTTTATTGATAACCTTACACATCCTCAGTATATCGCTGGGGATTTTTTATATCACATCAACCATTGAATCCGGCCATTCATTATAAAAAGACTACCGATATCGATTCCACCACACTCTTGGAATTGTACCAACGGATGTTGAAACCTCGAATGATTGAGGAGAAAATGCTCATTCTATTGCGTCAGGGTAAAATCTCCAAATGGTTTTCGGGCATTGGTCAAGAAGCCATTGCGGTAGGAGTGACTTCAGCGCTTAAAAAGGAAGAATACATTCTTCCGATGCATCGAAATTTAGGGGTATTTACTACGCGTAACATTCCCTTATATCGATTGTTCACCCAATGGCAAGGAAAAGCAAGCGGCTTCACCAAAGGTCGAGATCGCAGTTTCCACTTTGGAACCCAAGAGTTCAATTTGGTCGGAATGATTTCCCATTTGGGACCTCAATTGGGAGTTGCAGACGGAATTGCATTGGGGAATTTACTTAAGCAAAACAATCAAGTTTGTGCCGTGTTTACGGGTGAAGGCGGGACTAGTGAGGGCGATTTCCACGAAGCATTGAACGTAGCTGCTGTATGGAATCTTCCTGTGATTTTCTGTATTGAAAATAACGGATATGGACTTTCAACGCCAACTTCAGAGCAATACAAATGCACCCATTTGGCAGAACGAGGTATTGGATACGGAATCGAAAGTCACGTGATTGATGGTAATAATGTTCTTGAAGTCTTTGAGAAAGTATCAAAATTCGCCGAAGAGATTCGTCAGAATCCGAAACCCGTTTTGTTGGAGTTCAAAACCTTTCGAGTTCGCGGTCATGAAGAGGCTAGTGGTACCAAATACGTTCCGCAGGACTTAATGGACCGTTGGGCAGCCAAAGATCCGATTGAGAATTATCAAAATTACTTGAAAGAAGAAGGAATCTTATCCGAAGAATTGGAAGTCTCCATGAAAGAAGCCATTCTTGCTGAAATCAATGAGAATTTACAAATGGCTTACGATGAAGAGACAATTGTTCCTGATCTTCAAACAGAACTGAATGATGTTTATAAGACATCTGATCCTGAAATAATTCCAGCTTCTGAAAATAAAACCAATATGCGCTTCGTAGACGCTGTTTCCGACGGATTAAAGCAATCCATGAAGAAACATGATAATTTGGTGATTATGGGTCAAGATATCGCCGAATATGGCGGTGTGTTTAAAATTACAGAGGGATTTGTTGAGGCATTCGGGAAAGATCGTGTACGGAATACACCCATCTGCGAATCGGCCATAGTTTCGGCGGCATACGGATTGTCGGTAAACGGGATGAAAGCCGTGATGGAAATGCAATTTGCTGATTTTGTTTCCTCCGGATTCAATCCCATTGTAAACCTATTGGCAAAATCGCATTATCGCTGGAATCAACAGGTGGATGTGGTGGTTCGAATGCCATGCGGAGCAGGAGTAGGAGCCGGACCATTTCACAGTCAGACCAATGAAGCTTGGTTTACCAAAACACCTGGATTGAAAGTTATTTATCCCGCATTCCCACAAGATGCAAAAGGGTTGTTGATTTCAGCTATTAATGATCCGAATCCAGTTTTGTTCTTTGAGCACAAAGCCCTGTATCGTTCGGTATATCAAGATGTTTCTGACGGATATTTTACAGCTGAATTAGGCAAAGCCAATCTATTACAAAGCGGAACTGACATCACTTTAATCGGTTACGGAGCATCCGTTCATTGGATATTGGATGTATTGAAAGAATTCGACTCTATTTCAGCTGATGTTATTGATTTACGATGCCTACAACCCTTAGATACTGAAACCATTTATCAATCGGTAAGAAAGACGAATAAAGTGCTTATTGTACAAGAAGATTCCTTGTTTGGTGGCATTGCCAGCGATTTATCAGCCTTGGTATCTGAGAACTGCTTTGAATACTTGGATGCACCTGTGCAACGAGTAGCTAGTCTGGAAACACCCATCCCATTTCAATCTGAATTAGAAGGGCAGTACCTACCCAAAAATCGATTGAAAGAATCCATTGAAAAATTAATGAATTACTAGATTATTTAGAATAATTCTAAATATATTTGCGGCTGTAAAAATTTAAGCTCATGCCCAAATTTACCAATCGTAGCATTCACAGAGATTTCGCGTATTTCTATGTGGGACTCATCATCGCATTTTCATTTTCTGGAATCATTCTGAATCATAGACAGGAGTGGTATCCAATGAATTACACCTTTGAAAGCAAGGAAGTTAGCTTAGAACTTCCAGCAAACGAAAAGGAAATCACTAAAGAGTTCTTGACAGAAGCTACCAAAGATTTTGGAGCCACTTACGAAAGTCATCGTATTCGAAATGGATCCTTACGCGTGTATTTTAAAGACAACGGCATCCTGGATTTGAAATTGAATGAAACGAAAGGGGAGTTGGAGTTCAAACGAAAAGTACCCATCATCGGGCATTCCATGTATCTGCACAAATCCACCAACAAATTCTGGATCTGGTATTCAGACATTTTTGGTGCCGCCATGTTGGTCATTGCCATTACAGGAATGTTGATTCCAGCTGGAAAACATACCTTCAAAAAAAGAGGTTGGAAATTGGCCTTAGCTGGAATGATTTTCCCATTATTGTTCTTAATATTATTTCCTTAAAAGCGGTATCTTTAAGGCTTTACTCAAAAAGTCAAACATGCCGAACAAACAAATTCTTTTTAAGAAGCGTCCGAATGGGGCTGCTAATTCAGAAACGTGGGCTTTAGCCACTAACGATATTCCGACTTTACAAGACGGAGAAGTCTTAATTCAACAGCATTACATATCCTTAGATCCTGCCATGAGAGGCTGGATGAACGATTCGCGTTCCTACATCGAGCCGATGCAGATTGATGATGTAATGCGTGCTGGATCCATCGGTTTGGTGATTGATACCAAGGGCGATACTGCCTTTCAGGTAGGCGATTGTGTTACAGGATGGGGTGGCGTGCAACAGTATGTTGCTACCAATGGTGAAAACTGGTACAAGGTAGATCCGAATTTGGTACCCATGCCAACCTATATCAGTACACTCGGAATGCCCGGTATGACCGCCTATTTCGGAATTTTGGAAGTTGGTAAAATTCAAGAAGGAGATACCGTTGTGGTTTCTGGAGCAGCTGGTGCTGTGGGTTCTGTGGTAGGTCAAATTGCCAAGATCAAAGGATGTACCGTGGTTGGTATTGCAGGCGGAAAAGAAAAATGTGACTATGTGGTCAACGAACTCGGATTCGATGCTGCAATAGACTACAAATCAGAAAATATTTACAGAGCACTAAAAAAGAATTGTCCCAAAGGCATTGATGTATACTTCGACAATGTAGGTGGTGAGATTCTTGATGCAGCACTTACACAATTACGAATGCGTGCACGAATCGTTATTTGTGGTGCGATTTCTCAATACAACAATGCTGGTAAAATCAAAGGACCGAGCAACTATTTGGCTTTATTAGCAACCCGATCAACAATGCAAGGAATGGTGGTAATGGATTATGCCAAAAAATACGGTGAAGCTGCCAAACAAATGGGCATGTGGATGATGCAAGGCAAATTAAAATCTAGAGAAGACATTTACGAAGGCATTGAAAATTTCGAGGAAACCTATCATCGTTTGTTTTCAGGGGATAAGAACGGTAAACTAGTCTTAAAAGTTATCGAGGAGTAAATGGAACAAGAACATTTCTTTCAGTGTCCTTATTGCTGGGAAGAAATATCCATGATTTTTGATGCCAGCGTTCGTACACAAACCTATATTGAAGATTGTGAAGTTTGTTGCAATCCGATTGAGGTGAGTCCGACTTTCGAAGAAGGCGAGCTTGTCGCTTTCCACTCGCAGTCTATTGAGCAGTGAGTGGATTATTCCATCCAAATTTTTTAAATATGAATTCCCAATGATTTGGGAAAGCTGCTTTGACATGAATTCGTTCATTCGTAAAGGGATGTTCAAAGGCTAATTGTCCGGCGTGCAAAAACAAACTGGTAATTCCGAATTCTTTTTCAAACATCGCATTGTGGTTGTTATCCCCATACTTCGGATCACAGACCAACGGATGTGAAATCTTTTGCATGTGAATGCGCAATTGATGCATGCGGCCGGTTTTGGGATGTAACTCCACCAAGCTATAACGCGACGAATCATAAGGTTTCACAGGAATGGAAAGGGTAGTGGTGGCCAATGTTTTTAATTCTGTCTGTGCTTCTTTATGCACTTTGGCATCACGACCTTTTACAGGACTATCAATCAACTTCTCATCCGGAGCAAAGCCACGTACCAATCCGTAATACACTTTCGAAATCGCATTGCTAGCAAACAATTCTTGAAACTTTGAAACGTAGGTGGTTTCCTTGCAAAGCAATACCACACCTGAGGTTTTTCGGTCCAAGCGATGAACCGGATACAATTTCATTCCTAGGGATTCCTTCAATAAATCCAACAAAGAGGCTTCGGTTCGCACATTTCGCGAATGGTGGGCATGATGCACCAAAACATTGTTGGGTTTGTTCACCAACACACAATAATCGTCCTCAAAAAGAATGGATACCATAGGCCTCAATCAGTCGTCAAGATTACGATATTTTATGTTAAATCCTTGGCATCGATTTTAATAATTTGGTAATTTTAAAGGGTTATTTCACAAGTATTTAAAGGATGATGCGTTTTTGTTTCGGTTTTGTGGTTTTGATACTCTTTGGCTGTGCCAGCAAAGAACTGGTGGTTTCTGAGAAAAAAATGAGCAACTTAAAAGAAGCCGTATACAGCAAAAATATTGCATTTGAAGGACGAAGTGCTTCACCCTTGCGATTTGGCAACAACCTCAGTGCCTACAACACCTTACCGCCTGGATCAAATCAGGCTTTTGTAAACTTGGCAAACATTTACAACTATGTAAAAATTTACAAGGATAGTATTTCGATGGATTTGCCTTTTTACGGTGAACAACGTATTATTAACGCGTATAGTAGTGATGACAACAGTTTGATCTTCCACCAAAAGATTGATGAGAAAACCATCGTTTTTGATCCGAAGAAAAAAACCTACACCTTGAAATTATTGGTGAGAGGGCGACAAGAGTCCTTGCGAATTTCCTATACCTTACATCCAAACAAAACGGCTCAAATGGTGGTGAATTCGACCCACAGAAACGCGATTACCTATCGTGGCGATTGGTTCCTTATCAAGGAGTAGAACAGCTCTTTCAAAGGGGTTTTAACGTTTCCTTGTCAAATTCCTAGAAATAATTTTGTATCTTCAAAGCACTAAACATCAAACACTTAGATCCCATGCGCTACTATTTACATATTTTATTGGCTTTATTTTTATTCGGATGTGCAACCCAAAATAAAGTCGTTTCAGAAAGCGATTTAAACGCCCTGAAAGACGTTGTGTATAACAAAACCATCGAATTCAAAGCAAAACAGGCAAATCCTTTGGTGACGCCATTTAGTATTGATAACGGAAGTTTGTTAATCCTTGGCAGCAACTCCCATTACATTAATTTGACCAATGTAGAGAACCACGTTCATTTGAATAAGGATCAAATTTCTATGAAGTTGCCCTTCTTTGGTCAGCACAACTTGACAAACAACTACAATGGTCAAAAAGTAAATCTGAATTTAAAGGAACAAGTTCAGAACAAAACAGTTACCTATAATGCTCGAAAAAAAGCATATACCATTAGGATGTGGGTAAAGGGAGATGAGGAAGCATTGGAGTTAAAGTATACTTTATACGCCAACAACAACGCCTCTTTGATTGTAGACAGTACTCACAGAAATACCATCACCTATAATGGTGAGTGGACGGCACGGAACAACTAACTAATTTATTGCAGAAGTGTAGCAAGAAATCAATCAACCAAAGCTTACTTCAAAGCATAAATTTTCGGAAGATATAGCAGCTTTTAAAAAGTGATATTTTGTTGGATTTTATTCTCAAAACCTAACAAAAGTCATCTTTTTGGAGGATTGCTATCTGTACTTTTATAAGTGAAACCTAAAATTAGTGCGCATGAAAATATATGATGATAAACACATTAAAAATGTTGTGTTTGTTGGGGCTCATAATAGCGGAAAAACTACCTTATCTGAAACGATGCTATTTGAGGCCGGAATATTAAAGAGACGAGGAACCATTGAGTCCAAAAATACCGTTTCAGATTATCACGAAATAGAGCACGAAAGACAAGCCTCTGTTTTTGCTACTCCTTTACATACCGAATGGCGCAATTACAAAATTAACATCATGGATACTCCAGGGTTGGATGATTTTGTAGGAGAAATTATTTCATCCATTCGTGTGGCAGATACCGTAGTTACTGTGATTAACGGACGGCATGGAGTAGAAGTAGGGACAGAAATTATATGGAACTACATCGATAAGTACCACAAACCTACCTTATTTGTGGTAAATCAAATCGATCACAAACAAACCAATTTTGAAGAAAATTTTCAATCCATCAAACAACTGGTTGGAAACAATGCTGTAAAAGTGCAGTATCCAATTGTGGTTGATGGAGCACAGTGCATCATTGATGTATTAAAAATGAAAATGTACAAATTCGGACCCGATGGTGGTAAACCTGAAAAGTTCGAGATTCCTGAAAGCGAAAAGGCCTTGGCCGATGAATTACACAACGAACTTGTTGAAAAAGCTGCAGAAAACGATGAAGAGTTGATGGAGCTGTTCTTCGACAAGGGAACGCTGAACGAAGACGAAATGCGACAGGGAATCAAAGCCGGAATGTTAAATCACGATTTGTTCCCTGTTTTTTGTGTCTCAGCCTTAAATGATATGGGCACAGGACGTTTGATGGGATTCATTGATAACGTAGCACCTGCAGCTGCAGACCTTAAAGGAGAGCAAAGTGTAGAAGGGAATGAGATTGTTCCCTCTCCTGAAAATGACACGGTTTTATTTGTCTTTAAGACCATTTATCAGCCCAACTTAGGGCAAATTACCTTCTTTAAAGTGAAGTCGGGGGAATTGAACTCCAACGATAAACTCATCAACAGTAGAACTGGGGAAAGCGAAACACTCAATCAGTTGTACATCATGGATGGTGGTCAGAAACAAGCGGTGAGCAAATTATCATGTGGAGACATTGGTGCAACGACCAAATTGAAAGATACCGAGACCAACGATACGTTATCTACAAAAGGTGAGGGGTACACCATTAAACCGATCAAATATCCAGATGCACGGATTACCAAGAAATTGAACGCCGTGGATGCACAAGAAGAGGAGAAATTAAGTGATGCCTTGAAGAAATTGCATTCGCAAGATCCTACGATTTGCTTGAGTTATTCCAACGAGACCAAGGAATCCTTAATCGGAACGCAAGGGGAGTTGCACTTAGCAACCATTAAGTGGATGTTGGAACATATTTATGGTGTTGAAGCCGTATTTAGCAAACCTAAGATTCCGTATAGAGAAACCATACAGCGTTCATCTACAGCAAATTACAGACACAAAAAGCAATCTGGTGGCGCCGGACAATTTGCTCAGGTACATATGAAAATAGAGCCTTGGTTTGAAGGAATGCCAGAACCAGAAGGATTCAACATTCGTGGTAAGGAGGAAATCGACTTGGCATGGGGTGGAAAATTGATTTTCTACAACTGTATCGTCGGTGGTGTGATTGATTCGCGCTATTTACCAGCAGTATTAAAGGGAATCATGGAAGTGATGGAAGAAGGTCCGTTGACGCATTCCTACGCCAGAGACATTCGAGTAATGGTCTATGACGGTAAGATGCACGCGGTAGACTCCAACGATATTTCCTTTAAAATAGCATCGGCACATGCTTTTAAAGAAGCCTTTTTAAATGCGAGTCCGAGATTGTTAGAACCAACGCAGGAGTTATCAATCAAGGTACCAGAGCAAATGGTCGGATCGGTGATGACCGAATTGCAATCGAGACGCTCGATGATCTTGGGAATCGATTCTTTAGGGTCGTATCAAGTATTGAAGAGCATTACGCCGAAAGCCGAATTGTATGACTTCTCAACCAGTTTGAGATCCATCACACAAGGAAGAGGAACCTTTACATCAAAGGAATCCGACTATCAAAACGTTCCGAGTAACGTACAAAAAGAATTAATCAAAAATTAAGTATACACACTATGCAGACACAAGTTTCATATTTAAGCGATCTAAAGTTCAATTTAGAAACCTGGAGACGAGAATTGCGATTTCATTACAATGAAATGGATTCTTTTGAAGAGAAGTTAGAAGAGATTGCGGCCAGAGAATTTAGCAAGAGCGCGATGATTCCGTTAGAGCAATTTCAAAACAGAATTAATATAGAGCGCGATGCAATTGCCAAATTAAAGCATCGATGCAAACAGAAAATAGCCATCTTAAACAAATTAAAGCAGAACGAGGAATTAGAGCCTTCGTATTATGATGCGCAAAATACCTTAATGGATGACATGCGTGATTATATAAAAATGCATTATGCGTTTAAGGAAGAGATGATGAACTACTTTTTAAACTGGCTTGATTAATCAACAAGGGGATATCTTCGGATGTCCCTCAATATTCTATTTAACATAATATAAATTATAATTCTATCGTTTTTAATTTAATAACTTATATTGAACTCAAAAACAATGGAAAAATATTCATACAATCAGTTTGAATACTTAAATCGTGAAGCAAATAGTAAAAAACCAATTATCAAACATAATCTAGACGAACCAGACTATGTTTATAAATACTATTCTTTAACAAGCTACAACGTAGACTCAGTTGTAAATTCTTATTTCTATGCCTCTCATCCAATTGAATTAAATGATGTATTGGATAGTAATCCTTTTCTTCTTTATTCAAGCAAGAAGTTAAGTCTGGAACATTATGAAAACATTTTCTCAGAAGTCTTGACGGATAATGAAGTTTTTGAACTTTATGAAAAAGATATAAATGATGAAAATAGATGTAACGCATACATAAGTACATTATATGAAATTTCGTCAAATCTCTTCGGTGTTGTTTCATTTTCAAAATCCGGTAATAATAGTCTAATGTGGCCTCATTACACCCAGGAGAATGGATTCCAACTAAAATTTAAGACTTCATCTTTGAAAAGTAGTCTTTCTTCATTATTGAATGAAAATAATGAGGAAATATTAGGTATTTACCCCGTTAACTACTCTGATAAAATAGAACCTATTGATATCAGTATGTTCAATTCATTTCATATTCCTTTTTATTATTTGACAAATATTAAATCCATAAAATGGCAGTATGAAAATGAATGGCGTTTAATAGCTAGCAAATCAAATATGGGGGTTCCCCACAGTAAAGCTGGTTTATCAAATAGGCCGGACTATTTTGTAGGAAAAGAAAATAGATTTATTTTTTATGGAAAAGAAATAATTGAGCATATCTGTTTAGGCTTCACATTCTTTAAGGGAAAGGATTTTGATCTTTTGTGGTTGAACTCAAAGGAACTACAAATCAAATTAAAGAAAAAAAACCGGGACAAAACTCCAATTGTAAAATTGTCTCTTTTAAATTTTATATTTTTCAATCTAAAGGATAAATTATACTTATCAGGAATTAAGTACGAACTGGATGAAAATGAAAAACCTTACTTGACTAGAACAAAAGAAAAGGTAGAGATTTACAAGAAAAACAGTAAAACATTCATTATCACTAGGACAAATAAAATAATCATATTAAAGGATTAAATAGATAACTCAATAAATACCAAGAGGTTAATATGATATAGAAAATTATTAGATCTAAGGGTTATTATCTTTTAATGTTATTACTTCTTCCTTAAATTTGAGAAAATTGACCAAATAGCTATGTCCCTATTCCAAAATTCTGTTCTTAATAAATATTTGAAAGGATTAAACAACGAAAAAGTAAATACAGCCTATACCCTATTTACCGAACACTTTCATAATCCCGAAATTCAAAATAATATTCGAAACTCGAAAGAGGAACAATATCAAGAAGGTTTTTTACGGGATTTATTTGTTAAAGTTTTTGGCTACACCCTTAACCCAGAAACTGACTTTAATCTTACCACAGAATTAAAAAATATAAAAGGTTCTAAAAAAACAGACGGTGCAATTCTTAAAGACGGAAAAGCATTAGCTGTTATAGAATTAAAAGGTACAAATACAACGGATTTAGGTAAGGTAGAAAATCAGGCATTTGGCTACAAAAACAATCAACCTGGTTGTAATTATGTGATTACGGCAAACTTTGAAAAAATCCGATTTTACATTGACAATGCAGTTGATTTTGAAGAATTTAATCTCTTCCAGCTGTCAAAACAAAGGTTCGAAATTCTATGGCTTTGCCTCTCTTCCGAGTACCTTTTAAAGGATATTCCAAAGAAGATTAAAAACGAATCGCTGACTCAGGAAGAAAACGTTACCAAAAAGCTATATAAGGATTATGCCTTATTTCGTAACGAAATTTTTGATGCAATTCAAAAAGAAAATCTCCAATACGACAAGCTAACTTTATTTAAAAAGACGCAGAAATTATTAGATCGGTTTCTCTTTATCTTTTTCGCAGAAGATCGTTTGTTATTGCCTCCAAATTCTATTCGTACTATTGTCAACCAATGGACGGATTTGAAAGATAAATACGATGAGTATTTTCCATTGTATGACAGATTTAAGAAGTATTTCGGATATATGAATACGGGATACAAAGGTCAGCAACATGACATCTTTGCCTATAATGGTGGTCTTTTTGCTCCGGATGATATTTTAGACAACATCTACATTAACGATGAAATCCTCCACAAACATACTTTACAGCTAAGTACCTATGATTTTGAATCTGAAGTAAGTGTTAATATTCTCGGACACATCTTTGAACATTCATTAAATGATATAGAAGAAATACAGGCGGAACTTTCAGGAACCGTAGCAGAAAAGACCAAAACCAAACGAAAAAAAGACGGTGTTTTCTACACACCTAAATACATAACAAAATATATCGTTGACAATACGGTTGGTAAACTCTGTGAAGAAAAGAAAAATGAACTAGAAATTCAGGAGGAAGAATACGAAAAGGAACGCAAAGGGCGTCAAAAAGCGACCCTCAAAAAACTGAACCAAAAATTAGAAGACTATCGAAATTGGCTGTTACAAATTACCATTTGCGACCCTGCCTGTGGCAGCGGTGCTTTTTTAAATCAAGCATTGGATTTTTTAATTCATGAACACCGCTATATTGACGAATTACAAGCCAAGCTCTTTGGGGATACCTTGGTAATGAGTGAAATTGAAAATTCCATCTTAGAAAACAACTTATTTGGTGTTGACATCAACGAAGAAAGTGTAGAAATTGCCAAACTTTCCCTTTGGTTACGAACAGCGCAAAAAGGCAGAAAGCTTACTTCCTTAAACAATAACATCAAATGTGGTAATTCTTTAATTGATGACCCAGTTGTTGCAGGAGAAAAAGCCTTTCATTGGCAAAATGAGTTTCCAGAAGTATTCTCAAAAGGTGGTTTTGATGTGGTGATTGGGAATCCCCCTTATGTTGATAATAGGGGTTTTGACAAAGATGTTTTACAGTATCTGTTTAATATGTTTCCAAATTCATTTGAAAAGTCAGGAACTGATAAGTTTAAAACAACAAAATTAAACCTGATTGCTCCGTTTATTGAAATCAATTCAAAAATTTTAAAGCATAATGGTTATTTAAGTTATATTTTTCATAAAAATATTTTTAAAACTAATGGATATACAGCAATAAGAAAGTTTATTCTTGAAAATTTCTACATAGAATTACTTACAGATTGGGGAGCAGGTCAATTTCAAGATGTAGTCGCTGAAACAGCAACATTTACCTTGAAGAAAAATAAAAAATTAAATGAAAATTTAAAAGTTGAATTTTACAACCTTTACATTAAAAAACTCGAAAACACCCAATCTCAAAAAGTGTTTTTAAATTCTTATGATTACATATATGGCATATATTCTTCAAAAGAAGATAGAAAAGTCTTAAAAAAAATCGAGAAAGCTGATTTGAGGTTAAAAGAAATAGTAAATATTAACAATGGAATAGTAACCGGAAATGATAAAAAATACTTGTCGAATTCTAAAATAAATTCAGATTATAAAAAAGCATTAAGAGGAAAAGATATTAATCGCTATGGTCGTTTAAAGACAAAAGAGTATATATACTATAAAAAAGATGAACTTTTAAGGGCTAGAGATGAAGAAATATTTAAAAGTTCGGAGAAACTAATCATGCAAATGATAAATATCGATTTTGTTATTACTTATGACGAAAAGCAATACTACAATCTAGGAACAACTTATGCCATAACACCTAAAAAAGAAGTAAACTTACTTCAAGTCCTTGGTATTTTGAACAGTAAACTAATTGGGTATTATTATAGAAAAAAATACACTAATGACTCAACTTTAACTAATGCAATATCAACTAGAAACCTTTATACATTACCAATAATAATTAGTAATGACGATAAGTTTATTAAACTCGTAAATGATATTTTAGAACAAAACAAGGCTTTATCTGATTTAACAGATAATAAATTAAAGCTAATTTTATCAAAATACAATTTTTCAAAACCTTCTCGAAAGCTTCAAACCTGGTATAAGTTGGACTTTGGTGAGTTTATAAAAGAGTTAGAAAAAGTAAGAAAAAAGTCAGCCAAAGAGAACGAAACAGAGTACAAAAAACTATCTTTAAGCGAAGAAGCCGAATGGATGCAGTATTTTAAGCAACAAAAAGAAAAGGTACAAGATATTAAGGCAGAAATTGATAAAACGGATAAAGAAATCGATGCCATGGTCTACCAACTTTATGGCTTAACTGAGGAGGAGATATCCATAATTGAAAGTTCTCTATGATAACCGTAATCATCTTATCCTGCTTTCTTGCCGTTGTTATCATTGGTTTTATTCAAATTTTCAACAAACATTCTCAAATTTTAAAAAGAATTGATTTTGCAGGTGAATATAGAAACAAATTCGTTGAATTTTCTAACAAGTATTTTAAAACTCGTAACCCTATGAATCGAAAAGGTGATCTTGATGGTGATTTATATGTTTGGCTAACTATGAACGTGAGTAAAATTCAAAACCATTTAGGGTCTTTTGGTATAATATCCTATAAGCCAGCCTTCCAGAATTACATAATTAATAATTATCCAGTTATTATTAATACAATTCCCAAATTCAGAGACGGTAATGTTGATAATCTTGATGTCGGTTCTGTTGATGATTGTTTACTTCGATACATTGGAAATCTAGAAGAAATTCTAATTGATCTTAAACGAAACTTTAGTAATCCAATTATTTGGTTTCGAGAGGGTTTTAGAGAGGTCTTTAGTATTCCTATTTTCATTTTAAATTGGTTTGGCGTAATCAGTACTAGAACTTTAAATTCAATTAAAGAAAGCTTAATTTACAAGATTATTTCAGGCCTTATTGCTCTTGTCACTCTAGTCAGTGGAGTTGTAACAATAATTGTTGGGTATAATGAAACATTAAAATTTATCAATAGTATGTTAGGAATTGAATAAGCAAACGATCTTTTCAAGAAAGAACACTGAAATCCTTGTTACCTAGTATACCAGTGTTTTAGAAATCTACTCGTTATAATTATAAGATATCAAGGGAAGAAAACACCCAAAAAAGTTACTCTCAGGGTCAAAACGAATAGTCAAACCAAAAAACTTTTTATCTAACAGTGGCTTCCGCCTCGATCTCCACCAAGTACCCCTCTCCTACCAACTTGGCTTCTACCAAGGTATTGGCGGGTTGTATGTCTTTAAAGCGTTCCCCATGAGCTCTGGCTACAGGTTCCCAATCGTTTACATTGTTGACAAAGATGCGCGTGCGTTCTACGTCGTCTAGAGTTCCGCCCAAAGACATGATTGCACCTTCAATCTTATCAATCACAAAATGAGCCTGTGCTTTGGGATCAGATCCGCCAATCATCAAACTTCCATGAGTCGCTGTTGTTCCCGATACGCGAATACGATTGCCAACTCTCACCGCTCTGGAATAACCGGCCATATCTTCCCAATAGGTGCCACTTACTACCGCTTCGTTACCGTTTTTTAAGGTCTTTGTAGCATACGGTTGTGGAAATCCTTGTACATGGTGACTCAAATCTCCAGAGGCTGTTAAAAAGGGTGGTTTGCGGTATTCATCACCACAATCACCATGAATCGCATTCAAGCTATTGAGCTGTTCTTGAATCAATTTCGTATCGTCACTATCTAATTGACTGTTAAATAGTTGTAAGTTATTATCTATATGATCACTTTTACCCAATCGCGCACCTACAATCACCCCAGCCACATGGGGTTGTTCGAGAATAAATTTGGTGGCTACATTGGCAATGGAGAGTCTGTGTTTCTTTGCAATTCCGTCTAACGTTTGCAACAACTTTTGAAAATCCGCCCAACTCCCCGCTTGGTCAATAAAGCGCTTGTATTTCATTTGAGACCAGGTGAAACTTTCATCTACATTCGGTTCTGGTTTTCCAAGCCATTTTTCGGTTAAGAATCCGCCTGCCAAGGTTCCGAAGGCCAAAAGTTTTACGCCATATTGCTCACAAACCGCTTTCATTTCTCCACTAGCTCTTTGATCTAGTAAGGAATAACATACTTGATTGGAAACGATTTCAATACCGCTTGCTAGGGCAATGCGCAAATGTGCCGAATCGAAGTTGGTTACGCCCAAATGTTTGATCAAGCCTTCCTTCTTAAGTTCTTGCAATTCAAACAAGGTATCCAACCAAGCAGGATCAGGATACGACCATGCGTGGTATTGCAGCAAATCCAGTTGATCGGTTTGCAATCGTTTCAAAGCCTTTTCCACATTGGCTCTTACCGTTTCCTTACTCACCTTTCCTGGTTCAGGCACCCATTTGGTCAACATTTGAGCTTTTTGGACTCCATCAGAATTAAAAACACCTGCAATCACTTCCGCAGAACCATAATGATCGGCCATATCAAAGGTGGTCAATCCAGCATCTACATAAGGTTGCATGAATTTAGCCGTAGCTACAGGGTCTAAGGTGTTTCCATCACGCTCTAAATCAGCAATTTGCCACAATCCAGTTAAAACGCGTGAAATGGTCAATCCAGGTGCTAATTCGATAGTTCGCTCGTTGTTCATTCTTCAGGAAGTTTAGAAAATAATGCTTTAAGGTCTTTTCCAGAGCGCTTCAAAGCTTTTGTTTTAAAATAGTAAATGGCAGAGCCGATTCCCATGACAATTAGCCATACAGGCGTTGAACGGAAATACCAAGCGTCTACATCGGCATTTAAGTCTTTTAAAGTATGTACGGTTAAGAATACGAGGAGCAAAAGAACGCCACCGTATCCGATCAATCGTTGTTTGGATAAGGATTTCACCATTTTGATTTCGTTCGCCAATGTCGGATTCACCTTGGTAATGGTAATCAAGGTCAAACACATCAGTAAGAAATTCACCATCATGGATGTCACCATGATATCGATGCCTAAGAAGAAATCTCCAGCAAAATGACTTCCCAAAACCCCTATGGATGCTATGATTCCGCTTAAATACAAAGCTCTATGTGGCGTTTGATACTTCGGATGCGTTACGGCAATCTTCTTCGGAAAAATACCATCATCTGCCCATGCAAAGACCAATCTCGATACCGAAAGCAACATGGCAGGTAAATCGTTAATCAAGGCAATGGCGGCACCGAACAAAATGGCAACCGATAATCCTACGGGTAACAAAGGACCAATCAACCCAGGTGCTGTAATGTCTTTCGCTACCGCTTGATCGGCCACATAGCCCCATGGAACTGCGTGATACATGGCAATGGTAAATAAGAAGTAGAAAGACCCAACAATGGTAATGGCCAATAAAATGGCTTTGGGTAAATTTTTATTAGGCTTTTTGGCTTCTCCTCCAGCCTGTGCGATGGCATCAAAACCTATAAAGCTTGAGAATAGTATGGCTGCTGCTGATAAGAACACCAATGGATCAAAGCTTCCTTCAGTTCCTTCGAGAAATTTAGCGCTTTCAGGTACGGCCGATACATAATCCTGTTGATCAAAGATGAAACCCGAAATGATGACAATCACGCCCAATCCAAACATGATGAACATCAAAGGAACTACGGTACGTTCATAGAACTTCCCTCCCTTGATATTGATGTAAATAAAGAGCCAAATAAGGGCTAAAGCAATTCCGATTCGTATGGAAGCCACTTCCATCAAATCGGCAGCCTGCATCCAGTCGAGACCCACAAAAACATCCCGCACAAAGGGTACAATGATGTAGGCAATCACTCCAATAACGATGGACAATCCGAACCACTGAGAAAAGCTCGCGATAAATCCTAGATACGGATTCAATCCTCTACTCGCATAGATGTAACTCCCACCTGCTCTGGGCATTGCTGAAGCTAAAGAACCATAGGCAAAGGCCGCTAACAAAGCGGGTAACATGGCAAATAAGAAAGCTGGTAATACATTCGGACCGATGCCGGGTACGCTGCGATGAATCATAAAAGGTACCACATTGATAGACGCTCCTAACATAGAACAGATTCCTGTGGCCGTTAAGGATAAGAGGCCTATTTTTCGTGAAAGTCGGTTGGACGATTCAGACAAGTTTTTGGGTTTGGTTTTCGTTGTTGTGAAGATACATATAAAATTGAGATTTGGGATTTTAGATTGTAGATTTGGGAATTTAGATTTTGGATTTAGGATTGATTATTTCCGTATTTTTAGAACTCATTAAAACCGACCGACTGATGAAATCCATAGTAAAAATCACATTCGCATTCCTAATCCTATTTTCTGCATGTACTCCAAAGGACACCACAAAAGCGGATTTAAAGCAGGCATTGACCTTTCATTCTTCATTTGATACCGATGTGAAAGCTGATTTTGCCTTGGGTGATGCGAATATGTACACGGTTCCGAATCGTAAGGTAGTAGATTCAGCTAGGGTCGGATTGCACAAACCTGATATCACTTTACAAGAAGGAAAAGGAAAGTATGGTGGCGGACTCGTTTTTACCGAGCGAAGCAAGGGATACATTTACTATCCGAGTGAAAAGAACATCACCTACAATCAAGAAAACTGGAGTGGCGCTATTTCGTTTTGGTTGAGTTTAGATCCTGCAACCGATTTAAAACCAGGCTATTGTGATCCAATTCAAATTACCGATATGGGTTATAACGATGCAGGTATTTGGGTAGATTTTACCAAAGCCAATCCGCGTGATTTTAGATTGGGCGTTATTGAAGATCGAGATGCCTGGAATCCGAATCCCGTGGGCCCTGATAATGAGAATCCGATTTTCTTAGAATTACTTCCCACGGTGAAAAATCCGCCTTTTGCCAAAGACAAATGGACGCATATCCTCATTAATTTCTCTGGGTTGAACTCCGAATCGGGTGAAGCTTCTTTGTATTTAAATGGTGAATTGCAAGGGACGCGTTCAAATATCAAAAATCCATTTACCTGGGAAATTTCCAAATCCAACATCTACTTAGGATTGGGTTATATCGGTTTGTTCGATGAATTGTCCATCTTTAACAGAAACCTAACGGATACTGAGATCAAGGCTTTATACACACTGGAAAACGGCGTTACAAGTATCTTGAGATAGGGTAAAACTAGCTTAAAATTATTTCCTACTTTAGTCTCTCAACTAATAACAAACTTATGAGACTAAGAATCACTTTTGCCGTATTCATCCTTCCCATGCTTTTAATGGCACAGGGAGCTAACGACTATTTCACCTCAATGAAATATCGAAATATTGGTCCCTTTCGAGGAGGGCGATCGGTGGCAGCTACGGGTGTCGTAAACAATCCGATGACCTACTACATGGGAACAACTGGTGGTGGATTGTGGAAAACCGAAGATGCCGGTCAGCATTGGAACAACATTAGTGACGGTTTCTTTAAAACGGGCTCTGTGGGTGCTGTTGCAGCTTCTGAAAGCAATCCGAATATCATTTACGTCGGAATGGGTGAACATGCCATTCGAGGTGTGATGACTACCTACGGAGATGGCGTATACAAGTCTACCGATGCTGGTAAAACATGGACACATGTAGGCTTGGAAAAAACCGAACAGATTTCTCGAATTGTGATTCATCCAACCAATCCAGATATCGTATATGTGGCGGCACAAGGAAAATACACCACACCTACCTCAGAACGTGGCGTTTACAAATCTACAGACGGCGGAAAAACTTGGAAAAAGACCTTGTTTGCAAATAACTTTTCAGGAGCTTCGGAATTGTCAATGGATATGAACAATCCGCAAATCCTATATGCTGCTTTATGGCATCACCAACGAACGCCATGGAAAGTGATTAGTGGTGGCGAAGGCAGTGGATTGTATAAATCGATGGATGCTGGAGAAACCTGGACTCGATTGGAAAAGGGCTTACCTAAGGAATTAGGAAAATTGGCCATTGCCGTTTGTCGTTCCAATAGCAATAAGGTGTACGCCTTGATTGAAAGTGATACCAAGACTGATCAAAGCGGATTGTACGTTTCCAACAATGCTGGAAAATCCTTTCGTCAGGTAAGTGGTGATAACCGATTGACACAAAGAGCTTGGTATTATACAGAAGTATTCCCTGACCCGAATGATGATGATACCGTTTATGTACTTAGTGCTCCTGCCCTACGATCAAAGGATGGCGGAAAAAGCTGGGAACGAATTACTGGGACTCACGGAGATTACCACGATTTGTGGATCAATCCGAACAATTCAAAAAACATGGTCATTGCCAATGATGGTGGTGCCGCCATATCGTACAACTTCGGGAAATCATGGTCTACCCAATCAATTATGCCAACTGCACAGTTTTATCGCATCAACGTAGACAATTTAATTCCGTATAATATTTACGGAGGTCAACAAGACAATTCATCAGTAAAAATCGCCAGTATGAACCCTACGGGGTACTCGATTACAGAGCGAAATTGGACATCCGCTGCTGGTGGTGAAAGTGCCTTTTTAGGTTTCGATAAAGACAATCCTACACATACCGTAGGTGGAAGTTATTTAGGGACCATTGAGGTTTTGGATATGGAAAACCGAGTGCGAACGGATATCATGCCTGCACCCATTCAATATCTAGGGAAAGCAGCAAGAGATATGAGGTAATTGTACAATTGGAATGCCCCAATTGTATGGTCGCAACATGAAAAAAACACCATTTATCACGGCGCACAGTTGGTGTTAAAATCGACAGACATGGGTAAAACCTGGACCCATTTTTCCCCAGATTTAACGCGTGACATTGATAAAAAACAAGGGAAAGGTGGCGGACCTTACACCGTGGAAGCCGTTGGTGCCGAAAACTACGGTACCTTAAGTTATTTGATCGAATCACAGCATGAAAAAGGAGTTTTTTATTCGGGATCCGATGACGGATTGGTGCATGTGACCCGAGATAATGGAAAGACCTGGAACAACATCACTCCGAAGAATTTGGGAGAAACCTTGATCAATGCGATTGAAGTATCGCCTCACGATCCTGCAACCGTATACATTGCCACTACCAAATATAAATTTGGAGACTACACACCTGCTATATTTAAGAGTTCCAACTATGGTAAAACTTGGAAGGCGATCAATGAAGGAATTCCTTATGGAGCTTACACCCGAGTGGTGCGTGAAGATGAAAAACAAAAAGGATTGCTGTATGCAGGCACAGAAAAGGGCATTTACATTTCCTTTAATGATGGGAAATCATGGGAGTCCTTTCAACGAAACTTACCGGTTACACCAATTTTAGATTTAAAAGTACATCGAAATGATTTGATCGTGGCTACCTCAGGAAGGTCATTCTGGATTTTAGACAACCTATCCTTATTACCACAGTACAACAAAAAGAACAACGAGGTTAAAGTATATGATATTGAGCCAATCACCTATGGATTCTGGGGGAGTCGAATGAATGGAAATATTGACACCTTTAATGGAATGTCAAATTTTGTTGGAGTGAATCCTGCAAATGGCGTAGAATTATTCTATGATTTACCATCCGTTGGAAAGAAGCCTATTTACCTAACCATTCTAGATGCAAATGGAAATATTGTGAATACCTATACTTCTGAAAAAGATAAAAATTACATTCCCCATAACGGTGGTGGCGCTCCAAGAACCCCTCGATTGCCCAAAAAGAAAGGATTGAATCGCTTTGTGTGGAATATGCAACATCCTATTGTTCCTGGCGTTCCAAAGGTTTATATCGAAGCAAATTTTAGAGGTCACAAAGTTGTTCCTGGAAGGTACACTTTCAATCTAAAAATTGATGGAAAAGTGTACTCCAAACAAGCAGTAATCAAACCAAATCCGAAGTACAACATTAATCCAGAAGAATATGCGGCCTACGATGCAATTATGAGTGATATGGAAGCCAAAGTTACCGACATGCACAACAAAGTGAATTTATTGACGTCCATGTCGAAAGACATAACAAAATCCCTGAAACAATTATATCAAAAGGATAAGAAATCTGCTTTAATCAAGGAAGGAAAAGCCCTTTTGATGGAGATCAAATCTTGGGACGAATTAATGGTACAACGAAGATCTCAAGCATATGACGACGTTGAAAATTTTGAAAACAAGTTTACTGCTGAATACCTGTTCTTAATGAATCAAACCAACAGCAGCTTACCCAAAGTACCCAAAGCATCTTACGATCGTAAAACCGAATTGGATGCAGCATGGATGAAACTAAAGAAAACAGCTGAAACGCTTATAGTTTCCAAAATTCCAGCGTTGAATAAAAAATTATGGGATGCCGGTATTGGAGCAATAAAATCCAAATAACAACGAAATTTCAATATAATAAAGTGACTGTTCTTCAGTCACTTTTTTTATTTATAAGACAATCCGAATCCTAATGGAAATAAAGGAGTAAGGTTATCATCCCAAAAGTTTGGGCCGAATTTGTTCGTCTGATAATCCTTTGCAAATTTAGGCCACGAATGTGGAAGCTTTCCTGTGAAATCATATTCCCCAAATAAGACTTCAGCAATTCCATCTCCTTCAGAACCAGGTAACCAAGCCGCTACAAAAGCATCCGACTGATTGATTTGTCTGGTGACAACCAAAGGACGTCCAGATATTAAGACCACAACGGTAGGGATTCCTTGAGACGTATAGTTTTTGATGTATTGTTGATGTTCTTTGGTTAAGGTTAATTTCAGATTATTGGAAGAATGACCTATATCGCCAAAAAACTCGGCATAGGGTTGCTCTCCCACTACGATGATGGCTACATCAGCTTTTGACTTTTTGTCTGTTCCTTTTTCGTCGTAGATTACTTTACCTGTGCTAAGTTTTTGAATCCCTTCAAGAATGGTTGTAGCGCCCTCATAATTTTTGGCACTTCCCTGCCAGGAAATCGTCCATCCACCCGATTGCAATCCGCTGCTATTCGCGTGTTCTCCAACCACGGCAATGGTTTTATGTTTAGCTATGGGTAAAATATTATTCTTGTTCTTAAGCAATACCAAAGACTCTCGAACAGCTTGTCTTGCAACATCGCGATGGGATTGACTTCCAATTTTTGCAATTAAGGTTGAATCGGGAAATGGATTTTTAAACAAGCCCAATCGAAACTTCTGACGTAAGATTCTTCGTACGGCATCATCAATTCGATCCATGGAAACTGTATCCTTTTTTATGCCCAGCTTCACTCCTTTTTGAAATTTTTCCAAATCACCATCAACCGCCATAAGCATGTCTACTCCCGCATTGACAACCTTGTTTCGTCCATATTTTGAATAGCCCATCCAATCGGAAACCACAATTCCGTCAAAGCCCATTTCATTCTTTAAAACATCTGTAACAAGCTTTTTATGCGCATGTAATGGAATGCCTTCAAAAGAATTAAACCCAACCATTACCGAACCTACTCCAGCATCAATGGCCGCTTGATAAGGTGGCAACAATTGTTCTCTGACTTTTTCCATAGTAAGACTCGTAGTTCCGCCTTCTACTCCGAAATCTGTAGATCCATCGCCTACAAAATGTTTGGCAGTAGCCATTACGGTCGATTTATCACTCAAATTCCCCTGATGCCCTTGCACCGAGGCTTTGGTTAATTCATTGGTCGTTTCCGTACTTTCTGAAAAAGCCTCGTAAACACGACCCCATTTCTCGTTATAGGGAATGGCGATGCACGGAGAAAACACCCAGTTAAATCCGGTTGCTTGTGATTCAATCGCTGTAATTTCAGCTGCCTTTTTTACCAAGTCGGGATTCCCAGTTGCACCTAGACCGATATTATGCGGAAAAATCGTAGCTCCCTCGAAGGTGTTCTGGCCGTGAACGGCATCCACCGCAAAAAGCAATGGAATTCCAAGTCGCGTAGATAAGGCTTGTTTCTGAAGCTTTATGAACTTTTCCTGCCATTCCAAAGCTGTTTCACCAGGTATTGGACCATCGGTATGAATGATAGAACCGATGAATTTTTCTGCCACTCCATTTTCACCTATAGAATCAAAATGACGCACTTGAGACATCTGTCCAATTTTTTCATCGAGGGTCATCTTTGCCAATAATGAATCAACCTTTTTATTGATAATCGCCTCTTTTTCTGCGGATGTCAAGGGCGCCCTTTTACAGGTTAAGGCAAGTAAAAAGCCTGATAGCAATGAGAATAACCCTAGTAATTTTGGTAGTTTAAATTTCATTTCAACGATTCAATTCAATTGAGTTCCAACTCAATCATGGATAGTAAATGTACACAAGACCTATAATATTTCGAGTGAAGAATGGATGTTTTTTCGAAGAATACCCGCTAGTTTCTTAAAAATTCTATTTTTACACCTCCAACAATCCAAAACTTGAATTTTATGAGGGAATTGAACGATTTTTTATCACTGATAGATAGTTATATTGGAAGCGCTTTTTGGTTTCCTTACGCCCTACTCGGAACGGGACTTTTCTTTACCATCTATTTAAAATTTCCTCAAATACGTTACTTCCGATTCGCTTTTAAAGTTGTGCGTGGAAAGTTTGATAAAGATCACAACGAAGGAGATACCAATCACTTTCAGGCTTTAACTACTGCCCTTTCTGGAACCGTTGGGACAGGGAATATTGCTGGTGTGGCACTAGCTGTGCATATTGGTGGTCCTGCCGCAGTGTTTTGGATGCTCATGACGGCAGCAGTCGGAATGTGTACCAAGTTCGTTGAGGTTACCTTATCTCATAAATACCGTGAAAAAGCAGCTGATGGATCGATTGCTGGTGGACCAATGTACTACATGAAAAACAAACTGAACATGAAATGGTTGGCAGCCATTTTTGCGGGTGCTACTGTTTTGTCTTCTTTCGGAACAGGGTCCTTACCACAAATCAATTCGATTGCGAGTTCCTTGAACTCCACCTTCGGACTGGATGAGATGATGGTTGGGGGTGTTTTAGCAGTGCTGTTGGCCTTGGTAATTTTAGGTGGAATCAAACGTATTGCCGCCGTAACATCTAGATTGGTACCTGCTATGGCGATTGTTTACTTCATTGGTGCCTTTGCCGTGATCCTTTACAATATTGAAAACATTATTCCGTCGTTCATATCAATTTTTGCAGATTTATTTACAGGTTCGGCAGCTACAGGCGGATTCTTAGGAGCCTCCATTGCTTTTGCCTTTAACAAAGGGGTTGGCCGCGGGTTGTTCTCGAATGAAGCCGGTCAAGGTTCGGCACCGATTGCACATGCGGCAGCCAAAGCCAATCAGCCGATGTCTGAAGGATTGGTGGCTATTTTAGAACCTTTTATCGATACGATCGTCATTTGTACTTTAACGGCTCTTGTATTGCTTTCTTCTGGAGTTTGGAAGGAGAAATTGGATAATAAATTTGATTATGTAGACATGCAAGTGCTACAAGGATCTTATACCGATACCACGGATGAAGGCCGAACTGCATTGGCCAAACACATTTCAGAAGAAGCCTTTTTACCTGTTTTTGAAGGACAATTACAAGTGGTGGATGGAAAGGTTCAGAATGATGTCTCTTTTATCCACGCGCGTTCTTTGGCTGAAGATGTTTTGGTAAAAAGCAATGGGGAAAATCTAACAGGAACCGTGAATATCATCAATGGAAAACCGGAAGACCTTACCCTTATTTTTGAGGGAAAATCGCTGGTACATAGTGCACCCTTAACTGCTGAAGCCTTTACACGAAGTTATTTTGGTGATTGGGGTCAGTATATCGTTTCCATTGGATTGTTATTATTCGCCTTTAGTACTGCGATTAGCTGGTCGTACTATGGAGATCGAGCCATGACCTATTTGTTTGGTTCAGGGTCGGTGAAATACTACCGTTTGGTCTATGTGGTTGCATTTTTCATTGCTTCATTTGCAGATACAACCATTATTTGGACACTATCCGGAATTACCATTGCGTTGATGACCTTACCTAACTTATTCGGAATCTTGGCTCTCCGTAAAGACATGAAGTCAACAGTGGCGGATTATTGGAAAAATTTTAAAGAAGAATTTCCAGACGAGAAAACTCCAGAATAACAATTTCTAGACGAATATTTCCTATGATTAAGAAGGCTTTGTTTTTCTTTTTGGTTTTAACAAACAGTATTGTTTTTCAAGCGCAAGAAAAGGAAGCTGAAAAAATTGAATTGGGAAAATTCAAGCGTTTGTATAAAATATCGGAAGACGTTTATCGATCAGAACAGCCTAGCAAAAAAGGATTTAAGGAATTGGAAGCTATGGGCATTCAATCTATTCTCAATCTGCGTCGTCGCGTTGATGACAATCGGAAGGCAAAAGGGAGAGATTTTAAGCTGTTTCACATTCGAATCAAAACCAAAGAACTCACTGAAGATCAATTGATAGATATTCTAAAAACCTTACAAAAGGCAGAGAAACCTGTGTTGGTGCACTGCTGGCACGGCTCCGATCGAACCGGTATCACCATAGCTGCTTATCGTATTGTGTTTGAAAACTGGAGCAAAGAAGCTGCTATTGCAGAATTCCGCAAACCTGAATTCGGTTATCACGAAAATTGGTATCCGAATCTATTGGATCTACTCAACAATCTGGATGTCGACAAAGTCAGAAAGGAACTGGGGTTTTAATCTACAGCTATACCTCTTTTCGCAATACCTCTAAGGGCGATGAATTCAAAACTGTTCTGATATTGAACAATCCGACTAGCATTACAAATCCGGTAATCGCGGGAAGCAATACCACAAATGGAATTGGTGAGGGCACAAATGGTTCTTGAAACAACAATGTCGCCAATAATTGAGCACTTACCAAAGACAGTAGAATTCCCGTTAAGCTGCCGAGCAATCCCAAAAACAGGTATTCATAGGCCGAAATTTGAAGAATCTGCTTTCCATGAGCACCGATAGTTCGTAACAGCACACTTTCTTTAATTCGTTGGTACTTGCTATTTCGTACGGAACCTATCAAGACAATGAGCCCGGTAAGAATACTGAAAAAGGCCATAAAATTAATGATCCATGTGATTTTACCTAGAATGTCCTCCACTATGGTAAAAACCTGTCGTAAATCCAAAATCGTCACATTGGGAAAGTCTCTTACCAAATCACGTTGCAAGGATGCCGAAGCTTCTTCCGTAGGCACATAAGTAGAAACCACATTGAATTTCGGTGCATTTTCCAACACACCAGCAGGGAACAATACCAAAAAGTTTACCTGCATGCTTCCCCAATCGACCTTACGAATACTACCGACAGTCGTTTTTACAATCAAGCCTTGCACATTAAAGGCAATGGGATCTCCCAAACTCAGTTTGGCATCTCTGGCAAAACTTTCAGAAATGGATATTTCAATAGGATCTCCTTTCTCAATTCGTCCCTTCCATTCTCCCGAGGTAATTTCCTCTGTATCTGTCAAATAATCTCGGTAAGTCACTCGAAACTCTCTGTTAACAATCCATCTTCGAATCGTTCTGGCTGTATCGGTTCGGATCTCTTTGGCAGATCTTCCTTTGAGGCTATGTACTCGCATGGCAATGATCGGGATGTTATCGATGACCTCTAACTTCTTTGATGAGAAACTGTTTAACAAAGCTTCCTCTTGCTGGGCTTGCACATCCATTAAAATGATGTTGGCATCTGAACTTCTATTTTCAATGGAAGTTTTTGCAAGAAGAATGTCCTTGGTAAAGTATAAGGTGCTGATCAAAAAACTACCCAATCCGATGGATAGCACCAATACCATAGTTTGATTATTCGGACGGAATAGATTGAGTAAACTCTGTCGTTTTGTGAATCCCCATGACGTTGGGAAAAACTTTTTGATGAGTTTCATTACCAACCATGAAACGGCCGCCAATAAAGCAAAAGTGAATAGAATTCCGAAGGTAAAAAAGAGTCCATTTACCCCGTCTTTTAGCATCCAAACCGCAAACAAATAGATTGACAAAACAATCAATGCAAAAATAAAAAATCGCGCTCGTCGAGGTTTTTCTACATCTTCTTCCGATTCTCGTAAAACCGCTAGTGGAGAAACATACCAAGTACCAAGCAACGGTAATAAGGCAAATAAGATTGACATGATGACTCCAAGTGTAATTCCGATCAATACAGGTTGAAAGGAAAGACTAATCTCCACTTCAAAAGGAAGAAAATCTTGTAAGATGTATGGAAAGGAAAACTGCAAAACAATACCTAACAATGACCCAATAATTCCTCCAATGAATCCAATTCCTAATATTTGGAACAAATAAATGAGGAAAGATTGTCTTCGCGTGACTCCTAGGCATTTTAATACTGCAACGTTTTTGAGTTTCTCTTTGATATAGATATGCACCGAACTGGCAATACCAATGCAACCCAATAACAAGGCTATAAAGGCTACCAGGTTTAGGAATCGACCCACATTGTCATAACGTCTACCCAGATTACGACTAGTACTGGTATGCGTATCTAAATCGGCGTTCTCAGCGTCTAGAATCGGATCTATTTGCTGATCCAATAGTTCTAAATCAGTCTCCGGTGATTTAAAGAAATATTGATATTCCTTTCGGCTACCCAGTTGTAATAATTCGGTTTGATCCAAATAATCATAGGGAATCAACACGGTTGGTGCCACTGAGGATGAAATGGCGGTACTACCAGGAATGGATTTTAACTTTCCAACGATTGGGAATTTCACTTTTCCTAGTTTAATACTATCGCCAACGGCAATGTCAAATTGTAATAACAAAGTCGCATCTACCAATGCACCACCCTGTTGTTGGTAGGTTCTTCCAGCATCCACGGGGTCCGTAGAAAGGGAACCATAAAAAGGAAAATCACCTTGCATGGCTCGAACACGAACCAATTTGGTACCTCCGTTTTTTGTAAAGGCACCCATCGATACGAAATTGACTTCCGAAGCATCTGCTCCTAAAGAATCAATAATCGCCAATACTTTTTCGTTGGGTTTGTTCCTACTGTCAATGATGAAGTCCGCCCCCATTAAAGCTTTCGATTGCTTCTTGATATTATCCTTTAAATTTTCGCTGAATAACTGAATAGAAACTACGGCCGCAATCCCTAAAATGATGGAAGCAATGAACAGGAACAATCGAGAAATACTTGCCTTGCCATCACGCCAAGCCATGGTCAGCAGCCATGAAAATGTGGAGTTTGAATTCGAATTCATTAGGCTACCGTTGTTTTTTCGTTAGCAATTATTTTCCCTCCTTTTAGGCGTAATATTTGCTGTGTTCGATTGGCTAAGTCCAAATCGTGGGTAATGATCACCAGCGTAGTTCCTGCTTGTTTGTTCAATTCAAACAGTAATTGAATTACCTTTTCCCCGGTATCTTCATCCAAATTACCTGTAGGTTCATCAGCAAACAAAATAGTCGGATTGTTGGAAAAGGCTCTTGCAATGGCAACTCGTTGTTGCTCACCACCTGATAACTGAGTCGGATAATGATGCATCCGATCTTTCAAACCAACTTTGGCCAACAACTCCTCTCCCGCTTTTCTAGCATTCTTATTTCCTTGCAATTCTAGAGGAACAATCACATTCTCCAAAGCTGTAAGCGTTGGTAATAATTGGAAGTTTTGAAAGATAAATCCGACTTCCTTGTTTCTCAACTTAGCTCTTTCATCTTCATTTAAGGATTGTAAATTTTCCCCACACAATTCGACATTCCCTGCGCTAGGATCGTCCAACCCGGCACACAGTCCAAGCAAGGTGGTCTTACCACTACCTGAAGGTCCAACAATGGAAAAAATGCTTCCTTGCTCCACTTCAAAACTGATATCACTGATCACAGTCAGACTTTTGGATCCGCTGGTGTAGGTTTTCTCTAAATTATTAATCTTTAATATCTTTGACATGGGTTCATCACTTAAATTAAAACGAAAAATGCATACTTCGAAAAATAGCCATTTGATAGGGATTATCAGTCCCAAAGCGACAAAGATATTCTTAAAATTCTGTTATTTTTCGATACTGCTGTGCTTTCTATCCTGCAAGTCTGAAACTCCTAACAAAACTCAAACTAATACTGAATCCACTACCAGTCAAGTAGATACGAACAAAACGGAAGCAAAAAAACGAATTGTGGTTTTTGGCGATAGTCTCACCGCAGGTTATGGATTGGACGATGTTAACAATGCCTTTCCTGGTGTGATTCAAAAAACCATTGATTCCCTGGGGCTGGACTATGAGGTGGTGAATTCGGGAGTTAGCGGTGAAACAACCGCAGGTGGAAAGAATCGAATCGATTGGATTTTAAGTGAAGAACCAAGCATTTTTATCCTCGAGTTGGGCGGAAACGATGGATTAAGAGGGGTTCCACTAAAAGAAACACGGGCCAACCTTCAAACCATCATTGATCGCGTAAAAACGAAATATCCCGAGTGTAAAATTGTATTAGCGGGAATGCAGATTCCGCCGAATTTAGGTCAAGATTACACGACGGAATTCAGAGATATCTTTCCAGAATTAGCTAAGAAAAACGATGTAACCTTAATTCCCTTTCTATTAGAAAACGTAGGTGGCATCAAGTCATTGAATCAACCAGATGGCATTCATCCGACCAAAGAAGGGCATTTCATACTTGCCCAAAATGTGTGGACGGTTTTAGAACCACTCCTTTAGTTTTTTTACGGAACTAAATTCTGCATTTTCCATTGGTCATCAGCCCTTGAAAATAATAATCGCAAATGACTTGGTCGCTGCAATTGTAAATATTCAATGGTATGAGCCTTGATTTTCACTGCTACAAAATTTGGGTTTTCAGCATCGTATTCAATTTCATCATCCTCATTGATTGAGGACCCTGGCTTTAACTTCGTGATGTAATCTTTTCTAGAATTTTCAGGGATGTTGTTCCAATAGGACTTTAGTATTTTTTCATCCGTTTCAAAGAAAACTTCTCCGTCTACGCGTATCTGAAGAAGCTTCTTCGGGTTGTAAAACAAAGCACTTACCTGATTGTTTTCTTGTAATTGACTTACTTTAGCCGAACGAAGATCGGTATAAAACAGCAAAGTAAAATCCGATAATAACTTACGTAAAACAACTGTGCGCAATCTAGGTTTATCATCAGCTATGGTAGCTAGTGAGAAATATCGAAAAGGATGACGTTTTTTTGCATATCCATTCACCAACTCCGCCTCGCATTTTTGCAAATATTCATTCATATCCTTACTTCCTGACTAATAAAATTCCTATTCTTCGGCCTTGAATACTTCACCCAACATGGCTTGCAAGCTTGCCCAAGATTTTTGATCTGCTTCAGCGTTGTATTCCAAGGGTAGGTTGAATTTCTTACCGTTGGTATCTGCTTCTTTAGAGGTGAAACTGTGTTTTACATTCGGATAATTGAAATATTCGTATTTCGCACCAATCGAATCCATTGCTTTCTTGAAGGTGGTTACCGACTCTGGACTAATAAATGGATCAGCTGCTCCGTTACAAACCAGTACTCGTGCTTTTAAATCGGACGTAGGACCTACTGGTAAGGCCACACCACTATGGAAGGCGGCCACGGCATCCAAATCAGCACCAGTATTCGCCATGGTCAAGGCTACACTTCCTCCAAAACAATATCCAATAGCGGCAATTTTTGTTCCGTCTACCGATTCGTGTTTCTTTAACAAGTCCATCGCAGCATTAAATCGATTCTTAGCTTCTGAAAGATTTGAAAAAACACTCATGGCAAATTTTCCTGCATCTTCTGGGTGTTTGGCCTGTTTTCCATCGCCATACATATCTACTGCAATGGCAGTATAACCCAACTCTGCCAACATATCTGCACGTTGACGCACATAATCGTTGTGACCCCACCATTCGTGTACTATTAAGATTCCAGGTCTTTTTTCTTTACTATTTTCATCAAAAGCAATGTATCCTTTCAAACTGGTTGAATCGGTTGCATAGGTAACTTCAGTCCCTTTTACTTTTACAGGTAACTTTTCTGGTTGTGGTTTGCAGGAAAATAGGAAACCTGCGAGCAATACGGTAAGTATGGAAATTCGTTTCATGTTATTTGTCTGTTGATTTTTGTAATTCTTCATATTGTTTCAAAAGCTCTTGGTAACGTTTTTGAGCCTCTTGACCGGGTTTCTGATCTGCACCACTAATCATGTTTAAAAGGTAGGAAACCTGTGAAGTAAACATTTGTTGCGGATAAGCACCACGTGCATTTTTCATTAGTTTCAATATCTCTTTTGCTTTCTTGGATTTTTTCTTTTCAAGCTTGGCTTGCAATCGTCTGGTTTTGGACAATAAGTCAATTACTTGACGCTGCATGGCAATTTGGGAGTTGATATCGGCTTTTGATATTCCGCCTTTCTCTACTCTTGGGTCCATGAGAATCTCAAAGGATTTGCGCAATACTACTCCATTCACTTTTAATTGAGCCGTATATTTCCCTGGAGCAACCAATGGTCCTCTTTTGTAACGATAACGCTCATTGGATGACCAAGCCCCTTTGGATCGCATATCCCATCGGAAACGATTGAATCCGCCTTTATTTTCCAATCGTCGATCTACATAACGAAATACCTGACTTAGGTTCATATCCTCGACTTCAGTCACTTTTGACATCATCTTTTTATCACTTACAATGCTGGCTACCAGATTGTTATTAGCGTCTAAAATATCCAATTGAATGTTTGAAGCATTTCCTTTTGGCAAATAATAATCGATGATTACACTTGTTCTTGGATACTGTGCTGCTCCACGTGTTCCTCTAATTTTTGGATAACGATAACGCACCGTATTGTCCGGTTGAAACAAAACGGGTTGATCGCTCAAGTTATTGATATTGGAATCTCTCAACGCCGTGATATTGTCTAAAATCCAGAAACCACGTCCCATGGTACTTAAAATCAAATCTCCTCTGAATATTTTGATATCGGTAATTGGTGTGACGGGAAGGTTTTGTTGGAAAGATTGCCAATTTTTACCATCATCAAAAGACACAAACATTCCATACTCGGTTCCGGCATACAGCAAGCCCTCACGAACCGGGTCCTCACGCAACACACGGGTAGTATGATCTGAAGGTATTCCATTATCTGGAGTGGTAATTAATGTCCACGATTTTCCATAATTGGTAGTTTTATAGATGTAGGGTTTCTCATCCCCTAACAAATGTCGATCCACGGCCACATAAGCTTTGCCTTCCGCAAATTGTGAGGGTTCAACCGATTCTACGCGTCCGCCTTTTGGCATCTTTTTAGGTGTTACATTTTTCCAAGTCTTGCCACCATCACGTGTTACGGAAATAACTCCGTCGTTGGAGCCTGTCCAGATCAATCCTTTTTTCAACTTCGATTCTCGGATGGAATAAAGGGTACTGTAGTATTCTTCTCCAGTGATATCCCGAGTAATAGGACTACCAGAAATTACTTGTTTATCGGCTTCAAAGGCCGTTAAATCTGGAGAAATGGTTTCCCAATTTAACCCGTCGTCAGTGGTTTTGTGTAAAAACTGTGACCCATGATAAACCACATCTGGATTATGTGGAGAAACATGAATTGGCGCCACTCGTTGAAAACGATACTTTAAATCCTTGGGATTGTGTCCGTAAATATTGGAAGCACCAACATAATAGCTCTTTTCCGTTCCAGTAGTTTTATCGAATACTGAAAAACGACCCTTACAGTTGGCATATACGATATTGGCATTTCCAGGTTTCGGAACAGCCGGACCCGTTTCACAGCCACCGGTGTTCATAATCCAGCCCGATCTGGTATACTGAATGGCACTTGGAGGAAAGCTAGGAACAGAAACCGTGGTACTGTTGTCTTGCTGACCTGCGTACAACCAATACGGATATTGATCATCCACTTCCACTTGATACAATTCGGCAGTAGGCTGATTGAACTGTGAAGACCAAGTCTTGCCACCATTGTGAGAAACATTGGCGCCACCATCATTGGCTTGAATCAATAGATTAGGATTGTTTGGATTCAACCAAATATCATGATTGTCGCCATGCGGAACACTCATTCGTTTCCAGGTTTTGCCGCCATCCACTGATTTCAACAATGGATTTGCATTTGAATAGATAATATCTGGATTCGTTGGATCCAACTCAATATTGGTATAGTAAAACGGTCTGTTGACCAATCCTATATTGCTTGAAACTTGTTTGAATGATTTTCCTTGATTTACAGACTTGTACAAACCACCTTCTTTTCCTGGGGCTTCGATCACTGCATACAGAATACTGGAATCCACAGGAGATACAGCCAAATCAATTTTTCCAATCAAATCTTTCGGCAATCCGTTTTCTAGTTTTATCCAATCTTTTCCACCATTGATGGATTTGTAAATGCCACCTTCATCACGCTGCCCACCCGAAATGATGGTCCAAGGTTTCCTTTCGGCTTTCCAGGCTGCTGCATAAACGATATCTGGATTGTTCGGTAATAATTCCAAGTCAGCGAATCCTACTTTATCAGATATAAAAAGGACTTTGTCCCAGGTCTTACCACCGTCAGTCGTTTTATAAATCCCACGTTCGGAATTACTTCTAAAAGCATTTCCGATAGCAGCTACCCAAACGGTATTGTGGTTTCTTGGATCGATTTCCACGGCACCAATCTGACCCACATTTTTGAGACCGATGAATTCCCAAGTTTTGGCGCCATCGATGGATTTGTACATGCCTTTACCCGAAATCACATTACTTCTCAATCCGTCGGAACCCGTACCAACGTAAACGATATTCGGATCATTATGAGCCACTTCAATGGCTCCAATGGATGGAGTTGCAACAAACCCGTCTGAGACATTGAACCAGGAGGTTCCGTAATCTTCTGTTTTCCAAACCCCGGCACCAGAAGCTCCCAAATAAAACGTTCCTGGTAGTTGTGCTGTTCCAGTGACAGTGGTTACTCTACCTCCTCTTTCGGGTCCTACGGTTCGATATTGTAAGGCACTAAAGTCTTGTGCGGATAAGGATCCTATGGCAATTACCCAAGCGATGAATGTTGCTTGCATCAAATATTTCTTCATGAAAATCAATTATTTATCTCCTTTTGTAAATTCATATCCTTGGTTGATTCCTTTCTCAATTGCTGGTACTCCGCGTTTCATCCACATCGGTTTCGGAGCAGCTTTTAAATAGTGATCAAAGAATTGGGCCATTCGAATGTTGAAATCTACCCGATTTTGCATTTTTAATGGCCAATGTGGTTCACCGTTGTAGTTTAAAAACCATGAAGGTTTGCCCAATCTTCTTAAACTCACAAAGAATTCAATTCCCTGATACCAAGGTACATGTCCGTCTGCATCGTTGTGCATGATTAACAACGGCGTATTGATTTTATCAATATTAAAAATTGGCGAATTCTCCACATATCGCTGTGGATATTCCCATGGGGTACCACCAATTCTACTTTGTGTATGCTCGTATTGGAACTGTCTGCTTAATCCTGTCCACCACCGGATTCCGCCGTAAGCACTAATCATGTTCGGTACCGGAGCTCCTGATTCTGCTGCCTTGAAAATGTCGGTTTTGGTTACTAAGTAAGCGATTTGATACCCACCCCAACTATGTCCTTGCACACCAATGTTGTCCTTGTCTACAAAGCCTTTATCAATCAAAGAAGTGATTCCGGGAATCACACAATTGAAAGCACTTTCGCCTGGATACCCGTCTCTGTAATATACATCCGGATTAAAAATTAAATAACCGCGACTTGCATAGAATGGATAATTAATCGTGGATCTACCGTAAGAAGGAGCTCTGTGTCTGTACAATCCGTCAGAACTCTTTTCATAGAAGTTCACAATCATTGGGTACTTCTTATTCGGATCAAAATTCTCTGGCTTAATTAGCATTCCCTTTAGTGACTTGCCATCCAATGAAACCCATTCAACCATTTCAGCTGTTCCCCAGTTGTAATCCTTTTGTTGTGGATTGGCATCTGTTAGCTGCTTTGGAGATTTAAAGGACATGTTTGTTACCCAATAATTTGGGAATTCGGTGAAGTTGGATCTGGTAAACACCATTCGTTTCTTCTTGTCTTTTTGAGCTACACGAATACCTCCATAAGAATGTCCGCTTTCCACCAGTTGGGTCATCTTCTTTCTTTTCGGATTGTAGGTGGCAACACCACCATATTTATTTTCATCGTTAAAGGTAGCTAGCAACCAAGTAGATGAATTGGAAATAGCACGTTCATCGTAATTTGTGCGAACATAACGATACCTGGTATTGGAAGCTCTTCCCTTAGTTAGGTTTTCCGATGCTCCTGTTTCAGGATCAAATGCCCAAATATCATATCGATCGTAAATCAATAACTTCTCATCATTATCGGTCCACCCCGCCGAGCCATATCCTCTCGGATCATCTGGATAATCGTGTAATTCGTTGTAAAACTGACGTCCTTTGGTTAAGGCTGTATATTTTAAGCTCTTTAAGTTGTAGGTGAACCAGGTAGAATCTTTTCGTGAATAGCCATACACATAGTTTCCTTTTGGACTGATGGAATTTCCTCCATAGATTTTCTTACCCATCATCGTTTTCGCTCCTGTGTTCAAATCCACACGCATCATATCCATCGGACGTTGGGCAGTCCACTGACTTTCCAACATGTACGGAGTGTTATTGCCAACTACTGCAAATGCCGAATTTCCTTGATCACCATATCGGGCCAAATCATAATCGGTATCCGCAATTTGAACCATTTTATTATTCGCAAAATCGTACATAGACAAGTAAGCCTTCTTACGATCATTTTTCACCTGTAATTCTTGTACGGTGTATAAGCGTGGTTCGTCGTAAGTCCATACCTCAACATTCACAATTTCTTCCGGAATTAATGTGGTGTCTTTCACAATTGGCGTGGTGCGCAATCCGAAGAACAATCGCTTTTCATTCTCAGAAAAACGCAAGGATAAATCACTAGAAACCAACATTTTGTTTGCATTATCCTCTGATTTTACAATTTCAGTGGCCGACTTATCTCCTTGATTCCAAGCAAATAAACTTGGTTTTTTAATCAGGGCTTTGGTTGAATCTGCATCAACTACAAATCCGATTCTATTACCAGAATCCGAAATACCTAATTGTGGATATTTGGTTTTAGCATGACTCTCAAAAATCAAGTTTGAAGTTTTATTGTCGGCATTATAGGTATAAACACCACTTTTTAAGGAACCCTTATATCCAGTGGTAGCATAAGTCAACATCTTACCATCTTTAGCTATGGCGTGTTTGGTTACAAATTTGAGTGTATCCTCCTTTCCATCTGCCAAATGACGAATGACCAAGTGATACCCATTGGTTTTTGAAACCCTTTTCACCTTCTTCTTTTTGGTCTTTTTATCCCCTTTTTTACCTTTTTTAGGAGGAATGGCCTCTAGGTAATAAGCAACAATTCCAGACCATTTCGAAGGAACGTCATACCCCTTTACATTAGGAATTTTCGTAACAGTTTTGGATGAAATATTGAAAAGAACTAAGGTGTCTTTCGGAAAATTCTTCTTCTTTACTTTTCGTCGTTTCATTTCCTTAAGGCTGTCTTTATAGGCATTCACCGTAAACATAACGTATTTCGAATCGTGGGTAAACCTACCTCCTTTTACTCGGGGATGCGACATGATTGACTCTCCCTTGGTGGATTTCAAATAAATGGTTTGATCTTTCTCTCCCTTATTCAATCCATACAAAAAGTAGTCTCCCGAATTTGAAATGCTTACATTACGGATGGAGTTCCATAAAGCCTTGTCTTCGTGTTGCATGACCTTTTTCTGTGCATTGACACCAAAGGAAATACTTAGTAATAAAACGAATGATAAAATTCTCATATGTTAATTAGTTTTTGTTTTGATAACCACGACCTGGTGTATACGGTGCACCTGCCTTGATTAATTTTTGTTCTAAAGTTTTAATATCCTCATTGTAAATCTTTTCCATTTTCAATTTCAGGGCAATGATTTCCTCCTTGGCAATCTCATAACTCTCTATATGCGTTCTAGTTGGTCTAGAAGTAGAGTATTTTTGCTCGTACCCGATAGACCCCAAACGGCTAGCTGGAGACAATGGTTGATCGATATCCAATTTACGTTTTACAGGGTCGCCATACATAGCCAATTGCACTTCTTTCAAGGCCTTTTCAATCGCCAAGACATCAGCATTCAAATCGCCAACAGGCTGTTCTGCTCTTTTGATTGCCTCTTTGATATAGCGAATCTTGTTCCTCGAATCCGTCAGTAAATTAGAAGTGATGCTCATTTGTGCAGAAAGTTTGGCAACGGCTTTCTGGAAAGCAACTTTACGCGTTCTATTCTCAGCAGGCATCTCGGTGTTTCTTAATGGTTTCACCACAAAGGCCATAGGCTCTGTAAGCTTGGTTACCACGCCGTCTTTTAATAATCCCATTTCAATCGTATAGGTTCCCGGAGCAACTAAGGTACCCTCGTCGCGACCTCCAAATGGATTATAGAATCTGGATCGATTGAGATTAATTGGATTTTGCAAGGTGTATCGCAAGTTCCAGTGAAAACGCTGGATTCCTTTTCGTGCAGGTCTAAATTCCTTTTTCACTACTTTGCTTAAAGGATCTTTAATGGTGAACACTAATTCTTCTTTTCCTTCATTCATTTCAGCATTCAGTTCGTCATAAGTAGGATATGGCGTATCTGCACCTTTTTTTGTCAGTGCCTTTTCTTTCTTTTGACGTTTGCTCTTCAACGAAGTGAAATTATCTTTATAGTAATAGGTGATGATTGCTTCCGGACCTAAATTCTTAGCTGTATAAAAGTTATCACCCTGGAAGGATTTGCCAGGCAATCCTAGTGGACTGCTTTGTTCCCACATCAGCGCAGTTCGAATTGGATAAATTTTTGCAGTATCCGTAGCTTGGATGTTTTTCACTTCCCGAAGTACAGAATAGTCATCCATGACATAAAATCCTCTACCAAAGGTTCCCAACACCAAGTCGTTTTCTCGCTCTTGAATAGCGATATCTCTTACCGCTATTGTTGGCAATCCGTTTTTCAATTGCTCCCAATTGGCTCCTTGATCTGGGGAGAAAAATGCTCCAAATTCAGTGCCCACAAATAATAAATCTTTGTCTTTTGGATCTTCTTCAATAGCATAAACGCTTCCTCTTTTGGGCAAATTGGATTGAATGGCTTTCCAGCTCTTTCCTTTATCCATGGATTTGAAGATATACGGTTTAAAATCGCCGAATTTATGGTGATTGAAAGCCACATAGATCACGTTTTCATCATGTCTCGACAAGTGAATGCTATTTACATAGGATTGCTTTGGAGCTCCTGAAATATCGTCAATCTTGGTCCAAGTACCACCGCCATCAACAGAAATATGAATTAAGCCATCATCCGTTCCGGCAGCCAATAAATACTTATCCAAGGGCGATTCTGAGAATGATACTACAGCACCATAGGGTGAAGTAGAACCATTTTTCATAACAGCATCCATACTCACCACACGATCATATACTTCTAAAGTATTTCGGTCAATTTGACGCGATAAATCATCACTAATCACCAACCAGCTATTTCCATAATCATCGGAACGAAAAACCTTGTTGGCCGCGAAGTACAACCTTCCGGTTACATGCTTACTAACAGCAAGTGGAGCATCCCAATTAAAGCGATAGGCATTTTCTCCTTTTCTTGCTTTGGGCTTGATTCCTACTTTTTCCCCACTAAGTTTGTCATAGCGCACCAAACCTCCGTACTGAGATTGTGCATAAACAATATTTGGGTTCTTAGGATCTACCTGCGATTCGAATCCGTCTCCACCATTGGTGATAAACCATTCTGAATTGCGAATACCGTGCTCGGTCAATACACGAGACGGTCCACCCAAACTAAAGTTATCCTGGGTACCTCCATAAATGTTATAGAAAGGTTTCGCATTGTCTAGAGCTACTTTATAAAATTGGGTAACTGGGAGATTCTTCTTAAAGTCCCATGTTTTGGCAGCATCAAAGGTTTCATAGATTCCGCCATCACAACCCACAACCCAATGTTTGTTATTTTTCGGATTGATCCACATGCAGTGATTATCTACGTGCTTGGTTCGCTCTCCAACCATTTTAAAGGTCTTTCCACCGTCCTTAGTCACCGACATCCACGTATTCATGGCATAAACGGTATGTTCATCAACTGGATCTGCAATAATTTCTTGATAGTAATTTCCACTAGTTACATAGGAACTACGTTTTTGCCAACTCGCTCCCCTATTGGTGGAAGCAAAGAATCCGCCTTTGCCATTCGCAGCTTCTGCAATGGCATAAATGATTTCTGGATTAGCCGGACTGATGGCCAATCCGATTCGACCTAATTCCTCATTAGGCAATCCTTTTTGTATTTTTTTCCATGTTTTTCCTCCATCAACACTTTTGTGCAATCCAGAACCTGGTCCGCCGCCCACGTAGGTGTATACATGTCTTCTTCTTTGTAAAGTAGATGCGTACAAAACATTGGGATCTCTGGGATCCATCACCACATCATTCACACCAGTATGTTTGTCAATCTTAATGATGGCCTTCCAAGTTTTTCCTCCATCAACGGTCTTATACAATCCACGATCACCTCCTTTGCTCCAAAGAGGTCCGATGGCTGCCACATACACAATATTAGAGTTTTCTGGATGCACGATGATTTTACCAATGTGCTCTGATTTTTTAAGTCCCATGTGTTTCCAGGACTTCCCTCCATCTTCAGATTTGTAGACTCCGTCACCGTATCCTACCGATCGCTGGTTGTTATTTTCTCCAGTACCCACCCAGATAACATTCGGATTGTTCGGATCCATGGTAACGCAACCAATGGAATAAGATCCCTGACTATCAAAAAGTGGTTCATAGGTAACCCCTGCATTGACAGTTTTCCAGACACCACCTGCCGAGGTGGCCACATAATATTCAAAGGGATTATTCGGATTAAAAGCGAAATCAGAAATTCGTCCTGAGGTTAAGGCCGGACCCACATTTCGCCATTTGAGTCCTGAAATTGAAACGGATTTCAAATCGGGCTTGGTTTCACCTTTCTTAAATTTCCATTGTGCTTCAGTACTTTGGGAGAAACTAAAGAGAATCCCAAGTACAATGAGAAGTAATTTTTTCATGATTGAGGAATGTTTGAGTTTGTCAATTTGGTTAGATTTTTTCCTGTTTGGAAGTTCCCTATTAAGGAGTAAATTTCTCCTGAACAAAAGGATGTTCAAGATACTTAAAATTTGGCATTTTTTCATTCTGTAACATCCCTAATTGCAGGCATGCAGAAGAAATAATGGTTAATTAATATTAGAATATCTGTTATTTTAACTAGCCTTTATAAATTTATATCAGTTTTAATCAAGATTTCTAATAATGAAAAAACAATTCCTTACCACCTGCATTGCGCTGTTTAGCTCTCTGCTATTACTTTCTCAAGATTTGATTCAATCCGGACCAATGCTCGGTTATTCCACCATGAAAGAAGCATTGCTATGGGTTCAGACCACTGAATCGGCTAAAGTTCACTTTGAGTATTATGAAAAAGGCAATTCGAAACAACGATTTAAAACAGAAGTATTGCAAACTTCTTCCAAAAACGGCTTTGTTGCCAAATTGGTTGCCGATCAAATTCAGCCCGGTAGGATTTATAACTATGAAGTATTCGTGAATGGAAAGCGCATTAAAAGAGACTATCCCATGGAGTTTCAATCCCAAACCTTGTGGCAGTGGCGCACTGATCCTCCGGAGGTAAATTTTGCCATTGGTAGTTGCAACTACGTGAATGAACCTGGGCTAGACAGACCCGGAAAACCTTATGGTACGAATCATCAAATATTTGAATCCATCAACCAAAAGAACCCCGATTTCATGGTTTGGTTGGGTGACAACACCTATTTAAGAGTAGCCGATTGGAATTCAAGAACAGGCATCATTCACCGTCATACACATTCGCGTTCTTTAAAGGAAGTACAACCGTTATTGGCATCTACCCATCATTATGCAATTTGGGACGATCATGATTTTGGTCCTAATGATTCTGATGGAAGTTTTGCCATGAAAAAAACCACCTCAGAAATTTTTAAACTTTTCTGGGGAAACCCCAATTACGATGTGATTAATGGTGGTGGCATCACTGGATCTTTTGATTGGGCCGACCTACAGTTTTTCTTGCTTGACAACCGCTATTACCGAACTTCCAATCGGAACAAGACTGATAAGAGACAAATTCTAGGCAAAGAACAGATTGATTGGCTTATTAATGCATTGGCTTCAAGCAGGGCTCCGTTTAAATTTGTTTGTATAGGCGGACAAGTAATTAATTCGGAAGCAATTTTTGAGAATTACGCCACTTTTCCCGAAGAACGAAACTACCTACTAGAAAGGATTCGAGAAGCTCGCATTGAAGGAGTGATTTTCTTGGATGGTGATCGACACCATACTGCCTTGAGTAAGATGCAAGAAAGCAGTCGCGTGTATCCATTATACGATTTAACCTGTTCGGCCTTGACCTCTGGTGTAAATAAAGACAAAGAAAAATACAATGCTTATCGCATGCCTGAAACCATTGTTGGTGAACACAATTTCGGTATGTTAAATGTCAGTGGTCCTCGAAACAATCGCGTCTTAAAAATGACCATTTATAATGCTGATGGAAAAGAGCTCTGGAGCAAGGAAATAAAAGCTAGCGACTTACGGTATAAGTCATAAGAAAAGAAAAGTGACCGCGAAAACGGTCACTTTTTATTTGCATTTTAATAAAGATCTAATTCTTAATCAATCCTTGTCCTTCAATCCAAGGAGCTCCTGCGGCTTGCAATCGCTTTTCTAAGCCTGGCATGGTATTCTCAGCAACATTGGAAAGTTTGGCTTTCACTTTTTTAAGTTGTGATTTTACTCGGTTTAACAGGGCCTTGTGTGTACCTGTTGGTCCGTAAGTATTTCCAAAAGCCCTCCAAGGAATTCCTCTACCGTTATTGGCAGTCGGATTGGAACGCTCACCAATTTCATCTTTAATCGGATGTCCATTCAATTCTTTTTGAATGGCCAACAATTGAATTCGTGCATCATTGATATCTTTTAACAAGGCATCATTTGGTGCCGTTGTTTTGTTTGCGGCACGTTTCATTGCTCCAATTTTCTGCATTTGCTTTCTCATCATCATGTTGGTAGCTGTTAAATCCTGCTGGAAAGCGAATACTTCTTCTCGGAAGCGATTCATATCGTCATAAGATTTGCGAGGTAAGGTACCGTCATACATTGGCACTACATTGAAATCTTTGGGCCCTTGAAGAACGGTAGTTACACCATCAACACGTTTCACCAAAGTTGCAGTGTATTTTCCAGGAGTCACCATGATATTTCCAGTTCCAATGCCGTCTCCACGTTGATTCAATCGCTCTCCGCCTTTATTTGGGTAGTTCAATCTCCAATTCACACGATTGAATCCTTTTCGATTGGTTCCTCTAACTGTATTGACAATTTTTCCACCAGCATCTTTGATGATCACCAAAATAGCCGGACCATCTTGGTTCTTCTCCTTTTCAAGAGCATCCCATCCTGGGAAGTTGGTATTGGTCTTTTCTCTCTTTTTACGGATGTCTTTCAACGACTTCACTTTATCAGCCATATAATAAGTAAATATGGCTCCAAAAGGTTTGTTCGGTGCTTTGTATTCAGCGTCTCCTTGACTTCCTACCCTGCTCGCCTGACGGTACCAATGTGCATCTTTTATTGGGAACATGGTTGCATCTTGCTTCATCATGGCAGCACTAAAGTTTCGAATTGGTGTAATATCGTCAAGGATAAAGAATCCACGTCCGAAGGATGCGCCCACCAAATCATTTTCTCTTCTTTGGATGGCGATATCTCTAAAGGAAATCGTTGGTACGCCTCCCTTAAGTTTTACCCAATTTGTACCACCGTTGTAGGTGAAATAAATTCCATATTCAGTAGCGGCAAAAATTAAATTCTTGTTGACATGATCTTGCACCAAACGCCACACCAAGGTACGTTTTGGAAGATCTCCATTGATAATTTTCCAGCTCTTTCCTTTGTCTGTACTTTTTAAGACATATGGCTTGTAAACCCCATATTTATGGTTGTCAACAGCAGCATATACAACATTGGCATCAAATAAATCGGCACGAACATCATTTACAAATGGTACATGGTCCAATCCTTTGATAGAACTCAACTCGAATTTACGCCAAGTATTACCTCCATCTTCTGTAGTTTGAATCAATCCGTCATCGGTACCAGCATAAATCAATCCTTCTTGTTTTGGTGATTCAGCCAAGGAAGTGATGGTGTTGTAATTCGACATGGCTCCAACATCCCAAGCATTGTCCCAGCTTTGTTGTTTTCCGAAATACGGAATTTCCATTCGTTCTTGATTCAAGGTCAAATCTTTTGAAATTGCTCTCCAATCGTCACCTCTATTGTCTGAACGCCATACGCGTTGTGAAGCGAAATACAGACGTTTAGGGTCATGCGGACTTACCAATATCGGGGCATCCCAGTTGAAGCGTTCGTAAGGATCACCTTCCATCGCTTGTGGCTGAATGAACACCGTCTCCTTAGTAGTTTGATCAATTCTCCAAAGTGCACCTTGTTGAAACTCTCCATAGGTAATATTGGGGTTTCCAGGTTCAATGGCAGATTGATGTCCGTCTGCACCTAATGTTTTCCACCAATCGGCATTGGCGATACCATCTGAATACATTGAATTTGAAGGTCCGCCATGGGAACCGTTATCTTGAGTACCTCCGTAAATTTTATAGAATGGCTTTGAATCATCTACGGCCACCTTAAAGTATTGGGTAATCGGTAAATTTCGAATGAATTTCCAGCTTTTTGTTAAATCGAAGCTTTCATACAATCCGCCATCAGTACCAAACAACACATAATTCGGATCTGATTTTTTGAATGCCATGGCATGGCTGTCTACGTGCTTGTTTCTTTCATTCATGGTATAGAATGTTTTTCCATGATTGTCTGAAATTTGCACGTAATTGTTCATTAAGAAAAGTTTACCTTCATGATGTGGCGAAGCATATAGCTCCTGATAGTAATGTGGTCCTGTCCCTCCTGATACGGCATTGGACTGTTTGGTCCATGAAGCACCTCTGTTGGTGGACATAAACAATCCACCTTTGGTACGATCCAATTCAATCGCAGCATAAATCACATCCGGATTGAATGGTGAAATCGCCAAACCGATTTTTCCAAGGTTTGACCCTGGAATTCCTTTTTTTAATTTGGTCCATGTTTCTCCTCCATCAACACTTTTATGCAAACCAGAACCTGGTCCGCCACCCAAATAACCAGCCACTGTTCGGTGTCTTTGCCAAGTAGCAGCGTATAAAACATTCGGATCTCTAGGATCAATCTCTAAATCGGTTGCTCCGACCCATTTACTATCGCCCAATGTACGCTTCCAAGTTTTACCACCATCAGTAGTTTTATAAACACCTCGCTGTCCACCTGCAGTCCATAACGGACCTTGAGAAACTGCCCAAACCGTATTGGAATCTTCTGGGTGTACAATGATTTTAGAAAGATGTTCAGAGTCTTTTAACCCTACATTCTTCCAAGTGCCTCCGTCGTCATGACTCACATAGATTCCGTCTCCGAAAGCGACGTGGCGGCCTCCTACATTTTCACCAGAACCAACCCAGATGGTATGCGGGTTACTGGGATCGATGGCAATTGCACCAATTGAATAGGATTTTTGTCCATCAAAAATAGGTTTCCAAGTTGTTCCAGAATTGGTAGTTTTCCATACTCCTCCTGATCCAACGGCAACGTACCAGACATTTTCATTTTCAGGATGGATAGCGATATCTGCAATTCGACCCGAGGTGAAGGCAGGGCCTATGTTTCGAAGTTTTAGACCAGCAAAAGTTTGGTCTGTAATTTTCTGTGCATTCATTGGAAATGTGAGTCCGAAGACCAGCAAAGCCAACAAAGCAATTTGTATGCGTGTTTTCATGTAATAATTGGATTAAGTTGATTTCTATTAATATCCGGCAGCTTGCCCATCTTTACGACTTTCGGAAGCGCCTCGGTATACTTTGTTCTTATCGTCCCACATAATGGCTTGATAGCCTCCATAAACACCTCTTGCAGTCCCTATCCGGTGTCCACGATCCATTAATCCGCGGATGGTACTGTATGGAATTCCAGATTCTGTGCGAATCATTCCTGTGTTTGTGGTGGTTTTACCCATCGGACTTGCGCCACCTGTATGATCCCAACGAGGTGCATCCCCTGCTTCTTGCAGGTTCATCCCAAAGTCAACAATATTCATGATGATCTGTGTATGACCCATCGGTTGGAAGTCACCTCCCATTACCCCGAAACTCATGAACGGTTTTCCGTCCTTAGTAACAAAGGCAGGAATGATGGTATGGAACGGACGCTTTCCAGGTTCGAAAGTATTGGCTTGATTTCTTTTAAGGCTAAAGAGTTCACCCCTATCTTGTAACATAAATCCAAGTTTAGGTGGAGCCATTCCAGAACCCATTCCGCGGTAATTGCTCTGAATCAAGGAGATCATGGTACCATCTTTATCAGCCACCGTCATATAAATGGTTTCCCCAGCGGAAATTTTCCCGGCATTATAAGTCCCTGCCCTGTTTGTAATTTGGGCTCTTCGTTTTTTCGCATAATCCTCAGAAAGTAATTCCTCTACTGGAACATCAAAAAAGTCCATATCAGCATAATATTTGGCTCGGTCTTCAAAGGCTAATTTTTTAGCCTCAGTGAACAAGTGCAAGTGTTCTGCACTTCCAAATTCTATTTTAGAAAAATCATATCCCTTTAAAATTTGCAACATTTGAAGGGCGGCAATTCCCTGACCGTTTGGTGGTAATTCCCAGACGTCGTAGCCCCTGTAATTTACAGAAACAGGTTCCACCCACTGGGATTTATGAGCGGCTAGGTCTTTGGCCGATAGAAAACCTCCTTGTTCTTTGATGAATTTTCCTATGGTCTTGGCAATATCTCCTTTGTAAAAAGCATCTCTTCCACCTTGGGCGATCTTTCTATAAGTGTTCGCCAAATAAGGATTTTTGTAAATTTCTCCCTCTTGAGGTAATTTCCCTCCATTCTGAGTTTCATAGGTATCTACAATATTTGGGAATCCTTTCGATTTGAAAAAAGGAACCGTTCTATTCAAATACCAGGCAATCAGTTCGGTTAATGGGAATCCTTTTTCAGCATAGCCTATGGCTGGAGCTAAAATTTCGGTCATGGGTTTTGACCCAAATTTTTTGTGAAGTTCAAACCATCCATCAACAGCTCCAGGCACACTAACTGGTAAAGGTCCGTGAGACGGAATCTTCTCCATGTTATTTTTCTCAAAATAATCCAGGTTTAGATCCTTTGGTGATCTACCACTAGCATTCAACCCATAAAGTTTTTTCGTTTTGGCATCCCATACAATGGCAAAGAGATCACCTCCAATGCCACAACCAGTAGGTTCCATCAATCCGAGCGCTGCATTTGCTGCAATAGCTGCATCTATGGCGTTTCCACCTTTTTTTAATACATCGAGTCCGATTTGAGTTGCTAAAGGATGGCTTGTGGCCACCATTCCATTTTGTCCCAATACTTCAGAACGCGTTGCCCAGGATTTTCCTGTAATTCGGTCTTGGGCAGTTGTAAAAATTGAAGTAAAAAAAACAAATAGAAGACAAGTAGAAATTGTTTTCATTAATTGGTAAGTTAAAGTTTGTTTAGTTTCGACTTCTAAGATACGAAACATTCGATTACCTGTTTCTTATGTCAAAAAAAGGTACAATGAATCCCGTTAGAAGGATTAATAAGCCATCTATTCGCTTTCCACTTCTTTTGGTTCTTCAAGACCAATGAACTGCTGGTATTGATCGTAGCGTTGGAAAATCTCATTGACATAATTCACAGGTTCGGTTCCTCGAACATATCCGTATTTGATAAAAGGCTTGTTATAATTCTTTGGAAAACGCAATGCCAGAAGCATTTTATCTACATTGTTTTCCCAAACATCTGTTTTTAAGTCGTTTTCCTTTGCCAAGCGCTGGGCATCAATTACATGCCCTAATCCGCAATTGTAGGCCGCCATAGCAAACTTTATGCGGGTAATCGAATCGGTAATGCTTTCAAATTGATCATACATTTGTTTCAAATAGGCCGTACCGCCTCGAATACTCTCTTTTGGATCTGACAAATCTTGAATATTCAATTCCTCAGCCGTTGCGGGCATTACTTGCATCAAGCCTTTGGCACCTGCCCATGAATTTGCCTTGGGATCAAAATGGGATTCTTGAAAAATTAAAGCCGCCAATAAACGCCAATCCCAATTCAATTTTTCAGCGTAAGTTTTGATTAAGTCATCGTATTGACTAATTTGATTGTTCTTCAAACTATAGTAATCGCTGCGTTCTCGCTTCTTGTAGGAATATTTGTTTTTAAAGTATTTGTTATAAATAACATTGTAACGCTTTTTCTTACGGTTTTTCAAAATCCAAGCATTGACAACTTCTTGAAGGTTTTTAGCCTTTTTTCGAGTTACCCAAGCAATTCGCTGTGAGAAGGAAATAGGAACACTAATGTCTAAAATAGGTCTGTTGGAAGCATTGATTTTGGCAATGTTCTCGTCAACAATAGTGTACTTGATCTTTCCTTCAGCAACCAGATTTACAATTTCACCATCGCTTAATTTACTACTCAAAGTATCAATGTAAATTTTACCTCCAATTTCATTTTCCAAACTTAGCACACGTTCAAAATAGGCCGAATTTTTACGGATGGAAATCGTGTCGTCTATAAGTTCAATATTGTCTTGAATTAGCGAATTTTCAAGGGTTTTCCAATTCAATTTCAGATAGTTATCCGGTTTTTTTTGAACCAATACTTGTTTGGTCAGGTACAGGTATTCTGTAAAATCTACTTCCCATTTTCGTTGATTGGTAATGGTCATCCCATGGGCAATAATGTCCACGTCACCTCGGTTCAAAACCTCAAATTGAGAATCCAGATCATCAGATACCACCAATTCTAATTTCAAATTCAAATCATCGGCAAGCCATTTGATCAACTCGTATTCAAAGCCCATTGGTTGGCCTTTGTATAAAAAGTAACTGGTACTACTATACACAATCAGGACCTTTAGAACCCCATCTTTTTTGATGTCCTCAAAATCACGATCACTAGAATTTACAAGGAAAGGATTGATGGGATTACCATTTTCATCGAATTCGGCAGAGGGTTCACCCTTGCATGCTGTAAGGATGATGATTAAAAGGAACAGAAAGACTGTTTTGCCTGTTTTCATGAATCACTATAAATATAATGATTATTTGAAAAGTCAAAAATCCGTGAAGATCGGATGAAATATATCGGTTACATATTTATCGTTATTGGTATCAATGCGCGAGTTCAATATATCGCGATGAACGGCTTTGGCCTGCAACGGGACTGAGTATCCAATTTGGAATTCTTTTTTCAAGTGTTCCTCTGTTGTAATGGACAGAACAGAATCTTTATCCTCTGGCAAAACCGACATAGGCATTCGTTTGGCTGCATTGTGGACTCTCGCTAAAAAATCGTCTGCTTTTGTCGTTAGAACACTGAAGGTCAAGCTATGATCTCTTTGTTTGGTATAAATACCCACCAATCCGAATAATTCAAAATCAGACCGATGCAAAAGATAGGGATAGCTCACATTCGCCACTTTATGAGGTTCGAAGTAACCGGAAACCAATACAATACATTTTCTATGCAAGGCGGCTTCACTTTTCCAACCCGCAGCTTTCTCCGTAAACAAACTATCATCGCGAGTATTTAAAGTACTACCTCCTTTTGTTTTCCAATAATTCTCGATATCAAAGTAACTCGGCGGTGCAATGGACCAGGTGGCCCTTTGAATTACATGTGGCGCTTCTTGAGTAATAATCATTAACAGCGGATGCTGAAATCCGTTCACATGATGATAAGAAACAGGAGAATCATCTTGCATTTCGGCACTGAACAAATCTTCAACGAAAGATTTGGACTTTTTATTAAGTATGCTATGAATATGAAAACACATAATGAATTTGATCTCCTAAAGATAGCAGAATTAACGCATAAAAAAAGGCAAGGTTTCCCTTGCCTATTCTAATAAATATAAAGGTGTATACCTTTTAATTGTTGATGTAATGATATCTTTCGTTCTGTTTCTTGTAACTATTCAACAGTCCCATTGAATTCAAATCATCGATTACAGAATACAATGATAAAATGATGGATATGTTATCCACTTTTTTAAATAATTCGAAACTTGAAAGATGTTTGTCACCTAGTGCATTTAACACTGATTGGTGCTTTTCTGATAAGCCTTTGTTAATCATAATTTAGGGGTTTTAAGGGATTCAAATATATACAATAATTTTAATATGCAAAATAAAATTACTTTTTTGTCTCCCATTAACCTACCCAAAGCTAGACAATTAGCTGTGAAAAAGTGCTATTATTCGTAGGGGATAAACACCCTTTTTAAACCAATCATCTTTCATGAAATACCTGTAAATCGATCTTATCTTTGTCATAATGATGAATAAAATCAAACATATTTCATCTTAAAATGCACGGTAAACCATGGTTTATTACATTTTTTGGTCAATTACTAATTATTTGTATATTTGTACCGTTCATTTCAAATAAATGCCAAAGACCGAATTATTCAATAGAGAAGAAATACTGCATAAATGTGCAGATCTGTTTCATAGAAAGGGATATAATGCCACTTCTATGCAAGATTTGGTAGACACTACAAACTTGAACCGATCAAGTCTGTACAATTCGTTTGGCAACAAACGTGGCATCTATGTAGAAAGCCTTAAATTCTACAAGGACAAATCCAGTCAAAGTGTTCAATCTTTTTTATTGGACTCCAAAACCCCACTAAGTGCTTTGGAATCAATCTTCAACTACGCCATCAATTCTGGTAAAAACGGTTGTTTACTGAGCAATTGCGCAACCGAAATGGCGAATATGGATGAAGGGATTAAGCGCTTTTTAGAACATAATGGAGATCAAATGGAAGAACTTTTTGAGAACATTGTAACCAAAGGACAGTTGAATGGCAACTTTAATTACAAAAGAACTGCCAAGGAATACGCGACCTACCTTTTCTCTGCCCTTCAAGGGATACGAGTAACAAGTATGATTACCGATAACAAATCAAAACTAGATAGCTTGGTAAAAACTACCCTATCTATCTTATATTAATTTTTTTTAACTATAAATGGAACGAACGTTTCAAATAAATTTAACATCATGAATAAATTAGAAAACAAAGTAGCAGTAATTACAGGAGCAAATAGTGGTATCGGATTAGCCACGGCAAAACTATTTCTAAAAAACGGAGCAAAAGTGGTTCTATCTGGCCGAAGAGAAAGCGCTTTGGCCGTAGCGACAAAAGAATTACAAGGCAATTTCATAACCGTAGTGGCCGATGTTTCCAAAGATGAAGACAACAAAAATTTGATTCAAACAGCAGTTACTACCTATGGGAACATTGACATCTTATTTCTAAACGCAGGTATTGCACCTCCTACTCCAACTACGGATATCAGCGCAGAACACTATTATCAAATATTTGATATTAACGTAAAAGGACCTATGATCGCTGTTAAAGAAGCCTTGCCACATTTAAATAATGGTGGTACAATTTTATTTACAAGCTCCATTGTACATCAAAAAGGATTTGAAAACATGGCCGTGTACTCAGCAAGTAAAGGAGCCTTAAGAGCCTATACAAGAGTTTTGACCAATGAGGTGAAATCTAGAAATATTAGGGTAAACTCCATCGCTCCAGGTCCGATTGCGACACCTATTTATGACAAAATGGGGTTACCCACTGAAGTTGTGGAGGAAATGGGCAAAGGATTTGCAGCTATGAATCCAATGGGAAGGTTTGGCACATCTGAAGAAATTGCCAACACCGCATTATTCTTGGCTTCTGACGATGCCTCATATATCAATGGCATCGAGATTGAGGTCGACGGTGGTATGAGTCAAATCTAAAAATTAAGTCAATGCATCAACGAAAGGATCTTTTACAAGATCCTTTTTTTTTTGGCTGTTCAATTCGTACTTTTATTTCAATGAAGTTATTGAAAAACAAGTACCCCTTTGATCCATCTGCAAAGCACCACATTCTGATTGGTATTGGCCTAGGAATCTGGATATTCTCATTCTTGTATTTCACCGAACCCTTGGATGTCAGTGAATTTGGTGAAAAAGAAAAACTCATTTACCTTCCCATTTATGGTCTCATTGGTGGCGCTTGTTATTGTTTGTTCATTCCCCTTCAGAGTTTTCTCAATAATTTATTTCAACATCGATGGACCATCTTAAGTGAGCTGGTATTCTTATCAATGTTTGTACTTATTGCTTCCATTTTTGCGCGACTCTACTACTTGAATGTCATTATGATTGGGGAATCCAATCCCTACAGCTTGGGGTATTACATCAGCGACATCTTATTTCCTGCCATATTAATTATTCTACCCATTGTCATCATTGGTCGGTTTAGCTTCGGAAAGTACAAGGAGAAAAAACTAGAACAAACCAAGATTGAGATACCTGGAGAAGGGACTTATGACGGGTTAAAGTTGTTTTTTGATGATCTCATTTTCATTCAATCCGCAGATAATTATATCGAAGTCAATTATTTTTCAGGAAAAGAAATTAAAAAATCATTGGTGCGCAACAAACTATCGGTTATTGCCAATGACTTTCCAGAATTACTTCGTGTTCATCGAAGTTATGTGGTGAATCCCTTTCATTTTGTACGATGGAAAACTGAGAAAAATAAATTATCTCTTGAATTGTCAGGTGCTCATTTCACCCCTGTATCCAATACTTATAAGGAGGAGGTAAAATTCATTATTAATTCCACCACAAATAACTAATATTTCGCCCCATACCCTTATGAATATTGAATTTATAAGGCAAGTCGTTTGTAGTTTTGAATCGAAAACAAAACACAAATTTGAGCCTTATGAAAACGACAAACGCCTTAATTTTTAGTTTCTTTTTTCTTTTAACCAATGCATTCGGACAGCAAGTGAATCGCGAAATCGTATTGATGGGAACCATGCATACCGTTCCTAAAATTGTAAAGCACAGTTACAAACCCATGTTTAAAAAAGCGTTGAAATACAATCCCGATGCCATTTATGTAGAGAGTCCTATGGCAAATGATTCGTTAAGTTGGAGCTACTTAAAAAAAGGTTGGTCCAAGAACTATCAAAAGTTCTACAAACTTTCAGACTCCCTACAACAAACCGCCTCCTTTGATCAGAAAAAGTTCGAAAGCCTTTCTAAAATCCCTTTAAAGGAGTTAACAACCGGTCAGTTAGAGGAGCTAATTTCATTCTTTGCTTCTCTTAGAGATAATGGCAACTATGAATATTATTCATATCTCAAAAAATACGGAATCAATGGCGCCAAGAAACCAACAAGACATGAGGATGGAGATTTGACTTATAAATTGGCCCTTCGATTGAATCATAAGCAAGTGTACAACATGGATGACCAACGAACCAATAAGGAATATCATGAAGGTTGGAGTAAATGTGTAAAAGAAGGTGTTCGAAATGGAAACAATGAGATTCTTAACAAACTCAACAAAAAAGATTATAATGCGGCCATGATTCCAGCCATTTTTGGCAAACTAGGGAAACATACAAACAAGCGTAAATCCTTAGAACGACTGCATAGACAAAGTTCATTTTCTTATGTAAAACAGGACACTGATGGTTGTAAACAAGGAAGAAGGTTTTGGAACGAACGCAATGCACGAATGGCCACAAATATTGGAAACCAAGTTTTAAAGAATGGACATCAGAAAAGCCTGGTCATCGTGGGTGCGGCCCATATCATAGGTTTGGAAAAGGAATTAAAAGAGCAGTTTCCAGTCTTGAAAATCCGTTTGGCTTATGAATAACAAATAAATAGTCTCTTTGGAGGCTATTTTTTTTCTCTGGATTTCAATACATCCACCACATCATTGAGTCGATATCCTTTGGCCTGCAACAACATCAAGTAGTGAAATAACAAATCGGCGCTTTCATTTAAAAACAACTCATCGTTATTGTCTTTGGCTTCGATAACTGTTTCTACTGCCTCCTCTCCCACTTTTTGAGCTATTTTATTGATGCCCTTCTGAAAAAGTGAAGCTACATAGGATTTAGAGCTATCTGCGTTTTCAACACGACTGTTAATGGTATTTTCCAATTTGGTTAGGAAACCATATTCCGCAGCATTCTCTTCACTCCAACAAGTATCTGTTCCAGTGTGACAGGTAGGTCCAACTGGATTTACCAATACCAATAAAGTATCGTTATCACAATCCAACTTCATATCTATCAATTCCAAAAAGTTACCACTTTCCTCACCCTTGGTCCACAATCGATTTTTGGTACGGCTAAAAAAGGTCACCTTTTTAGTGGAAAGGGTTTTATCATAGGCTTCTTGGTTCATATAGCCCAACATCAACACATTTTTTGTTTGTTGATCTTGGATGATTGCTGGCACCAATCCGTCGTTATTTTTTGAGAAATCTATATTCATAATCGAACCTCTATGTTGTTTTGTTGTAATTCTTTTTTTAGATCTGGTATCGGTATTTCTCCAAAGTGAAAAACACTAGCTGCCAACGCGGCATCGGCCTTTCCTTTGGTAAAGGTATCTACAAAATGTTGAACAGTACCTGCCCCACCTGATGCAATTATTGGAATGTTAACCAATTCTGATAGTCTCGCTAAAGCTTCATTGGCGAATCCGCCTTTGGTACCGTCGTGATTCATGGATGTAAATAGGATCTCTCCTGCACCTCTTTCTTCTACTTCCTCCGCCCATTCGAACAGATCTATTTCAGTAGGTATAGAACCGCCTGCCAAATGAACTTTCCATTGACCATCAATTTTCTTTGCATCAATAGCAACCACAATACACTGACTACCAAACTTTTGAGACAATTCATTGATCAATTCTGGACGTTTAACTGCCGAAGAATTGATGGATACTTTATCGGCGCCACAATGCAATAAATCATCCACATCTTCAATGGATGAAATGCCCCCTCCAACAGTAAAGGGAATGTTGACTTGTTCGGCCACTTTGAGTACCATATCATGCATGGTCCTTCTTCTTTCCTTAGTGGCTGTGATATCTAGAAAAACCAATTCATCGGCCCCTACTTCCGCGTATTTTTTACCCAATTCAACAGGATCACCAGCATCAATAAGATTCACGAAATTGACGCCTTTAACGGTTCTTCCGTTTTTGATATCTAGACAGGGTATGATTCTTTTTGTTAACACTTTCTGAATTACGATTTACGATTTACGATTTCGGACTTATGATTTACGATATGGGATATTAGATTGTCGATTTCACGTAACTCATGAATCCAAGTCTTTTCCTATTTCTTCTTTTTTATTGTATTTATTGACGATACAATGATGGACAACAACTCATTTCCTTCCTTCATTAAAACTCTTATTTCTTCTTCAAAATTGGTGGTTATTTCCTGAAACAGTTCTAACCAATACAAACTTTCATCTGCCTCTTCCTCAACTATTTTTAATTTATAAACAAAGTCCGCCGTTGATTTTGCTCTCTGTGCTGCTCGATAATTAGCTCCTACAGAACTAGAAGACCTAATCAATTGGTTTACATACGCATTATACTCTCTTGACTTCGGCAACTTCGCACTTAATTTCCAACAATCAATGGCAAAACATTTTGTTCGATTCAACATTTCTTTTTTCATAGCTTTTAATTTTCATTTTCCTTTTCTCTTTTTTAATTCTAAAATCTAAATTCCAAAATCTAAAATATAATTTTCTAAATCCTTCAAGGATATTCTATTCTCATAAATCGCCTTGCCAATGATCACTCCTTCGCATCCCAATTCAGCAAGCTTTGGTAACTCTTCAAATTCAGAAATTCCTCCTGAAGCGATTAATTTAATATCTGGCATATCTTTCAAAATTCGCTCGTACAAGTTAAAAGATGGTCCCTGTAACATGCCGTCTTTGGAAATATCCGTGCAGATTACATAATCTATTCCCTTTGACTTGTAGGATGAAATAAAGGGAATCACATTCAATGCGCTCTCTTCTTGCCAACCGCTTACAGCAATCTTTTCATTGTTGCAATCCGCACCTAGAATGATTCGATCACTTCCATAAAATTGAATCCACTTTTCAAAAACTTCAGGATTCTTCACTGCAATACTCCCTCCGGTGATTTGATTCGCACCAGAATTAAAAGCTATTTTCAAATCCTCATCAGATTTTAATCCGCCTCCAAAATCAATCTTGAGATTGGTTTTTGAGGCCAATGTTTCCAAGGATCTGTAGTTAATGATATGACTCGCTTTTGCTCCGTCTAAATCTACCACATGCAAATATTCAATACCTGCATCTTCAAAAGCTTTGGCAATCTCTAACGGATTTTCGTTGTATACTTTTTTTGTACTATAATCGCCCTTTGTTAATCGCACACACTTTCCGTCGATAATATCTATTGCTGGAATTATCCTCATAAGTTCAAAAAGTTTTCTAATATTATCTCACCAACTTTTCCGCTTTTCTCTGGGTGAAATTGAACGCCGTAAAAATTTCCTTTTTGAATGGCAGTTGCATATTTCTTTTCATAGAAAGAGGTAGCAATGGATTCATCAGTGTCTTCGGCATAATAGCTATGTACCAAATACATGTAAGCGTTTTCATCGACTCCTTTGAACAAATCGGATTTCAATCCTTGAATGGAATTCCAACCCATTTGCGGCACCTTTACGGCATTGGAAAAACGCTTCACATCCACATCAAAAATATCTAATCCTTTTGTATTTCCTTCTTCCGAAGACCTGCACATCAATTGCATTCCCAAACAAATACCAAGAACAGGTTGTTTTAATTGGGGAATAACCTTATCCAATCCTGATTCACGTAATTTCGTCATGGCCGAACTTGCTTCACCAACACCTGGAAAAATCACCTTATCAGCTTTTTTAATTTCCTCAGCATCATTGGATAACACCGCATCAAATCCGAGTCTTTTAAAGGCAAACTGTATGCTTTTAATGTTTCCCGCTCCATAGTTTATAATGACTAACTTCATTACAGCATGCCTTTTGTAGAGGGTAATATCATTTTTTCTACATCCCTTTTTACAGCCATTTTGATAGCCTTTGCAAAAGCTTTAAATATGGCTTCAATTTTATGATGTTCGTTGGTTCCCTCGGCTTTAATGTTCAAATTACATTTGGCGCCATCGGTGAAGGATTTGAAAAAGTGTATGAACATTTCCGTCGGCATTTTTCCGATCATTTCACGCTTGAATTCGGTTTCCCAAACCAACCAATTTCTACCTCCAAAATCAATAGCTACCTGTGCCAAACAATCATCCATAGGAAGGCAGAAACCATAGCGTTCAATACCTAGTTTGTTACCCAACGTCTGAGCAAATACTTCACCCAAAGCAATTGCCGTATCTTCAATGGTATGGTGCTCATCAACCTCTAAATCACCTTTTACCTTGATATTTAAATCGAGTTGCCCGTGTCTTGCTATTTGATCCAACATGTGGTCAAAGAAGGCTAAACCAGTATCAATATTGCTTTTCCCTGTTCCGTCTAGATTCAGGTCAATTTTTATTTTGGTTTCATTGGTATTTCTTTCAATGCTACCAGTGCGATCCGCCACTTTCAGGAATTCATAAATATCTTCCCAACTATCGGTCTCAAGAGCAATAAATGTGTTTAATTGGTCACGTTTGGTAGAAATTTCGTCAGCACCAACTTCAGGATGGGTATTGATAAAGATTCCTTTTCCTCCTAAATTTTTAGCCAACTCGATATCGGTCAATCGATCACCAATCACATAGGAATTTTCTAAGTCGTAATCGCCATTCATGTACTTGGTTAACAAACCTGTATTTGGTTTGCGAGTTGGTGCATTATCCGCAGCAAAAGTTCTATCAATCACTTGTTCACTGAATACAATTCCTTCTTTTTCAAAGGATTGCATTACAAAATTATGAACGGGCCAAAAGGTGTCTTCTGGAAAACTTTCGGTACCCAATCCGTCTTGATTCGTTACCAATACCAATTCGTAATCCAATTCTTTGGCTATTTTACTGAGGTATTGAAAAACCTTTGGATAAAACTCTAACTTTTCAAAACTGTCCAATTGATAATCAATTGGTGGTTCAATCACCAAAGTTCCATCCCTGTCTATGAACAATACTTTTTTCATGCTATAATGATTTTAAAGCATTAACTAATTCTCTATTTTCTTTTGCAGTTCCAATGGTAAAACGCAAACAATTGTCACACAACAATTGATTGCTTCGATTTCGGACCACAATCCCCATACGAATCAATTGATCGTATCTTTTGTTCGCATCATCTACCTCGACCAATAAGAAATTTGCATCAGAAGGGTGAATTTTCTTCACGATTCCAATCTCGGTTAAGGCTTTTGATAATTTAACTCTTTCTTCAATGATCAACTGAATTTCTCCCTTCACCCGATCTTGGTCCAACAATGCTTTTAGGGCCGCATCTTGGGTCAATTGATTGACATTGTAGGGAGGCTTGATTTTATTAAGAACCGAAATAATCTCATCGGAAGCATAACAAATTCCGAGTCGGATTCCAGCCAATCCGTAAGCTTTCGATAAGGTCTGCGTCACGATTAAATTTGGAAACTCATTGATGCGTCGTACCCAACTTTCTTCCTTGGAAAAATCGATATAAGCTTCGTCAATTACTACAATTCCATCAAAGTTTTGAATTAATGTTTCAATTTTCTTGGCTTCAAAACTATTGGAGGTTGGGTTATTCGGAGAACACAAAAACAACAATTTGGTATTTGGGTTTTGTTTGCTAAGTATTTCCGATGTATTCGGTTGAAATGACGCTGTAAGCGGAATATTGATCAATTCCACATCATTGGTTGCTGCCAATACCTTATACATTCCGTATGTGGGTGGCAAAGCAATTACAGCGTCTTCCTTCGGTTCACAGAATGCTCTGAAGATCAAATCCAATACTTCGTCAGAACCATTCCCTAATAATATTTGAGAGACTGGAATCTCCTTAAGCTTTGAAAGTTCTTGTTTTACCTTGCTTTGTTGCGGGTCTGGATAACGATTCAAACCTGTATCAAAAGGATTTTCATTGGCGTCGATGAAAATCATTTCGGCAGAAGCGTCTTTGAATTCGTCCCGTGCCGATGAATAAGCCGTCATCCGCTTAATGTTTTCTCGCAACAAATTTCCTAAGTCAAAATTCTTCATGGTTTCCAATTTCAATACTTCAACTTAGTTCGCTAGATCTTTTAATCGTAAGGTAACTGCATTCTTGTGGGCTTGCAAACCTTCAGCTGCCGCCATTAATTCGATAGACGGACCGATATTCTGAATTCCTTCTTTTGATATTTTCTGGAAAGTAATACTCTTGGTAAAGCTATCAAGATTCACTCCCGAATAGGCCTTTGAAAAACCATTTGTTGGAAGTGTGTGATTGGTTCCTGAGGCATAATCACCGGCACTTTCTGGAGTATAATTCCCAATAAATACAGAACCAGCATTGATTACCTTGTTTACGTAGAAATCATCATTTGCCGTGCAAACAATAAAGTGTTCAGGACCGTATTCATTGATTAGTTCTAATGCTTCGGCATCATCAGCTACCAAAATGGATTTCGAATTCGCAATAGCTTTCTTTGCGATATCCACTCTCGGTAATTCTTCAATTTGTCTATTGATTTCCACAGATACGGCTTCTACAAGCTTCTCTGAAGTACTCACTAAGATTACCTGACTGTCAGTTCCGTGTTCGGCCTGACTCAATAAATCGGAAGCCACATAAGCTGGATTCGCCGCGTCATCCGCCACTACTAACAATTCACTTGGTCCGGCAGGCATGTCAATGGCCACTCCGAATTTGGTAGCCAACTGTTTTGCAACTGTTACAAATTGATTCCCTGGTCCGAATATTTTATACACTTGTGGTATACTTCCGGTCCCGAAGGTCAATCCGGCTACGGCTTGAATTCCGCCTACTTTCACCACCTTTGTAACCCCACATAATTGCGCAGTAAATAAAATCTCATTCGCAATTTTACCTTCTGAATTTGGTGGAGAACACAATACAATCTCTTCACATCCAGCAATCTGAGCCGGAACAGCCAACATTAATACTGTTGAAAACAAAGGCGCCGTTCCACCAGGAATGTACAATCCTACTTTTTGAATCGGTCGTTTTTCTTGCCAACAAGAAACTCCGTTTTGGGTTTCTAAATATACCTTATCGGTCTTCTGAGCTTTGTGAAACGCCGCAATATTAGACTTCGCCAACCGAATGGCATCCTTTAATTCTTCAGAAACTAATGAACTGGCCATTTCAATTTCTTTTTCGGAAACTAAGGAGTTCTCAAGTTCTACTCCGTCAAACATCGAAGTGTATTTTGAAATAGCAACATCACCATTTCGCTTCACATCGTCAAAAATTTGGTTAACTGTGGCTTCGATATCATCTACAGTCTGTGTAGGTCTGCTTAAAATTGTAGACCAATCTTCTCTTTTGGGGTATTTAATCACCTTCATCTTACAACACCATTTTTTCAATTGGACATACCAAAATTCCCTCAGCCCCCTTGGCCTTTAATTCGTCAATTATTTCCCAGAATTGATCTTTACTAATCACTGAGTGCACCGAACTCCATCCTTCTTCTGCCAAAGGCAATACGGTCGGACTTCTCATGCCAGGAAGTACATTAATAATCTCTTCTAATTTATCATTCGGGGCGTTTAATAAGACATATTTGGAATTTCTTCCTTTTAATACCGATTTAATTCTGAACTGCAGTTTGTCTAGAATTTTCTGAGCTTCTTCTGAAATTTGAGGAGAAACTGCTAACACAGCTTCGGATTTTAATAGCACCTCAACCTCCTTCAAATTGTTCTTGAATAGTGTGCTTCCTGAAGATACGATATCGCAAATTCCGTCTGCCAATCCGATATTTGGTGCAATTTCTACAGATCCGTTAATGATGTGAATATCGGTCTTGATGCCCTTTTCACTGAAGAATTTCTTCACTGTATTCGGATAGGATGTCGCGATCTTTCTTGTGGAGAAATATTCCATTCCGTCATAATCAACATCCTTTGGAACGGCCAAAGAAACTTTACATTTGGAGAAACCTAGTCGCTCTACAAAAGCGATATCCTCGCCTTTTTCAATTAGCACATTTTCTCCGATGATGGCAATATCAACCACGCCATCTCTGAGGTATTGTGGAATATCACCATTTCTCAAATAAAAAATCTCAAGTGGAAAGTTACGGGCGGAAGCTTTTAACTGATCCTTACCATTATCAATAGAGATACCGCAGTTTTTGATAATTCCTAAGGAGTCTTCATTTAATCTTCCAGATTTCTGGATTGCAATTCTAAGTTTTGTCATTTCGTAATTTTTAATCTTCAACCATCAATGTGTCTTAGAACTAAAAAAACCCATTTGATGGTCTCAAACGGGTTTTTGTATATTTTGATAATAATCAACACATATCTAAATCGCTTGAGAGCAAGTGATTGAATGATGATGTGTATGAGTGTTATTTCCTTTCATTTACGAAGCAAAGTTATGTGATTATTTATTTAAAATGCAAATAAAAGTTTCTAAAAATTAATCTTTCGCATTCTTAAATTCTCTGGAGTAATCTCAAGGTATTCATCATCCTTGATATATTCCATACATTCTTCTAAGGAAAAGTCGATTTTTGGAGCGATTTTTAAGCCGTCATCTGAACCAGCAGCTCTCACGTTGGTCAATTTCTTTCCTTTGATCAAATTCACCGCCAAGTCATCGTTTTTAGAGTTTTCTCCAACAACTTGACCTTTATAGATCTCCTGATTCGGGTCGATAAAGAAACGTCCTCTATCTTGCAATCTATCGATGGCGTAACCAGTAGCTTTCCCTGTTTCGGCAGAAACAATAGCTCCTTTTACTTCATCAGAGAAATCTCCTTTGTAAGGTCCGTATTCTGAGAATCTATGATTGATAATTGCCTGTCCAGCCGTAGCCGTTAGAATTTTATTACGCAATCCGATCAATCCTCTTGAAGGAATGCTGAATTCTAGGTGTTGCAAATCGCCTTTGGGCTCCATCACCAATAAATCGCCTTTTCTTAAGGTAACAAGGTTGATGGCCTTCGAAGCCACTTCCTCCGGAACGTCAATGGTTAATACTTCGTAAGGTTCAGATTTTACACCGTCAATATCTCTAATAATCACTTGTGGTCGCCCAACTTGAAGCTCGTAACCTTCTCGTCGCATGGTTTCAATCAATACCGATAAGTGCAATACTCCTCTTCCGAAAACATTGAATTTGTCTTCAGATTCGGTCTCATCTACACGCAACGCCAAGTTCTTCTCCATTTCCTTGAACAATCGATCTCTCAAATGGCGAGAAGTAACAAATTTACCTTCCTTACCAAAGAATGGTGAGTTGTTGATGGTAAATAACATACTCATGGTGGGTTGATCAACTTTAATTCTTGGCAGCTCCTCTGGATTTTCTAAATCGGCAATGGTATCACCAATTTCGAAATCTTCAATTCCAGTAATCGCACAGATATCTCCACTAGCTACGGAATCCACTTTGGCCTTACCCATTCCTTCAAAAACGTGCAATTCCTTGATGCGTACTTTTTTAGTGGTACCATCGGCTTTACAAAGCGCATAATCTTTATTCTGTTCTAGATCGCCACGATATACCCTTCCAATGGCAATTCTTCCCGTAAAAGAAGAATAATCCAATGAAGTAATCTGCATTTGAACCGTTCCTTTTCGGTAAGGAGCCTCTGGAATCACGTCAACCACTGCATCTAACAGTGGAATGATATTATCTGTTGGAGCTTGCCAATCTTCACTCATCCAACCTTGTTTGGCCGATCCATAAATCGTGGTAAAGTCTAATTGATCTTCTGTAGCATCCAAAGCAAACATCAAATCAAACACTTTTTCATGCACCAAATCAGGTGTACAGTTCTCCTTATCTACCTTATTAATCACCACAATTGGTTTTAAGCCAAGCTCAATGGCTTTCCCCAATACAAAACGAGTTTGTGGCATAGGTCCTTCAAAGGCATCTACCAATAATAGTACCCCATCAGCCATTTTTAAAACGCGTTCTACTTCGCCTCCAAAATCGGCGTGACCAGGAGTATCAATGACATTGATTTTTACTCCCTTGTAATTTACCGCTACGTTTTTGGATAAAATGGTAATTCCGCGTTCGCGCTCTAAATCGTTGTTATCTAACAACAACTCAGTGCGTTCCTTACGATCATCAAGAATTTTAGCTTGATCGATAATCTTGTCGACCAAAGTCGTTTTTCCGTGATCTACGTGGGCAATGATGGCAATATTTCTAATAGACTGCATGAACTTCTGCTTAAATTTCGTGCAAAAGTAGTTTATAATTTAAGATATCAAGGTAGTTTCTACTGAAAATCTTCTTTCGGATCGTCTTGAAAGGCCGATGGTAAGATATCCGGAATTAGTTTGATAAGCAATGGTAGTAGCAATGCTCCGCCCGGAAGTAAAAAAACAGCGAGGGCCGGAATGGCCTTACAAATATCTAGCAATTGAATTTTAATCAATTCCTTTTCCTCAGCATTCAAGGAAGAATGCGTTGCCTTTTTAATAAGGCGCACGGCTTCTTTACTTTGCTTTAATTCTTGGGCGAGGCGCTTTTGATTTTTGACAAGTAGTAAGCGTATTTCTTCTACTTTGGCATTCATTAGTTAGAGCTTTCTGCGTTTCCTTTCTGTTTTCAGTAGGTTCAACTCCCTACTTGTTTGTCCCGCAACAGATGTATTCTCTTCAGCTCTACGAATCAAATACGGCATAACATCTCTCACAGGTCCGAAAGGTAAGTATTTTGCAACATTATAGCCTTCTTTTGCCAAATTATAACTGATGTGGTCGCTCATTCCGAATAATTGTCCGAACCACAAACGTTTGTCATCTTTGTCAATCTTGTATTTATCTGCCAGTTCCATTAATAAATACGAACTATTCTCATTGTGGGTACCGGCAAAAATGGCCATTTTTGGTTGCTCCATCATGTAATTGATGGCGGCATCATAATTCTCGTCAGTGGCTTGTTTGTCTTTACAAATTGGTGAAGGATAGCCCATTTCTGCGGCACGCTCTCGTTCTTTTTCCATATAGGCACCGCGAACTACTTTCATTCCGATATAGAAATCTTTTTCATTGGCTTTGGCTTTTAATTTCTTGAGGTAATCCAACCGATCATGACGATACATCTGAAGGGTATTGAAAATAATGGCCTTGTCTTTATTATACATTTCCATCAAATCTTCGATCAACCAATCCGCAGCATCCTGCATCCAGCTTTCTTCGGCGTCAATCAATACAGGAACGTCCTTTTTCTTGGCCAGATTACACACCTTGTGGAAACGAGCCACTACCCTTTTCCATTCCTCATGTTCATCCTCGGTTAATTCCTTTCCTTCGGAAATTTTTTGATAGAGCGCAAAGCGCCCGAATCCGGTTGGTTTGAAAACCGCAAAAGGAATGGACTGTTTTTCTTCGCAGAATTGAATGATTTTCAAAATCTTTTCGAGGGCACTATCGAAACTAGCTTCCTCTTCTTTGCCTTCTACTGAATAATCAAGGACACTGTGAACATTTCCATTTTCGTGCATGTTTTTGATGATCGGAAGACAATCTTCCTCCGTCACTCCACCACAGAAATGATCAAAAACCGTAGAACGAATCAATCCTTCAACAGGCAAATGTGCTTTCAAAGCAAAATTTGTAACCGCAGTTCCTATGCGTACCATAGGTTCATTTTGGATCATTCTAAACAAAAAATAAGCTCTTTCTAACTGGGAATCAGACTTTAATGCAAATGCCGTTTCTGTGTTGTCAAATAATTTCATTTTCTACGTTTTTCAAAGCAAAGATAAGTAAATAGACACATTAGTTTTTTTAAAAAAAATGCAGTTATTTTGGGAAATATTATTTTTTGAATGACCGCGATACAAGCCGCTACTTACAATGTTGAATTTGGATTTGATGCCTATCAATCCATGAATGATTTTATTGAGAAAAACGACTACTCAAAACTCTTCATTCTGGTAGACGAAAACACTTTTGAACATTGCTACCCCAGATTCATTACCAAGTTAGAGGTAGACATTCCGGTAGAGGTGATTGAAATTGATCCGGGCGAAGAATTCAAAAATATTGATACCTGCATTGGGGTGTGGAATGCCATCACTGAGCTTGGTGGCGATCGAAAAAGTCTGCTATTGACTCTTGGTGGTGGTGTGATTACGGATTTAGGCGGATTTGTGGCCTCTTGTTTTAAAAGGGGAATTGACTTTATCAATATCCCAACTACCTTACTTGCTATGGTAGATGCCTCGGTTGGCGGTAAAACAGGGGTTGATTTAGGTGTATTGAAAAACCAAATCGGTGTTTTTGCCAATCCGCAACTAGTAATTATTGATCGAAAGTATTTGAAAACTTTGAATGAACGGGATTTCACCTCAGGTTTGGCAGAGGTCATCAAATATGCTTTGACCTATGATAAGAGTTTGTTGGAAGCAGTTCATCAACTTGATGATTCAAATATTGAAGAAGTCATTTACAAGTCCATTAACATAAAAAATGAGGTGGTGCTAGAAGATCCAAAGGAGGGTCACTTGCGAAAGGTTTTGAATTACGGACATACGATTGGACATGCCATCGAATCGTTTTACCTTGAATCGGAAGACAAAGAGAGTCTTACTCATGGAGAGGCCATTGCTATTGGTATGATTTGTGAAGCTTATTTATCACACCAAGTATTGGGAATGCCTTTGGATACCGTTGAGCTGATCAAAACTGATATTCTGACAATATTTAAAAAAATTACGCTTGTTGAGAAGGATTTTGATGCGATTCTATCGTTACTAAAACACGATAAGAAAAATAAAAAAGGTCAAACCAACTTCGTACTTTTAAATAATTTGGAAAGCTTTAAAATTGATTGTCAGGCAACAACAAAAAACATCAAAGAAAGCCTTCACTTCTACAATTCATAAAGGATTTTCTTCAAGATTCTTATTGTTAAAAAAACCTTAAAAAGATAGTATTCCTTTTTTCAATTGATAGTATTACTATTATATTTGCGGTATAATAAGTAAGAAGCAAGTGAAAGAGTTATTATCCGTTTTAAAAATTTCTGTCCCTTCTAAAATTTATATCAAAGATCCAGAGACTTCTGAGCTAGGGAAGAAAATCATCAAGCACAGTATTTTATTGCTACAAGAAATTGGTTTTGAAAACTTTACGTTTAAAAAACTAGGTGCTAAAATTGGTTCTAACGAAAGTTCCATTTACCGATATTTCGAGAGCAAGCACAAACTACTATTATACCTAACCTCTTGGTATTGGGCTTGGTTGGAGTATCAATTGGTTATTGAAACCTTTAGTATTTCTGACAAAAAGAACAAACTAGAAAAAGCCATTGAAGTGGTGACCAGGGAGACCAAGGAAGACAGCAAGTACTCCCATATCAATGAAGTGATTCTTTACAAGATTATTGTAAATGAAAGTTCTAAATCCTTTTTAACCAAAGAGGTAGATGTTGAGAATAAAGAGGGGTACTTTGAGATTTACAAGCGTTTGGTGACGCGTTTACAGCAAATAATTACTGAAGCCAAACCAGATTATAAATATGGATTTAGTTTAGCTAGTACCATAATAGAAGGTGCACTTCATCAGTGCTATTTGAAAGAGCACTTCCCAACCATCACCGACTGTAAAGACGGTGAAACACCAACTGATTTTTTTAATGACCTTGTTTTAAAACTTCTTATCGATGGAAAATAACAAACTAACACCTTGGCAGCGTTTCCTAGGTTTGGTAAAACTTGAGAAAAAAGATATTTTTCAAGTATTCTACTATGCCATCTTTAGTGGTTTAGTAACACTATCGTTACCACTAGGTATTCAGGCCATTATCAATTTAATTCAAGGAGCTCAAGTTTCTACATCTTGGGTAATTCTTGTAATTGTAGTGACCGTTGGGGTGATCTTTTCAGGCGGACTCCAATTAATGCAGTTACGAATTATTGAAACCATTCAGCAGAGAATCTTCATGCGAGCTTCTTTCGAATTGAGTTATCGTTTTCCGAAGATAAAAATGACGGAATTACGCAATTTTTATCCACCAGAGCTAGCCAATCGATTTTTTGATACCCTTACCATCCAGAAAGGACTTTCTAAAATATTAATTGACGTACCAACAGCAGTACTTCAAATTGTATTTGCATTGATTCTATTATCATTTTATCACCCTTTCTTTATCATTTTCGGTATTCTTTTGATTGCTTTGATTTACACCGTATTTAAGTTCACCGCAAAGAAAGGTTTGGAAACCAGTTTGTTAGAATCCAAAAACAAATACAAAGTGGCCCACTGGATTCAGGAAGTAGCAAGAACTGTAGTAAGTTTCAAATTGTCTGGAAACACCAATTTAGCAATTTCCAAAAATGACAAACTTGTAAGTAAATACTTAGAGGCCAGAGAAAATCACTTTAAGATTTTGATTCTTCAATTTTCTCAAATGATTGGTTTTAAGGTGGTTGTAACAGCTAGTCTACTACTCATTGGTGGAGCATTGGTATTGAATCAGGAAATGAATATTGGTCAGTTTGTTGCGGCAGAAATCATCATCCTTTTGGTCATTACCTCTGTAGAAAAACTAATCATCGGGTTGGAGTCGTTCTATGATGTATTGACTTCCATTGAGAAATTAGGCCAAGTGGTTGACAAGCAATTGGAGCCTCAGTCAGGTGATAAGCCCTTGTTTAAGGACGAATTTTCGATTGAATTTGACCATGTCACTTATGCAGTTGCCAATAGAGAAAGGAGCATTTTAGAAGACATTTCTTTCAAAATCAACTCCTCGAGTAGATTATTGGTAAAAGGAGAAAGTGGTGCAGGTAAATCCACCTTATTACGATTGATTTCAGGAATAATTCAACCTACAAACGGTCATATTTTCGTGAACAATCTATCGCTCAAAAGCTTGCAATTGAATCATTATCGGTCTCAATTGGGAATGTCATTGTCTGACGAAACACCATTTGAAGGTACCATTCGCGACAATTTGGTATTTGGAAATACGGAAGTTGATGACAGTGAAATTTATGCCATTATGGAAAAGGTAGGTTTGACTTCATTCTTGAAGGAGCAACCCAATGGATTGGAAACTTTTATCAATCCGGAAGGAAAGCAAATGTCCTACACCGTAATGAAGAAGCTGATCTTGGCTAGAGCCATCATCAAAAAACCAAAAATTCTCATCCTCGAAGATCCATTAGATCAATTCAACGACGATGAAGCTGCACGAATTGTGGACTATATCACTGGAAAAGAGCACAAATGGGCCTTGATTGTGGTAAGTAGCAATCCGAATTGGCAAAGCGATTGTAATCAAGTGATTACGCTAGAAAAAGGTAAAATAATTTCATAATAAGACTGGAAGATGTTAAATATTACAAATAATCCGTTACATAACAAGGTTGATTTGACCGCTTACAAGTCTGGCAAAAATATTTTCAACAAAAAGCACTATTCGTTTTTGAACCGATTTCTATCGGTATTCGGAATTCTAGTGCTCATTATGTTATTCCTTCCATGGACCCAGAACATTACGGGAAATGGATTGGTTACCTCTTTAACTCCGGATCAACGTCCACAAACCATTCAGTCTCAGATTCCAGGTCGAATTGAGCAGTGGTATGTTCGTGAAGGGGATTATGTTCAGAAAGGAGATACGATCATGCGTATTTCGGAGGTGAAAAGTGAATACTTCGACAATCGCTTGATCGAATTGACCAATGAGCAAATTAATGCAAAGTCGATGGCTGTGATGTCTTATCAAGAGAAAGTAGGGCAATTAGAGCGCCAAATTGATGCATTACAGAGAGAACGAAAGCTAAAGCTAGAAATGGCTCGAAACAAACTGTTACAAGCCAATTTGAAGGTACAAAACGACAGCATCAATCTCGAAGCAGCAAAGACCAATATCAGGATTGCAGACCGTCAGTACAAACGGGTAGTTACCCTACAATCCGAAGGGATTAGCGCGGTGAAGGATGTAGAAGAAAAGAAATTAAAACTACAGGAAACACAAGCAAAATTGATCAATGCGGAAAACAAATTATTGGCTAGTAAGAACGAAGTATTGAATGCGCAAATTGACATCAATACCATCAAAGCTTCTTATGATGAGAAGATATCGAAAGCTACCAGTGATAAGTTTACTGCCAAATCCAACGAGTTCAGTAGCTCTGCGGAAGTTTCAAAATTGCAGAACACCAACAACAATTACAAGGTGAGAAACAGCCTGTTGTATGTGACGGCACCACAAAGCGGATTCATTTTCAAATCTGACATTGGAGGTATTGGAGTTACTTTCAAAGAAGGCGCTGATTTAGTGGGTATCATGCCAGCAAATCTCGATTTAGCCGTTGAAACCTATGTGAGACCAATTGATTTGCCTTTAATTCACATCGGAGAAAAAGTTCGAATTCAGTTTGATGGTTGGCCTGCCATTGTCTTTAGTGGATGGCCTAATGTATCCTATGGTACCTATGGCGCAAAAGTGGTAGCTGTAGAACGATTTATTAGCAGTAACGGTATGTATCGAGTTTTGCTTGCTCCGGATGAGGAAGATCACGAGTGGCCAGAAGAAATACGAGTAGGTTCAGGTGCAAGAACCATCGCCCTATTGGAAGACGTACCTATTTGGTTTGAGTTATGGAGACAGTTGAACAGCTTCCCTCCTAACTATTACCAACCGGAGGATAAAATGAGTAAAAAAGGATCATCAGATAAAAAGAAATAAACACCTAAGCTTGAATTTGTAATGAAGAAAATTCTATTTGCTTTCTTTTTAAGTATTGCTTTTTCACTGAATGCTCAAGAAAACCTTACCAGTACCTTGACTCTTGCTGAGTACTTGGGCTATGTCAAAAGGTTTCACCCAATTGTGAAGCAAGCCAATCTTGTCATTAACAATAGCGAGGCAAAGCTTTTGAAATCACGTGGGGCCTTTGATCCGAAAATTGAAGTGGATTACGATCGTAAGGAGTTCAAAAAAACGGAATACTTCAACAGACTAAACGGAACGTTTAAAATTCCGACTTGGTACGGAATTGAATTCAAAGCCAACGTAGAAAACAACGATGGTACCTTTTTAAATCCTGAGGCTACCGTTCCGACTGATGGTTTGTATAGTGCTGGCGTATCGGTGTCACTTGCCCGTGGTTTGTTAACCAACCGAAGAATGGCGGCCTTACGACAGGCCAAATTCTTTGTAGACCAAGCAGAACAAGATCAACAAATATTGGTGAATAACATCTTGTTTGATGCTTCCCTTGCCTATTTCAATTGGTTGAAAACCTATAATGAAAAGAAGGTATATGAAGAATTCTTAAACAATGCCTTGGTGCGATTCAACGGAACAAAAAGAGCTTTTGAAGTAGGTGACAAACCTGCTATTGACACTGTTGAAGCGGGAATCACACTGAATACCAGAAAATTAAATCTTGAAAAAGCCCGAATTAAATTGGTGAAATCGAGCTTGGAACTGTCCAATTTTCTCTGGTTGGCAGAAAATACACCTGTTGAATTACAGGATAATGTGATTCCGGATGTAGAAACCTTCACCTCTATTGATAACACCTTGAACATTGCGTTGTTCAATGATGAAGATTTTGACATCAACGAGCACCCAAAAATCAAATCGCTGTCTTTTAAAATTCAGAGTTTGGTAATAGATAAACGATTGAAAATGAATAACCTGTTACCCAAATTGGATGTTCAATACAATTTCTTGACCCAGACACCAAGGCAGGCGAACTCGTTAAATCTTGAAAACTTTAAAGCTGGAATTAATTTTCAACTACCGCTTTTCCTACGTAAAGAGCGTGGAGATTTGAAACTGGCTCGGGTAAAACTGCAAGACAAACGGTTTGAGAATGAGACGGCCAAGGTTGTGATCAAAAACAAGATTAGCGCCATACAACAAGAGCTTCAATCATTCACCCTGCAAAATGATTATACCCAGCGAATTGTTTTGGATTATGGAACCCTACTGAAGGCCGAAGAAAGAAAATTCTTTTTAGGAGAGAGCTCGTTGTTCTTGGTGAATTCCCGCGAATCAAAATTGATTGATAGCAAGCTAAAGGCCATCGAATTAGAGAACAATTTCTTCAAATCAAAAGCCAGCTTGTTCAAAGAGGCGGTGCTTCCTTTCTAATCTTGATCCTCCAACACAAAGAAGTCGTTGACAGGCTTTCCAAAAAGCTTGGATAATTTCAAAGCCAAAACAGTAGATGGAACGTATCGATTTTTCTCGATGGAATTGATGGTTTGTCTCGATACTCCTATTTCTTTAGCCAGTTCATCCTGAGTAATGTCTAAAATGGCACGTTCAACTTTTATGGTATTCTTCATGATTTAACTTATTTGAAGTATCGTTTCAATTGTTCGAAAAATCCAATCTGGACAATCAACATGAACACCAATACCTGGAAGTAACTAAAATCACCCAAGGATGCCTCTCCCTTGATGACGGTTTCTACCACATATTCAATAAGTGGCTGAACCACCGCATAAGCAACGGTCAATACAAAAGCAATTCGGTACGATTTTGTTCGAAGGCTTTCAATCAACTCGTCCTCTACTTTTTCCTTAGAGATCGAAATGATCAACAATCCCAGTAAAAAACCATTTTTAATAATAGTTTTCAATAGTTCACCGTCATACTCCATAATTTTTCGAGCGAAAATGAAGACAACAAAAAGGGCGGTTACAAAGTACCCTACTTTTTTATATCGGTGCGGCAATTGAAACTTGTACAATTTTTGAATTCTTGCATTCTCTCTTTCACAATAAGTAGAATTTTCCATATGATTTGCTTCACTTTTAGACTTGTTTATTTTACTTAATGACAAATATACTTTACATTTTTGAATTTTCAAAATAATTTATACTTTTAGAACTCAACTAAAAACTTTTATCAATGGCACGACCAACAAGATCTACGAGTACGATTAAACCAACCAATACCTTTTATGCAGTGAGTGTTATCGGATTGATTTGGTATGGAATTGGGGTATTAATGTACCTTTCTCAGGCTTACATGTCCGATGAATTCAGAGAGTTAATTCCGCCAAACCAATTGGAATTTATAAAGAATACGCCGAAATGGGTCTATGCAGCATTTGCGGTGGCAGTTTGGTTTGGTTTTTTAGGAACCATCTTAATGTTATTCAGAAAAAAGAGTGCTCGCCTCTGGTTTATCATTTCATTTATTGGCTTGATTGTACAGTTGGGTTACAACTTTACTATGACAAACGCTTACGACGTATATGGTGGTCAAGGAGTTGTACAGGCTATAGTTACCTTTTTAATTGCCATTTTCTTTATTGGCTTTACCAAAAGGGCGATTGAATCTGAAATTCTGACTTAAGAGATTATTATTCAAATAATGCAGCAAGAAACTCCGCATAACATGCGGGTTTTTTTTGTCCTTTTATTTCGATAACACAAGAAAAAGTGATTTTTTTACCATTGTTCTCAAGGTTTTCGATGTTGCTAATAGTGGCTTGCATTCTCAGCATACTGTTTACTGGAACCGGATTGGGAAATCGAACCTTGTTTAGTCCGTAATTCAAACCCATTTTCACGCTTTTCACGGTAAACATCTCTTCCAACATTCTAGAAATCATTGCAACCGACATAAATCCGTGTGCAACTGTAGATTTAAAAGGACTTTCTTTTTTTGCCCGTTCTTCATCCACATGAATCCATTGTTTATCGAGTGTAGCATTGGCAAAATCATTAATCATTTGTTGATTGATAACATACCAATCGGACGCCGGAAGCTCCTTCCCTTTCATCGCTTCTAAGGCTTCTAAATTCTCAAATATCATGGGTATATGAATTTTAATTTTTTATTAATAAAGGTCCTATTACTATTTAGTAAATTAGGCAAAATTTTAATATTCATGAAACAATTTCTAATTCTTTTGTGCTTGGTGACCTTAGGAATAAACGGTCAAGAAAATCCCAAGTGGATGAGGTATTCTGCAATATCTCCAGATGGAACTCAAATCGCTTTTACCTACAAGGGCGATCTCTACAAAGTATCGTCTTCAGGTGGCGACGCAGTACAGCTTACCTATCATACGGCACACGACTACATGCCCGTTTGGAATAAAAAAGGAGATAAAATAGCTTTCGCCTCAAATAGATATGGAAATTTCGATGTATATGTAATGAGCGCCAACGGAGGTCAAGCTACGAGACTTACCTATCACTCGGCCAATGAATCTCCATACACTTTTACCAATAATGGCAAGAATGTCCTTTTTGGAGCTGCACGACAAGATCATGTGAAAAACAGACAGCATCCAACGGGATCGCAAACAGAACTCTACAGCGTTCCTACAAAGGGAGGGCGCGTTTCCCAAATTTTCACACTTCCAGCGGAACATGTGCAGTTTTCTAAGAATGGGAATACCATGATTTATCAGGACAAACCAGGTGGTGAAAATATCTGGAGAAAGCATCATCAATCTTCGGTAACGCGAGATATTTGGGTCTATGACAAAAAAACGGATAGTCATAAAATGATTACCTCATTTAAAGGCGAAGACAGAAACCCTGTTTTTAGTCCAGATGAAAAAAGCATTTACTATTTAAGCGAACAAAATGGAACATTTAATGTTTACAAAAAGGGCATTAACTCTGAATCGACGCAACAAATTACCAAATTCAAACTTCATCCTGTTCGTTTTTTAAGTATTGGAAATGGAACCATAGCCTTTGGTTATGACGGGGAACTTTATACGATGAAAGAAGGTGAAAAGCCTAAAAAATTGAAGGTTCGAATCATGACCCAAGACAAAAACAATAGCGACCGATTTATTTCTATCAATGGAGGTATTCGAGAAATGTCGGTCTCTCCTAATGGCAAAGAAATCGCTTTTATTGCCAGAGGGGAAGTATTTGTAACATCCGTAGATAAATCCTTTACCAAAAGAATTACCAATACACCTGAAAATGAACGATTTGTAACCTGGTCACCAGATGGGAAATCGGTAGTTTACTCAAGTGAAAGAGATGGAAGATGGAGTATTTACAAAACTGAAAAGGTTCGTTCGGAAGAGCCCTTCTTTTATGCTTCTACCCTCATTGAAGAATCAGAACTCGTTTCAAATAAAGTAGACAATTACATCCCAAAATTCTCTCCAGATGGCAAATACCTGGCTTATATTGAAGGTAGAAGATCATTGGTAGTTCAAGAACTAAAGTCGAAAAAGAAAGTCACTTTATTAACTCCAAAAGAGCTGTATCACATGCGAGATGGGGATAAATATTTTACTTGGAGTCCTGATAGCAAGTGGTTGCTTGTAGATTGGGGAAAAACCTTGAGTAACTCGGAAGTATTGCTTATGGCTGCCGATGGTTCTAAGAAAATGAACTTGAACCAAAGCGGATACTCAGATTATAGACCAAAATGGGTGAACGGTGGAAAGCAAATGATTTGGTTTAGCAATCGAAACGGATTGAAGTCTTATGCGACAAGCGGAAGAACTGAAAGTGATGTCTACAGCATGTACTTCACCCAAGAAGCCTGGGACGAAGCCAATTTAACAGATGAAGAATTCAAATTACTAACGGCTATCAAGGCTGAAGAAAAGAAGAAAAAAGCCAAAGAAAAGAAAGAGGCTGACAAAAGTAAAGGCAAGAAAAAGAAGGGTGCTAGGGAAGAAAAAAAGAAGGAAGTGAAAACTTTGACTTTCGATTGGGATCAGATGAGAGACCGTACCAAGCGACTCACCATCCATTCTTCTCGTTTGGGTGATGCCGTTTTATCGAAAAAAGGAGACATGCTTTATTATTTGGCCAGTTTTGAAGGACGAGCCAACCTTTGGAGCACCAACCTTCGCACTCGCGAAACCAAAATGATCATGAGATTGAACGGCGGAGGAAGTCTGCAGTGGGATAAAGATCGGAAAAACTTGTACTTATTATCTGGTGGTCGCATTTCTAAATTGAATCCAGCTGCTAAAAAGAGAAAGTCTGTATCCATAAGAAGTGAAATTGAATTCGATAAAGCAGCAGAGCGTCAGGCCATGTTTGATCATGTATGGATTCGAACGAAGAATATTTTTTACGAGCCAACCTTTCACGGAATTGATTGGGACCTAATGAAAAAAGAATACTCGAAATACATTCCGCATATTGGTAACGATATTGAATTCTCAGAGATGTTGTCGGAGTTATTGGGAGAATTAAATGTTTCTCATGCTGGATCAGGATTCAGAAGATCATCCATTTCAAATGCGGATGCCACCGCTTCACTGGGAATCTTCATGAGTTATGATCATAAAGGCGCCGGAATCTTAATTGATGAAATCATCAAAGGCGGACCATTAGATAAGGCCAAGTTTAACATTAGACCTGGCATGGTGATCGAAAAGATAGATGGCGAAGTCATTGAAGCAGATCAAGATGTCGCTAAGTATTTGAACCGAAAAGCTGGAAAGTTTGTCTTGCTTGAGATTAGTGACCCAAAAAACAAAAAAGACAATCAATCCATCACGGTAAAACCAATTTCCCTCGGAGCTGAGAGCAGACTGCTTTACAAACGTTGGGTGAAAATGAATGAAAAAGAGGTTGCAGAAAAGAGTAACGGTCAGCTTGGATATGTTCACATCCCTGGAATGGGAGATGGTCCTTACAGAAGCATTTATCAAGATATGATGGGTAAATACTTTGAAAAGAAAGGTGTTATTGTAGATACTCGATTTAATGGTGGTGGTGATTTGGTGGCCGATTTGGCCATGTTCTTCACAGGAGTGCCATTCATTACCTATGCTACTGCCGATAAAGTGGTTGGTGGCGAACCGACTTCTCGATGGACCAAGCCAACGTTGACTATGTTTAACGAGAGTAACTATTCCGATGGTCATTGTTATGCTCAAGGATATACCGATTTGAAAATTGGAAAAACAGTCGGAATGCCAGTACCAGGAACCTGTAGTTTTGCAGGATGGGAAGGATTACCGAATGGAGGTTATTGGGGCGTTGTTCCAGTAAGTGCCAAGAACAAAGCCGGAGAATGGATGGAAAATAACCAGACGGAACCAATGATTAAGGTGAAAAATATGCCTGGCAAACTTGACAGAGGAATCGATCAGCAATTAATTCGATCGATTCGGGAATTAATGAAAGATGTCAAATAAGATTAATGAAGGCGGAGTTGTTACTCCGCTTTTTTTTTGACTTACTTTTCTTTCTTTCGACGGATCTTTTTGACCAAAGCAATTTTTTCTCCAAACAAATCCTCTTTTATTTTGGGCAATTCTAGGTGATACTTTACGGCAACAAGTCGTATTCCGATCACTACCAATGCCGATGAAATAAACACCAAATTCTCTGATGCCTGGGTGTTTTGTAATAGTAAATAAGTGATTCCACCCATCAAACAGGCCGATGCATAAATTTCCTTTTGAAATATCAACGGTATTTTATTGGTCAAAATATCACGCAAGACTCCTCCAAAAACGGCAGAAATCATTCCCATAATAATGGCCAGAATTGGATGCAAGTCAAGGGAGAGACCTTTTTTCAACCCCAGTAAGGTAAACACACTAATCCCGATGGTATCAAATAAGAACAAGGTTTTACTCAATGGCAGTATTTTACTTTTGAATAAAAACGTCAGAATTACGGCAACCAAAATGGTGTAGAGATAATTTAAATCGCCAATCCAATTGATGGGATGTGAATCGATCAATACATCCCTAAGCATTCCTCCTCCAACAGCCGTTACAAAAGCTATAATTACCACACCAAATAAATCAAAGTCTTTCTCAGCGGCAACCAAGGCACCACTGATGGCAAAGGCAAAGGTTCCTAAAATATCTAGAACATATATTAAGTCCATTAATTATCAGGATTTAAAACCTGCAAGACATCCTCCCGAATTCGGGCTGGTTTGTAGGTACTTCTATGGAGCATGGCCCAAGTAGTTTTGGCTTTCACTAACAACTGATCATTTTTATAAAACTCTATGAATCGTTCGGAGGTAAACCCTTTTGAATCCCCTACTCTCGTCTTCCCAATAATGACGTCACCTAGAGTAGCTTGGGCTTTGTAATCAATTTCATGACGCAACACTACCCAAATGTAATGATCAAGATCGTAATTTCTTGTTAAGTGTTTCCAGTGCGAACCGGCTACATCCTCCATCCATTTCACATAGACCGCATTGTTGACGTGATTTAACGCATCCAGATGTTCTTCCATTACCTCTATTTCGATCGAATACATTGCTTACAAAATTGATTCACCATTAAGGTTGGTGGTTAGAATGTCACTAAACAGATTGAAGAATGGTCTCAACGCCTGATACGAAGCATCTACCTCATCTATAAAATTATCGGACAATACTTCGGCATCGGTAAAATTTCGAATAGCAACATACCCTTTTTTGCGAAGTAAGTCGACATCGGGATGGTTTTTATCAAATCCCCGAGGAGCCGTTTTTAATTCGCCAAAACTGTGGAATTCCCCTCCAAAATGTTTCTGATACTCAGCATCCGCAAGAATATCTCGAATTTCGGAAGCATCCATTTCTATTTCTTTACGAATCCGAAAGATATCTTCTTTATTCGGTTCCCAGAATCCGCCAGCTATCAGCGATTCACCTGGCTTGATTCGAATGAAATAACCCCCACGAAGTTCTCTTCCGAGTCGCGAGAAAGAATTCCCGAATTGGGGTTTATACGGAGTTTTATCCTTTGAAAAACGAACATCACGATAGATGCGCATCATCTTTGATTTTTCAATCTCATCGTGTTGCTGCAATCTCTGATGAATAGCTGCAAACACATCTTTTGCATTTTGATGTGCTTTTTGATAGTCTCCTTTATGATCTGCAAACCAATCACGGTTGTTATTCTTTTGGAGCGCTTTTAAAAATTGAAAGCTTTTTTTATCGAAAATCATGGGTATAATTAAAGTGGGAAGTTACAAAATACTATTGTAACTTCGTCGAAGACGCAAATGGACAGAGACCGTAAAACACAAGGTAGATATGAAGGTTTTTTAAAAACTTCAAACCTATGGAAGGGTAAAACCGTCAGAGGAATTCAACAGTTTGACCTTCCGATAACACCCAATAAATTTTCAGGTAAAATTACAGACAATCTAAGATTGGGAAAATATATCGAACAATTTGTGTTTTTCTCATTGCAACAACAACAGCATATTACAGAACTTCAGGAGAATATTCAAATTCAAAAAGGTAAACAAACACAGGGAGAAATCGATTGTTTGTTTGTTGCAAATGAAAAGCCGATCCACTTGGAAATCTCTTACAAATTTTACGTTGTAGATTTTGGTAGAGGCACCAATGAGATCGAACATTGCATTGGTCCGAATAATAGGGATTCCTTAGTTGAAAAACTCAATCGCATTGAAGAGCACCAACTTCCTTTATTATTTCTAGAGGAAACGCAAGAGCAATTAAAGTCTATAAGTTTTGATGTTCAAAATTGTGACCAGCAAGTGTTGTTCAAATGTCAATTATTTCTTCCCTTGAGTAATTTGGATTATCAGTTCGAAACTTTAAACCAAGATTGTATTTCTGGAATTTATCTTCGTAATAAAGAGTTAAAGAAATTTTCTAATTGTAAGTTCTTTATACCGGATAAAAAGGATTGGTTAATTAGTCCTACTGTAGCTGTTGATTGGTTGAACTTTAAGGAGATCAAGAACGAAATAAAAGGGTTTCATGAAAAGAACTATTCACCATTGTGTTGGATAAAACATCCGAAAGGTCAAATCACCAAGGCTTTCGTAATTTGGTGGTAAAAAAAAAGCTCGCTTTCGCGAGCTTTAGCTTTTATTTGTCGTCTTCATCTTTTTCTTTTGAAGCTCTATTCCAAATTTTAATTTTATCATCCATGGTAAGTCCTTCCAGGATTTCAACATTTACCCCATCAGAAGTTCCAAGTTTCACTTTCCTTTTTTCAAATTCGTTTTCACCAGTCATCACCTCTACATAAGGCTCTTCAGTTTTTTGATCAAACTTTAACAAGGCTTCTTTGATGGCCATAACACTATCTTTTTTCTCCAATACGATATCTGCATTGGCACTATAACCAGCTCGGATATAATAATCGTCGCTCAAAGAAACGTCCGCTTTGATTTTAAACTGAACTGCGCCAGCCTCTTCTGTACCCTTTGGTGCGATGAAATTCAATTTTGCTCCAAACTTTTTCCCTTCAATAGCTCCAATTGAAACTTCAATATCAGTACCAGTTTTGAGTTTACCTACCTCAGATTCGTCAACCTTACCTTCAAAAATCATTTTACTCATATCTGCAATAGATGCAATGGTCGTTCCTGCGTTAAAGTTGTTCGATTGAATCACCTGATCTCCTTCCTTCACTGGAATTTCCAAAATGGTACCTGACATCTGAGCTAAAATACTTGTATTCGCTGCCGATCCGCCTAAAGCTGAACCTCTCTTGATGATTAAATAGTCATTCTGGGCATTTTCTAGATCTTGCTTAGCTTGATCATAAGAAAGTTCGATATTTTCAAAAGCTTGTCTTGAGATTACTCCTTTTTCAAACAAGTTCTTATTTCGATCATACTGAATTTTAGCATTGTTCAATCGAATTTTAATATTGTTCACTCGACCACGCGCAGAAATCAAAGATTGTTCATTCGGAATTACCTTTACTGTGGCAATCAAATCACCCTTTTTTACTTTCGATCCTTCAAGTAAAAGGATTTTATCAATAATTCCTGTGATTTGAGGTTTGATTTCAATTTCCTCAAGAGGTATTACCGTACCAGTAGCGACTGTCTTTTTAACAATGTTCGTCTTAAATGGTGTCTCTGTTTCATAGGTAATAATATTCTTTTGGTTTTTCTTACCAAACCATATCAAGGCTGCGATGAACAAGCCGCCCACGATAAATAATATAATTTTTGCTCTTTTACTCATGATTTTTATTCAATAAATTTTTCTTGTTGATTAATTATTCTTCTCTTAATGCTTCTATGGGTTTTACAATAGTTGCTACGTGAGCCGGGATTAAACCTATTAAGGTTCCTAAAGTTATTAGGGTTGCAAAGGCAATCAATATGATTGGAATATTCACGGTCGGGTTGACCAAGGCTGCGTCTGGTCCCTGACCAAATGCCGCATCAATAGCGAATAGAATACTTCCTCCAAATATGATTCCCAGCATACCGGCAACTGTTGTTAAAAACACCGATTCTAAAATAATTTGTTGTCTTATACTTGCTGGAGTTGCTCCGATAGCTCTACGAATTCCAATTTCTTTTGTTCGTTCTTTTACCGTGATCAGAAGAATATTTCCGATGGCAAAAACACCTGCAATCAGTGTTGCTATCCCAACAAACCAGGTTAAGAACTGCATTCCCGTTAGGAATCCGGTTAATTTGTCGATTTGTGTTCCTAAGTTGAACGAACCGAAGGCTCTCTTGTCATCCGGATGAACTTTATGTAAACTCTTAAGAGTCAATATAATATCGCTCTCCATTTGCTCAATATCTACATCAGGAGCAGCAGTAATTACCATCCAGTCGACCTTATTTCCTGTATTGTATACCTTCTTAAAAGTTGAATATGGAATGTACGCTGTATCTCCATCTAAATCTATACCATTAGACGATCCATATACTCCAACAACCTTATAGTTTATGGCGTTGATTTTAATGTACTGTCCAATTGCCTCTTCACCCTTGTCAAAAAGCTGCTTGTACATATCTTCTGAAATCACAGTAACTTTTGCGTAGGATAGGATGTCATTCTCGTTTAAAAATCTTCCGTAAAGCAATTTCTTCTTCTGGATTTTGTCTAAAACCGGATAATCACCACTAACCTTGTAATTACTTGATTTAAAGTCGTGAACCAATAAATTATTGGTCTGATTTCTTGGTGCTAAGAATTTAATCTCATCTGAATATTCCGATTTCAAAACCTCGATATCTGAATCCGTCAATCGGAATCTCCTACCCTTTTGGTAGCCTTTGAATGGTGTATCGGTAGATTGTGTCCAAACAAAAACGCTGTTGGTAGCAAAATCACCAAATAATTTTGTGAACCCATTTTCCATACCTCTTGCTGCACCCAATAGCACAACCAAAAGGAATATACCCCAAAGCACCCCAATGATGGTAATCACTGTTCTGATTTTGTTTTTACGGATACTTCCGTAAATCTCTTGCCACGAATCTGAATCAAAAATAAACTTCATAATTAATCGGCGCTTAAGGCTACAATAGGTTTAATATTCGCTGCTTTCTTTGCAGGCAAATAACCTGCAATTAGACCTGCAATGATGAGTACAATGGTAGCACCCACTACAATGGTCGGACTTACACTTGGATCCTTTATAAAGTAATCATCTTCCAAACTATCTCCGATGAGGCTCAAGATATAAGTCCCTAGAGATAATCCTAAATAACCTGCAATGGTTGTAATCAAAATGGATTCTTGAACCACCATGGCCACTATTGAAGACGGCTTGGCTCCAAGTGCCTTTCTAATACCAAACTCCTTGGTACGTTCTTTAATTATGAAAATCATGATGTTACTGATACCAATGATACCTGCAATCAAAGTTCCTGATCCTACTAAAATTACAATTGCATAAAGGATTCCCATAAATTGACCAACATTCTTATTTGCTTCCGCCATGTTTCTTACGGACAAAGCACTTTGATCATCAGGGTGTATGTCTAATTTCTTTCGTAAATCACGCTCTAATTGGTTTCCGAAGGCCACCGCCTGATCGAGGTTCAAATTCGGATTGTATCCCAAAAATATCTGACTAATATGATCGTTGTTCCCATAAATCATTTGAGCGGTTGTCACTGGAATGTAGGCGATTCTTTCTTCATTGTCACCTCCATCATCAGAGTAAATACCCACTATTTTATAGGAGATTCCGTTTACGTTCAATCGCTTTCCAAGAGCTGGTCTCTCACCAAAAAGATCTTCTTTAATCAACCTTCCAATGACAATAACCTTTGCTTTTTCTTTTAAATCCCTTCCTATCAAATAACGACCTTCATAGACCTTCGTTTTTTCCAAATATTGATGGTCCGGATGAACGGCTCTAACGTTGTAATTATTGGCCTTGTTTCGGTACTTTATGTTGAAGTTTTTATAAATACGGGCTGTTTTAAACTGAATCTTTTTGCCGTATTCATCCGTAACATAATTATATTCTTCATTCGTCAATTGAATTGCTCTACCCTTTTGCAATCCTTTGAATGGTTTTGTTGTTCTCCAAACCCTAACGAACATGGAGTTCTGAGCATCGTCGACAAAAGCGTCTTTAAAGGTGTTACTTAACCCACTAACGATCCCAAATAAAAGGGTGAATAATAGAATGGCAAATGCCACAGTAAAGCCTGATAATGCAGAACGAAGTTTGTTCTTATTGATGCTTTGAAATATTTCTCTCCAACGATCTAAATCAAACATATTAAACGGCTTTGGCTTGTTGGGTTAGTTTGTCAGAAATGATTACACCATCGCGCAATCTTACGATTCGCTTGGTTTGTGCCGCAACTTCTTCTTCGTGGGTAATTACAAAAACAGTCATCCCCTCGTCGTTGATCTCTTTCAATAAATCCATTACCGAGTCGGTGGTTGTTGAATCAAGAGCTCCTGTAGGTTCATCGGCCAAAACCACTTTTGGTTTGGTCACCAAGGCTCTGGCAATGGCAACTCTTTGTTTTTGTCCACCAGACAATTCATTCGGTAAATGTTCGGCCCAATCTTTTAAACCAACCTTTTCCAAATATTCCAAAGCTATTTTTAAACGTTCTTTTCTTCCCATTCCTTTGTAGTAAAGAGGAAGTGCTACGTTTTCTAAAGCTGTTTTGTAAGAAATCAAATTGAACGATTGAAATACAAAACCTAGAAATTTATTTCTTAAAATAGCTGCCTTCTTTTCATTCAAGTCTTTGATGAGTTGTCCATTTAGGTAATACTTCCCTTCATCGTGTGTATCCAAAAGACCAACAATGTTTAACAAGGTTGATTTTCCTGAACCCGATGATCCCATAATGGAAACAAATTCACCTTCTTTAATGTGTAAGTCAAGACCTTTTAAAACGTGTAAAGAATCTTTCCCGATCGGATAAGACTTGTGTAGGTTTTCGATTTTAATCATAGGTTAGTCTATTTGTATGCTAAAGTACCCAATGGGCTATTTCTTGCGTACTAATTAAATGTTAAAAGCCCAATTCTTAGAATACACCCATAGGACGACTACGAATTAAAATTGTTACACAAAAATGCTCAAAATTTTCATTTTGAGCATTTGTTAACATTTTGTTTGGATTACCGATTCATTTTTGGATTGACGATCGGAGTAACCATCAGCTCTTGCAGATTGGTTTTACCATCTACCGAATAGGTGATAATTATATAATCTGTTACTTCAAATTTTTCAATCCCTTCAACCTTAAAGAGTAGTGCATACGATCCTTTAGGAAAAGGATTCAATAAATCATAGGAAGATTTACCAGTGGCTTTGTCTTTGTAGTAAAAATTTATCGGTTTATCCTTGCCCTTGAAATGAAGTTTTTCAATCGTAAAATCCACGTCGGAAGTAACAGAAACTTCATAATTCACATAATCTGTTCCATTCGGATTACCTTTAAGCACCTTCATCTTAGTAGCTTGGCCAATATCTACAGACTTGCACCCCATAGCCAGTATAAAAAGCAATACAAGAAATCTCATAATTAATTTTTAATTATTTTCTGGGTGAAGCTCGAATTCTGACCAAATACCTTCAATACGTACATTTGACTGCTTAAATTCGAAATATCAATGGTATTGCTGCCCGATAACTTTCCTCGTTGAACAATTCCACCGACAACATTATAAATTAAGTATTCGTAATCTCCTGCATTTTGAATGCTGATATTAATTCTATCTGAACTTGGATTCGGATATACAGAAACTCCTGTTAACTCTGAATCCGTATCGTCAGATAGGGTAGCATTTGCAATATTAATTTCCCACAATCCTCTACCAAAAGTAGCCGCAACTAGCTTGTCATTGGTATAATGTATCTCAATATCTCTAACATCTACCATTGGTAAACCGTTACCTAATTTTTCCCAATTGGTTCCGCCATTCTTCGTGAAGTACACGCCCAATTCTGTGGCAACAAATAAGTATTCTGACGACTGCCCTTGTTTTAACATAACCTCTTTCATTACAAGGTTTGGCATATCTCCAGAAATGTTGGTAAACGTATTTCCGCCATCCGTAGATTTAAACACCTTTTGATTCGCTGTATAACCTCCAATTGTAGCATAAATGATGTTATTATCGGATGCATCAAAATCTACAGAATTGATTGTCCCTGGATTTCCAGAAGGCGTAGACCAATTTGCTCCACCATCTGACGAAAATCGTAAACCATTTGCTCCGGATGCCAAAATTCCATTACCGTGCGTTGCGATATCAGTCACATTACCGACACCAGAATTTGTAGTTGCAATGGTTAAACTCACATCATTATCTTCAATTTTATACACCTCGTCTCCTCCTGCGTATAAAATCTTTGGATTGGTTTTATTCATTTCCATTGGGAAGTAAAAACTTGCCCCAGGCACGGATACATTTTTTCCATTTCCACCGAGTTCTCCTACAAAACCTGTCTTCGACTGAACTAAATATCCGTTTTGATTTGCTGTATATCGAATACTCGAATCGTTATAGTCAATAGCAGACTGAATTCCATCTCCCATAGCTACAGAATACCATGTCCCGTTAATTTTACTGAAGGAATCATTATCCTGATTTGCAATTAGATAAGCATCGTCATTTGCGCTTGGATTGATGGCTACTGAATACGATTGTGTAACGATAACTTTATCTGATTTGTAGGTTATTGTAGGTTTTTGATTGGTTGGATCATTACCATAATCTACATAACTTAAACCACCGTCATTGGTACTCCAAAATTCATAAGTTCCATCTAATTTTCCCATTCCATGGTGATCGGAATGCATATAATTTCCATCTGAGGTATTATCACTCCAATACCCATTTATGGAGTTATACCATGTAGACCCATTATCATTAGAGTGTTTTGCATTTACTTCACCACTCAAGACCAAATTATTCATTACAATTAAGGTTTGATTAAAACCTTGTTGTGGATCGTATCCAGTTGTTTTTGAACCAAACGTAGCGAAAGTATTATTGGTGTCATCGAATTTACTGATTTGACCTTCTTTATCTTGTACGTAGAAGTTACCATCTTCTCCGACGGTTACAGCATATTTACCAAAGTCATTATTGGTAATAACAAAATTCCATCCTCCCTGTGTGTAATCATTGGTATAAATCACATCAAAGTATCCTGTATACATGGCTTTGGTTCCACTTATAGCAACTCTTCCAAAAGATGCATTTCCATATCCGGCATCGAAACTATCATTCCATGTGGTCCCTCCATCAGTTGTTATCTTTACTCCCTCTGGAGCACCGACTAAAACAGTATTATCGTCATGTACAATGAGCTCTCCTAAAACTTGACCTGCACTTTCAGCAAAAGATAAGCCCGTTGAGTTAAAGGTTTCTCCACCGTCCGTAGATTTTAAAACACCTATGGACATCACATTGGTTCCGTCATAATCTCCGGTTGAAACGTAAATGGGTTTTGTGGTGTAATTCGCAAAGGTAGCGTCGGGAGTAGTTTTGATATCCGTAACCCCAATACCCGCAACATTGTCGAGTTTAGGAGCCCAGTTTGCACCACCATCCGTAGATTTCCAAACGCCTCCATTAGGAGCGGCAACAAACAAAACATCTTGATTTCTATCCGTTGGATGTTTAATTCTCAATAAGGTATTCAATCTACCCATTTGAGGTGGATTGGAATACCCGTTTGGTTCTGGCAAACCTTGCGGACCAACATTTGTCCAGTTTTCGGCAGATGATCTTGATTGATAAGCGTTAACATTCTTTAATTTACCATCTTTATCCAGAATTCCTATGTTGTAATATCCTTGATTCGCTAGCGGAAAGTTTCCGTTTTCATCAACACGGTCTTTCCAAAAAGAAGCCCATCTGAAAAAATGTTTATAGGCTTTCAAGTTTTTTCGAATGGAAAGATCTAAAGTTTTAAATTCTTCTTGCTTTTGTTTTACAGTTTCAAAGAAGTTTGCCGATTTTTTTTGTGCGGCAAATTTATAATCGAGAGATTGTTTTTTCTGAGCGCAAATAATTGTTACTGAGAGTAAAAGTAATAGCGTAATTTTTTTATTCATGATAAGTGGTTTTGGTTGTTCTTAAAGGTAGAATAATTATTTTAATTTTGTACTTCGATTATTTTTGATGAAAAACCTACCAGAAAATAAAAAAATTGTCCTGTTCGACGGAGTCTGCAACCTTTGTAATGACAGCGTGTTGAAGATTATCAAACTCGACAAGAAGAATAACTTTGTATTTGCTTCTTTACAATCTGAATTGGGTGAAAATATCCTCAGTCATATTGGTGTTGACCCCAATAAAATTGATTCCATCATTTTGTACGAACCCAATGTTTCTTATGATATCAAATCGACTGCGGCATTGAAAATAATGAATGATTTTGGTGGATTATGGAGTCTCAGTAAAATTGCTTGGATTTTACCAGTTGGTGTTCGTGATTTCTTTTATGATGTCATTGCTAGAAATCGCTACAAATGGTTTGGTAAAAAGGAACAGTGCATGATTCCCACTCCTGAACTAAAAAGTAAGTTTTTAGATTGATGGAAATCCCCACTCGCGTAAAATGTGTCATTTTCGACATGGATGGAGTCATCATCGACTCTGAGGAACTTCATAAAAAAGCTTATTTCGAAACCTTTGAATCTGTTGGGGTGCATGTATCGGATGCATTGTATAAAACCTTAACTGGTGCATCCACCTTGAATGCCTTTCAGAAATTAGTAGCTCATTTCAACTTGACTCATAATCCAGAGGATTTGGTCCAAGCAAAGCGTAAAAGATACGTAGCCTACTTCGAGAACGACCCAACTCTTCATTTGGTACATGGCGTGGAAAACCTCATCAAAACTTTATATAGCAGGGGAATCACCCTTGTTTTGGCATCTTCTTCTGCGATGGTGAATATCAATCGTGTGTTCAATCGATTTGATTTGGATCAATATTTCACTGCTAAAATCAGTGGTGCCGACTTAAAGGAATCCAAACCAAATCCAGATATTTTTGAAAAGGCTGCTCAATTGGGCAACACTCCAAAAGAGCACTGTATTGTAATTGAAGATTCTGACAATGGTGTAAAAGCGGCTAACGACGCCGGTATCTTTGTGTTCGGATATCACAATCCTTTGGCAGATGATCAAACTTTAGAAAATGCGGATATTCAGATCCATAATTTCGAGGAAGTACTGAGTTATTTGGAAGGAAGTTTGTAGAGAATTACTTTAAATTCTCAAGGATGAAGTCCACCGTTTTGTTGGCATTCTTATTCTCAGCATAAGCATCAGTGATGTGCTTTGGAGGAACCGCATACCCTTGATCAATCATGTATTGAATGTCATCAGCAAATTCTAGAGACACCTTTCCGGTTAACAAAACATTCAAGTCTTCCCCTCTTTTGTAGCGATTGTAGATTTTCTTCAAACCCGACAAGTACAAATGATCCTTGGTGAGTCCGCCACCACGATGGGCCCTCACAGAAATGGCAAAAGCATCGTGTTTGTTCAAATCATACCCATTGCTCAGCATTCGAAACGTCTGGGAAAAGGTATATCCCTTGGCCAAACTATCTACTGCCAGTACGCGGTAGGCCAATTCTTTTAGACGATGAATGGTTAGGTTTCCTGACATGTATTCACTGAATACCGCCAATCCCTCTTGGGTTTCCTCATTGTTAGGAAAACCATGCGAAAACACTTGAAGTGGATGTAAAACAGCATTCATGGAGGTGACCATATGAACTCCTATTTCATGATTGGTCAAAATATTGATTTGATTCTCCGAATAAGTATGGTTGGAATTCAATACAAGTGCCTTGGCACTATTGGAAACCATGGCGATGGCCCCCATTGAATTGGATGTTTTTATCTCATAAGAAAAGTCATAAATCTTCGAATACTCTCTAAAAAATTGCTTGGAATCTTCTGCGGAGTATTTAGGTTGAAACAGTTCTAAATCAGGATCCTCTGAGTCAAAATGCAAGATAAACTTGGCGTTCTGAACATCCTGTTCTGTTGGAGTACCAAAGGAATGTAAACTGTTGTAATAAAACTTTTTTCCTTTTCCAATGGTTTCAATACATTGAATCAATCCGGAATAGAAGTAGATAATCTCCTCGTAAAAATCTCTCAGCCGTTCGTCTTCAATGCTATTGATTGGCTGTGCAAAAAACTCCTTGTGCAAGCTAAACTTATCGAAGTCCCTATAAGGGTATTCAAAATTGGGTTCTTTAAGGAATTTGGACTTAAAGAACTTTTCCTTTTCTTCCTCAATGTTAATTGGATTCACATAATTCAGCAACTCGATTTTCTTAACCAAGTTGTCGATATTCGCGTCAATTTCAAAAAGGGTTTTATTCTTTAAGATTAAGTCGTTCATAAATCGTGAATCAGCCTACAAAATTACGATTTATGTTTGGTATAGAAAGAATCGGCGTGGGTTTTTAAAACAGTTTTTAGATAGCTTTCTACAGCATGAACAACCTCAGGATACATAACTTGGTTGATTTCATCACAATACACTTTTGCAATTTCTGTAGCTAAAACCAGAGTATTGCTGAACTTTTGAGTAATGTGTTTTAGAAAGTATCCATTCCCATAAAAGGTATTGTTAATTTTTGAGGTAGATTTTATTCCGTTTGGTAACGGTGTGTTTTCGAGGATTCCTCTCCAACTTTCAATATCTTCTTCAAAACGTTTTTGATCGACATTGGTTGTTCCCAGGTTCCAAGTTGGCACCTCTCGATCCCAGCGTTGCCAATTGTAGGAGTGCATATCATAAACAACACAAACAGAGAATTTTGATTCAATCTTTGAAATCAAGGCATCTACAACTCGGTAAAAGGCGTAATGCTTATCAAGACTTTTGGTGATCTCTGCATTGCTCAAGGGTTGATGCCATAGTTGTTTCCCCCAGGCGTCTTCATAAATAGCTCTTTCGGGTTCTCTGTTCAAATCGTATTCAAATCGAGAGTCACAACCCGCAATTACAATGGGATGTGTCTGCACCATTTCTTTGGTAGCCGGATCTTCTTCATACCAACGATCATAAGCCGTATGTATGCAATTGTCCCACAATTCTTTGCGAAACTGGTTGCCATTATGAACGGCACCACATACATAATGAACGTAGTCGTCTATCTTGATGGTGAAGGAGTAGTCTTCCGAAACGGCATGGAAAGTCTGCTCATTTTCAATGTTTGAAATGATTTGCTCTACAGAGAGTCTTTGCATCATAATCCGAATACTTTTTTCAATTGAGCGAACACCTTTTTCTCAAGGATGTCTACATAACCATCCGCAAAAAATACTTTTTTGATGTGACGAAGTAAGTTTTCTTTGTCGGTCATTGAGTATTTGTTGTACTTCAAATAATGTTGGATTTTCTGAAGACTTACCGCTTCATTGTCCATCACATTTTCAGTGTGCATTTTGTTATATATCGCTTCGTCTGTGTTGATTTTGGAAATGATATAGTCTTGCTCCTCTTCGGTCTCAATGAAATTACAGTGTGCAGCATATAGTAGCACGTATATTTCAAATTCTTCTTTTGTCCAGTTAGTTTCCATATGATCTATTTTTCTATTGGCAATTCGTCCAATGATCCCCATTCGGTCCAAGAACCATCATAGATTGCAAATTGGTTATATCCTGCTAGAGTGGCACCGAGTCCTAAGACACAAGCTGTAACTCCTGTTCCGCAGCTAAAAATGGCTTTTTTGTCTCTATTAAAGATACTAAAAAAAATGCTCTTTAGTTCGTCTTTTGGTTTGAATTTTCCATCCTGTAGAAGCTCTCCATAGGGCAGTGAAATAGCGTTGGGCATATGGCCTCCTCGCACACCTTGACGGGGTTCTGGATCTATACCAAAAAACCTTCCTATAGATCTCGCGTCAGCAATACAAATATCTTTTTGATTTAGTGCTTTCAGAACCTCTTGGTAAGAAACCATTAACGCTGGATTGAAATCGACCTTAAAATTTCCTTGTTGCTTTGAAGTCTCAAGTTTTGTAGTAGTTGCATATCCCTTAGATATCCACTCAGGCAATCCTCCATCGAGAACGGCAATATTGCGGAAGCCCATAATTTGAAACATCCACCATACTCTTGGAGCAGAATATATTCCGTATCCATCATACACAACGATGCAACTATCGGCATTGATACCTAAAGACTGAGCCCTCTCTTGAAAAAACTCAGGAGACAACAAGGTATTTGGGAAATCTGCAGTAAGATCTGAGAACTGCGATTTGATATCAATTTCAAGGGAATTGGGTATAAATTCATGGAAATCATCTGCACTACCCTTGCCTCCTACTTTTTTGAGTGAGCTATATAGAACCACTACATTGGGTTCATGCAAATGATCATGTAGCCAATCGACCGAAACAATTGGAGAATTCAATAGTAAAGACATAGAAAGGTCTAGGTACTAAGCTTCGTTTACAATTCTACGCAAATCAGATTTTCTACTGAAAGCTGCATTTCGCTCAAGCACCTTGCTCTCAATGAAGTCCACAACCTTCTCTTGAATTCGAGTTTTGTAAACCTTGTTCATATAGGTAATTCCGCCTGGACTCATCACATTTACTTCCACCAGTTTTCCTCCAATCACATCGATACCGACGAAAAAGAGTCCGTCTTTTACCAATTTCGGACCAATTTTTTTACACAGTGTTTTTTCTTGAGCCGTTAGTTTGTGTTTGGCAACACTTCCTCCAGCAGAAACATTGGATCGATGGTCTTTTTCTCCTGGAATACGACGCATAGCCCCAATAGGAATACCGTTTAGCAAAAGAATTCGAACATCACCTTGATCGGCTCCTTCGATGTAATCTTGAAGAATAACGTAGTCAGAACCACCATCGCTCTTACTGATGTAGAAATCTAGCAATGAGTTAATGTTCCCCATGGCGGACTTTTCAATAAGAATAACTCCCGAACCTCCAAAACCATTCAAAGGTTTTAAAATCATTTTATCTGATTCAGATTCTTCAATCATTCGGATCAAATAGTTCTTGTTCTTGGAAACATGAGTGACAGGAATAATCTCATTATTTGGATCTTCAAAAACGGCCGTATATAACTTGTTATTTGCTTCTCGCATCCCTTGAACCGAATTCACGATAAAAACATCATCTTTCACCGAATCCAAGAAGTTCAACATCAAAGGATCTAAAGGTGGTTCGGCACGCATAAAAATCACATCAAAACCAGCTAATGGAAGCATTTCTTCACGGGTAGTAGTCCTTTTGTAAAAGGATTTAATACTCGCAGGCACCTTCTCCAATCGGTTTAAAATGGTACAAAATGCATTGGTCACACTATTTCGAATGGTTAGGTTGGATGGCGTACAAATCGCCACCCCATGACCGCGCTTGGCACATTCGTGAATTAAAGCTAAGGAGGTATCATTTTCTGGACTTTTGATATCTTCCCAAGGATACATTAAGAAACAAATATTCATTTTTCAATTTTTGATTTATAGAAGTCTCTATAAAGGTAGCAAAGAAATTTTATTTTACATCGTCATAATTGTCGTCCCAGTTCTTTGGTTTAGGAACTCCTAATTTTCCGACAGACTTGGCCACCATTGAAGCAACGGTTGCATCACCCGTAACATTAACAACCGTTCGGCACATATCCAATGGTCTATCTACGGCAAAGATCAACGCCAATCCAATGGCCAGTTTATCGGCAGGGAATCCAACTGATTCCAAAACAATTACAAGCATTACCATTCCGGCTCCCGGTACAGCGGCAGATCCAATGGACGCCAACAATGCTGTTAATATGATCATTAATTGATCGGTAAATGATAAGTCAAAACTTAAGGCTTGGGCAATAAAAACAGCGGCTACGGCCTGATATAAGGATGTTCCATCCATATTGATGGTAGCGCCTACCGGTAATACAAAACTTGATACTTCTTTGTCCACACCAATATGCTCTTCTACCCTTTCCATAGTTACTGGCAAGGTTGCTGCACTCGAACTTGTGGAGAATGCTAGTAATTGAGCCGGACTCAAATTCTTTAAGAACCAAAACGGGTTCTTTTTTACCACAATACTCACCAAAATCATGTAGAAGACAATCATCAAAATGAGACCACCTACTACTGTAAAAGAGTACTTTAATAAGGCTAAGAGTAAATCTGGATCGTTGGAAGACACAACGACATTGGCCAACAGTGCAAATACGGCAAAAGGTGCCGTCAACATGATTAAATCCACCATTTTTAACACCACTTCATTCAGGGAGTCAAAGAAATCCTTCAATGGTTTTGCGGCTTTCTCACCAATCAATAACATTGAAATCCCAAGGAATATGGTGAAAAAGATAACTTGAAGCATGGATTTGTTCTCGCTAAAAGCTTTTACCGCATTGTCTGGAACCATATCTACTAAAAACTGTAATGGTCCACTATTCTTTTGTTTGGAAGCTTCGGCAATCTTTGATTGTACTCCCCCACTATTCGCATAAGTTTGCGTCAGTTTGTCAATGGTTTCATCGGAAATTCCATCTCCCGGTTGCACCACATTTACCAATGCCAATCCAATAGAAATAGCCACCACAGTGGTACAGATGTAAATCACAATCGTTCTAATACCAATATTTTTAAACTTTGATATATCTTTTAAATCTGATATTCCTTTCACCAAAGAAGCAATGATTAAGGGTACTGCGATGAGCTTTAAAAGCTTTACAAATATGGTTCCAAATGGATTGATCCAATCCGATACAAACTTTGCTCCACCACTTACGGAAGTCATTAAAAGTCCGAATATGATACCGATTACCATTCCGATTAATATTTTCCAGTGCAATGCCATTTTCTTCATAAAAATTGTCTTTTAGTCTCTTGTTAAAAATTCGCCATTCAATTGATCTGTAAACTTACCATTATCAACGCTCACTTTCCCGTTAATAATGGCATAATTCAATCCTGAAGCCAACACAAACGGATTGTCAAATGTGGCTCTGTCTTTGAATGTATTTGGATCAAAAATAATGATGTCTGCTTTATAATTGGGTTTTAGAACCCCTCTATTTTTTAAATTGAATATTTCTGCTGTTTTTGCTGTGCTATTTTGAATGAATTTCCCCAAACTCATCAACTTTTTTTCTTGAACATACTCGCGGTATTTCTTGGGAAAGGAGCCATATTTCCTTGGATGGCCAGTATTTCCATCAGAACCTGTTACCACCCAATCTTGACTCATAAAATTCTCTACATCATAATCGGTCATGTTAAAGGAGGCAATACGAATGAATCCGCCCAAAACGAGTTTCAAAGCTGTTTCTGCTTCTGAAAGTTTCAAAGAATCTGAGATGGTTGTTAAATCTTTAAACAATAGATTCTTGTCATAGGCTTTGATCATCACCAAAGATTTCCCTCCACCTCTGCGTTTGATATTTTTAGTGATCCCTTCCAAAACCTTTTTCCTGGTAGTTGATTTTTCCACCCGATAACGCAATGAATCCATTCCGCCAGATTGTGCCCATTTGGGAATTAAGGCCGACTTCAAACCTGTTGCCGAGGCTCTATATGGATATTGATTGGCAGTAATTTGAACACCTTCAAGCTGTGCTTTTTCAACCATAGCTATAATGGAATCACTATACCTCCAAACATCTGCACCTAAGCACTTTATATGAGATATATGAACTGGCACTTTAGCTTCTTCACCTATCTCAATTACTTCTGCTACTGATTTCAATAGTCCGACTGTATACGAACTTTCGTCTCTAATGTGGGAATCGTAGATTCCGTTGTAAAGTTTTAGCACTTTCGCTAAGGATATGACTTCATCGGTCGTAGAAAAACTACCTGGACTGTAGAATAGTCCAGTTGAAAGCCCGAAGGAACCTTCCTCCATTTCTTGCTTCAACTTTTCTTTCATCAAATTCAAAGCGGCCTCATCTGGATTGGTCTGAGTTTTTATTCCGGACTCATCTCGGAGTGTTCCGTGACCTGTAAGCGGAATCACATTGGTACCTATTCCGTTGGCTAGGCAAAGTTCTTTGAATCGGGAGATGGGATAAACACTTTCGCCATCATTACCCGTAACAACGGTTGTAATACCCTGAAACAAAAAAGGTTTGTTATGCGATGCTTCTTGTAACACCAATTCGCGATCGGCATGGGTATGCGGATCAATAAAACCGGGACTCACAATCTGACCTTTTGCATCTATAACCTTAGTTGCTTCAAATTTTGAGTTGTCAAATTCTCCAATTTCAAGGATTTGATCACCTTTAATCGCAATGTTTACCGATTTGGATTCCTCATCGACCCCATTGTAAACAGTGCCGTTCAGAATTAATACATCAACCTTTTGAGGACCACAAGAGGCTAAAAAAACTAAGGCAAAGAAGAGGTAAAAAAACTTCTTCATTCTTATTTCTTGGTGAGTATTTTCATCATTTCAACAGCAGAAACCTTCCCGATTCGTTCAATTTCATTCATTGGAGTTTTGTCGCCAATTTCATAGGTAATTCCCACGGCCTTGTGACCATACAAGAACCACCCTTTCGATACAGGTTTCGTAGAATTTCCAGGAGCCTCATTCACCTTGTAATCGGGAATATTGGCTTCTAAAGCCTCAAACCAATCGTTTATGAAGGTTGGAAGTGTGGTTCCCTCCCTTTTTTTATTGGTGTAGAAAATATCATACCAGGTGGAGTGAAAATCCAAACCTAGTACTATTTTCGAATCGTTTTCTTTCATTTGGTTGCTAATAAAGGTAACCACTTGATTCACCTCGGGTTGATTGTATTTCGACCAATCACGGTTCAAGTCGACCCCATTCGCATTATGACGCCAATGTCCCAAATCTACTCCATCCGGATTCATGATTGGAAAGGCTAGGATTCGATAGGTATTCAAAAATTCCGTGGTCAATTCGTTTTCTGCTAGTATGGTTTGCATAAACTCTTGAAAAGCAAAGAACCCAGTTACTTCCGGTGGATGCTGTCTAGTTAAGAAAATCAACAGAGGTTTTTCCTTCTTATCCCCAATTCCAATGTCCAATACAGGGATTTCCTTGCCCAAAGTGGTTTTTCCAACCGTAGAAATTTCCACAAAGGATTTACCATTAGTTACCTCAGACACCCAATCCTTCGTATCTGCATAGGTAACAACCTTTTGAGCTGACACCCAGGTGGTATCTTTAGACAGGTTCAATTTAATAGTGGTAATGGTATCTTGCTTAAAAACCATGGTACTATCCAATTGTTTCCAACCCGATGCTGATTTCAGCTTGGGTGGATATCGATGTTTGTACCCTTCAGGATAGTCGAACTGCACATAAATTGGTCGAATGGAGTCGGACCATAGTTTAAAACTATAATACGGACTGTTGTTAATTGGACCATTTTCAGGATTAATCCGTGCTAGAAAAGTAGAGTCGTTCATTTGAGTGAAATCGTTCAATCGCGCAGCATCAAACATATTACTTGCATATACTCCATTTACCTCATAAACCTTTTTTTGCTGATATTCAATGGGTTTCGAAGAAGTATCAATGTAATTTTCAAAAGGAACTTCTTTTGGATTCTTGCAAGAACTAAGAAGCAGAACGACGGTAACAAACGTAATCTTGATTATAAGTTTCATTGGTTAGATTTTGTTAAAAGTAACTAAAAAAAATTCATCACATAACACTAGAAATAATTACCTTGTATTTCTAATTTAAAATCGATCAATATGTCTGGAATCTTAGATCTTCTTCAAAGTGATATGGGAAAAACCATTATCTCAGGAATTGCCAATCAAACCAATACAGATGCCGATAAAACTAGTAGTGTTTTGTCTATGGGAATGCCGGTATTGATGAAAGCCATGCAACGAAATGCCAATACAACTTCAGGAGCTGCAGGAATCCTAAGTGCACTGTCTGGTAAACATGATGGAAGCATTTTGGACAATATCGGCGGATTGTTATCTGGAAATGCAAGCAATGCCTTAGGGAATGATGGTAGCAAAATATTAGGCCATATCCTAGGTAGTAAACAAAGTGGCGTTGCACAAGTTATTTCTCAAAAAGCCGGAATTGATGCGGGTTCAGTAATGCAAATCTTACAATTAGCAGCACCTATTTTAATGGGGTTCTTGGGCAAACAAAAGAACCAACAAAACGTTTCGAGCGCTGGTGATGTGAGCGGACTTTTGGGGAACTTATTAACCCAAAATAGTGAGCAAAACGAACAAAGCTTTTTGGAACAAGTTTTAGATGCAGATGGTGATGGCAGCATGGTGGACGATGTTGCAGGAATGCTGTTAGGTGGCTCTAAAAAATCTGAAGGATTAGGCGGAATGCTTGGCGGACTCTTAGGCGGAAAGTAAAGCTGTTATACCTCTATTTGGAGACAATTGCTATAAATTTCCTCATACACAGGTACAATATTGTCCAAGGAAAATGACTTGGCGTGCTCATAGGCTTGCCTTTTAAACTGTTCGAGGGTTTCTTTGTTTTTCAATATTTTGAGGGTATTGGCAACCATGTCATCTACATCGCCAACGTCACTCAAGAAACCTGTTTTCCCGTGTACATTGACCTCTGGTAAACCTCCTGTATTTGTGGAAATAATCGCCGTTTTCCCTGCCATGGCCTCTAATGCTGCCAATCCGAAACTTTCTGTTTGAGATGGTAATAGGAAAACATCCGAATAGCATAAGATTTTACGGACTTCTGTACTATTCCCAAGGAAAAATACCTTGTCCGAAATCTTTAATTTCTTGGTTAAATTCTCGGCTTTGATGCGATCAGGACCTTCACCTATCAAAAGCAATTTTGATGGCACTTCTTTTTGAACTCCGTAAAACGTGCGAATTACATCTTGAACTCGTTTCACTGCTCTGAAGTTACTCACGTGAGTCAAGATGATCTCATCAGGCTCTGCCAAGGTGATTCTCTGACATTCTTCGGCTTCGGCCTCTTTGTATCTTTTGATATCAATAAAGTTGTAAACTACCTGAATATCTCGGGTAATATTGAATCTATCGAGGGTGGTTTGTCTCAAATTGTTTGATACTGCTGTCACTACATCTGAGTGATTGATACTGAATTCAACCGCAGTTTTATAGGTCGGATGACTACCTACCAAAGTGATATCGGTTCCATGTAAGGTAGTTACCACCTTGATAAAAATTCCCTTTTCCTTCAACATCTCTTTTGCCATGTACGCCGCATAGGCATGAGGAATCGCATAATGCACATGCAATACCTCAAGATTGTGCTTTCGAACCACCTCAACCATTTTACTGGAAAGGGCTAGTTCGTAAGGTTGGTATTGAAATAAAGGATATTCTTCAATGTCTACTCGATGAAAGTGTAAATGATGTGATAAATAATCCAGACGAACGGGATGGTTGTAAGTTATAAAATGAACCTCATGTCCTTTATCGGCCAGAGCCATGCCCAGTTCAGTAGCCAACACGCCACTTCCTCCATAGGTCGGATAACAAACAATACCAATCTTCATAAAGTAAGAATATGGTGTAAAGATACAGTTAATCTTGGTGCTAAGACTTAAAGAAAGCTTAAATCACCAAAGATTAGTAATCGCCCAAGGTAGCTGGATTCTGCGCCAAGGCAGTCTCTAATTGATCATCATTTGGTGCTTTCCCGTGCCAAGCATGGGTGTGCATCATAAAGTCGACACCATTCCCCATCTCGGTATGCAGTAAGATACAAATAGGTTTGCCATTGCCAGTTCTAGACTTCGCATCGGCCAAACCAGCCTTGATGGCATCAATGTTGTTTCCTGCTTTTACATCGATAACATCCCAACCAAAAGCTTCAAATTTCATTCGAACATCACCCATGTGAAGTACATCATCAGTTTCGCCATCAATTTGTTTTCCGTTTAAATCGATGGTACAAATGATGTTGTCAATTTTCTTGGCAGAAGCATACATGATGGCTTCCCAATTTTGACCTTCTTGCAACTCACCATCACCATGTAGTGAATAAATAAGTTTATCATCATTATTCAACTTCTTTGCTTCTGCAGCACCTAGCACAACTGACATCCCTTGTCCTAAAGATCCGGAAGCAATTCGAACACCAGGTAATTTCTCATGAGTGGTTGGATGCCCCTGCAAACGAGAATCGATGTGTCTGAAGGTAGCTAATTCGGCAACTGGAAAGAATCCGCTCCTTGCAAGAACGCTGTAATACACTGGTGAAATATGACCATTGGATAAGAAGAATAAATCTTCATTGACTCCATCCATAGAGAAGTCTGTGGAATAATCCATTACCTCTTGATATAGCACGGTGAAAAATTCTGCACATCCTAAGGAACCTCCTGGATGCCCTGAATTTACTGCATGAACCATTCTTAAAATATCTCTACGTACTTGCTGTGTAAAAGCTTGTAATTCTTGTGTCGTTGCCATTTTTATCAAAATAAATATGCTTACAAAAATACAAAAGTGCTATAAACAGGAATTTATTTAGTCGGTAATTATTTTAAAATTATTAACACTCATCATTGCGGAAGCAAATCCAGTAAAATAATCTGTTTTAGTTTAATTGTTAAAGAATCCTAGGCTTTAAATTTTTAGTTTTTAGGTTTTAGGTTTTAGTTAAAGGAAGAGAAAGGAAACAAGAAACAAGAACCTGGAAACAAGAAGAAAAAAATTGAAATTACAGGCCAGAGAACAAAACCCAAGAAATACGAATTACTAGGCATAATTATTTCTATCAACTAAAGACTAACGACTAATGACTAAACTCTCATGTTTAGGTCTTCTGTTTTTTCTTTTTGGCGGCAGGAAATAAGACGTTGTTTAAAATCAACCGATACCCCGGAGAATTAGGATGTAAATCGAGTTCGGTCTTTGGATCGCCCACGCGATGCGAATAATCTTCGGGATCGTGACCTCCATAAAAGGTAAACATCCCCTTCCCTTTGGTGCCATGGATGTAGCGCGCTTCTCGATTCACCTTGCTCTCTCCTAAAACCAACACGTTGGACTTCACTGAAGACCGATCAAAAGAAGTAGTCTGTCCCATAAATCCTTTCACGAGCATGGTATGATTTTGGGTCAACATTGTCGGAATCGGATCCCATTTAGCAGAAAATTCGATCAATGAGAAATAATCCGAAGTTTTGGGTATTCTTCGCTTTCTGGTCATGTCTATGGATGAAAACTCATAAACAATGGGATTTGGCTCTAATTTGAAGTTCTTAAAGGCAAATGTTTTAGAGAAATCTATTTTAGATTGGTAGTTTGCTTCGGATGCATCGCCGTCAAACATAGCTTCTGCAATATCTACACCTTCTGCGGCCAAGGCAATATCGAAACTATCGGTAGCAGAACACATGGCAAACATAAATCCTCCTCCAATAACATAATTGCGAATTTTCAAGGCTACATCAAGTTTTTGCTCGGAGACTTTGTTATACCCTAATTCGCGGGCTAATTTTTCTGCATTTCTTTTTCCTTCAATATACCACGGTGCCGTTCTATAAGATCCATAGAAACGGCCGTATTGACCTGTAAAATCTTCATGATGAAGGTGTAACCATTCGTATAGAAGGAGCTTGTCTTCTAAGACCTCTTTGTCGTAAACCACATCAAATGGAATTTCAGCATAGGTCAATACCATGGTCACTGCATCGTCCCAAGGCATTTTATCTTTCGGTGAGTACACCGCAATTTTAGGTGCTTTTTCTAAGGTTACTGCTTCTTGATTGGAAGAAGGCGAGGCTATTTGTTGCAAAATAATGGAAGCCTTCGCGTCGCTTACCACTTCGTAGGAAACCCCGCGAATTTTGCATTCATTTTCAATTGTAGGACTATTTTCGATCAAAAACGAACCTCCTTCGTAATTGAGTAACCATTTGGCTTTCAATCCGTTTTGCAAAGAATAATAGACAATTCCGTATGCTTTGAGGTGATTTTTTTGATTGTCATCATTCATGGGGATGTAAATAAAACTTGCCCATGATTTGCTCACAAATAAAAATAGAAAGAGGATTAGCGCTTTTTTCATCAAACCAAAAATACGCAATTACAAGAGCATTCTAAAATGGCATGTCGGAATCGTCATCTGTTCCGAAGGCATCTTTCGGTTCAATCCTTTGATTCGGTGTGTAATCGTCCATCTCGTTGTTCATACTAGAGTGGAATTCGTTGGAAACACTATCCTCTAAGTTTGAGAATTGGGCTAAATGACCTGTAAATTTCAATCGAATGTTGTCCAATCCACCATTTCTGTGCTTGGCTACGATGAATTCCGCCTGTCCTTCGCACGGGGAACGCTCTTCGTCATCCCATTCGGTCATTCCGTAATATTCAGGTCTAAAGATGAAACTTACAATATCGGCATCCTGCTCAATCGCTCCAGATTCACGAAGGTCAGAAAGCAATGGTCGCTTGGTTCCACTTCGGGTTTCTACAGCCCTTGACAACTGTGAAAGCGCAATTACTGGAACATTCAATTCTTTGGCCAATGCCTTCAAATTTCGAGAAATGGTAGATATCTCTTGTTCCCTGTTTCCTGAATTTTTCCCAGAAGTTCCAACAGTCATTAGCTGTAAATAGTCAATGATTAAAATTTTCACTCCGTGCTGCGATACTAAACGTCTTGCTTTGGCTCGTAAATCAAAAATGGAAAGTGATGGTGTATCGTCAATGAATATTGGCGCATCTGACAATCGTTTTACATTGACATTCAAGATTTGCCACTCATAAGGCTCTAAATTACCCTTACGTAGTTTTTCAGAAGTTAAACCAGTTTCTGAAGAAATCATTCTTGTAATCAACTGCACCGAAGACATCTCCAAAGAGAAGATCGCCACAGGCGAATTGAAATCGATGGCCATATTCTTAGCCATCGAAATCACGAAGGCGGTTTTACCCATACCAGGTCGTGCCGCTATAATGATCAAATCGGAAGGTTGCCATCCTGAAGTTAAGGCATCCAAACGAGAAAATCCAGTAGCCAAACCAGACATTCCTTCTTTGTTACTGATTTCCTCTATTTTCTTAAGTGCTTGTTTTACAAGTGAGCCAGCATCTTCGGACGATTTTTTTAGGTTGCCCTGGGTTACCTCAAAGAGTCTTGTTTCGGCTTTGTCTAACAAATCAAAAACATCCTTGGTTTCATCATAAGAATCTTCGATAATTTCTGACGAAATCGAAATCAATTTCCGTTGGATATATTTCTGTAAAATCACACGAGCGTGAAACTCAACGTGTGCAGAAGAGGCTACTTTTTGGGTGAGGCGAATAAGGTAAAAATCCCCTCCTACCATGTCTAGCTTTCCTGCTTTTCGAAGTTGATTGGAAACCGTTAATAAGTCGATGGGTTGAGAGCTTTGAAAGAGCTCAAAAATCACCGCGTAGATTTCCTGATGCTTTTCATCGTAAAAAGCTTCTTTGTGGAGAATGTCGATCACATCATCAATTCCTTTTTTATCAATCATCATCGCACCCAACACAGCTTCCTCTAAATCAAGGGCTTGTGGTGGCACCTTGCCTTTTTCAAGGCTAATAATCTTACTTCTATCTACTTTTTTTGCAGGGTAAGTTGTCGGTTTCTCCATGGTAACAAATGTATATTTTTATTTGAATTGATGCTCTTTTCTGAATTCTAATTTGTTTACAAAATTCTGTTATTAACGTGTTAATAACTTATGGGTATTAATTTTAATTTTTACTTTTAGCTAGGAATGAAAAATCGAAAAAGACACCTTGTATTCGCGATTCTTTTGCCAATTCAAATTGGCCTTGTACAATACCTTTCTAATTATCAGTCTTTTATTGAAAATTACTATGCCAATGGCGTCTATCCTTTCCTCTCAAAATCCTTACGATTTCTATTGGGGTGGGTTCCATTTTCTATAGGTGATGCTTTACTATTTGTCTTCGTTTTATTGTTTTTTAGATTCATATTTCTGCTTATAAAAACAAAATTCAAAGATTTTTTCCGAAAGTTCATTGAGGTGGCAGCCTTTCTGTCCATCCTTCATTTTTGCTTCTATTTTTTCTGGGGAATGAATTACTTTCGAGAACCACTTCAGAATCAATTTGAGTTCGATACTTCTAATTATAGTACTGAGGAATTGGTTAAAACCACTTCAGTGATTATTGAGAGAGCCAACGATTATCATCAGCAATTAACAGCAAACGATTCTTTGGTGGTGGAAGTGCCTTACACCAGAAAACAGATGTATGGTATGGCCGTGCAGGGTTACGGACAATTGTCTGCAGATCACCCACAATTTCAATATGAGTTTGCTAGTGTCAAGCACTCCATGATGAGTCTTTTACAATCCTACAATGGTACTTCTGGTTATTTGAATCCGATTACAGGCGAAGCACATATCAATAATAAAATCCCAAAAACAGGATATCCGACAACGGTTTGTCATGAAATGGCACATCAAATAGGATTTGCCGCAGAAAATGAAGCGAATTTCATAGGTTTTTTGGCAGCCAAATCTCACGATGATCCTTACTTTAAATATGCGAGTTACCGAATGGCCTTGGCCTACTGCTTAAATGAGTTACGAAAACGTGATGCTGAAAAATATGCTGAGAAAGTTCAACTCATCCACAAAGGCATTTTAGAAGATTACAATAGAAGCTCAAGGTTTTGGAGACAATTTAAGAACCCTTTGGAACCTTTGATGAAAAAGGGTTACAATGCCTATTTAAAGGCCAATAGACAAGAAAAAGGAATTGCTTCTTACAATTATGTGGTCGATTTGTTAATCTCCTACCACAAGTATAAAGGGTCAATTTAATTCTTCTTATTTTTGGTCATCTTGATTTGGAAGTCACCAATTCAAGATACTTTCTTTTTAAATCAAATTTTTTACAACATGAAAAACAATCTTTTTTTATTGTTTTTGTTTTTTACTTCCTTGGGATTTGCACAAGACTACTTCCCAATCAATACCGAAGTAAAAACCTCCAAAAACACTACTGTAGTATTTGAAAATGCTACCATTTACGTGAACCCATCCGAGGTGATCAAAAAAGGTTCCATGGTCATTAAAGACGGAAAAGTCGTGGCCATTGGAAGATCGGTAAAGGCGCCTGCCGGTGCCAAAAAGGTGGATTTGTCTGGCAAGACTGTTTATCCTTCTTTTATTGATATTTATTCGGATTTCGGGATTAAAAAACCAGCTAGAACTAGAGGTGGAAGATCTCCACAGTACGACGCTCAACGAAAAGGGTATTATTGGAACGATCACATCAGACCCGAAACCGACCCAACCACCAGCTTTAAATTTGATACCAAAAAAGCAAAGCAATTGGTGAATGCCGGATTTGGTGTTGTGAATACACATATGCATGACGGAATTGTGAGAGGAAACGGAATGTTAGTGTCCTTAAATACAGCCTCTAACGATGCTTTTCGAATGATTAACAATCGTTCTGCTCAGTATTTATCCTTCAGCAAAAGTGTAAAATCTAGACAAAACTATCCTACTTCTCGTATGGGAGCTATGGCATTGCTTCGTCAGATGTATTTGGATGCCGATTGGTATGCGCAAGGAAATGCAAAGAACAAAGATCTTTCTTTGGAAGCATTAAATGCGAATAAAAACCTAGTTCAAATTTTTGATGCAGGTAGTCACTTAGACGTAGTTAGAGCAGATAAGGTAGGTGATGAATTCGGAATTCAATATACCATCGTTGGAAGCGGATTGGAATACGAGCGTGTTGCTGATATCAAAGCGACAGGGGCTACCATGATTGTTCCGATCAATTTTAGAAAGGCTTATGATGTAAGCAATCCTATGTTAACAGAGCAAATCTCTGTGAACGATATGAGACGTTGGAACCAAGAGCCTTCTAACCTTGCGGTTCTTGCTAAAAACGGCATTGAGTTCGCATTAACAATACACGATTTAAAATCGGTAGCAGCTTTCCATAAGAACTTGAAAAAAGCCATCAAATACGGATTGGATAAAACCAAAGCTTTAGAGGCTTTAACTACCATTCCAGCTAAAATTCTAGGTGAAACTACCATCGGAAACTTAAATGTTGGCAGTCATGCCAACTTTATCGTAACCAGTGGTGATATTTTTGATAGCAAAACGACACTCTATGAAAATTGGGTACAAGGTGATCGCCATGTAGTGAACGACATGAACATCAAAGATATTAATGGTACATATACATTCAATACCAATGGTAAAGATTTCGAGTTGACTGTTTCTGGTAAAGGAGCAAAACAACGAGGATCTTTAAAATCAGGCGGAAAGACCGTAAAATCAAAATTCGCTTTTAAAGACAATTGGGTGCATTTGACCATTAATGATGGTGGCCAATTTGCTCGTATTGTAGCTCAAATGTCACCAAACGGAATGAGTGGTCAATTATATGCCAATGATGGAAGCACCACGAACTGGATGGCGACCATGAAGAAAGACAGTAAAAAGGCTGCAAAAAAGAAAAGCACCAAACAAACCACACCTACTGTACTACCAGTTAGTTTTCCAAACATAGGTATGGGGAACTTTGTTCAGCCAAAACAGCAAACCATCCTTATTAAAAATACGACGGTTTGGACCAGTGAGGCGGATGGTATTTTAGAAAATACAGACGTTTTACTCAAAGATGGAAAGATAGCCAAAATTGGAAAAAACCTAAAAGCCAGAAGAGCTTTGGTTATTGACGGGAAAGGCAAACACCTTACAGCCGGAATCATTGATGAGCATTCGCATATTGCCACCTCCGCTGTAAACGAATCGGGACATAACTCAACAGCTGAAGTAACCATTGAAGATGTGGTAAATCCAGATGACATCAACATTTACAGAAATTTAGCAGGTGGTGTTACGTCGATTCAAATCCTTCACGGATCTGCAAACCCAATTGGCGGTAGATCGGCCATCATCAAACTAAAGTGGGGTGAAAATGCCGACAACTTAATCTACAAAAACAGTCCGAAGTTCATCAAATTTGCTTTGGGTGAAAACGTGAAGCAATCCAACTGGGGCGACAATCAAACCATACGTTTCCCACAAACAAGAATGGGTGTCGAGCAGGTTTATAAAGATTACTTCCAAAGAGCCAAAGAATACGAAGCTTTGAAAACGAGTGGTAAACCATTTAGAAAAGACATCGAATTAGAAACCTTGTCGGAAATCTTGAAAAAAGAACGCTTCATTTCTTGTCACTCTTATGTGCAAAGTGAAATTAATATGTTGATGAAAGTAGCCGAAAGCTTCGACTTCAACATCAATACATTTACACACATTCTTGAAGGATACAAAGTAGCCGATAAAATGGCCAAGCACGGTGTAGGTGGTTCTACCTTTTCTGATTGGTGGGCCTACAAATACGAGGTAAAAGACGCAATTCCGTTTAATGCCGCTATCATGAAAGAAGCTGGCGTAACCGTAGCCATCAATTCAGACGACAGAGAAATGTCCAGAAGATTGAATCAAGAAGCTGCCAAAACCATCAAATACGGTGGTGTTTCTGAATTGGAAGCTTGGAAGATGGTAACCATCAATCCAGCGAAATTATTACACATTGATGATCGTACAGGAAGTATCAAAGTTGGTAAAGATGCCGATGTAGTGCTTTGGAGCGGCCATCCAATGTCTATCTATTCGAAAGCAGAAAAAACCATTATTGATGGTACTGTATATTTTGATGTAGAAGAGGACAAGAAAAAGCGTGCGGCTCTTAAAAAAGAGAAAGCACAATTGGTAAAAATGATGCTTAACGAGAAATTGAACGGTGGAAAAGTGCAAGCTCCTCGTCGAAAAATGTTGAAGCAATTCACTTGTGAAACTGAAGGAACCATCATAAACTAAGACAAAATGAAAAAGTTATTTATATACAATTTGATATTTTTCTTCAGTTTAGGAAGTATCATAGCACAGCAAACACCAGCACCAAAACAAAGTCAAGATATTGTAATTGTTGGCGCTACAGCTCACTTAGGAAACGGTGAGGTTATTGAGAATAGTTTGATCTATTTTAAAGACGGAAAACTATCAACAATTGCCAAGGCACAATTGGTAAAGATGGACACCTCGGGAAAGCGGGTCATTGATGCAACAGGGAAACATGTGTACCCAGGTTTTATTGCATTAAATGCCTCCCTAGGATTGTCTGAAATTGATGCGGTACGAGCTACGCGCGATTTTGATGAAGTGGGACAAATGATTCCACACATCCGTAGTTTGATTGCTTACAATGCCGAAAGTCAAGTAGTGGAATCCATGAGACCAAACGGGGTCTTACAAGGTGAGATTGCACCAAGAGGTGGTACCATATCAGGATCTGCTTCGGTAATGCAATTTGACGCATGGAATTGGGAAGATGCCGCCATTAAGGTAGATCATGGTATTCATATGAACTGGCCTGGAGCCTTTACCAGAGGACGCTGGTGGTTGGGTGAAGATGCCGGTTTACGACCTGATAAAAACTATCCGAAACGTGTACAAGCGATCAAGGATTTCTTTATGAAGGCTAGTCAGTATTTGAACGGACCAAAATCTACGAAAAACATACCTTATGAGGCCACAGCAGGATTGTTCAATGGCGCTCAGAAGTTGTTCATCCATGTGGAAGGTACCAAAGAAATTACCGATGCTATTAATACGGCAAAATCTGTAGGAATTAATGACATTGTTGTTGTCAATGGAACTGGCGCAGAAAAAGTAGCAGATTTGTTGGTGAAAAACAACATTCCAGTGGTGATTGACCGTGCACATCGAATTCCAGATAACATTGACGATGATTACGATTTACCATTCCGGAATGCAAAAATCTTAATGGATGCTGGAATCATGGTATCTATTGGAATGCAGGGTCAAATGGAACGCATGAACACAAGAAATCTACCATTCTACGCGGGTACCTACGCTGCCTATGGTGTTCCAAAAGAAAAGGCGGTTCAGATGATTACTGGAAACGCGGCCAAAATTCTTGGAATTGATTCTTTTACAGGTACACTTGAAGCCGGAAAAGATGCAACTTTATTCATCTCAGAAGGAGATGCTTTAGATATGCGTAGCAATATTGTTACTCATGCATTTATTCAAGGTCGGGAGGTTAGTTTGGAAACGCATCAAACCAAACTCTGGAAACGATATTTGAAGAAAGTAAAATCCAAATAATTTTAAAAAGCGCTGATTATCAGCGCTTTTTTTATACAGGAAAATCACCCAAATTTGATTTGTCTGAATCGGGGAAACAGTAATTTTTTTAACTTTAAACAAAAAAGATGAAAAAACACTACTTCCTCATTCTCTTATTAGCTTGCTCAATCAGCTATTCTTTTTACGAATTTATCGTGGCTTCTACACTCGGTGTACCTACCGTTGAAGACATTTATGGTGGCCGAATCAACGCCATCACGGGTTATCAATTTCATACCGATTCTACTCGAATTTTTGTAGCCACTGAAAGTGCAAATTCGGTGTTTTATGCCGATGTGTATTCCAATACGGGATCACCTGTATTGGGGAAATTTAAAGTAGTTCCAAGTTTGGACAATACCCAAGATTTCGGATCGAACATCAAGAAATTGGTAGTACATGAAGCCTCTGAAAGTATTTATTTCAGTAAAAACAAAGAACTTTATTCCACAACCATTGGGGCTGCGTCTGCCACGAGTACCGGTGTAACTGGTATGGATGACTTTACCATTAAAGGGAATTATGCCTTTGTTGCAGCACAAGCACCCGGGCAAATCGAATTCGGAACCTTAGATGCCTCCAACAATTTTACAGCGGGCAGTGGATCTCCCATTACCTTTACGTCCTTCACAAACTTTTCCTACATGTACATTCATCCAACTTCGGATAAAATGTACATATTTACAGCAGGAACTTCTCCTAAGCTATACGTTTCTAACGACGATTATGATGCCTTTAGTGGTACAACAAGCTTTAGCGACATCTCACCGACACTTACCTCTTCATCGGTAGATTGGACCGCATTTGGAATTGGTCCGGATGGACGATTTTTCTTAGGTGGAAATAATATGACCAACAAGTATATCGCTTATTCTGATGATAGCGGTACGACTTGGACCGAATACGATTCGGGGATTAACGGAACTTCAGCCACAAATTTTGATTTCTCAGGAAATGCTTCAAGCTATCATGTTCTTTTCGCATCGATGTTTAGCAATAGCAAAGGGACTAGTGGTACTTGGGCTAAATTTGGGACCACATCTCACTACACACATCCCAATGACGGTGCAGTTTATGTGGATCCGGTGAATGCTAGCATCTATTATGCAACTTCTGATCAAGGACTCGGAATTTCATTTGATCAAGGTGTAACTGTATCCAGTGCTGATGACGGCATTGAAGCCGTTCAAGTAAATGATATGGAAATGACCGTCGATAAAAAAACGGGGTGGATTGCCTGTAAATCGGGAATTCGAAAGGTTACCGATTACGACACCTCCTCTCCTACCTGGACCAACGCCATGTTTCCAAATGGAGATGGATCACCTTATTTTTCGGTAGCCATGAAACCTTCGGATGATGCCACGGCTTATGTGGGTAATGTGAGAATTTACAAAACAACCAATAGCGGATCGACCTGGAGTCAGGTTTTTACTCCTGAAAGTGCACCCTATAATTATCCCAACGTGGGAACACAAATCAATGCATTGACCATTTGTCCGGCTGACGAAAACATTGTATTTGCTGGAGTTGAAATCCAAGGAACGGATAAAGGTGGATTGTTTGTGTCGGAAGATGCTGGAAGTAGCTGGACACAAATATATTTGAAAGCCACTTCAGGAAGCAATGACGTTGACGTACACGACATTGTTTTCACCGTAGAAGGAGGGAAAAATGTGGCTTATGTAGGTGTTGAATATACAGGTGCTGGATCTGGCACGAGTATTTATCGTGTTGAACAAGGATCATCAAGTTGGACGGTTGCTCAAGATATGGGTTCTTCAGGAACAAGTACGGGAAGCATAATAGTGGTATCCATTTATGATATGGATTATAACGCATCAAATAATATTATTTATGCCGCAGGAACTGATGCCGGAGTTACCGGGCCAAGATCCTATTACAAGGATTTAAGTGGAACGTCTCTTTGGACTCCACTTACCAATTCTAGTCTACCCTCATCAACTGCACAAGCCGATAAAGTCGGAAAAGCCATTGTACACGATGGTACGAATACTTTATACTGCGCGGTAGATCATGAAATTTATTATTTAACCTCAGGCGCGTCGTCTTGGACATTGGGATATTCTTATCCGGTTGGAACCGAAATTAATTGTTTATTCTATGATGAATTATTGGTCGGAACGGGCACAGGTCTGTACGCCCAGGCAGATCCAAGTACGACTGCTAGTGTCACTGACAAAAATTTATTGTCAATAAGTGTATATCCGAATCCGGTTCAAAGTGGAAACCAAATCACCATTCGATACGACGAGCCAATCATCAATCCAACGTTTAGAATTACTGATTTAAGCGGACGATTGGTTGCAGAATACCAGCTGCATCAAATACAAAGTGATGCCAATTCATCGAAAATCCAAATTCCCCAAAATATAACACGCGGGATGTATTTATTGAGTATTTACAATAAGAAAAGGAAGATAAGTACGCAAAAAATGCTTGTTAATTAGAGAGAGGAAAGGGCTTGCAATCGCAAGCCTTTTTTTATGCTTCCAATTTGGCTCTTGATAAAAAGAAGTATCTTTATTCCTTTAAAGCTATTTAGAGTTACTTCGTGAAAAGAATAAGCAGCCTACAAAATTCCCTTATCAAACACATCATCAAACTTCAGGAGAAGTCTAGCGAAAGAAAGCGCAGTCGGCGCTTTGTGGTGGAGGGAAAAAGGGAAGTCCGATTGGCTTGGGAAGGAGACTATACTTTTGAAAATGTATTGATTTGTCCAGAAATTTTTAAAGAAGATGTATCCGTCGTTAAAAAATACACGGATGCTCTCGTTGAGATTTCGAAAGAAGTATATCAAAAGATAGCCTATCGAAAATCTACTGAGGGAATTATTGCCATAGCTGAAAGTAAAACCTTATCTATTGAAGCCATAGCTTTGCCAGAAAATCCTTTAGTGCTGGTGGCAGAAGGAATTGAAAAACCTGGAAATCTGGGCGCTATCTTACGAACAGCAGATGCCGCGAAAGTCGATGCTGTATTTTTTGCGAATCCGAAATGCGATGTTTACAATCCAAATGTGATTCGTTCAAGCATTGGTTGTGTTTTTACCAACCAAATTGCTTCAGGTGATTCCCAAGAAATGATTGCATTCTTACAACAAAAAGGCTGCGCCATTTATGCGGCTACCCTGCAAAACTCTAATTTATATACAGAGGAAAATTATCAAACCTCTACAGCTATCGCAGTAGGATCTGAAGCTCATGGCTTGTCGGATTTATGGCGAACTGCAAGCAAGCAAAACATCAACATTCCCATGGCAGGAAGCATTGACTCTATGAATGTTTCTGTTTCTGCCGCAATTCTTATTTTTGAAGCGAAAAGACAACGAAATTTTAAATAATACATGAAAACATTAGGCATAGACATTGGAGGTTCAGGCATCAAAGGAGCCATAGTAGATACCAAAACTGGAGAATTATTAACGGAAAGACATCGGATTCCGACACCAAAACCTTCAACACCAGATGCTGTTGCCAAAGTAGTCAAACAGATGGTTGATCATTTTGAATGGACCGAGGCTGTGGGATGTAGTTTTCCGACTACCATTGTCAATGGCCAGTGTATTCATACGGGAAACCTTAGTAAAGAATGGCTTCATGTCAAGGTAGACAAGTTATTCCGTAAAGAATGTAAAGTACCCTTTTATGTAAGCAATGACGCTGATCTTGCTGGAGTGGCAGAAATGAGTCTTGGATCGGGAAAAAAGGAAAAAGGAGTTGCCATTGTGATCACTATCGGAACTGGAATTGGTTCTGGGCTTTTTTACAAAGGCAAGCTTATTCCGAATCTTGAAATCGGGAAATTACTTCACACAAACGGAGAAATCATCGAATACTATACTGCGGATTCTATCAGAAAAAAAGAGGATTTGAGCCTGAAAGAATGGGCAATTCGTTTCGACTCTTTGTTGGCCTATGCAAAGCTTGTTTTTTCTCCTAGTTTGATTATTTTGGGAGGAGGAATCAGTAAAAAGTATGATTCTTTCGAAAAGTACCTAAAAACAGACGTGAAGGTGAAGGTGGCCAAATTTCGAAACAATGCCGGAATTATAGGAGCTGCCATGTATGCTCAAAAAAATATGAAATAATCAATGACGTCAGAAAGCCTATTTTACCTGATCATCATTATTGTTTCTATGAACTTTTTATTTGACCGCCTTCTTCATCGGCTGAACGTTTCGCGTTTTAATGATTCCTTACCCAAAGAATTGAGCGATATCTATGAGAAGGAAGCCTATCAAAAGTCCCAGGCTTACAAGAAGACAAATGCCAAATTCTCCTCCCTCACAGCGACCTTTTCCTTTTTAATAACCATGAGTTTTTTGTTATTTGATGGATTTCGCTTTGTCGATGCGTTTGTAAGACAATTTTCTTCCAATACCATCGTCATTACCTTGTTGTTTTTCGGCATCATCATGATCGGATTGGATATTCTAACTACTCCCTTTTCCTATTATCGAACTTTTGTAATTGAAGAAAAATTCGGGTTTAACAAATCAACGAAAAAAACCTTCTGGTTGGATAAACTAAAAGGCTGGTTGATGACCATTATCCTTGGTGGGACTATCCTCGGACTAATTGTTTGGTTTTATGAGTTGACCACAACCAATTTTTGGTTGTATACATGGTTATTGATTACGGTTTTTTCGGTTTTCATGAACTTCTTTTATGCAAAACTGATTGTTCCTATTTTTAATAAGCAAACACCATTGGAAGATGGTTCTTTGAAGAATGCCATCCAAAACTATGCAAGCAAAGTCGGATTTAAACTCGATAATATTTTTGTGATTGACGGATCTAAAAGATCAACCAAGGCCAATGCCTATTTTTCTGGTTTTGGAGCTCAAAAAAGAATCACGTTGTATGATACACTGATCAATGATTTGGAAGAGGAAGAAATCGTGGCCGTGTTGGCTCATGAAGTAGGACATTACAAAAGAAATCACATCATTTACAACCTTATTTTATCTACGGCATTAACGGGTCTCACCTTGTATATTTTATCGTTAACGGTTAGTTCTCCCCTACTATCCAATGCCCTTGGTGTAGAAACGGTAAGTTTTCACATCGGATTGATTGCCTTCGGGATTCTTTATTCACCAATATCAGAAGTTACAAGTCTCTTTATGAATGTTTTATCTAGAAAATTTGAATATCAAGCTGATGATTTTGCCAAACATACTTTCGATGGAAAGCCCTTGGTAAGCTCTTTAAAAAAACTTTCTAAAAATAGCCTGAGCAATTTAACTCCGCATCCTGCTTATGTGTTTGTAAATTATTCACACCCAACGCTCTACAACAGAATATTGAATCTAGATAAGTAAAGTAGAAATGGGTATTATCAATATTGGCATCAGTATACTATTAATCCTTTTTGCTTTATTGGTGAAATACAATCCGAACCTTATTGCGGGCTACAAATTCCTACCAGAAGAAAAGAAACAAGAATATCCAATTCATTTGTTGGTGAATGGATTTGTCATCCTTTCCATTTTAAATTTGGCCATTTATTTCCTTTTGGTTAATTCTTCTTACCACAACTATGCACCCTGGAGCTTTTTATTCGTGGTATCGATCGGAGTTGTCCTAATCAGCTGGATGATCCAACAGAAATTAAAATAGGCATTTAGTTAATCGAAAATCACTTGTTAATTAAAAGTGTAATCCTTAACTTCACTTTACAATAAGAAGATCCCCTTTGATGCAATATACCGCAACCATAGAAGAAGAAAACAAGGAGATAGCAAATCGCTATAAAGACCTCCTTAAAGGAACCTATGAGGTATTGACCAAAGAGGACAAAAACCTCATTCGAAAGGCCTTTGAAGTTGCTGTTGACGCACACTCCGAACAGCGTCGCAAGACAGGCGAGCCGTATATTTACCATCCAATTGCCGTTGCTAAAATTGTTGCCAATGAAATTGGGTTAGGTGCTGTTTCAATCGCTTCTGCCCTTCTCCACGACGTTGTGGAAGATACTTCCTACACCATCGATGACATGGAGCAACTCTTTGGGGAGAAAATTGCCAAAATTGTTAGCGGACTTACCAAAATCTCAAAGCTTAACAAGGAATCAAACGCCTCCATACAAGCGGAGAATTTCCGAAAAATGCTATTAACGCTTCATGATGACGTTCGTGTGATCTTGATAAAAATTGCGGATCGTTTGCACAACATGCAAACCATGAATGCGATGCCTGAGCACAAGCAGCTGAAAATTGCTTCGGAAACCTTGTACATCTATGCGCCACTGGCACATCGATTGGGGTTGTACAACATTAAAACTGAATTAGAGGATCTCGGACTAAAGTATACAGAACCAGAAGTTTATAACGATATTCTTCAAAAGATTGAAGAGAGTCACAAGGAAAAAGACGAATACCTAGAACGTTTCACAACCATCTTGAAAAAAGGACTTGATAAAGAAAATATCAAATGTGAGATCAAAGGTCGCTTTAAATCCATCTTTTCCATTCGTTCAAAAATGCGCAAACAGAATGTCACCTTTGACGAGGTGTACGATAAGTTTGCCATTCGGATTATTTACAATCCGAAGAAGCAAGATGAAAAATTTCAAGCTTGGAAGATCTACTCTATCGTTACCGATTATTTCAAACCGAATCCCTCTCGTTTAAGAGATTGGATTTCACAGCCGAAATCGACGGGCTATGAAGCGCTACACATCACAGTAATTGGTCCGGATGGAAAATGGGTAGAAGTTCAGATACGATCTGAACGCATGAACGAAATTGCTGAAAAAGGTTATGCTGCCCATGTGAAATATAAGCAGGGTGAAGACAATGAAAGCGGACTCGAAATTTGGCTCAATCGATTAAAGGAGACGCTAGAAAGTCAGAATTCCAATGCTGTGGATTTTGTAGAGGATTTTAAGCTAAACCTTTATGCCAAGGAGATTTTTGTGTTTACACCTCTAGGGGATATCAAATCCCTTCCAAAAGGAGCTTCGGCATTGGATTTTGCCTTTTCCATACATACCGATGTAGGATTAAAATGCAGAGGAGCCAAAGTCAATGGAAAATTGGTTCCGTTAAGTTTCCAACTAAAATCGGGCGACCAAGTTGAAGTATTTACCAGCAATACCAATAAACCGAACTCGAGGTGGTTGGACTTTGTGATTACCGCGAGAGCCAAAACAAAAATCAAGGCAGCACTTAGAGAAGAAGAGAAACTCATTGCCGACGAAGGAAAAGCTATTTTACAAAGGAAACTTCGACATCTTAAAATTACCTTCAACGAAAAAATAGTAAACGAATTGGTAAACTATTTCAATTTGAAAACTAGTTTCGATTTGTTTTACCGAATGGGGAATGGTGCTATCGACAACAAGCAATTAAAATCCTTCGTAACACAAAGAAATAGTCGAATCTTAAATTTCTTCAAAACAAAACTAAGAAGGGGACCGTCTAAAGAATTTGTCAACACAGAAGAGGTTACTACAAAATTTGACTCGCTCGTTTTTGGAGTTGACGAAGAAAGATTGGACTACAAACTGTCAAAATGTTGTAATCCTATTGCCGGAGACAAAGTATTCGGATTTTTAACCATCAACGACGGAATAAAGGTTCACAAGATCAATTGTCCAAACGCTATTTCCCTGCAATCCAACTATGCCTATCGAATTTTAAAGGCCAAATGGATTGATTCTACAAAACAAGATTTCAAAATCATCTTGAAGGTCAGTGGGGTTGACAAATCTGGAATTGTGAATCAATTAACCCGAATTATTTCCAATTACAAACAGGTTTTCATCCACAGTATTAACATTGCCGCAAATGAAGGGGTATTTGATGGTAAAGTTTCACTGAGTGTGCAGAACAGTTCACAACTTAATCGCCTCATAAACAGCGTAAAACGCATAGAGGGTGTAGAAAAGGTAGAACGTGTGAATACTTTGTAAATATCTTTTTTTCGGAGTTTTATTTAAAGAAGAAATAACTGTAAATTTGTAGCAACTTTAGAGCGTCAAGTATGAGTACTTTATTAGAGAATCAGGAAATTGTTAAAAACGTGTTTACTCAGTATTTAGAGGACAACAAGCACCGAAAAACACCTGAGCGATATGCGATACTTCAAGAAATTTACGATGCCGAAGAACATTTTGATGTGGAGTCACTTTACATCAAGATGAAAAACAAAAACTACCGAGTGAGTCGTGCTACCCTCTACAATACCATCGACCTACTGTTGGATTGTGGATTGGTAAGAAAACATCAATTCGATGGAGATTCTATGGCTCGTTACGAAAAAAGCTACTTCGATAAAAACCACGATCATGTAATTTTCACGGATTCAGGCGAAGTAAAAGAATTTTGTGATCCAAGGATTCAAACCATCAAAAAGACCATCGAGGAAATTTTTGACATTGACATTCACAACCACTCGCTCTATTTCTACGGAACCAAAAAGAAAACAGACTAATTTCAAGAACAACATTTAATGGCAGTAAATTTATTACTCGGATTGCAATGGGGAGATGAAGGCAAAGGAAAAATTGTTGATGTCCTCACCAAAAACTATGATATTATTGCAAGATTTCAAGGTGGACCAAACGCTGGGCATACCCTTATTTTTGATGGCAATAAGCATGTATTACACACCATTCCTTCCGGAATTTTTCATGAAAACACCAAAAATGTTGTTGGAAACGGAGTTGTGATTGATCCTGTGATTTTCAAAAAAGAATTGGAGAATCTAGATCAGCACGATGTTAATTATACCGATAAGCTTTTAATTTCTAGAAAAGCGCACATCATTCTTCCTACTCATAGATTGTTGGATGCTGCTTCCGAAACTTCCAAAGGAAAGGCGAAAATTGGATCGACCTTAAAAGGAATTGGTCCGACCTACATGGATAAAACAGGCCGTAACGGAATTCGTGTGGGCGACTTGGAATTGGACAATTGGAAAGAAAAGTACAACGCTCTTACGGCCAAACACATCAAAATGTTAGATTTTTTTGATGTTCAGATCGAGTATAACTTGGAAGAGTTAGAAGCTGAATTCTGTGAGGGAATCGATAAGTTAAAAACCTTAGAGTTTATTGATAGTGAGGAATACCTGAACAATGCGATCAAAGAGAAAAAGACGATTCTTGCTGAGGGCGCTCAAGGATCCTTGTTGGATATCGACTTCGGAACCTATCCTTATGTAACTTCTTCCAATACAACAGCGGCTGGAGCTTGTACCGGATTGGGTATTGCACCAAACAGAATTGGTGATGTTTTCGGAATTTTTAAAGCCTATACCACTCGAGTGGGTTCAGGGCCATTTCCTACAGAGTTATTCGATGAGGATGGAGAAACTATGGGCCGTGTGGGTCATGAGTTTGGAGCTACAACTGGAAGACCAAGACGATGTGGTTGGTTGGATTTGGTAGCATTAAAATATGCCATCCAAGTAAACGGGGTTACGCAATTGATGATGATGAAGGCCGATGTTTTATCGGGATTCAGCAAAATCAAAGTTTGTACTTCTTACAATTACAAGGGTGAAGAGATTGCTCACCTACCCTACAATATTGAACCTGTAAATGTAAGTGTCAACTACACGGAGTTCAAGGGCTGGAAGGCAGATTTAACCAAAATGACCTCGAAAGAAGAATTGCCTGAAAACCTCATGCAATACATTGAATTTATCGAAAAAGAAACCGGAGTTCCAGTAAAAATCGTTTCTGTTGGTCCGGATAGAAAACAGACTATCCTTCGATAGTTTTAATCAAACATTAAGAATCTTGGAAAAACCTTTTCTTTATTTTTGGAAGAAATCAAAAGTAGTGAAAGGCTTTTTTGTTACCATTTTTTTATTTTTTATTGCTTTTGGCATCGATGCCCAGGACAAAAAGATCAAATATGAATCTGAGTTCCAGGAGGTGGATGAAAAGAAGTTTCCAGGTGCAACCATTTTATTGGGCAATGTTCGCATGTTCCATGAAGGAGCAACCCTCACTTGTCAACAAGCCTTGTACTTTAAAAAACTAAACTTCTTTAAAGCCATCGGACGAGTTGTGATGGTACAAGGAGATACGATCAGACAAACGAGTGATTATGCAGATTACGATGCCAATACCAAACAGGCATTATCATGGGGGAATGTGGTCTTGAAAGATCCATCGATGACGCTAACCACAGACACCCTGCAGTTTGACCGCATCAATCAAAAATTATACTATCAGTCTTACGGAACCATTCGGGATGAAACCAATACTTTGAACAGTAAAATTGGGAACTATTATCTTGAAAATAAGAAATTTACGGCTACCAACAAGGTTACCGTGGTAAACCCCGAACACAACTTGGAATCCAATTATTTGGATTATTATACGGATACCGGTTTGGCCTATTTATACGGACCTTCAACGATCACCAATAAACAAAATCGTAATAAAATTTATTGTGAACGTGGATTCTATAATACGAAAACAGACATTTCTCACTTTGTAAAAAATGCCAAGCTGTATTTGAAAGAAAGGACGATTGAAGGCGACAGTTTGTATTATGATAAAAACCGTGGATTTGCTTCTGCAACCAACAATATCGAAGTAATTGATACCCTACAGAATTTTATCACTAGAGGTAATTATGCCGAAGTATTTGAAGAAAAAGATTCGCTATTTATCGTCAAAAAAGCGGTTGCTATTTCCATAATTGACAAGGACTCGATGTTTGTACATGGTGATACCTTGCTAGTCACTGGTAAATCAGAAGAACGAATTATCAGAACTTATCACAATGTGAAAATATTTAAATCGGATTTACAAGGGAAATGTGATTCCGTACACACCAATGAAGCTACAGGGCTTACCCGAATGTTTCGAAATCCAGTGCTTTGGTCCGAAGAAAACCAAATTACAGGAGATACTATTCACTTAATTTCTGATGTAGAAACTGAAAAGCTAGACTCTTTAAAAGTATTGAACAATGCTTTCATCATTTCGAAAGATTCCATGGACGAAAACAATTACAACCAAATAAAGGGACGTAACATGTTCGGTAAGTTTGAGAAAAATAAATTGCGATTTCTTTTGGTGAAAGGAAATGCCGAATCTGTTTATTACAACCGAAATGAGGAAACCAAGGAATTGGAAACTATTACCAAAGAGATTTCCAGTAATATTGAATTTATCCTAGATGATGGAGAGATTGAAACCATCAAATATTTAAAAAAATCGGACGGAAAAACCTATCCTCCCTCTATGCTACCGGAGGATATCAAGCGATTGAGGGGTTTTATTTGGAGGGAGAATGAGCAACCGAAAAGCAAAGAAGACATTTTTATAAAAGATTCCAATCCGAATCCAGAAAAGCCAAAAGTACCGAAAAAATCAATTGACCAGAAGGCCATACTGAACGATAAATTGTTAGTACCAAAAGGAGCTAAGAAACAATTAAAACTTCCTAATGGATCTAAAAAATGATTTTTTCAAGTACCAAGGACAAACCACACCTTATCCTTTAGCACTTGAGATTTCTCATGCGAAAGGAAGTTATATCTACGATACCTCTGGAAAAAAATATTTGGACTTCGTTGCTGGTGTTTCCGCCAACAGTCTAGGGCACGGTCATCCAAAAGTAGAAAAGGCTATTATCGACCAATTACAAAAGCATACCCATGTGATGGTCTATGGGGAATTTATCCAAAAACCTCAGGTGGAACTTTGCAAGCTGTTAGCCGCTACCCTTCCCGAATCATTATCAAGCATTTACCTGACTAATTCTGGCACAGAAGCTACGGAAGGTGCTTTAAAACTAGCCAAAAGAGCTACAGGAAGAATGGAAATTATAAGTGCCAAAAATTCCTATCACGGAAATACACAGGGTGCTATGAGTGTTTCTGGTGCCGAACAACAGAACAGAGCCTTTCGACCTTTAATTCCAGGTGTGAAGTTCATTGCATTTAATTGTGAATACTGTTTGAATCAAATCACCGAGAAAACGGCAGCCGTAATATTAGAAACCATTCAAGGAGGTGCTGGATTTATCGAACCTACCAATAATTATTTGAAGAAGGTCAGCGAGCGTTGTAAAGAAGTTGGTGCCTTATTGATTCTGGATGAAATTCAAACTGGCATTGGAAGAACCGGGAAATTTTGGGGTTTTGACAACTACAACGTGATTCCGGATATCATCATCACAGGTAAAGGATTGGGGGGCGGTTTGCCGATTGGGGCTTTCATTTCATCCCATGCTCATATGAATCTCTTAAAGGAAAATCCGACACTAGGCCATATTTCCACCTTCGCTGGTCATCCTGTGATTGCCGCAGCTGGATTGGCAACTGCAAAAGAAATTCTGAGTTCCAAACTAATGGAAGAAACTTTGACTAAAGAAAAGTTTCTCAGAGACACTCTGAAACATCCATTAATCAAAGAAATTAGGGGTAAAGGATTAATGCTTGCGCTTATTTTTAAAACTCCAGAAATTACGCAAAGAGTCGTTTTGGAATCTTTGAAAAAAGGGTTGATCCTTTTCTTCCTGCTCTTCGAAAAAAAAGCAGCCCGATTAACACCTCCCCTCACCATCTCTATAGAAGAACTTCAAGAGGGGTGTGATATACTACTAGAAGTCCTAAATCATATAGATTCATAAAAAAAGCAGTTATTTTTCAATAACTGCTTTTTCCTTCTCTCTAAGTAGGTACTTCAAAGACTATTCGAAAATGATCTTCTTGGTACCGTAATTTGTACTGCCTATGATTTTTAAGTACATCACTCCCGTGCTAACTCTAAAATCAAATTCTAGGTTGTTATTTCCTTCAATTAAGTTCACCTCAGACTTGTAAATGATCTTACCAACTGTGTCTACTAAGTACACAGTAGCTTTGCCTGAAGTAGCGCTCTCAACCGTTGTTTTTACATATCCCTTCGATGGGTTTGGATAAACCGTAAAGCTATTGCTAAAGCTCTGACCTTCTGTTGAGGAAGTTCTTGGAACTTGTACTGTAATGCTTACCGTAGCCGTCGCTGAGATTCCGTCTCCATTGGTGATGGTATAGCTAAATGAATCCGCTCCGCTATAACCTGGTGCTGGTGTATACTCAATGGTATCATCCGTAGCATCATTTGGCGTTCCGTTTTCATTCACTCGTAAGAATCCACCTTGGTCAGTGTATCGCTCACTCAGTCCGCCTTGTAGACGCAATCCGTGTCCGGCAATAAATCCAGCCGAACCAATCTGATCATTAGCCAATACATCGATGGTATTGGTAGAAGAATCTTTATCTACTGTTTCTGTATCATTGGTTGCTACAGGATTCGTAGATCCTCCTCCACTTCCACCACCGCTTCCGCTTGAAGCAACTGTTACAGTTACTGTAGCTCTGTCAGCATCACCACTACCATCAGTAATGATATACTCAAAGGTATCCGTTCCTGAGAAGCTAGCCGTTGGTGTGTATTCGATTTGGTTGTTTACCACAGCAATCTGAGCACCATTGGTACTAGCGTTTACTGTAGCTCCGTTTTTAAAGGTCAACTGGTGTGTTGCATTTGGTCCGTCAGAACCATAATCATCGTTGTCTAACACATCGATGGTTACTACACTACCGGCTTGCGTTGCATTGGCAGAATCGTCATTGGCCGTTGGTGTACCGTTGTTCACGGGTGTAGCACTTACCGTTACAGTCACTGTAGCAGTATCAGTATCTCCACTACCATCAGTAATGGTATAGGTAAAGGTATCTACTCCAGAGAAGCCGCTTGGCGAGGTATACACTACTTGGTTCGCTACCACAGAGGTTGTTCCTCCTTCAGTAGTGGTACCTGATACGGTTAATGGATCAACAGCAGCAGCGTTATCAGTACCGTAGCTATCATTGTCTAATACATCGATAGAAGTAGCTACATCAGTTGTTACTGTTTCAGCATCATCCACTGCGTTTGGAGCATCAGTGATGGCTGATACTACAACGGTTACTGTTGCTGTATCTGCATCTCCACTATCATCAGTAATGGTATACTGGAAGGTATCGGTTCCTGTAAAGCCAGCGGGTGGTGTATAGTTAAATACATCATCCGTAGTATCAGAAGTTCCTTTCTGATCTACACTAATCGCTCCGCCATTGGCACTAGCACTGTTTAGTGTACCATTGGTCATGGTCAGTCCGCCATCAGCATAACCATCTATACCTGGGGTATCGTTGGCTAGTACGTCAATCACTTTTACCCCTGAGTCAGCATTGGTTGTTGTTGAGTCATCATTGGCTGTTGGAGTGGCCAATCCGCCTGCTCCTGCTGTGATGGTTACCACAACATCTGCTCTATCAGCATCTCCACTACCATCAGTAATCACATAAGTAAAGGTATCTGTACCCGTAAAGGTTCCTGTTGGAGTATATTCGATTTTATTGTTCACTACTTCGATATGAGCACCATTTGCACTCGCATTTTTAATTGCACCATTAGTGAACGTTAATTGATGCGTTGCATTCGGTCCATCTGATCCGTAGTTATCGTTGTCTAATACATCAATAGTAATGGTTCCGCCTCCTTGAGTAGCTGATGCTGTATCATCTACCGCCGATGGTGTACCATTGGTAGGCGTAACTGGTAATACCGTCACCACAACAGTAGCTGTTGAGGTATCTCCATTGCTATCTTCTAAGGTATAGGTAAAGGAATCTTGACCTACATAATCAGTAGCAGGTGTATAATTTACCGTGTCATCGGTTAAATCAACTGGAGTGGAATTATCATTTATTGAGATCGTTCCTCCTGCAGTGGTAGCAGATAAAGTAATGGAGCTCAATCCGTCCGTACCAGCACTATCATTTGTTAAAATAGTAATGGAATTGTTCGAACTATTTTGATCCACTTCCTTGGTATCATCTACCGCATTGGGAACATCTGTTACAGCATTTACAGTAATGTTTACTGTAGCTGTTGAAGCATCTCCACTAGCATCAGTGATGGTATACTGGAAGGTATCTGTTCCTGTATAACCAGCAGCCGGTGTATAGGTGATCACATCATCTGTGGTGTCATTCGTATTTTTATTGTCTACCGTTACGCTACCTCCTTGAGCAGTTGCTCCTGAAGAAGTACCGTTCAACATAGTAAGTCCGTTGTCGATGTAACCATCCAATCCTGGTTGGTCATTGGCAAGCACATTCACTGCATTTTCTGTACTATTCGCATTAAAGGTTGCTGTGTCATCAGTTGCAGTAGGTGTGGCCATTCCTCCACTTCCCGCACTAACGGTTATTGTTACGGTTGCTTCACCAGCATCACCATCAACATCGGTGATGATGTATTTAAAGGTATCCACACCTGTAAAGTCAGCCCTCGGAGTGTATAGAATCACATCATCCGTTAAATCACCTGGGGTGCCGTTCGGACTAATAATTAATGTTCCACCTTCATCACTAGCACTTGTTAAGCTTCCATTTCTAAAGGTTAATGGATGTGTTGTGTTTGGTCCATTCCCTCCGAAGTCGTCATTGTCGAGTACATTGATGATGTTGTTTGAACTATTCTTAGTTGCGGTTGCTGTATCATCCACTGGTACTGGTACGATCGGACGTACTATAATATTTACGGTTGCTGAAGCCGAATCACCATTCTCATCCAATAAGGTATAGGTAAAACTATCATTTCCATTATAGGTTGCTCTCGGTGAATAAGTCACTGTGTCATCCCAAGGTTCTGGAGTTCCTTGATCATTCAAAATTAAGGTTCCATTAGCCGTAGTGTTGGTACCGCTTATGGTAAATGAAATTAGCGTATCTGGACTAGTGGTCTCGTAACCATCAGCACCGTTTCCATTATCAGCAAATAGATTGAAAACATGGTTTTCCGTATCCTGATTCACGGTAAAGTTATCATCCTTAGGTTGCGGAATTACTGGAACAACATCAATGGTTACGGTACCTGTATCCGAATCTCCATTGGCATCAGTTAAGGTATAGGTAAAAGTCTCTTGTCCAACAAATTGAGTCACCGGAGTATAAATTACGGTATCGTCAGCCGGATCCGTTGTTCCATTTGTATTTATTGAAATCGCTCCACCTTGAGAAGCCGTAGCTCCAGAAATAGTAAAGGATACTAAATCATCCGTAGTGGTATCTCTGAAAGTATCATTGGCCAAGATATTTAGTACTTGATTGGTATAATCCTCTTTAATTGTTGGATTATCATTGGCCGCTACTGGTACCACTGCCACTACATCGATTGTAACAGTTATAGCACTTGAAGTATCGCCATTTCCATCTGTAATCGTATATTGGAAAGTATCGGTTCCTACAAACTGAACAACCGGTGTATAAGTAAAGGTATCATCGGTAACATCATTTGCAGTTCCGTTTTGATTTATAGATACCGTTCCACCTTGAGAAGTTGTTCCGCTGATTAAATCAACACTACCTGGACCATCTAGGTCAAAGTCGTTATTAGCAATGGTGTTTAAATCGTTACTAGTACTGTCTTCTTCAACGGTAAAACTACTATCGGTACCAGAAGGAAGTCTGTTGATGGTAATGTTTACGGTAGCAGAAACCGTGTCTCCATTAGAGTCTTCAACTGTATAGATTAAGCTGTCAGAAGTAGCTCTTGCCGTTGGCGTGTATTTAATCGTATTACCATCTACTACAGCTGTTCCATTTGTAGAAGCTGTGGTTATTGAGATAAAACCAGCTCCATCAGGACCATAATCATCGTTATTCATAACGTTGATCACATATTCTACATCATCTTCATCAACAGTAACTGTATCATCAGATGCCGTTGGTAATCCGTTTACAAACACACTTCTAGTAACTGGGGTAGATTGATTTCCTGAACCATCAACCGCGGTGTACGTTAATACATAAGTACCAGGAGTATTCGTGTCAACAGTACCGGATACTTGAACGGTAGCATAACAATTATCCGCTGGTGTTGCACCAGGATCTGTAAAAGTACCTGGCATAATCACCGTCATATTAGCGTCACCATTTAAGGTGATCGTTGGATTGATATTGTCTTCAACAGTAACAGTCGCCGTAGCTGTATCAGTATTTCCGGAAGGATCAGTAACTGTTAAGGTTACCACATTTGAAACGCCAATTAATGGTGGTGCATCTACACTCCAATTTGCCCCATAAATGGTAGCATCATAACCATTAGGAGAGAAATCTCTTAAAACGGATCCACTACCCGCAAGAGTTTTAAAATAAATCTGTAGCCCTGTTTCGCTTCCAGAAAGACATTTCGCATAGTTGTCATTAATTTCGGTCGATGTTCGTTGTGTTGACCAAAGACGCACATCATCAATATTTCCTACAAAATTTTGTACAAAGGTGGTTGACTGACCAATTTCAAAAGGATTATTTGTAGCTGCTTGTGTTCCGAAGGGTGATAAATTACCCGCGTATTGTGTTCCGTTTATATAAAATACTCCAGCGGCTCCATTCCAAACAAAGGCAATATGTGACCATGTGTTAAGTGCGGGACTAGGACCTGTATTAATAACTCGGGTCAGGAAACTCGAGCCATTCCAAACATCAGCAGTTAGAACTCCTCCATTAAAGTATAGATTGTAATCCCCATCTTTGCGGATAACTGAATTCACTCCACCCAATGAAGTTGGTTTTACCCAAGCTTCCAGAGTAAATCCAGAATCGGATATATTCGTAATATTTGGTCCATTAGCATTTCCAGCATAGGTAGTACCATCAAAATTTAAACTGTTGGCGCCACAATCTTGACCTACATTTCCACAATCAAAAGTATTTGGTGATACTGCATAGGTTAAATTTCCATTTGAATTATCACTGGACCCGTTGTTAATCTGCGTGGCAGTAATTGATGCATTTCCACTTGCATCCAATTGGACTGTAACATCTTGTGCTACTGCAACTGGATCAGTCGTATCAACCACCGTTACCGTTCTTGTAGCCGTCACAACATTATTTCCTGCATCCGTAGCAGTGTAAACCACAGTATAAATACCTGGATGTAATAGAGACACATTAGTAGGAACATTATTTACAGTATTTGTGATGCTTGCTGAACAATTATCCGAAACTGTTGCTCCTGCATCAGTATAGGTCGTATAAGCTTCATGGGTTACATTCCCGTTTGTAATTGTAATTACAGGATCTTCATCGTCTTCTACGGTTACTGTTGCAGTCGCTGTATCAGTATTTCCTGCCGGGTCAGTTACTGTTAAGGTAACTGTATTCGCACCCAAGTTCGCGCATGTAAATGAATCTGGAGATACCGAATAGGTTAAGGTACCTCCTGAATTATCAGTAGATCCATTATTAACTTGTGCTCCTGTAATGGAAGCATCTCCATTCGAATCTAATTGAATGGTAAGGTTTTGTGCAACGGCACTTGGATTCGTATTATCAACACTTATTGTAGCTGTTGCTGGTGATGTGAAATTATGAACATCGTCTAAAACATATAACTGATAAGTTCCTGATGTTGTTGGGGCCGTGATGGTATTTCCTCCTACCGCCGAAGAAGTAATCGTAGAACCGTTAGCTGTAAAACTAAACAATTGATTAATTGTACTTCCTGATGGAACCAACCATGCTGTTTCGCCAGCTGGTACATTAGCATCTAAAGTAATGGTCGCTCCTCCCTGAGCGCTTTTAGAAGACGCTAAAACCGTATTTTCATCGCCAGAAGGTCCTATCATATCGATAGAAAAAGCATCGGTAAAAGTAACTGTTGTCATCACGTTTCCAGCATAGTCTGTTGATCCAGAAACTTGAATATCGATATCATCGAACTCAGTATTATTGTCAACAGGATCACTTCTAAAATAAAAGAGACTGTTTGGTATACCATTTCCAGTTGTAAATCCAGTTGTTGGGTCTTGACTTCCTACAGGAGTCGATCCATCTGGAGTATATGTTAATGTTGGGAAATTTGCATTCCAATGATCCATGGTTTCACTAAACTGAATGGCCAATTGGAAACCTTTATCTTGTGCGTTTACTTCTCGCATCGTATTGTTCACAGGATAGGATCCCACGTTTAATCCAACTGAAACAAATGTAGCAGTTGGCGCTTCCGTATCCACAACTAAGGCCGTAAATGCCGTACTCTCTGCGGATTCTCTGTTGAAGTTATCTGTAATCGTTGTAGTAATAGAAAACGAATTACCATCAGATAACGTTGAGGAAGTAATATCAACAGAAGTTTCACCACCTGTTAAGGCAGCACTTGTAGCAAGCAATGTTCCTGAAGTTCCTCCATCATAAATTTTTACAACATCTCCTGGTTCAGCTGTAAACCCGCTGATAGTAAATGTTGGTGTATTGTCTTTTGTTAGATTGTCATCATCTTCTCTACCTGTATCAGAACTCGCTATTAAGTCTGGAGCCACTGAAGGTGCTGAAGGTGAAGTTCTATCAATATCTACCGGGCTATTCCCATTCGATAATGCAGTCACATCCGAAGCACTATTCGTCCCGTCTGTTATATTTGAAATTGTGAAGGAAGCATCCCCTTCCGTTGTATCTGAATCTACGGTAATGGTAGCATTCCATACATTTCCACCTTGATGACTTACGGTAGCCGTTTCACCAGCAATCACAACTGTTGGCGTATTAATCACCTCACTTGCTGTAAAACTCAAAGTAATTTCATCATTAAGGTCAGCTTGGCTGGTATTTGAGTTATTCGATACCATGGAAATTGATGACAAACTTGGTGCAGTTGTGTCTGTAACTGTCACGTTTCGAGTCCCCGTAGAAGTATTTCCATTTGTATCTGTAGCTGTGTAAACAACGGTATAGTTTCCTGGAGCAGGATTAGCAGGCACATTATTTACTGTGTTTGTAATCGTTGCACCAGATGAACAATTATCGGTTGCTGTTGCTCCGGCATCGTTATATGTAGTGTAAGCTTCATGGGTAGTTGGCGAACCATTAGTAATTGTTACTCCAGGATCTGTTGTATCTCCATTCGCTATACTTACTGAGACTTGCTCAGTAAATCCATTGGCATCCGTCACGTGGTAAGTGTAAGATCCAACGCCTAAACCTGAAGTAGGCACATCTTTGTAAACTCTCCAGTTTTTATGCAGTGTATATGTGACTGTACCTGATGAAGGCGTAGAAGCTGCAACACCTACTTTAAAGGTTGTTAAATTCCCATTAGCTACATATACTGAATTTGTATAATTCGCTTCACCTGATTCTTTCACATAATATGTCGCCCCTTGAGTTGCTCCCAAGGTTATTTTAACATCAAACCATTTTCCTGGACTTTGATTATTAACATATGAGGTAGTTGGAAAATTAAATCCACCCGCTGTTCCAGCTCTTGCAGTAACACTTACCGGAGATGTCGTTCCATTATCGTCGAAAAAGATTCCATGGGAAACAGAAGAAGTTTCGTTGGCCGTCGGATCATGAAATCCGATCATTACCAATTTATTAAGATCATATGGGATAAATACACTTCCTTCAAATGTCAAATAAGCCTCTCTAGTGAAGTTCTGATTGGTGACATATCTTGAGTTCCATCCACTAGTGGCCGTTATCTGTAATTCATCATTACCAGAAGACCCATTGGTCATAGTAGTAGCAGTATAGTTACCAGAATTTATTGTTCCCGCAAAAGTATCTTGATATAAAGTCTCTCCATAAACATATGGTGCAGTTCCTCCAGAAGGAGTTAAAGCTACACTTCCATCTGTTGCGTCCGAACAACTCGCATTCGTTGGTGTGCCCGAAAGAGCTACATCAATTACATTTACCGTTCTTGTGACCTCAGTAGCTGCATTCCCAGCTGCATCGGATACATTGTAAGTAACTGTATACGTCGCTGCTACAGAAGTGTTCACGGGGTTTACAGTATTAATATTTCCGGTAATATCGCCATCTGTATCGTCATTGGCTGTAGCCCCAGCATCATTGTATGTTGATCCTATTTCAATATTCACGGTGGCATCTCCCGTTAAGGTGATAACTGGTGCTGTAGTATCTACAGAATTACCTGATCTTGTGACCCAATTTGCATTTGTTGTATTAATCAAAGTTGAATTAAAACCATTGCCAGTAACATCTGCAGCAGTGGTACCACTACCTTCTTCATAGTTGTAATAAGCGACTAATCCTTGTTCAGTTCCAATTAATGAAGAATGCATATTAGAAGTAATTTCTGAAGGTGTTCGAACATCGCTCCAAAATCGTAATTCATCTATTTCTCCATCCAATGAATAAAAAGGATTGGTAGTAGTTCTACCAATATTAAAGGTATTACCTGCTCCTTGGTCAGGGATTGCGGTTGTTAAATCTGGTTGCGATTGTAAGGCTACGGAAACACCATCGATATAAATACTATGACGACTTCCAGAAGTCAAACTTTCGTCATATACGATTGCTACATGATGATATTGGCCATCATTTGGAAAACTACCTGCAACTGTTCTAGCTTTATTTAAACCCGAAGCTCTATAGTATACTACTCCATCATCCACAATCTCAATGAAACTATTGTTATCGTCATATCCAATTGTATTGATGTATGCTACATTAGTCCCTAGATTATCATTGAATTTTATCCAATGCTCGATTGTAAATGAGAGTCCATTTGTGGTTGTAGCCACATTCCAAGGATATCCAGTAACCGTGGAGTATGAACCTGCGGTTTCTTCAAATAACATAGCTCCACTAGTGTAACTCTGGGGAATAGAGTGTCCTAAGTAGCTATATAAAATAGCACAGATTAAAAAAGTAATTTTCTTCATTATATATAAGTTCGGTTATATCAAAAAAACATTTTCACGACTATCAACCCCTCATTTTTGAAGGTTGTAATCGCGACTGTTTGAACTCTAGGGAGAGCCCTACTTTAGGGAAAAAATTGTGTTATTTTGTTAGGGAGAAACAAACTTAATGAAAATAAGTCATAAAAAAGCAAAGTTATTAACATTGTTTAAAATTAAACAATAAGCACTAAGAAGTACAGGTAAAACTCTATCTATCAAATATTTAAGAAAATAATACCGTCTTCATAAATAAAAAAACCGTGCTCTAAATCAAAAATTCTATTAACCTATGTTAACAGCAGTCCTTAAGTAAAAGCGTAAAACGAAAAAATTAAGAAGAAAGGGGAGTTTTGAACTAAATTCAATTAAAACATACCCTTCGTATTCTCGTAATGTAAAGATTCAAACAATAAAAAAAAGCAGCTATGATTAATAGCTGCTTTCTTTAAATTGAGGGATCCTATAGAATTATTCGAAAATAACCTTTTGCGTTCCGTAGTTTTCTGTATTGCTTACAACTTTCACAAATAACACTCCAGTTACACGTGTTAAGTTGAACTGTACTTTATTTGATCCTTGTGATAAGGTCAGTCCTTTTTGGAATACTACTTTACCTGTCACATCTACCACATACAAGTTGGCTTGTGTGTTTGAATTTGAAAGGATGTTGGTATTTACAAATCCTCTAGACGGATTTGGATATACAGTAAAGCCATTTGTGACGTTGCTAATTCCATTACTAGTTTTCACTTTTGGAATCGCATTTACTGTTACAGTTACTGTGGCCGTTGAAGCATCTCCAGTTCCATCAGTAATGGTATAAACAAATGTTTCTGTACCACTAAATCCGTTTACTGGTGTATATTCAATTGTATCATCAGAAGCGTCATTCGCAGTTCCATTGTCATTTACTTCAAGGAAACCACCATTGTCGGTAAATCTCTGAGTCAATCCACCTTGAAGACGTAAGCCATGTCCAGCAATGTATCCGTCTGATCCGATTGTATCATTGTTCAATACATCAATTGTATTTGATGAAGAATTCTGATTTACAGAATCACTATCATCAACTGCTGTAGGTGTTGTAGCACCTCCTCCACCTGTACCTGATACAGTCACTGTTACAGTAGCAGAATCTGCTTCTCCATCTTCGTCAGTGATTACATATGTAAACGTATCCGTACCTGAGAATGTGGCTGTTGGTGTATATCGGATTTGAGTATTGCTTATCACCTCAATGGCAGCACCATTAGTACTGGCATTAGAAGTTGA